>Ga0222429_100015_pt1 | contig 668206 bp, 634 predicted proteins | sample 1B50Ametagenome_FD_182475 | JGI IMG/M metagenome (GOLD analysis project Ga0222429, IMG submission 182475) | Enriched microbial communities from leaf-cutter ant dump, University of Wisconsin, Madison, United States - 1B50A (version 2) | ecosystem: Environmental > Terrestrial > Nest > Insects... | reverse complement strand
GGGAGGGCAGGTAGGGCAGGTAGGGCAGGTAGGGCAGGTAGGGCAGGTAGGGCAGGTAGGGCAGGTAGGGCAGGTAGGGCAGGTAGGGCAGGTAGGGCAGGTAGGGCAGGTAGGCAGTTCCTTTGCTCCCCGCCGGGCCGCCGTTATCCCCACCACCACCGGGGCTGCCCACGGGCGTGACCCGTGGGCCGGCTTGGGAGTTCCTGCCGCTTCGGGGCTTGCGAGGCGTGGCCCGCGGATCAGGTCCGCGGGCAGCAGCGGGGCGGGAGGCGGATCGGAGCGCTATTGCGTGCTGTGGGAGCGCGCTCGCAAGCATGAGCGCTGCCGCTGGAGCATTTTACGTTTGTATTGACGCTTTCGTGGCCCTTCCCCACCGGGTCATTCCCGCGAAAGCGGGAACCTCTGTTCCCCTGCAAGCCCCCAACAGAGGTCCCCGTTTTCACGGGGATGACGGCGCGGTGGCAAGGATTTAACGCACCCCCTCAGGTGCCGCGGCGCTTCCAGAGCATTTCACCATTTCATTGAAACGGCGAAATCGCTCTAAATCTTTGTCTTGTCGCGTTTCCGAACCGCAAAACCGTTGTCCCTTTTGCTGGAAACGCTCTAGCGGCCGGGCACGGCAAAAGCTGCCCGCACCGCTGCGGCCCCGGCGCGGCTGACGCAGGCGGGGGCGTGGTCGTTGACGAGGCCCATGGCCTGCATGAAGGCAAAGACGGTGGTGGGGCCGACGAACCGCCAGCCGCGCCGCTTGAGCTCGCGGGAGAGGGCGATCGATTGCGGCGAGGTGGTGCGGCTTTGCGGCGGCGCCGAACCGTCGTCCTCATAGCGCCAGACGAAGGCGGCGAGCGAGCCGGCCTCCGCGATCAGCTCCCGGGCGCGCTGCGCATTGTTGATGGCCGCCTCGATCTTGCCGCGATGGCGCACGATGCCGGCGTCGCCGAGCAGCCGCGCCACGTCCCGCTCGGTGAAGGCCGCGACCCGGTCGATGTCGAAATTGGCAAAGCCGGCCCGAAACGCCGGGCGCTTGTTGAGGATGGTGCGCCAACTGAGCCCCGCCTGAAACCCTTCCAGGCACAGCTTTTCGAACAGCAGCCGGTCGTCGCCGACCGGAAACCCCCATTCGGCGTCATGATAGGCGAAAAACTCCGGCGCCGCCGCGCACCAGCCACAACGCGGCTGCCCATCCGGTCCCGGAATCGTCTGCATGACCATCGTCCCTCAATACGGAACGAAGATAGAACACATCCCCGCCGCCTGCCAAGGCCGCCATCGCCATTTCCCCGGTTGCGCAAATGGCGGCCTTCGACTAGGTTCACGCGCGATCCACGGGCCCTCGGCCCGAATCCGGTCCGCACCCGTAGCTCAGCTGGATAGAGCGCTGCCCTCCGAAGGCAGAGGCCACAGGTTCGAATCCTGTCGGGTGCGCCAAAAATTCCAAACATTTACCGATCCGCACCGTTTCAGAACGATAACATGAAACGGTTCTGGACTGCCGGATAGCCCAGCGCATTGAGGAGTGCTCCGGCGGAGGTCGATCTTCGCGTTGGTTGTGCGTCTCCGGGTATCGGATAAGGTTGCGCTCCCTTCCTGTCATCCGGGAGCTTACAGCGCTCTCCTAAAAGCTGCCGTCCCGGGAGGATGCGGGGGTGCGGGTCAGGCAGAGATACGTCGTAATGCGGAGGCGGTCGTCAGCCGTGGCGATTGCAATTATTCGTCGATGGCCAGTACGATCCTCGCGCCGGGCAGATTACGAATTTTCGTTTCTGCGGCTCCTGCCGAGCGGAACGACCTGCGGCGTGCCCACGACCGGGTCGGGGACGATCAGGCAGCGCAGGCCGAAGACATGCTCCACGAGCTCGGCGGTAACGATCTGCGCGGGAGTACCTTCGGCGACGACGGCGCCATCCTTCATGGCAATCAGATGCGTGCCGTAGCGCGCCGCGTGGTTGAGGTCATGCAGGACCGCCACCAGGGTCCGGCCGTCCTTGTTGAGATCGGTGAACAGCTCCAGCAGGTCGATCTGGTGCGCGATATCGAGGAATGTCGTCGGTTCGTCGAGCAGGAGGATGCCGGTCTCCTGCGCCAGGGCCATGGCCACCCATACCCGCTGACGCTGACCGCCGGACAGTTCGTCCACGAGGCGCGTGGACAAGTCCGATACCCCGGTCGCCGCCATCGCCGCGGCCACCGCCCGCTCATCGGCATCAATCCATTGGCGGATGAAAGTCTGGTGCGGATAGCGCCCGCGGGCCACGAGGTCCGCGACGGTGATTCCGTCGGGGGCGATGGAGGTCTGCGGCAGCAGCCCGAGCCGGCGTGCGACTTCCCTGGTTCGATAGGACCGGATATCCGCGCCGTCGAGAACGACCCGGCCCACGGAAGGCTTGAGCAGGCGAGACAGGGCGCGCAGCAACGTGGACTTGCCGCAGGCGTTCGGGCCGACGATCACCGTGAACGAGCTGTCCGGAATCGACACCGACAGGTCCTTGCTGATGATACGCTTGTCGTACCCGATCGTCGCGTCGTCGACGTGCAGCCGCTGGTCGGATGCGGCTTTCGCGGGCGTCAACGCAGTGGTCGCGCTCATAGCTGTCTCCTCGCTTCGATGAACAGCAGCCAGCCGAGATACCCGCCGCCGATCATTACCGTGATGATCCCGACCGGCAGCGGGGTCGGCGCGACGTGCTGGGCAATATAGTCCGCCGCGAGGCACAGCAGTGCGCCCACGCAGGCGGCAGGCGCGAGCGTGATGCCGGCGGTGCGCGCCAGGCGGCGGCCGATCTGTGGGGCCACCAGGGAGATGAAGGCGATTGGCCCCGAGGCGGCGGTGACCGTTGCCGTCAACGCTACGCCCACGAGCATCAGGCCCAGCCCGACCGCTGAAATCGCCACCCCCTGCGAGGCGGCGGCATCGTCGCCGATCTCCATCTGCCGCATTGGCCGGCTCAGCATCCCGGCCAGCAATAGAAACAGGGCAATGACGGCACCGCCGAGCACGACCTGATCCCAGGACACGCCGTTGAGCGATCCGGCGCCCCACGCCGCAGCGGCCATCGCCTGTTCCAGTTCGGCCCTGAGCACCAACCAGGTGTTCAACGACCCCAGCATGGCCGAGACGCCGATGCCGACGATGATGAGGCGGAAGCCCTGCACGCCGCGCCGGTAGGCCAGCAGATAGACGAGAACAGCGGTGGCCATGCCGCCGAGCAGGGCGCCCCCGACCAGCTGCAGATAGCTGCCGTTGATGACGAGGACGACGATCAGGGCGCCGGTGTAGGAGCCTTGCGAAAATCCGATGATGCCGGGATCGGCGAGCGGGTTGCGCATCAGCGACTGAAACACGGCCCCGCTCACCCCCAATGCGGCACCGAACGCCAGCGCCGCCACCACCCGCGGCAGTCGCCACTCGACCACGATGTCATGGACAAGGCCGGTCTCCCCGCCGGTAAGCGCAGAGACCACCTGGCCGATGCTGAGCGGATACGACCCCGTCGCCAGGGCCAGCAGCGCCATGACGAGGACCATGATTGCGACTGCGGCGCAGATGGCCAGGCTGCGCAGGTCTATCCTTACGCCGCCCCATTTCCCGCGCAGCACCAGCGTCCGTCGCCCGAAATCCACCCGACCCAGCTTGGCCGCAGGGGTTTTCGGATAGCGCGCGGGCACATTGAACTCCTCACGCGAGGTCATAGGCCGCTTGCCTTTTTGCGGCGGACGAGGGCAATCAGCACCGGGGCACCGACAAAGGCGGTGACGATGCCGACCGGGATTTCGCTCGGATACATGACGATCCGGCCCAGGATGTCGGAAGCCAGCAGCAGGCTCGGCGCCAGCAGCACGCTATAGGCCAGGATCCAGCGCTGGTCGGGGCCGACATACCAGCGGGCGACATGCGGCACCATCAGGCCCACGAAGCCGATCGGCCCGGCGATGGCGGTCGCGCCACCGGCCAGCAGGGTGAGGGCGATCACGGTGAGCACCCGTGTATGCACCAGCCGGACCCCCTGGGCGGCAGCCATCTCATCGCCCAGGGCCAGGGCATTGAGCGAACGCGATACCGCGAAGGCCAGGACGAGCGCGAACGCGAAGAACGGCATGATCGGCCAGACGACATCCAGCGGGCGGCCAAGAATCGTGCCGGCGTTCCAGGATCGCATCTGATCGAAGGCGTCCGGGTTGGTCAGCGTCAGCGCCGATGTGGCGCCGCCGAGCACGGCGCCGATGCAAACCCCGGCCAGCACCATCACCACCGGTGACTGGCCGCGCCGGGTCGATCCCAGTAGCAGGACCATGATCGTGACGATCAGCGCGCCGGTGAAGGCGAACCACATGTAGCCGCCGATATCCCGGACTCCGAGCAGTCCCACGGCAATCGTAACGGCAAAGGAGGACCCCGCACCGACGCCGAGAATACCCGTATCGGCCAGCGGATTGCGGGTGAGCGCCTGGATCAGCGCGCCCGAGACCCCGAGCGCCACGCCGACGACGAGCCCCACGATCGTGCGCGGCAGCCTGAAGTCACGGATCGCGAAGTGATCGAAATCAGCCGAGGGGTGGACCAGCGCATCCCAGATCACCGCCGGCGAAAACACCTTCGAGCCCACCATCACGCTCGCCACGAGGAGCGCCGCGAGCATGCCGAAGGCCAGGATGAGGCCGATCAGGCGATGGCGGGGCCGGAAGCTTCTCGGGCGCACCCGAACCCCGTCGTCGGTGGACGATAGGGTCATTCCTCCGCCGGCAGCGTCGCCAGGGCGCGATCGAGCGAGGCCAGATACTGCGAGGCGAACTGGTAGGATCGATCGCCATTGCAGTAGACGCCCAGCGCGCGGCCAGATTGCACGGCGGGAAGCTCCTTCCAGGCATTGGTCTGCATCATCGGAACGAAGCGCGCGGGCACATTGCCCTCGTGATCCACCGGGTAGAGGATCACGTCATAGTCGGCCAGTTCGCCAATCTGCTCGAAAGAGCGCTGCTCGCCGCCCTCGCCGAGATCGGCGATGTCGAGGCCGAGGTCCGCCCGAGCCACTTCGGAGCAGATCGACCAGTTCAGGACGAAAACGCCGCCTTCCTGGCTCGCCCAACGGTCGGCTTCGGCGAAGGTGGTACTGGCAAGAAGCCCGGAATATTTTTCCCGGAACGCCTCGACGCCCTGCTGCCACTCTGCCTTCTGCGCGTCGAGTGCGGCGGTCTTGTTGCTGGCCGCCGCAAGCACGTCGAGGCGAACGTTCCAGTCCGTTTGGAAGCTCAGGAACACGGTCGGAGCGATTGCATTGAGATGCGCCTGCATCTGCTCGAAATCGCCGTTGGGTGCCGAGAAGAGGATGAGGTCCGGCGCGAGCGCGGCAAGCGCCTCGAGATCGGCCTCCCCGGCACTCGCGCCCACGACCGTGGCGGCCCGGAAGGCGGCTTGCTGGCTCGCGGTCAAGGGAGCGATGTCGCCATCGGTTTGCGCCGTAACGGCCACCGGCTCGCCGCCGAGCACGATGAAGGGCAGGCCCGCCCGGCCGAGCGTGGCGACCCGCTGCGGATCGGCGGGAACCTCGATCGTGCCGTTGTCGGCCTCGACCGTGCGGGTTTCCTGCGCCGCGGCATAGCTGGCTGCGGCGCAAACCAGCGAGACGCCCAGCAGTCCCGCCATCACGGCGTCGCGCCTGCCGGTGATAAGGCTGTTCGTGGTCATGGTGATGCGCTTTCTTGGTTTTTGGAATCCAGCTTCAGGCGCCGGCCGCTGCCCTCAATGGCTCGCCGGCAGCGTCGCCAAAGCACTTTCGAGCGAGTCCAGGTACCGCACGACGGCGCCGTAGGAGTTGTTGCCGGGGCAGAAGACGCCGAGCGCGCGACCCGAATTCACGGCCGGCAGCAGGTTCCAGGCGTTGGTCTCGACGACCGGCGCGAAGGGTTCCGTCGGCTGGCCTTCCGCGTTGACCGGGTACAGGATCACGTCGTATTCGGACAATTCGCCGATCTGCTCGAAGGACTGCGTCACGCCGTTATTGCCCGCGTCGTGCGGCGGCAGGTTCAGGCCGACCTCATCCTGGGCGATTTCGACGCAACCGATATGCGTGATGACGAAGGTCCCGGGATCGGACGCCCCATAACGGTCGAGGCTGACGAAAGAGGTGTTCTCGATGAGGTCGCCATAGGTCTCCTGGATATTGGCGACGCGGGAAGCGAACGCTTCCTTTTGCTGGTCGAGGGAGTCGGCGAGGTTGCTGGCCTCCGCGAAGCCGTCCGCGAGGTCCTTCCAGTCGGCGCCGAGCCCGTAGAACACGGTCGGCGCAATCGCCTCCAACTGCACCCGGAGCTGCTCGAAGTCGCCGGTGGGCATGTTGGCCAGGATAAGGTCCGGCTGGAGACTTGCGAGCTTTTCGAGATCGACCTCGCCGCCGCTCGGCCCGAGATTGGTGGCGGCATCGAAGGTCGCTCTCTGGTCCTCGGGCAGGAGGTCGAGGGCGGAAGCGCGCATCGTCGTCACGCCCACCGGCTCGCCGCCGAGGTCGATATAGGGCAGGCTGGCATTGCCGATGGCGGCGACACGCTGCGGATCGGCGGGCACCTCGATCGCGCCGTTGTCGGCTTCGATGGTGCGGCTATCCTGCGCCGCGGTACTTGGGACCAGGGTGAAGACGAGCGGGACGCTCAACAGGGCGGCCGCCAGAACCGTGGGACGCCGTCCCGGAGGGATCATGATCATGGCTGTGTTCTTCTTTCTCGTCAGTGTTGGATGAAATTCAGCGGGTGTCGGCGGGAACGAGCTCGTGAACGGCGGTGCCCCATCCGACGATGTGTGTCGCGCGGCGCGCCAGGCCGGCTCGGGCGATGACGGCGTCGAGTTCGGCGGCCGTGCGCAGGCCCGAGCCGTGGCAGGTCAGGCCGATCAGGTCGGCTTCGCCATCGTGTTCGTCCAACGCGTCGGTGTCGAACGTGTCCTCGATCAGCAGTACCCTGCCGTTCGGCAGAAGGTTCTGGGAGGCTCGGCGCAAGGCGTGAACGGCATCGGCGTCGTGCAGGGACTTGAACGCCCGGCTGATGAACACGGCGTCCGATGGCGGGCTGGGCTCGAAGACGGATTGCTCGACGACGCTGACCCGCGCGCGCTGGCGTTCGTCGGGGATGGTCTCGGGCAGATCACGGCGCAGCCAATCCGCCTGGGCGGGCAGGGCGCAGATCGTCACCTTCAGGTCTTCATGGACGGCGACGAACTCGCGAGCCTGGGCGCCCGCGCCACCGGAGTGGATGACCAGGTGCCGGACGCCGGCGAGCAGGTCGGATCGGGCAATCGGTTCGGCCAGCGCGGGTTGGAATTTTGCCAGGCGCTCCAGGTAGCGGTCCTCGTAGTCCTGTTCGGCTCGCACGGCCGCAAAACTCCGGCCCGTGACCGAGGAATAGGACGGCTGGCCGGTGCGGATCGAGGTGGTAAGCCCGAAAATGCCCAGCATCTCGCGGCCCATCACGCCGGCGGGATGCAGCGTATCGGCGACGAACTCGTTGGTGAGGACTTCGCCCACCGTGGTCAGCGCGTAGCGGCCGCCTTCGGTCCCGGTCAGGATGTCCAGCGTGCACAGATAGCGGAGCAGCTTGCCCAGCGCCCGCGCGTCGCTCCCGGTCCTGTCGGCCAGCTCAGCCGCGTCGGTGACACCGCGGGAGATCAGTTCGGGAACGCCCAGCTCGACCGCGGTGCGGATCGCCATCGGCCGAACCAGCTCGGTCATGTCATGGAGCTTTTCGAACGGGGTGATCGACTTCTCAGGATCGGGCACGGCCTCGTCGGTCTCCAGCGCCACGACCGCGCCGCGCCGCCAGTAGCCGGTGAATTCGATGTCGCCCTTCGGGACGCCGCGCTCCTCGACCAGATGACGGCGCAGGTCGCGCACGACCGTGTGTTCTCCCGCGAACCAGGCGAACACCCGGCCGGCCCACCAGGAGCTGTTCCGCACCGCATCGCGCAGGAGCGTGGTCGTGCCCGCCTCGGCGCCATCACGCACCAGCCAGGTGACCTCGACCCGCGGCAGGCTTCGCAGCTCCAGCCGATGGGCGTTTTCGGCGACCTCGATGAAGACCTGCGCCCGGGTGTCGTCGGGCAGTTCCTCGAGCAGGCGGGCAATTGCGGGAATGGCCGTCTCGTCGCCCGCGACGAGGAGCCAATCGGCGCCCTCCGGGTGCGCGTGCGATGCGCTGGGGCCGTAGAAGTGGATGCGGTCACCGGGTTGGGCGCGATAGGCCCAGGTGGTGCCGACGCCAATGCCGTGCTTGACGAAGTCCACGTCCAGCTCGCCTGCCTCGGGGTCCCAGCGGCGCACGGTGTAGATCTTGGAAAGGGGCCTGGGGTCCCTTGGGAGGTCGACACCCTTCTCCTTCTGGATCGGCAGCACGGGCTCGGCGTGGCCGGGATAGCGGAACACCAGGCGGATATGGTCGTCGAACCCGGAAGAGGCGAAAGCCGGTTGCCGGAAACCGTTCTCCGACGTGAACGCGTCGAGTTGCGCGCCCCCTAACGTGACCCGCCGCATTCCCGGCGTCAGATCGGTCACCCTGACGACTTCGACCTCTCGCAAGGTCAGGGGATGCACGGCGAGCCGGCGCAAAGTCTTCGGCATCCTGAGAGCGAGCCTCTTCTGGTTTGGCTGCGAAACTGCCTGCGACCAGATTTCCCAGCCAGCGCACCCGCTAACGGCAATAGCTGACCGGTATAATCATAATTGTAACCGGGGCGTCAATCAGGCTGGATCGATTTCGCGCACAAGCGCCTTACTGGCAGAGCATCCCCCGGAAACCCCATATTCGCAGCCCCGGCCGGGATGCACGTGGCTTCAGTCCCTTCCTCACGCCACCGCCTTCCGGCCGGGTAATGGCGGATTGCGCGTTCCTCCCGGTGCGCCAGTTCCCCGCAAGCGCGGGTCTATGGCGTCAACTGGCGAGCGGCGCCGTTGTCGATCAGGACTTCTGTGGGCGGCGGGTGGCTGAGGAAGGCTGTGGGGCTGGCGCTGGGGCCGTAGGCGCCTGATTGCAGCACGGCGACGAGATCGCCGGCGGCGAGCGGGGGGAGGCTGGCGCGGCGGGCCAGGGTGTCGAGCGGCGTGCAGAGAGGGCCGACGACGCTGACGGGGGCCGCGTGCGGGGGATCGGCGAGGCGGGCCGAGGCCAGCAGGGGGTAGTCGCGCTTGATGACCTGGCCGAGATTGCCGGAGGCGGCCAGGTGATGGTGCATGCCGCCATCGGTGAGCACGAAAGTGCTGCCGCGTGAGCGTTTTACGGCATTGACGGCCACGACGTAGAGGCCGGCTTCGCCGACGAGGAAGCGGCCGGGCTCGACCACGATGCGGGCCGAGCGGATCGCGGGGGAAGCCTGTTGTCGCCGGCTTAGCGCCGCGATGCCCTGTGCCAGCGCAGTGAGGTCGAGGGCCGCGTCGCCGTCGTAATAGGGGATGCCGAGGCCGCCGCCCAGGTCGATGCTGGCGAGCGCGTGACCGGCCCGCGCCGCTACCCTTTCGGCGATGTCGAGGCCGTGGTCCCACTGGGCCAGCAACACGGCGGCGTCGAGGATCTGCGTGCCGGAAAAAATGTGCACGCCTGCCAGCTGCAAATGGCGGCGGGCGGCGACCGCTTCGACCACCTCGGGCAGGGTTTCTTCGTCGAAGCCGAAGGGGCTGGGCTTGCCGCCCATGCGCATGGCCCCGCCCTGCGCGGCAGCGACGGGATTGACGCGGATGGCGATGGGGACCTGCTTTTCCAGCGCCTGGCCGATGGCTTCGAGGCGGTCGAGTTCCTCGACGGTTTCGACGTGGATTTCGCCGATCCCGGCGGCGAGCACCGCTTGCAGTTCGGCGGGCCGCTTCGCCGGGCCGGCAAAGACGATCCGTTCGGGCGCGGCGCCGGCGGCGCGGGCGCGTCGATATTCGCCGATCGAGGCGATTTCCACCCCGGCGCCTTCGCTGAGGAAAACGCCGATGACGCCGGGGTCGGGGTTGGCCTTGACGGAAAAATGGATGGCGGCGAAGCCGGCGAGGGCGGCGGCGAGCCGCCTGTAGGCCGTCCGCATGACGGTGCCCGAATAGATATAGAGCGGCGTGCCGTAGTGGTGGGCGAGGTCGCGTACCCGATGGCCCTCGACCACGAGGTCGGCGCCGTTCACCGCGAAATGCCGCCGCGCCAGCGTCATGGCCAGATCAGTGCCCATGGTCGCGACGCTCCTCGACCAGGGCGCGATAATCCAGCTTGCCGTTGGGTGTCGTCGGGAGGGCGGGGACGAGATCGATGGTCCGGGGCAGCATATAGGCCGGCAGCAGCGCCGCCATGGCCGCCAGCGCGGCCGCGGTGTCGGTTGCCGTATCGAGGGGTACGGCCACGACGTGGATGCGCTGGCCGGCCAGCGGATCGGGGAGGCCGATGGCCGCGACCTGGCTGAAGGCGCCACTGGCCATGGCGGCTTCCTCGATTTCGGTGGCGCTGACCCGGTAGCCGGCGGTCTTGATCAGCATGTCCTCGCGGCCGATGAAGCTGAAAAAGCCGTCTTCGTCCGCGACCACCAGATCGCCCGAATAGCACACCGTCTCGCCGCCGCGCTCGGGCGGCCGCAGGGGGTGCGGGCGGAGCACCTGCGCGGTGTCGGCCGGGCGCCGCCAATAGCCGAGCGACACGGTGGGGCCGCGATGCACGAGAATGCCCGGCTCGCCGGGGCGGGCGCGGCGGCCATCGGCGGTCAGCGCGAAAACCTCGCATTCGGGGATGGCCTTGCCGATGGAATGGGGGCGCCGGTCCAGCTCCTCGGGCGGCAGGTAGGTGGAGCGGAAAGCCTCGGTCAGCCCGTACATCAGGAAGATGCGGCTCTGCGGCAGCAGGGCACGCAGGCGCCCGAGGGTGGCGGTCGGCACGGCGCCGCCCGAATTGGTGATGTAGCGAAGGGTCGGCAGCGGCGTACGCGCGATGGAGGGGGTGGCACGGGTAAGGATGGCCCAGAGCGTGGGCACGCCGGCCAGGCCGGTAACGGCGTGCCGGGCGATGGCCGCGACGATTTCATCGCCCAGCCGGAAGGTGAGCAGCACGGTGACGGCGGCCTGTTCCACCGCAGTCAGCAACTGGTTGAGGCCGTAGTCGAAACTGAAGGGCAGCACCGAGAGAATCCGGTCGGTTGCGTCGATGTGCAGATAGGTCCGGACGATGCGGGTGCCGGCGAGGAGGTTGCGGTGGCTCAGCATCACCCCTTTCGGGCGGCCGGTGGAGCCGGAGGTATAAAGGATCGCGGCAAGGTCCTCGCCGATGGCCGCTGGCGGGGGCGGCTCGGCGCGGCGGGGGGCGATGTCCTCCACCAGCAGCACGGCGATATCGTCCAGCCCGGCGAGCGCCGCGTCGACGGTGGCGAGCAGGGCGCGGCTGGTGAGCAGGATGGTTGCCTGCGCGTCGGCGAGGATGTGCCGGAGCTGCGGCGCCTTGAGCAGCGGGTTGGCCGGCACCACGGCGCCATCGGCGCGGCTGGCGGCAAAGAGCGCCCAGCATTCCTCGAGGCTTTTGGGCAGGAAGATCGCCACGCGGTCGCCGCGCTTGAGGCCGGCGTCGAGGAAGGCGGCGGCGTAGTCCGCCACCCGGTCACGGAACTGGCCATAGCGGCATTCCCGGTCGCCCTCGATGACGGCGAGGCGGTCCGCAGCCGCGCCGTTCTGCTCTAGCAGATGGTGCAGCAGCAGCGGCGCCGTCATCCGGCCAGCCTGTCGCGCACGAAGGCGGCGAGCCGGGCCGGGGTTTCGATATTGTCGGGGGCAAAATCCTCGTCCTCGAGGGCGATGCCGAATTTTTCGACGAGGAACAGCATCAGATCGAGCACGCCAAGGGAATCGACGGCGCCGCTGCGCAACAGCGACGTGTCGGGGCCGAGATCGGACAGGGCCGGGAAGCGCTCGCTGAGATAGGTGTGAATGGAAAGAGCGACGTCCTCGCTCCGGTCTTCGATCATGTTGACCTCGATGGGCAGGCAGGAATGCCGGTTCCGGGGCGCTGTGGTCGAGGGCGCCCGAACGCCGGCGTCGAGATAGCATCCCGCCGGCCCCGCCGCAAATCGGGGAGGGGGAATGATGGGGCAGTGCTGAATTCCCAACATTGACGGCCATAGCGACAAGTGGAACTGTCGAGGCGAGGGGATGGACAAAATGTACTACGCACATTCGACCGAGCGCGCCGACAGGAGCGACTGGCAGCGACTTCCCGACCATTTGCAAGCGGTGGCCGAGTTGGCGGAAACGTTCGGGCGGCGTATCGGCATTGGACGGGCCACAAGGCTTGCCGGCCTGCTGCACGACCTGGGCAAGTATAATCCGGCTTTTCTGGCCCGCCTGCTCGGAAGCCAGGAGATGGTCGACCACTCGACGGCCGGCGCGGCTATCGTCGCGGCCTCTGCCACTGGCGACGACAGCATGGTGGCGGAACTCATCGCCTATGCCATTGCCGGCCATCATGCGGGGCTGCCGGATATGGGCGGGCCGTCGCTCTCGACCCTGTCCGAGCGGCTGAAGGGTTTTTCATCGGCTTCGCTTGACCCCTTGTGGGAAAGCGAAATCGGCGTGGATGCCAGTGGGATCGTCCCTGCCTTTCAGTGGGAAACCGGCGATGCAAAGCGCCTAGCTTTCCAACTGGCATTGCTGGGACGAATGATCTTTTCTTGCCTGGTGGATGCTGATTTCAGGGATACCGAAGCGTTCTATGCCCGGGTAGAAGGCCGCGCCATCGATCGTGAATGGCCGGCGCTGGCGACCATCCTCCCCGCCCTGCGGGCCCGCTATGCCGCCCATATGGAGCGCTTCGGCAGGCCGGTGGAGGACCTCAATCTGCTGCGTGCCGATATTCTGGCGCATGTCCGGGGCCGGGCAGGGGAGGCGCCAGGGCTCTATACGCTGACCGTGCCCACCGGCGGAGGCAAGACCCTCGCCTCGCTCGGTTTCGCGCTGGATCACGCGCTGGCGCACGGTCATGGCAGGATCATCGTCGCCATTCCATTCACTTCGGTCATCGACCAGACGGCAGCGATCTTCCGCGAGGTGCTGGGGGAGGGCGTCGTGCTCGAACATCACTCGGCCATCGATGATGACAGCGTGCGCGCTAAGGAGCGATCCGGCCGCGACAAGCTGCGGCTGGCCATGGAAGACTGGGCGGCGCCGGTGGTCGTTACCACCAACGTGCAACTGTTCGAAAGCCTGTTTGCCGCGCGGACCTCCCGCGCCCGCAAACTGCACAATATTGCCGGCAGCATCATCATTCTCGACGAAGCGCAAACGCTGCCGCGTCCGCTGCTGCTGCCGGTCATCTGGATGCTGGAGGCGCTGGCGCGCGATTATGGCTGCACCATCGTGCTGTGCACCGCGACCCAGCCGGCGCTCGATCGCCGCAATTTCCCGGCGGGTCATCCGGCCGGGCTGCCGCTGGAGGGCAAGGAACTGGCGCCCGACCCCGAGCGCCTGGCGCGGCGCCTGCGGCGCGTCACGCTGCGCTACGCCGGCCCACTATCGGACGATGCCCTCATCGCGGAGCTGGCGCGCGCGCCGCAGGGCCTCGTCATCGTCAACAGCCGCAAGCACGCCCTGCAACTCTATCGTGCCGCACAGGATGCCGGGCTCGAGGGGCTGGTGCATCTGACTACCCGCCAATACGCCGCAGATCGGCGAACCATCCTGGCGGAGGTGCGGCAGCGGTTGCAGGGGAAGGAGCCCTGCCGGCTTATCGCCACCAGCCTCGTTGAGGCCGGGGTCGACCTGGATTTCCCGCGCGCCTGGCGGGCGGAGGCGGGACTCGACCAGATTGCGCGCAGGGGCGTGGATAGAAACCCACTTCGCCAGCTCCGTCGGCACCGCGTCGTAGTCGCCCCTCGCGCAGGGGCGTGGATAGAAACATCCTTGGGCGCCTCGGGGTCGAAACGCCACTCGGTCGCCCCTCGCGCAGGGGCGTGGATAGAAACGCCCTGTTGCGGCTCGAGATCGACGACGAACGCTGTCGCCCCTCGCGCAGGGGCGTGGATAGAAACATCGAGATCGAGACCGTCTTCGTCGAGGAGACCAGTCGCCCCTCGCGCAGGGGCGTGGATAGAAACATTATCTGGGGTGTGAAGATCCCGGAAGGCGAGCGTCGCCCCTCGCGCAGGGGCGTGGATAGAAACGCCGCAGAGCATACCGATTATCGAGACCTTGAGAGTCGCCCCTCGCGCAGGGGCGTGGATAGAAACATTTCGGCACCCTCAAAACGGTATATCGGCGTCGTCGCCCCTCGCGCAGGGGCGTGGATAGAAACATCCTCTCCGAGGAAGAGGCGCAACTGGAGGCCAGTCGCCCCTCGCGCAGGGGCGTGGATAGAAACTTTCCACACCCCTTCCCCTTTCCAAAACTCCCATGTCGCCCCTCGCGCAGGGGCGTGGATAGAAACCCGTTAGCGTCATGGCCAACGGGTCGAACGGACGAGTCGCCCCTCGCGCAGGGGCGTGGATAGAAACATCGAATGGCTCAATCGGCGGAATGTCAAATGAGGTCGCCCCTCGCGCAGGGGCGTGGATAGAAACCGGGAAGCGGTATTCCAGCGTTTGCGGAGACAAGCGTCGCCCCTCGCGCAGGGGCGTGGATAGAAACGCGCAGGAGGCTTGACCCATGCGCCCCCACCACATCGTCGCCCCTCGCGCAGGGGCGTGGATAGAAACTGGAAGATATCCGGGACTTAGGGCCGGGTGCTTGTCGCCCCTCGCGCAGGGGCGTGGATAGAAACCTCGATGACGCCAGCGACCCGTTCGAGGCGACGTGTCGCCCCTCGCGCAGGGGCGTGGATAGAAACTTCGATCACCTGCTGACCTTGATGAAGACGCCGAGTCGCCCCTTGCGCGGGGCGTGGATAGAAACCACTTGAACTTGTCGGAAAGGACCGTGATAGCGCGGTCGCCCGCGCGCAGGGGCGTGGATAGAAACTCTGATCGGCCCCGCGTGGAGGCCGATGGGGGAAGTCGCCCCTTGCGCAGGAGCGTGGATAGAAACTATCTCCGGGCGGTTTGCATGAACCGCAATCTCTGGTCGCCCTAGGCGCAGGGCGTGGATAGAAACACGAAGGTGGCAAAGCGGTTGACCGGTTTATGCTTGTCGCCCCTTGGGGCGTGGATTGAAACCAGATGGGTAGGAGCAGGTCGGTAACGATGTGGAGTGGCCTCGATGCACCGGGCGCGAGGTCAGCCGGCGCGGATGAGGGGGATGGCTAGGTCCTTGCGGAAGAGGTAGAGCAGGGTTCGGGCGGCGTCGCCTTCGGGGCCGGTGAGGCCGGGGTTGCGGGCGAGCAGGGTTTTGGCGTCGTCGTGGGCGAATTCGAGCAGGTGTCGGTGTACGTCCGGCACGGCGAGGCGGTAGCCGGGCATACCGGACTGGCGCGTGCCCAGCACGTCGCCCTGACCGCGCAGGTCGAGGTCGCGCTCGGCGATCTCGAAGCCGTCCTCGGTGGCCTTGATGGTTTCGAGGCGCGCCCGGGCGGTGTCGCTCAGCGGCTCCTTGTAGAGCAGCAGGCAGGCGGAGCGCTGGCTGCCGCGGCCGACGCGGCCGCGCAACTGGTGCAGCTGCGCCAGCCCGAAGCGCTCGGCGTGCTCGATGATCATGATCGTCGCGTTGGGGACGTCGACGCCGACCTCGATCACCGTCGTGGCCACCAGAAGTTTTAAATCGTTGGCGGCGAAACGCTGCATCACCGCCTGCTTGGCGGCGGCCGACATGCGGCCATGCACCAGCGCGACCCGGTCGCCGAAGATTTTCTGCAGCTCGGCGAAGCGGTCGGCGGCGGAGACGACGTCGAGCACTTCGCTTTCTTCCACCAGCGGGCAGACCCAATAGGCCTGCGCGCCGTCGTCGAGCCGGGCCCGCAGGCGGGCGACGACGCGGTCATAGTCGCCGATGGGCATGACGGCGGTGTCGATGGGCTGGCGGCCGCGCGGCTTTTCGCGCAGCACGCTCACCGCCATGTCGCCGAAATGGGTGAGTACCAGGGTGCGGGGGATAGGGGTCGCGGTCATCACCAGCAGATCGGTATGGCGGCCCTTGTCGGACAGCGCCAGGCGCTGGTGGACGCCGAAGCGGTGCTGCTCGTCCACTACCGTCAAGCCGAGATCGTGGAAGGCGACGGCGGACTGGAACAGCGCGTGCGTGCCCACGGCGATGGCGATGCTGCCCTCGGCGAGGCCGGCAAGGATGGCGCGGCGCTCGGCCGCCGGCATCTTGCCGGTGAGCAGCGCGCAGCCGAGGCCCGCGGCCTCGCAAAGCGGCTTGATGGTCTTGTAGTGCTGGGCGGCCAGCAATTCGGTGGGCGCCATCATGGCGGACTGGGCGCCGCTCTCGGCCATGGCGGCCATGGCCAACAGGGCGACGACGGTCTTGCCCGAGCCCACGTCGCCCTGCAGCAGCCGGGACATGCGGTCGGGAGCGCCCAGATCGGCGCGGATTTCGGCAATGGCCGTCTCCTGCCCCGCCGTGAGGGCGAAGGGCAGGGCGGCGACGATCCGCTCGGTGATCGCGCCGGTGAAGTGCCGCGCCCGCCCGCGCGCCGACACCATGGTGGAGCGCAGCAATTGCAGCGTGATCTGGCCGGCGAAATATTCGTCATAGGCGAGGCGCTGCCGCGCCGGGCCCCATAATTCGGCCTCGTCGGGGGTTGCGGGCAGGTGCACATGGCGCATGGCCTCGGCGAAGCCGGGCCAGCGGTGCCGGGTGCGGGTTTCTGCCTCGATCCATTCGGGCAGCGGCGGCATGGTCTCGACCGCCTGCCGTACCAGCCGCCCGAGGGCGCGCGAGCTGAGGCCCTGGGTGAGCGGATAGACCGGCTCGACCAGCGGCAGGGTGTCGAATTTTTCCGGCTCCACGATGTAGTCGGGATGGGTGATCTGCTTTTCGCCGTTGTAAAAGCCGACCTGGCCCGAGACGTAGCGCTCCTCGCCCACGGGCAGGGCCTTTTCCACCCAGCCGCCCTGGGCGCGGAAGAAAACCAGCTGGATGTCGCCGGTCTCGTCATGGGCATGGACGCGGTGCGGCAGGTGCGGGCGGCCGTGCGGCGGCGCCTGGTGGCGATCGACGTGCAGCCGCAGGGTCACCGTCTGGTCGAGCCCGGCGTCGGCCACCCCGACCTGGCGGCGGCGGTCGACGATGCCGGAGGGCATGTGCATCAACAGATCGAGCACGATGGCGTCCTGGCCCTCGGGGGCGCCGAAATAGCGCGCCAGCAGCGCCGCAAGCTTGTCGCCCACGCCCTTGATGGAGCGCAGGGTGCGAAAGAGCGGCGAAAGCGTGTCTGGCCTGGGCACTTCTGGTCCTTTTTCCCGCCACGATAGCCGCGATGCGGCGCGGGGCAAACAGGGGCGGCGGTGGCGTCGCTTTACCACTCCGGCGGCCGATGCGGCAGCGTCGCGGCGGCGAAATCGTGGGGCAGGGCCGCTGGCGGGCTGACAAGCCGCTCCGGCCGGCGTAAACAAGCGCCCAAATCGGGAACAATTTTTTTCAGCATGGGTGTCGCGATGACGGCCGGTGAGGACATTGCTATTCGCCGCAAGCGCCTGCGCTATCGCGCCTGGCACCGGGGCACCAAGGAAATGGACCTGGTGCTGGGGCCGTTTGCCGATGCGCATGTGGAAAAGTTCGACGCCGCGCAACTGGACCGGCTGGAAGCGCTGATGGACGAAGAGGACCCGCCGCTGCTCACCTGGGTGCTGGGCCAGGCCGAGCCGCCGGCGCATGTGGACCGGGCGTTCCTCGACGCGCTGATCGCCGATCACGAGGCGCGGACCCGCCGATGACCGCGCTTTCGAGTTTCGACGGGGCGGCGCGCACGCTCGCCAACGTCCCCGATGGCATGCAGCCCATGGTGCTGGCGCGGCTGGTGGAAGAGCGGCTGCGGCAGGCGCCGGACGACGCGGTGAGCCTGGTATTCGTCGCCCGCGACGGGCGGCGCCTGCTGCGCCTGGCGGAAATCCTCGAAGCCATGCTGCCCGGCCACGCCATCCTGACGCTGCCGGCCTGGGACTGCCTGCCCTATGACCGCGTCTCGCCCAACAACGTCACCATCGCCGCGCGCATGAGCACGCTGGCGGCGCTGGCCGGCGGGGCGAAGGGCGCCATCGTGCTGACGGCGGTCAATGCGCTGATCCAGAAGCTGCCGCCCCGGCAAATGGTGGAAACCATGTCGTTCTCGGCGGCGGTGGGAAGCGTGGTGGACAGCGACAGGCTCGTCGCGTGGGCCGCCAATAACGGCTATCTGCGGGTGCCCACCGTGCGCGAAAGCGGGGAATTCGCGGTGCGGGGCGGCCTCGTCGACCTGTTCCCGGCCAGCATGGAGGCGCCGCTGCGCTTCGACTTCTTCGGCAGCCAGCTCGAATCGATCCGCACTTTCGATCCGGAAAGCCAGCGCACCACCGGCACGCTGCGCCGCGCCGACCTGACGCCGATGAGCGAGGTGATCCTCAACGACGACACCATCAGGCGGTTTCGCCAGCGCTATACCGCCGCCTTCGGCGGCAATACGGTGGACGATCCGCTTTATGCCGCGGTCAGCGGCGGGGCGCGCTATTCGGGTACCGAGCACTGGCTGCCGTTCTTTTACGACCACATGGACCGGCTGGCCGACTATGTGGGGGACGCGCCCTTCGTCTTCGACGACCAGGTGAACGAGGCCTATGCCGAGCGGGCCGAGCAGATCCGCGACTATTACGAGGCGCGGGAAAGCGCGCGGCTGGCGCCGCCGGTGGCCGGGGCCGGGGCGCCCTACAAGCCGATAAAGCCGGACCTGCTCTACGATCTCGAGGCGGCGCCACGGGAGCTGGCGGGCGCCTCGGTGATCCGGCTGTCGGCCTTCCTGTCGCCGGACGAGCGGGGGCAGGAGGACGCGGGCGGCCATATCGCGCCCAGCTTTGCCGCCGAGCGGCAGGCCTCGGACGTCAATCTGTTCCAGGCGGTGGTGGAGCGGCTGCTGGCCGAGCGCCGCAAGGGCCGGCGCAGCATCGTCGCCTGCTGGACGGAAGGCACGCGCGACCGCATGGCGCAGGTGCTCAAGGACCACGGGCTGACCAATCCGCGCCTTGCCGAAAACTGGCGCGATGCCGAGACGACCAGCGCGGCGACGACCTCGCTGGTGGTGCTGCCGCTCGAAAGCGGCTTTGAGACGAAAGACCTGCTGGTGCTGTCCGAGCAGGACATTCTGGGCGAGCGCATCCTCAGGCCGCAGCGGCGCAAGAAGGCGTCCGACGCGCTGACCGAGGCGGCGTCGCTGTCGGCCGGCGACCTCGTGGTGCATGTGGACCACGGCATCGGGCGGTTCGTCGGCCTCAAGGTAATCGAGGCGGGCGGGGCGCCGCATGAATGCGTCGAGCTGCAATATGCCGGCGACACCAAGCTCTACCTGCCGGTGGAAAATATCGAGCTGCTCACCCGCTACGGCTCGGACGACCCCAATGTCGGCCTCGACAAGCTGGGGGGCGTCGCCTGGCAGGCCAAGAAGGGGCGGCTCAAGCAGCGCATCCGCGAAATGGCGGAGCAGCTCATCAAGATCGCCGCGCAGCGCCTGCTCAGCAAGGCCGATGTGGTGGACGTCAATACCGGCGCCTATGACGAGTTCGTCACGCGCTTCCCCTACGAGGAAACCGAGGACCAGCTGACCGCCATTGCGGCGGTGTTCGACGACCTGACTTCGGGGCGGGTGATGGACCGGCTGGTGTGCGGCGACGTGGGCTTCGGCAAGACCGAGGTGGCGCTGCGGGCCGCCTTCGCCGTCGCCATGTCGGGCAAGCAGGTGGCGGTGGTGGTGCCGACCACCCTCCTGGCGCGGCAGCACTTCAAGACCTTCCAGGAGCGCTTCCAGGGCCTGCCCGTCAGGGTGCGGCACGCCTCGCGCATGGTCCCCGCCGCCGAGCTCAAGGCGACCAAGGAGGGGCTGGCCGACGGCCAGGTCGATATCGTCATCGGCACGCATGCGCTGCTGGCCAAGAGCATCAGGTTCCGCGACCTGGGGCTGCTGATCATCGATGAGGAGCAGCATTTCGGCGTCGGGCACAAGGAGCGCCTCAAGGAGCTCAAGGCCAATGTGCACGTGCTGACGCTGACGGCGACGCCCATTCCGCGCACGTTGCAACTGGCGCTGACCGGGGTGCGCGACCTCAGCCTGCTGGCGACGCCGCCCATCGACCGGCTGGCCATCCGCACCTTCATTTCGCCGTTCGACGCGCTCTCCATCCGCGAGGCGCTGCTGCGCGAGAAATATCGCGGCGGGCAGAGTTTTTACGTGGTGCCGCGCATCAAGGACCAGCCGGACATCGCCGAATTTTTGCGCGAACAGGTGCCGGAGGTCAGCTTCGTAGTGGCCAATGGGCAGATGGCGCCGGGCGAGCTCGACGACATCATGAACGCCTTCTACGACAACAAGTTCGATGTGCTGCTGGCGACGACGATCGTCGAATCGGGCCTCGACATTCCCAACGCCAATACGCTCATCGTGCACCGGGCCGACCGTTTCGGGCTGGCGCAGCTCTACCAGATCCGGGGGCGGATCGGCCGGGCCAAGGCGCGCGCCTATGCGCTCTTTACCGTGCCGCCCGACCGCAAGCTGACCGACACCGCCGAGCGGCGGCTGGGGGTGCTGCAATCGCTGGAAAGCCTGGGGGCCGGCTTCCAGCTGGCCAGCCACGACCTCGATATCCGCGGCGCCGGGAACCTGTTGGGCGACGAGCAATCGGGGCATATCCGCGAGGTCGGCTACGAGCTCTACCAGGCGATGCTGGAAGAGGCGGTGGCGAACCTCAAGTCGGGCGAGGAAGACTACGAGGACCGCAACGAGTGGAGCCCGCAAATCTCGCTGGGCATGCCGGTGATGATCCCGGAAAGCTATGTGCCGGACCTGCAATTGCGCATGCAGCTTTATCGCAAGCTGGGCGATCTCGACGATATTCGCGACATCGACGCGGCCGGCGCGGAACTGATCGACCGGTTCGGGCCGCTGCCCGAGGAGGTCGAGGCGCTGCTCAAGGTCATCCTGGTAAAAGTGCTGTGCCGCACCGCCAATGTCGAAAAGGTCGACGCCGGGCCCAAGGGCGCGGTCATCAGCCTGCGGCACAACGAGTTTCCCAACCCCACCGGGCTGGTGCGGCTGGTGGCCGACCCGGCGAGCCAGGTGCGGCTCAAGCCCGATCAGAAGCTCGTGTTCGTCCGCAACTGGCCGACGCCCGAGCAGCGGCTCAAGGGCACGGCCGCGATCCTCTCCAGGCTGGCCAAACTGGCGGAAAGCGCGGCCTGATACCCCGATGCTTCAGCCTGCCGCCATAATGTTTTGGCAAGCTCCATCGGTCATGTTATTGCCCGATTTGCGCCCTTGAAGGGCAGATCAGTTTCTAAGCTGGCGCGCACGCCGCCGGGACCGCCAAGGAAGGCTAGGATATTCTATGAGCTTCAGGAAACCCATCGTCGCCGGATTTGCGCTGGCTGCGCTTATGTTGTCCCCGCTCTCGACTTTCGCCCAGGAGACGACTGAAACCCCCGCCGAAGCGCCGGCCACCGAAGCTCCGGCAGCCGAGACGCCCGCCGCCGGCGATGCCGCCGCGCCGGCCGCCGCCGGAACCCCGCAACTGGCTTCGCAGAACTGGCTGAAAGTGTGCGATCCGCTGCCGGACGGGCAGAAGGCGTGCATCATGCGCCAGGTGGTGTTGGCCAATGGGCAGTTCCTCGGCTCGTTCCTGCTGCGCGACGATCCGGGCCAGGAAAGCCGCCTGCTGGCGGTCGCCGCCGTGCCGCTCGGGGTGCTGCTGCCCTTCGGCCTCACCTGGCAGATCGACGGCGCCAAGCCGGTGCGCGTGCCCTACATGCTGTGCGACCCCACCTCGTGCGCCACGCAGCTCGTCATCAACGAGCAGTATGTCAATTCGCTCAAGCGCGGCAACAAGCTCAAGCTGACCGCCAAGAACCGCCAGAACCAGGATTTGACCATCGAGATCGACCTGGCCGGTTTCACCGCCACCTATGACGGCGACGCGGCGCTGACCTTCGACGAATTCAACCAGGGCGCGTCGGGCGAGAACGCGCTGGAGCAGGTGTTGCAGGACCGCGCCGAGCAGCTGCGTCAGCAGCTGAGCGGCGACGGCGAGGCCGCACCGGCCGCCGAAGGCGAGGAAGCCGCGCCGGCGCAGTAAGCCGGCTCTTTCGAATAGAGTGACCGATGGGCGCGGCGAAGGCTGCGCCCATTTGTTTTTGGGGGCGTTGCGGGCGAGTGGTCAGGCGCGGCGCTGGCCCATGCCGATGCCGAAGGCGCCGCGGCGCAGGGGCGGCAGCAGCTTGAGGGCCCAGAGGCCGGCGGCGCGGACGGCCTGGCCGGGCAGCATGTCGGCCAGCAGCGAGCGGAACAGCGCTTCGACGATGGCGCCGGTGCGGGCGAGGTCGCCGGCGCGGCGGGCGGCGTAGGCGGTGCTGACGGCGGCACCCCAATCGGGCTGCTCCCGCCCGGTTTCGGCCAGGGCCGCGAGCAGGTCGGCCACGTCGCGCAGCCCCAGATTGAGCCCCTGCGCGCCAATGGGCGGGAAGGCGTGGGCGGCTTCGCCCACCAGCGCCACGCCGTCGCGGCCGGCACTGGTCACGGAGAGCACGCTGAGGGGAAAGATGAAGCTGGGGGAAGCGAGCTCGACCCGGCCGAAGAGGCGCTGCGCCCTGGCCTCGATGGCGGCGCGCAAGGCTTCGGGGCCGGCGGCCTGGGCGGCGCGCAGCACGGCCTCCTCGTCGATCCAGACCAGGTTGGCCCGGTTGCCGCCGGCCGGCACCAGTGTGAACGGCCCGTGCGGATAGTGGAATTCCACCGAGGTATTGCCGATGGGCCGCGCCAGCTCGAGGTCGCAGACCAGCGCCGATTCGGCGAAGGGGTGTTCACGGGTGCGAATGCCGGCGGCGTCGCGGATGAGGGATTTCTTGCCATCGGCGCCGACGACGAGCGGCGCGGCCAGTTCGCTGCCATCGGGCAGGGTGACGACGCCGAGCGCGCCGTCGCGGCGGTAGGCCGTGACGATTTCGGGGCGGCTCGCAAGCCCCTGTTGCGGCGCGACCGCCTGGAAGGCGGCCAGGAGGCGCGCATTGGCGAAATTCCAGCCGAAGGCGGGCAGGCCGGCCTCACCGGCGTCGAACAGCGTTTCGGGCGCGCGGATGAGGCGGGCGGTGGCGTCGATGATGCGGATGCGGGTGAGGGGATGGCCGAGCGCGGCGGGATCGCTGACGAGGCCCGCCTCGCGCAGGAAATCGACGCTGGGCAGCATCAGCGCCGAGGTGCGCCGGTCGGGCGGGGCCGGCGGCGCCAGGTGGATGGTGTCGAAGCCGGCGCGGGCCACGCCGATGGCGGCGGCCATGCCGGTAAGCCCGCCGCCGACGACGATGATATCGGCATCCTGCCTCATGAAGAGGCGTCCTCGACGCGGCGGCGATGGCCGCTGGGCACGATGAGGCCGCCGGCCAGCGACCCGGCCAGCATGGCGGCAAGGAACAGCCAGAGGCTGTCGGGCGCGAAGGCCAGCAGCGAAATGGCCGGCCCCGGGCAGAGGCCGGACATGCCCCAGCCGACGCCGAACAGCGCCGCGCCGGTCAGCAGCCGCGCGTCGATGCGGTTGTATTCGGGCTCATGGAAGGTCGTATCGAACAGCGGCGCGCTGCGGCGCCGGCCGAGGCGCACGGCCACGAACATCACCGCGATGGCCGGCACGATGACGAAGGCCAGGCTCGGGTCCCACTGGCCCGCGGGAATGGCGGTAAAATCGAGGAAACGCAGCACCTTGAACGGGTCGACCATCTGCGCGACGTAAAGACCGGCGCCGAACAGCAGGCCGCTCAGCGCGGCGGTGGCGAGATAGGGCAGGCGGGGCGCGGGCATCAGACGATCCCCGTCACGGTAACGGTGCAGATGGCGACGCCGAAGAACACCGCCACGGCGACGAAGGAGCGGCGCGACAGCCGGGCGATGCCACAGACGCCGTGGCCGGAGGTGCAGCCATTGCCGAGCTTGGTGCCGAAGCCGGTGAGCAGCCCGGCTATGGCCACCCAGACCGGGGCGGGAATGCCCCAGGCCGCGGGCGGCGGCGCGAGCTGGGCCGGCGCGATGCCGCCGATGCCCAGTTGCGGGAACAACTGCGCCGCGCCCCAGGCGCCGGCCACCAGCGCCGCGAGGAACAGCAGGCGCCACAATACGGTGTGGGCGGGCGGCAGCAGCTGGCCGAAAATGCCGGATATGCCGGCGATGCGGCCGTTGCCGAGCCACAATATGGCGGCAGCCAGCCCAATCAGGAGGCCGCCGAGCGTGGCGGTGAGGGGGGTGAAGAATTCCATTGGTGTGTCCTGCAAGGCAAGTGGCGCGAGACGCGGCAGCCGCCCAGCCATAGCACCCCGGCCGCGGCGGCGCCATCGGGCCGGTGGGCACGCCCCCATCGACAAAACCCTTCACCGCCGCCCGACTCCCTCGTAAATTCGGCGCGCCGAGTCATTTGAAGGAGCCCACCATGCTGGCCTTGCTTGCCGATCCCAATGCGTGGGTCGCCTTTGTCACCCTCACGGTGATGGAAATCGTGCTGGGGATCGACAATATCGTCTTCATCTCCGTGCTGGTATCGCGCCTGCCGCGCCAGCAGGCCGAATTCGCCCGCAAGCTCGGCATCGGGCTGGCGCTGGTGTTCCGCATCGCGCTGCTGCTCGCCATCAGCGTCATCGTGCAGTTGAAGGACCCCGTGTTCAGCGCGTTCGGGCTCGATTTTTCGTGGAAGGACATCATCCTCATCGCCGGCGGCGCCTTCCTCATCTACAAGGCCACGCACGAAATGCACGCCGCCATCGAGGAACCGCACGAAGTCGGCCTCAAGCAGATGGCGCAGGCTTCGATGCAGGCCATCCTGGCGCAGATCGTGGTCATCGACATGGTGTTTTCCATCGATTCGATCATCACGGCCGTGGGCATGGTGCCGGCGGACCAGGTGGCGGTGATGATCGCCGCCGTGCTGGTGGCGGTGGCCGTCATGTTCTTTGCCTCCGGCCCGGTGGCGCGGTTCGTTGCCGATCATCCCACCACCAAGATGCTGGCGCTGGCCTTCCTGCTGCTGATCGGCGTGACGCTGGTGGCCGACGGACTGGGCTTTCATATCCCCAAAGGCTATATCTATTCGGCCATGGCGTTTTCGGTGCTGGTCGAGGCGGTCAACATCTTCGCCAAACATAAGCGTGGCGGCGGCAAGCCGGCGGTGACCCCGTTTACCGGCGACACCGGCTCGGTCGACGCGCCGGCGGGCGTCGCGGCGCTCGCCCCAAACGCCTCCAACACCCCCCGGCCGCAGGGGCGCAAGACGCCGGCGGCGCGGGCGCAGGCGCGCCCCAAATCGGCGCCGCGCAAACCAAGGAACAGGAAATGAGCAAGGTCGTCGTCGTCAACCATACCGGAGGGCCCGAAGTGCTGCGGGTCGAGGACCGGCCGGTGGGCACGCCGGGCGCCGGCGAGGCGCTGATCCGCCAGACCGCCATCGGGCTCAATTTCATCGACACCTATCAGCGATCGGGGCTCTATTCCATGGCGCTGCCCTTCGTGGCGGGCAATGAGGCGGCGGGCGTGGTGGAGGCCGTCGGCGCGGACGTGACGGCGTTCCGGCCGGGCGACCGGGTGTGCTACCAGGGGGTGATCGGCGCCTATGCCGAGCGGCGGCTGGTGCCGGTCGAAAAACTGCTGCCGATCCCCGAGGGGGTGGACGACCGCACCGCGGCCGCCGTGCTCCTCAAGGGGCTTACGGCCTATTACCTGCTGTTCAAGACCTGGGCGGTGCAGCGGGGCGAAACCATCCTCTGGCAGGCGGCGGCGGGCGGCACCGGGCTCATCGGCACGCAATGGGCCAAGGCGCTGGGCGCGACGGTGATCGGCACGGCAGGCGGGCCGGAAAAAACCGCCATCGCCCAGGCGCATGGCTGCGACGAGGTCATCGACTATCGCGCCGAGGCGTTTCCCGCGCGGGTGCGGGAAATCACCGGGGGCAGGGGCGTCGACGTCGTCTATGACGGCGTGGGCAAGGCGACCTTCGAAGGCTCGCTCGATTGCCTGCGGCCGCGCGGGCTGATGGTCAGCTTCGGCAATGCGTCGGGCGTCGTCTCGGTGCCGGACCTGGGCATCCTGTCGCGCAAGGGCTCGCTCTACGTCACGCGGCCCACCGGCGTGCATTATTTCGCCCGGCGCGAGGATCTGCTGGAAGGCGCCCGGGCGCTCTTCGAGGCGGTGGCGTCGGGCGCCGTAAAGGTGACGATCAACCGCACCTATGCGCTCGACGAAGCGGCCGACGCGCACCGCGCGCTCGAGGCGCGCCAGACCACCGGCTCGGTGCTGCTGCTGCCCTGACCGGTCTGGACAGCGCCGCGCGCCCCCGCTAAAGGCAGCCCGTCGGGCAGGTGGCAGAGCGGTCGATTGCTCCGGTCTTGAAAACCGGCGAAGGTGCAAGCCTTCCGGGGGTTCGAATCCCTCCCTGCCCGCCATTTTTCCGCCGGTGCTGCGCTACAGGCCGACATATCTCGAGGCCGCACGACGGTGGCTGCCGAGCCCGTTGCGGGCGGTTGCCGTTATGGATGACATCCCCTTGGAGCAGCCACTAAGATGGCTCATGCGGCCCGAGCTTTGCGACACTCATGGGAGAACGAATGTCACGCATTGTTGTCATTGGTGGAAGTGGTCATGTCGGGAGTTATCTGGCTCCGGCCCTCGTTGAACGCGGACATGACGTTGTAAATGTCAGCCGGGGCGCGGCGAAGCCCTATCGTCCGCATTATGCCTGGAGCGAAATTGAAAACGTGGCCCTTGACCGCGCGGCTGAAGAAAAAGCCGGCCAGTTCGGAAGAAAGATTGCCGACCTGCGGCCCGATATTGTCGTGGATATGATCGCTTTCGACCTGCCCAGCACGCAGCAGATCGTCGAGGCCCTGCGCGGCAAGGTCGAGCACTATCTTTTTTGCAGCTCGATATGGGTGTACGGCGGCCTGACCACGCTCCCGTCGACCGAAAACGACCCGACGACGCCCATAGACGCCTATGGCAAGGGGAAGGCCGAAAGCGAGGCATGGCTGATGCGGGAGGCGCGCCTATCGGGCTTCCCGGCAACCTGTTTCCGCCCCGGCCATATCGTCGGTGAAGGCTGGAACCCGATCACGCCGCAAGGAAACGCGAACCCGCAGACCTTTTCCCTGATCGCGCGTGGCGACGAATTGGTGTTGCCGAACCTGGGCCTTGAAATGGTCCACCACGTCCATGCCGACGATGTTGCGCAATGGATCCTATGCGCCATCGACAACCGTGCGGCGTCCATTGGCGAGGTTTTCAATACGGTTTCGGAGCAGGCGGTCACGCTGAGGGGCTATGCTGAAGCGGTCTATCGCTGGTTCGGCAAGGAGCCGCGCATTGCCTACAAGCCCTTCGAGGAATGGATTCTTGAGCTTGGAGAAGATGCGGAGAACACGCGCGGTCATATTATCCGGAGCTCCTGCCACTCGATCGAAAAAAGCCGCCAGCGACTAGGCTATCGGCCCCGCTATACCAGTCTTGAGGCGGTCCATGAATCATTGCAGGCGCTGATCGCTGCCGGGACAGTCGCTATTCCTACGGTGTGAGGTTTGTGCCTCGGCCAACCGGTTTCTACCCCGGTGCAGTTTCGCTCGCTTTTCGGCCCGCCACCTGCGGGTGGCGGACCGTTAGGAGCTGAAGCATTCGGGCGGGCGGTTTCTACAGCCCGACTCTTTGCATGTGTTCGGGCGGGTAGCGATTGCCTTGCACCGGCAGGGTGTGGCGGCTGTCGTTGAGTTTTTGCAGGTCCGTTGCCGAGAGCTGCAGTTGCAGGGCGCCGAGGTTTTCGTCGAAGCGGGTGAGGCTGCGGGTGCCGAAGAGCGGGACGATCCAGGGTTTCTGGGCCAGGAGCCACGCCAGGGCGACCTGCGCGGGGGTGGCGTCGTAGCCGGCGGCGATGTCGCGGATCAGGTCGACGATTTTCTGGTTGGCCGCGCGGTTCTCGGCCTCGAAGCGCGGAATTTTGCCGCGCAGGTCCAACTCGTTGAAGCGGGTATCGGCGTCGATCCGGCCGGTAAGAAAGCCTTTGCCCAGGGGGCTGAACGGCACGAGGCCGATGCCGAGCTCTTCAAGCGTCGGGATGATTTCGGCCTCGGGGTCACGCGTCCAGAGCGAATATTCGCTTTGCAGCGCGGCGACGGGCTGGACGGCGTGGGCGCGGCGTATCGAGTTGGCCCCGGCTTCGGACAGGCCGAAATAGCGAACCTTGCCCTGGGCGATGAGGTCCTTGACCGTGCCGGCCACGTCCTCCATCGGCACGTCCGGGTCGACGCGATGCTGATAATAGAGGTCGATATGGTCGGTGCGCAGCCGCCTGAGGCTGCCTTCCACCGCCCGGCGGATCTGTTCGGGGCGGCTGTTGACCCTGCCGCGATGCTCGCCGGTCGTCTGGTCGATATCCCAGCCGAACTTGGTGGCGATAAGGACCTGGTCGCGGATGCCGGCAAAGGCTTCGCCCACCATTTCCTCATTGGTCCAGGGCCCGTAGGTTTCGGCCGTGTCGAAAAAGGTCATGCCCCGTTCGACGGCGGCGCGGAGCAGGGCGATCATTTGCGGGCGGTCGGGGATGTCCCGCGACTTGCCATAGCCCATGGCGCCGAGCGACAGGGCCGAAACTTCGAGGCCCTGACCGAGTTTACGCGTTTCCATTCATCCTCTCCTTGTTGTTGTCCTGTGTTTCAGATGCCGCTCGAGGCGCGCCGCAGGGCGTAGGCGCTGCCGGCGGTGCCGAGCGCGGCGAGGCACACCACGATGCCCAGCGGCAGGGGCGTGCCATCGGCGAAGGCGCCGACCAGCGCCGAGCCGAGCATGCCGCCGCCATATTGGGCGCAGCCGAGCAGGGCCGAGGCCGCGCCGGCGCCCGAGGTGACGGCGGCGAGGCCGCCGGCGATGGCGTTGGCGCCGATGAGGCCATTCAAAGCCACGTAGAGGAACAGCGCAATGCCGATGCCCAGTGCGCCGCCCCAGCCGGCCACGGCAAAAATCAGCACGAGCACGCCGGCGACGACGCTGCCGGCCGTGGCCCAGAAGAGCAGGCGGTCGCTGCCGAAGCGGCCGAGCAGGCGCCGGTTGATGGCGTTGGTGGCGGTGATGCCGACGATGCCGGAGGCGAAAACCAGGCCATAGGCTTCGGCAGAAAAGCCGTAGAACGAGATGAAGACGAAGGGCGAGCCGGCGACATAGGCAAAAATGCCGATGGCGAAACTGCCGTTGATGCCGGCATAGGCCAGCAGCCGCCGGTTGCGCAGATGATGCAGGTAATGGGCGAATTTGTGCCGTAGCGAGCCGTGCTCGCGCCGGGCCGGCGGCAGGGTCTCGGCGGTCCGCAGCACCCCGAGCGTGGTGACGAGGCCGATGGCGACCAGCGTCCAGAAAATGGCATGCCAGGACGAAAAGCTGACGATCTGGGCGCCGATCGAGGGCCCCAGCATGGGGGCGACGCCCATGATCATCATCAAGGTCGAGAGCATGCGGGCGGCCGCGTCGCGGGGAAAAAGATCCCGCACCATGGCACGGGCCAGCACGACGGCCGAACTGGCGCCCAGCGCCTGCACGATGCGCCAGCCGATCATCTGCCAGGCATCGGTGGAGAGGGCGCAGCCCGCCGCGCCGACGATGAAAACGACCAGGCCGAGCAGCAGGGGCGTTTTGCGGCCATAGCGGTCGCTGAGCGGCCCCCAGAACAATTGCCCGAGGCTGAAGCCGAGCAGATAGCCCGAAACGGTCCATTCCAGCGTGCCCTGGCTGGCGCCGAGGCTCTCGCTCATGCTGGGCAGGGCCGGCAGGTAGAGGTCGGTCGAAATCGAAGCAAAGCCCAGCAGCGTGCTGAGCAGCAGGGTGAGGCCGAAGCCGGGCTGCGGCGCGAGCGCGGTTCCCACGGGAGTGGCGAGCCTGTCGGTCATGGGGCGCGGGTCCTTGACGGCGTTTCGAAGGGGCGAAGGAGCACCCGACCCGGACGGGGTCTTGCGGCTGCAAGCGGGCCGGAGCGGCGATGGGGGAGAAGCGGTCTGGTGCAGGCTCACCCTAGCCGCCGCGCACTCCTGTGGCTAGAATGGATAATCTTCATGTAGCAATGAAAATGATTCAGTAATGGCGCGAAACCCGACCAGCGATCTCCAGGCGTTCCTCGCCGTGGCGCGGGCGCGCAGTTTTACGCGGGCGGCGGCGCAACTGGGGGTGACGCCTTCGGCGCTCAGCCACGCCATGAAGGGTCTTGAGGAACGGCTGGGGCTGCGCCTGCTGTCGCGGACCACGCGCAGCGTGGCGCCCACCGAGGCGGGGGAGCGGCTGCTGCACGCCATCGGCCCGCATTTCGAGCAGATCGAAGCGGAAATCGCGGCGCTGAGCGCCTTTCGCGACCGGCCGGCCGGGACGATCCGGGTGTCGTGCGGCGATTCGGTGGTGGGCGCGATTTTCCGGCCGATGCTCAAATCCTTCCTCGCCGCCTATCCCGACATCACGGTCGAGCTGGCGATAGACAATGGCTTCATCGATATCGTCGAGCAGCGGCTCGACGCCGGCGTGCGGCTGGGCGAGGCGCTGTCGAAGGACATGGTGGCGGTGCGCATCGGGCCGGACTGGCGGTTCTCCGTCGTCGCGGCGCCAGACTATTTCAGGGAGCGGCCAAAGCCGCTGACGCCGCGCGATCTCGCCGCGCATCGTTGCATCAATCTGCGGCTGACCACGGCGGGCGGGCTTTATGCGTGGGAGTTCGCCAAGGACGGCCGCGAGCTCAATGTGCGCGTCGAGGGGCAACTGACCTTCAGCAGCGTCCTGCCGATTCTCGATGCGGCGCTCGATGGGCACGGGCTGGCCAATGTGCCCGAATTCCTGGCGCGCCCGCATATCGCGCGCGGCGATCTGGTCGAGGTGCTTGTCGATTGGTCGCCGTACTGGCAGGGTTTCCACCTCTATTATCCGAACCGGCGGCAACCCTCGCCCGCCTTTAGCGCTTTTGTCGAAGCGCTGCGCTATAGGGGCGAGCCGGCGGGGCCGGGGGATCGTCAGGAGGAGGAGCGATGAGCGGGCATAAAATCTATGCGATGAGCTTTGCCAGCGTCTATCCGCACTATGTCGCCAAGGCGGAAAGGAAGGGGCGCAGCCGGGCCGAGGTCGACGAGATCATCAGCTGGCTGACCGGCTACACGCCGGCGGGGCTGGCCGCGCAACTGGAGCGAAAGACCAGTTTCGAGGATTTTTATGCCGAGGCGCCGCGGCTCAACCCGGCGCGCTCGCTGATTACCGGCGTCGTCTGCGGCGTGCGGGTGGAAGATATTGCGGAGCCGACCATGCGGGAAATCCGCTATCTGGACAAATTGATCGACGAACTGGCCCGGGGCAAGGCGATGGCGAAAATCCTGCGCGGCACGGGCGGCGTGGAGCCGGCTGCATGAGCCGCAAGCAGATGGACGTTTCGCGCCTGCGGCGCATGAAGCGGCTGGCCGGCCGCTATGGGCTGACCATTCTCACCGCGGACAAGCTGAGGACGCTGGGCCAACCGGGCGGCCACGCCATCAGGGACGAGAATTTCCAGGTGATCTACGGCAACGAGCCGCGCCCGTTCTCGGCGTCGCTCGACGATGTCGAAGCCTATCTCGAGGCGCTGGTTGCGGGCGAAGAGTAAGGGCGGGCGTTGGTTTGGGCAAGCCGCCCTCTGCGCCAAACAGGGACAATCCGTTATTTAAACCGTAACGGGAATCGCCCCACACTGGCCGTGTAGGCTCACTGTGGAGGCGCGTTCTTATGTTTACGCTGATTAACGCCGAGGCAGACGACGACGATGATGCCGAAATCACCGATCCGCAGGAAATTGCGGAGCTGTTTGCCGCCATCGCGGCAGTAGCCATCGAGGCCATCGGGCCGGGCCAGGCCCGCGACCTCTTCGATGCGGTGGTGGAACAGGAGGGCCGCGAACTCAACTGATGCCCAATTCCACGTCAAACCCAGATCCCGCCACGCTCGGCCGATAAGCGTTTACCGGCTACCCGCGCCCTGCGGCGCAGCCGGGTCGGCCCGCTGGCGGCAGCACTTTTCCAGACGGGGCGGCGCGAGTTGCCCCGTTCCGGCTCTGCCCGGCCTTGACGGCATGGGCACGAGCGGGCGACCTACGCGCGGGAACAGAGGATGGGCCGGCGGGTGGAAGCGGGCGAGGCAAGGGGAAGCGTGCGGATCGTGCCGCTGGGCGAGGCGGCGCTGCTGGTGCGCTTTGCCGAGCGGCTGGAGGATGGCGCCAACCGGCGTGCCCTGGCGCTGACGGCGCAACTGGCCCGCGAGCCGATTGCCGGCGTTCTCGAAGTGGTGCCCAGCCTGGTTTCCGTCCTCGTCCGCTATGCGCCATCGGCCATCGAGCCGACGCGGCTGGCGGGAGAAATCGCCTTGCGGCTCGCCGCGGCGCCGGATGCCGGAACAGGTCGCGCGCATCGGATCGCCGTCGCCTTCGGCGGCGCTGGCGGTCCGGACCTGGACGCGGTGGCGGCGCTGCTGGGGCTGACGCCGGCGCAGTTCATTGCCCGGCACAATGCCGGGCCGCTGCGCGTGCTTACGACCGGATTCGCGCCGGGTTTCGTTTATTGCGGCCTGCATGAAGACGGGCTGACGGTGCCGCGCCGGACGCAGGTGCGGCCGCTGGTGCCGGCGGGCAGCGTGCTCTTTGCCGCCGGGCAGACGGCGATCACCGCCACCGACATCCCCACCGGCTGGCACGTCATCGGCCGGACGGCTTTTCGCAATTTCGATCCGCGGCGCACGCCGCCGCTGCGGTTGGCGGCGGGCGACACCATTCGCTTCGAGGCGGCCTGATGCGGACACGTATCCACTTCGACCGGGTGGGACCGTTGACCACCGTGCAGGACAGCGGGCGCGCGGGGCTGCTGGCGGCCGGCATCAGCGCGTCGGGGCCGATGGACCGCGGCGCATTCGAGCGTGCCGGGCGGCGGGCCGGGGCGGTGGCCGGGGCGGGCATCGAATTTACCGCGGCGGGGCTCGAACTGCACGTGACCACCGGCGAAACCGATATGGGCTGGGATGGCGGGCAATTCGGCATTGCGCGCAACGGCGCGGCGCTGACCTGGCCGGGCAGCGCCCGGCTGGTGGCGGGCGACCGCCTCGCCATCACGCCGGGAGCGGCGGGCAATTACGGCTATCTGCGCTTTGGCGGGGCGTTGGCGCTGCCGCCGGTGCTGGGGAGCCTCGCCACTTCGACGCGCGCCCGGCTGGGCGGATTGGAAGGGCGCGGCCTGCGGGCGGGCGACGTGCTGACGGTGCAGGGCGAGGGCCGGGGGCGGGGGCTCGCGGCGGTCCTGGGGCAAGTGCCGGCCGAGGATGGGCCCATCCGCTTCATCTGGGGCCTCCATGCCGAGCATTTCAGCCGGGACGTCCGGCAGGCGTTCCTCGAGGCGCCGTTCCGCGTCACGAGCGTCATGGATCGCATGGGGGTGCGCTTGCGGGACGAGCGCGGCGTTTTTGCGGATCGGGCCATCCTGTCGCTGGTGTCCGAACCGGTACTGGCCGGCGATATCCAGATTCTCGGCGATGGCACGCCCATCGTGCTGATGCGCGATCACCAGCCCACCGGCGGCTATCCGCGCATCGGCATCATCATCGCCGCTGATCTCGACCGCTTTGCGCAGTTGCGGCCGGGAACGCCGGTTGTCTTCGCGCCCGTCAGCGTCGATCATGCGCACCGCTTGTTGCGGAGCGACCGATCATGACCACCATCGATCTCAATGCCGATCTGGGCGAAGGCATGGGCACCGACGAGGATTTGCTGGAAATCGTCTCCAGCGCCTCGATCGCCTGTGGCGGCCATGCGGGGGATGCCGGCACCATCCGGCGGGCGCTGCGGCTGTGTCAGGCCAATGGCGTGCGCGCCGGGGCGCATCCGGGCTATGCCGACCGCAAGCGTTTCGGCCGCTTCCGGCTGGTCATGCCGCTCGACCGGCTGCTGGAGCAGATCCGCGACCAGATGTTCCTCATCCGCCATATCGCCAATGAGCTCGACATGCCGCTGGCCTATGTGAAGCTGCACGGCGCACTGGCCAACCAGACGGCGGAGGAACTGGCGTTCGCCGTGGGCGTCTTTGCCAGCATCCAGGCCATGGACCCCCATATGGCGGTATTGGCGCTCGACAATAGCGAGCAGGTGCGCGCCGCCCGGGCGGTCGGCCTGCCGCTGATCCGCGAGGCCTATGCCGACCGGGCCTATACGCCGCAGGGCCTGCTGGTGCCGCGCAGCGAGGCGGGGGCGGTGATCGAGGACATAGACGCGGTGATCGCGCGCTGCCTGCGGCTGGCCCAGGCGGGGGAGATCGTCGCCATCGACGGCAGCGTGCTGGTCTCGGCGGCGCGCTCGATCTGCCTGCATGGCGACATGCCGGGCGCCGTCGATCTGGGCCGGGAAATCCGCGATGCGCTGGAAGGCGAGGGCATCAGGATCGCGCCCGCCACGCCGGAAGAAGATGGACCCTGGGACCCTCAGGGGGGAGAGGGTGAGATCGGCAACATGCCTTTGAGCCCGAAGGACCCAGGGTAGGCGTCTCGCCGGCAAGCGGCCGAAGCGAGGTGGGGTGGAGCGGAATTCACGGGCCGTTTTTGGGGCGGCCGGTCCCGATCCTTGGTGTTGTTCGGCTCGGGGGCGGGCTGGCCGTCCCCGGCAGGCTCAGATGGCCAGATATTCGTGGCGCAGGTCGGCGTTATCGAGCACCTCTTTGGCGGTGCCGGAGAAGGCGACTTCGCCGGTGTCGAGGATGACGGCGCGGTCGGCCAGCTTGAGCGCCGCCACCGCGTTCTGCTCGACGATGATGGTGGTGATGCCGAGCGGTTTGATCGAATGCAGGATGCGCTCGATTTCGTGCACGACCACCGGCGCCAGGCCCTCATAGGGCTCGTCGAGCAGCAGCAGCTTGATGTCGCGGGCGAGGGCGCGGGCGATGGCCAGCATCTGCTGCTCGCCGCCCGAAAGCGTCACCCCTTCCTGCGTGCGGCGCTCGGCGAGGCGCGGAAAGCTTTCATAGATGCGCTCGACCGGCCAGCCATTGCCCGGCGCGACCTTGGCGAGGACGAGGTTTTCCTCCACCGTCAGCCCGGGAATGATGCGGCGATCCTCGGGCACCAGCTGCACGCCGGCCTGCGCCGCCTGGAAGGCGCTCATTTCGTGCAAGGGGGCGCCGTCGAGCCAGATTTCTCCCTGCCGCATTTCGGGATTGTCGAGGCGGGCCAGGGTGCGCAGCGTCGAGGTCTTGCCGGCGCCGTTGCGGCCGAGCAGGGCAAGGATTTCGCCCTTGCGGATATCGAACGACACGCCCTGGACGATGTAGCTTTCCCCGTAATAGGCGTGCACGTCGCGAAGGGCGAAGAAGGGCCGGGCCGTCTCCGGGGCCACGGCCTCGCTGCCCTCCAGGACGCTTCCCTCCAAGACCTGGGCATTCATGGTCACCGCGCTCATTCCTGCGCTCCTCCGAGATAGGCTTGCTGCACGATGGGGTTGCCGTGCACCTGATCGGGCGTGCCGTCGGCGATGATCCGCCCCTGCGCCAGCACGGAAATCTTGTCGGCCAGCGAGAACACCACGTGCATGTCGTGCTCGATGATCACCTTGGTCATGCCGCGGCTCTTGATCTTCTTGAGCAGTTCGATGGTCGTGTTGGTGTCGTGCCGGCTCATGCCGGCGGTCGGCTCATCCAGCAGCAGCAGGCGGGGCTGCTGGATGAGGCACATGGCCAGCTCCATGCGGCGCTTGTCGCCGCGGCTGAGGCTGCCCGCCACCGTGTCGCGGCGGCTGATGAGGCCGACATCCTCGATCATGCTGTCGGCCTGGTCGCGGATGTCCTTCTCGGCTTCCAGCGCCCGCAGCATGTTGAGCTTGAAGGCGCCGTCGCGCTTGGCGAAGGCCGGGATCATGACGTTCTGCCGCACGGTGAGGTCGGCGAAAATCTCGGGCGTCTGGAACACCCGGGCGATGCCGAGCTGGTTGATCTCGTGTGGCTTGCGCCCGGTGAGGATGGCGCCGTCGAACACCACCTGGCCGCTGGTCGGCGCCAGCTTGCCGATGATGACGTTGAGCAGGGTGGACTTACCGGCGCCATTGGGGCCGATGATGGCGTGCGTCTTGCCTTCCTCGACCTGCAGGTCGATGTCGGAGAGCGCGTGCAGGCCGCCGAACCGTTTGTGGACGTCCGCGACGTGCAGGACGATGTTGGGGCTGGTCATCTGGCTCTCCTACTCCGCCGGTTGCGTCTTGGTGGTTTCGGCCGGGTCCGGCAGGTCCTTGCGGCGCCGCGCGCTGGTGAACCAGGCCGTCAGCCGGCGCACCCCTTCCATGACGCCGCCGGGCAGGAACACCACGACGACGACGAACAGCAGGCCCAGCGTCAGGTGCCAGCCTTCGCCGACGAATTTGCTGGCGATGGCGACGGCCACGTCTTCCATGCCCTCGGGCAGGATGCCGAAGACGCCGCGCAGGATGGTCTCGTTGATCGCCGAGAAGATGTTCTCGAAATATTTGATGAGCCAGGCGCCGATTACCGGCCCCACCAGCGTGCCGGCGCCGCCCAGGATGGTCATCAGCACGATATTGCCCGATTCCGTCCACTTCATGCGTTCCGCCCCGGCCAGCGGGTCGGTGATCGACATCAGCGCGCCGGCGAGCCCGGCGAACATGCCCGAGATGACGAAGGCGGCCAGCGTATAGGGTTTGGTGTTGTAGCCGGTGTAGTTCATGCGCGTCTGGTTGGACTTGATGCCGCGCAGCGTCATGCCGAAGGGCGAGGAGAAAATCTTCTGCGAGACGTAGAAGGCCAGGATCAGCACGGCGGCGCAGAAATAAAAGCCCGAGGAGCCGATCATGCCCATGCCGAAAAAGGTCGGGGAGGGCAGGCCTTCGCCGCTCGCCTGGATGCCCAGAAGGCTATCGACGAAGCGCGGGTCGCCGCGCGCCAGCAGCAGGCCGGTTTCGCCATTGGTGATCGGGGTGAGCACCGAATAGGCGAGGCTGTAGCACATCTGCGCGAAGGCCAGCGTGAGGATGGAGAAGTAGATGCCGGTGCGCTTGAGGCTGAAATAGCCGATTACCAGCGCGAAGACGCCGGAGACGACGATGGCCAGGGCGATGGCCGGCACCACGTTCATCGACAGCAGCTTGAACGACCAGATGGTGGTGTAGGACCCCACGCCGATAAAGGCGGCGTGCCCGAAGCTGAGATAGCCGGTGAGCCCGAACAGGATGTTGAAGCCGATGGCGACGATGGCGTAGATGACGAATTTCTGCATCAGGCCCGGATAGGCGGCGCCGAACGGCGCCAGCCAGATGGGCATGGTGAGGACGATGGCGGCGAAGACCGCCAGGGTGACGAGATCCTTGCGCGATAGGGAAAGCATGGCAGCTCAACTCTCCATGAGGCCGCGTCGTCCCAGAAGACCACGGGGACGGACAAGCAGGATGACCACGGCGACGAGATAGATGATGACCTGGTCGATGCCGGGGATCAGGGACTTGATTTCGGTCATGGCGGCGATGGATTGCAGGATGCCGAGCAGGAAGCCGGCGGCCACGGCGCCGGGCAGCGAACCCATGCCGCCCACCACGACCACCACGAAGCTGAGCACCAGGAAATCCATGCCGAGCTGATAGTTGGGTGGCAGCAGCGGCGTGTACATGGCGCCGGCGACGCCCGCCACCACGGCGGCCAGCCCGAACATGATGGTGAAGCGCCGGTCGATATTGATGCCGAGCAGGCTCACCGTCTCGCGGTCGGCCATGCCGGCGCGCACCACGAGGCCAAAGGTGGTGAAGCGCAGGAAGGCGAAGACCGCGCCGATGACCGCCACCGAGAAGAAGAAGTAGACCAGCCGCCACCAGGGATAGGTGAGCGCGTGCGGCGCCATGCCGAACCAGGAGCCGATATCGGCCGCGCCCCGCAGGTCGCTGGGGATGGGCTGGGGAATGGGATTGGCGCCAAAAATGCTCTTGACGATTTCCTGCAGCACGATGGCGAGGCCGAAAGTCACAAGGATCTGTTCGGCATGGGGGCGCTTGTAGAAGTGCTTTATCAGCCCGCGCTCCATGGCGATGCCGATGACCAGCATCAGCGGGATGACCAGCAGGATGGAGAGCGGCACCGAATAGTCGATGAGGAAGGTGCCGAAATCGCCGAACAGGTTTTCCATGATCGGGGTGCGCACCTCGACCGGCGTACCCCAGGGCGAGAGCTGGGTCGGGTCGACCGTGACCGTTTCCATTGTAAGAAGGTAACGGAAGCTGACGGCGCAGAAGCAGCCGAGCATGAACAGGGCGCCGTGGGCGAAGTTGACCACGCCCAGCGTGCCAAAAACCAGAGTGAGGCCCAGCGCGATGAGGGCGTAGGCGCCGCCCTTGTCGAGGCCGTTGAGCAATTGCGCGAGTATCGTGTTCATATGCGTTCCCGTGCCGGACCGTCAGCCGGCATCGCCCCGATTGAGGTGGGGCTCCGGCGCGCAGGCGTGCCGGAGCCGGTTTGTCGAAGCGTCAGCCGTCAGCACATATTGGGCTCGTAGGGCCCCAGCTCGCCGCCGAAGATCGACGGGTCGTAGGTCACTTCCTCGCGCGAGGCGTTGCCGATGACGTTGAGCACGTCGAACTGGCTGGTGGGGTCGTTGTTCCCCTGCACCACGAGCACGTCCTTGAAGCACTGGTGGTCTTCGGCGCGGTAGAGCGTCGGGCCGTTGCCGGCGCCGTCGAACTCGAAGCCTTCCAGCGCCTTGATGACTTCGGTGGGGTGGAAGGTGCCGGCCCGCTCGCAGGCATCGGCGTAGAGGATCGCCTGCACATAGCCGGTATGGGCCGACTGCGACGGGGGCGAGCCATAGGCCTCGCCATAGGCTTTCGTGAACGCCTTGGTGCCTTCGTCGGGCAGGTTCCAGTGCCAGTTGGAGGTGCCGATGATGCCCTTCACCGCCTCGCCGGCGCCCACGGCCATCAATTCGGAGAACATCGGCACGATGATCTCGAAATTCTTGCCGTTGGCATGGCGGTCGCGCAGGCCGAACTGCACGGCCTGCGGCAGCGAGTTGACCATGTCGTGGCCGTAGTGGTTGAGGATCAGCACGTCGGCGCCGGAATTGAGCACCGGCGTCAGGTACTGCGAATAGTCGCCCAGCCCGAGCGGGGTGCGCACGGTGGCGACGGTTTCCCAGCCGAGGGCTTCGGTGGCGTTCTTGATCGATTCTTCCTGCGTCCAGCCCCAGGTGTAGTCGGCCGTCAGGTGGTAGGCGCGGCGGTCGGTGCCGTATTGCTGCGCCAGGAACGGCGCGATGGCGACGCCCGACTGATAGGCGTTGAAGAAGTGGCGGAAGCCGAAGCGGCGCTTGTCCTTGCCGGTGGTGTCGTTGGAATGGGTAAGGCCGGACATGTAGATGACGCCCATTTCCTGGCACAGCGACTGCTGGGCGATGGCTTCGCCCGAGGTCACCGAGCCGGTCACCATGATGGCGTGGTCGCGCTCGATCATGCGGCGGGCGCCGTCGCGGGCCGCGTCGGTATTGGTCTGGGTATCGCCGGTGACGAAGGTCACCTTCTTGCCCAATACGCCATTGCCCTTGAGCGCCAGGGGTTTCAGCGTGTTGAGGATGCCGCCGTCGCCCTCGCCGTTGATGTGCTTGACCGCCAGTTCATAGGCCTTGAGCTGGTCGAGCCCTTCTTCCGCGTAGGAGCCGGTCTGGGGCACGTTGAAGCCGAAAACGGCGGTGTCGCCGGGCGCATTGCAATATTCCTGCGCGAAGGCGCCACGGCTGAAAATGGTGGGCATGACGCCGGCGCCCAGGATGCCGGCCATGCCTGTCTGAAGTACCCGGCGCCGCGAGACGCCGCGAGTCAAAATAGTCATCCATCTCCTCCTTTAGCCTGGGACGGGCGGTACATCGCCGCCCGGTTCACCAGCTGCCGCAAGATTTGCCGTTAATGAAAATGGACACAATATGTCATTGCAAGATATAGGTTTTTCTGTAAATTCTTGTCCATAAAACTGGTACTATCAGTCAATTCGTTGACTGAGGGCCGGGCGGGGGGAGGCGGGGAGATGCGCGCGCCGATCGGCTTCAGAATCAGCAACAGACGGAAATCGCTCAGGCTTTCGCAGGCGGGGCTGGCTCGGCTGGTGGGCATTTCGCCGAGTTATCTGAACCTCATCGAGAACAACAAGCGCGACATCGGCGGGGCGTTGCTGCAACGGATCGCCCATCAACTCGACATCGATATCGGGGACCTGACGGGCGACGCCGAGCAGAAGCTGCTGCAGGATCTGGAGGAGGCCTATGCCGACCCGATGATCGAGTCGCTGCCTTTCCAGCCGGACGAGCGGCGGCAATTGGTGGCGCAATATCCGGCCAGTGCGGCGGCGCTGGCGCAGCTGCACCGGGCCTATGTGAGCGCCACGGCGAGCGCCGACGCCTATGCCGACCGGCTGCGCTCCGACCCGCTGCTCAGCCAGTTGCTGCACCAGATCCTTTCCGGCATCACCGCCGTGCGCTCGAGCGCCGAAATCCTCGAGGACATCCACGACCTCGATGAGGCGGAGCGGCAGCGTTTCGTCGCCGCCATCGGCCGGGAAACGCGGACGCTGACCGAGGGCGTGCGCAATCTGATCGGCCAGTTCGACAACACCAGCGCCGATCGGCGCTCGGGCACGCCGGCGCGCGAAATCGACGACCTCATCATCGAGAGCGCCAATCATTTTCCGGCGCTGGAAACCGTGGCGGCTGAGCTCCGGGCCGAGATCGAAGCCGCCGGGCCCTTCGGGCCGGCCACGCTGGCGGCGGCGCTGGCGCAGCGGCATGGCGTGGAAACGCGCATCGGCGGCCTGTCGCAGCGCGACACCAGCGCCTTTGCCGGGCAATATCTGTTCCAAGCCGAGCGGCGGGTGATGTGGTTCCAGGGCACCACCACGTTCGCGACGCGGCAATTCCAGCTGGCGCGGCTGCTCGGGGAATTGTCGGCGCCCGCCGTGCTGGACGAATTGGTCGGGGCGGCGGCGCTGACCTCGCCGACCGCGGTGCGCCTCGCCCGCCGGGCGCTGGGCTCCTATCTGGCAGGCGCCATCGTCTTTCCCTATGAGCGGTTTCTGGCCGATGCCGAGCAGACCGCCTACGACATCGACCATTTGCAGCAGGCCTACAGCGCCAGCTACGAGCAGGTGGCGCATCGGCTGGTAACGCTGCGGCGGCCGGGGGCGGAGGGCATTCCCTTCGGCTTCCTGCGCTCCGACCCGGCGGGGCGCCTCACCAAGCATTTTCCGCTGCCGGGGCTGCTGCTGCCCAATGCCGGGCACGCCTGTCCGCTGTGGGCCATCTATGGCGCCTTCCGCACGCCGGGCGTGCCGCTGCGGCAGATCGTGCGCTTTTCCGATGGCTCGCGCTATCTCTTCCTGGCGCGCACGGTGCAGCGCCGCTCGGCGGCGTTTCGCGATGCGCCGGTGCCGGTTTCCATCATGCTCGCCTGCGACGTGCTGCACGCCGACCGCACCGTCTATGGCCAGGGGCTGGCCCTCGACGATGCCGGCGCCGACGTGCTGGTGGGCCCTTCCTGCCGGCTCTGCCCGCGCACCGATTGCGCCAGCCGGCAGGAGGATGCGCTGGCCCCCGCCGGCGGCCCGCCGCCGCTGCGGGCTCCGCTGCTGCCGGCGGGATTCGGGCTTGGCGAAGCCGGTTGATTGCGGTTTACTGTCGCATGCGCGCGGAGGGGAGACCGCGACGCCAATCGGGGGGATTGTTGCCAATCGACATTTTGATCGCCGAGGATGAACCGAGCATTCTGGAATCGCTCGATTTTATTCTGCGGCGCGCCGGGTGGAGCGTGGAATCCGTCACCGACGGGCAGGCGGCGCTGGAGGGTGTGCGCCGTCTGAAGCCTCGGATACTGGTGCTCGACGTCATGCTGCCGCGCCGCAGCGGCTTCGACGTGCTCAAGCAGTTGCGTGGCGACACGACGACGCGCGACCTGCCGGTGCTGATCCTGACGGCCAAGGGCCAGCAGCAGGATCGGCGCACGGCCGAGGACCTGGGCGCCGACGGGTTCGTCACCAAGCCCTATGCCAATGCCGAGGTGGTGGACGCGGTGCGCCAGCTGCTGGAAAACCATGCGTGACCGGCGCCGCATCGTCGGCGGCATGCTGGTGCTGACGGTGCTGGGCTTCCTGCTGCTGATGCCGCCGCTGGTGCACCTGTTCAACCATGACGGCCGGATCGGCGGCGTGCCGCAGATCGTGGTCTATCTGTTCGTGGTGTGGGGCGGGCTCATCGTCGGCATCATGACGCTGACACGATGGCTCGAACCGGACCCGGCCGGCACCCATGACGAGGACGAGAGCTAGATGCTGTCGGCCGATTTCGTCATCGCCACCGCCGTCGCCTATGTCGGGCTGCTGTTTCTGCTGGCCTATCTCGGCGACCGGCAGGCGCGGGCCAGGCGGCGCTCCTGGCTCAATTCGCCGGCCGTCTACACGCTCTCCATCTCAGTCTATTGCACCAGCTGGACTTTTTACGGCGCGGTGGGCAACGCGGCGCGCAGCGGGCTGGAATTCGTCACCATCTATCTCGGGCCGACGCTGGTATTCGTGGGCTGGTATTTCCTGCTGCGGCGGCTGGTGCGCATCAGCCATCTGCACCGCATCACCTCGGTGGCCGACCTCCTGTCGTCGCGCTTCGGCAAGTCGAGCCGGCTCGGCGTGCTGGTGACCTGCATCGCCGTGGTCGGCATCGCCCCCTATATCGCGTTGCAACTGAAGGCGGTGACCTCGTCCATCCAAGCGGTCGCCGGTGCCTCCGAATTCGGCCGGGGGAGCCTCAAGGGCATCGACGACGTGGGGCTGGCGCTGGGGGTGGCGGCGGCGATGGCGCTCTTTACCATCCTGTTCGGCACCCGGCACGTCGACGCCAAGGAGCAGCATCACGGTGTCGTCGCCGCCATCGCCTTCGAGGCCGTGGTGAAGCTGGCGGCGCTGATCGCCGTGGGGGTGTTCGTCCTCTATATCAGCGGCGGACCGGACGCCATTTTCAGCCGGGCGGCGGAGAAGGGCATTGTGCTCGACACCGCCTCCAGCTTCGACAGCCGCTGGCTGACCACCATGGTGCTGTCCATCGCCGCCATCGTCTGCCTGCCGCGCCAGTTCCAGGTGACGGTGGTGGAAAATTCCGACGAGAACCACCTGCGCGTCGCCGGCTGGGCCTTTCCCGCCTACATGATGGCGATGAGCATCTTCATCCTGCCCATCGCCATCCATGGGCTGACGGTGATGCCGGAAGGCTCCAATCCCGACATGTTCGCGCTGACGCTGCCGCTGGCGGCGGGCCAGAACGGGCTGGCGCTGTTTGCGTTCATCGGCGGCTTTTCCTCGGCCACCTCGATGATCATCCTGGAATCCATCGCCCTGTCGATCATGGTGTCCAACCACATCATCATGCCACTGGTGCTGCGGCTCAGCGCCGGCCAGCAGCCGGGCGACGGGCAGGGGGTCAGCCGGCAATTGCTGGTGGCGCGGCGCTTTTCCATCGTGCTCATCCTGTCGCTGGGCTTTTTCTATTTCTTCTTCACCCGCGATTCCAATGCGCTGGCGCCCATCGGCCTCATTTCCTTCACCGCCATCGCGCAGTTCTTTCCGGCGCTGCTGGCGGCCATCTTCTGGCGCGACGCGTCGCTCAAGGCGGTGACCGCTGCGATCCTCACCGGCTTCATCATCTGGGCCTGGTGCTGCTTCCTGCCCTCGTTCGATTCCGTGTCGACGCGGGTGTCGACGCTGCTGCTGGAAGGGCCGTGGGGCATCAGCTGGCTGCGCCCGGAGGCGATGTTCGGGCTGGAGGGCTGGGATTCGCTGGCGCACGCCGCCTTCTGGAGCCTGTCGGCCAATATCTTCGTGCTGACCCTGGGCTCGCTGCTGACCACGCCATCGGCGCTGGAGCGCATCCAGGCGACGGCCTTCGTCGACGTCTTCCGGCGCCGCGGGCTGCCGCAGGGCAATTTCATCCGCGGCTCGGCGACGGCGAACGACCTGTTTTTTGTGGCCGAGCGGGTGCTGGGCGAGCGGCGGGCGGCGGCGCTGTTCGAATCGGCGGCGCGCGAATCCGGGGTCGAGCCCGACCTGCTCGACCCGACGCCCGAATTCATCGCCCGGCTGGAGCGCGAGCTGGCCGGCTCGATCGGCGCCTCCTCGGCGCATGTGATGCTCTCGAAGGTGGTGGTGGGCGGCGACGTGTCGCTCGAAGAGATGATGCAGATGGCCGACGAGACGCAGCAGGTCATCGAATATTCCCAGCAGCTGGAGAAGACCTCGGCGGAACTGCGGCTGACGGCGCAGAAGCTGGAGGAGGCCAATACGCAGCTGCGCGAGCTCGACAGCCAGAAGGACGAATTCCTCAGCCAGGTGAGCCACGAGGTGCGCACGCCCATGACCTCGATTCGCTCGTTCTCGGAAATCCTGCTCGATCCGGCGGTGCTGGACGAGCAGCAGCGCCAGCGCTTCGTCTCCACCATCCACCAGGAGAGCCTGCGCCTCACCAAGCTGCTCGATGAAATCCTGGACCTGGGTGCGCTGGAGCGGGGCGAACGGCCCTGGCAGAATACGCCCGTCGATGCCGAGGCGGCGCTCGAGCGGGCACTGTCGGTGTGTCACGCGCTGTTGCAGCAGAAGGGCATGACCGTGGAACTGGGGCGGCGGGCGCGTCCCGCCATGGTGGAGGGCGACGCGGACCGGCTGTGCCAGGTGTTCATCAACCTCATTTCCAACGCGGTCAAATATAACGACACCAGCGTGCCGGTGGTGCGGATCAGCTCGAGCGTGCGAGCCGGCGTCTATACGGTGGAGATCGCCGATAACGGGCCGGGCATTCCCAAGGGCGAGCGCAAGCTGATCTTCGAGAAATTCTCGCGCGGTCGCCGGGGCACGATCTATCAGGGCGGCGCCGGGCTGGGGCTGGCGATCAGCCGGCAGATCATCACCCGCATGAAGGGCAGTCTCGAACTGGTGCCGGGGCCGCTGCCGGGCGCCTGTTTCCGGCTGCGCCTGCCCATTATCCGCGGGGCGCGGTAGCGGCTCAGTTGCGGCCCTCGTCGGGGATGGCCAGCAGATGGCCGCAGGCCTTGCAGTGCACGGCGTCGGGATCGTGGCGGCGCAGGCCGCATTCCGGGCAGGGGAAGGTGACCTTGGCGGGCCGGAACACCAGTTGCGCCAGCCGCACGAACAGCGAAATGCCGATGATCATGATGACGATCGACACCAGCTTGCCGAAGGGGCCGGGCAGGGTGATGTCGCCGAAGCCGGTGGTGGTCATGGTGGTGACGGTGAAATAGAGGGCGTCGACATAGCTGGCGATGCCGAGGTCGCGCCGGGCGAAGGCGGTGTAGACGAAGCCGGTGACGACGAAGAGAAAGACCAGCAGGTTGATGCCGGCCTGGATCGGGTCGCGGTATTCGCTGAGCCCCCGCCGTTCCAGCGGCCGCCAGATCAGCGCCGAGCGAGTCATGGTCCAGAGGCGCATGATGCGCAGGAAGCCCAGGTTAAAGAGCCAGGTCGGTGCCAGCAGCGTCACCAGGATGAAGATGTCGATGATGACCGCCGGCTGCCGCAGCCAGCGCAGGATATGGGTCGACGCCAGGCCGCGCGCCACCAGGTCCAGCGTCAGCAGCGCCGCGATGGAATAGTCGATCCACAGGAAATTGGCGTTGTCGCGCAGGACGGGCGCCGCGACGAAGAAGGAAATGATCGCCAGGTCGACGACGAGAATGGTGGCCTGGAACCGCAGCGGCCCCGGTGCCTGGCTGTGATAGAGCAGGCGCAGCCTGGAGCGGAACGCGGGCAGGCCGTGCAGTTCTTCCGCTTCGCCTTCCGCCACGGGCTTGTCGCTCGCCATCTGCCGCCGGCCCCTTTCGCCTCGCCCAACCTGCGCCCAGATGGGGATAATTCGGCGCCGGTTGCAAGGGCGCCGGCGGGAAGGCGCTACTGGCCGCCGGTCGGCGGGTGCGGGTTCTGCGGATTTTGCGGGCCCTGCGGGCCGGGCACGCCGTGCGGCTCGAAGAACTGGGACAGCTCGCCTGACGACGATTCGGTGACGCCGGAATCGGTCGGCGTCTCGTCCGCCGGCGGGTAGAGGCAGGCATTGGCGCCCGAAATCCGGAAGCCGGGATCGAGCCGCGACTGGGCACCGGCGAGGAGGAAGTGGCGCAGCCGCTCGCTGCGGCCGGCGTCGTCCCAGCCCAGCGTCTCCGAACCGCCGGCCCCGAACGCACCGATGTCGCAACGGCCGGCAAGTTCGATGCAGGTGGTGCCCTGGCACATCTGCACGGCGCCCTGAAACAGCAGCAGCTGGCTTTCGTCGTCGGCCACGGCGAGGTCGAAGCTGGTGCCGCGCACCGCGATGGCGGCCGACGGCGTCTTGATCGCATAGGCCGATTTGGCGCCGTTCCCGGTCATGAAGCGGAAGCTGCCCGCCAGCGCGTTGACCACGAAGCTGTCGGCCTGGCTGCCGGCCATCAGATAGGTCTCGATCATGAGGTCGCTGCGCGGCCCGACGACCAGCCGCGTCTGGTCGGCAAAGATCAGTTGCACCTTGCCGGTCGCGCCGGTGACGATCCGCTCGCCCACCGAGACGTCCTCCCCCACGACCAGCACGCGCTCGGCCTGTCCGGCGCGGACGCTGGCATCGGGATCGACCGCCACGGCGCGCCCTTCATTGGCGGCCAGCACTGGCGGCAGGGCCAGCAGCGTCAGCAGGGCTGCAACCAGGGTCGAACGAGAAAGCGGGTTCATGGCAGGGTCCCGAGGCGGTGGATGGGCAGGCTTCGTGCCGGTCCATCCTAGCAGAACCGACGCGACCCGCCAGTGGAGCGCGGCGCCGGCCCTGTTGCCCATCGCCAAGCGGCGCGCTATGTCCTCGGCGTTTGTGCGCCGGACACTGGTCGGCAGAAGAGGTCTCATGAATCTCGCCTTCGTCATCCCCGCCTATAATGAAGAGGCGCTGATCGGCACCTGCCTCAAATCCGTGCTCGCCGAAATCGAGCGCTCCGGCGCCGCGGCGGACGTGATCGTGGTCAACAATGCCTCGACCGACCGGACGGGCGAGATCGCCCGCGGCTTTCCCGGTGTCCGGGTGGTGGACGAGCCCAAGAAGGGGCTGGTCAATGCGCGCGATGCCGGCTTCGCCGCCAGCGAGGGTTATGAACTGGTCGCCAATATCGACAGCGACACCATCGTGCCGGAAGGCTGGCTCGACGTGGTGATGCGCGAATTCGGCAAGGACCCGAAGCTGGTCTGCCTCAGCGGCCCCTATGTCTACTATGACATGGCGGCGCATAACCGGTTCCTCATCGGCATGTTCTACGGGCTGACCTATCTCATCTACCTGCTCAACCGCTTCGTGCTGCGCGTCGGCTCGGTGGTGCAGGGGGGCAATTTCGTCTTCAAGCGCGCCGCCTGGGCGGCGGTGGGCGGCTATGACCGGTCGATCCAGTTCTTCGGCGAGGATACCGACGTGGCGGTGCGCCTCTCCAAGGTCGGCGGGGTCAAATGGACCTATGCGCTCAAGATGAAGACCTCGGGCCGCCGGCTGGAGAAGGAAGGTGTGTTTCGCACCGCGGGCACCTATACGCTCAATTTCTTCTGGGTGACGTTTCGCGGCAAGCCCGTCACCAAGGATTACACCGACATCCGGCCGCAATAGGCGGCGAGGGGCTGTCGCAAGGGCGGCAATAAGGTAGGATCGGGCGGAGCCGCAGCAGGCGGCTGGAGCAGCCCGGCCGATGAGCATTTCCTCGCAGCTTCCGCCGATCCCCCTGACGCAGGCCGGGGCCTCGCTTGCCGGCCTGGCGCAGGCGGCGGGGCAGACTGTCGAAGCCCGCGTGCTGACGCAGACGCCGGCCGGCCTGGCGCAATTGCGGATCGGTCCGCAGACGCTCGAGCTGGCGCTGCCCGGCAATTTTGCGCGGGGAACGACGCTGAATTTTGCGGTGCAGCAGGCCGAGGGGCAATTGCGCCTCGTGCTGCTGGCCGCGACGCCGCCGGCAGCGGGCGGCAGCAGTGGCACGACCCCGCCCGCCGGGACGGCGGCGACGATGACCCCGGCCACGACGCTCGACCTCTCCGCCACGGCCCGCGCCGCGCAGCAGCCGGCGCCATCGACGCCGGTGCCGCAAGGGGTGCCGGCGAGCGGCGCCCTGCCGGTGGTACCGTCGGCGGGGACCGCGCCTACGCCAACTGCATCACCTATGGGCACTACGCCGACCGCGACGAGCGGGGTGGCTTCCTCCAGTTCGTCGCCTGTTGCGCCGTCGGTGGCGAGCGGGCCAGCGGCGGTCGCTACTTCTGCAATGCCGGCCATGCCGGCAGGTTCGGCGCCGGCGACGGCTGAGGTTGCCGTAGCGCCAGTGTCCGCCGGGCCGACGGCTTCGGTTGTGGTGGGCGTGGGGGCGGCGCCCAGTGTCGCGGTGTCCATGCCGTATGCGGCGATGCCGCCGGTGAGCGGGGTGGCGCCGCAATTCGTCTCGACGCAAGAAGCCGCACCGCCCTCCCTCGGCGTGGCGGCGATGAGCCCCAGCGGCCAGCAGGGGCGGGCGCCGCCTTCGGTGGCCGGGCAGGCGTCGGCCACCCCCGCTGCCGGCAGTCCGGCGCCGCCGTCCGCTTCCTCGCCGCAGGCGGCGCTGGCACAGATGGTGCAACAGGCGCTGCCACGGCAGGCCAGCGTCGTGGCGCTGACGCTGGCGCTCAGCGCGGCGGTGGGCCGTGTCGCCCTGCCGCCGGCGGTGGCGAAGGCGGCGCAGCAGGTGCTGGGGCAGCGGCTGGCGCTGGACGGCGCGGACATCGACGGGCCGGCCCTGCAACGCGCCATTCGCGGCTCCGGGGTGATGCAGGAGAGCCTGCTGGCCGCCGGCCGGCCGGCCCAGGCGGCGGGCGACATGAAATCGGCGCTGCTCGGCCTGCGCCAGAACCTGCTATCGTGGCTGGGCAGCGGCGTGCCGGTCGAGCCGGTAGCGGCGCTGCCGCCGCCCTGGCGCGGCGTCACGCCACGGGCCCGGCAGGGCGAGCCGCCGCCGACCGAATTGCCGGCCGATCCGCGCGAGGCCGGCAAGGTGTTGCTGGAGCGTACCGAGGGCGCGCTGGCCCGGCTGCGCCTGCACCAGAGCGCCTCGCTGCCCGACCCGGCGGCGCCGCGCCCCGATACGCAATTGAGCCTCGACCTGCCGGTGCTGGTGGGCGGGCAGCAGCTTTTGCTGCACCTGCAAATCCACGGCGAGCCGGAAGAGGAAGCGGGCGAGGCCGGGGAACGCGGCTGGCAGGTGCGCTTCGCCATCAACCTGGCCGGCCTGGGCGAGGTCGGCGCGCAAATCTCGTTGCGGGGCCGGAATACCGGCGTGCTGCTGTGGACCGAGCAGCCGGAAGCCGCCGCGCTGCTGGCCGAAGAGATCGAAGCGCTCAAGGGCGACCTCGAAGCACTCGGCCTGCGGCCGGGTGCCGTCGTCGTTCGCGGCAGTGTGCCGCCGGCGGCGGCCAGCCCCGCCGCGTCCGGCCACTATCTGGATGCGACGCGATGACCGACACGCCGAAGGACCGGGCGCTGGCAGTGGCGCTGCACTACGAGAAGGGATCGCGGGAGGCACCGCGCGTCGTCGCCAAGGGCAGGGGGCTGGTGGCCGAGCACATCGTGGCGCTGGCGGCGGAGAACGGCGTGGTCATCGAGACCAACCCGGTGCTGGCAGAGGCACTGAGCGGGGTGGAACTCGACGACACCATCCCCATCGAACTCTACGACGCCATCGCGGTGGTGATCGGCTATGTGCTGCGCCAGACCGGCAAGCCGCGCTGAGCGGCGTCAGCGCGTGCGCTTTTCGTAGAACTCGTTGCCGCCCGCTTCCAGCACGTAGTACATGTTGTTGTAGGGGAAGCGCAGGCCGGCGGTGTGGAAGTGCTGGGCGTTCTGCACGCCGGGGTGGCGGGCGCCGTCCAGCACCGCGTCGGCCATCTGCGAGGCCAGCACCGCGCCGCTATCGGTCATGGGCCGGGTCAGCACGCCCTGGGCGAACTGGTTCTTCTGTCCGACCACGGCGCACACCGATTGCGGATAGCGCGGATCGTGGAGGCGGTTCATCACCACCGTGCCCACGGCCAGCATGCCATCGGCGCTGGAGCGGTTGGATTCGAAATACATGGCCCGCATCATGCATTCCTTCTCGCTCATCTGGTTGAACGCGATATTCATGCCGAACAGGCTGCACCCGCCGAGCGTGGTCGCGAGCACACCGATGGTTCCCAGGTGCAAGGCGAGGCGCGCGACAGCAAGCATAAGACATCTCCGGACCGTGGCCGAATGGCCGCTTGGCCCGAAAATGCGCCGGCAGGCTTAAGGAAGGGCTGAGAGAAACGGTAAACGCAACCTTACCGTTTACGGTGCAGCAGGCTGGCGAGCAGCACGGCGGTGCCGATGACGGCGATGACCGGCAGCGGATCGCGCTTGATGGCCCGGGCGCCGCGGTCGGCCTGGCGGGAAAGCTCGCCCGCGACCTGCCCGGCCTGGTGCATCGCCTCGCGGCCAAAGCCCTGGGCGAGGTCGCCGAAGCCGGTGGCGGTTTCTTCCGCGCCGTGCCCGACCTGGCGGAGCAGGCGCCGCAGGTCGCGGCGGATATCGTCAAATTGCTGCATCGCGTCCGGACGGCCGGAATGTCTGGGGGCAATGCCGAGGATGTGTTCAAGGGACATGAAAGGCTCCGTGATATTATTCGGCAAACGGTCGGGCGGCGGGAACGGTTCCGCGATCGGCTCTTGACCGCAACCGGGGCAATGCCATCTATCTTGAGCAGGAGACCCGCATGAACAAAAGTGCCAGTCGGCTCAATCGGTTGTTCGATCGCCTGGAGCGCCACGTGCCCGGAACGGCGGCGCGCATGCTGACGCGGCTGCGGCGGCCGGAGGCGCGGTGGGTCCGCATCCCGCTCGGCGTGCTGCTGGTGCTGGGTGGCATTTTCAGCTTCCTGCCGGTACTCGGCATCTGGATGCTGCCGCTGGGGCTGCTGCTGCTGGCGCTCGACCTGGTGTTCCTGCAAGGGCCGGTCAATTTCGCCATTCTGCGTGGCGGCCGCTCCTGGACCAATTGGCGGCGCAACCGGCGCGACCGCAAGAAGAAGCAGGATCAGGAAGCCCGGTAATGGGCTTCGACGCGGTCCACCGCCGCCGCCAGCTGCTCGTCGACCACGTGCAAATAGGCGGACCAGTCCTCCAGCCGGCGCAGTTCTTCCTTGCCGTCCGAAATGCCGCGCAGCGCCAGTAGCGGCACCCCAAAGCCCTGGCAGGCGCGCAGCACGGCATAGGTTTCCATATCCACCATATCCTCGGCGATCGCGTCGTAGGCGGCGCCGGAAACGACGCTGCCGCCGGTCGAGAGGCTCGCCTGCGCGATGCCGGGCACGGCGGGGCCGAGCTCGATGACGGGCGGTTGCTGCAGCAGCGGCGTCTGGCCTTTCGCAAAGCCGAGCGGCGAAGCGTCCATGTCGCGATAGGCGACGGCGGAGGCCTGATAGACCTCGCCCTGCACCAGCCGGCGGGAGCCGGCCGAGCCGAGCGAGACCACCAGATCGGGCAGCGCGCCCCGCCGCTCGGCCAGCAGCCGCGTCGTCGCGATGGCGGCTTCCACCGGCCCGACGCCGGTGAGGTGGGGGGTGATACGGGCCCGCAGATGCGGGCCGTATTCGGAATCGAGGGCCATGACATAGACGATGTTCATGGCGAAGCCGTAGCACGTTCGGCGCGGCGTGTGAGCCTCAGGCCGGCAATGCCGCCGTCGGCGCCGGAGTGTCGGGCCGGGGCGGGGGAAAGGCCATGGCCATGACCGCCGCCGCGACCCCCACCGCCGCCGAGGCGATATAGAGCCAGTGATAGGTGCCGTAGGTGTCGAACAGCCAGCCACCGCCCACCGGGCCGAAGGCCATGCCGATGCTGGAGGTCATGGTGATGGCGCCCAGCACGGTGCCCATGATGTGCGGGCCGAAATAGTCGCGGGCCAGCACGGCATAGAGCGGCATGACGCCGCCATAGGCCATGCCCAGCACCAGCGCCAGCATGTAGAAATGCTCGAGTTGGCTCACATAGATATAGGTGTAGATGCCGGCGGCCTGCAGGGCGAGGCCGGCGACGATGACCTTCTTCACGCCCAGCCGGTCGGCGGCCAGCCCGAAGAACAGGCGGCCGAACAGCCCGGCGACGCCCTCGACGCTGTAGATGCTGGCGGCCGCCAGCGGCGCGGCGCCGCACAGCATGGCGTAGCTGACGGTGTGGAAGATCGGCCCCGAATGGGCGGCGCAGCACAGGAAGAAGGTGGCCGCCAGCACGATGAAGGGCGGCGAGCGCAGCGCCGCCAGCATGTCGGCGCGGCGCGAGGGGGCGGCCGGCGCGACGTCGGTCGAGGGGGAAGGGGCGGCGGCGAGCGCCGGCGGCGCCCGGCGCACCAGCAGGCCCAGCGGCACGATGAGCACGGCGGCGGCAATGGCGGTGATGGCCATGGCGCTGCGCCAGCCCTGGGCCTCGATGAGGAGCGCGGCAAGCGGCGTGATGACCATGGGCGCCACGCCGCCGCCCAGCGACACCAGCGAGACGGCAAGGCTGCGGTGCTTGTCGAACCAGGCGATGGTGGTGGCCATCAGCGGCGCGAAGAAGGCGCCGCCCGAGGCGCCGACCAGGCCGCCATAGGCCAGCTGGAAGGTGACCAGATCGCTGGCGCGGCTGGCGATGAAGAGGCCTGCCCCGAGCAGCAGCGCGGCCACGAGAATGACGGGCCGCGCGCCGATGCGGTCGGTCAGCGTGCCCCAGACGAAGCCGGCCACGCCCATGACGATGAAGCCCACCGTCATGGCGCCGGAAATGCCGGCGCGGGTCCAGCCGGTTTCGTCGACCATGGGTTGCAGATAAACGGGCAGGGCGAACATGGCGCCCATGGCGATGCAGGTGATGGCGGCGCCGGCGGCGACGATGACCCAGCCGTATTGTCGTTCCATTCCGGATGCTCCTTGTTGCCGGATGCATCGAAGCGACGGATGAGGCGCCCGCGCTTCGACAGAGGCAAATCAAATTTTGACGGGTCGTCCGCAAGAGCTCCGAAAAAGGCGGCAGGCGTGCCAAAGCCCCGCGCGGGGTGCGCGGCTGGTTGTTGGTGCCGCAAGGCTGCGACATGGGGCAAGGCCCGCCTCGGTGCCGGTCGTCCGGCGTTGTAAAAAATGAAGCAGATCTTGCCCCATGTTGCCGGAGGCTCGTAAAGGCGCGTTCGGGGCGGCGGATTTGCATCCTTGGCTCCGCCCAATGAGGGCCTGCTTCGTCCTCGCCCTGTTGGCGACGTGGCAGGTGCCGCTCCGGTGCAGCCGGAACGGCCCGACATGGGACCCGTGGAGAGGCCGGGTCCGTCCCAAACGCACCGACGGAAGAAGGGCGACCCCTTCTCCATCCGGCTCCCCGCACCGACCGTTCGTCGCGACCGCGCAGCGCGTGCGGGAATGGCGGCAGTGTGCCGGAGAATTTTGCAGCGGGGATAGATTGCCGGCGCCGGGCGGGTTTTTCGGGCGCGGCGATCACTCGTCCCGGTCGCGCTCGTAGCGCTTGAGGCCCGGAAACGGCGGCAGCCAGGATTCGCGCCGTATGGTCCACAGCTCGTAACTCGGCTGCAACTGGTCGGGTTCGTCGAGGGTCCCCAGATGCACTTCCACTTCGTCGGCGGTGCGCGAAAACACCGACGAGCCGCAATGGGGGCAGAAAAATCGCCCCTCATAGGCGCGCGTTTCGCCTTCCACCGCCACCGCGTCCTGCGGAAAGATCGCCGAGGCATGGAACAGGGCGCCGTGATGCTTGCGGCAATCGAGACAATGGCAAATCCCGACCCGCCGGGGAGACCCCGAGGCCACGATCCGCACCCGGCCGCAAAGGCAACCACCGGTGAATTGCTGCATGGCAAAACCTCCTCGGAAGCGATGGGGCCAGCCTAGAGCGTTTTGCCACTGAACGGAATCGGCGGTTTTCTCTCCCTTGCCGCGACCACCGGAGCTGCCCGCGGGCGCGACCCGCGGGTCGGTGCGGGAGCCGCTGCGGCGGGGTGGGGAGAGTGGCCCCCGGATCGGGTCCGGGGCATCACGGTGGGGGTGCGGGGAAGGTGTTCGAAAGGACAACGGAGGTTCCCGCTTTCGCGGGAATGACCTGGTGGGGGGCGCGAGACGCTGCACGACAAGCGGGAAATGCTTTGACCCATACGGACCTTTGCGCAGGGCGGTCATGCTTGGCCGCCGGTATCTTCATAATAGGTCTTTTGCCATGCCTCACATACCGGGGCTGCCCGCGGGCGCGACCCGCGGGCCGTTGCGGGAGCCGCTGCGGCAGGGGTGAGGCGAATGGCCCCCGGATCGGGCGCACGGCTGTCCGGTTAAATTCCGGCGGCTCTATTCGACGTGCTTTTCGATGGCCGTGCGAATGATGGCGGCGATGTTGTCGGGGTCAACCTGGCTGCGATCCGGCAACACTACCGAAACGGACGCCAGCATGCGGATTTTCTCCAGGGGAACCGCGGCCGCTATGTTGATGGTGCTCCGCTGAATATTCGGCGTATTGATCGCGTAGCCGTTCCGCTCGAAAAATTCGATGCTGGATACGACCCGGTCCAGCGTGATCGTTTCGGTAAAACGCGGTTCGTTCTGGCTGAGGATGGTGGCGCGGGTGCGGCTGTCCATCATGCCGAGAATGCAGATGCTGGCCGCGCCCATCCCCAGCGGCTGGCGACCGCCGATGCCGCCGACGGTGGAAGGAATGATGTATTTGCCTTCCTCGACATCCAGGCAGACCGCATCCAGCCCGCCGCGCGCCAGGAGATAGGTGCCGCCACCGGTAATACTGCTGATCTCGATGAGGGCAGGGCGCACCCTTTCCACCACCGAGCGCGTCGAAAAGGGTGTCATGGCAAGGGCATAGATTGCCGGCCCGAGGCGATATCGGCCCCGCCGCCCCGCCTGCTGCACAAATCCCCGCTTGCTCAAGCCGACCAGGGCGCGATGCGTCGCCGGCTTGGTGTCGCCGAGCAGCGCGGCAAGCTCCGTCAGCGTAAGACCCTGCTGCACGGCTTCCCCGAGCCTGAGGAGAATTTCCGCCCCTCTTTCCACGTTACTCGACGACGCCTTGCCCATTTCTCCCCCCGTCATGGTGGTCTCCTTCATACAGATTTCATTCAAAGTTAGGCAAGGTGTTTTTTATTTATCCGTTACTTATCAATATTTATATGTGTCAAATATACGCTGATATTTTCTGAAATATACTTTTGCAGAAAAAGGGTTGGCTGAGAGAGCCTGCCGGGGCAGATTCTCCGCTCATTCCTATATAATCCGATTATAATAATTTGTACACATGTGTTATACGAATTATCGAATTCACTTGACATGGATCGGCTGTTAATGAGCTATTCCTACATCCGTCAGCGCCAATGGGAGGGTTGAATGACGGGTAGTAGGTACGGCCTGTATTGACCAAAAGCTCTAGGGAGGAGCCCATGATCATCAATCGACGTATGTTCTTGCAGGCAGCCGCAGCTGCGGGTGTCTCTCTACCTTTCACCAGCCGATTTGCCATGGCGCAAAGCGGCGGAAGCGTACTGCGCGTCGGACTATCGGATTATCCTCTTTCGCTCAGGCCGGCCCGGCAGGGGGGATATGCCACGATCTTCTGCATGTCGCTGGCTCACGCCAAGCTGGTGCGCTACAGCCCCAGCGGCGAGCTGGTGGGAGAGCTTGCGGAGAGCTGGCAGCTCGAGAGCGATGGCTCCTGGACTTTCAAGCTGCGCGAGGCCCAGTTCAGCAATGGTGCGCCGGTAACCGCCGATGACCTGCGTTACAGCATCGAGCGCATGGGCAGCACCGAGCTCGGATATTCCAACAGGGCGCTTTACGGCTCGATCACGGGGGTCGAAGTCGTCGATGACCGGACGGTGCGGGTGCATACCTCGCCCCTCAATGTGGCGATCCCTCATATTCTGGCGATGCCGCCCTTCTTCGTGCTGGCGGCCAATTCCGACACCGAGGAGAACGAGCAGGGCATCGGCGCCGGCCCCTATGTGCTCGATAGCTTCGAGCGCGGCGTCAGCCTCACCTATTTGCCCAATCCGCACTATTTCGGTGGCAAGCCGAGCTTCGAGTCGGTGCGCGTCATCAGCTATGCGGATGAAAGCCTGCGCGTTGCCGCGCTGCTGGCCGGCGACGTCGACCTGATCGACTATGTGCCGTGGAACGCCATGGCGACGCTGGAGACATCCCCGAACGTCCAACTGATGCAGGAGCCGGAAGGCGCCTTCATGTGGATGTATTTCAATGCCGCCAACGGGCCGTTCTCGGATGCACGGTTGCGCAAGGCCGTCGCCTTCGGCATCCGCCGCGAGGAAATCGTCCAGGCAGTGTTCTACGGCCGCGGTGCGCCGCTGACGGGGGTGCCGCGGCCCCAGGCCGGCGGCTATCACCATGAGGACCAGAACAGCTATTGGTCCTACAATCCGGACATGGCGAAGCAGTTGATGCAGGAGGCCGGCGTGCCGGACGGCTTCGAATGCACGATGCTGTCCACCACGACCTACGGCATGTGGCGCGACACCTCGGTCATGGTCGCGGCGCATCTGGGCGAACTGGGCATCAAGGTGAACCTGCTGTTGCCCGACTGGGCGACGCGCAACACGATGGCCCAGCGCGGCGACGGCGATATCGGGCAGACCGGTTCGGGGCTGGAATCCTTCGATCCGACCGCCGTCACCTTCCTGCGGCCGGGGGCCACCGCCGTCGGCTCGAGTAGCCAGGGATTCGACGTGCCCGGCCTCAGCGATTTGCTGACCCAGGGTATTTCCGAAACCGACCTGGACAAGCGCCGCGATATCTACCGGCAGGCGGACCAGCTGGCCCTCGACAACACCACCTTCGTGGGGTTGTGCTATCGGGCGACGGGTTTCGGGCTCTCCGACACCATCCAGGGCTTCAACATGTTGCCCGGGGCCCTGTCGCCGTTCTCCTACCACCATCCCGAAGAGCTGTCGCGCGGCTGACGCGCCGGCGCGATACCAACAGAACGAGGGAGCCGGCTGGTGACATACCAGCCGGCTTTTTGGCGTGGATGATCCGATGGCGGGTCAGTCGTGCGCGCGGGAGGCCAGGTGCCCCAGGATCAGCAGCGGCACGAGCCCGGCACCGACCATGGCCATGCCGGCGATGGCAATGGTGCCGATATCGGTCATGGCCAAGGCAAAAGAAAAGGCTGCCGGTGCTCCGGCGCCCAGAAGCACCCGGACGAGATGCAGCCGCCCCAGCACTTCGCCATAGCCCTCGGCACCGAAAAGCTGCAGCGGCAGCGTGCCGTTGGAGATGACGTTGAGGCCGTGGGCACAGCCATAGAACAGCACGAAGGCGATGCCGGCGACCAGCGTGGGCAGGTTGGCGGCAAGGCAGGCCAGGGCCGCCAGAAAAGCCACAAGGGCGATGATGGCAACGCGGAGCGGGCTGATGTCGGGCCAGAAGACGGACAGGGCCAGGCGCGAGAGGACCATGGTCGGCCCGACCAGCATCGAAATCAGAAAGGTATGGGCTCCGAGCTCGATGGCCATGAGGATGGGGATCAGGTGCACGATGAGCGTCGTGCTGAGAATGCTGGTGATCCCGAAGCTGGCGGCCATGAGCCAGAATGCCAGGCGCGGACTGAGCCCGACCGCCGGCGACACGGGCGGGGTCGGCTGATTGACGATCCGGACGGCGGCCGGCGTGCGACGGAGGATGTAGAGGTGAAGCGGCAGGACGATCAGCAGGTGCAGGAGCGCGAAGATAAGAAACGTGATGCGCCAGCCGCACTGGGCCATGAGCCAGCCCGTAATGGGCCAGAACAGGGTCGGTGCCAGGCCACCGATCAGCGTCAGGTGCGTGATGGCGCCGCGCGCCTTCTGTACGGAGAACCGGGTGACGGCAGGGAAGGCGGCGCCATAGAGAACGGCGAGGCTGACCACCTGCAGCACGACCATCAACGCGCCCAGCACCCAGAAGGAGGGCGCGAGGCCCATGCCCAGGTAAAGGATGCCGGCCATCGCACTGCCGGCCGACATCACGGCTATGGCCAGGCGCCGGTCCACGAGCCGGCCCATTGCCGGCCCCGCGAAACCCGAAATGAGCATGGCGACCGACAGGACCGAAAAGAACAGCGGCTCGGTTATGCCGAGCTCGTCGGCGATCGCACCGGCCATGATCGCGTAGGCATGATTTATGGTGCCGAAACTGATCAGCAGGCCCCCACCGAGCAGGATAACCGCCTGTCCCGTCGCCAGCGGCACTCTGGGCATCGGTTGCCACGGGGGGTCTTCGGGGTCAGCCATGTCGCGTCGTCCTTCAAGGATGGAGATCCGGCCCTGGCGCGGTTTCCAATGTCGTCAATTTTCCGGGGGGCGGCTGCTCATGGAACAGGCATGCCCGCCTTCCGGTGGGCATGCCTCGCCTTTCGTCGACCCTGCGAATTGTCTTTGGGGGAATTGCCGGTCGGTTTCCGGCACGGGGAATGTCCTACATTTCGAGGTCGGCCTTCTTCTTCTCCATGGTGGAGATTACGTTGAAGCCGATCGTCCTGAAAGGCTCGGGCGCCACCCAGTTCGCCTGTCCGTAGGTTTGGCGCAAATGCGTATGGTCACCGTGGCCGAGCGCCAGTTCCGCCAGCTTCTTGCCCAGCAGCGTACCCTTGTTGATGCCCCCGCCATTGCAGCCGGCCGAAGCGTAGAGGCCGTCCTCCAGCTTGCCCCAATAGGGAGAGCCGTTCATCGTCAGCGCCGTCGTGCCGCCCCAGATATATTGCAGGTTGATGTGCGAGAGCTGCGGCCAACGGCGATAGAAGCACGAGCGCAGCGCCGCCCGCACCTTTTCGGGCTCCATCTCGTGCTCGTAGGAATAAAGGCTGCGGACCATCAGCCGATCTTTGCCGATCCGCCGGCAGGTCGTGCCCAGCCGGTGCGAGGGGACAATGCCCCAGGCGGGTGAACTGCCCAAATAGCGCCGGTCGGTTTCGGGGATGGATTCGGTGATGGCGGCGTAGGTATAGATGGTCACCAGCCGGTCCTGGAGATAGCCAAACCGCTTGATGAAGGCGTTGGTGGCGAGAAACAGGTTGTCCGCCTCCACCTGACCGCCTTCCAGTTCGAGATGCCAGCGATCGGTCTTGTTGATCCGGGTGACCGGTGAATTCTCGAACAGGCCGATCTGGGCGGGCAGGCTGTCGGCGAGGCCGCGGATCAGCGCCGCCGGCTGCAGCAGGTAGTTGTCCTCGATGAAAAGGCCGTATCGGTAATAGGCCGTACCGGTACGCTCGTGCATCTCTTCGCGGTTGAGGAAGGCATGCTTGATATTGAATTTTTCCACCACCGCCAGGGCATCGCGCAGATTGGCTTCGCCCCGGTCCGTGGCGGCGCCGCGAAACGATCCCGACTGGGTCAACTGGCAGTCGATGTTGTTTTCGGCGATAAGCTGCTTGAGCCAGTCCATGCCCTCAAGGGTGTAGCGGGACATGGCTTCGGCCTCCTTGGCCTTTTCCATGGAGACCCCGCGCGGCAGGGCGTAGGCGCCGGTAAAGCCCGAATTGCGGCCCGACGAGCCCTCCCCGATCTCGGATGCCTCGAGAACCATGATCTCGGCTTTCGGATCGAGCTCGAGGAGCCGCCGGGCAATGGCCAGTCCGGTATAGCCCGCCCCGATGATCGCATGCTTGACCTTGTGCCGGCCCGTCAGCGTCGGGCGGGGCGTGCGTCTGGGCAGCATCTCGTTCCAGCCGTTGACGTCGTTGTATTGAGGATAGGTCAGTCGTGTCATTTGATTACCTGAATCTCACCCATATCTAATTTGACCGGGCGGCGCGCATGCCTGCTATTCGCCGTCAGATTGCTGCACGAAATGATCGGGCCCCACGCTGATGTAGGTACGGGGCGGAGCCTGGTAGTCGGCGTGGCGCAAGGGGGTCTTGATCTCGTCCACCATGATCGTCCGGCGCAGCTTCCTGCGGCTGGGATCGGGCACGGGGACGGCCTCCATGAGCTTGCGGGTGTAGGGGTGCGTGGGATTGGTGAAGACCGAATGGCGCGGTCCGATCTCGACGATTTCCCCCAGATACATCACGGCCACGCGGTGGCTCACGCGTTCGACCACCGCCATGTCGTGCGAGATGAACAGATAGGAGAGCCCCATCTTTTCCTGCAGGTCGAGCATCAGGTTGATGACCTGGGCCTTGACCGACACGTCGAGCGACGAAACGGCTTCGTCGGCCACGATGACCTTGGGTTCCAGCGAGAGCGCCCGCGCCACGCAGACGCGCTGGCGCTGTCCGCCGGAAAATTCATGCGGGAACCGGGCGGCCACCGATGGATCGAGCCCGACCTGGTCAAGGAGCCGGGACACGGTTTCGCGCACCGTGGCCCTGTCGGCCCGTTTGTGGATCAGCATCGGTTCGGCAATGGCATCGCCGACAGTGAGGCGGGGATTGAGGCTGGCGAACGGGTCCTGGAAAATCATCTGGATCTTCTGCCGCAGCGCCCGCAGCTCCGTACCCTCCTTGGCCATGACATCCTCTCCATCGAGATGGATATCGCCCTTGTTGGGTTTGAGGAGCCGCATGAGCGAGCGGCCGGTGGTGGACTTGCCGCAGCCCGATTCTCCCACCAGCGACAACGTTTCGCCGGCCCGCAGGTCGAAGGAAACGTCTTCCACCGCGTGGATGCGGCCCACGACCCGGCGCAGCATGGCCGAGCGGATATCGAACCTGGTGACCAGATTCTTGACGGTCAGCACCGGCGGCACGTCGGTGCGCACGGTGTCGCCGACTTCCTTGGGTGTGTCCACGTCGCCGGTCTTCTTGTCGACCACCGGAAAACGCATCGGCTTGTGATGCCCGCTCATCGAGCCCAGGCGCGGCACGGCGGAGAGCAGCGCTCGCGTATAGGGCTGGGTGGGGGCCGAAAAGATGGCTTCGGTGGTCCCCGTCTCGATGAGATCGCCATTGTACATGACGATGGTGCGGTCGGCGATTTCGGCGACCACGCCCATGTCGTGGGTGATGAAGAGCACCGACATCTGCTCTTCGTCCTGGATTTCCTTGATGAGCTCGAGCACCTGGGCCTGCACGGTCACGTCGAGGGCGGTCGTCGGCTCATCGGCGATCAGCAATTGCGGCTTGCAGGCCAGGGCGATGGCGATCATGACCCGCTGGCGCATGCCGCCGGAGAATTCGTGCGGGAAATGCTTCAGCCGCTCGCGGGCGCCCGGGATGCGGACGCGCTCCAGCAGGCGGACGGCTTCCGCCGTGGCCTGCTCGCTGGTAATGCCCTTGTGGGCGATGAGCGTTTCGGCGATCTGTTCGCCGACCGTCATCACCGGATTGAGGCTGGTCATCGGCTCCTGAAAGATCATGGCGACGTCGTTGCCGCGCACCTGCTGCAATTGCTTGCGGGTAAGGCGCAGCATGTCGTGGCGCCCCAGGCGGATATTGCCCGAGACGCGGCCGATATCGGTCGGTATCAGCCGCATGATGGAGAGCGAGGTGACCGACTTGCCCGATCCGGACTCCCCCACGATCGCAACCGTCTCGCGTGCATTGACGTCGAAGGAGATGTTGCGCACCACCGGCGTCCACACGCCATCGCGATAGAAAGAGGTGGTGAGGCCGGAGACCGAGAGCAGGGGCGTTTCCGGATTTGCCTTGCCGTTTGGCACAAAATCACTCTGTTGCATCGGCGCCTCCCGCGGGGCGAGGGTCGAGCAGATCGCGCAGGGCGTCGCAGACCGCGTTGAGAACAAGGACGAGGATGGTCAGCGCCAGGCAGGGCCAGACCAGCAAGAGCGGCGCATAGGCCATGGTGGAGCGGGCGGTGCCGATCATCATGCCGAGCGAGGCGTCGGGGGGGACGATGCCCAGCCCGAGGAACGACAGGCCCGATTCCAGCGTGACGGCGGCGGCGGCCGCCAGCGATAGCTGGACCAGCATGGGTGCGCTGATATTGGGCAGGATGGTGCGGAACATGACCCGCGTCCGGCTTGCCCCGATCGCCTGGGCCGCCTCGACATATTCCTGCGAGCGCACGGTGAGCACGCCCGAATAGGCCACGCGGGTAAAGCTCGGCACGAACACCAACGCCATGATCGGGATCAGCGCGCTGGCGCCGCCGCCATAGAGGGTGACGAAGAGCATGGCGAGCAGCAGCGCCGGCAGGCAAAGCAGGACGTCCATCAGGCGCATGATGACCATGTCCACGGCTCCCCGCAGATAGGCCGCCAGAATGCCCAGCGTGGTGCCGATGATGCAGGCGATGCCCGCGGAGCATAGGGCGACGATCAGCGAGATCTGCGTTCCCCAGACGATGCGGGAAAGGACGCTGCGGCCATACTCGTCATTGCCGAGCGGCTCGGCCATCGAAGGCGGGGCAAAGCGCTGCAGCATGTCCATGGTGAGCGGGTCGGAAATCGGCAATACCGGCGCGAGCACGCATATGATGACGATGAAGCCGAGCAGAATGAAGGGGATCCATTGCGTTTTGGATTTCATCGACGCACCCGGGGGTCCAGTACGGCGTAGATGATGTCTACGACGAGGTTGATGAGGATGAAGAGCGCGGCGGTGACCAGCAGCACGCCGGTGACCGAGGTGTAGTCACGCGCGTTCACGGCCCGAATGAGCATGCTCGACAGGCCCGGCCAGTTGAAGACGAACTCAACCAGAAGCGTGCCGCTCAGCAGCGAGCCCAGCGAAAGCGCGAACACGGTGACGACCGGCATGAGCGCATTGCGCAGGATGTGGCGCGTGGTCACGCGGTTCCTGGAAATACCCTTGGCGCGGGCGGTGCGTACATAATCGAGAGGGATGACCTCGAGCACCGACGAGCGGGTGATACGGAAAACGGTTGCTGCCAGGCCCACCGAGATGGCGGTTGCCGGCATGAGCAGCAGGATCATGTGGCGTACCGGGTCTTCGGTGAATTCGATGTAGCCCCCGGCAGGCACCAGGCGCAGCATCTGGGCCATGACCAGGACCAGCAGCGTACCGATGACGAAAACGGGAACGGATTGGGCAAAGCCCGTAACCGAGGAAGCCGCCCGGTCGAAGGCGCGGCCCCGCCGCAATGCCGCCATTACGCCCGCCGGCAGGCCTATCAGCAGGCTGATGACGGCCGCGGCGGCGATCAGTTCCAGCGTGCGGGGAAGGCGGGAGGCGATGTCGTTGATGATGGGGGCGTTGGAGACCAGCGAATTGCCCAGGTCGAGCCGGAACAGGCCCAGCAGGCGATCGGCGTATTGAATGTAGATGGGGCGATCGAGGCCGAGCTTGACCCTCAGCGCTTCCACCGCCGCGTTGTCCGCGGCGCCGGCATCTCCCGAGAGCAGCAATTGCACGGGGTCACCGGGCACCATGTAGATTGACAGGAAAACGACTGTGAACACCAGCCACAACAGGACGATGCTGAGCAGCAGTCGTCGGATAAACCAGAACATCTAGCCAGTCCCTCCCAGCGTTGAATGACGGTCGACGATGATCAAGAGGCGGGATTTCGCCGGAAGTCGCGCGATCCATCCCGTTCAAGTCGCCATGAACGCAAGGGCGGCCGACCCGTGCGCCAAGCGACAATCTCCTCCTCCTTCACGTGACGGCAGGCCTCTTCCGGGCACTTGCCGCGTCCTCCCTGCCGAAGGGGCGAAACCCTCCCGGCAAGGCAAGCAAGGTCGGTCCAGCCTGACCTCGGTGCCGATATTTCACCGCACGAACTGTCCTGTCAATGGGAATTGATTATTCGAATAATAAGTTCCGCAAGAAACGATATTCGGTTTAATTGAGGTATTTTGGAGGGCCGTTTGCGGAGGAATTCGCCTAACCCATTACATTATAATGGTTTTGCCTAAAACGCTCACTGCGGCCAATAAGGCGACCTCGTACTTTAGGATTAGTCCTTTTAAACCGATTATAATAACAGATGAAAATTTAAGATTTTGATATCGGATTAGTATTGACAGCCCCAAAGCGTCCCATCATGTTTCGCAGCATTCGGGCATGCGGTGCCCGTCAGGCGACATACGCATAGGGAGAATGGGCCATGGGTTGGCGCGTCGGGGTGGATTCGGGAGGTACCTTTACCGATATCTGCCTATTCCATGAGGACACTGGTCGGGTTGAAGTCTGGAAGGTCCCTTCAACTCCAGCCGATCCGTCCACGGGTATTACCGAGGGGGTCCGCGAGGGGCTTGCCGAAGTTCAAGCCAGTGCGGACGATGTTACGTATCTCGGGCACGGAACCACGGTTTCGACGAATGCCCTGATCCAGGCCAGGGGCGTCAAGACCGGCCTGATCACCACCGACGGCTTCAGGGATTTGCTGGAAATCGGCCGGCAGAAGCGTCCGCATCTCTACGACCAGCAGGCCGACAAGCCGCAGACGCTGGTGCAGCGCGAGCTGCGGATCGGCGTGCCCGAGCGGGTGCTCCATACCGGTGACGTGGAATTGCCGCTCGACGAGGAAGCGCTGCGGGCCGCGGCCCGCAAGCTCAAGGAAGCGGGTGTCCAGGCGGTTGCCGTCTGTTTTCTCTACAGCTTCATCCGCACCGATCACGAGGAAATCGCCGCCCGCATCCTCGAGGAGGAATTCCCCGAGGCCTTCGCGTCGATCTCGAGCCGCATCGCCCCCGAATTCCGCGAATTCGAGCGTATGTCCACCGCCGTGATCAACGGCTATCTCGGGCCGGTCATGAAGGGCTACATCAAGCGCCTCGTCACCCGGTTCGAGGAAATGGGCGTGGCGCACATGCCGCACCTGACCCAATCCAATGGTGGCGTCATCAGCCCCGAGATTGCGGCGAATACGCCGGTTCGTACGCTGCTGTCGGGGCCGAGCACCGGCGTCGTGGCTGCCCAGGCCCTGGCCGACATGACGGGCATCCGCAACCTCATCACGTTCGACATGGGTGGCACCAGTTCCGACGTGGCCCTCATCAACGATGGCAAGGCGGCGCTGGTCAATGAATCGACCGTGCACGGCTATCCCATCAAGTCGCCGATGCTCGACATCCATACCGTGGGTGCCGGCGGTGGCTCGATCGCCTATGTCGACAGCGGCGGCCTGCTCAAGGTCGGCCCACGCAGCGCCGGTGCCGATCCCGGGCCGGCTGCCTACGGCAAGGGTAACCCCGAGCCGACGGTAACCGATGCCAACGTGCTCCTGCAGACGCTCAATCCGGAATATCTGCTGAACGGCCGCATGCGGATCGACAAGACGCTATCGCGCGATGCGGTGCAGCGGGTGGCGGACCAGTTGGGCCTGGGCCTGATGGAAACGGCCGAAGGCATCCTCGAGATTGTCACGGCCAACATGGCCAAGGCGATCCGCGTCATCAGCGTGCAGCGCGGCTACGACCCGCGCGACTATACCCTGGTTGCCTTTGGCGGCGCCGGTCCGCTGCATGCGGCGCGGCTGGCCGAGCAGCTCGGCATCACCCGGATCATGGTCCCACTGACCCCCGGTATTCTGTGTGCCCTGGGGCTGCTAATGACCGATCTGCGGACCGACTTCGCTTCTACCAGCCTGCGGGTGCTGGAAAAGACCGACCCTGCCGATATCCAGAAAATCTACCATCAACTGGAGCAGCGCGGCAGGGAATGGTTCGCTTCCGAGGAGATCGATGCGGATCGTCGGACGATGCGCCGTACCGTCGACGTCCGCTATCTCGGCCAGAACTACGAAATCTCGGTTCCCGTGCCCGAGGGTCCGGTTACCCAGAGCACCTTCGACGTCATCCGCCAGGGTTTCCTTGACGGGCACCAGCAGCTCTACGGCTTCGTTGCCGAGGGGGAACCGATCCAGCTCGTCACCTATCGTGTCGAGGCGATGGGCAGCGTCGACAAGGCGAAAATGGTCCGGCACGACCTCGGCGGGCCCGAATCCAGCCAGGCCATCACCGGCACCCGCGAGGTTTGGGACACGACCAGCAAGGCCTTTGTCGAAACCAAGCTCTACGACCGCAGCAGGCTGGGCGCCGGCAATATCGTCGAGGGGCCGGCGATCATCGACCAGATGGACGCAACCACCTTCGTGCCCAGCACCCTCACCGCCCGCGTCGATGAATATCTCAACCTGATCCTGGAGGCTAAATAGGCATGGCCAACATTTCTTCGTTTGAGGGCTTCGAAAGCGCCACGGGACTGAACCCGATCACGGTGGAAGTCATCGGCAGTGCCTTCGAGTCGACGGTGGACGAGATGGGCGAGGCGCTGGTGCGCGCCAGCTATTCGACCAATATCAAGGAGCGCCGCGACTGTTCGACCGCCATTTTCGACGCGCAGGGTGCCGTGCTCTGCCAGGCCGAACACATCCCCATCCATCTGGGCAGCTTCCTCGATTTCGTGCCGCTGCTGTTGCAGCGCTACAAGCTCGAGGACATTCACCCCGGCGACGCCTTCATCGGCAACGACGCCTATGAGGGGGGTGGCACGCACCTGCCCGACATCAACCTGGCCGAGCCTATCTTCCACGGCGGCAAGCTGGTGGCCTGGGCGATCAATACCGCTCACCATTCGGACTTCGCCGATCGCGGGCACGCCCATATCTACCAGGAAGGGCTGCGTATCCCGCCGATCAAGCTCTACCGCGAGGGCGTGCTGCAGAAGGATGTGCAGGACCTGATCCTCATCAACTGCCAGGTGCCACCCGAACGCCTTTCGGACTTGCGCGCGCAGCGTGCCTCCAACCGCGTGGGCGTCATGCGCGTCCAGGCCCTGTGCGAAAAATACGGTGCCGACGTGGTGGTGCAGGCGGGCCAGGAATTGCAGGATTATGCCGAGCGCAAGATGCGCGCCGGCATCCGCAAAATCCCGGACGGCGTCTACAAGGCGTCCGAGAAGTTCGACGCCGGCAGCAAGGTGTTCGACAAGGATATCTCGGTCACCATCACCGTGCGCGGCGACGAAATGGACCTGCATTTCGATAGCCCACCGCAGGTCCGGGCCAGCATCAACATGACCTATACGGCGCTGCTGGCCTGCGTTTTCTATGCGATCAAGTCGATCGTGGATCCCAATATCCCGCCCAATGCGGGCATTGGGCGGCCGCTCCACGTCACGGCGGAGGAGGGGACCATCTTCAACTGCGTCCATCCTGCCGCCGTGCAGGGGCGCACCACCACGACCCAGCGCGTGCCGGACCTGATCATGCTGGCCCTGGCCGATGTGATCCCTCAGCAGATCACGGCGGCCAGTTGCGGCAGTATGGCGGGGGCGAGCTTCGTCGGCCAGCGCCCCGATCGCACGCTGTGGGTCTATGTCGAATCGATCGCCGGCGGCAATGGCGCCCGCTACAACAAGGACGGTCTGGACGGGGTGCACGTGCACACCACCAATACCTCCAATCTGCCGGTCGAAGCGCTGGAAGGGGAGTATCCCCTCACCATCCTCAAATACGAGCTGATCGACGGCTCGGGCGGGGAAGGGACCCATCGCGGCGGCATGGGCGTGCGGCGTGTCTACCGCGCCGAGGCGCCGTGCCGGATCAGCAGCGGTGGCGACGGTTCGCGCCGGGTCACCCAGCCCTGGGGTATTCATGGCGGCTTGCCCGGTGCCTGCGGTCGCTTCCGCATCACCGTGCCGGGTCACGACGACGAGCTGGACCGGTCCGATGAAATCCCCACCGGTGGCGTGGTCGAGGTCATGACGCCGGGTGCCGGGGGCTATGGCCCGCCATCCGGCCGCAGCGCCGCAGAAGTGGCCCTCGATGTGCGCGACGGCGTGATCACCGCCGAACGCGCCAGGGAAGTCTACGGCTATTCCGCCTGATTGCAGCAGCGGCCCGGGGCCTCTGCCGCCCCGGGCCATTCGAGGGTTCGCCGATCATGGATCGGCGCTTGCCGCCATACCGATATCGTTCTGACTGGAGCAGCCTATGTCCGACATCAAGCGCTATGACACCACGACCCGCCGCAGTCGCTACGTCGTTTTCAACAAAGTGGTCTATGTGGGGGGGCAGACCGCTTCCACGCGTGCCGCCCCCATCGAACAGCAGACCGAGGAAATCCTCGCCAAGATCGACGAGCTGCTGGCCGATGCCGGCACCAGCAAGGAGCGCCTGCTGACCACGCAGATTTTCCTTGCGGATATCGCGCGCGATTTTGCCGGCATGAACAAGGTCTGGGATGCCTGGACGCCGCCGGGGGCCACGTCCACCCGCGCCACCGTGCAGGCCCCGCTGGCCCATCCGGATATCCACGTCGAAATGGTGGTCACGGCAGCGTTGCCCTGATCTTTTCCCAGCGGACCCGCGCCGTTCACCCGGTGGGTCCGCGTCATCTCTTTTGGCGCGAAGGCCATGTCGTCTTCATCTCTGGCAAGGACATCGACACCAGCCTGGCTGGCCGAGGTTGGGGCAACCCTCACCCTGGCCTGGCCTCTCATCTTTGGTCAGATCGCCTACAAGATCCAATTGACCACCAATATCATGCTGATGGGTTGGCTCAGTCCCACCGATCTGGCGGCCGGCATGCTGGCCATGGCGGTCATCAACCCCATCCTGGTCTTTGCCAACGGCATTGCGAGCGCGGTCGCGCCACTTTCCGCCCAGACCATCGGCAGGGGCCAGATTGGCGGGGAAAGCCACGATGGCGGCCGGCGCTATTTGCAGCAGGGGCTGTGGTACATGGCCTTCATCGCCGCATTGGCCACGCCGCTGTTCATGAACATCGCTCCCCTGCTGACGCTTCTGGGACAGGAGCCGGCGCTGGTGGAGCGGTCCGCGGGCTTTGCCCGCGTCATCGGCCTCATGGCGTTGCCGCACCTGGTGATCGCGGTATTTCGCAATTTTCTCGCCGCCCACAGGCTCACCAATGTTGCCCTGGCGGTCGTGGTGGGCGGCAGCACCTTCAATTTCGGCCTTGGCTATGCGCTGACGCAATCGGGGCTGGGGCTCACGGGCATCGGCATCGCCACGGTCACCTCCAATGTGCTCATGGTGGCGGCGCTGGTCGTCTATATCGCGACCAAGCCCTCATTCCGGACGCTTCGCTGCTTCAAGGGGCTCTGGCGCATCGATGGCGCCGCCCTGCGGCAACTCACGGTCATCGGCCTGCCGATCGGCGTCACCGTGCTTTCCGAAGTGGGACTGTTCAGCGCCTCTTCCTTCCTCATGGGCACGATCGGCGCCGACGAACTGGCCGCCTATGCGGTGGCCTCGCAATTCGTGGGCCTCGCCTTTGCCATCCCGACCGGCATAGGCATCGCCGCCATGGTCCGGGTCGGCTGGGCCTATGGCCGTGGCGATGCGCGTGCGGTGAGCTGGTCGGGCTGGACCTCCATCGCCCTGGTCATCGTGACCATGGGCTTTACCAGCGCCACCTATCTCCTGTTCCCCCACGCCCTGGTCAGCTTCTTCCTCGCTCCCGGCATCGCGGCCAATCACGGCGCCTTCGACCTGGCGGTGCAATTCCTCGCGCTGGTGGGAATGCTTCAGCTCGCCGATGGCGTGCAGGGGGTTTCCTCCCATGTCCTGCGCGGCATGTCGGACACGTTCATTCCCATGATCCTGGCGATCATCGGCTATTGGCCCATCGGCTTCGTGGTCGCGTCCACCCTGGTGCACAACACCGATATCGGCGGGCCCGGGGTGTATTTCGGCCTGCTGAGCGGGCTGAGTTTTTCGGCGATCACCATGACTCTCCGCTTCTTTTTCCGGAACCGCGCCATGCTGCGCGGATCCCGAGCAATGTCTCCCGTCAACTGAGGACGAACAGCTATGGCAAACATTTCTTCGTTTGAAGGTTTCGAAAGCGCCACCGGGCTCAACCCGATCACGGTGGAAGTCATCGGCAGCGCCTTCGAGTCGACGGTGGACGAGATGGGCGAGGCGCTGGTGCGCGCCAGCTACTCGACCAATATCAAGGAGCGCCGCGACTGCTCGACCGCCATCTTCGATGCGCGCGGCACGGTGCTCTGCCAGGCCGAGCATATCCCTATTCACCTGGGCAGCTTCCTGGGCTTCGTGCCGCTCTTGCTCGAGCGCTACAAAATGGAAGACTTCCATCCGGGCGACGCCTTCATCGGCAACGATGCCTATGAAGGGGGCGGCACGCACCTGCCCGATATCGTGCTGGCCGAGCCGATCTTCCATGGCGGCAAGCTGGTGGCGTGGGCGATCAATACGGCCCACCATTCGGACTTCGCCGACCGCGGGCATGCCCATATCTATCAAGAGGGCCTGCGCATCCCGCCGATCAAGCTCTACCGCGAGGGCGTGCTGCAAAAGGACGTGCAGGACCTGATCCTCATCAATTGCCAGGTGCCACCCGAGCGCCTGTCGGATTTGCGGGCGCAGATGGCGTCGAACCGCGTGGGCGTCATGCGGGTGCAGGCCCTGTGCGAAAAATACGGTGCCGACGTGGTGGTGCAGGCAGGCCGGGAATTGCAGGATTACGCCGAGCGCAAGATGCGCGCCGGCATCCGCAAAATCCCGGACGGCGTCTACAGCTTCACTGACTTCTTCGATGATCAGAGCGTCGCCGAGAACATGGAACTGTCGGTGCGGATCACGGTGCACGGCGACGATATGGACCTGCATTTCGACAGCCCGCCGCAGGTCCGGGCCGGCCTCAATGTCGTCTACACCTGCCTGCTGTCGGCCGTGTATTACGGCGTGAAAACCGTGGTGGACCCCAATATTCCGCCCAATGCCGGGCTGGCACGGCCGATCAAAGTGACGGCCGAGGAGGGCACGCTGCTCAACTGCATACACCCCGCCGCCGTATCGGGTCGGCTCTCAGCCGCCCAGCGCGTCATCGATCTCATCCACGGCGCGCTGGCCGAGGTGGTGCCCGAGCAGATCGCGGCAGCCAGCAACGGCAGTTGCTACGGCATCAGCTTTACCGGCCAGCGCCCCGACCGTTCGCTCTGGGTCTATATCGAAACGATCGGCGGCGGTTTCGGGGCCCGATACAACAAGGACGGGCTGGATGGCGTGCACGTGCACCTGACCAACACGTCCAACCTGCCGGTCGAGGCGCTGGAAGGCGAATATCCCATCACTTTGCTGCGCTACGAGCTGGTCGACGGCTCGGGCGGCGAGGGGACCTATCGCGGCGGCATGGGGCTGCGCCGGGTATACCGGGCGGAAGATGCGTGCCGGGTCGGCGCCGGCGGTTCGCGCATGGTGTCGGCGCCCTGGGGCCTGCAGGGCGGCTTGCCCGGGGCCCGAGGCTATTGCCGCCTGCTGCCCCTCCATGGTGAGCCGGTCGACCGGGTGAGAGGCCATGTCGAGCGGGGCGATATCATCGAGGTCGTGACCTCGGGATCGGGCGGCTTCGGTGCGCCGGCGGGGCGCGACCAGCAGCAGGTGGAGCGGGATATCCGCGACGGGGTGCTGACGGCCGAGCGGGCGCGAAGCATTTACGGCGTGCCGGCCTAAAGCCCGTCGTGACAATGGCCCGGGAAATGCCCCGGGCCTTCCAGCATCCCCGACCACACAGGTGTCGAATGTCGGCCACCCAGATTGCGGCTGCCTCGCGTTTTCGCGACAATGAGATTGTAGGTACCCTCGTATTGGCCTGGCCCATCATTCTGGGTCAATTGGCGCAAACCCTGCAATTTTCGAGCAATACCCTGCTCATGGGCTGGCTCGGCGCCACCGAGCTGGCTGCCGGCGCCCTGGCCATGGCGCTGCTGCATCCGCTGCTGATGTTCATGGGTGGGGTGCTGAGCGTCGTTTCCTCCCTCGTCGCGCAGGCGCTGGGGAGCGGATCGACCGATGGCGGTCGCGACGCCTTCCAGCAGGGGCTGTGGGTTTGCGTGCTGTTCTCGATCCTCATCGTGCCGATGTTCTTCGACATCACGCCGGCGCTGCATCTATTGGGGCAGGACCCGCAGATTTCCGCGCGAGCCGCCGAGTTCGGACGGATCATCGGCTTCGTCATCCTGCCCAATCTGGGCTTCGTACTGCTGCGCAACTTCCTTGCGTCGCACAATCTTACCTTCGTGGCACTGACGGCGGTGCTGGCGGCCAGCATCATCAATTTCGCCATGGGCTATGCCTTGACCACCGGTTTCATGGGCCTGCCGCGGATGGGGCTTGCCGGGATCGGCATCGCGACCGTGGTCAGCAACGTCCTCTGCTTCGTTGCGCTCATGGTCTATGTCGGCCTGCAACGGCGGTTCGCGGCCTACCGCTATTACGATGGCTGGTACCGGTTCAACGGCGCCGCCTTCTGGCATCTGCTGCGCCTCGGCCTGCCCATCGGGCTGTTCCTGCTGTCCGAAGTCGCCCTGTTCACCAGCGCCAATTTCCTCATGGGCAATATCAGCCCCGATGCGCTGGCCGGGCACGCGGTGTCGTCGCAATTCATCGGTCTGGCTTTTTCCATTCCCATCGGGCTCGGGGTGGCTGCCATGGTCCGTGTCGGCTGGGCCTACGGGGCCAAGGATGTCCGGGGCATGGCCAGGGCCGGCTGGACGGCAATCGGCCTTTGCGTCTTTGCCATGGCCATCAGCAGCTCGCTCTACATGATGATCCCCGAGACGCTGGTGCAGTTTTTCCTCGACCCCTCCAACCCCACCAATGCCGCCGCTTTGCCGCTGGCGATAACCTTCCTCTACCTGGTGGGGATCTTGCAGCTTTCCGATGGCTTGCAGGGGCTGATGTCCTATGTGCTGCGCGGCATGAACGATACTTTCGTGCCCATGGTCCTGGGCATCGTCGGCTACTGGCCGATCGGGCTGGCGCTCTCCATCGGCCTAGGGCTGCATACCGACCTGCAGGGCGTGGGGGTCTATATCGGCGTGCTCACCGGGGTCAGCGTGGTTGCCGTCGGGCTGCTGATCCGCTTCGTCATCATGGTGCGGCGCTTCAAGCGCGCGAGCTTCGGCCTGCGGGCGTGATGGCTTCGGCTGGAAAGAGGGGGCAATAGGATGCGTACTGGAAAACCCGTAACGGTTGTGCTCGCCGTTCTTTTGCTTTGCGCGCCGGCCAGCGGCCGGGATCTCACGGTTGTCGGGTTTGGTGGCGGATACCAGGAATCCGCCCGGACGCATCTTTTTGAAACATTCGCAGAAAAGACGGGCATCGGGGTCAGTGACGACACCTATAGCGGCGAAATGGCAAAGCTCTACGGCATGGTGGAGGCGGGAAACGTCACCTATGACATCGTCATGCTGGAAGCGCCCGAGATGGTCCGCGCCTGCGACGACGGCGTACTGGCGCCTATCGACTATGTGGTGGTCGATGCGGGTAAATTCGTGGAGGGTTCGACGCACCGCTGTGGTGTGGGGGCCACCAGTTGGGGCGTGGCGCTGTTCTACGACGCTTCCCGCCATGCCGAAGGCCCGCAGAATTTTGCGGACTTCTGGGACGTAACCCGGTTTCCCGGCAAACGTGCGCTGCGGGCCGGGCCCAAGATGACCCTTGAAATCGCCCTCATGGCGGATGGCGTGCCCGCCGACGCGGTCTACGAGGTGCTGCATACGCCCGAGGGCGTGCAGCGGGCATTCAGCAAGCTGGACGAAATACGAAGCCACATCGTCTGGTGGACGACAGGGGCGCAGCCAATGCAACTCGTGGGTAGCGGCGAGGTGGACTATGCCTTCGGCTACACCAATCGCGTGCTGGCCGCCGATGCCGGCTATGCGCTGCATTGGTCGACGCTGCTCTATTCCCTGGATTACTGGACCGTTCTGGCGGGCTCGCCGCTGCAGGACGAGGCGATGGCCATGATCGAGTGGATGACCAGTTCGGAACAGTTGCGGGCACAGGCGCAGGATTGGCCGATCTCACCAGCCAACGAGGCGGTCATTCACGACCCGGCTCTGCGGGCCGCCAATCCGGGCATGATCCTCAACCATTCGGACGAGGGCCTCTGGATCGATACCGAATTCTGGATGGCAAACGGCGACGACCTCGAAATGCGCTTCACGGCCTGGGCCGCGCGCTAGGCAGCGATGCAGGCCTCTTCTCGTTTTCGCAACAATCGGGCGGCGCGAAGGCACAAGCCGGACACTTTGATGCTGGCGCTGCCCCTGGTCGGGTTCCTGCTGCTCGCCTTCTATCTGCCGATCGGGGCCTCCCTGCTCAAGGCCGTGGATGGTTCCGAGGTCGCTGACGCCCTGCCGCGAACAAGCATCGCGCTGTCGGAATGGGGCGATGCGCCGCTGCCAGGCGAAACGGTCTACGCGGCATTGGTCGCCGATCTGGCCGCTGTTGCCGACCCCAAAATCTTTGGCGCCATGACGCGCAGGCTGAACTTCGAGCAACCGGGTTTGAGGAGCTTGATGATGCGTACGAAGGCGGCAGTCGACGACTTGTCACCGCCTTATTCCGAAAGCCTTCCTCAGATCGACCCCGACTGGGCCAAATCGGAATCATGGGGGATTGTGCGAACCGCCATGGCGCCGTGGACTGCCACCTACCTGCTGAGAGCCTTCGATTTGCGTCCGCTCCCCCTGGGAGGCATCGGGGCGGTCGCGCCCGACCAGGCGATATTCGTCACCTTGTTCGCGCGTACGATCGAGATCGGACTTTGCGTAACGCTTCTCTGCGTGGTTCTGGGGTATCCGACCGCCTGGCTACTCGCCTTCTCCTCCGGCTGGGTGGCCCGCTTGAGCTTACTGTGCGTTCTTGTCCCCTTCTGGACCTCCATCCTGATCCGCAGCACCGCCTGGTTCATCCTGTTGCAGCGCGAAGGGCCCATCAACGCCGTGCTGCAATTTGCCGGGCTGGCCGATGCTCCCCGCACGCTTATCTTCACCCGCTCGGCTGTCTATGTCGCCATGGTTCACGTCTTGCTCCCTTTCTTCATCCTGCCGCTCTACAGCGTGATGAAGCGAGTAGACCCCCAATATCTCCGGGCGGCGGCTTCGCTTGGCGCGCCGCCCTGGAGGCAGTTTCTGCATGTCTACCTTCCCCTGACCCTCCCGGGTGTGGCAGCCGGCGGACTGATCGTGTTCGTGTTGGCCGTGGGGTTCTATGTCACCCCCGCGATGGTCGGCGGCATACAGGATCAGATGGTCGGATATTACGTCGAGTATTTTACCAATACCGCAGTTAATCCCGGCATGGCGGCGGCGCTGTCTATCCTGATCCTGATTTTTACCGCCCTGATAATGTGGCCGGCCGGTCGCCTTTTGCAGTTCAAGGGGAGCGGCAAGGAGAAATGATGGCCACGCATGCTCTCCCGGTTGGCATCGGCATTCTTGTGCTTGTCTTCCTCGTGCTTCCGCTTGCGGTCATCGTGCCTTTGTCCTTGACCGATGGCGACATTCTTGCGCTGCCGTCAGGTGGCTGGTCGCTGCGATGGTACGCCGATTTCTTTGGGAGCGAGCGCTGGCTCCGGGCAACTGCCAACAGCTTTATTGTTGGCATCGGCACGATGTGCGGCGCAACGCTGTTGGGCACGCTGGCCGCGTGCGGCATCCGCTTCTCCCGCTTTCCGGGCAAGCGCATGATCAGCGGGTTCTTGCTGCTGCCCCTTCTTGTGCCGGTCATTGTCATCGCGGCATCGATGAATTTCGCGTTTTCCGGCGTCCATCTCACCAATTCACTGCTGGGACTGACGATTGCCCATGTCGTTATCGCTGCGCCCTTCGTGGTCGTGACAGTGCTCGGTTCCCTGCAATCCTTCGATAAGGACATGCTGCGGGCCGCCCAGTCTCTGGGAGCGTCGCCATTGGTGGCCTTTGCCTCGGTCGTGCTGCCGCTGATATGGCCGGCTGCTTTGACGGGGGGGATTTTTGCTTTCGCCACCTCCTTCGACGAACTGGTGATCGCCGTGTTCATCACCGGGCCAGAGGAAGTGACTCTGCCACGCCAAATGTTCGCAGGCCTGCGAGAGGAGACCAGCCCGGTCATTGCCGCGGTCTCGGTGCTGATCGTGAGCCTGTCGGTTCTGTTGCTGCTGTTGATTGAAGCGGTGCGCCGCTGCGACCGTCGTTTTCGGCTGGCCGAGCCCTCCGAGCAGTCGACAATCATATGAGTTATGCTTCGGGGCCAATCGTCGCCTTTCACGATGTCAGCAAGAGCTATGATGGCAAGTCCCGCGTCGTGGACGGCCTGAATCTTGAAATCAGGCGCGGTGAATTCCTGACCCTTCTCGGTCCTTCCGGCTCAGGCAAGACCACCACCCTCATGATGCTGGCGGGCTTCGAGGAGCCCACCGGAGGCAGCATTCAGTTTGAGGGAAGCTCCCTTGTCGGCGTTCCGCCGCATCAGCGTAATTTTGGCGTGGTCTTTCAGAGCTATGCGCTCTTTCCGCACATGAATGTGGCCGAGAACCTGGCCTTTCCCCTCAGGATGCGGCGCCTTGCTCGGGACGAGCGCGACAGGCAGGTCGGCCGGATTCTTGACAAGGTCCGGCTTGGACATCTGTCAGATCGGTACCCGGCGCAGCTTTCAGGCGGGCAGAGGCAACGCGTTGCACTGGCGAGGGCGCTGGTTTTCGAACCCGGAATGGTGCTGCTCGATGAGCCCTTGGGAGCACTCGACCGACAATTGCGTGATGAAATGCAGGCCGAGCTCAAGGCCCTGCATACCGCGTTGGGGATCACCTTTGTTCATATAACCCACGATCAGAACGAAGCATTAGCCCTCGCCGATCGAGTGGGGATTCTCCGGGAGGGGCGTCTTTTGCAGGTCGATACCCCAAGCGCACTTTATAACGCTCCCGCAGATGCGTTTGTGGCATCGTTTGTCGGAGAGAATAATCAGTTTGTTGGCGTAGTGATGGAACAGGGCGAGGGGATTGCCGTGTTGCGGGTGGCCGATCTCCTGCTTTCCTTTCCGCGATACGACGGCGCCGATCTGCCTATCGGCACGACCGTCAGGGTGATGGTTCGTCCTGAACATGTAAGGGTGGCGCCCAGGCCCGTCGGAAACCGGAAGGCGGTCCCAGGGCGGATTGCGGATATCTCGTTCCGTGGCGACCACCTTCGAATTGGTGTGGAGGTCCACGGGCTGGGCCGCATCATCAGCAAGCAAAGTGCCGATCAAACGAACCAAACGCTTTCTGTGGGTGACGAATGCTTCCTCGACTGGGCCGATGAACGCGCGCTCATATTCGAGTTGATGAGCTAGCGTCTTTCTCAGGTACCCATCGCAGATGATGCGGGGGATAGCTGCACTTCCGGAAATCCGCGGAAAAGAGAAAGGCCCCGATTTCGGGGCCTTTCGTTTGATCGCTCCTGCCTGAAGCGCTCAGCTGCACCCGGTTGTGGTGCCGCAGGTGTCGCATTTGAGGCAGGTGCCGTTGCGGACCATGGTGAAGTTGTGACACTCGGTGCACTGGTCGCCAGTGTAGCCCTTCATCTGCGCTTCGGCGCGCAGCAGGCCGGCGTCTTTGGAGGGCGGCGGCGTCGGGATGGGCTCGAGTTCGGCCGTGTTGAGGGCGGTGGGCGCCGGGTCGATCTTGAGGGCGGTCGCCGAGCGCAGGGCGGTGACGGTGGAGGTCTGCATGGAGCCCACCGGGTTGTAGCTTTCCGCCTGGGCCCGCGGCACCAGCATGAGGTTGGCGTTCTGCACCCGGCCGCGGGTCATGCCGCGCGACACGAGGCGCCCGGCGGGTACCGGATCGACGCCGGGGGCGCTGCGGGTGCTGTGCTCCTCGGCCACGCCCTTGCTGAGCGAGGTCGGGCCCTCGGGATTGACGTGGGCGAGATCGTTGCGGTCGAGATAGGAAACCGCCAGCTCGCGGAACACGTAGTCGAGGATCGACGTGGCGTTCTTGATGCGGTCATTGCCCATGACCATGCCGGCCGGCTCGAAGCGGGTGAAGGTGAAGGCTTCGACGAATTCTTCCAGCGGCACGCCATATTGCAGGCCGATGGAGATGGCGATGGCAAAATTGTTCATCATCGCGCGGAAGGCGGCGCCTTCCTTGTGCATGTCGATGAAAATCTCGCCCAGCCGGCCGTCCTCGTATTCGCCGGTGTGCAGATAGACCTTGTGGCCGCCGACGATCGCCTTCTGCGTATAGGCCTTGCGGCGGTCCGGCATCTTTTCGCGCTCGCGGATGCGCTCGACCACGCGCTCCACCACTTTTTCGACCACATGCCCGGTGCGGGCGGTGGCGGGCAGGGCGGCGATGGCTTCGGCGAGGTCGTCCTCGTCCTCCTCGTCGGCCGCGGCCAGTACCGAGGAATTGAGCGGCTGGCTGAGCTTCGAGCCGTCGCGGTAGAGCGCATTGGCCTTCAGCGCCAGACGCCAGCTCAGCATATAGGCGCTCTTGGCGTCCTCGACGGTGGCGTCGTTGGGCATGTTGATGGTCTTCGAGATGGCACCCGAAATGAAGGGCTGCGCCGCCGCCATCATCAGGATGTGCGATTCCACCGACAGGTACCGCTTGCCGAGGCGGCCGCAGGGGGTGGCGCAATCGAAGACCGGCAGGTGCTCTGCCTTGAGATGCGGCGCGCCTTCCAGCGTCATGGCGCCGCACACATGGATATTGGCGGCTTCGATCTCCTGGCGGGAAAAGCCCAGGAACGGCAGCAGCTCGAAGGAGAAATCGTTGAGCTGCTCGTCGGTGACGCCGAGGCCCTTGAGGAAATCGGCGCCCAGCGTCCACTGGTTGAAGACGAATTTTACGTCAAAAGCAGAGGCCAGCGCCTGGTTGAGGGCGGCGATCTTGTCGTCGGTAAAGCCCTTGGCGCTAAGGCTGGCCGGGTTGATGCCGGGGGCCTGGTTGAGATTGCCGTGGCCGATGGCATAGGCTTCCATCTCGGCGATCTGCGCCTCGCTGTAGCCCAGCGTGCGCAGGGCCGGCGGCACGGCGCGGTTGATGATCTTGAAGTAGCCGCCGCCGGCCAGCTTCTTGAATTTCACCAGCGCGAAATCGGGCTCGATGCCGGTGGTGTCGCAATCCATCACCAGGCCAATGGTGCCGGTGGGCGCGATAACGGAAACCTGCGCGTTACGGAAGCCATGCTGCTCGCCCAGCGCCAGGGCCTCGTCCCACGCCGCGCTGGCACGGGCAGAGAGGTTTTCATCCTTGAGATTGGCGTGGTCGAGCGGCACCGGGGCGATGGAGAGGCCCTCATAGCCGTCGGCGTTGCCGTGGGCGGCGTTGCGGTGGTTGCGGATGACCCGCAGCATGTGGGCGGCGTTGCGCTCGTAATCCTTGAAGGGGCCGAGCTCGCCGGCCATTTCGGCGGAGGTGGCGTAGGAAACGCCGGTCATCAGCGCGGTGATGGCGCCGGCGATGGCGCGGCCCTCGGCCGAGTCGTAGGGGATGCCCGAGGTCATCAGCAGGCCGCCGATATTGGCGTAGCCGATGCCCAGCGTGCGGTATTCGAAGCTGCGCTCGGCAATGGCGCGCGAGGGGAACTGCGCCATCATCACCGAAATTTCGAGCACGACGGTCCAGAGGCGCACCGCGTGCTCGAAGGCGGCGGTGTCGAAGCTGGAATCGGCGTTGCGGAACGGCAGCAGGTTGACCGAGCACAGATTGCAGGCCGTGTCGTCGAGGAACATGTATTCCGAGCACGGATTGGAGGCGACGATGGGGCCGGCCTCGGGGCTGGTGTGCCACTCATTGATGGTGGTGTGGTACTGGATGCCCGGATCGGCCGAGGCCCAGGCCGCGTAACCGATCTGTTCCCAGAGGTCGCGAGCCTTCAGCGTCTTGGTGACGTCGCCCTTGATGCGGCCAATGAGGTTCCAGTCGCCATCGGCTTCCACGGCATTGAGAAAATCGTCGGTGACGCGGACGGAATTATTGGAATTCTGGCCCGAAACGGTGAGGTAGGCCTCCGAATCCCAATCGGTGTCGTAGATGGGGAATTCGAGATCGGTATAGCCCTGCTTGGCGAACTGGATGACGCGGAAAATGTAGTTTTCCGGCACCAGCGCCTTCTTGGCGGCGCGCACCTCGCGCTTGAGCGCCGGGTTCCGGGTCACGTCGAAGCAATCGTCGCCCGAGCCTTCGCAATTGACGGCGGCCTTCATGATTGCCTTCAAATGCTTCGAGACGACCTTCGAGCCGGTGACGAGGGCGGCGACCTTCTGCTCCTCCTTCACCTTCCAGTTGATGTAGGATTCGATATCGGGGTGATCGATGTCGATGACCACCATCTTGGCGGCGCGGCGCGTGGTGCCGCCCGACTTGATGGCGCCGGCGGCGCGGTCGCCGATTTTCAGAAAGCTCATCAGCCCGGAGGACTTGCCGCCGCCGGACAGTCGTTCGCCTTCGCCGCGCAATTTCGAGAAATTGGTGCCGGTGCCCGAGCCGTATTTGAACAGGCGCGCCTCGCGCACCCACAAATCCATGATGCCGTTTTCGTTGACCAGGTCGTCATCGACCGACTGGATGAAGCAGGCGTGCGGCTGCGGATGCTCATAGGCGGAGCCGGACTGCACCAGTTCATGGGTGAAGGGGTCGACGTAGAAATGCCCCTGGCCGGGGCCGTCGATGCCGTAGGCCCAGAACAGGCCCGTGTTGAACCATTGCGGGGAATTGGGGGCGACGCGCTGGGTGGCGAGCATGTAGCACAATTCATCGAAGAAGGCGCGCGCGTCCTCCTCGCTGTCGAAATAGCCGCCCTTCCAGCCCCAATAGGTCCAGGTGCCGGCCAGCCGGTCGAATACCTGCCGGCTGTCGGTCTCCGAGCCGTAGCGCTGGTCTTCCGGGAGTTCGGCGAGCGCGGCCTCGTCCGGCACCGAGCGCCAGAGCCAGGAGGGGACGGCGTTCTCCTCGACGCGCTTCAGCGCGCGGGCGACGCCGGCCTTGCGGAAATATTTCTGCGCGATGATGTCGGTGGCCACCTGCGACCAGGCCTCGGGCACGGCGATGTCGTCGAGCCTGAAAACCACCGAGCCATCCGGATTGCGAATCTCACTGGTGGCCGAGCGAAACCCGATCGTGCCGTAGCGGCCCGTGTTGGCGGTAGTGAACCGGCGTTCGATTCGCATGGTCGTCCTATTCCTCAAGTTCCGGGCACGATCGCGCCCACCAGCCGAAGACCCGGCCTCATCCGTTCTGTTTTGACGCTTTTACCCAACCGGGCCCGGCGCGGGTGGCCGGGGGCCGGAAATTCGCCCCGTGCCCGGACGGCGGCCATGGTCCTTGAAAACTGCCAGGGCCTGCTTGCCGGGACTTGCCCGATGCCTTTTGCAAAACACCGGGCCAGCGACAAGAGTTCCTTGATTCAGCGGGGCGCGTCAACGCCAGAAATCACAACACCTAGTGGGCTGAGAGGGGGCCGGAACAAGCACTAGTAGGAGTAATATGTGGATTACGGGGACAAATCGCAAGGTTTTTTGGGGTGTTGCAGCGGTCAATTAAGGGCCTTACGAGCCGGCTTCCGCCGTCGATTTTCGGTGCGAAATTCTCTCGCCAAAGCCAAGCAAAGCATGGTGCTTTTCGGCGTTGGCGAACCGCGTTGAGGCGGGGTTTACCATAGGGGCGAAAGGCAGAATCAGGGGATGCGAAAAGCTGTCAAGCGCAGAAAATTGTGGGCGGGCGCGGCGCCTGTGGAGAGGGCGGGAGGCGCAGCGGCGCGGCGCTGCGGCAATTTGCTTGGCTTTGGTCTAGGCTCGCCGGGAGCGGCGTGCTAAACCCGGCGCGCATTGCATTCGCCAGTAGCGGGTTCGACACGTGGCACAATCGGGTCTCAAGAAATTCCTCTCCGAAATCTTCGTCTGGTGGCAGGGCCAGACCTGGGGCACGCGGCTGTGGATCAAGCGGTTCGGCGAATTCGTGGGCGAGGATGAGTTCGGCAACCGCTACTATCAGGACAAGCGCGCCAACCGCCGCTACGTGACCTATGCCGGCTATGCCGACGCCTCCGCCATTCCGCCCGGCTGGCACGGCTGGATGCATTTCCGCACCGATGTGCCGCCCTCGCGCGCCGCGTATCAGCCGCACGACTGGGAAAAGCCGCACGAGCCCAACCTGACCGGGACGGCGGCAGCCTATCGCCCGGAGGGGAGCCTGCTCAATTCCGGCCAGCGGCCGCGCGTCACCGGCGACTACGAGGCGTGGTCGCCCGAATAAGGGAACGAACCGCTTGCGCCGCAGGGAAAAACGCTGGTTGCGGCCGCTCGTGGTAGCGGCCGTTTCGATGCTGGCGGTGCCGGTGCTCCCCGTGCTGGCGCAGCCGCTCGCCAACCCCGTCGCCACCTTTGCCGGGCTCGACAAGATCACCGGGCGCATCACAAGGTTCGACGTCTATATCGACGAGACGGTGCTGTTCGGGGCGCTCGAGATCACGCCGCGCGCCTGCTACAACCGGCCGGCGACGGACACGCTGCAACGTACATCGGCTTTTCTCGAAGTCGACCAGGTGAGCCTCGACGGCGCGGCAAAGCGGCTGTTTACGGGCTGGATGTTTGCCGACAGCCCGGCGCTCAACGCCGTCGATCACGCCGTCTACGATGTGTGGCTGATCGAGTGCAAGACCAGCACCAACGTGCCGCCGCCGGACCAGCGATAGGGCGTTTCAGGTTTTACGGAAAGTGGCGATTGGCGCTTCGCCCTGCGGCTTGTGAACTTTGCCTTCGCTCACCCTGCGACACCCCCACCCCCGACCCCTCCCCTCAAGGGGGAGGGGAGTTAAGAGCGGCCGGCTCGGCGGCGGGTGAAACCGGGTGAGGTCAGAACAGCTCGTCCAGCGCGTTGTAGAAGCGGTAGCGCGTTTCATCCCATGCGGCGCCGTAGGCGGCGAGGAACGGGGCGACGTGCTCGCGGCCGCAATTGTGGGCGATGGAGCGGCAGGCAAGGGCGAGGTCCTGCCAGATATCGGCCAGCCCGAGACGGCTGCAATCGACGATGCCGCTGAAGCGGCCGTCCTGGGCCACCAGATTGGGCACGCAGGCGTCGCCATGGGTGATGACCAGCGTGCCCTGCGGCGGAATATTGTCGCGCAGCCAGGCCAGCACTTCGGTGGCCCGCCAGCCGGCGTGCTCGGGCTCGAAATCCGTTTCGTCCACCAGCCCCGCTGCCACGTGCGCCGCGCCGTCTTCCACCCGGCCGGGGAGGCTGTGATCGAAGGGGCAGCGGGAAGGGTCGAGCGCGTGCAGGCGCCGCAACCCCTGGGCCATGGCGCGGCACAGCGTTTCGGGCCGATGCACCAGCGTGGTGAGGTCGTCGCCGGGCACGGCGGTCATCAGCAGCCAGTCGCGGTCGGCCGACTGGCCGGTATCGACGAGGCGGGGCGCGGAAAACCCCATGCCGGCCAGCCATTCGAGCCGGGCCCGCTCGGCCTCGAACTCGCTGAGCGGGTGGCGGGGCGCCGCCTTGAGGAAGAGCCGCCGGCCATCGATGTCGAGGCGCCAGACCGCGGCCTGCGACTTGCCCAGCGTGATGGCTTTCCAGTCATAGGCGCGCAGCAGCGCCAGATTTTCGGGAAGGTCGTCCGGCGGCGCGGTCATGCGGCGATCCGGTCCCACGCCGCCCAGTCGCCCTCGGCCGCCAGCGCCTCGGCCAGTCGCTCCTCATAGGCGGCGCGGGGGATTTCGATGCCGCCGAGCGAGGCCAGGTGCGGGGTGAGGAATTGCGTGTCGAGCAGCAGGAAGCCGCCGGCCCGCAGCCGCGCCACCAGATGCGCCATGGCCATCTTGGAGGCGTCGGTGCGGCGATGGAACATGGATTCGCCGAAAAAGGCGGCGCCGATGGCGAGCCCGTAAAGCCCGCCGACCAGCGCGTCGCCATCCCATACCTCCACCGTATGGGCGACGCCGCGCGCGAACAATTCGCCATAGACCGCCCGGATGGTGCCGTTGATCCAGGTGCTGTCGCGGTCGCTGCCCTCGGTGGCGCAGCCTTCGATGACGCCGGCGAAGTCGGTATCGGCCCGGATCTGCCAGGGCGTGGCGCGCATCGCCTTGCGCAGGCTGCGGCTCATGTGGAAGCCGTCGAGCGGCATGATGCCGCGCGCTTCCGGGCTGACCCAGAACAGGTTTTCGTCCGCCGCGTCCTCGGCCATGGGAAAAATGCCGGCGCAATAGGCCCGCACGATCAATTCGGGCGTGATGTCGACGGCAAACGGATCGGCGCGGCGTGCCATGGTCTCGTCTCTTCCTCCGGCCCGGGAGGCACCAGCCGGTGCCGCCCCGGGACGCCAAGGGGCGGCAGGAAATTCTATGCCTTGTTGTCGGCCAGGAATTTCTCCAGCCAGTGGATGTCGTAATTGCCGGCCAGGATGTCGGGCTGCTTGATGAGCCGCTGGAACAGCGGCAGCGTGGTCTTGACGCCGTCCACGACGAATTCGTCGATGGCGCGGCGCAGCCTTTGCAGGCATTCCTCGCGGGTGCGGCCGTAGACGATCAGCTTGCCGATCAGCGAGTCGTAATAGGGCGGGATACGATAGCCCTGGTAGACCGCCGAGTCGACGCGTACGCCGACGCCCCCGGCCGGGTGGTAGAAGGTGATGGTGCCGGGCGAGGGGGCGAAGGTCTGCGGGTCCTCGGCGTTGATGCGCACCTCGATGGCGTGGCCGTAGAAATTGACGTCCTGCTGCGCCATCGACAGCTTTTCGCCGAAGGCGACGCGAATCTGCTCGTAGACGATGTCGATGCCGGTGATGCGCTCGGTCACCGGATGTTCCACCTGCAGGCGGGTGTTCATCTCGATAAAGTAGAACTCGCCGTTCTCGTAGAGAAACTCGATGGTGCCGGCGCCCGCATAGTTGAGCTTGCGCATGGCCGCCGCGCAAATCTCGCCGATATGGTCGCGCTGCTCGGGGGCGATGGTGGGGCCGCCGGCTTCTTCCCATACCTTCTGGTGGCGGCGCTGCAGGGAGCAGTCGCGCACCCCCAGGTGCACGGCATTGCCCTGGCCGTCGCCCAGCACCTGCACCTCGATATGGCGCGGCTTGCCCAGGTATTTTTCCATGTAGACCGAAGCATTGCCGAAGGCGGCCTTGGCTTCGTTGCGGGCGGTCGACCAGGCTTCGATGACGTCCTTTTCGCCGTGCGCCACCTTCATGCCGCGGCCGCCGCCGCCGGCGGTCGCCTTGATGAGCACGGGGTAGCCGATCTCCTTGGCGGTACGTCGGGCCTCGTCCTCGCTCGCTACTTCGCCGGCCGAGCCGGGGACCACCGGAATGCCCAGCTCCACCGCCGTCTTCTTGGCGGTGATCTTGTCGCCCATGATCTCGATGTGATGGGCGGACGGGCCGATGAAGGTGACGTTGTGCTCGGTGAGAATCTTGGCGAAACGGGCGTTTTCCGAGAGGAACCCGTAACCGGGATGGACCGCGTCGGCGCCGGTAATCTCGCAGGCGGCCATGATGGCGGGAATGTTGAGGTAGCTGTCCTTGGCGGCGTTGGGGCCGATGCAGACGCTTTCGTCGGCCAGCCGCACATGCATGGCGTTGGCGTCGGCGGTGGAATGGACGGCCACCGTCTGGATGCCCAATTCCTTGCAGGCGCGCAGGATGCGCAGGGCGATTTCGCCGCGATTGGCGATGAGGACCTTCTGGAACATGGAAAGCCCCTTATTCGATGACGACGAGCGGCTCGCCATATTCGACCGGCTGGGCGTCGTCCACCAGGATGCGCGTGACGGTGCCCGAACGGTGCGCCGGAATCTGGTTCATGGTCTTCATGGCTTCGATGATGAGGACGGTCTGGCCCTCGGAAACCTTGCTGCCGACCTCGACGAAGGTCGGCTTGCCCGGCTCGGGCGAGCGGTAGGCGGTGCCCACCATGGGCGAGGTCAGCGTGCCGGGATTGGCGCTGAGATCGTCGCCGGCGGCGGGCGCGGCGGGTGGCACGGAGCCGCTGGGGGCGCTCGGCGCCGGTGCGGCGGGGGCCATCGGGGGCGTCATGTACTGCATCGGGGCCGGGGCGAAGGCCGGCGCCTCGCTGGGATAGGAGCGGGTAACCCGGACCCTGAAATCCTCCTGCTCGATCTCGATCTCGGCGAGATTTTCCTTGTTGAGCAGTTCGGCAATGGCGCGGATCAGGTCCTGATCCACCTGCGATGACTTGGTCATTCTTATCGGGCTCCCGGCTTCTTGCATCGAAGCGTTATCTGAGTTTTTCGGCCAAAGCGTGGAGGGCCAGTCTATACCCCAGCGTTCCCAGGCCGCAAATGACGCCGAAGGCGACGGACGACACGTAGGAATGATGCCTGAACGGCTCGCGCTGGTGGATATTGCTGATATGCACCTCTACTACCGGCAGCCCGACCGCCTTGATGGCGTCGGGGATGGCGACGGACGTATGGGAATAGGCGGCGGGGTTGATGAGGATGGCGTCGGCGTTCTGGCCGGCCTCCTGGATCCAGCCGACCAGCTCGCCCTCGTGGTTGGACTGGCGGAAATCCAGGGCCAACCCCAGCTCGTCCGCCGTCCGCCGGCACAGCTTTTCGACATCGTGCAGCGTTTCGGCGCCATAGATGCCGGGTTCCCGCGTGCCGAGCAGGTTCAGGTTCGGACCGTTGAGGACGAGAACGCGTTTCGCCATGATGCTAGCCTTGTGCACCGGCCCATCCGGCCGCTGCAAGGGCGGTTACACGAAATGCACCGAAAAGGCAAAGGCGCGGGCGGCGGGTGTCGCGCGGCCCCGTCAGCCGCACTCGGTATTGCCGCAGGCGCGCATATTGGCGATGCGGCCGCGCAACTCTTCGACGCCGATGGCGCCGGGAATGATCTCGTTGCCGATGATATAGGTGGGCGTGCCGGTGATGCCGAGCGCCTGGGCGATGGTGTAGGAGGTCTGGATGGCCTTCGCGACCTTCTCCTCGCTCATCTGCAATTCGAGCTGCACCGGGCTGAGGCCGAGATCGGCGGCGGCGGCGAGGGCGGTGGCCTTGTCCACCTGGCCGCGGCTGGAGAACAGCGCCTCGTGGAAGCTCCAATAGTCGGCGTCGGCCTCGTTGACCAATACGGCGACGCGCGCCGCGTCGATGGATTCGTTGGAGAGGATGGGGAATTCCTTGAGGATGACGCGCAGTTCGGGGTCCTCGGCCAGCAGCGCCGCCAGGTCGGGCAGGGCGTTGCGGCAATAGCCGCAATTATAGTCGAAGAACTCGACCAGCGTGACGTCGCCCGCCGGATTGCCCAGCACCACCTGGCCGGCGTCGTTGTAGATGGCGTCGTGCATTTCGGCGATGGCCGTCTGCGCCTTGGCGCGCTCCTCCTCCTGCAAGGTAGCATCGAGCGCCACCGACATGCGCTGGAGCAGCTTTGGATCGTCCATGAGGAATTTTTCGATCAGCGGGTTGAGCGTCGCCGGATCGATCTCGGCAACGGCCGGGGCCGCCGGCCCGACCGCCTCGGCGGCGCTCGCCTGCTGCGCCAGCACGTCCTCGACGATGGCCCGCACCGCGACCGCATCGGTTTGGACCGGTCGGGGGGTGAGCGTCGCGTAGCCCAGCGCCCCGGCAAGGGCACCGGCAAGAACGGCGAAAACGAGGGCAGGGCGATTCATCGGGCGGCTCCGGTAGTCTTTTCCTGTGGCCTTGTAGCAGACCCGGGCGCAATCTAGCACCCGGCAATGCACGAGCCGTTTGCCGCAGCATCAATTGTAGTTGAGAAGCGCGGCGCGGGCGGCTAGTGCGGAGGGTGTCAGCGGAGGCTACCATGACCGAGACGACACCGGACGGGCTGATGCCGTTCCACGCCATGGATATTCTGAAGCGCGCCAAGGCGCTCGAGGCCGAGGGGCGCAGCATCTGCCACCTCGAGGTCGGCGAGCCGGGCTCGCCGCCGGCGCCGCGCGTCATCGCGGCGGTGGCCGAGGCGCTGCCGCTGGCGCAGGGCTATACCAGCTCGAAGGGCATGATCGAGCTGCGGCAGGGGCTGGCCCGCTACTATGCGGAACAGCACGGCGCCGCCGTCGACCCGGAGCGGATTGTGGCGACGATGGGCTCGTCCGCCGGCTTCATCCTGGCGTTCCACACGGCTTTCCGGCCCGGGGCGCGGCTGGCCATTACGCGGCCCGGCTACCCGGCCTACATCAACACCATGCTGGGGCTGGGTTTCGGCGTGGTGGAAATCCCCGTCCGCGCCGCCCTTGACTGGCGGCTGACCGGCGCCGATATCGAAGCGGCCCATCGCGCCCGGCCATTTGACGGCCTGCTGTTCGCCAGCCCGGCCAATCCGACCGGTGCGGCGGTGGATCGGGCGGGGTTGCAGGAAATCGTCGAGACCTGCGCGCGGCTCGGCGTCACCTTCATTTCCGACGAGATCTATCACGGCCTCGACTATCGCGGGCCATCGGTGAGCGCGCTGGAGCTGACGGACGAGGCCATCGTCATCAACAGCTTTTCCAAATATTACTGCATGACCGGCTGGCGCATCGGCTGGATGGTGCTGCCCGAGCCGCTGGTGCGGCGGGCGGAAATCCTGCAGCAGAATTTTTTCATCTCGGCGCCGACGCTGAGCCAGATCGGCGCCACCGTGGCGCTGGGCGAGCGGGACTATGCCGAGGCACAGAAAGCGAGCTACGCCGAAAACCGCCAGCTGCTGGCGGCGGGGCTGCGCGGCCTGGGGTTCGAGCTGGCGACGCCGGGCGACGGCGCCTTTTACGCCTATGCCGGCATCGGCCGGTTTTCCAACGATGCGCTGGCGTTTTGCGAGGCCATGCTGGCGCATGCCGGCGTGGCGGCGACGCCGGGCATCGATTTCGACCGCACGGACGGCAACGGCTTCGTGCGCTTCAGCTATGCCGGCACCAGCCAGACCGTGGAAACGGCGCTGGAGCGGCTGCGCCGCTTCCTTGCGGCCGGCGGCTGAGCCATGGCGCCGATCCCCACCCTGCAAACGGCCCGGCTGACGCTGCGCCCGCCGGTAATGGCCGATTTTCCCGCCTATGCCGCGCTCATGGCGTCGGCCCGCGCGATCCATATGGGCGGCCCTTTCGATGAACGTGCCGCCTGGGGCATGTTCGCCAGCGACGTGGCGATGTGGGCGCTGTTCGGCCATGGCGCCCTGATGCTCGAGACGCGTGCCGATGGCCAGTGCGTGGGGCAGGTGGGGATCAATCACGGCCCGCTGTTTCCCGAAAAGGAACTGGGTTGGCTGCTCTACGATGGTTTCGAGGGGCACGGCTTTGCCAGCGAAGCGGCGGCAACCCTGCGCGACTGGGCCTTTGCGACGCTGGGCCTGCCGACATTGGTGAGCTATGTCGACCCATGCAACCACGCCTCGCAACGCGTAGCCCGACGCCTCGGCGGCCGGCTCGATGCGGCCGGGCCCCGGCAGGACCCGGAAGACCTGGTGTTTCGCTACCATCCATCTTAACCAGGGGCGGAGGTGACGCGGAACGGGTGGCGTTTCAGGTTTGTATCTTCCACCACCACCACCGGGTCATTCCCGCGAAAGCGGGAACCTCCGTTACCCCTTGCAGGACGAAACAGAGGTCCCCGCATGCGCGGGGATGACAGGGTGGTGGCAAGGCTTTCGGGCGCGCCCGGGCAGGATCCGGAGGAGCTGGTGTTTCGCTACCATCCGTCTTGATTGGTGGGCGGAGATGACGCGCTTTGCGGCGCTTCTTCGCCGGGTCATTCCCGCGAAAGCAGGAACCTCTGTTATCTCTTGCAGGACCAAACAGAGGTCCCCGCATGCGCGGGGATGACAGGGTGGTGGCGGTGACGCGATCTTGCCCCCGCTCCGGCGCTGCCCGCGGACCTGATCCGCGGGCCATTTCAGCAAGCACCGAAGTGGCGGGGGGCGCTCTGGCCGGCCCATGGGTCGGGCCCGTGGGCAGCGGCGGTGGGTTTGGGAAATGCCTGACAAGGGCCCGACGCCTAAGGAAAAGCTCTCGCCTGACCCCGTGGGCGCCGGTGGTTTTGGTGGCAGCGGCTGGTTGCGCCGGAGACGAAAAGGGCGGCCTCGTGGGCCGCCCTGCGTGGTTTAGCCGAGACCGAGGCGGCGCTGCCACCAGCCGACTTTCTTCTTTTTTTCCGGCTCGCCTTCCGGCTCCTCGACCGGCGAGGCGGTGGGCGGGCTGGAGGTGACGACGACGCCTTCGGGCGGCAGTTCCTTTTTCACCCGGCGGGGGCGTGACGTCGCTTGGGCGGGCGCCGCTTCGGCCTGTTCGGGTTCGGGCTCAGACACGGGCTCGGGGACCAGCGCGGCGACGCTGGCCTCGGGCGCGGCTGCCTCGGCGGCCGCCTTGGGCTTGCGCGGGGCGCGCGGCTTGCGCTTGGGCTTTTCCTCGGCAGCCGGCTCGGCGGCCGCTTCCACAGGGGCAGCTTCGACCGGTGCGGTTTCGGCCGGGGCGGCTTCCTCGGTTTCGGTCACCTTCTTGCGCCGGGTGCGCCGGGGCTTGGCCGGGGCTTCCTCGGCAGCCGGCTCGGTCGCTTCGGCGGCCGGGGCCGCTTCCGTCACGATGGGAGCAGGAGGCTCGGCCAGTTCGACATGCTCGACGATGGCGTCTTCCGTGGCTTCGACGGCGGCCTCGGCGTTCTCCTCGTTGCCGTCATTGTCCTGGTCGCGGCGATTGCGGCGGCCACCGCGCCGGCCCCGGCGGCGCCGGCGGCGGGGTTCGCCGTCCTCGTCGCCCGCCTGTGGCGCGCCATCGGCCTCGGCACCGTCCTCGGCCGCCGTTTCGGCGGCTTCGTCCTCTGCACCGTTGTCGGCGGCCGGCTGCGGCGCGTGCTCGTCACTGCGCTCGCCATTGCCACCCCGGCGCCGACGCCGGCGCCGGCGGCTGCGGCCGCCGTTCTCGCCGTCGCCCTCGGCGGGCGTTTCGACGTCTTCCTCGCTCTCGGGCTCGTCCTCGGCGACGTCCTCGATGACGGCGCTGTCGACGCGGACATGCGCGCTGGTGTGCTGGTCGGCATAGGCCGAAACGCGCGTTTCACCCTTTTCGATGGTGAACTGGTGGCCGGTCAGCTTGCTGTCGGCGGTGATGGTGATGGACAGGTGATTGCGCGCCTCGAGCGTCGAGAGGGTGTCGCGCTTGTAGTTGAGGATATAGAGCGCCACCTCGGTGGGCACGCGCACATTGATCGACTGGCCCTGCTTGCGCAGCACGTGATCCTCGATATGGCGCATGATCATCAGCGCCAGGCTTTCGGTGGAGCGCACGAGGCCGGTGCCGTCGCAGACCGGGCATTTGTGCGTCGAGCTTTCCACCACGCCGAAGCGGATGCGCTGGCGGCTCATTTCCATGAGGCCGAAATGGGAGATGCGGCCCACCTGGATGCGGGCGCGATCGTCCTTGAGGCAATCCTTGAGCTTGCGCTCTACCGCCCGGTTGGAGCGGTTCTCCATCATGTCGATGAAGTCGATGACGATGAGGCCGGCCAGGTCGCGCAGCCGCAACTGGCGCGCCACCTCGTCGGCCGCTTCCAGATTGGTCTGAAGCGCCGTGTCCTCGATATTGTGCTCCTTGGTGGAGCGGCCCGAGTTGACGTCGATGGAAACCAGCGCCTCGGTGGGGTTGATCACCAGATAGCCGCCCGAGGGCAGGGTGACCACCGGCGAGAACATCTGGTCGAGCTGCGCCTCCACGCCGTATTTGGAGAACAGCGGCTGTTCCTCGGCATAGGGTTTCACGTTCTTGGCGTGGGACGGCATGATCATCTTCATGAAGTCCTTGGCCTCGCGGTAGGCGTTGTCGCCCGCCACCAGAACTTCGTCGATGTCCTTGTTGTAGAGGTCGCGGATGGTGCGCTTGATGAGCGAGCCTTCCTCGTAGACGAGGCACGGCGCCTGGCTGTGCAGCGTCAGCGTGCGCACGCTTTCCCACAGCCGCATCAGATATTCGAAGTCGCGCTTGACCTCGGCCTTGGTACGGCTGGCCCCGGCGGTGCGCAGGATGACGCCCATGCCGCGCGGCACGTCGAGATCGGCGGTGATCTCCTTGAGGCGCTTGCGGTCGGCGGTATTGGTGATCTTGCGCGAGATGCCGCCGCCCCGGGCGGTATTGGGCATCAGCACCGAATAGCGGCCGGCGAGCGAGAGATAGGTGGTCAGCGCCGCGCCCTTGTTGCCGCGCTCTTCCTTGACCACCTGCACCAGCATCACCTGGCGGCGCTTGATGACTTCCTGGATCTTGTACTGGCGCTTGATGTTGGAGCGGCGGCGCTCCGGCACCTCTTCGAGCGCGTCGGCGCCGCCGATCGATTCGACCGGCTCGTTATTGGCGGGGGCCTGCTCGATATGACTGGCGTCGCCCGGCTCCTGCGGGTCGGTCTCGGCATCGGGCTCGGTCACGCCCTCGGGCAGCGAGATATGGTCCTCGGCCTCGTCGTGATGGTCGTCGTCGTGCTCCTCGTCGCGCAGCAGGGCTTCGCGGTCGGCCACGGGAATCTGGTAATAATCGGGGTGGATTTCGCTGAAAGCGAGGAAGCCGTGGCGGTTGCCGCCATACTCGACAAAGGCCGCCTGCAGGCTCGGCTCGACCCGCGTCACCTTCGCCAGATAGATATTGCCCCGCAATTGGCGGCGGGACGCCGATTCGAAGTCGAACTCCTCCAGCCGGTTACCGGCGGTAACGACAATCCGTGTTTCTTCCGGGTGGATGGCATCCACCAGCATTCTCTTGGTCGCCATAATGAACTCCACGCACCCGCGCGCCGACAGGAGCGGGCCGGCGGACCGGCACTTTCTCCAGGGCGCATCGCGGGGCGAACGGTTTGAGTGAAGTGGAGCGCGGACCTCTCACATCCGGCGCTCGTGCATATCCGGTCACGGCCACGCGACAGGGCGAAGCAAAGCGGCAATCGGTGTCGTCGATCGCATCGCGTTCTGTCCGCCTGCGGGCCATATGACCTCTTCCTATTGGGCGACAGGCTTTGGGCCATGCCGCCGTCCGGCCCAGGGGCCGAAATTCGTCGATAAGGCGCTGGAACGCCGCTTCCAGTCCGGACCGGTGGCATCCATGGTGTCCGTCCGGCCTGTCGCCCGGCGCCGCTTCGCTGCCTTTCCCGGCAGACTCGCAAATGGCCCGGCGACACACGCGCCTTGCTGTTAGCGTGTAGGGATGTTGCACAAAATTGGCAACAGGAAACTCATTTGGGGTCGGATCGGGGCAATGTGAAGGCGTCTTGCTTTTCCCGCGCCGCAAATCATCGCATAAGGCCACAAAGTCGGCAGAATCGTTGTCCTGCCCTAGGCTGTTGGCGCAATTTGAATCGGGACCGGTCGGGTTTGACCTTGCGATTGCTGAAATTCCTCGCCGTGCTGGTGCCGGCGCTCATCGGGCTGGCGCTGGCCGTTGCCGCGCAGGAGGCGGCGCCGGCCATGCCGCAGGCGCTGCCCAATGTGATGGACGCGCGCGTCTCCTCGACGCCCGAGCGCGCCCGGCTGGTGGTGGACCTGGCGGCAAGGACCGATTTCGCCTTCGTGTCGCTGGCCGAGCCCGACCGGCTGGCCATCGACGTGCGGGCCGGCACGTTCAGCGTGCCCGAGGCGGCGGGGCAGCCGGGCGGCGATGGTCTCGTCTCGGCCTATATGGTCGAGCAGGCCGCGCCCGACCGGGTGCGCACGACGCTGACGCTGTCGCAGCCGGCGCAGGTGCAGCAGGCCTATGTACTCGATGCCTTCGAGGACCAGCCGGCGCGGCTGGTGGTCGACGTCATCCCCGCCACGGCGGAAGAATTCATCGCCAATGTCGAGCGCGACGCCGCCGCCTCGGCCAGCCGCGGGGTGGAGGCGGCGCAATCGACGCCGGCCGGCGGGTCGGAGCTGCCCATCGCCACCAAGCCGCTGGTGGTCATCGATCCGGGGCATGGCGGCATCGACGGCGGGGCGGAGGCGCCCGGCGGCCTGCAGGAAAAGGACATCGTGCTGGCCTTCGCGCTCAAGCTGCAGCAATTGCTGGTGGCGTCCGGGCGCTTCGACGTGGCGCTGACGCGCGAGGACGACACCTATCTGCGGCTCGAGGAGCGGGTGGCGCTGGCGCGCGCCAACAAGGCCAACCTCTTCATCTCGGTGCATGCGGACAGTTTCCAGCAGCCTGAAATCCGTGGCGCCAGCGTCTATACGCGCGACGAGAACGCCACCGACGTGCTCGACAAGGTGCTGGCCGACAACGAGAACAAGTCGGACGTGATCGCGGGCTTCGCCATGCCGCAAATGGCGCCCGAAGTGGTGAGCATCCTGGTGGACCTGATGCGGCGCGAAATGCGGGTGCAGTCGTTCCTCGCCGCGCAGGCCATCGTGCACCAGCTCGAGCCGAGCGTGCAGTTGCGGCGCTTCCCGGTGCGGCAGGCCGATTTTTTCGTGTTGCAGGCGCCGGACGTGCCCTCGGTGCTGATCGAACTGGGGTTCCTCTCCAACGCCCGCGACATGGCCAATCTGGTCGAAACCGACTGGCAGAACAGGACGGCGGAAGCCATTGCGCGCGGAATTTCCACCTATTTCGACAGCCTGGAGCCGGCGCAATGAGCCGCCTTTCCCGGGGAATGGCAACGCCGGCGGTGCCCATGGGGCGGCGATGCTGCTATGGTCCGGCTCTGGCCTGCCGGGGAGTTTGGCGCTGAATGTTTCGACTGCTTGGCTGGCTTTTCGGGTTCGGCATGTTCATGGCGCTGGTCGGCGTGGTGATCGGCGCCATCTATCTGGCCAATGTCACCGCGCAACTGCCCGACTATACGGTGCTCAAGGACTATCAGCCGCCCATCACCACGCGCGTGCACGCCGCCGATGGCACGCTGCTGGCCGAATATGCGCGCGAGCGCCGGCTGTTTCAGCCCATCGAAACGGTGCCGCCGCTGGTGGTGGAAGCGTTCCTGTCGGCCGAGGACAAGGATTTTTATCGCCATAACGGCATCGCCATCGACGGCGTGGTGCGGGCGCTGCGCGACAATTTCCTGGCGCGCATGGAGGGCAACAATGCCATCCAGGGCGGCGGCTCGAGCATTACCCAGCAGGTGGCGAAGAATTTCCTGCTGACCTCGGAGCAGACCTGGGATCGGAAAATCCAGGAAGCGGTGCTGGCGCTGCGCATCGAAACCGCCTTTTCCAAGGACAGGATTCTCGAGCTCTACCTCAACGAGATTTTTCTCGGCCTCAACTCCTATGGCGTCGCGGCGGCGGCGCTCAACTATTTCGACAAGGCGCTTTACGAGCTCGACCTGCCGGAGGCGGCCTATCTGGCGGCGCTGCCCAAGGGCCCCAACAACTACCATCCTTTCCGCCGGCCGCAGGCAGCGGTCGAGCGGCGCAACTGGGTGATCGACCGCATGGTCGAGAATGGCTACGTGACGGCCGAGGCGGGGGCGGAGGCCAAGCAAGCGCAGCTCAACGTCATTCCGCGCGCCGCCGGCAGCCAGCTCTATTCCGCCGAATATTTCACCGAAGAAGTGCGGCGCGAACTGGCCAGCCTCTATGGCGAGGACCAGCTTTATGGCGGGGGCCTTTCGGTGCGCACTACGCTGGAGCCGCGCCTGCAGGAATATGCGCGGCGCTCGCTGATGGACGGGCTGATCGCCTTCGACCACCGGCGCGGCTTTCGCGGGCCGGTGGCCAGCATCGAGCTGGATGACGACTGGGGGGTGGCGGTGGCCGCCGTGCGGCCGCTGGGCGACGTGCCCGAATGGCAACTGGCCGTGGTGCTGGAAATGGGGGAGAACCGCGCCACCATCGGCCTGAGGCCCGACCGCGACGTCGACGGCGCGCTGCTGCCGGAGCGGGTGACGGGCACGCTATCCGGCCCGGAAATAAAGTGGGTTTCCAAGCCGCTGCAGCAAATCCTTAATGTAGGCGATGTGGTCTATGTGTCGCCGGTGGCCGGCCAGGATGGCGTCTATACGCTCGAGCAGGTGCCGGAAATCGAAGGCTCGCTGGTGGCGATGGACCCGCGCACCGGGCGCGTCCTGGCCATGGTGGGGGGCTTTTCCTTCGCCGAATCCGAATTCAACCGCGCTACCCAGGCGCTGCGCCAGCCCGGCTCGTCGTTCAAGCCGTTCGTCTACGCGGCGGCGCTGGACAATGGCTATACGCCGGCCTCGGTCATCCTCGACGCGCCGGTGGAAATCCGCAATGCGGACGGCTCGTTTTGGCGGCCGGAAAACTACGCGCAGCAGTTTTACGGCCCGCAGACGCTGCGCCGCGGCATCGAGCGCAGCCGCAACGTCATGACGGTGCGGCTGGCGCGCGATATCGGCATGCCGCTCATCGCCGACTATGCGAAAATGTTCGGCATTTACGACGACATGCAGCCGGTGCTGGCCATGGCGCTGGGGGCGGGCGAAACCACCAATATGCGCCTCACCGCCGCCTATGCTACCATCGCCAATGGCGGCCGGCGCATCGTGCCGACGCTGATCGACCGGATCCAGGACCGCTACGGCACCACCGTCTACCGGCACGACCAGCGCGTCTGCGAGGGCTGTGCCGCGACGGACTGGCACCAGCAGGGCGAGCCGCGCATCATCGACAATCGCCAGCAGGTGCTCGACCCGATGACGGCCTATCAGGTCACCTCGATGCTCGAAGGGGTGGTGCTGCGCGGCACCGGCACGGCGGCGCGCTCGCTCAACCGGCCCGTCGCCGGCAAGACCGGCACCACCAACGACTACAAGGATGCCTGGTTCGTAGGCTTCACGCCCGAACTCGCGGTGGGCGTCTATGTCGGCTACGACAATCCCCGCTCGATGGGCTCGGCAGCCACCGGCGGCGAAATGGCGACGCCGATCTTTACCGATTTCATGGCCAAGGCCATGCAGGGCAAGCCGGCGACGCCGTTCAACGTGCCCGCCGGGATGACCACGGCCTGGATCAATCCGGGCACCGGCGCCAAGGCGTTCGAAGGCGAGGCGGCCATCCAGGAGGCGTTCAAGCCCGGCACCGGGCCGAACCTGATGACCTCGGTGATCGGGGTGGACGTCAACGCGTTCGACGCCATCCAGCGCGAGCAGATGATGCAGCAGCAATATGGCGGCGGCTTCGTGACGCAACCCTCCGGCAACGGCACCTATCTCGACCCGGGCCTGTCGCAGCGGCGGCGGTTCTGATGCGGCAACCGCCGGGCTGCCACCGGGCGTGACCCGGTGGCCGGCTGGTATACCCCAACTGCTTCGGCGCTTGCTCGCGCGTAGCGTCGATGGTCGTTGCCGAACCGTGTCCGACTCCGCCCCTGCCAAGCCTGTGCGCGGTGAAGAATAGCGCTTGAGCGTGGCCCGGACCGATGCTAGGCAGCGCACCGGATGCCCCTCTGGCGGAATGGTAGACGCAGAGGACTCAAAATCCTCCGCCGCAAGGCGTGCGAGTTCGAGTCTCGCGGGGGGCACCATTTTCCCGTTCTTTGTGGACGCCGGCGCTCAGGCCGGCAGCAGCAGGCGCAGCAGGTAGACGGCGGCGACGCCGCCCGCCATGGCGGCGAAGAGGCTGCGCGTGAGGAGGAAGATGGCGCCGGTGACCAGCGCCGCCAGCACGTCGGCGAGGCTGCCGGTGACGAGGGCCGGGGCCACGAGGGCCGCGAGCACGGCGCCGGGAATGTGGCGCAGCCAATCGGCGGCAAAGCCTTCACGCGGCAGGCGCCCGGCCAGCAGCACGCCGCTCACCTTGATGGCGATGGTGACCAGTGCCATGCCGAGAATGGCGAGGAGGGCTTCAGGGCTGGTCTGCATGGCGCTTCCTGGCGTCGAGCAGGGCGCCGGCGAAGCTGCCCGCCAGCCCGCCGGTGAGGATATACCAGCTGCCCTCGATGGTCTGGGCGGTGGCGATGGCCACCAGCGCCGCGACGCACCAGGGCACGATGTCGCCGCGCCCGCGCCACATGCCCAGCAGCAGGGCGAGGAAGGTGGCGGTAAAGGCGAAATCGAGGCCCCAGCGCGAGGGATCGTCGATGGTAGAGCCGAGCCCGTAGCCGAGCAGGTTCATGCTCATCCACGAGCAGAAGGCGAGCACGCCGCCACCCATGAGAAAGGCGACGCTGCCTTCGCCGCGTGCCATGGCGGCCACCGTCATGGCCCAGTTCTCGTCCGTCACCAGATACATGCTGGCGGCGCGCCAGCCCAGCGGGCCGGGCGGAAACAGCGGGCGCAGCGTCGCCGTCAGCAGCAGGTAGCGCAGGTTGACGATGAGGGCCGCCAGGATCAGCGGGCCGATGGGCAGCAGCGCCGGCACCGCGCTCCACTGGTCGAGCGCCACGAACTGCGCCGAGCCGGCGAACACCAGCCCGCTCATCAGCACCACCTCCAGCGGGCTGAGGCCGGCGCCGCGCGCCAGCATGCCCCACACCAGCCCGTAGGCGGCGACGGAGATGGCGACCGGCACGCAGGCGCGGGCGCCGGCAAAGAACTGGTCGAGGTGGCGGGGGTGGGCGAGGGCATCCATGAAACTCTCCATAGCCGGAGAACGGCGCCCATGCACCATCGGCGCGCGGCTTTGCTCATGATTAGTGGTGATGGCCGCCATCGCCGCCCTGAATGGCGGGAGCCGAACCGAGCGTTGTGCGTTGACGCGGTGGGCGGGCCGGCGTAAAGGACCGGCCCGCGGTCTTGCCTGCCTCTAGCGCCCGTCCAGCCAGCGGCCCGGAATCGAGCTGCGAACAGGTCCCCGAATTTTTTTCATTTCCCGGGGGTACCCAGGACCGCCGATATTTTTATGGACTTTAGAGGTTTGTCATGCAGCCCGCCACACGGCCACTTTGGCAGCGGTTTACGTTCTTTCTCGTGCCTCTCATGGCCTCGAATATTCTCCAGGCGCTTTCGGGTACGTTCAATTCCATCTTCATCGGCCAGATGATCGGGGTGCATGCGCTGGCCGCGCTCGCCACCTTCTTTCCCATCCTGTTTTTCCTCATCAGCTTCATCATCGGCCTGTCGGCCGGCTCCACCGTGCTGATCGGCCAGGCCTGGGGCGCGCGCAATGTCGAGCGCGTCAAGCAGGTGACCGGCACCACCGTCACCTCGGCCTTCGTGCTGGGCTGCGTGGTGGCGCTGATCGGCGGCATCTGGATCGAGCAGATCATGGCGCTGCTCGGCGCGCCCGACGATATCCGCGAGATGGCGGTGGGTTACGGGCGCATCATGTTCATCGGCATGCCGGGCTTTTTCGTCTTCCTCGTGGTGACCTCGATCCTGCGGGGCGTGGGCGATACCATCACGCCGCTGTTTTCGCTCATCCTGTCCATGCTGGTGGGCGTCGTGCTCACCCCGGCGCTGATCCAGGGCTGGTGGGGGCTGCCGGCGATCGGCGTCAACGCCGCCGCCGTCGCCTTCATCGCCGGCTTCGTCGTGGTGCTGCTGTTCCTCTATTTCTACATGCGCGCCCGCAAGATGCCGCTGGCGCCCGACGCGGCGCTGATCCGCAACCTGAAGCCCGATTTCGCGCTGCTGCGGCTGATCCTCAAGCTGGGCGTGCCGGCAGGGCTGCAAATGGTGGTGGCTTCCGTGGCCGGCATCGTGATCGTGGGCCTCGTCAACCGCTTCGGTTCGGACGCGACCGCCGCCTATGGCGCGCTCAACCAGGTGCTGAACTACGTGCAGTTCCCGGCCATGTCGATCGGCATCGCCGCCTCGATCTTCGGGGCCCAGGCCATCGGCGCCCGGCAGATGGACGAACTGTCGCACATCACCCGCACCGCCCTGACGCTCAACCTCGCCATTACCGGGGTGCTGGTGCTGCTGGCCTATCTGTTCAGCCAGAACCTCGTGGCGCTGTTCATCACCGACCCGGAAGTGGTCGATCTCACCGAGCACCTGCTCTATGTGGTGCTGTGGAGCATCATCCCGTTCGGCTGGGGCGTGGTGTTCTCGGGCATGATGCGCGCCAGCGGCATGGTCTACTGGCCGATGGCGATTTCGCTGGCCTGTATCCTGCTGGTGGAATTGCCGGGGGCCGTGTGGCTGAGCCAGACGGCGCTGGGCCTCACCGGCATCTGGATCGCCTACGGCGCCAGCTTCACCACCATGATGCTGCTGCAGGGCGCGCTCTACTTCTTCGTCTGGCGCCGCAAGGAGATCGTGGCGCTGGTGTAGGGCGTTTCACGTTTGTGGGGCTGCGTCTTGCAGCCCTTTCACCGGGTCATTCCCGCGACAGCGGGAACCTCCGTTACCCTTTTCGGGGGCTAAACAGAGGTCCCTGCATGCGCGGGGATGACAGCGCGGTGGCGGGTCGGGGAAGGCCGCGTTTCAGCGCTCGCCGAACATCATCCTGACGGCGCGGCGGCCGCCGGGGGCGAAGACGTCGATGTCGACGCTGACCGGGTCCTGCACCATGCGGCGGGTGCGGGCCGAGAGCGCCATCACGACGCCCAGCAGATCGGAGACGGATCGCCGCTGCCGGGGTAGCAGGCGCTCGCTCATGGCATTGAGCGCGCTGTTGCGGGCCCGCATGTCGGGCGCGGCGAGGGGGGAGCGGCCGATGAAGTCGGCCAGTTCCAGAAGGGCATTGCGTTCGCTCATTGGGCTACTCCACACACAGGCACCAATCGGGCTTTCCCGGAGCGGCAGGCGGCAGGGCCGCCTGGCCGAAATTCGTTGCGCCTTATCCCTGCATGGCGAGGCACGCCATGTTGCTGTCCTTGAGGCGATTGCACATGGTCGTGGCCTGGTCGCGGTCGCCGAAGCCGATGAAGCGGGCGCGATAGAAAGTCTGGCCATTGGTTTCGAAGCGCTCGACATAGGAGCGGAAGTCGCCCAGCCCGCCCACCTTGGCGGCGGCGTCGGAGAGCATGGCCCGGGCGCTGTCCTCGGAGGGACCGGCGCCGATCTGCACGATCCAGGTGCCCTCGGCGGCGCGCGCGGCCGGCACCGAACCGCTGGTCAGCAGGTCGACCGGCTGGCCGGCCCCGGCCTCGATCTCGGCCGGCGGCAGGAGCGGGGTCGAGGGAGCGGTCTGGCCGAGGGCCGCGGGGGGCGCGCCCAGATTATAGGTTTCGCTCAGCCAGGCGCCGATGATGTCCTGGCTGGGATAGGCCGGGGCGGGCGCCTGGGACGGCGCGGCGAGATCGGTGGCGGCCTGCACGGCCGGCTGCATGTCGAGCTCCGTCGGCGGCGGCAGCGGCACCGGCGCCAGGCTGGCGACGGCCACCTGCGGCTGCGGTTGCGGCCGGGCGCCGTTGAGCGCCGCCAGTTCGGCGAGGCGGAAGCCGGGCAGGGGCATGGGCATGGCAAAGACCGGCGCGGCGGGCTGCGCCACCGCCACCTGCACATTGCCCTGGCGGCCCGGCACCGGCACCATGGCGGTGCGCAGGTAATCGCCGCGGCGGCCCTTTTCGAAATAGGTGCGGACCAGCTGGCGCACTTTTTCGTCGCGCGAGGCAGCGGAATTGAAGCCGAACGCGACCACGACGATGTGGCGGTTATTGCCGCGCGCGGCGGTCAGCAGGTTGGAGCCGGCGGCGTTGATGTAGCCGGTCTTGATGCCGTCCACGACGCCCATATAGCCCAGCACGCCATTGTGATTGCCATAGCTTCGGCCGTTATATTTGAACGTCTTGGTTTGGAAATATTCGTAATATTGCGGGAAGTGCTGGTAGATGGCGATGCCCAGGATGGCCTGGTCGCGCACGGTGGTGATCTGGCCGGCATCGGGCAGGCCCGAAGCGTTGCGATAGGTGGTGTTGCGCATGCCCATGGCGCGCGCGGTGGCGGTCATGCGCTCGGCGAACTTGCTTTCGCTGCCCGAGATATATTCGGCGATGACGCGGGCCATGTCGTTGGCCGACAGGGTCACCAGCGAGCGGATGGCGTCCTCGACGCTGATGCTCGAGCCGGCCTTCAGCCCCAGCTTGGTGGGAACGGCGGCGGCGGCGTGCTTGGAAACCGGCATCTTGGTGCTGAGGCTGATATTGCCCGCCTTCAGCTCCTGGAACAGCACGTAGAGCGTCATCACCTTGGTGACGGACGCGGGATAGCGCTTTGCGTCGGCCTGATCCTCGTAGAGCACCTGGCCGGATTTGGCATCCACCACGATGCCGGCATATTTGCGCAGGTTTTCGATGGCCTGCACCTGGCTCGCAGCGGCAATGCTGACGACGAGGGCAACCAGGAGGGCTGTGGCAGCGCGGAACAGCGCAACGCGCCAGGGGGTCTTCGCCAGGGAAATCACCCGGTACTCCAATTACTCAATTCGGATGCTTGCGCATCCGTACGCAACTCGTTTGACGCCGGCTGTCTCCGGGTTGTCCCCAAACCCCGAAGTCTCAACCTTTTTGGGAAGCTACGCCTGCCCCGTTACCATTCGGTAAAATGCCATCGATTTGTGGCGGATCGTCACAATCGGGCCACGCGGCGCCGTCCGGCCGCGCCGCGAAAGGCCGGAATGGCCGCCTTTTAGCGAGGCTTGCCGCCTCGCTTCGGGTTGGCCCTTAACACCGGCACGATTTTGCCTACATAATGGGTCCAACCAAGCTGCTTCGTTCCCTCCGCGACAGTGCGACCGCCATGACCTACACAACCCATTCTCCGGCCTCGCCGCCGCCGCTCCGCTCTCCTCGCCAAACCTTGCAAGGGGAGGGCGGCGACAAGCGCCGGGGCGGCGACGACGCCAATTTCGAAACCGGGACGGTGACCAGGACGCGTCCCAAGACCAAGCGGCCGAACCTCTATCGGGTCCTGCTGCTCAACGACGACTACACGCCGATGGAATTCGTCGTTCTGGTGCTCCAGGACGTCTTCAACAAGTCACGCGAAGACGCCATGCGCATCATGCTGCACGTCCACCAGAAGGGGGTCGGTGAGTGCGGCGTATATCCATACGAGGTCGCCGAAACCAAGGTGACGCGCGTCATGGATACGGCACGCAAGAACCAGCATCCGCTGCAATGCGTGATGGAAAAGCAATAGGAACATCATATGCCCTCATTTTCCCGCGGACTGGAGAAGGCCCTGCACCAGGCAATGAACCTGGCCCGCGAGCGCAACCACGAGTTCGCCACCCTCGAGCACCTGCTGCTGGCGCTGACCGACGATCGCGAGACGATCGCCGTGCTCAACGGCTGCGACGTCGATATCGACGCGCTCAAGAGCGACCTGGAAGATTTCATCAATGAGGAACTGGACAGCCTCATCGTCTCGGGCGGGCAGGATGCGCGCCCCACGGCGGCGTTCCAGCGCGTCATCCAGCGCGCCGTCATCCACGTGCAGTCCTCCGGCCGGGAGGAGGTGACCGGCGCCAACGTGCTCGTCGCCATCTTTGCCGAGCGCGAGAGCCACGCCGCCTATTTCCTCGAACAGCAGGACATGAGCCGGCTGGACGCGGTCAACTTCATTTCGCACGGCATCACCAAGTCGGGCCCCAGCGAGGAGCGCAAGGTGCGCGGCGCCGAGGACGGCGAGGGCGGGGCCGAAGGCGGCGCGGAGGGCGGCAAGAAGAGCTCGGCCCTGGCCGATTTCTGCGTCAACCTCAACGAGAAGGCCAAGGCCGGCAAGATCGACCCGCTGATCGGGCGCGATGCGGAACTGCGGCGCACCATCCAGGTGCTGTGCCGGCGCTCGAAGAACAACCCGATCTATGTGGGCGACGCGGGCGTCGGCAAGACGGCCATCGCCGAAGGGCTGGCCCGCAAGATCGTCGAAGGCGACGTGCCCGAAGTGCTCAAGGGCGCGGTGATCTATGCGCTCGACATGGGCTCGCTGCTGGCGGGAACCCGCTATCGCGGCGATTTCGAGGAGCGCCTCAAGGCGGTGATGAAGGAACTCGAGAAGATGCCCGATGCGGTGCTCTTCATCGACGAGATCCACACCATGATCGGCGCCGGCGCCACCTCGGGCGGCGCGCTGGACGCCTCCAACCTGCTGAAACCCGCGCTGGCGAGCGGCACGATCCGCTGCATCGGCTCGACCACCTACAAGGAATACCGGCAGTTCTTCGAGAAGGACCGTGCCCTGGTGCGGCGTTTCCAGAAGATCGACGTCAACGAGCCGAGCGTGCCGGACGCCATCGAGATCGTGAAGGGCTTGCGGCCCTATTTCGAGGAGTTCCACAAGATCAAGTACACGGACGACGCTCTCAAGGCGGCCGTGGAACTGAGCGCGCGCTACATCACCGACCGCAAGCTGCCGGACAAGGCCATCGACGTGATCGACGAGACCGGCGCCAGCCAGATGCTGCTGCCGGAGGACCAGCGCAAGGAAGTCATCGACGTCGAGGACATCGAGACCACCGTCGCCTCGATCGCGCGCATTCCGCCCAAATCGGTCAGCAAGTCCGATGCCGAGCTGCTCTCGGGGCTCGAACAGAGCCTCAAGACGGTGGTGTTCGGGCAGGATGCGGCGATCACCGCGCTGTCGTCGGCCATCAAGCTGGCGCGGGCGGGCCTGCGCGAGCCGGAAAAGCCCATCGGCTCCTATCTCTTCACCGGTCCGACCGGCGTCGGCAAGACCGAGGTGGCGCGGCAACTGGCCGATACGCTGGGCGTCGAGCTGCTGCGCTTCGACATGTCCGAATATATGGAGCGCCATACGGTCAGCCGGCTGATCGGCGCGCCGCCGGGCTATGTCGGCTTCGACCAGGGCGGGCTGCTCACCGACGGGGTCGACCAGCATCCCCATTGCGTGGTGCTGCTGGACGAGATCGAAAAGGCCCATCCGGACCTCTACAACATCCTGTTGCAGGTGATGGACCACGGCAAGCTGACCGACCACAACGGCAAGTCGGTGGATTTCCGCAACGTCATCCTCATCATGACCTCCAATGTGGGGGCGGCGGAGTTGGCGCGGGCGCCCATCGGGTTCGGGCGCAAGCGCGAGGTCGGGGACGACGAGGAGGCGGTCAACCGCACTTTCTCGCCGGAATTCCGCAACCGGCTCGACGCCATCATCTCCTTTGCGCCGCTGCCGCGCGAGGTCGTGCGCCGGGTGGTGGAAAAATTCGTGCTGCAGCTGGAAGGGCAGCTGGCCGAGCGGGGCGTCACCATCAACCTGACGCCGGAAGCCGCCGACTGGCTGGCCGAACGGGGCTATGACGAGCGCATGGGCGCCCGCCCGCTGGGCCGGGTAATCCAGGAATACATCAAGAAGCCGCTGGCCGACCAGGTGCTGTTCGGCGAACTGGTCAATGGCGGCTCGGTGACGGTCGCCGTGGTCGGCGAGGGCAGCGAAGCCAAGCTGGAGCTGGTGGCCGTCCCCCCGCGCCCCGCCAAGCCCAAGGCGCTGCCCAAGCCCAAGAAGCCCAAGGCAACGGCCGAAAAGAACTGACGGCGTGCCGGCGGAAGCAATTCCGCCGGCAGCGGCCACGGCTGCGCGAAGGTTGTGACGCCGCGAAGATTGCGAAGTAGCGAAGGTTGCGAAGTAGCAATGGTTGCGAAGTAGCGAAAAAGGCCTGCCATCCCGGCAGGCCTTTTTCATGGGCTCGCTTTCGGTGCCGTGCCTCGGTGTTGCCCAAACCACCGCGGCTCCCCACGGGCGTGACCCGTGGGCCGGCTGGGGCGTCTCTGCCGCTTCGGTACAAGCTGCGAGTGGCTCGCGGATCAGGTCCGCGGGCAGCGCCGGTGGGGGGCTTGGGAGTGGTTCTATGGGGCGGAGCGGAATGCCCGTAGAAAGCCCCCATCTTCCTTCTCCCCTTGTGGGAGAAGGTGCCCGAAGGGCGGATGAGGGGGAGTGGTCTATCCACGTGCACTGAGTGTTCGTTGCCATTCGAGCGTAGCTCTCATGGCCTTCTCGCCTCAAATCGCTCCCCCCGAGCGATTTGCCCGCGCGTTGCGCGGGACGGCTCGAAGCCCCTCATCCGTCTCGGCCTCGCGGCCGATCCACCTTCTCCCACGAGGGGAGAAGGAAGAAGAGAGGGCCTCACGGCCTCGTCTTATCGAAGGGGAGAGCACCCGCCTTCGGCGTCGCGGTCAAGTGCTTTGCAACCCACCGTGGCTGCCCACGGGCGTGACCCGTGGGCCGGCCGGGGAGCCCCTGCCACTTCGGTGCATGCTGCGAGTGGCCCGCGGATCAGGTCCGCGGGGAGCCCCGGTGGGGGAGGTGGACTGGGGGTATTCTATGGGGGCGCGCGGAATGCACTGCACGCCAAAAGCCTCCATCTTCCTTCTCCCCTCGTGGAAGAAGGAAGAAGAGGCTGAGTGCTTTCCAACACCACCGCCGCTGCCCACGGGCGTGACCCGTGGGCCGGCTGGGGAGCCCCTGCCGCTTCGGCGCGTGCTGTGAGGGGCCCGCGGATCAGGTCCGCGGGCAGCGCCGGTGGGGGAGGTGGACTGGGGGTAGTTCTATGCGGCGGAGCAGAATGCCCGCATGTAGAAGCCCCTGTCTTCCTTCTCCCCTCGTGGGAGAAGGAAGAAGAGGACCTTTCGGCCTCGTCTTATCGGCATCATCGTCCGGTGTTGCCCAAACCACCGTTGCTGCCCACGGGCGTGACCCGTGGGCCGGCCCGGGCGCCCCTGCTGCTTCGGTACATGCTGCGAGGGGCCCGCGGATCAGGTCCGTGGGCAGCCCCGGTGGGGGAGGTTACGTTCGCTCAAGCTTCGCCGCGATGCGCCGTTCTACCGTAGCGACGCCGGATTTCATCCAGCGCCCGCACGAAAATCTCATGCCACTGCGCATCCGGCGCCTCGTCAAGAGCCCACCAGAAAAAGGAAAAGAGGTGCCCGTCGTCGTCTCTTGTCCAATGCGTGAACCGGTCGGGCAGAGGGCGGCTCTCCAGGCGGACGAAATGCCAGACCTGCCCCGGAGCGATATCGGCGCTTTCCCAGACCGATCCATTCTCGAAAGCGGCGACGATGCCGGCCTCTTCTTCCAATTCGCGCCGTGCAGCGGAAATAACCGTCTCCCCGGCCTCGACGGTGCCCTTGACCAGTTGCAGCCCGGCCAAGGGATGACGGAATGCCAGAATATCAAATCCCAACACCCCCGGCCGTAGCAGGATGGGGCAGGCTTTCCCGATAGCCGCGCCCGGGAAGTGTCCGGGTTTCAATATTTCCGCAGCAGGCCGACGAGGCGGCCCTGGACCTTGACGCGGTCGGGGGGGAAGATGCGGGTTTCGTAGGCGGGGTTGGCGGCTTCCAGCGCTACGGTGTTGCCCTTGCGGCGCAGGCGCTTCAGGGTGGCTTCCTCCTCGTCGACCAGCGCCACGATGATCTCGCCGGTCGAGGCGGTTTCCTGCTTCTTGATGAGCACGGTGTCGCCGTCGAAAATGCCGGCCTCGATCATCGAATCGCCGCGCACTTCCAGCGCGTAGTGCTCGCCGGCGCCCAGCATTTCGGGCGGTACGGCGATGGTGTGCGAATGGGTCTGGATGGCTTCGATGGGCGTGCCGGCCGCGATGCGCCCCATGACCGGCACGGAAACCGGCCGCGCGTAGTCGTCGCCATTGCCGCCAGGGGCCGGGGGCGCGGCTACCTTGCCCAGATTGCCCTCGATCACCGCCGGCTCGAAGCGCGCCTTGCGGCCGCCCAGCGACGGGTTCATCGAATCGGGCAGCTTGATGACTTCCAGCGCCCGCGCCCGGTTGGGCAGGCGGCGGATGAAGCCGCGCTCCTCCAGCGCCGTGATCAGCCGGTGAATGCCCGATTTCGAGGCGAGGTCCAGCGCGTCCTTCATTTCGTCGAAGGAAGGGGGAATGCCGCTTTCCTTCATCCGCTCGTGGATGAACATCAGCAATTCGTGTTGTTTGCGCGTCAGCATTGGCCCCAGACCCCAGAATCGGAACATAGACGGAACGACTATACGTGTTCCAGTTATGTTCTGCAACATGCCGTTTGCGCGGCGCTCAGAAGGCGCCGATAGGGAGGGCCTCCACCAGCGTACCGGCCGGCTGGCCGGGGTCATGCCCGGGCTGCACGATCAGCATGTCGGCGCCGGCCAGCGAGGCGGTCTGGCCGCTGTCGGTGCGCGGGATCGGCTGCAGCGCCGGCCCGTCCCGGCCCGGCACCAGCCGGGCGCGCATGAAATGGCGGCGCGCCGAATTGGCCGGGGTGGGGGCGGCGAGCGGCAGGCGCCAGGGGGCCAGGTCGGGCGCCCCCAGCCAGCGGCGCAGCGCCGGCAGGATGAAGACGATGGCGGTCACCATGGCCGAGACCGGATTGCCCGGCAGGCCGAAGACCAGCGTGCGGCCGCGCGTACCGAACATCAGCGGTTTGCCGGGCCGCATGTCGATGCGCCAGAAATCGAGGCCGACGCCCAGCGCCGCCAGCGTGTCGCGCACCAGGTCATGCTCGCCGACGCTGGCGCCGCCGGTGGTGACCACGATGTCGGGCTCCGTCGCCAGCATGGCGGCAAGGCGCGCCTGCAGCGGGGCGGCTGCGTCGGCGACGATGCCATGGTCGGTGACGGTTTCGGCGTAGGGGGCGAGCAGCGCGGCGAGGCCGGTACTGTTGCAGGCGACGATCTGGTCGGGGCCGAGCGGGGTGCCGGGGGGCACCAGTTCGTCGCCGGTGGCGAGCAGCGCCAGGCGCGGGCGCCGGGCGACCGGCAGCGTGGCGCGGTTGGCGGCGGCGGCCACGATCATCGGCAGCGGCGTGAGCGGCGTGCCGGCGGCCAGAAGGGTCGCGCCGGCGAAAAAGTCATTGCCGCGCGGCCTGACGCTGGCGCCGGGGCGGGCCGAAACGGTGAAGCGCACCGTGTCGCCGTCGCGGATCGCCTCTTCCTGCATGATGACCGTGTCGGCGCCCGCGGGCAGGGGCGCGCCGGTAAAGATACGCACCGCTTCGCCCGGGCCCAGCCGGCTGGCAAAGCCGGCGCCGGCCTGCGCCGTGCCGATGAGTTGCAGCGCCCCGCCCGGCGTGGCGTCGGCGGCGCGCAGCGCGTAGCCGTCCATGGAACTGGCGTCGAATGGCGGCTGGTCGTGGGTGGCGGTGAGCGGCGCCGCGAGGACGCGGCCGGCGGCGTCGGCCAGCGGCACGGTCTCGGTCGTCACGGCGGGCACGCGGGCCAGAATGGCGGCGAGCGCTGCTTCGACCGGCAGCAGGCTCATGGCGCGCGCCGGAAATCGCCCGACTTGCCGCCGGATTTCTCGACGACGCAGAGGTCGGAAATCACCATGGCGCGGTCGAGCGCCTTGGCCATGTCGTAAAGGGTGAGGGCGGCGGTGGATGCGGCCAGCAGCGCCTCCATCTCGACGCCGGTCTGGCCGGTGGTTTCGGCCGTGGCGCGGATGCTGAGCGCCGTTTCGCCCGCCGCCTCGATGGCGATGCTCACTTTGGTGAGCGGCAGGGGGTGGCAAAGAGGGATGAGGTCGGCCGTCTTCTTGGCGGCCATGATGCCGGCGACGCGGGCCACTGCGAAGGCGTCGCCCTTTTCGAGGGTGCCGGCAAGGAGCGCCGCGATGGTCTGGGGCTGGCCGTTGAGCCGCGCCATGGCGACGGCCCGGCGCCGCGTGGCCGGCTTGTCGCCGATATCGACCATGTGGGCGGCGCCCGCCGCGTCGAGATGGGTGAGGGCCGGGCCCGCCATCAGCGGACGGCTTCCGGCACGCCTTCGAGCAGCGCGCGCGTCGCGGCGGCCACGTCGGGCTGGCGCATCAGGCTTTCGCCGACGAGGAAGGTGCCGATATTGGCCATTTCATCGAGCATCACCACGTGCTCATGGGTGACGATGCCGCTTTCGCTGACCAGCGTCACCCCGGCCGGGACGCCGGCAGCCAGCGCCAGCGAGGTGTCCAGCGTCGTCTCGAAGGTACGCAGATTGCGGTTGTTGATGCCGATGAATTTCGCGTCGAGCGCCAGCGCGCGGTCGAGTTCGAGCTGGTCGTGCACCTCCACCAGCGCGTCCATGCCCCATTCCTGGGCCGCGTCGAGCAAATAGCGCGCCGTGTCGTCGCCCACCGCCGCGAGGATGACGAGGATGCAGTCGGCGCCCCAGGCGCGGGCCTCGGCCACCTGATAGGTCTCGAACAGGAAATCCTTGCGCAGCACGGGCAGGGCGGTGGCGGCGCGGGCCTGCCGCAGATAGTCCGGCGCGCCCTGAAAACTCGGGCGGTCGGTGAGGACGGAAAGGCAGGTGGCGCCGGCGGCCTCATAGGCGCGGGCGATGGCGACGGGGTCGAAATCGGCACGGATCAGCCCTTTCGAGGGGCTGGCTTTCTTGATTTCGGCGATCAGCGCATAGGCGCCCTGGTGGCGCCGGCTGCGGATGGCGCTGAGAAAGCCGCGTGGCGGCGGCTGGTCATGCGCTTCGGCCACCACTTCGGCCCAGGGCCGCAGCGTCTTGGCGGCGGCGATTTCCTCGCGTTTATAGGCTTCGATCTGCTTGAGGATGTCGGTCATGCCGGCTGTCCATTGGAAACGGCCACGAGCCGGGCCAGGGTCTGTTTTGCCGCCCCGCTGTCGATGGCCCGGGCGGCCATTTCGGCGCCGCTGCGCAGGTCGGGCGCCCGGTCCGCGACGATCAGCGCGGCGGCGGCGTTGAGCAGCACGATATCACGATAGGCGCCGGGGGCGCCATCGAGCAGCGCATGGATGGCGGCGGCGTTTTCCTCGGGCGTGCCGCCGAGGATTTCCTTGATATCGTATCTCCTGAGGCCGGCATCCTCAGGCGTCACCTCAAAGCTCCGCAGGTCGCCGCCGGCGATCTGCGCCACGAAGCTTGGTCCGGTGACGGTGAGCTCGTCCAGCCCGTCGCTGCCATGCACCACCCAGGCCTTGATGGCGCGGTTGGCGAGCAGCGCCGCGGCCACCGGCTCCACCCAGTCCGTGGCATAGACGCCGAGCACGTAGCGCCGCACGCCGGCCGGGTTGGATTGCGGCCCGAGGAGGTTGAACATGGTGCGCACGCCCATTTCTGCGCGGGCCGGCCCGACATGCTTCATCGCCGGGTGATGGGCCGGGGCGAACATGAAGCCGATGCCGGCCTCGGTGAGGCAGCGGCCGATGCCGGCGGGATCGAGATTGATGTTGATGCCCAGCGCCTCGAGCGCCTGCGAGGCACCCGATTTGGAGGAAAGGGCGCGGTTGCCGTGCTTGGCCACGGGCACCCCCAGCGCCGCCGTCACCAGCGCGGCGGCGGTCGAGATATTGAGGGTGCCGACCCCGTCACCGCCGGTGCCGACGATGTCGATGGCGTCCTCGGGGGCGTCGACCGGGATCATCTTCTCGCGCAGGATGGAGACGGCGGCGGCGATCTCGCCGACGCTTTCGCCCTTGATGCGCATGCCCATGAGGAAGGCGCCGGTCTGGCTGGGCGTGGCCTCGCCGGCCATGATGATGCGCATCACGGTGCGCATTTCCTCACCGGTCAGATCCTTGCCGTCGGCGATCTTGTGCAGAGCCTGCTTGATATCCATCACGCTGCCCTTTTCGTGTTGAAGGCTCGGGCGATGTCGAGAAAATTCTGCAACAGCGCGTGCCCGTTTTCCGAGGCGATGCTTTCGGGGTGGAACTGCACGCCGTGCAGCGGCAGCGTCCGGTGCTGCATGCCCATGATGAGGCTGCCATCATCGGTGGTAGCGGTCACTTCGAGGGTGTCCGGCAGGGTTTCGCGCCGGACGATCAGCGAGTGGTAGCGGGTTGCCTCAAAACCCGAATTGAGGCCGCGAAAGACGCCCTTGCCGGTGTGCTCGATGCGGCTGGTCTTGCCGTGCACCAGGTGCGGCGCGCGCACCACCTCGCCGCCCAGCGCCTGGCCGATGGCCTGATGCCCCAGGCACACGCCCAGAATGGGGATATCGGCCTGGAAGCGGGCGATGAGGTCGAGGCAGATGCCGGCCTCGTTGGGGGTGCAGGGGCCGGGCGAGAGCACGACGGCTTCCGGCGCCATGGCGGCGATGGCCTCAAGGGTAATCTTGTCGTTACGCCTGACGGTGATGTCGGCGCCCAGCTCGCCCAGAAAGTGGACGAGGTTGTAGGTAAAACTGTCGTAATTGTCGATGACGAGAGTGCGGGTCATTTGGCTCGGTCCTTAAGGGTTGTTTCTAACCACCGGGTCATTCCCGCGAAAGCGGGAATCCCTGTTTTCAGAACCAGCCCCGCCATCGTAAAACAGAGGTCCCCGCTTTCGCGGGGATGACATCGAGAGTGTTGAAAGACGTGTTCATTGCCCCACTCCTGCCTCGCCGGCATAGCGTAGCGCTTCCTCGGCGGCGCTGAAAAGGGCGCGGGCCTTGTTCTCGCATTCGAGCTGCTCGAGCTCCGGCTTGCTGTCGGCGACGATGCCGGCGCCCGATTGCGCATAGAGCCTGCCATCCTTGACGATGGCGGTGCGCAGCACGATGCAGGTGTCCATGGTGCCATCGGCGCCGAAATAGCCGACGCAGCCGCCATAGATGCCGCGCCGCGCCTTTTCCAGCTCGTCGATGATCTGCATCGCCCGCAGCTTGGGCGCGCCCGAGACGGTGCCGGCGGGAAAGCCGGCCGACAGGGCATCGACGAAATCGTATTGTGGATCGAGCTCGCCCACCACGTTGGAGACGATGTGCATGACGTGGGAATAATATTCGAGGAAGAACTTGTCGGTCACCTTGACCGTGCCGGTCCTGGCCACGCGCCCCACATCGTTGCGCCCCAGGTCGAGCAGCATCAGGTGCTCGGCCAGTTCCTTGGGGTCGTTGAGCAGTTCCGTCGCCAGTTCCTGGTCGCGCGTCGGGGTGGCGCCGCGCTTGCGCGTGCCGGCGATGGGCCGGATGGTGACCTCGCCGTTTTCCACCCGCACCAGGATTTCCGGGCTCGACCCGGCCACGGCGAAACCGCCGAAATCGAGGAAATACATGTAGGGCGAGGGATTGGTGCGCCGCAGCGCCCGGTAGAGCGCCGTGGGGGGCAGGGTGAAGTCGGCGGAAAAGCGCTGGCTCAGCACCACCTGGAAAATATCGCCGGCGGCGATGTAGGCCTTCGCCCGCGCCACCATGGCGGCGTATTCCTCGCGCGTGGTGTTGCTGGCGATCTCGATGGTTTCGAGGTCGGGCAGGGCCGGGGTGGCGGGCAGGGCGCGGTTGAGCCGCGCCACCGCGTCGTCGATCAGCGTTTCGGCCGCTTCCAGCGCCTGCCGGGCGGTGACGCCGGAGCGGTGATAGACGGGGGCGGTCAGGTAGAGTTCGTCCTTGAGCGTGTCGAAGACGGCGAGCAGCGAGGGGCGCAGCAGGATGGCCTCGGGCAGGCCCATCTCGTCCGCGCGCGGGGCGGGCAGCACTTCCATCTGCCGCACCATCTCGTAGCCCAGATAGCCGAAAATGCCGGCCGATTGCGGCGGCAAATCCTCGGGCATGTCGATGCGGCTTTCGGCCACCAGGGCGCGCAGCGCGTCGAGCGGCGCGGCCGTCAGCGGCTCGAAGGCGTCGGGGTCGGCCTGGGCGCGGCGGTTGATGGCAGCCTTGCCGTCCTCCACCTTGAGGATCAGGTCGGGCAGCAGCCCGACGATCGAATAGCGGCCGCGCATGGTGCCGCCCTGCACGCTTTCGAGCAGGAAGGAATGGCTGCGCCCGGCCGCCAGCTTGAGATAGGTGCCGATCGGCGTATCGAGGTCGGCCACGATGCGGCGCCAGACGATCTGCGAGTTTCCCGCCTCATACTGTTGGGTAAAGCGCTGGGAAAAGTCGTCGCCCATCTGGTCCGGTTCCGCTTGGGTAAAGGCCTGTCTCTACTGGCCGAAATTGGTGGTGAGGATCTGGTTGAGCGCCTGCTCGTTGATACGCAATTGCGCGTCGTCCCGCACCGCCGCGACGAATTCCGAGCTGAGACCCTGCCGCGCCTCGGCGTCGATGCTGTCGAGCGCCTGCTGCACGAGGGGTTCGGCCGGCGGCGTGGTGTCGGCCACCGTATAGACGATCACGTCGCCGGCGCCGTTCACCACCGAGCCGTTCGAGTCCGGCCCACCTGAAAAGACGGCAGCAGCCACGGCGCTGTCGACGCTGCCATCGGGCGCGCCGAAACGGCTGAAAGCGGTGCTGATTTCGGGGAAGAGCCCCAGCGAGGCGGCGACATCGGTGATGGTTTCGCCATTGTCGAGCCGGCCGACGATATCGGTGCCGAGCGCCAGCAGCGCGGCGCTGGTGCGCTCGTCGAGCATGGTCTGCGTGAGCTCCGTCCGCACTTCGTCCAGCGTCTGGTCGCGCGCCGGCTCGACCTCGACCAGATCGAACCACAGATTGCCGTTGCCGCTGAGGCGGACGGAAGGCAGCAACTTGTCGGCCTCGGCCTTGAAGACGGCCTGGGCGATGCGCTGCTGGTCCTCCGCCGTGATGGCGGGCAGGATCGACAGCTCGCTGCCTCCGGCGGTCACTTCGGCCTGATAGAGGTCGAGCCCGTAGCGCTCGGCTATTTCGGACAGCGGCCGGAAGGCGGCGCGCAATTCCTCGATCTGGTCGAGCACGTCGTTGATTTCGCGCCGGGCCTGGGCCATGGCGAGGTTGTTGGCGATGTCGTCGCGCGCTTCCTCAAGCGCGGTCTGATGGGCCGGCTGGATTTCGGCGACGTGCACGGCGCGGCGCCCGCCAATGCCTTCGATGATGGTGAAGCTGCCCTGTTCGAGCCCGAAAGCGGCGTCGGCGAGGGCCGGGTCGGTGACCTGCGGCCGGGCCAGCGTGCCCAGGTCGACCGGCGTGGCGCCCGCCTCGGCCACCAGCGTCTCGAATGGCGTGCCGGCCGCGAGGCCTTCGGTGAACTGGGTTTCCAGCGCCGGCGTCGAGAGCACCAGCTGCTCGATATGGCGGCGCTCGGGGGTCGAGAGCGACGCCTTGTCGCGCTCATATTCGGCCGCGATGGCCGTATCGTCGATAGCGTCCACGAAAGTGGCGGCCAGCGTCGCCAGCGACAGATCGATCATCTCGACGTGCCGAGTTTCCACCGTGCGGTATTCGGCCTGGTGCTCGCCCAGATAGGCGGTCAGCTCTTCTTCGGTGGGGTCGGCGGGCGTTTCGACGTTGAGCGCGCCCAGCGTGAGGTAGTCGATGGTGCGGGTGGTGCCGATATAGCCGTTGAGCAGGTCGTCGGCCACCGCCGGCAGCCCGGCGCCGGCAAACAGCGTTTCCTCGATCTGGCCGCGTCGCGCCTCTTCGCTGCGGGCCTCGAAATATTCCGCCTCGGTCCAGCCGCTGCGCTGCAGCACCTGCGTGAAGATGGCGGGGTCGAAATTGCCCAGCGTGCCGTGGAAGGACGGGTCCTGGCGCAGCATCTGCCCCAGTCGCTCCTCGGAGACGCCGAGGCTGAACTGGTCGGCCAGCCCGTCCATGGCGGCGTTGGCCGACAGGTTGAGAAGTACGGCGGTAGGCAGGCCCATGGCCTGCGCCTCGGACACCGTGGGCACGGCCCCGGTCTGCTGGGCCACCCGGTCGACGAGGCTCTGGTAGGCGCGCAGGAACTGGCGCGAATTGATGTCCTGATTGCCTACCCGCGCCACGGTGCTGCTGCCCAGATCGGCAATGACGTTCTCGATGCCGAAGCCCGCCATGCCCACGAGCAGGAAGCCTCCGACGATCTTTCCCGGCCAGGATTTTGCAAAATCGCGCAAACCATCGAGCATTTCGAGCGTTCCAGTTGTGGGCCCAAGCCTTTGCCCTTTAAGCAGGCACGGACTAATAAGACAATTCGACAGCCGGGGTTAGGGCAAAGCCCTCGCCGGCGCAAGAGGCAGGAGTAGCAAGATTGACGACCCTTTCACCGCTGATCGCCGGAAACTGGAAGATGAACGGGCTGACCCAGGCGCTCAACGAGCTGGCCGAACTGGCTCGCCTGCTGACCACGGGTGAGGCGCCGCGCGCCGTCGTCGTCGTCTGCCCGCCCGCGACGCTGCTTGCCGCCGTGGCCGCGCAGGGCGCCTCGAGCGGCATCCTCGCGGGGGGCCAGGATTGCCACTGGCAGCCTTCGGGCGCCCATACCGGCGACATCGCCGCCGCCATGGTGGCCGATGCGGGTGCGCAATACGTCATCGTGGGCCATTCCGAGCGGCGCGCCGACCACGGCGAGACCGACGAGATCGTCTGCGCCAAGGCCGAGGCGGCGATCGGCGCGGGGCTCAGCCCCATCATCTGCGTCGGCGAGACCGAGGCGCAGCGCGACGCCGGCGCCGCCGAGGCGGTGGTGGCCGAGCAACTGGCCCGCTCCATTCCCGACGCCGCCGGCGCGCACCGGGTGGAAGTGGCCTATGAGCCGGTCTGGGCCATCGGCACCGGCCGCACGCCGCTGCTCGAAGAGATCGCCGCCATGCACAAGGCCATCCGCGACCGGCTGGTCGACCGTTTTGGTGCCGAGCGCGGCGCGGCGATCCGCATTCTCTATGGCGGCTCGCTCAAGCCGCACAATGCCCGCGAAATCCTCGGCGTCGAAAACGTCAATGGCGGCCTGGTCGGCGGCGCCAGCCTCTTGGCAAACGACTTCTACACCATTATCTCGGCGGTATGAGAGCGACAGGGACCGGCCGGTTGCCGCGACGGGCGGCAAGCGTCTGGTGTTTGCCGTGAGGCGGGTGTATGACGCCCGCGAGTTTTGAAAGATTGACGCGAAGACGAGTTACATGGCCAACGTTCTGCTAGTCGCCTATCTGCTGATCGTGCTTGCAATGATCGTCGTGATCCTGATCCAGCGTTCCGAGGGCGGCGCGCTGGGGATCGGCGGGGGCAGCGGCGGCGGGCTGATGACCGTGCGCGGCTCGGCCAACCTGCTGACCCGGACCACCGCCATCCTGGCCGTGCTGTTCTTTGCCAGCGCCATCGGCCTTACGCTGCTCAGCGAATTCGACCGCGGCACCTCCAGCATTCTCGAGCGCGCCACCGCCGGCCAGGAAGGCCAGCAGCCCAGCAGCGTGCTCGACGCGCTCAACGCGTTGCAGGGCGACGATGCGGGCACGGCCCTGCCGGTGCCGGCCGAGGAGGCGCCCGCCGCTCCGGCGAGCAGCGCTCCCGCCCTGGAAGCCGGCGACCTGCCGGTGCCCAGCGCGCCGACCGAAGGCGCCACCGAACAAGCGCCGGCACCCGCCGGTAATTGATCGCCGCGAGGCGAGAGCGAAAAAGGGGATGGTGCCATCCCCTTTTTCTTTTTGTGCAGAGCGTCATTGGCGCTTCTGCGAATCATGTCTGATGTGCTTATGGTGATCGCCCATGGCTCGGTACGTATTCATCACCGGAGGCGTGGTTTCCTCCCTTGGCAAAGGTCTGGCTTCGGCGGCGCTCGGCGCGGTCCTGCAAGCGCGCGGCTACAAGGTGCGCCTGCGCAAGCTCGACCCCTATCTCAATGTCGACCCCGGCACCATGTCGCCGACCCAGCACGGCGAGGTGTTCGTCACCGATGACGGGGCGGAAACCGACCTCGATCTCGGGCACTACGAGCGCTTCACCGGCCGCGCCGCCAACAAGCGCGACAACATCACCACCGGCCGCATCTATTCGGACCTGCTGGCCAAGGAGCGCCGCGGCGAATTTTTGGGCGCCACGGTGCAGGTCATTCCGCACGTCACCGACGCCATCAAGGCGTTCGTGCTGGAAGGCAACGAGGATTTCGACTTCGTGCTGGTCGAGATCGGCGGCACGGTAGGCGATATCGAGGGCCTGCCGTTCTTCGAGGCCATCCGCCAGCTCGGCAACGAATTGCCGCGTCACCACGCCGCCTATCTGCACCTGACGCTGATGCCCTACATTCCCTCGGCCGGTGAATTGAAGACCAAGCCGACCCAGCATTCGGTCAAGGAGTTGCGCTCCATCGGCATCGCCCCGGACGTGCTGCTGGTGCGCTGCGACCGGCCCATTCCCGAAGGGGAAAAGAAGAAGCTGTCGCTGTTCTGCAATGTGCGGGAAAGCGCCGTCATCCAGGGGCTGGACGTCGCTTCCATCTACGATGTGCCGCTGGCCTATCACAAGGAAGGGCTGGACCGCGAAGTGCTCGCGGCGCTGCGCATCGACGACGCGCCGGAGCCCGACCTGGCGGCCTGGCAGGACGTGTCGCAGCGCCTGCACAACCCCGAGGGCGAGGTCAATATCGCCATCGTCGGCAAATATACCGGGCTCAAGGACGCCTATAAATCGCTCAGCGAGGCGCTCAACCATGGCGGCATCGCCAACCGGGCGAAGGTCAACATCAACTGGATCGATTCCGAGGTTTTCGAGCGCAACGACCCGGCGCCCTATCTCGAGCACGTGCACGGCATCCTGGTGCCGGGCGGCTTCGGCGAGCGCGGCTCGGCCGGCAAGATCGAGGCGGCGCGCTTCGCCCGCACCAAGGGCGTGCCGTATTTCGGCATCTGTTTCGGCATGCAGATGGCCTGCATCGAGGCGGCCCGCAACACTGCCGGCATCAAGGCGGCTTCCTCCACCGAATTCGGCCCCACCAAGGAGCCGATCGTCGGCATGATGACCGAGTGGGTGAAGGGCAACGAAAAGGAAAGCCGCTCCAGCGGCGACGACATGGGCGGCACGCTGCGGCTGGGCGCCTATCCGGCCCATCTCACGCGCGGCTCGCGCGTCGCCGACATCTACGGCACCACCCACATCTCCGAGCGCCACCGGCACCGCTACGAGGTGAACATGGATTATCGGAAAGTGCTCGAAAAGCACGGCCTGCTGTTCTCCGGCGTCTCGCCGGACGGGCGCCTGCCCGAAATCGTCGAACGCACCGACCATCCGTGGTTCATCGGTGTGCAGTTCCACCCCGAGCTCAAGTCGAAGCCATTCGAGCCGCACCCGCTGTTCACCAGCTTCATCGCCGCCGCCATGGACCAGAGCCGGCTGATCTAGCCATGGGGGAGCTCGTCAACCTGCGCACCGCCCGCAAGCGCCGGGCCCGTGCCGAGAAAGCGGCGGACGCCGAGCAAAACCGCCTGCTGTTCGGCCGCACCAAGGCGGAAAAGCAGCGCCAGCAGACAGAAAAAGCCCGCGCCGAAAAACACATTGACGGCCACAAGCGCGAAGAATAGCGGCAGCAGATCGCTTCATCCGTTGCTTGAATTTGTCGCCATAACCCTCCACTCCCACGCCGTCATCCCCGCGAAAGCGGGGACCTCTGTTTGGGGTCGGAACGTGGTAACAGAGGTTCCCGCTTTCGCGGGAATGACCCGGTGGGGGGTGACGCGGGAATGATCCGGTGGGTTGTGCAGGAATGACCCGGTGGGTGGCGCGGTGATGACCCGGTGAAAGGTTGCCTATAGGCAATAACCGAGGCTGCCCACGGGCCTGACCCGTGGGCCGGCCGGAGAGCCCCCGCAGCTTAGGCGTTTGCCGAGAAGGGCCCGCGGATCCGGGTCCGCGGGCAGCCGCGGCGCCCGTGCCAACCCTATGCCCGCAGCAAAAAACCTACCAGTTCACCTGACACGTCGCGCCGTCGGGGCCGAATTGCAGGCTGTTTTCGGTATATTGGAAAATTTCCAGCTTTACCCCGCTCGGGTCGGCCAGCCAGGCCTGCCAGGTGCCGTCGACGCCGCGCTTCTTGTCGGTGATGGTCACGCCCTGGGCGCGCACATGGGCGATGAAGCCGTCGAGGTCCTCGGTTTCGAGGCAGATATGGTTGATCTGGTCGGTTTCGGCGAAGCGGGATTCGGTCTTGCTGAACACTTCGATGAAGGTGCGCCCGCCGAAATCGAGGTAAAAGCCGATCCGGTCGTCGCCGCGCATGAAGGTGAATTTCGGCGGCACCCCGAGCACGTCGCGGTAGAAGGCTTCCATGGCGTCGAGATCGCGGGCGAAAATACAGGTGTGGGCGACCTGCTTGATCAGGCTTTTGGTCAAGATAAAACTCCTCCGGAATCGCGGCGCCGGCTGGCGCACTGACATGTTAGGGCAGGGGGTGCGGCGAAGCGAGCGCCGCGGGCGGCCGGAACGCGCTTTTTTGCGCCCGCCCCCTTCCTTCTGTCACACGGCGCGTCTAGACAGGCTGCACACCGAAAAATTCACCGTGAAGGGCACGCAGGCATGTCTTCAATCATCCACGTCAATGGCCGCCAGATCTACGACAGCCGCGGCAATCCGACCGTCGAAGTCGATGTCGTGCTCGACGATGGCAGCTTTGGCCGCGCCGCCGTGCCCTCGGGCGCCTCGACCGGGGCGCACGAAGCGGTGGAACTGCGCGATGGCGGCAAGCTCTACAACGGCAAGGGCGTCACCCAGGCCGTCGAGCACGTCAACGACGCGCTTGCCGACGCCATTCTGGGGATGGACGCCACCGACCAGCGGGAAATCGACCAGACGATGATCGATCTCGACGGCTCGCCCAACAAGGGCACGCTCGGCGCCAACGCCATCCTGGGCGTGTCGCTGGCCGTGGCCAAGGCCGCCGCGCAGTCGAGCGACCTGCCGCTTTACCGCTATCTCGGCGGCCCCAACGCGCATGTGCTGCCGGTGCCGATGATGAACATCATCAATGGCGGCGAGCACGCCGACAATCCCATCGACATGCAGGAATTCATGATCCTGCCGGCCGGCGCCAGCTCCATCGCCGACGCGGTGCGCATCGGCTCGGAAATCTTCCACACCCTCAAGAAGGGTCTCGCCGCCGAGGGCCACAACACCAATGTGGGCGATGAGGGCGGTTTTGCGCCCAACCTCAAATCCGCCGAGGAAGCCCTGGGCTTCATCATGACCTCCATTGAAAAGGCCGGCTACAAGCCGGGCGAGGACGTGTTTCTGGGCCTCGACTGCGCCTCGACCGAGTATTTCAGGAACGGCCGCTACGAGATGGCGGGTGAGGACAAGTCGCTGACTTCGGAGGAGAATGTGCGCTTCCTCGAAGACCTCGTGGCGCGCTATCCGATCATCAGCATCGAGGACGGCATGGCCGAGGACGACTGGGACGGCTGGAAGGCGCTGACCGCGGCCATCGGCGACAAGGTGCAGCTGGTGGGCGACGACCTGTTCGTCACCAACACGGCGCGGCTGGTTTCGGGTATCAAAATCGGCGTCGCCAATTCCATCCTGGTCAAGGTCAACCAGATCGGCTCGCTGTCCGAAACGCTCGATGCGGTCGATACCGCCCACCGCGCCGGCTACACCTCGGTGATGTCGCACCGCTCGGGCGAAACCGAGGATTCGACCATCGCCGACCTCGCCGTGGCGCTCAATTGCGGGCAGATCAAGACCGGCTCGCTGTCGCGCTCCGACCGCATGGCCAAGTACAACCAGCTCATCCGCATCGAGGAACAGCTCGGCTCCGCCGCCCGCTACGCCGGCCACACGGTCGTCAAGGGCCGCTGAGGGAGGCGGGCGCGCCCTCTGCCGCGTGCACCGGCGCCTAAATCCATCTCCCCCGCTGTCATCCCCGCGCCAAGCGGGGACCTCTGTTTGGTCCTGAAGGGATAACGGAGGTTCCCGCTTGGCGCGGGAATGACCCGGTGGGGAGGCGGGCGCCTCACGGCGGACGTGAACCTCCCGGGGCGTGAGCAGCCTCGCCCGGGCCATCACCTCCACCGCCCCGGTGGTTTTGAGAAAACACCCGGGCAGGGCACGAGGCCGCCACCTCCACCGACGCTGCCCGCGGCCCCGAAGATCAATCCCGCTATACGAAAAACCTCCGCTTGCTAAAGTATTCGCGCGAGAATCATTCGCTTGGGGAGTTTCATCATGTTCAAACGCCTGTCGGCCGAAGCATTCGGCACGTTCTGGCTGGTATTCGGCGGTTGTGGGGCGGCGGTTCTGGCGGCGGGCGTGCCCGATGTCGGCATCGGCTATCTCGGCGTCGCCCTCGCGTTCGGCCTCACCGTGCTGACCATGGTCTATGCGGTGGGCGGCATTTCGGGCGGCCACTTCAACCCGGCGGTGTCGCTGGGGCTCGCGGTGGCCGGGCGCTTTGCCTACAAGGACGTCGCGCCCTATTGGGGGGCCCAATTGGTCGGGGGCATCCTCGGCGCGGCAGTGCTCTATGTCATCGCCTCGGGCACGGCCGGGTTCGTTGCCGGCGGCTTTGCCTCCAATGGCTACGACGCGCTGTCGCCGGGCGGCTACGGGCTGGTCTCGGTGCTGGTGGCCGAAATCGTGCTGACCGGCTTTTTCGTCATCATCATCCTGGGGTCGATCTCGCCGCGCGTGCCGGCCGGCTTTGCCGGTATTCCCATCGGCCTGGGGCTGACCCTCATCCACCTCATCGGCATTCCGGTGAGCAATACCTCGGTCAACCCGGCCCGCTCCATCGCCGCGGCGCTGTTCGCCGATACCGGCGCGCTGGGGCAGGTGTGGCTGTTCATCGTCGCGCCGCTGATCGGCGCCGCGCTGGGCGGGCTGCTGTGGAAGACGCTGATCGACCGCGACTAAAGCGTATGCGGGGGCGCTGCGGCGCCCCCCATCTCTACTGGAACGCTGTTTCGGCGAAGCTTCTGAGCTTGCGCGAATGCAACCGCTCGGCCGGTTCGTCGCGCAGGATTTCCATGGCCCGCAAGCCGATCTGCAAGTGCCGGTTGACCTGGGTGCGATAGAAATCCGAGGCCATGCCGGGCAGTTTCAGCTCGCCATGCAGCGGCCGGTCGGAAACGCAGAGCAGGGTGCCGTAGGGCACGCGGAAGCGGAAGCCGTTGGCGGCGATGGTGGCCGATTCCATGTCGAGCGCCACGGCGCGCGACTGGCTCAACTGCCGGATGATCTCGGTCTGGTCGCGCAACTCCCAGTTGCGGTTGTCGAAGGTGGCCACCGTGCCGGTGCGCATGATCTTCTTGGTCTCGATGCCCTCGGTCTGGGTGATCTCGGCCACCGCCTGCTGCAAGGCCACCTGCACCTCGGCCAGCGCCGGCACCGGCACGGTCAGCGGCAGGTCGGCATCCAGCACGTGGTCCTCGCGCAGATAGGCGTTGGCGAGCACGAAATCGCCCAGTTCCTGGCTGTTCCGAAGGCCGGCGCAATGGCCCACCATGACCCAGGCATGCGGCCGCAGCACCGCGATATGGTCGGTGATGGTCTTGGCGTTGGCCGGCCCGACGCCGATATTGACCATGGTGATGCCGCGGCTGCGGTCGGCCACCAGGTGATAGGCCGGCATTTGCGGCATGCGCGGCGGCGGTTCGCCGGTAGTGGCGCCGCCGGTCAGCATGTTGTCGGTCGCCACGTTGCCCGGCTCGATGAAGCGCCGGTAATGCGCGTGCCCCTCGGCCATCCAGTCCTTCGCCACGCGGCAGAATTCGTCGATATAGAACTGGTAATTGGTAAAAATCACGAAATTCTGGAAATGCTGCGCGTCCGTGCCGGTGTAGTGCGACAGCCGGAACAGCGAATAGTCGACGCGCGGCGCGGTAAAGGCCGAGAGCGGGTAGGGGCCGCCGCGCGGCGGCACATAGGTGCCGTTGGCGATTTCGTCGTCCGTATTGGCCAGGTCCGGCGCGTCGAAAATGTCGCGCAGCGGCACCTCGAGCGCGTTGAGCGCGGCGCCGTCGACGTGCTCGTGCGGGCTCAGCGCGAAATGCAGCGGAATGGGCGTGTCCGATTCCCCCACGTCGATGGTGCCGCCGTGATTGCGCAGGATGACGGTGAACTGCTCCTGCAGATAGTGCTTGAACAGGTCCGGCGCCGTAACCGTGGTGCGGTAGAGCCCGGGCGTATGCAGATAGCCGTAGGGCAGGGTGCTTTCGTGCTTGGAATAGCTGGTGGAGCGCACTTCCACCTGCGGGTAGCAGGCCCGCACGCGGCCCTCGGGCACGATACCTTTGGCGAGATTGTCGAGGTGCCCGCGAATGAAGGCGCAGTTGCGCCGGTAGATATGGGCGATATGGGCCCAGGCGGCCTCGGGATCGGTGAAGGATTGCTTGTCGAGGCGGGGCGGGCTGAGTGTGGTCATGGCCATCCTTTGATGGCGGCCCCGGATCGGGCCGCCTGGGCGCTGGAATCGCTGCTGTTTCGTCGTCCGACTATAGGCGCGCCATGACGCCTTCTCAACGCGGCCGCGCGGGGCTGCGCCACTGCCTTCACACTTCGGTGAGCCGCACTTTTATTGCCGCAATTATCCCCCATGTTTCGAGGCAGTTCATCGGATACGCAAGCGACCCATGCAAACCGGTGAGCGGCGTGCGGTTTGCCGCTTGTCCCCCAAGCCCTCAACAGCGCGGCGGGCCGCATGCCACAAGAGGCCGTCGGAGCAGAAATGTTCCGGCGGCCTTTTTCATTGCCCGGGCGCTGGATAGTCCAGCACGGTTTCCGGATTGAACTCGCCGTCATAGCTGGCGTCGATCTCGTAGTGTCGGAGGGCGAATTCGCCATCCTCGAACACCCAGGTGCCGCCCGAGCTGGCGTCGCCGATCCCGCGCCAGAGCGAATGGGAAGTGACCGTCAGCGTCTCGGGGTCGAAATCGGAATTGACGAGGATGGTGGCGGCGGTCACGCCGGTGACGGTGACGCCGAGCAGCTTGCTGTCGATATCGTTCTCGACTTCGTATTGCGTTGCAAACGCCGGTATGGCGAAGGCCAGCGGCTGCAAGCCTTCATAGTCGCGCACCCAGTAATAGGCGTGCTGCACATTGTAGGCGCCCGAGCCACAGTAGACGCGGACCAGCGTCACCTCCTCCTGATCCGCCGCATCGTCGCTCCAGCCCGGCTGATAGCTGAATGTCCAGCTCATATAGGCGTCCTCGGGCACGAAGCCCCCCTCGACCGGGTCGCAATAGGTGCCGCCCGCCAGCGCGTGCAGCTTGTGCACCTGCTTTTCCAGCGCCCCATCCTGGGCGAGAGCGAGCGAAACCGGCAGCAGCGCTGCCAGCGGCAGCCAAAGCAATGGACGGATCATGGCGCATCCCTTATGTCGAAACCCGTGCGTCGGGCCCGCGGCCCGCTGCGCCCATTCAAGCAGAACGAGGCCCACATGACCGCAAAAATCATCGACGGAAAGCAATTTGCGGAAAACCTGCGCGGGCGCGTCGCCGCGCATGTGGCGCGCCTCAAGGCCGAGCACGGCATCACCCCGGGGCTGGCGGTGGTCATCGTCGGCGAGGATCCGGCCAGCCAGGTCTATGTGTCGAGCAAGGCCCGGCAGACCGCCGAAGTGGGAATGAATTCGTTCAAGCACGAATTGCCGGCAACGACCAGCGAATCCGACCTGCTGGCACTGGTCGCCCAGCTCAACGCCGACCCGGCGGTGCATGGCATTCTCGTGCAATTGCCGGTGCCCGCGCATATCGACCCCACGAAGATCATCGAAGCCATCGACCCGGCCAAGGACGTCGACTGCTTCACCCCCGCCAATGTCGGCAAGGTGCAGATCGGCCTGCCCGGACCGGTCTCCTGCACGCCGCTGGGGTGTCTGATGCTGCTGCGCGACACGCTGGGCTCGCTCGAAGGCCTGCACGCGGTCATCGTCGGGCGCTCCAATCTCGTCGGCAAGCCGATGCTGCAATTGCTGCTGCGCGACAATTGCACCGTCACCGTCGCCCATTCGCGCACGCGCGATCTGGCCGCCATCGTGCGCGAGGCCGATATCGTGGTCGCGGCGGTCGGGCGGCCGCAGATGATCAAGGGCGACTGGCTCAAGCCGGGCGCCACCGTCATCGATGTCGGTATCAACCGCGTGCCGGCGCCGGAAAAGGGCGAGGGCAAGACCCGCCTCGTCGGCGACGTCGACTTTGCCGCCGCAGCGGCCGTGGCCGGCGCCATCACCCCGGTGCCGGGCGGCGTCGGGCCGATGACCATTGCCTGCCTCTTGGCCAATACCGTCACCACCGCCTCGCTCATCAACGGGCTGCTGCCGCCCGACGACCTGACGGCATGAGCATCGAGGCGCACGATCCGGGCGGCAAGGTGCGGCTGCGCCTTGGCCCCGGCGTCCATGGCGACGTGGTCATCAGCGCCGATGGCCGCCACCGCCAGCGCATGCGCCGCTGGCTGGGCGAGGCTTTTCCCGAGCGCCATGTTCTCTTCATCGGCATGAACCCTTCCACCGCCGACGCGCTGGTGGACGACCCCACCTGCGCCCGCGAGTGGACCTTTGCCCGCCGCGAGGGGTTTTTCGGCATGGTCAAATGCAATGTCGGGGACTATCGCGCCACGCACCCCAAAATGCTGCTGCAACCGGGCGTCGAAGCCGTCTCGCCGGCCAACCTGCCCACCATCCGCGCCGCCGCCGACACGGCCGCGCTGGTGGTGCTGTGCCACGGCAAGCTCAACCGTGCCCTCGCGCCCGCCGGCCAGGAAATCGTCGCCACCCTGCGTGCCGATGGCGTCGACCTCTGGTGTTTCGGCACCAATGCCGATGGCTCCCCCAAGCACCCGCTCTATCTGCGCGCCGACACCCCGCTGGTGCGGTTCGGCTAGCGGTTTTCTTCCGCCATCACGATGTCATCCCCGCGCAAAGCGGGAATGACCCGGGAGGCGTGCGTGGCCAAGTGCCTCGATCACACGAGGCGATCTACCCCACCAGATAGAACAGCCGAGCTACCGTGTGGTCGCGCAGCGCCTGCGCCGGCAATTCCCCCCTCAGCGCCGCGGCGACCTGCGCCGGATCGGCTACGGCGCTGGCATCCACGATAACCTTGCGAAAGGCCGGCCGCAGCCCGCGCTTTTCTTCCTCGACGAGGTTGAACAGCAGCGCCCGCACATCGGTCTGGGCGGCGCAGGCCACGCACACCTCGCCATCGGCGTGCCCATGTCCCGAATTGGCCGGCAGCCGCAGCAGGACCGTATCGCCGTCGACCGGCGCCGGCTGGCCCGGTGCGGTAACGAGGACTACGGGGATGGAAGGCTGTCGCACGCTCCCCATCCTATTCCGCCGCCACCGCGCCCGGCATGTAGTTGAGGATCGAGCCCAGCCAGCGCTCGACCTCTTCCACCGCCATGCCCTTGCGCTGGGCATAGTCGAGCACCTGATCGCGCTCCACCTTGGCGACGCCGAAATAATAGGCGTCGGGGTGGGACATGTAGAGGCCCGAAACCGACGAGCCGGGCCACATGGCGTAGCTTTCGGTCAGCCTCACGCCGGCGGCGTTTTCCGCGTCCAGCAGGCGGAACAGCGTGGTCTTTTCCGTGTGGTCGGGCTGCGCCGGATAGCCCGGCGCCGGCCGGATGCCCTGGTATTTTTCGAGGATGATGTCGTCGGGCGAGAGGTTTTCGTCGGGGGCGTAGCCCCACAATTCCCGCCGCACCCGCAAGTGCATGAATTCAGCCAGCGTTTCCGCGTAGCGGTCGGCCAGGGCCTTCACCAGGATGGAGGAATAGTCGTCATTGGCCCGCTCGAAGCGCTCGGCGATGGCCACTTCCTCGAGGCCTGCCGTCACCACGAAGCCGCCCAGATAATCGGGCTTGCCGCTGTCGAGCGGCGCGACGAAATCGGCCAGCGCCATGTTGGGCTTGTCGCCGCGCTTGGTGAGCTGCTGGCGCAGCGTGTAGAAGGTCGCCAGTTCCTGCTGCCGGCCCTCGTCGGTGAACAGCCGGATATCGTCACCCACCGTATTGGCCGGCCAGAAGCCGACCACGGCGCGGGGCGCGAACCATTTTTCCTCGATGATCTGCGCCAGCATTTTCTGCGCGTCGGCCCAGAGGGCGCGGGCGGCTTCGCCCTGCCGCTCATCCTCGAGAATGGCGGGATAGCGGCCACGCAATTCCCAGGTCTGGAAGAACGGCGTCCAGTCGATATAGTCGGCCAGCGTCGCTAGGTCGAAGCCGTCGAAGGAGCGGGTGCCGAGAAAGCTCGGCCTGGGCGGCGCATAGGCGGCCCAGTCGGGCTTGAAGCGGTTTTCGCGCGCCGCGCTGAGCGGCAGGCGGCGCTTTTCCGCCTCGGCTCGCTCATGGGCGGCGGCGGCCCGGGCGTAGTCGGCCTTCACCTCCTCGATGAAGGTCACCTTGGTCTCGGGCGACAGCAGGTTCGACACCACGCCCACGGCGCGGCTGGCATCGTTGACGTGCACCGCCTGGCCGCGCGCATAGCGCGGATGGATTTTGACCGCCGTATGCACGCGGCTGGTCGTTGCCCCGCCGATCAGCAGGGGAATGTCGAAGCCTTCGCGCTCCATTTCGGCCGCCACATGCGCCATCTCGTCCAGCGACGGCGTGATGAGGCCGGAAAGCCCGATGATGTCGACATTCTCGGCGCGGGCCGTCTCCAGGATCTTCTGGCTCGGCACCATCACCCCGAGGTCGATGATCTCGTAATTATTGCAGGCCAGCACCACGCCCACGATGTTCTTGCCGATATCGTGCACGTCGCCCTTGACGGTGGCCATCAGGATTTTTCCGGCACTGGCGCGCACACTGGTGCCGCCGGCTTCCTTCTCGTCCTCCATGAAGGGCAGCAGATATGCCACGGCCTGCTTCATGACGCGGGCGGACTTGACCACCTGCGGCAGGAACATCTTGCCCGAGCCGAACAAATCCCCCACCACGTTCATGCCGGCCATCAGCGGGCCTTCGATGACGTGCAGCGGCCGCTCGGCCTGTTGCCGGGCTTCCTCGGTGTCGGCCTCTATGAATTCGGTGATGCCGTTGACCAGCGCGTGACTGATGCGCTCGCTCACCGGCAATTCGCGCCAGCTCAGATCCTTGGCCTTGCCGGGACCGCCGTCCTGCCCCTTGTAGCGCTCGGCGATCTCCAGCATGCGATCGGTGGCGTCAGCGCGCCGGTTGAGGATCACGTCCTCGCAGGCGTCGCGCAATTCGGCGTCGATCGTCTCGTAGACCGCCAGTTGCCCGGCATTGACGATGCCCATGTCCATGCCGTTCTGGATGGCATAGTAGAGGAACACCGCGTGCATCGCCTCGCGCACCGGCTCGTTGCCCCGGAACGAGAAGGAGAGGTTGGAGACGCCGCCCGAAATGTGCACGTGCGGCAGCGTCTCGGTGATCTCCTTGATCGCCTCGATGAAATCGACGCCGTAATTGTTGTGTTCCTCGATGCCCGTGGCGATGGCGAAGATGTTGGGGTCGAAGATGATGTCCTCGGGCGGCAGGCCCACCACCTCGGTGAGAATCTTGTAGGCCCGGGCGCAGATTTCCACCTTGCGCTGGCGCGTATCGGCCTGGCCGGTTTCGTCGAACGCCATCACCACCACGGCGGCGCCGAACGCCTTGACCAGCCGCGCCTGCCGGATGAACGGCTCCTCGCCTTCCTTGAGCGAGATGGAATTGACCAGCGCCTTGCCCTGCACGCATTTGAGGCCAGCCTCGATCACCTCCCACTTGGAGGAGTCGATCATCAGCGGCACCTTGGCGATGTCGGGTTCCGCCGCCAGCAGGTTGAGGAACTCGATCATCACCTGCTTACTGTCAATCAGGCCCTCGTCCATGTTGATGTCGATGACCTGGGCGCCGTTGGCCACCTGGTCGCGCGCCACTTCCAGCGCGGCACTGTAGTCGCCAGCCTTGATGAGCTTGCGGAAGCGGGCCGAGCCGGTGACGTTGGTGCGCTCGCCGATATTGACGAAGGGGATGTCGCGGGTCAGCGTGAACGGCTCCAGCCCGGCAAGGCGCAGCAGCCTTGGCGCCTTGGGCACCGGGCGGGGCGTATATTGCGCCGCCATGTCGGCGACGGCGCGGATATGCTCGGGCGTCGAGCCGCAGCAGCCGCCCACGATATTGAGCAGGCCGGCGCTGGCGAAGGCGCGCAACTGGCCCGCCATTTCCTCCGGCGTCTGGTCGTAGCCGCCCATCTCGTTGGGCAGGCCCGCATTGGGATAGGCGCAGACGAAGGTGTCGGCGACGCCCGACAGTTCGGCGATATGGTCGCGCATCAGGTCGGCGCCCAGCGCGCAGTTGAGCCCGATGGTGAAGGGTTTTGCGTGGCGCACCGAATACCAGAAGGCGGTCGGCGTCTGTCCGGACAGCGTGCGGCCGGAAAGGTCGGTGATGGTGCCCGAGATCATGATCGGCACGTCGATGCCGCGTTCCTCGAACAGGCGTTGCGCCGCAAAGATGCCGGCCTTGGTGTTGAGCGTGTCGGTGATCGTCTCGAACAGCAGCAGGTCGGCCCCGGCATCCACCAGCCCGCGAATGGCTTCGCCATAAGCCGCCACCAGCGCGTCGAAAGTGATCGAGCGGTGGCCCGGATTGGTGACGTCCGTGGACATGGACGAGGTCTTGTTGGTCGGCCCCAGCGCCCCGGCGACGAAGCGGCGGCGCCCGTCCTCCGCCTCGGCCCGCAGCGCGGCCCGCCGGGCAACGACCACGCCCTGGTAATTGATGTCGTAGACCGCGCTTTCGCAGTCATAGTCGGCCTGCGCCACGGCGGTGGCCGAAAAGGTGTTGGTCTCGGCGATATCCGCCCCGGCCATGAAATAGGCGTAGTGGATATCCTCGATGCGCTGCGGCTCGGTGAGGACCAGCAGGTCGTTATTGCCCTTGAGCGGCTTGCTCCAGTCCTTGAAGCGCTCGCCCCGGAAATTCTCCTCGGCCAGCCCCAATTGCTGGATCATGGTGCCCATGGCGCCGTCGAGGATCAGGATGCGCTCGGCGGCCGCCTTGGTCAGCGCCGCGCGCACCTCCTGCCAATCGGTCTGGGGGAGGGGGGTGTCCGGGTTGTCGGGCGAGGGGCGCATCGCCGTCCTCTCTTTCTAAATGGCAGGCGCAACGCGCGCCTTGCCGCATCACATAAAGATATCTTTATATCAGTCAAGCGGCTGGGGCGGTGCGCTGGCGCAGTTTGTGCGCGTTGGGCGCAGAATGCGGCGCCGGATGCTAACAATGTGCTGACATTAACCGCTCTCTAACCACAAAAGTGGCAACGGGTTTGCATAAAATGCGACCGGTTTATCATGGCGGCGCGAAATTTCGTCCAACCGAGTAATGCGTACCGTGACGACCCCCTGGCGTAACGCCGTCCGAGCCATTGCCCTGGCGACCCTGCTGGTGCCGGTGCTGGCCGCCTGCACCATGGCCAATTTCGGCCCGACCGTGAAGCGGGGCGCCTTTACCTCGCAGGAATACGGCGTCGCCGTGTCGCCGCGCGTCAGCCGCGATCCCAATCCGCCCAAGGGCGGCGGCCGCTACCAGGTCGGAAAGCCCTATACGGTGCGCGGAAAAACCTATGTGCCGCAACACGATCCGAGCTATGCGGCCAGCGGGCAGGCGTCGTGGTACGGTGCCGATTTCCATGGCCGCCGCACCGCCAATGGCGAGATTTTCTCGGCCAATGCCATCACCGCCGCCCATCCCACGCTGCCCCTGCCGTCCTATGTGCGGGTGACCAATACCGACAATGGCCGCTCGATGGTCGTGCGCGTCAACGACCGCGGCCCCTATGTCTCGGGCCGCATCATCGACCTCAGCTACCGCGCTGCGTCCATGCTCGGCTACGTCAATCGCGGCTCGGCCAATGTGAAGGTCGAATATGTCGGCCAGGCCCCTCTCAACGGCGACGATACCCGCATGCTGGTGGCCAGCTATAACGGCCCCGCCGTTTCCGACAGCGGCCCGGTCCGGGTGGCCAGCGCCAGCCAGAGCGACCGTAGCCTCGTCGGCATGACTACCAATTTTTTCAATGGCTTGTTCTCGTATGCCGATACGACGCCTGAACAGGTTGATGTCGGCATCGACACCGCCCACGCCGCCGTCAACGCCATGGCGAGCCGCTCCGACGCGCTGCGCGACTGGGCCGACAGCGTCGATGCGGACCATCGTACCATCCGGCTTGGCCTCGGCGTCTACAGCAATCCCGACAACGCCCTGGCCCTGACGGAGAAATTCGCGCTGCTGGGGGCGGTGGACGAGGAGATCGTCAGCGTTGACGGGCACCGGGCGACCCGCCTGACGCTGACCCGGCTCAAGCCGGGCGTCGAGCGGCAGGACGCGCTCGACCTGGCGCGGCAACTTGGCCTGCACGACATAATTCTCTATTAAGCTGGGGGTCCGGGCGTCGCGGACAGGCAGGGGCGTGCCCGCTCCAGACCCGAAGGGAACGGCTCGTGAAACTGCTCTATGTCATTGCCGTACTTGCCGCCATGGTGCTGCCGGCGGCGGCGCAGGCCGAATTCGATACCAAGGCGCAGTTTGCGGTGCTGATGGACTACGAGTCCGGCACGGTCATCTTTCAGAAGCAGGCCGACGACCAGCTCGAGCCAGCCAGCATGGCCAAGCTCATGACGCTGGCCGTGGTGTTCAACGAGATCAGGGCAGGGCGCCTCAGCATGGACGACGAGTTCTTCGTCTCCGAGCACGCCTGGCGCACCGGCGGCGCGGCCTCGGGCGGCTCGACCATGTTCGCCGAGCTCAATTCAAAAATCCGTGTCGAGGATCTGGTGCGTTCGGTCATCATCCAGTCCGGCAATGACGCCGCCATCGTGCTGGCCGAAGGCATTGCCGGCTCCGAAGGCACGTTTGCGGCGATGATGAACGAGTTGGCGCGGCAGATCGGCCTCAGCCATTCGCACTTCACCAACCCCACCGGCCTGCCCGATCCGGACATGTATTCCTCGGCCCGGGACCTGGGCAACCTGGCGCGCTATCTCATCCACGAATTCCCGCAATACTACCATTATTTCTCCGAGCCGGAGATGGAGTGGAACCGCATCAAGCAGCCCAACCGCAACTCGCTGGTCGAGATGGGCATCGGGGTGGACGGGCTCAAAACGGGCCACACCGAAGCGGCGGGCTATGGCTCGGTGACGTCCACCAACCAGGGGGACCGGCGGCTGGTGGCGGTCGTGCACGGGCTCACCTCGATGCGCGAGCGCACCGAGGAGGGCCGCAAGCTCTTGACCTGGGGGGCGCGCGCCTTTGAGCGGTTCACGCCCTATCCGGCGGGCGCCGTGGTCGCCTATGCCGATGTCTACGGCGGGGAAACGGGTAGCGTCGGCCTCGTGGGGAACGGCGAGATCGCGCTTTACCTGCCGCGCGGCTCGCGCGATTGCCTCAGCGCCACCATCGACTATGTCGGCCCGCTCTTGCCTCCGGTCAATGCGGGCGACAAGATTGCCGAGCTGCGAGTCTACTGCAATGACCAACTCGTGCAGGCCGCGCCGCTTTATGCGGCCGAAACCGTGCGGCAGGGGGACCTGATGCGGCGCGCCACCGACGCGCTCAAGCAACTCGCCCTTGGCTGGCTCTGACCGGGATAAACCGACGCTCATGCTGGAAGCGCCCCATAAACGTCCCGCCCGCTTCATTACGTTCGAAGGGGGGGAGGGCGTCGGCAAATCGACCCAGGTTCGACGCCTGCTGGCCCGGCTGAGCGAGCGCGGGGTGGAGGGAGTGCGCACGCGCGAGCCCGGCGGCACGCCCAAGGCCGAGGCCATCCGCTCCTTCATCCTGCAGGGCCGCTCGGAAGCCTGGGGCGCCGGCGCCGAGGCAGTGCTGTTCGCGGCTGCCCGGCTCGACCACGTGACGCAGCTCATCGCGCCCAATCTCGAAAAGGGCAATTGGGTGGTCTCGGACCGCTTCTGCGACTCGACCCGCGCCTATCAGGGGCTGACCGGTGGCGTCGACGACAAGCTGATCGACGCGCTGGAGGTGCTGGCGCTCGACGGGCATACGCCCGACCTCACCATCGTGCTCGACATGGACCCGGTGATCGCCTTCCGGCGGGTCGAGCAGCGGGCCCTAGAAGACGGCCTGCAGCTGACCGGCGACCGCTTCGAGAAGGAAGAAATCGACTGGCACCAGCGGCTGCGCCAGAGCTTTCTCGATATCGCCAAGGCCAATCCCGAGCGCTGCGTGGTCATTTCGGCCGAGCAGTCGGAGGAAGCGCTGGAAGACGCGATCTGGGAGGCGGTCAGCCAGCGTTTTCCCGAATTGCAGGGTGGGAGCGCGGCGTGAGCGACCCTGGTGCCCTCGATGGCCTGAAACTGCCCGAACAGCGGCAGGCGGCCACCGGCCACGACGCCGCGCGCGCCGCCGTCTTGCAGCAATTGCAGGCGCGGCGGTTGCCGGGGGCGATCCTGCTGCACGGGCCGCAGGGGATCGGCAAGGCGACGCTGGCCTTCGAGCTGGCGGCGGCCATTCTCACCGAAACGGGCGACGAGCCGGCCGGGCGGGTGCGCGAGCAGGTGGCGGCCCTGTCGCATCCCAATCTCAGCGTGCTGCGCCGCCGGCCCAAGGACGCCAGGAGCTTTTATACGGTCATCCGGGTGGAGGACGTGCGGGCGCTGCGCGAGGCGTTGCAGCACACGCGGGGTCGCGCCGGGCACCGCATCGCCGTCATCGACAGCATCGACGAGTGCAACGGTTCGGCCGCGAACGCGCTGCTGAAGACCCTGGAAGAGCCCCCGGCCGACACCACGTTCCTGCTGATCTCGCACCGGCCCGGGCAGTTGCTGCCCACCATCCGCTCGCGCTGCCACAATTTGGCGCTACGACCGCTGGCGGAGGAGCAGGTGGCCGGCATCGTCGCCGCCGATCAGCCGGAACTGGCCGCAGACGCCTTGGAACGCGCCGTGCAACTGGCCGGCGGCCGTCCGCGGCGCGCCTTCGAGACGCTGGCGCTGGCGGCGGACTCGCCGGTGGGCGGGCTGCTCGGCTGGCTGGCGCAGCCGGCGGCGGCGCCGGTCGCCACGGCGCTTGGCCTTGCCGATGCGCTCGGCCGCGATCCGCAGGGGCCGGACATGTCGTTCGCGCGCGAAATCCTGGGCAATTGGCTGGCCGGCGAAATGCGCGACGCGGCGGTGCAGCCGGGCGAGCGCAGGCGGCTTGCCTCGGCCACCGAGCTATGGGACAAGGCACACGCGCTTCTGGAAGAAGCCGACAGCGTCAATCTCGACATGAAACAGACGCTGGTGGTCATCTTCGATGCCATCCGGAAGCATTGCACCCTGATCGCCCCCGAGCCCTTATGACCGCCAAACCGTTCTATATCACGACGCCCATCTTCTACCCCAATGGGGTGCCCCATATCGGCCACGCCTATACGGCCATCGCCAGCGACGCCATCGCCCGCTACCAGCGGCTGGACGGCCGCGACGTGCTGTTCCTGACCGGCACGGACGAGCACGGGCAGAAGATGCAGCAGACGGCGCACAAGGAGGGCATCGAGCCGCTGGAACTGGCCACCCGCAATTCGGCGGTGTTCCGCGAGCTGTGGACGGCGCTCGACATTTCCTACGACGACTATATCCGCACCACCGAGCCGCGCCATCACCGCGCCAGCGAGGCCATCTGGCAGCGCATGGCCGAGGCCGGCGACATCTATCTCGACAAATATTCCGGCTGGTACTCCGTGCGCCAGGAAGCCTTCTTCGACGAGAAGGAGACGACGCTCGGCGAGGACGGGGTGCGCCGCGAGCCGCTCGGCTCGCCCGTCGAATGGGTGGAGGAGGAGAGCTATTTCTTCCGCCTCTCGGCCTTTGGCGACCGGCTCCTCGCGCATTACGACGCCAACCCCGATTTCATCGCGCCGGCCGAGCGCCGCAACGAGGTCGTGAGCTTCGTCAAATCGGGCCTGCGGGACCTTTCCGTGTCGCGCGCCACTTTCGATTGGGGCATCAAGGTGCCGGGTAACGACCGGCACGTGATGTATGTGTGGGTGGATGCCCTCACCAATTACATTACCGCCACCGGCTTTCCCGACGAGAGCGATGCGCGCCGCCGCTTCTGGCCGGCGGATGTGCACCTGATCGGCAAGGACATCATCCGCTTCCACGCGGTCTACTGGCCCGCCTTCCTGATGAGCGCCGGCATCGAGTTGCCGAAACGCGTCTTCGCGCACGGCTTCCTGTTCAACCGCGGGGAAAAGATGTCGAAGTCGGTCGGCAATGTCGTCGATCCCTTCGGGCTGGCGGAGAAATACGGCCGCGACGCGCTGCGCTACTACCTGCTGCGCGAAGTGCCGTTCGGGCAGGACGGCTCCTACAGCCACGAGGCCATCGTCAACCGCATCAATGCCGATCTCGCCAACGATCTGGGCAATCTGGCGCAGCGGTCGCTATCCATGGTCAACAAGCATTGCGACGCCGCCGTGCCGCAACCCGGCCCTTTCACCGCCGAGGACGAGGCGATCCTCGACGCGGTGGACGGCTTGCTGGAAATGACGCGGCAGGCGGTTTCGGTGCAGGCGCTGCACGCCATGCTGGCGGCGGTGTGGCAGGTGGTTGCCGACACCAACCGCTATTTCGCCGGGCAGGAGCCCTGGGCGCTGCGCAAGAGCGACCCGGCGCGCATGGCTACGGTGCTCTATGTGACCATCGAGGCGCTGCGGCAGGTGGCCATTCTCTGCCAGCCGGTGATGCCCGATGCCGCCGCGCGGCTGCTGACACTGCTCGGGGTGGGGGCGGAAGAACGGCAATTCGACCGGCTCGGGGCGGCCGGCCGGGCACGTGCCGGCACGCCGCTGCCGGCGCCCGAGGGCGTGTTCCCGCGCTATGTCGAGCCCGAGCAGGGCGCCTGAGCCATGCTGATCGACAGTCATTGCCATCTCGATTTCGAAGCTCTGTCGGCGGATCTGGATGGCGTGATGGCACGCGCCGCGGCGGCGGGCGTCAGTGGCATGGTGACGATTTCCACAAGGGTGGATAACTTTTCCACCTATGCGGCGCTGGCCGAACGTTTCGCGAACGTCTGGTGCTCGGTCGGCACGCATCCGCACAATGCCGACCAGGAGCTGCATATCGAAACGGATGATCTTGTCCGCCTAAGTGCCCATCCGCGCTGCGTTGCTATCGGCGAGGCGGGGCTGGATTATTTTTACAACAACGCCCCGCGCGCGGCGCAGGCCGAGGGTTTCCGCCGGCATATCGCGGCGGCGCGCCGCACCGGTCTTCCCCTGGTTATCCACAGCCGGCAGGCCGACGAACACATGGCCGCGATCCTCGAAGAAGAAAGCGGGCAGGGGGCCTTTCCCTTCGTGCTGCATTGCTTCAGCTCGGGCATCGAACTGGCCCGGCGGGCGCTGGCACTGGGCGGCTATGTCTCGTTTTCCGGCATCGTCACCTTCAAGAATGCCGAGGAAATCCGCGACGTGGCGCGGCTGGTGCCGGCCGACCGCTATCTGGTGGAAACCGATGCGCCGTATCTGGCGCCGGTGCCGCATCGCGGCCAGTCCAACGAGCCGGGCTTCGTGCGGCATACGGCGGAGAAAGTCGCGGCCGTGCGCGGTATATCCCTCGAGCAGCTGGGCCGCGAGACGACCGCCAATTTCGGCCGGCTGTTCAGCAAGACGGGCGTGAGCTGAGGCCATGACCCGCAGGATCATCGCGACCATATTGGGCTGCGGCTCGTCCGGCGGGGTGCCGCGCATCGGCAATGACTGGGGCAGCTGCGATCCGCACGAGCCGCGCAACCGCCGGCGGCGCTGCGCGCTGCTCATCGAAGCCTGGCGCGATGACGACAGCGAGCCGACGCGGGCGCTCATCGACACCGGCTGCGATCTGCGCGAGCAATTGCTCGACGCCGCCGTCGACCGCGTGGATGCGGTCTTTTATACGCATGAACACGCCGACCATACCCATGGCATCGACGACCTGCGCGTGCTGGCGCTGCGCAACCGGCGGCGCGTGGACGTGTATTTTTCCGCCAGTTGCGGCGAACGGCTGCGCGCCGCTTTCGGCTATTGCTTCGAGACGCCGCCGGGCGGCGGCTATCCGCCGATCCTCAACGCGCACGAGATCGTCGCGGGACAGACCATCGTCGTGGACGGGCCCGGCGGGCCGCTCGCGGTGGAGGCGTTCCGGCAATTGCACGGCGAGATCGATTCGCTCGGCTTCCGCGTCGCCGGCTTTGCCTATAGTTGCGATCTTTCCGGCTTTCCCGAAACGGCGCACACGGCGATCAGCAACCTCGACCTGTGGGTTCTCGACGCGCTGCGGCCCACGCCGCATCCCAGCCATCTGAGCCTGCCGGAATCGCTGGCGCTGATTGAGCGCTTCCAGCCGCACCGCGCCGTGCTGACCGACATGCATGTCGACATGGATTATGCCCAACTCAAGGCGAGCCTGCCGGCGAACGTCACGCCGGCCTTTGACGGCATGCGCATCGACGTCCTGACCGGCCGCATTCTCAATCCATAGCGGGGCCATTTCGGCGTACCCGGGAAAAGCCCGGTTTTGCGGCGTTTCAAGCCCATAAAAGTTCCATAATATATATTATGCGAAAAACGGAAATGAGGTGCGAGGGCGGCGTGCCACTGGCGTTGGGCGGCATTTGCGGCGTGGGATGGCATCTACTGGTGTGGGAGCACGCCTGCGACCTTGGATGAAACCTGCCGGCGCGGAACGTCGCCTTCTCCCCCGGTAAGCGCCTTGTGCGTGTCGGCATGGCGGGCCGGTGTTTGCTAAGGTGGCGCGAAACGATTCCAGGAAGCTCTTGCATGCAACCCTCCCGCGACATTTCCCGGCTCATCGAGATCATGGCAAGGCTGCGCGACCCCAATGGCGGGTGTCCGTGGGACCTGGAGCAGGATTTTCGTTCGATCCGCAACTACACCATCGAGGAAGCCTATGAGGTGGCGGACGCCATCGAGCGCGAGGATTTCAACGATCTGCGCGAGGAACTGGGCGACCTGCTGCTGCAGCCGGTCTATCACGCGCAGATGGCCAGCGAGGCCGGCCATTTCGATATCGGCGACGTCATCTATACGGTCACCGAAAAACTGATCCGGCGGCATCCGCACGTCTTTGGCGATATCAGGGAAAACGGCGCTACGGCCGCGCAGGCCCGCTGGGAGGCGATCAAGGTCGAGGAGCGCGCTGCCAAGGCCGAACGCAAGGGCGAAACGGCGCCCTCGCTGCTCGATGACGTGCCCGCCGTGCTGCCCGCCCTCGCCCGCGCCGAAAAGCTGACCAAGCGCGCCGCCAAGGTGGGGTTCGACTGGCCCGATTTTCCCGGTGTGCGGGCCAAGGTCGAGGAAGAACTGCACGAGGTGTCGGACGCCGTGAGCAGTGGCGACGCGGCCGCCATACATGAAGAAGTCGGCGACCTGCTGTTTGCCGTGGCCAATCTGGCCCGCAAGGCCGGTGTCGACCCCGAGGCGGCGCTGCGCGACGCCAACAGCAAGTTCACGCGGCGCTTCCACCATGTCGAAGCGCGGTGCCGCGAGGATGGCGTCATGCCGGCGGACGCCGGCCTCGACCGCCTGGACGGCTACTGGAACGAAATCCGGGCGGCGGACAAGGCGGGCTGAAACAGCGCCCGCGCATGCGCCGCGTCAGAGATCGGCGACGGCGATGCGGCCGTTGAAGCGCTCGAGAAAGGCCGCCTTGTGGCGGGAATCGATGCGGACCACGAAATCCGAGCCCTGCTCGGTGGGTTCGCTGCGCGAAATCACTTCCGCATGGCTGTGCAGCCAGCCAATATCGCTGCCGGCGCTGTGCGGCACGTGCACGTGATAGGTCCGGCTCCTTTCGGCCAGCGCCGCCTCGATGGCCAGTTTCAGGTCTTCGAGCCCCTGCCCGGTCCGGGCTGAAACCGGGATGGCGGCGGCGATCTTGCCGGCGGGCGCCACGGTGGCGAGCAGCGTGGCGGGATCGTCGAGCAGGTCGATCTTGTTCCAGACCTCGATGATCGGCGTCGTTTCGGGCGTAACCCCCAGTTCCGCCAGCACTTTCAGCACTTCCTGCGCCTGGGCGGCGTGGTCCGGATTGGCGACGTCACGGGCGTGCAGGATGATATCGGCATCCAGCACTTCTTCCAGCGTAGCGCGGAAGGCCGCCACGAGATCGTGCGGCAGGTCGGCAACGAACCCCACGGTGTCGCTCAGCATGACGGGGCGGCCATGCGGCAGCTCCAGCCGGCGGACGGTGGTGTCGAGGGTAGCGAACAGCAGGTTCTCGGCAAATACCCCTGCCCCGGTCAACACATTGAAGAGGCTCGATTTCCCGGCATTGGTATAGCCGACCAGCGCGACGATCGGGAACGGCGCCTTCTCGCGCTTGCGGCGCTGCTGGGCGCGGGTGCGCTTGACCTTTTCCAGCCGCTCTTCCAGCAACACTATCCGTTCGGTGATCTGCCGGCGGTCGCTTTCGATCTGGGTTTCGCCGGGGCCGCCCATGAATCCCATGCCGCCGCTGCCGCGCTGGCGCTCGAGGTGGGTCCAGGAGCGCACGAGCCGGCTTTTCTGGTAGTTGAGGTGAGCCAGCTCAACCTGCAGCACGCCTTCGCGCGTGGCGGCGCGCTCGCCGAAAATTTCGAGGATCAGCGCGGTCCGGTCCAGCACCTTGGCACCGGTCTCGCGTTCGAGATTGCGCTGCTGGATAGGGCTGAGCGCCGCATCCACCAGCAGCAGGTCGATATCGTCGCGCTTGACCCGCTCGGCCAGGGTTTTGACGTGGCCGCCGCCGATGAAGGTCGCCGGCTTGATGTCGCGCACCCGCACGATTTCGGAAAACACGATGTCGAGCCGGATGGCCGCCGCCAAGCCCTCGAATTCGGCCTGTCGCGATTCGATGCTGTGGGTGGTCGGCGCGCTCCGCAGCTCGGGACAGATCAGCCCGGCACGAGTGGGCTGCTCCCGCCGGTCGATAAAGCGCTGCGGGCCGGCAGCGCCGCCCTGTGCCTCGTCATTGTCCGTTCCGCGACCCGTCAGTTCTGGTCCGTCCCGTGCTCGGGATCGAACAACTGGATCGGTGCGCCCGGCATGATGGTCGAAATGGCGTGCTTGTAGACCAGCTGCGACTGCGCGTCGCGGCGCAGCAGCAGGCAGAAATTATCGAACCAGGTGATGACCCCCTGGAGCTTGACGCCGTTGACCAGAAAAATCGTCACCGGGACTTTTTGCTTGCGAACGTGGTTGAGGAAGGAATCCTGCAGGTTTTGCTGCTTTTCACTAGCCATTGAGGCCTCTATTGTCGCGGCATTGATTGTCGCTGTTGTGATCGCAATTTCTTGCGCCTGGCCCAAAGACTGCCGCCCAGTCCCCGGCCCCGGAATTATCATTCAAGTTGAGTTATGGCATATTCGCCGACACCTGCCTACCCGCGCCAGCGCGCTGACGCTGCGCTAATTTCATTGCCGCCTACAGCCCCAGCGACTTGATCTTGCGGTGCAGCGCGCTGCGCTCCATGCCGACGAATTCCGCGGTTTTCGAGATATTGCCGCCAAAACGCTCGATCTGCGCCAGCAGGTATTGCCGTTCGAAGACCTCGCGCGCCTCGCGCAGCGGCAGGCTCATCAGATGGGCCGACGCGTCGGTGTCGCCCACGGTAGGCAGCACTTCGCCGATATCGGAGGGCAGCATGGCCGCCGTGATGACGCCGCCTTCGGGCTGCTGGTCCTTCATCAGGATGAGCAGGCGCTCGATGGAATTGCGCAACTGGCGGGCATTACCCGGCCAATCCTGCGCCTGGAGCACGGCCATGGCGTCGTCACCGACGCTCATGCGCTGCAGGTTGTGCATGCGGCACAGCTGCTCGATGAACACGGCCACCAGCGGCGGCACGTCCTCGCGCCGTTCGCGGAGCGGGGTGATCGGCAGGGGAACGATGGAGAGGCGGTGGAACAGGTCGGAGCGGAACTCGCCGGCCTCCACTTGCGCCGCGACGTTCTGCGAGCTGGAGGAGATGATGCGCACGTCGATGGGTACGGCCTGCGAGCCGCCGACGCGGCTGAAGCGGTTTTCGACCAGGGTACGCAGCAGCGTCGCCTGCACCGCCGGCGGCAGGGTCGTCACCTCGGACAGGTAGAGCGTGCCGCCATGGGCGCGTTCGAGCGCCCCGACCTCGATCTTGAGCAGGCCGTTCTTTTCGCGCGTTTCCCGCCCGAAGAGCACCACCGGCACCTCGTCGGGGGCGTAGAGCGAGGCGTTGATTTCCACGAACGGCGAATCGGCGCGCGGGCTGCGCTGGTGGATGAGCCGCGCCACCAGCCCCTTGCCTGCCCCCGACGGCCCGGAAACGAAAATGCGCGAATTGGTGGGCGCCGATTTTTCGATGAGGCTGCGGACCTGATGCAGCGCCGGCGAGGTGCCGGCCATTTCCGCGCTCTTGGTGGCCGCGCGTTCCTTGAGCTCGGCGACCTCGTTGCGCAGGCGCGTCGCTTCCATGGCCCGCTGGGTGATGTGCAGCAGGCGGTCGATCTTGAACGGCTTTTCGATATAGTCGTAGGCGCCGCGCCGAATGGCGGAGACGGCGGTCTCGACATTGCCGTGGCCGGAAATCATCACCACCGGCATGTCGGGGTGCTGGCTCTGGAAGACGTCGAGCAGCTGCAACCCGTCCAGCCTTGAACCCTGCATCCAGATATCGAGAAAGACCAGGCTCGGCCGGCGCCGCGCGATCTCGTTGAGGCCGCTGTCGGCGTCGTGGGCCTGCCGCGTTTCGTAGCCTTCGTCCTCGAGAATGCCGGCGACCAGGTCGCGGATGTCGTCCTCGTCGTCGATGATGAGTATGTCGAGTGCCATCTAGTTCTGAACCGCCGCTTGCATGGGCGGGTCCTCCTGCTCGGGCGCGGTGCCGTCCGCTGGAACGGCGGCGCCCTCGTTATTGGTCCTGGTAGGCGGATTGAGCGGCAGGGTGAAGGTGACGCATGCGCCCACCCTGCCCTGCGCGTCGGGTTCGGCGTCGACAAGCTCGACGATGCCCCCATGCTGTTCGATAATCCGGGCGACGATGGCGAGGCCGAGGCCGGTGCCCTTCTCGCGCGTGGTCATGTAGGGCTCCAGCAGGCGCTGCCGGTTTTCCCGCGGCCAGCCGCGGCCGTTGTCGGAGACGGCGACGCGGGCGTGCTGGTCCTCGATCTGCCCCTGCACCGTAATGGTGGGGTGCCAGTCGCTGCCGTCCATGGTGAGGCCTTCGAAGGCTTCCACCGCATTCTTGATGAGATTGGTGAGGGTCTGGGCGACGAGGCGGCTGTCGAACCAGGCCCAGATGGCTTCGTCGGGCAGTTCGGTGACGATATCGACCTCGGGCAGGCGCACGCTTTCGAGAAACACCGCCTGGCGGATGGTGTCGCTGAGGTCGGCCCTTTCGGGCGCCGATTCCGGCATTCGCGCAAAGGCGGAAAACTCGTCGACCATGCGGCCGATATCGCCCACCTGCCGCACGATGGTGTTGATGCATTTGTCGAAGACGTCGCGGTCATCCTCGAGCTTGTTGCCGTAGCGGCGGCGCAGGCGCTCGGCCGAGAGCTGGATGGGGGTCAGCGGGTTCTTGATCTCGTGGGCGATGCGGCGCGCCACGTCCGCCCAGGCGCTGGTGCGCTGGGCCGATTCGAGGTCGGTGATATCGTCGAAGGTCAGCACATAACCCTTGGATTCGGTGATCGAGCCTTCGCGCGTCAACTGCACCTGATAGATACGCCGGTCGGTCTCGTTACCGAGCTGAATCTGGTCGCGGACCTGGCCACGGCGGGCCGAGCGCGCTTTCTCCATGGTGGGAGCGATTTCGGGCATGATCTCTTCCATGCGCTCGCCCATCAGCTCGATTTCGGTGCGGCCCAGCATCTGACAGGCGCGGGCATTGACCAGCGTCACGGCGCCGAACGGATCGAGGCCGATAATGCCGGCGGAGACGCCCTCCACCACCGCCTCGGTGAACTGGCGGCGCTTTTCGTTGACTTCATTGGCTTTGAGCAGCGCTTCGCGCTGGCTCTTGAGCTGCTGCGTCATGCGGTTGAAGCCGTTGGAAAGGTCGCGCAGATCGCCCCTGCCCTCCTGCACCGGCACCTGCACGTCGAGGTCTCCGGCGCTGACCCGCCGCGACGCGATCATCAGGTTGCGGATGGGGTCGACGAAGCGGTTGGCCAGGGCGATGCCGATCCACAAGGCGGCCAGCAGCAGCACCACCGCCAGGCCCACATACATGATGGTGAAGGTGATCTGGAAGACGAGGCGGTTGGAGGCGTACTGTCTATATTCCGTGATATTTTCGTCGGTTAGCTGCATGTATTCAAGCACTTCAGCATCGACGGGACGGGCGACGAAAAGATAGGTATCGGCGTAGCCGCGCAGCTTGATGACCGAGCCGACGAGATTGGTGCTGCCCGGCGCGATAGCGGTCGGAATGCCCTCCACCACGCCCTGGGTGATGCCCGCGGGCAATTTGGGATAGGCGCCGGCCACGTTGATCTGGGCCCGCAGGATGGTGTTGCCCTCGTGATCGATCAGCGAGGTGAAGGGCAGCGAGCGCGTGACGGCCAGTGCCGTCAGGATGCGGCCGAAACGGTCGGTGTCGTTGACATAGGTCGGATGGGCCTGCTCCAGTTCGGTAGCGACCCAGATGATGTCGTCGCGCAGCACCTGGGCGTGTTCCAGCATGTAGGAGCGGGCCACGAGGCGCGAGCTTTCCACCATGGCGCGGGTGCGCTCGGAGAACCACTGGTCGAGGCCCTGGTTGAGGGCGATGGTGGCCACCACCGCCACCAGCGCTGCCGGCACCGCGGCGACGAAGGCGAACATGGCCACCATGCGCAATTGCAGGCCCGAGCCCGGCTGGCGGCGCAACCGCGCCTGCATCAGCAGCACGGCCTCGGTGACTACCAGCGCGATCACCAGCAGCACCAGAATGCCCGTGACCACCCAGATGATGGTCCAGACGCCCGTCGACGGTTCGATCTGGCTGGTTCCCGACAGGATCAGGAACGAGATGGACGACATCAGGACGGAGGCAAAAACCACCACGAAGCCCAGAATGCGCAGGGCACGGTTGTTTTCGAGGCCTGCAAACAAGCGGCGCGCCGACGACGAGTCGGCGGCAACACTCTCAACTGGATTGTCGGTAGGTGTGACCCTATCGGCCATAAAGTGCCCGAACCCCTTACTTCTCCGCGGCCTTTTCGGCGGCCGCAATCCGTTCCGGTTTGCCCCATATGGGGGAAGTCAGCGGAAGAAAGGTGAAGCCTGACCCAATTCCGCCGACCCTTCAAGACAATTGTTGCCAAAATGTGACACTCGAAACCGGACGGCCAGCCGGCGAAATCGCTCCAGTGGAGCGATTTCAGGTTTCGAGGCCCGAAGAGCTACGCTCGCAGGGCACGAATCCCGGACCTCAAAGTCGACCAATGGCCCCGAGGACGACGCCTCCGGGCACGACCCCCCGGCCTTCAAACCCGGGCGGCGCCGGCGCGCCCTACCCGCCCCGGCGGCTCTGCTTGACGATTTCGATGCTGTGCGTGCGGATTTTCTTGCGCAGGGTGTTGCGGTTGAGGCCAAGCAGGTCGGCGGCCTTGATCTGGTTGCCGCCGCAGGCGTTGAGCACCATGGCGATGAGCGGCGCTTCCACCCGGTCGAGTACGCGTTGATAAAGCCCCGCCGGGGGCAGGTTAGGCTCGTATTCGCGCAAGAGCTGGCTCACATGGCTTTCGACGGCGGCGGCGACGTCCAGCGGCCCGGCGGCGCCACCCATGGGCGGACGGTCGGCGATGTTGAGCTCGTTCTCGACGATCTCGCCGGAAATCTGCTCGTCGGCGTAGAGCGCGGTGAGCCGCCGGACGAGGTTTTCAAGCTCGCGTACATTGCCCGGCCAGGCATAGTTCTGCATGAGGCGGACGGCCTCGGGCGCGAAGGTTTTCACCGGATCGCCCTCGCGATGGGCGGCGCGCAGGAAATGCTGGGCGAGGTCGGCAATGTCGTCCGTGCGCTCGCGCAGCGGCGGCAGGCGGATGGGCACGACGTTGAGGCGATAGAACAGGTCCTCGCGGAACAGGCCCTGGCGGATCAGCTGGCCGAGGTCGCGATGGGTGGCGGCGACGATGCGCACATTGGTGCGAATAGCGGCGCGGCCGCCGACCATGGTGTATTCGCCCTCCTGCAGGACGCGCAGCAGGCGGGTCTGGGCGTCCATCGGCATGTCGCCGATTTCATCGAGGAACAGCGTGCCGCCCTCGGCCTGCTCGAAGCGTCCCGAGGTGCGGCTGCTGGCGCCGGTAAAGGCGCCCTTCTCGTGCCCGAACAGTTCGGCCTCGATGAGGTCGCGCGGAATGGCGGCCATGTTGATGGCGACGAACGGGCCGTTGCGGCGCTTGCCGAAATCGTGCAGGGCGCGGGCGACCAGTTCCTTGCCGGTCCCACTCTCGCCCGTGATCATCACGGTGAGATCGGTCTGCATCAGCCGCGCCAGCGCCCGATAAATATCCTGCATGGCGGCGGAGCGGCCCACCAGCGGCATGGATTCGCCCACCTCTTCGGTGCCGCGGTCGGCCGGCGTGGGCTTTTTGGCGTCGGCCAGCGCCCTCGAGACCACCGACAGGACCTCGGTGATGTCGAAGGGCTTTGGCAGATATTCATAGGCGCCCACTTCCGAGGCGCGGATGGCGGTCATGAAGGTGTTCTGCGCGCTCATGACGATCATCGGCAGGTCGGGGCGCAGTTTCTTGATCTTGGGCATGACCTCGAAGGCGTTGCCATCGGGCATGGCCACATCGGTGATCAGCACATCGCCCTCGCCGCGGCTGGCCCAGTTCCACATGGTGGACATGTTGCCGGTGGGGCGCACCTCGTAGCCGGCGCGCGTGAGGGCCTGGTTGAGTACCATGCGGATGGCGGCATCGTCATCGGCGAGCAGAACGACGTGGGTCATCTACGGATTGTCTCCCGCGCTGTGCACGACGGACCGGAGTCCGGTGCTGGCTACCGGCAGCAGGATGCGAAACCGGGTGCGGCCCGGCCGGCTTTCGCAATCGATGACCCCGCCATGATCGCCGATGATCTTGGCGACGAGGGCCAGCCCGAGGCCGGAGCCGGCGGTCTTGGTAGTGACGAAGGGATCGAACAGGAATGGCATGGTGTCGGGCGGCACGCCGGGGCCGTTATCCTCGATGGCGATCTCCAGCGGCAGGGAGATGCGCTCGGCCACTCCCGCCACGCTGATGCGCACGCCGGGGCGAAAGGCGGTGGAAAGTTTTATTTCCGGTTTCTGTGTCCGTTCAAGTGATTCGGCGGCGTTCTTGATGATGTTGATGAACACCTGGATGAGCTGGTCGCGATTGCCGTAAACGGGGGGCAGCGACGGGTCGTATTCTTCCGAAAACACGATGCCGCGCGCCACACCGCTGCGGGCGAGCAGTTTGACCCGGTCGAGCACGACGTGAATGTTGATGGGCTCGCGCTCGATGGGGCGTTCGTCGCCAAAGGCCTCCACCCGGTCGATGAGGCCGACGATGCGGTCGGTTTCGTCGCGGATCAGCCGGGCCAGCGGTACCTCGTCGGCCGGCACGGATTGCTCGAGAAGCTGGGCGGCGCCGCGAATGCCGGAGAGAGGGTTCTTGATTTCGTGCGCCAGCATGGCGGCGAGGCCCGTTACCGAGCGCGCGGCACCGCGCGACACCATCTGCCGGTCGATCTTATCGGCCATGGTGCGCTCCTGGATGAGCAGGGTGATGCGCTCGTCGCGGTCGGAGACGGGGCTGGCGAAGACATCGGCGATGCGTTCGTCGCCAAAGCGCGATGAGCCGACGCGGATGCGGTATTCCATCATGGGGGCGTGGCGCTGCGCCACCGTTTCGACCAGCGCGATGATGGGCGAGCCGAAGGCGATGAGGTCGTCGAGCCGCTGCCGGGTGAGGACGTTGACCGAGGCGCCGAAGAAGGCTTCGGCGGCGTAGTTGACAAAGAGAATGCGGCGCTCCCCATCCAGCACCACGATCGGCTGCGGCAGGGCCTGCAACACGGCGGTGGCGGGCACGGCGTCGAAGGCGGTTGGTGCGGCGGCGGTCACGCCGCCACCCGCCGGTCATCGGCGAACAGCGTGGCTATGAGCGCCGTTACCGCCTTGGGGTCGTCATTGTCGAGCAGCGCCCGGCGCGTGGGCTTGTCGAGCTCCAGCCCCGCCGCCTCGGCGTACCAGTCGAGGTGTTTGCGGGCGGCGCGCAGGCCGACCTCCCGGCCGTAGTCGCGCAGCATTTCCTCGTATTGCCAGCAGATGAGGTCGACCAGGGCGGCGCCGGTGGGCGTTGCCGGACCTACGCTGCCGTCGAGCGCCGCGCCGACCTGCCCGACGCGCCAGGGCCGGCCCTGCGCGCCCCGGCCGAGCATGACGCCCGCCGCCCCCGACTGGTGCAGGGCTTCGCGGGCGCTTTCGAGGTCGGCGATATCGCCATTGACGATTACCGGTACGGAAACCGCCTCGGTGACGGGCCGCACCAGCGCCCAGCGCGCGGTGCCCTTGTAAAACTGCTGGCGCGTACGGCCGTGTACCGTGATCATCTGCGCCCCTGCCCCGACGGCGAGCCGGGCGATCTGCGGGGCGTTGAGGGTGTCGTCGTCCCAGCCGAGCCGCATCTTGACCGTGACCGGCAGGCAGGTAGCGCCGGCCACCGCCTCGACGATGGCCAGCGCCAGGTCGGGCGCCCGCATCAGCGCCGAGCCTGCATAGCCGGTGGTGACGCGTTTGGCCGGGCAGCCGAAATTGATGTCGATGATGTCGGCGCCGGCGCCCTCGGCGATACGGGCGCCTTCGGCCATCCAGTGCGGTTCGCAACCCGCCAGTTGCACCATATGCGGCAGGTGGCCGGCGCGATCCAGCTTGCGCACCATGCCGCCGTGGCCGGTGCCCAGCGCGGCGCTGGCAATCATTTCGGAGACCACCATGCCGGCGCCGTAGCGGGCGGCCAGATCACGGAAGGAGCGGTCGGTAATGCCGGCCATGGGCGCGAGGAACGCCCGATTGCGCAGCGCATGCGGACCGATGCTCAATGCGCAGGCGGCTGTCGTCACGAATTGCCCCGGAAATGTTCAATTTGATGATGGTGCCTGCACAATAATCATTTTGCCGGGCGGCGCAACAAAAACGCATGGCGGAAAGGGATGGCCAGCCGGCTCTTGTCGCGTGGCGAGGGCCGGGCTAGACCGGGAGCAAATGGCGGTTCCTTGCAGAGTGTTTGTGCTTCCATGCGTTCAAAATCCATAGCCGTCGTCATCGTGGCGGCCGGCAAGGGCGAGCGGGCCGGCGGCGCCGGCGATGCCGATCCCAAGCAGTATCGGCTGCTGGCGGGCAAGCCGGTCCTCGCCCGGACCATCGCGGCGTTTCTGGCGCAGCCGCAGGTCGGGTGGGTCGTGCCGGTCATCCACCCTGAGCACGTCGCCCGTTTTGCCGGTCTCGGCCTTGCCGATGAGCGCCTGATGGCGCCGGTTATGGGCGGTAGCACCCGGCAGGAATCGGTGCTGGCGGGGTTACGGGCGCTCACGGCGGTGCAGCCCGACCTCGTGCTGATCCAGGATGCCGCCCGGCCCTTTGCTACGCCGGAACTGATGGGGGCGGTCATCGCCGCGCTCGACCGGCACGATGGCACCCTGCCCGCTCTGCCGCTCACTGATACCATCAAGCGCTCCCGCAACGGCCGCGAGGTCGATGGCACGGAAGACCGGCGGCAATTGGCGGCCGCGCAGACGCCGCAGGGTTTTAGTTTCCAGAAGATCCTGGCGGCGCATGAACGGGCGGCGGGTGCGGCGCGCGATTTCACCGACGACGCGGAAATCGCCGAATGGGCCGGCCTCAGCGTGGCGCTGGTCCCGGGCGAGCCCAACAACATCAAGATCACCCACCCCGAGGATTTTTCTCGCGCCGAGCGCATCGTGCAAGGAGACCGCCACATGGAGACCCGCATCGGCACCGGCTATGACGTGCACCAACTCGAGCCGGGGGATGGCGTGTGGCTGGGCGGGGTAAAAATTCCCCATTCCGCGCGCCTCAGCGGCCATTCGGACGCGGATGTGGCGCTGCATGCGGCGACCGACGCCATTTTGGGGGCCATCGGGGAAGGTGATATCGGCGTGCATTTCCCGCCCAGCGACATGCGCTGGCACGGCGCGGCGTCCACGATTTTTCTCCAGCATGCGGGCGAACTGGTCGCGCGTGCCGGCGGGCGGATCGTCAATCTGGACGTGACAATCGTGGCGGAAGCGCCGAGGATCGCTCCACACGCCCCCGCCATGTGCGCGGTCATTGCCGAGACGCTGGGGATCTCGGTGCGCCGCGTGGCGGTCAAGGCGACAACCAACGAAAAGCTCGGCTTCATCGGGCGGGAGGAAGGGATCGTGGCCATGGCGAGCGCAAGCGTGGAAATGCCGGGAGGGGACTGAGATGGCAGCGAAAACCAAGCCGTCCGCCGCCAAGCAGATCATCGATATCCTGGCCGAGCGCCAGCAGACGCTGGTGACGGCGGAAAGCTGCACCGGCGGGCTGATCGCCGCGACCCTCACCGGGGTTCCCGGATCGTCCGCCGCCTTCCATGGCGGCTTCGTCACTTACGCCAATACCGCCAAGTCGCGGATGATCCATGTGCAGTCGCGGCTGATCCGCGACTATGGGGCGGTGAGCAACCAGGTGGCCCGCGCCATGGCGGACGGCGCCCGCAATACGGCGCGCGTCGATTTCGCGGTGTCCTCCACCGGCGTCGCCGGCCCCGATGGCGGCTCGGTGAAAAAGCCGGTCGGGCTGGTTTATGTCGCCGTGTCGTCCAATCTCGCCACGGTGGTCATCGAGCACCGGTTCGGCGATATCGGGCGCGAGGCGGTGCGCAAGGCGACGGTGGACGCAGCGCTCGAACTCGTGCTGCAGGTGCTGACCAGCGAGCATGCGCCATAGCCGGCGGCGCCGTCAGGCGCCGAACCGCCGGTCGGCCTCGTCGGAAAAGGCCTGCATGATTTCTTCCTGCTTGGCGGCAAAAGCCGGCTCGGCAATGGCGGCCACCAGCGGGTTGGAAAACTTGAAATCGATCTCGAAGCGCACCCGCGTGCCCTCGCCTTCCGCGTCGAACCGCCAGAGGCTGTCCAGATAGGCGAAGGGGCCGTCGACCGCCTTGGCGGCAATAGTGAGCGCCTGCCGGTCCAGCGTCACCCGGCTGGTATAGGCTTGGGTGATGGGGCCGAAGGACAGGGTCATCTGGGCCAGCCTGATGTCCTTGCCCGCCGCCATCGGGTCGGGGCGCACGATCATCGCCCGGCAATTGGGGATGAAGCGGGGGTAATCCTCGAGGTCGGCGACGATATCGTACATGCGCTGGGGCAGATGCAGGACGTGCTTTTCGTAAAAGCGCTTCATCAATGCCCCAGCCTGGCCATGCGCGCCTCGCGCAGGCGGGTGAAGTCGTCGCCGGCGTGGTAGGACGAGCGCGTCAGCGGGCTCGAGGCGACCAGCAGGAAGCCCTTGGCCGTGGCGACGGTGGCGTAGGACTTGAATTCCTCCGGCGTCACGAAGCGCTGCAACGGATAGTGCTTCTTGGTGGGCTGCAAATACTGCCCGATGGTGAGGAAATCGACATCGGCCGAGCGCAGGTCGTCCATGAGCTGGAGCACTTCGTTGCGCTCCTCGCCCAGCCCGACCATGATGCCGGACTTGGTGAAGATGGTCGGATCGAGCTCCTTGACGCGCTGCAACAGGCGGATGGAGTGGAAGTAGCGGGCACCGGGCCGCACCTTGAGGTATTTCGAGGGCACGGTTTCGAGGTTGTGGTTGAAGACGTCCGGCTTCGACGCCACGACGATCTCCAGCGCCCCTTCCTTGCGCAGGAAGTCGGGCGTGAGGATTTCGATGGTGGTGCGCGGGTTGCGGGCGCGGATGGCCCGTACCACGTCGGCAAAGTGCTGCGCGCCGCCATCGGCGAGATCGTCGCGGTCCACCGAGGTTATGACGACGTGCTCGAGCCCCAGCTTGGCCACCGCGGTCGCCACGTTTTCGGGCTCCTGCGGGTCGAGCGGCCCGGGCAGGCCGGTACGCACGTTGCAGAAGGCGCAGGCGCGGGTGCAAATCTCGCCCATGATCATCATGGTGGCGTGCTTCTTGCTCCAGCATTCCCCGATATTGGGGCAGCCGGCCTCCTCGCACACCGTCACGAGATTGTTCTCGCGCACGATTTTCTGGGTTTCCTGATAGACCGGCGAGCCGGGCGCCTTCACCCGGATCCAGTCGGGCTTGCGCAGCATGACGCTTTCGGGCCGGTTGACCTTTTCGGGGTGGCGGGGACGAGCGGCAATGTCGATGAGCGTGACCATGTCAGTCCTGACTGGGCCTTTCCTGCCTTCGGGGGGCACAGTGCCGAAGGAATTGCCCGTTATATCGCTTGCTTATGCGGCCGGTTCAACCGGCCCATTGGTCGCGGGGCCCTGCCCCGCCCTCACTGCATGACTTCGGCGATGTCCACCCAGTCGCCCCGGCGGGACGCCGAAAGAATGGAGGCCTGCACCATGCCGAGCGAGCCGAGATTATCGGCGCCGGAGCTGAAGCCACGCGGCACGACGCCGGTTTCGACGACCGCAGCGATGGTGTTGAGCGTCCCCGTGCGGTCGGCGAATTTCACCGGGTCGAGCGTCACCTGTTCCGGCGCCCCGTCGAGGGGGCGCAGCGTCAGCAGGTCCGGTCCGGCCCGATCGCGGAAATGGTCGCGCGAGCTCCAGGCGATCTGGCCCTGCGTGCCGTCCATCACCCACTCGCCCGCCCAGGGCGTCACCGGCCCGGTATTCATCCAGCTCGCGCGGTAGGACACCATGGTGCCCCGGCTGAACTCGATGGTGGCAATGCCGCTGGGATGGAAGTGGAACGGGCTGCCGGGCGGGTTCCAGGTGCGGCAGGAGAGGCGCACCGGCTCGTCGCCCAACACGAAGCGCAACAGATCGAAATGGTGGATGGACATGTCCGCCAGCAGCGGGTCGGGCATGTCCCAATAGCGATAGCCCTGGCTGGGGCCGTGCCGGCGGAAATCGATGGCGACCATATTGAGCGCCCCGAACTGGCCCGCCGCGATGAGATCGCTCGCCACGATGGGCGCCGGCTGGTGGCGATAATTCTGGCTCACCATCAGCACGCGGTCCTGCGCCGCCGCCAGCGCGACGAGCTCCTTGCCCTGGGCGATGGTGGTAGTGAAGGGCTTTTCGACCAGCACATGGTAGCCCAATTCCAGGCAGCGCTTGACCACCGGATAGTGCGCCTCGGTGCGCAGCGTGCAGAGCGCCAGCGTGGCGTCGCTATGCCGGGCGGCGTCTTCCAGGCTGGCAAAGCAGAGGCGCGGATCGATGCCCAGCTCGGTCTGGACGCGGCTGGTCGCCTCGGGATTGGTATCCACATAGCCCACCATCTCGATAGTGGGAACTTTGGGGATAACTTCTTTCGACCAGCTGAATCCCCAGTGTCCCAGGCCGATCTGGATCGCTTTGACCATGTGGATAACTCCTTGCCGGCGCCGTCAGATGTTCAGCGCCCGGCCGTAGGCGTCGAGCACGCTTTCCTTCATCGTCTCGCTCAGCGTCGGGTGCGGGAAGATGGTGTGGATCAGCTCTTCCTCAGTGGTTTCGAGGTTCATCGCCACGACGAAACCCTGGATCAGCTCGGTCACTTCCGCGCCGATCATGTGGGCGCCCAGCAATTCCCCCGTCTTCGCGTCGAAAATGGTCTTCACCAGCCCGTCCGGTTCCCCGAGCGCAATGGCCTTGCCGTTGCCCACGAAGGGGAAGCGCCCCACCTTGATCTCGCGGCCGGCTTCCCTGGCCTTCGCCTCGGTGAGGCCGACGCTGGCCACCTGCGGCTCGCAATAGGTACAGCCGGGCACTTTCAGCTTGTCGAGGCCATGAACCGGGAGGCCGGCGATCTTTTCGACGGTGACGACCGCTTCGTGCTCGGCCTTATGCGCCAGCATGGGCGGGCCGGCGACGTCGCCGATGGCCCAGATGCCGTCCACATTGGTCTTGCCGTAGGCGTCGATGACAATGGCGCCGCGCTCGGTCTTGACGCCCAGCGCCTCGAGCCCCAGCCCTTCGATATTGCATTGCACGCCGACCGCCGAGATCAGCCGGTCACCGGCGATCTGCTGGGTCTTGCCGTCCTTGGTCTCGACATGGGCGACGACGCCGCCCTTCGTCTTTTCGACCTTAGAAACCTTGGCCTCGGTCAGGATGCGGATGCCGCGCTTTTCCAGGCGCTTGCGCGCCAGCCCGGAGATTTCCTCGTCCTCTACCGGCAGGACGCGCGGCAGGAGCTCGATCACCGTCACTTCGGCGCCGAGCGAGCGATAGAAGGAGGCAAACTCGATGCCGATGGCGCCCGAGCCCATCACCACCAGCGATTTGGGCATTTCGGCGGGCTTCAGCGCCTCGAAATAGGTCCAGATCCTGTCGCCGTCCGGCTCGATGCCGGGCAGCACGCGCGGCCGCGCGCCGGTGGCGATGACGATGTTTTTCGCCTTGTAGGTGCCTTCGCCCAACGCGTTCTTCGGCACCGGCCCCTGCGGCTCGACGATCGGCTTTTTCGTCGGCGAAACCTTGACTTCACCGGGCTTGGTGATGGTGGCTTCGCCCCAGATGATGTCGACCTTGTTTTTCTTCATCAGGAACTGCACGCCATTGTTCATCTGCGCTGCGATGGCCCGCGAACGCTTGACGATGCCGCCAAGATCGAAACCGAATTTATCGGCCGTCAGCCCGTAGTCGCCGGCGTGGCCCATATGGCCGTAGATTTCGGCCGAGCGCAGCAGCGCCTTGGTGGGAATGCAGCCCCAGTTGGAGCAGATGCCCGCCATGTGCTCCCGCTCGACGATGGCCACCTTCATGCCGAGCTGCGCGCCGCGAATGGCCGCGACATAGCCGCCGGGGCCGGCGCCGATGACGAGAAGGTCGTATTGGTCAGCCATGGCGGCCTCCGGAATCGTGAGGGGTCAAAGACCCAGAATCTGTTTGACGAGCGGCGCCAGCCCGGTGCCGATGGCGCGGGTATTGGCCGGATCGAGATGCACGCCGTCATGCGGGTCGGCGTGGGCCACGCTCGCCGCGTCGAAGAAGGCCACGCCGGTCTCTTCGGCATGGCGCCGATAGTGGCGCGCGAAATCGCGCGATTCTGCCAAAAGGTGCGCGAGCCCGCCGAAATTGCTGGCCATGATCTCGTTATCGGTTTCCGCCGCGTGCGGTGGCGAGACGAGGATGATCTGCGGCACCGCTTCGCCGGTGCCGGCGAAGTTGCCGCGCGTCAACTCGACGAGCCGGCGCGCGCCACGCGCCGCCGAAGCGGCGCTGCCCGCGACATAGGGTTTGATGTCGTTCGTGCCGAGCATGATGATGACCATGTCGAGCGGCGCATGGCTGGCCAGCAATACGGGCAGGATGCGGGCGCCATTGCGGTCCACGCCGGCGGTCCAGTCGTCATAGGCGGTGGCGCGCCCACCCAGCCCTTCGGCAATCACCCGCGCCTTGCCGTCGAGGGCCTTTTCCAGCGCGGTGGGCCAGCGATCCTCATAGGCGTGGCGCGGCCCGTCGGCAGGATCGGCGCCATAGGTGAGACTGTCGCCATAAGCGAGAATGGTTTTCATGCGCCCTCTTCCTAAGCCAGCATCATCACCGGATTTTCGATCAGCGTCTTGAAGACGCCCAGCACCTCGGCGCCCAGCGCGCCATCCACCGAGCGGTGGTCGCAGGACAGGGTCGCGGTCATGAACTGGCCGATCTTGATCTGCCCGTTCTCGGGGTAGACGCGCTCCTCGCCGACGCCCACCGCCAGGATGGTGCCGTGCGGGGGGTTGATGACGGCAGCGAAATGCTTGATGCCGAACATGCCCAGATTGGAGACGGAGGACGAGCCGCCCTGATATTCGTGCGGCGCCAGCTTCTTGTTGCGGGCCCGGGTGGCGAGGTCCTTCACCTCCTCGGAAATCTCGCGCAGGCTCTTGGTGTCGCAGCTCTTCACCACCGGGGTGAAAAGGCCACCGGGCACCGAGACGGCGACCGCCACGTCGCTGCGCTTGTGGTAGAGGATGGCGTCGCCGGCCCAGGTAGCATTGGCGGCGGGGACGCGCTGGAGGGCGACGGCCCAGGCCTTCATGATGAAGTCGTTGACCGAGAGCTTGAATTCGGGCTTGCCGTCCTTGCCCTTGGGGGCGGTGGCATTGATCTGCTCGCGCGCCGCCATCAGCGCATCGATCCTGCAATCGAGTGTCAGGTAGAAATGCGGAATGGTCTGCTTGCTCTCGGTGAGGCGGGCGGCCACGACCTTGCGCATGCCGTCATTGGGCACGAGCTCGTAGGAGCCTTCCTCGTAAAGCGCCAGCACCTGGTTCTTGCTCATGCCGACGGGGGTCGCGCCGCCCCCGGCCGGTGCCGCGGCGGCGGCCTTGAGCGGCGCCTTGCCGGACTGTGCCGCTTCCACGTCGGCCTTGATCACGCGGCCCTTGGGGCCGGTGCCGGAAATGGCGGCGACGTCGATGCCGGCTTCCCTGGCGAGGCGGCGGGCCAGCGGCGAGGCGAAGACGCGGTCGCCCTCAGCCTTGGCCGACGCGGCAGTAGGAGCGCTGGTGCCCGAATTGGCGTTGGCCGCCTTGGCCGGGGCAGCGCTCGTTTCGGCCGCCTCGGGCTTTTCGGCTTTGGCGGGAGGCGCTTCGGCCTTCTGCGGCTCGGCCTTGGGGGCGGGAGCCCCGGCCCCGATGGCGCTGGCGTCTTCGCCTTCCTGCAACAGCACGGCGATGACGGCGTTGACCTTCACGTTGTCGGTGCCTTCGGCCACGAGGATCTTGCCGATCTTGCCTTCGTCGACCGCCTCGACCTCCATGGTCGCTTTGTCGGTCTCGATCTCGGCGATCACGTCACCGGAAGAAACGCTGTCGCCTTCCTTGACGTGCCACTTGGCAAGCTTGCCCTCCTCCATCGTCGGGGAGAGCGCCGGCATGGTGATATCGATTGGCATCCCGGGTCCTCCTCAGGAACGATAGGTCACGGCGTTGACCGCCGCGATCACGTCATCGACGCTGGGCAGCGCCAGCTTTTCGAGGTTCGCGGCATAGGGCATGGGCACGTCCTTGCCGGTAACGCGGGTCACCGGGGCGTCGAGATAGTCGAATGCCCCTTCCATGACCCGGGCGGCCAGTTCGGCGCCGATGCCGCCCTGCGGCCAGCCTTCTTCGACCGTTACCAGGCGGCCGGTCTTCCTGACCGACTCGATCACCGTAGCACTGTCCATAGGCCGCAGCGTCCGCAAATCGATCAGTTCGACGTCGACGCCCGCGGCGACCAGCTTTTCGGTGGCCTGGGTGGCGTAGCGCATCCCCATGGAGAAGGAGACGATGGTCACGTCGCTGCCCTGCCGGGCGATGCGGGCCTTGCCGATGGGCAGCACGAAATCGTCCACCTTGGGCACGAGGCCGATCGAGCCGTAGAGAATCTCGTTTTCGAGGAAAACCACCGGGTTGGGCGAGCGGATCGCCGCCTTGAGGAGCCCCTTGGCGTCGGCCGCGCTATAGGGCGCCACCACCGTGAGGCCGGGAATGTGGCTGTACCAGGCCGAATAATCCTGGCTGTGCTGGGCCGCGACGCGCGCCGCCGCGCCGTTGGGGCCGCGAAACACCATGGGCGCCTGCACCTGGCCACCCGACATGTAAAGCTGCTTGGCCGCCGAATTGATGATCTGGTCGATGGCCTGCATGGCAAAGTTCCAGGTCATGAACTCCACCACGGGCTTCAGGCCGGCGAAGGCGGCGCCGATTGCCAGGCCGGCAAAGCCGTGCTCGGTGATCGGCGTATCGATGACGCGCTCTGGACCGAATTCCTGCAACAGGCCCTGGGTGACCTTGTAGGCGCCCTGATATTCGGCGACTTCCTCGCCCATGATGAAGACGTCGCCGTCGCGGCGCATCTCCTCTGCCATGGCTTCGTTGAGCGCCTGGCGCACGGTCAGCTCGACCATTTCGACGTCCGCCGGCAGGTCCGGATCGGCCTGGGGCTCGAATTTGGGTGCGGCCGGCATGGCGGCGGCGGGCGCGGCTTCGGCCGCCTTTTCAGCCGGCACCGCCGGGGCTTCCGCCGGCTCGGGAGCAGTTTTCGCCACCGGGGCGGCTTCGGCGCTTTCACCCTCGGCCAGCACCATGGCGATGGGGGTATTGACCTTCACCGCATCGGTGCCCTCGGCGACGAGGATTTCGGTGACGGTGCCGCTATCCACCGATTCGACTTCCATCGTCGCCTTGTCGGTCTCGATCTCGGCGAGCACGTCGCCGGGCGACACCGTATCGCCGACCTTGACCAGCCACTTGGCGAGCTTGCCCTCTTCCATGGTCGGTGACAGGGCGGGCATGAGGATTTGGGGCATGTCAGCTCTCCAGCAGGGTTGCGCCGGGCATGGAGGCCACGGGCCGCAGCACAGGATTTCCAGCAAATTGCAGGGCGGGCCGTTCCCGCCGATCGTCGATTCTTGCCCCGCCGCGGCCGGACGCAAGGCCGGTCGTGCGGCTCCCTGCCCCGGCCAGCAGGCCGGATAGCAGGACGAACAGCACGACGGCGCCGGGCAGGATGGTCATCTGGCGCTTCAGGCCTCGACGGTGATGTCGGTCCAGAGCTCGGACGCCGCCGGCTCGGGATCGTTCGTGGCGAAATCGGCGGCCTCGGTGACAATGGCCCGGATTTCCGTTTCGATCTTCTTGAGCTCTTCCTCGGTCACGGTGCCGGCTTCCAGCAGGCGCTTGCGGACCTGCTCGATGGCGTCGCGCTCCTGCCGGTACTTGGTCACCTCGTCCTTGGTGCGGTATTTTGCCGGGTCGGACATGGAGTGGCCGCGATAGCGGTAGGTGAGCATTTCGAGAATATAAGGGCCCTTGCCCGAGCGCGCCCACTCGATGGCGCGCTTCGCCGCGTCGAACACCATGCGGACGTCCATGCCGTCCACCTGCTCGCCGGGAATGTCGAATGAGGCGCCGCGCTGGGACAGATCGATCGTCGCGGCGGCACGCTCGATCGAGGTGCCCATGGCGTATTTGTTGTTCTCGATGATGTAGACGACCGGCAGGTTCCACAGCTTGGCCATGTTGAAGGCCTCGTAGACCTGGCCCTGGTTGGCCGCGCCGTCACCGAAATAGGTGATGGAAACCGAGTTCTCGCCGCGATACTTGGCGGCGAAGGCGAGCCCGGTGCCCAGCGGCACCTGCGCGCCGACGATGCCGTTGCCGCCATAGAAGCGATGCTCCCTGGAGAACATGTGCATCGAGCCGCCCTTGCCTTTCGACAGGCCGCCCTGCCGGCCGGTCAACTCGGCCATCACGCCCTTGGGGTCCAGCCCCATGACCAGCATGTGACCGTGGTCGCGATAGCCGGTGATCTGGGCGTCCTCGCCCTTCTTGCTGGCCATGGTGATGCCGGTGACCACCGCCTCCTGGCCGATATAAAGGTGGCAGAAGCCGCCGATCAGCCCCATGCCGTACATCTGCCCGGCTTTTTCCTCGAAGCGCCGGATCAGCAGCATCTCCCGGAATGCCTCCAATTCCTGTTCGTCGGTGAACTGGGGGACATTGGGCTGTGCCTTGGCCCTGGTGGCCGTCGCCTTTCGCGCCATGTTACGCTCCGCGTGATAGGGAAGTTGCCGCTGGCCAATCAGGCCACGCCCGGCACTATAGTGCAAGCGCGGCAAGGATGAAATCGGCAGGCCCTTCCGAGCTCTGCCCTGCTAGAGCGTTGTATCCGCTTGGATAATCGCTCTTAACTGATCATCGATTAATTCTTGGAATTTACCGGAAACCGGTTTACCAGAATCGGGATCGACCATGATCAGGACATCGTCGGCATGGGCCATGTTGAGCAGCGCGCGGGCGCGCTCGGTCACGAGATCGGGGTCGAGATGCCGGGGATTCATCAGCGAGGAACGGTGCCGGTAGGCGTCGATCTGCGCCTGCAAGGCGGCCGATTTGTCCTTGAGCACCTCGATATCGGCGACGATATCCTTGCGGCTCTCGATGCCGAACTGGCCCGATATCGCCGAATAGCCCAGATAGCCCTGAAAGGCGAGCAGTGTCACCGTGAGGGCCAAAGGCCGCCAGAACGGGGGGCGTTTGAGGCGCGTGGGCATGGGCAAACCGTGTATCGACAAGCCCTTATGCCGCAGAAGGCCTTAATAGCGGGTTGAGGAGCGCCGGGAACCGCATTTCCCGGCACCCTCGCCTATTCCTCGAGGCCCACCGCTTCGTTGGCAGCGATGGCGGCCATGTTGACGACGCCGCGGCTGGTGGCCGACGGCGCCAGGATATGGGCCGGCGCGCGGGTGCCGAGCAGGATGGGCCCGACCGCCAGGGCGCCTTCCATCTCCTTGAGCAGCGTCATGGACAGGTTGGCCGCGTCGAGGTCAGGGAAAATCAGCAGGTTCGCCTCCCCCTTGAGGGCCGTGTTCGGGATGTAGCGCTCGCGCAGCACCTCGTTGAGCGCCAGGTCGCCCTGCATCTCGCCTTCGACGATGAGGTCGGGCGCGAGCTTTTTCAGCCGGGCATAGACCTCCCGCATCTTGAAGGCGCTGTCGCCGTCGCGCGAGCCGAAGTTCGAATAGCTCAGCAGCGCCACGCGTGCCTCGATATTGAAACGCCGCAGGTGGCTGCGGGCCTGCAGGGTGATGGCGACGATTTCCTCGGCGCTGGGGTTGATGTTCACATAGGTGTCGGCGAGGAAGAACGCGCCGCGCGACATGATGAGCATGGAGAGCGCCGACACGTCGCTCGCCCCGTCCTGCAGGCCGATGATCGAGCGGATATCCCGCACGTGCTTGATGTAGCGGCCCTCCAGGCCGCAGATCATGCCGTCGGCCTCGCCGCGCTTCACCGCCAGCGCCGCGATGACGGTGGTATTGGTGCGCACGATGGTGCGGGCGGTGTCCGGCGTGACGCCGTTGCGGCCGACCAGTTCGTGGAACAGCGTCACATAATCGCGATAGCGCGGGTCGTCCTCGGGGTTGATGACCTCGAAATCGACGCCGGGCCGGATGCCGAGGCCGAAACGGGCGATGCGCGCCTCGATGACGGCCGGGCGGCCAATGAGGATCGGCCGGGCGATGCGGTCTTCGAGCAGGACCTGGGCGGCGCGCAGCACGCGCTCGTCCTCGCCATCGGCGAAAGCGATGCGCTTGCCCTGCCCCTGCGCCTTGTCGATGATCGGCTTCATCACCATGCCGGAGCGGAAGACGAAGCGGTTGAGCGTGTCCTGATAGGCGTGCCAATCCTCGATCGGCTTGCGCGCAACGCCCGACTCCATGGCGGCGCGCGCCACGGCCGGGGCGATCCGCAGGATCAGGCGTTGGTCGAACGGGTTGGGGATGATGTGGTCCGGCCCATAGACGGCCGGCTCGCCGGTGGGCGACACCTCCAGCCCCGGCTCATGCGCCAGCCGCGCGATGGCGTGGACCGCCGCCAGCTTCATCTCTTCGTTGATGGTGGTGGCGTGCACGTCGAGCGCGCCCCGGAAGATGAAGGGGAAGCAGAGGACGTTGTTGACCTGGTTGGAATAGTCCGAGCGGCCGGTGCACACCATGGCGTCCGGCCGCGTCTGCTTGGCCAGTTCGGGCATGATTTCGGGATTGGGATTGGCCAGCGCCAGGATCAGCGGCTTGGGCGCCATTTTTGCCAGCATTTCGGGTTTCAGCGCGCCGGCGGCCGAGAGGCCGACGAAAATGTCGGCGCCTTCGATGACTTCGGCCAGGGTCGTGGCGTCGCTTTCGCGGCGGAACTGGCCCCGCCACTTGTCGTTGACGTCGTTGCGCTTGTGGGTCACCAGCCCATCCTTGTCGGCGACCCAGATATTTTCGTGCCGCGCGCCCAGCGACACCAGCACGTTGAGGCAGGCGATGGCCGCCGCCCCTGCCCCCGAGGCGCAAATCTTTGCGTCCTCGATCTTCTTGCCGGCCAGTTCCAGCCCGTTGACCACGGCGGCACCCACGATGATGGCGGTGCCGTGCTGGTCGTCATGGAACACCGGGATGGGCATGCGCTCGCGCAGCGCTTCCTCGATCTCGAAACAGTCGGGCGCCCGGATATCCTCGAGGTTGATGCCGCCGAAGGTCGGCCAGAGCGGCGCCACGGCGTCGATGAACTTTTGGGGCTCGGTCTCGTCGATCTCGAGGTCGAACACGTCGATGCCGGCGAACTTCTTGAACAGGACCGCCTTGCCTTCCATCACCGGCTTGCTGGCCAGCGCGCCGATATTGCCCAGTCCCAGCACCGCCGTGCCGTTGGAAATCACGGCTACGAGGTTCTGGCGCGCGGTGTAGCGGGCCACTGCCGCTGGCGTACGGGCGATTTCCTCGCAGGGGGCGGCGACGCCGGGCGAATAGGCGAGAGCCAGATCGCGCTGGTTGCCGAGCGCCTTGAGCGACTGGATCTCCAGCTTGCCGGGTTTGGGAAACTCGTGGAAATGCAGCGCAGCCTCGCGCAAGGCCTGGCGCTGTTCGTCGATATCTTGGGCCACGCAAAATCCTCCCCGGTTATCCAATCGGTCGCGTTGGTGCCATCAATCGCCGGGATTGGAAAGAGGCGATAGGCCTTTGCATTTCCATTACGCGGAAATGCCCCTCGCCGGGCTGCCCCCGGACCTGATCCGGGGGCCGGTGGGGGAGCCACGATGACCGGTTGGTCGGGGATGGAGGCCCCCGGGTCTTTGCCCGGGGGCAGCGTCGGTGGTTTTGGTGCCATCGAGCCTTGCCGCCATGCAGGGAACTGCGACCAAAACAAAAATAGTCTAGGCGGCGGAGGCTATGCTCGGCTGCAGGCGTGTCGGCTCTGGGCCGGCGGTGCGCAGGGCGTCGGCCAGTTCGAGGAAGGCGGGGGCGCGCAGGGCCGGCGCGAAAATATAACCCTGGGCCTGAACGACACCGCGCGAACGCAGGTAGATCGCCTGTTCCTCGGTCTCCACCCCTTCGGCCACGATCTGGCAGTCGAGGTCCTTGGCCATGGCGATGAGCCCGTCCAGCACCGGCACCTGCGTGGTGTCGGGTTTGATCATGTCGACGAAGATACGGTCTATCTTGATGATGTCGACGCCCAGCGTCGCGATATAGGCGAGGTTGCTGTGGCCTGTTCCCGCGTCGTCCATCGCCAATTTCGCGCCCAGGGCGTGCAGGCCGGCGATGACGCCGGTGGTCGCCATGGTGTTGAGCGGGCGACGCTCAGTGATCTCGAACACCAATTGCCGGTAGCGGATCGGCGAATTGCCGAAAATGGCCTGCACGTCATCGACGATACCGCCGTCGCGAAAATGCCCCTCGAAGAGATTGATCGATATCTTGAGGTCCGGCATGAGGCCGCACAATTCGCCCAGATCGTTGCGCACCTGCTGCATCAGCGACAGGGTCATCGGGATGGCGAGGCCCGTCACTTCCGCATAGTCGATGAAGGCGCCGGGCGGGATGACCTCGCCATTGCGCTTCTCCCAGCGGCACAACACTTCGCAGCCGATCAACTCGCCGGTGCGGAGATTGATCACCGGCTGGTAATAGGGCTTGATCTCGCTGCGGGCGATCGCCCTTTCCAGATCGAAGGCCGGCACGCGCGAGCGGCGGACATAGCCCAGCATGAACAGCAGCAGGGCGCCGCTGGCGGCGCAGGCGATGAGGGTGAAAATGGCGTCGAGATCGGCGTAACCGGCCCGCACCATGGCGAAGGGCACCGCGTATTCCACCTTGATCGGAAATTGCCCGGCATAACTCTGCGCGGTGATGAAGTCCTCGCCCTGTGTGCGCCGGTCGTAGCTGCTCGCCTCCCCCAGCGACACGATGGGTGCGCCGCTGGTGAGCGCCACCCGCAGCATGGAGGCCCGGGGCAGCGTGTCCGAGAGGGCAGCTTCCGATTGCCCCAGGACCGGCACGAAATCCGAAACGCGCCGCGTTTCTCCGAAATTCTGGGTGATCTTGAGGGCGGGCATCGCCATGTCGGCAAAGCTGACCACCGCGATGGTTTCGGTCAGCCCCGGCACCGGCAGCGGCGGCGACACCGGCGAATAGGCGACGATCCGCCCATAGGCGTCGCAATATTGCACGCCATCGACGTTCTCGACCAGAAACTGCTTCAAATTGAGACTGGCTTCGATGGCCGCCTGCGCGTTGGCCACGAAAGTCGGCGTGCACAGCGACGGGCTGGCTTCGACAACCTTGCGCAGCGCCGCGACGCCATCGGAGACATTTGCATTTATATGTGAGGAAACGGCACCAACATATTCACGCGCAATGCCTTCTTCACGATAGCGCACATAGGTGTCCAGCAGATAGTCCACGGCAATAATCGGCAGGAACGCCAGAATGGCGCCGACCAGCATCAGGACATGGGAGAAGTTGGATTTCACGCAGCGAATCCGTCTCCGGTGGACATGGCCGATCAATAGCGGTCCAGGCTTTAACGGAGCATTAACGCTGATTAACCGGCGCTAACCACGGCCGGGCGGCGGCAGCCTGCGAAAAGGCCGCCGCCGGAAGTTTGGGCAGATCAGTTCTGGACGTTGAGCCGGATGCTGAGTTCGCGCAATTGCTTGGGCGAGGCCGCGCTCGGGGCGCCCATCAGCAGGTCTTCGGCCTGCTGGTTCATCGGGAAGGCGGTGATCTCGCGCAGGTTCTGCACGCCGCAAAGCAGCATGACGATGCGGTCGATGCCGAAGGCGGCGCCGCCATGCGGCGGGGCGCCATACTGGAAGGCGCGATAAAGACCGCCGAACTGCTCCTCCACCTCGGCGCGCGACTTGCCGGTCAGCTCGAACGCCCTGACCATGGTCTCCGGTTCCTGGTTACGGATCGAGCCGGAAGCGATCTCGAAGCCGTTGCAGACCGCGTCGTATTGGTAGGCCTTGAGCGAGAGCGGCTCGGGACCGTTGAGAGCGTCGAGCCCGCCCTGCGGCATGGAGAAGGGGTTGTGGGCGAAATCCAGGCGCTTTTCTTCCTCGCTCCACTCGTAGAAGGGGAAATCGACGATCCAGCACAGCGCGAATTGCTCGGTATCGACCAGATTGAGGTCGAAGCCGGCCTTGTTCCGGGCTTCTCCGGCGAATTTGTAGAATTTTTCCGGGCGGCCGCAGACGAAGAACACCGCGTCCCCGTCATCGAGGCCAAGCTGCGTGCGAATGGCGGCAGTGCGCTCCTCGCCGATATTCTTGGCGATGGGGCCGGACCCCTGCCCGTCCTTGAAGAAGATATAACCGAGGCCCGGCTGGCCTTCGCCCTGTGCCCACGCGTTCATGCGATCGCAGAAGGCGCGCGAGCCACCGGTCGGCGCGGGAATGGCCCAGACCTCGACTTTCGGATCGGCGTCGATCTGGCCGGCAAAGACCTTGAAGCCGGAGCCGCGGAAATGCGCGGTGACGTCCTGCATTTCGATGGGGTTGCGCAGGTCGGGCTTGTCCGAGCCATATTTGCGCACGGCGGTCTCATAGGGGATGCGCGGCCACTCCCTGGTGACGCGCTTGTCGCCGGCGAATTTTTCGAACACGTCGGTGATCACCGGCTCGACCGTGGTCCACACGTCTTCCTGGGTGACGAAGCTCATTTCAAGGTCGAGCTGGTAGAATTCCCCCGGCAGGCGGTCGGCGCGCGGGTCCTCGTCGCGGAAGCACGGGGCCACCTGAAAATAGCGGTCGAAGCCGGCCACCATCAGCAATTGCTTATATTGCTGCGGCGCCTGCGGCAGGGCGAAGAATTTCCCCGGATGGATACGGCTCGGCACCAGAAAATCCCGCGCCCCTTCCGGCGACGAGGCGGTAAGGATCGGCGTCGAGAATTCGGTGAAGCCGGCGTCGTTCATGCCCGCCCGCATGGCGGCGATGATCTGGGTGCGCTTGACGATGTTGGCGTGCAGCTTCTCGCGCCGCAGGTCGAGGAAGCGATAGCGCAGGCGCACGTCTTCGGGGTATTCCTGATCGCCGAACACCGGCATCGGCAATTCCCGGGCGACCGAAAGCGTCTCGATCTCGCGGATGAACACTTCCACTTCGCCGGTCGAGATGTTGGGGTTGATCGCTTCTGGGGCGCGGCGCTTCACTTCCCCATCGATGCGCACCACCCATTCGGAACGCACCTGCTCGACGGCGGCAAAAGCGGCCGAATCCGGGTCCACCACGCACTGGGTCATGCCATAATGGTCGCGCAGATCGATGAACAGCAGGCCGCCATGGTCGCGGACGCGATGCACCCAGCCGCTGAGACGCACATTATTTCCGGCATCGGCCGCCGTCAGGGCGCCACAGGTGTGGGAGCGGTAGCGATGTGTCGTCATGTCGATACTCGAATGTGCTGAAGAAGGCCGGAATCTCGGGCGGGAAAAGCGCATTTCCACCCCCGCTTGTCAAGCGGCAGGTCCGGCGGGGCGCGCCGCCCTAACCTTGAGCAAAATCGACGGTGGAGCAATGGCCCGGCACCTGCTAGGAAGAATATTGACGATATTGAGACGGTAGCCGGATGGACTTGATAGTTTCCACAGATGCGCTTGCGGCATTTTGCGAGCGCGCCGCGCAATTTGAATTTGTAACGGTCGACACCGAGTTCCTGCGAGAAACCACTTATTGGCCGCGCCTCTGTCTCATTCAGGTCGCCACGGACGCCGAGGCGGTGCTGATCGACCCGCTGGCGCCCGATATCAAGCTGGCGCCGTTTTTCGCGCTCCTCGCCAATGAGGCGGTGACCAAGGTGTTCCACGCCGCGCGGCAGGACATCGAGATTTTCGTCAAGCTCACCGGCACCGTGCCCAACGCCATTTTCGATACGCAGGTGGCTGCCAGCGTCTGCGGCTTCGGCGATAGCGTTTCCTACGACAACCTCGTGCGGTCGATCTGCAAGGTCGAACTCGACAAATCCTCGCGCTTTACCGACTGGTCGGCCCGGCCGCTCTCGGAAAAGCAGATGGCCTACGCGCTGGCCGACGTGACGTGGCTGCGCGACATCTATCGCGAATTGCGCAAGCAGGTGCAGGCGACGCGGCGCATGGCCTGGGTGGAGGACGAGCTGGCCACGCTGCGCAGCGTCGACACCTATGTGGTGCAGCCCGACCAAGCCTGGCACCGGTTCAGGATCAAGCTCAACCGGGCGCGCGACCTGGCGGCGTTGCAGGCTCTCGCCGCGTGGCGCGAGCGGCGGGCGCAGGAAACCGACCAGCCCCGCAATCGCATCCTCAAGGATGACGTGGTACAGGAACTGGCGATACAGCGCCCGCAAAGCCCGGAAGCCTTCGACAAATTGCGGGCGGTGCCGCGCGGCTTCGGCCGCAGCGCCGCGGCCGCCGAAATCATCGCGCTGATGAAGGCCGTCGAAGCGTTGCCCAAGGCCGAACTGCCGATCATGCCGGAGCGCTATCGCGGCCCGTCGCCGAAAGGCGCGGTCGGCGACCTGGTGCGCGTGCTGCTCAAGGCAGTGGCCGAGCAGCACGGTGTCGCCGCCCGCATCATCGCCACGTCCGACGAGATCGACGCGCTGGTGCTGGACGACGAGGCGGACGTGCCCGCCCTCAAGGGGTGGCGGCGCAAGCTGTTCGGCGACAAGGCCCTTGCCATCAAGCATGGCCGCATCGGGCTCGTCGCCACGCGCAAGGGCGTGGTCGAATTCCCGATCAACCAGGCGGAAGCAGCCGAATAGTCCGGCGCGGCGGGCGTTCTAGCCGACGCTGACGCGCGATTGCGCGTGGCTGGCCGCCCCGGCGAACTGGCCCAGCCGGTTGCGCAGGTGCTCGGCATTGAGGAAGGCGTAGTCGGCCGGCAAGTGCAGCACCAGTTCCTCTGCCGCGAACGAGAAATGGATGCGCGGCAGGATGCCGGGCATGGCCGCCGTTATCGGATAGGCGACGCGCATCAGCGCACCCAGCAGCCGGGCGCGGGCATTCTGCGCCTTGCTGGCCAGCCGCGACACGTCGCGCGCCGACTTGCTCTTGAGGCCGTCATAGCGGATGGCGAGGGTCTGCGCGAGGAAGGCCCGTCCGGGATGGTCGATGCCGGTCAGCGAGCCATAGGCGACGCTGTCGACGCTTTGCGGGCCGCGATAGTCGGGATGGGCGCGCCAGCCGATATCGGCCAGCAGGCACGCGACCGTGCGCAGCCGGGTTTCCTCGGCGGATTCGACGATGCCGGCCGCGGCGAGATATTTGCCGGTAAATTCGATGAGGTCGTTGCCGTGGGCCGGCGAACGGGAGCGCAGGATGGACAGTTCCTCGGCGCCCTGGATCAGCGGGTCGATGGCCCGTTCGGCGGCCGGCAGCAGGCCATGGAGATAGCCTTCCCGTACCCCGAGCGCGGAAAACACAACGCTCTCGAAACGCCCGATCCGCAGCACTTCCGACAGCACCGCCGCCCCGAACGGTACCAGATCCCGGCGCGAGTTGCTCACGTCCTCGACACCCGGATAGGTTTTGAGCGATTGGGCCGCCACGATCCGGTCGCATACCGCGATCATCTCGTCCGCGCCGACCAGATAGTTCTGCACCATGTGGAGGGGATAGGCGGTGAGGCGCTGGTGCAGCCGGGCCAGCGAGCGCCAGGTGCCGCCAATGGCGGCAAAGCGGCCGGTGCCTTCCGAGCCGGCGAGGTCGACGCCTTCAAGACGGGCCCGCACGATGCCGGCAGCCTTGACGGGATCGCCGCCCGAATCGTCCTGCAGCCGAATGACGCCCAGCTCGAAGGAGCGGCCGTTGGTGTCGCTCCCGTCGATGATCTCAGAAAATTCCAGGCTGCCGCCGCCCAGATCACCCACGGCGCCGGCATAGCCGGGAATGCCGGCGACGACGCCGAGCGCGGCGAAATGTGCCTCCTCTTCGCCGCTCAGCACGTGCACCGGCGTTCCCATCAGCGCCTCGACGGCGGCGACGAATTCGTCGCGGTTGCTGGCGTCACGCACGGCGGAGGTGGCCACGACATAGACCTTGCCGGCGCGCATCAGCCGTGCCACCAGCGCGAAGCGCTTTACCGTGTCGAGCGCCTTGGCCACGTTGGCGTCGGCCAGCCGGCCGCTCTGGGCGATGCCCCGGCCGAGCGCACAGGCGGACTTTTCATTGTAGAGCGGCGTCAGGGAGCGCGCGTGGCGCTCATAAACGACGAGACGAACGGAGTTGGAGCCGATGTCGAGAACGGCCACGGGCCGGGCGCCCTTTATGCGTCCCTGCGCGGTCGGGTCGGCATCGACGCCCCAGAACTGTGTCAAACTCAAGCCTCGTCGCTGTCTCCCAGCCCCGCACTGCCCCGGCCGGAGAGCGAAGGATTGGTCATGAAATAGTCGTGGGCATTAAAGGGGTCTTCGCCCTCCTGCAAGCGAATACGATGCGAACTGCCATCGGGCAATACTTCCCAGCTTTGCTGGTTGTCCTTGAGATAGGCGATCATGATCCGGTCGAGGATCTGCTTGTGCACCGTGTTGTTGAGGATGGGCACCATGACTTCCACCCGGCCGTCGAGGTTCCGGCCCATGATGTCGGCGGAGGAAATATAGACCGAGGCGCGGGGCGAGGGCATGGGCTCGCCATTGCCGAAGCAGAAAATACGGCTGTGCTCGAGGAAGCGCCCGACGATGGATTTGACCCGGACGGTCTCGGAAAAACCGGGAATACCCGGCCGCAGGCAACAGATGCCGCGCACAATGAGGTCGACCTTAACGCCGGCCTGGCTGGCGTCGTAGAGCGCGTCGATCACTTCCGGGTCCACCAGCGCGTTCATCTTGAGCAGGATGGAAGCGGGCCGGCCATCGCGGGCGAAGTCAATTTCGCGGGCGATGTTGTCGATCAGCGTCTGGCGCAGATTGACCGGCGAGACGGCGATGGTTTCGAGCTCGGTGGGCCGCGCGTAGCCGGTGATGAAATTGAAGACGCGCGCCACGTCGCGGGTGATGGCCGGGTCGATGGTGAAATAGCTGAGGTCGGTATAAATCTTGGCGGTGATCGGGTGATAATTGCCGGTGCCGATATGGCAGTAGCTGACCAGCTTGCCCTTTTCGCGCCGCACCACCTGGCTCATCTTGGCGTGCGTCTTGAGCTCGATGAAGCCGAAGACCACCTGCGCCCCGGCCCGTTCGAGGTCGCGGGCCCAGCGAATATTGGCCTCCTCGTCGAAGCGGGCTTTCAGTTCCACGAGGCAGGTCACCGACTTGCCCGCTTCGGCCGCCATGATCAGCGCCTTGACGATGGGGCTGTCCGATGACGTCCGGTACAGCGTCTGTTTGATGGCGACCACGTCGGGGTCGCGCGCCGCCTGCATCAGGAACTGGGCTACTACGTCAAAACTCTCGAAGGGGTGGTGCACCAGGATATCCTTGGCGCGGATGGCGGCAAAGCTGTCGCCGTTATAGTCGCGGATGCGCTCGGGGAAGCGCGCGTGATAGGGCTGGAACTTGAGGTCCGGCCGCTCGACGTCGCAAATCTTGCGGGCGTCGGCGAGCCCCAGGAAGCCGTGCACTTCGAAGACGTCCGCCTCCTTGATGCCGAGCTGCTCGCCGATCTGGCGCTTCAGCGCGCGGGGCATGGAATGCTCGATCTCGAGGCGGATCACCTGCCCGCGGCGGCGCTGGCGCAGCGCGCTTTCGAATTCCACCACCAGGTCGGCGGCCTCGTCGTCGATTTCGATTTCGCTGTCGCGAATGATGCGGAAGGCCCCCGAGCCCGCCACTTCGTGGCCGGGGAACATCTTGTGGAAGAACAGCTTGACCAGCGTGTCGATGCTCACCACCTCGGTCCGCCCCTCCGAAACCAGCCCGGTGGGCAGGTTGATGAAGCGGTCGAGATTGCCGGGAATGCGCACCAGCGCCGTCAGCGGCCGGTCGTCGTCGGGGCGCTGCAACTCGAAGGCCAGCGCCAGCCCCAGATTGGGAATGAACGGGAACGGATGGGCCGGGTCGATGGCGATCGGCGTCAGGACCGGAAAGATTTCCTCGCGGAACAGCTTTTGCAGATAGGCGACCTGATCCGAGGTCAGGTCGCTCGCCTCGTGGATCACCACGTTCTGGGCGAACAATTCCTCGCGCAGGTGCTGCCAGTGGTCCTGCTGCTCCAGTTGCAGGTGCTGGGCCAGCGTCGCGATTTCTTCCAACTGCTCGGTGGGCGACAGCCCGTCGGCGCTCTGCTTGGTCAGGCCCGCCCGCAACTGCCCTTTGAGGCCGGCGACGCGGACCATGTAGAATTCGTCGAGATTGTTGGCGGAGATGGAAACGAAGCGCAGCCGTTCGAGCAGCGGATGGTTGAGGTTGCCGGCTTCCTCGAGCACGCGCATGTTGAATTGCAGCCAGCTCACCTCGCGATTGACGAAGCGCGCCGGGCTGCTGCGCAGGGCTTCGACATCCGGACCGGCGCCTTCGGCCTCGGCGAACTCGCTAATTTCATTCATCGGTTTCTGCGTCCCCATCCTCTGGCCGGCCGGGGCTGCGCGCGGTTTGACGCTGCGTGAGGGCCTCCGATGCGACGGCACGGGTAATGGCCGACCCCTTGGCAAGGGCCAGCCTGTCCATCAGTTCCACCAGGGCAGCGGCTTCCTCCGGGCTGCGCTCCATACGCGGCACGAGATAGCCAATCACTCTGGGATCGACTTTTATCTGCCGATCGCCGAACAGTTTCACGAACATCTGTGACAACTCGATGTCGTCGCTGATTTCGAGCCCGAACGCCGGCGCTCGCCTCACCCTGGAGCGCACATCATCGGTCCTCAGCGGCCAGTGTGCAACTGCCTCGCGCGCGGTGAGGAGCAGCGTGCGCTCGCCCCGCAGGGCCTGGTTGAGCAGGTGAAAAAACGCGTGCTCGTCGTAAGCCAGCCGGTCGACGTCCTCGATGACCAGGGGATCGCGGCCCCCCTGCTCCGCAATGGCGCCGATCGTCTCGGGGGTCGCCCGTACGGCCCGGCTGCGGTCGGCGAAGATGCGGGCCAGATGGGATTTGCCCGAAGCCGGCGGCCCGACCAGCAGGGTGATGCCGTCCGGCCAATGCGGCCAGGCGAGAATGCGCGCATGGGCCAGCGCATTGCCGGCGCCGACGAGAAAATCGTCCTCGGCGTGCGACGGCTCGTGGCCGAACTCGAGCGGCAATTGCCGGGGCGCGTCAGGCGGGGGTGTCGTCACCTGATCCGCCGTTCATGGGGCCGAGATAAAGCGGGCTTTCCTTGTATTTGCGCACGCCGTAGCGCACCAGCACCGAGGCGATGGCAGCCATCGGCACCGCCAGCAGCAGCCCGACGAAGCCGAACAGGGCACCCAGGGCGAGCAGCGCGAACATCATCCACACCGGGTTGATGTTGATCGAGGAGCCGACCAGCTTGGGATAGAGGATATTGCCCTCGATGAACTGCCAGAACAGGAAGATGCCGCACACCAGCAGCACCATCCACCAATTGGGCCAGAACTGCACGATGGCGATGCCCACGGAGAGCCCGAAGCCCACGAAGGCGCCAACAAAGGGAATGAAGCTCAGGAGGCCCCCGATCAGCCCCACGGCCAGCCCGAAATTGAGGCCGACGAGGCTGAGGGCCGTGGCGTAGAAGGCGGCGTCGAGCAAAAGCACACTGCCCTGCCCGCGAATGACCCCGGCCATGGACTTGTCGATGTCGTGCAGGATGCCCTTGATCTCGCCGCGATATTCCTTGGGCAGGAGGCCGTCGATGCCGCGCACCATGCCTTCCCAATCCACCAGCATGTAGAAGGCGACGACCGGTGCCAGCACGGTGAAGCCGACGACGGCCGCTCCGGTGAGCCCGATATTGACCAGTTCGCCCGGCAGGGTGGCGATGAATCCAAGTGCTTGGCGCGCCAGTTCGTTGAGGCTGGCCTGCAATTGCGCGGCCCGCTCCGGCCCCAGCCAGGCGTTTATTTCCGGCGACCAGTCGGCGATGAGGCCCTGCAAGTCGGCAACGTAGCGGGGCAGTCGCTGGATCAGTCCGACGATCTGCTGGCCGATCAGCGGCACGAACATGAAAAACAGGCTGATGACGATGGTCAGCACGCTGAACAGCACCACCACGCTGGCCCAGGTGCGGCTGAACCGCCATTTCTGCAGCTGGTTGACCAGCGGGTTGAGCAGATAGGCCAGCGCGATGCCGACCACGAAGGGCAGCAGGATGCCGCGGAAGACCCACAGGGTGAGGATCAGGGCCAGCAACAGGCCGATCCAGATGAGCACCTGATTTCTAAGCGTCATGAAGCCGGCCAGCCCTTGCGTGCGGGAAATCGAAAAGCTATCAGGCCCTCTAACGGCCGGCACCGAAAAATTCAACCAACCCGGTTTGCACGCGATATATTACGCACGCAATCCCCAGCATGGCAAAAGGCTCATGTCCGAACCGCAAGACCTGCCGGCAAACGGCCTTTCCTACAAGCAGGCCGGCGTCGACATCGACGCGGGCAATGCGCTGGTCGAGGCGATCAAGCCCGCCGTGCGCTCGACCCGGCGCCCGGGGGCCGATGGCGAGATCGGCGGCTTTGGCGGGCTTTTCGACCTCAAGGCGGCGGGTTTTTCCGACCCCGTGCTGGTGGCCGCCAATGACGGGGTGGGCACCAAGCTCAGGATCGCCATCGATACGGGGCGCCACGACACGATCGGCCAGGACCTCGTGGCCATGTGCGTCAACGACCTGGTGGTGCAGGGCGCCGAGCCGCTGTTCTTTCTCGACTACTTCGCCACTGGCAAGCTCGACGTGGTCCAGGGGACGGCCATCGTGGAAGGCATCGCGCAGGGCTGCCGCCTCGCCGGTTGCGCGCTGATCGGCGGGGAAACCGCCGAAATGCCCGGCATGTATCACGGCGACGACTACGATCTGGCCGGTTTCGCGGTCGGCGCGGTCGAGCGCGACGCGCTGCTGCCCCGCCCCGATATTGCCGCGGGCGACACGCTCGTCGCCATCGCCTCGTCCGGCGTGCATTCCAACGGCTATTCGCTGGTGCGCCGGATCGTCGAATTGTCGGGGCTCGACTGGTACATGGAGGCGCCATTCGCCCCGGGCATGGCGCTCTCCGAAGCCCTGCTCACGCCCACCCGCATCTATGTCAAGCCGCTGCTGACCGCGCTGCGGGCCGGCATCGGTATCAAGGCCATGGCCCACATCACGGGCGGCGGCTTCATCGACAATGTTCCGCGCGTCCTGCCCGAGCATCTCGCGGCCCATGTCGATCTGGGTGCGATCACGGTACCAAAGGTGTTTGGCTGGCTCGGCCATGTCGGGGGCATGGGCGAGCGCGAAATGCTGCGCACCTTCAATTGCGGCGTCGGCATGCTGGTCGCCGTGGCCCGAGACGACGCGCAGCAGCTGGTCGACCACCTCAACGCCGCCGGCGAGGCTGCAACCCTTGTCGGCAGGCTGACCGTCCGCAGCGGCGAAGCGGTCACATTCGAGGGCAAGCTGGCGCTGTGACCCGCAAGAAAGTCGCCATTCTCATTTCCGGGCGCGGCTCGAACATGGCGGCCTTGATCGAGGCCAGCCGGGCGCCCGATTATCCGGCGCAAATCGTCGGCGTCCTCTCCAACCGCGCCGCCGCGCCGGGGCTCGAAATCGCCGCCAGCCACGGCATCGCCACGGCCTCGCTGGCGAAAAGCAGGTTTCCCTCGCGGGACCTGTTCGAGGACACGATGACCCAGGTGCTGGAAAGCTGGGAAAGCGACTTTGTCTGCCTGGCCGGCTTCATGCGCATCCTGGGCGCGGATTTCGTCAATCACTGGCTGGGCCGGATGATCAACATCCATCCTTCCCTCCTGCCCGCCTATCGCGGCCTGTATACTCATGAGCGGGCGCTGGCCGACGGCGTGACGGAGCATGGCTGCACCGTGCATTTCGTCACGCCCGGGCTCGACGAGGGTCCGGCCATCCTGCAGGCGCGCATCCCGGTCGTGCCCGGCGACACGCCTGACAGCCTAGCGGCCCGGCTGCTGGTGGAAGAACACCGCCTCTACCCCGAAGCGCTGCGCCTTCTCGCCAGCGGCCAGGTGCGGCTCTAGCGGCGCCCATCACGTCGATTGATCGCAGCCATCGTCAAAATCGGTTCGACGCGACTCCCTTTGCCCGGTATTTTTGGCACAAAAGGAGAACATTTCATGCCGTTGCGTTACTGGTTGCTGATCATCATGCTGGGAGCCATCTGGGGCGGCTCGTTCTTTTTCAATGCCATCCTCATCCGCGAAATCAGCCCGCTCTGGGTGTCGGCGGGCCGCGTCGCGGTCGGAGCGCTCATCTGCTGGATTTATTTCTTCGCCATGCGCAAGCAATTGCCGCGTGACGGGCGCGTCTATGGCCAATTGCTGGTGCTCGGCATCCTCAATTACGCCATTCCCTTCGCCCTCTTTCCCTATGCAGAGCTGACGGTGGCCAGCGGCATCGTCGGGGTCATCAACGGGCTGACGCCGATGAGCACGGTGCTGGTCTCGCAGTTCTGGCCGGGCGGCGAGAAAGTGACCTGGAACAAGGTGGTGGGCGTTGCCATCGGCTTTGCCGGCGCGTTCCTGCTCGCCCTGCCCTCGCTGTCGGTCGGTGCCTCCGGGCAGGTGGTCGGCATCGTGGCGGCGATGCTGGCAACGCTGTGCTACGCGCTGACGCTCAACTATGCCCGGCGCTTCAAGGACATCGACTCGGCCGTGGTCGCCACCTGCTCGCTGACCGGCGCCGCGCTGGTGTCGATCCCGCTGGCGCTGCTGTTTTCCGGCATGCCGCTCATTACCCGGCCGGAAACCTGGGGAGCGCTGCTGGGCATCGGCGTCTTTTCCACCAGCTTCAGCTTCCTGCTCGTCTATTGGTTGCTGCCGCGGGTCGGGGCGACGAACCTCTCGCTCAACACCTTCATCACCCCGATTTCGGCCATCCTGCTTGGCGTGCTGCTCCTGCATGAGCGGTTCGAGCCCGTGCATGTCGCCGGTATCCTGGTGATCTTCATCGGCCTTATCTTCATGGATGGGCGGCTGGTGCGGCGCTTGCAGGCGGCATAGGCGGGGCGAGGGAACGGTTCCTTCGCCCCGCCGTTGGCCGGGCGGAGGTGCACCATGCCCGACCCACGACCCGATATCGATCCCCGTACGCCCCCCGAAATCACGCCGCAGCCGGAGCCGCCGCAGCCGCAACCGGTCGATCCGGTGCCGCCGCGCCCGCAGGAGGTGCCGCCGGCCGAGCCGCCGGTGGAGGAGCCGCCGCCCGCACCGGCGCCGCAGGAGGTGCCGGGCAATCCGGCGCCCGGCCAGGGTCATCACCCGCAGCCGGTGCCGCCCATGCCGATCCACCTGCCCGTGGGCGACGCCACGGCGCCGCACAGCTCGCCGCTGCGGCACGATATCGAGGACCAGCCCATCGACCCGCGCCTGCCGCCCGAGCCGGGGAACGACCCCAATCCGTGACTAGAATGGCGTGCGTGCGAACGAACGCGAAGCGCCGCCCTGACGGTTCGTTTTCGCAGCGTTTTTCGCAGAAAGCTGGATTCCACTTTTCTGCGCGGGGCTTTAGTCGAGGCCGAGCTTTTTCTTCATCAGCTCGTTGAGCGCCTGCGGGTTGGCCTTGCCACCTGAGGCCTTCATGGCCTGGCCGACGAACCAGCCGATCATGGTGGGCTTGGCCTTGACCTTCTCCACCTGCTCGGGATTGGCGGCGATGATCTCGTCGACTATCTTTTCGATGGCGCCGAGGTCAGTCACCTGCTTGAGGCCGCGGCGCTCGACGATTTCGCCGGGCTCGCCCTCGGGTTCTTCGGCGATGAGGATTTGCAGCACATCCTTGCCGCCCTTGGACGAAATCGTCCCAGCCGCGATCAGGTCCACGATGCCGGCGATCTGCCCGGGCTGCAAATGGGTTTCCCAAACCGCCAGCCCCTGGCTGTTGGCATAGGCGGCCACATCGGCGTTGAGCAGGTTGGCCACCGCCTTGCCGTCGCGCCGGGTCTCGCCATGGCGGACGCAGGCTTCATAAAAATCCGCCGTTTCGCGGTCGAGCGTCAGCACCATAGCGTCGTAGGGCGTGACGCCGTAATCGTGGACGAAGCGCGCCTGCTTCTCGTCCGGCAGTTCGGGCAGGTTCTCTGCCAGCGCCGCGACGAAGGCATCGTCGAATTCGAGCGGCAGCAGGTCCGGATCGGGGAAATAGCGATAGTCGTGCGCTTCTTCCTTGGAGCGCATCGAGCGGGTTTCACCGTTCTTGGGGTCGAACAGCCGCGTTTCCTGGTCGATGGCGCCGCCATCCTCCAGAATATCGATCTGCCGGCGTGCCTCGTATTCGATGGCTTGTCCGGCAAAGCGGATGGAATTGACGTTCTTGATTTCGCAGCGCGTGCCGAAACCTTCTCCCGGGCGGCGCACCGAGACGTTGACGTCGGCCCGCATCGAGCCCTGCTCCATATTGCCGTCGCAGGTGCCCAGATAGCGCAGGATGGTCCGCAGCTTGCCCAGATAGGCTTTCGCCTCCTCGGCCGAACGCAGGTCGGGCTTAGAGACGATCTCCATCAGCGCCACGCCCGAGCGATTGAGGTCCACGAAGCTCATGTTCGGGTGCTGGTCATGGATCGACTTGCCCGCGTCCTGCTCCAGATGCAGCCGCTCGATGCCGATCTCGATCTGCTCGCCGTCGACGTCGAGCAGCACCTTGCCCTTGCCCACGATGGGGTCCTTGAACTGGGAAATCTGGTAGCCCTGCGGCAGGTCGGGGTAAAAATAGTTCTTGCGGTCGAAGACGCTGCGCTTGTTGATCTGCGCCTTGAGCCCCAGCCCGGTGCGCACGGCCTGGCGCACGCATTCCTCGTTGATGGTGGGCAGCATGCCCGGCATGGCCGCATCCACGAAGCTGACATTGGCGTTGGGCGGATTGCCGAACTCGGTCGAGGAGCCCGAAAACAACTTGCTCTCGCTGGTGACCTGGGCGTGCACCTCCATGCCGATGATGACCTCCCAATCGCCGGTGGAACCGGAAATCAGACGCTTCTTATCGGGGGTGCGGGTATCGACGATGGTCACGTGGCGATCCTGGGGAAATAGAAAGTCGGTAAGTGCTTACTTATCTTATCCGGGCGTTGCAACAACCTGTCATGTCGCTGCCGGTGCGGGCCGTTAATCCTCATCGACAACGCCGGTAAAAGGCCGCAACTGCTTTTCCAGGTGCACGCTGGCGAACGGGTCGTAGCCGCTGCCGCCGTCCTTGCCGAGCGCCATGATGCGGTAGCCGTGCCGCTCGTAAAAGCGGACCGCCCGGACGTGGTCGGCTGGGGTTTCGAGATGCACGCGACGCGCCCCTTCCAGCTCCAGCAGCGTTTCCATGCGGCCCAGCAGCGTGCCGCCGATGCCGTTGGCCTGCATTTCGGGCATGACGAAGAGATAGGGGATGTAGGAGCGGCGCGGGCTGCGCGAGCACCAGCCCACGACCACGTCGTCGATCCGCGCGACGATGGCGTGCGGCCAGCCGATGCTCACCGCGTGCGACAGGCGACGCCGCTCGGCCTCCCGTTGGCCGGAATGCTGGTTGAGGATGGGGAGAATGCTGCCTTCCCAGGCGCGAAAGGCGATATCGGCCATGCGCGGTGCGTCGATGATTTCGGCGGCTCGGATGCTGATGGCCGGCATGGCATGTCCTTTCGGGGCCGGCGCCGGAAGGGGTGGCCTTAACGGGCGCGGCGGCGTGCGGCGATGATGCCCTTCTCGTAGTTGATGTTCCAGTCGATCAGGGTTCGCCAGATAAGTTCGGCCTGATCTTCGTCAAGATCAAGGTCGGCACTGCGGCCGCGCACCCGGGCGACCACCGCCTCGATGCGCTGGGGATCGTAGGCCTCGTGCGGGTCGGTCTTGATCTCGGCCATGCGGGTGACGTAGCCGTGCCGCTCGGCGAACAGGTTCAGCAGAGCCTGGTCGATCCGGTCGATCTCGGTGCGCACATCATCCTTGGTGGTGCAATCGGCAGGCAGCTTGGCAGCAGCGGTCACGGCGACGTCCTGGGCTCAAAAATCCGAGTTGCTGGTTTGCACCGCCTGCCGCTGGATTTCAACCCGGCACCGCAGGAGGAGGACTAGGAGCGTGCCGATACCGCCCACCAGTACGGGGCCGCCCACGGGCATGACCCGTGGGCCTGTCGGGGAGCCGCCGATGCTGCGGTGGTTGCCGTAAGGGCCCGCGGATCAGGTCCGCGGGCAGCAGCGGTGGGGAGGAGGCAGGCCGGGAGCCCCAGCAAGGGGCTCAGTGCCGCGTTACGTCGCTGAGGGCCGCGGCGATATGTTCCCATTCCTGGGAGACGCTGGCGGTAGCGCGGCGCTTGCCGGCGCGGCGATACCAGTAGTCGGCATTGCCCATGTCGGCTTCGATCCAGTGCATCAGCGCGTGCACCCAGTCGAAGGCCTGCACGCCTTCCATGGCCTGCACGATCAGATGCGCGCGCTCCCATTCGGGGCCGACGCGCAATTCGCCCTTCTTCAGCCACCAGAGCGCCTGCAAGGGCTTGCTCATGTCCTTGGGAGGCTCGGACCAGTCGAGCGAAGTGAAGATATCAGCGGCCATCGACGTAATCCCTGTCGGCCTGGACGCAGAAAGGGGACGCGTCGCTACCAGTTTCAACTTGTGCATGGGCCGCAAATAGGCCGGATCGGCGGCGCAATCAAGCACCGCCCCGCTTTACCGCCTACCACCAGCGTTGGGGTGCAAAGTCGCCACCGGCATTTTTTTCGATGACGCGGGCGGCGGCGAACAGCGTTTCCTCGTCGAACGGCTTGCCGATCAGCTGCAACCCGAGCGGCAGGCCGCGCCCATCCTTGCCGGCGGGCACCGCGACGCCGGGCAGCCCCGCCATGTTTACGGTGACGGTAAAAACGTCGTTGAGATACATGGCGATCGGATCGCTCGCCAGCGTCTCGTCGCCGATGCCGAAGGCGGCCGAGGGTGTCGCCGGGGTGAGGATGGCGTCAACGCCGGCGTTGAAGGCGTCCTCGAAGTCGCGCTTGATGAGCGTACGCACCTTCTGCGCCCGCACGTAGTAGGCGTCGTAATAGCCGGCCGACAGCACATAGGTGCCGATCATGACGCGGCGCTTGACCTCGCGGCCGAAGCCGGCGGCGCGCGTCATCTCGTACATGTCGGTGATGTCCTTGCCGGTGACGCGCAGGCCGTATTTGACCCCGTCATAGCGCGCGAGGTTGGACGAGGCTTCGGCGGGCGACACTACGTAATAGGCGGGCAGCGCATATTTGGTGTGTGGCAGGGAAATATCCTTGAGGGTCGCGCCCTCGGCCTTGAGCCAGTCGAGGCCGGCTTTCCAGAGCCGTTCGATTTCCGCCGGCGTGCCGTCCATGCGGTATTCGCGCGGCACGCCGATGGTGAGACCCTTGACGCCGCGCTCGACGGCCGCGGCGAAATCGGGCACCGGCAGGTCGACGCTGGTCGAATCCTTGGCGTCGAACCCGGCCATGGAGGTCAGCAGGATGGCCGCATCCTCGACCGTCCGCGCGATCGGGCCGGCCTGGTCGAGCGAGGAGGCATAGGCCACGACGCCCCAGCGCGAGCAGCGCCCATAGGTGGGCTTGAAACCCACCGTGCCGGTAAAGGCCGCCGGCTGGCGGATGGAGCCGCCGGTGTCGGTTGCCGTCGCTCCGGCGCACAGCCACGCGGCCACCGCTGCGGCCGAGCCGCCGGACGAGCCGCCCGGCACCAGGTCGGCAGTGCTGCCCGCGGCGCGAAACGGGCTGATGACCGGCCCGTAATACGAGGTTTCGTTGGACGAGCCCATGGCGAACTCGTCCATGTTGAGCTTGCCCAGCAGCACCGCCCCGTCGCGCCAGAGATTGGCGGTCACGCTCGATTCGTATTCCGGCTTGAAGCCGTCGAGGATGTGGCTGGCCGCCTGGGTGTGCACCCCCTTGGTGGCGAACAGATCCTTGACGCCGAGGGGGATGCCTTCCAGCGCCCCGCCCTGCCCCGCCGCCAGCTTCGCGTCGCTCGCCCTGGCCATGTCGCGCGCCTTTTCGGGCGTCGTGGCGACGAAGGCGTTGAGTTTTGGATTGGCGGCCTCGATGGCCGCGATATAGGCGTCCGCCAGTTCCAGCGCCGTAAAACTCTTGTCCCTGAGCCCCTTGCGCGCGTCGGCCAGGCTCAATTTGGTCAGGTCAGTCAAAACAGATCTCTCTCGTTCGGCGTAGGGGACGGCGTTGGGCCGAGGTGCGGGCGCGTCGAGCGGCGATGCCGGCCGCCCTTATTCAACCACCTTGGGCACCATGAAGAAATTGTCTTCGGTCAATGGTGCGTTGCTGACGATTTTCTCGGCGTAGCCGCCATCGGTCACGACATCGTCGCGCCGGCGCAGCGCCATCGGCGCCACCGAGGTCATGGGCTCGACGCTGGAAACGTCGACTTCGCTCAATTGCTCCACGAAGCCAAGAATGGCGTTGAGCTCGTGCTGATAGCCAGCAACCTCTTCCTCTTCGATGCGGATACGGGCGAGGCGCCCGATGCGCTTGACGGTAGCGGCGTCGACAGCCATGGCAAACTCCGGAAATCAGCGGTCTTTGGCCGGTTATTAGCAATGGCCGGCCGCAAATGGCAATGGAAATGCCTCAGGGGGCCCATCAGGCTTCGACTGCCAGCCCCGCTTCGAGGGCAACCAGCCCCGTGCCATCCAGCTGGTCGCGCAGCGCCTCGAACGCCGTCTCGATGGCCTCGTCGCTGCCCGCCAGCGCCAGAAGGCGGGGAGAATGAGCCTCGAGCAGTGCTTGCCCCCGTTGGGCCATATCCGCCCCGCAGAGCACGATGACGGCGTTGCCGGCCCATTTTCCCAGCGCGGGGAGTTCTCCGGCCGCCAGCAGCAGCGGCGCCTCTCCATCCGCGTCGAGCAATACGGCCTCCGGCCCGGCCGACCATATTCCCATTGGGCGGGCCGTCGTCCCGGCGTCCAGCAGGCGTTGCGCCGGCCGAGCGCGCCAGGTTCGGGCGTCGGCGGGCGGCGGATCGCCGAAATTGACCGCGTGGTCGGCTCCGCCCAGCAGTTCGGTGCGGTCGATACCCGCCGGGGCAGCATCGGCCTCGATCACGACGATTTGCCCCCCTGCATGGATGCGAAAGCAGCGACTGCCGAACCAGGTGAGTTTCATGGGTGCCTTTTCCGTCGCCAAGCCCGGCTCGTTCCCCTATAGGACAGTTCGATCATGGCAGGAAAGCACCCCGTGACCGACAGCACCGACCCTCTCGCCGCGATTCCGCCCGCGGGCAAGCTTCTCGGGCTCGACCTGGGCACGAAAACCATCGGCGTCGCCATTTCCGATGCGATGCGCTATGCGGCCACGCCGCTCGAAACCATCAAGCGCAGCAAGTTCACTCAGGATGCCGAGCGGCTTATCGCGCTCGCGGCCGAGAATCAGGCCGTCGCCATCGTGCTCGGCCTGCCGCTCAACATGGACGGCAGCGAAGGCCCGCGCGTGCAGTCCACCCGTGCCTTTGCCCGCAACCTGTCGCAGAAGCTCGACCTGCCCATCGCCTTCTGGGATGAGCGTCTGTCGACGGCGGCCGTCACGCGCATGATGATCGACGCCGACCTGCGGCGCGACCGGCGGGCCGAGATCGTGGACAAGCTCGCCGCGAGCTACATCCTGCAAGGGCTGCTCGACCGGTTGCGCAACAGGCCGTGAGCATGTTGGCCGCTCCGCTACCCTACAGCGCCTCGACCAGGGCGATGCGCAGCAGGTCGGCGGTGTTCCGCGCTCCGAGCTTGAGGCGGATATGTTCGCGGTGCACCTCCACGGTGCTGGGCGAAATGCCGAGCGTTTGCGCCATTTCCTTGGAAGTCTGCCCCTTGATGACGTGCTCGAGGACCTCCACTTCGCGCTTGGTGAGGCCCAACGACTTTGACCATTTTTTCCGCAGATTCTCGATGTCCATGCACGCCCCCCGTAACCGATGGGGAAAAAGGCAAAAATTTGCCCGTAGGTCAATGTACCCATTGGTACATCTACGAGAAAAGCTGTGTAATTTCAGTAGGTAATAGGTGTTTTTGTCTAGGGTTCACCACTAGATTGACGCAAGCCTCATTACCCCGATTCGGGGGCTGATATCGGGGAAATCAGGAGCGGCACCACACCGATTCTTTGCCCGACGCACCACTTAAACGGCGCAAAACGCGCCGCCTCCCTTGCCCGTTCCTGCTCACTTCGCTAGACCGCATCAAATCGCAAGGGATGCGCCATGCCGCAGCATAGCCAAAGCTCCAGCGCCGCCGGTTCGTCCGGCGACTTTCCGCCGTTCCGCCAGCGCCACCTCATTTCCATCGCCGACCTGCAGCAGCACGAAATCGTCGACCTGCTGGACCGCGCCGAGCGCATGATCGCGGTGTCGCGGCAGGAGCGCAAATCGCTGCCGACGCTGGCGGGCAAGACCCAGATCAACCTGTTCTTCGAGCCTTCCACCCGCACGCAATCGTCGTTCGAGATCGCCGGCAAGCGCCTGGGCGCGCTGGTGGTCAACATGTCCGTAAAAACCAGCTCGGTGAGCAAGGGGGAAACCCTCGTCGATACGGCGGCCACGCTCAACGCCATGCGCCCCGATGTGCTGGTGGTGCGCCATTCGGCGGCCGGGGCGGTGGAACTGCTGAGCCAGAAAGTCGGCTGCTCGGTGATCAATGCCGGCGATGGCGCTCATGAACACCCGACCCAGGCGCTGCTCGACGCCCTCACCATTCGCAATCACAAGGGGCGGCTGGCCGGGCTGACCGTGGCGATTTGCGGCGATATCGTCAATTCGCGCGTGGCGCGCTCCAATCTGCTGCTGCTCGGCGCGCTGCATGTGCGCACCCGCGTCATCGCGCCGAAAACCCTGCTGCCCGCCGGCATTGAAAACCTCGCCACCGAGGTTTTTACCGACATGGAAAAGGGGCTCGAAGGCGCCGACGTGGTGATGATGCTGCGCCTGCAACACGAGCGTGCCAATGGCCGGATGATCCCGTCGGTGCGCGAATATTACCGCTTCTACGGGCTGGATGCCGCAAAGCTCGCCCACGCCAAGCCCGACGCCATCGTCATGCATCCGGGGCCGATGAACCGCGGCGTCGAGATCGATCCTGCGATCGCCGATGGCGAGCGCAGCGTCATCACCGATCAGGTCGAAATGGGGGTTGCCGTGCGCATGGCGGTCCTCGACGCCCTGCTGCCGGCAAGGAGCGAAGCATGACCCGGCCCCTCATCATCGAAAACGCCCGCGTCGTCGATCCGGCTTCCGGCACGGATGGGGTGGGAGCGGTGCTGGTCGAGGACGGGCGCATCGGCGATCTGGCGCTCGCCGGGCCGGCCGGGGTGCCCGATGGGGCCGAGGTCATCGATGCCGGCGGGTTGCTGTTGGCGCCGGGCCTCATCGACATGCGCGTCTTCGTGGGCGAGCCGGGCAAGGAATATCGCGAAACCCTCGCTTCCGCCGGTGCCGCGGCAGTGGCGGGCGGCGTTACCAGCTTCGTCATGATGCCCGATACCACGCCCGCCGTGGACGATGGCGCGCTGGTGGATTTTTTGATCCGCCGCGCCGAAGCGCAATCGCCGGCCCGCATCCTGCCGGCGGCGGCGATCACGAAGGGGCTGGGCGGTTCGGAAATCACCGAATTCGGCCTGTTGAAAGAGGCCGGCGCGGTGTGCCTCACCGATGGCGCCGCCTCCATCCAGTCGGCGGCGTTGCTGCGCAGCGCCATGAGCTACGCGGCCAATTTCGACCTGCTCTTCGTCCATCACGTGGTCAATGCGGGCCTTGCCGCCGATGGCGTCATGAACGAGGGGCTGTTCGCCACCATATTGGGGCTCAAGGGCATTCCGCGCGAGGCCGAAACCATTCCCCTCGCCCGCGACCTGCAACTGGCGGCCCTGACCGGCGTGCGCTACCACGCCGCGCAAATCTCCACCGGGGCATCGGTTGAGCTGATCAAGGCGGCCAAGTCGCGTAACCGCAAGGTTACGGCGGGCCTCTCGATCAACAATCTCTGCCTCAACGAAAACGACATCGGGCGCTATCGCACCTTCTTCAAGCTCGACCCGCCCTTGCGCAGCGAAGACGACCGGCAGGCGGTGATCGACGGTCTGCGCGCCGGCGTCATCGACACCATCCATTCCGATCACGACCCGCAGGATTCCGAGGTGAAGCGCCAGCCTTTTGCCGAGGCGTCCTATGGCGCCATCGGCCTCGAAACGCTGCTTGCCGCCGCCCTGCGGCTGGTGCACGCCGAAGAGCTCGATATCCTCTCCGTCCTGCGTGCCATGACCAGCCGTCCCGCCGAAATCCTCGGGCTCGACAGCGGACGCATTGCGAGGGGTGCCCCGGCCGACCTTATCCTGGTCGACCTCGATTATCCCTGGCGGGTGACAGAAAAATCCCTGCGCTCGAAGGCGCGTAACACGAGTTTCGAGGGCGCACGGCTGCAGGGCAAGGTCATGCGCACGCTGGTGGGCGGGCGCACCGTCTACACCCACGAGGCGCAATAAGCGCCGGACTATGCCGGCTCGCCTCTTGTGATAACGGGCCGCTGCGCCTACTCGTTAGGGCAGAGGGAGAACCATGCCGACCGATTTGCTGCCGCTGCTCTACGCGCTTGTGCTGGGCTATTTCTGTGGCTCCGTGCCGTTCGGCCTGCTGCTGACGCGGGCCGCGGGGCTGGGCGATATCCGCACCATCGGCTCCGGCAATATCGGCGCCACCAATGTGCTGCGCACCGGTAACCGTTGGGTGGCCTTTTTCACGCTGGTCCTCGACGCCGCCAAGGCGGCGCTGCCGATTCTCGTTGCCCGGCACTTCTGGGGCGAGGATGCGGCGATGCTGGCTGCCGTCGGGGCGTTTCTTGGTCACTGTTATCCCGTCTGGCTGGGTTTCAAGGGCGGCAAGGGTGTCGCCGTGATGATCGGGTCGCTGCTGACCCTTGCCTGGCCGGTCTGCCTGATTTTCTGCGCCGTCTGGCTGCTGATCGCCTTTACCCGCAAACTGTCGTCGCTGGCGGCGCTGACGGCATCGGCCACGGCGCCCATCTTCGCCTATCTTCTTGGGAGCGAGCGGCTGGCGCTGACGGTTGTCGTCCTGGCGCTGGTGCTGTTCTTTCAGCACCGCTCCAATATCGCTCGCCTGCTCGACGGCAGCGAGCCCACCATCGGCGACGGCGAGAAAGCCGGGTAATGCCGGAGGCCCGGCAGCACGGTACGCTCACCCCGGCCCAGCGCCTTGCCTGGCTGCGGCTGTTCCGTTCGGACAATGTCGGGCCGGTCACCTTCCGGCAATTGCTCAATCGCTTCGGTTCGGCCGAAGCGGCGCTCGAGGCCCTGCCGGCGTTGAGCCGCAAGGCCGGGCGGGCAGCGCGCCTGTTTTCGCAGGCCCAGGCCGAGGACGAACTTGCCGGCCTCGCGCGCTATGGCGCCCGGCTCGTCGCCCAGGGCGAGGCCGACTACCCGCCGCACCTGCTCCATATCGCCGGCGTGCCGCCCTTGCTCACCATGGCCGGTGGCGAGCGTCTCGACTGGCAACGCACGGTGGGCATCGTCGGCGCGCGCAACGCCTCATCGGCCGGCATCAAGATGACGCGTACGCTTGCCGGCGATCTGGGGGCGCGCGGCTATACCGTTATTTCGGGGCTGGCTCGTGGCATCGACAGCGCCGCGCACCAGGCCAGCCTCGCCACCGGCACGGTTGCCGTACTGGCCGGTGGCTTCGACCGCATCTATCCGGCCGAGAACATCCCCCTCGCCCACGACATTCTGGACACCGGCGGGGCGCTGCTCACCGAAATGCCGCTGGGCTGGGAGCCGCGCGCCCGCGATTTTCCCCGGCGCAACCGGCTGGTCTCGGGCCTGTCATTGGGTGTGGTGGTGGTGGAAGCTGCCAAGCGCTCGGGCTCGCTGATCACCGCGCGGCTGGCGCTCGAACAGAATCGCGACGTCTTTGCCGTGCCCGGCTCGCCGCTCGATCCGCGTGCCGAGGGCGGCAATGCGCTGATCCAGCAGGGTGCCAAGCTGATCACCAATGCCGAGGACATCATCGAGACGCTGGGCAGCGCCGATCCGGCGCGCGCCGCGCTTTTCGATCCGGAATGGTATCCCGAGGCCGGCAGCGGCCTGCCCGAGGCGCCGCCGGGCGAGAGCGACCGCGCCCGCCTGCTCTCGGCCCTCAGCACCACGCCGATCGAGGTGGACGAGTTGATCGCCCAGACCGGCATTCCGCCCAACGCCATGCAGATATTACTGCTGGAGCTGGACCTGGCCGGGCAGATCGAGTGGTCCAGCGGCCAATTGGTGGCCCTGCGCTATTCCTAGGCACGACGCCGGTGAGGCCCGGCAAGGAGCGGCCGTTCAGCGACATGGGGCCGCCCCGTTGACACCGACAATTGCGTTCACCATGTTGCGCGCTCTCTCAAGTGCTGTTGCGGAACGGATCCGGGAATGAAGGTCGTCGTCGTTGAAAGTCCGGCTAAAGCCAAGACAATCAACAAATATTTGGGCAAGGACTACGAAGTTCTGGCCAGCTTCGGCCATGTGCGCGATCTGCCCGCCAAGGATGGCTCGGTCCGGCCGGAAGAAGATTTCGCCATGTCCTGGGAAGTCGACAGCGCCTCCCGCAAGCGGCTTTCCGACATCAGTACGGCGCTCAAGGGCGCCGACGGCCTCATCCTCGCCACCGACCCGGATCGCGAGGGCGAGGCCATTTCCTGGCACGTACTCGACGTGTTGCGGCAGAAAAAGGCGCTGAAGAAGGACATCCCCGTGCAGCGCGTGGTTTTCAACGCCATCACCAAGGATGCCGTCACGGCCGCCATGGCGAAGCCGCGCGACATCGACATGCCGCTGGTCGACGCCTATCTGGCGCGCCGGGCGCTGGACTATCTGGTGGGTTTCACGCTCTCGCCCATTCTCTGGCGCAAGCTTCCCGGCTCCCGTTCCGCCGGGCGCGTCCAATCCGTGGCGCTGCGCCTGGTTTCCGAGCGCGAAGCGGAAATCGAAAAGTTCAAGCCGGAAGAATACTGGTCGGTCGAAGCCCAGTTGGCGCAGGCGGGCAAGAGTTTCCTCGCGCGCCTGTTTGCCGTCGATGGCAAGAAGACCGACAAGCTCGGCATCAAGACCGGCGAGGACGCCGCCGCGCTCAAGCAGTTGATCGAGAACGGCCAGTTCAACGTCGCCAACGTCGAGAAGAAGCCGACCAAGCGCAACCCTTACGCCCCCTTCACTACCTCGTCGCTGCAACAGGACGCGTCGTCGCGCCTGGGGCTGTCGCCCAATCGGACCATGCAGATCGCCCAGCGGCTCTACGAGGACGGGCTGATCACCTATATGCGTACCGACGCGGTGCAGATGGCCCCCGAAGGCATCGCCATGGCCCGTTCGGCCATCGGCCGGTTCTTCGGTGAGAAATACCTGCCCGAAAAGCCTCGCCTCTATCAGACCAAAGCCAAGAATGCGCAGGAAGCGCACGAGGCGATCCGCCCCACGGACATGTTCCGGCGGCCCGAGGAGCTGCGGCTCGACGCCGACCAGCAAAAGCTTTACGGGCTCATCTGGAAGCGCACGCTGGCCAGCCAGATGGCTTCCGCCGAAATCGACCGCACCACGGTGGACATCGCGGTCAACGTACCCGGCCGCGCCGTGACCCTGAGGGCCACCGGATCGGTGGTTACCTTCCCCGGCTTTCTGGCGCTTTATGGCGTGGAAGCCAGTACGGAACGCGAGGGTGAGGACGAGGACGGACGCGAATTGCCGCCGTTGCAGGTGGGTGACAAGCCGGTGCTGGAAAAGGTCGAGATCGGCCAGCATTTTACCCAGCCGCCGGCCCGCTACACCGAAGCCAGCCTCATCAAGAAGATGGAAGAGCTGGGCATTGGCCGCCCCTCGACCTATGCGGCGACGCTGACCACGCTCAAGGACCGCGACTATGTGCGCCTCGAAGGGCGGGCGTTGCACCCGGAGGATCGCGGCCGCATCGTCACCGCTTTCCTCGAAAGCTTTTTCTCGCGCTATGTCGAATACGGTTTTACCGCGCATTTGGAGGAGCAGCTCGACCATATTTCGGCGGGCGAGATCGACTACAAGCAGGTGCTGCGCGATTTCTGGCGCGATTTCACCGGCGCGGTGGAAGAGATCAAGGATCTGCGCGTCTCGGAAGTGCTCGACGCGCTCAACGACCTGCTGGCCGACCACATCTTTCCGCCGCGCGCCGATGGCAGCGACCCGCGCCGTTGCCCCAGCTGCGGCAATGGCACGCTGTCGCTGAAGCTGGGCAAGTTCGGGGCGTTCATCGGCTGCTCCAACTACCCCGAATGCCGCTACACCATGCAGCTTTCCGACGCGGCCACCGGCCAGTCGCCCGAGGCGGCGGCGGGTGACGGCGTCTTGGGAACCGACCCCGAGACGGGCGAGGAAATCTATCTGAAATCCGGCCGCTTCGGCCCCTATGTCCAGCTCGGTGACGGCAAGGAGCCCAAGCGCTCCTCCCTGCCCCGCGGCTGGGAGGCGGCTTCCTTGTCACTCGAGCGTGCGCTGCAATTGCTGTCTCTGCCGCGCGAGGTGGGCAAGCATCCGGAAGATGGCGAACCGATCACCGCCGGCATCGGCCGCTACGGTCCGTTCGTGCTGCACAACGGCAAATATGCCAATCTGCCGGAGGTGGAAGAGGTGTTCACCGTCGGCATCAACCGCGCGGTCGACCTGCTGGCGCAAAAAGCCGCCGGTGGTGGCCGGCGCGGCGCCGCCGCGCAGCCGGCGATCAAGAGTTTCGAGCACGAGGGCGGCCCCATTACCGTGCGCTCGGGCCGCTACGGCCCCTATGTCAACCAGGGCAAGATCAACGCCACCATCCCCAAGGACAGCAAGCCCGAGGACGTGACGCTGGAGCAGGCCATCGCGCTGCTCGCCGCCCGCGCCGAGGCGACGGGCAGCAAGAAAAAGGCGCCCGCCAAAAAAGCCGCGGCGAAGAAGCCAGCCGCCAAAAAGGCGCCGGCGAAGAAGGCCGCAAAGAAGACGGAGGCCTGAGGCGGCGGGACGCCGGCCTCACCCCATGGTGCGCTCGATCAACCCCAGCCAGTTGTCGAGAGCGATCTTGCGCACCAGCGCCTCGCCGTAACCCTTGTCGAGCAGCGCCTGCAACAGCGTCGGCACCCCGGTGACATCCTTAATCGCGGCCGGGATCTGGGCGCCGTCGAAGTCCGAGCCGAGGGCGACACCATCCTCGCCGAGCGCTTCCACCAGCGCATCGACGTGCCGCACCATGGTTTCGATGGGCGTATCGGTGTTCTTGCCGCCGTCGGGACGCAGAAAGCTCACCGCATAGTTGAGCCCGGCCACGCCGCGGCTTTCGCGGATCGCAGCAAGCTGCCAGGCGGTGAGGTTGCGGGTCGACGGACAGATGGCGTGCACGTTGGAATGGGTCGCCACCAGCGGCTTGCTCGAAATCGCCGCCACATCGCGGAACCCGGCGGCGTTGAGGTGGCTGAGGTCGACCAGGACCCCGTACCGGTCGCATATCCGCACCAGTTCCTTGCCGGCGTCGCTGAGGCCGGGCCCGATATCCGGGTCGGCATTGTGGCGGAAGGGTACGCCAGTGCCAAAAACATTGGCACGGCTCCAGGTGATGCCAAGGGAGCGCAACCCGGCGGCGTACAGCACCTCGAAGGCGTAGAAATCGGTGTCGATGGCCTCGGCGCCCTCGATGTGGAAAATGGCCGCCAGCCTGTCCGCCGCCATCGCTGCGCGCAGTTCGCCAGCATTGCGGCAAATCGAGAGGGCGTCGGCCTTTTCGAGCCGCAGCAGCAGCGCCGCCATGCCGTTGGTGCTGGCCTGTGCGTCGGCAAGGGCAAGGCGCGGCGGCAGGTCGTCCGGCGATTTGGCGCCTACCGCAGCCCCTGCTTCGAGCGGCGGCGGAAACATGGCGAAAAAGCCGCCGGCCATGCCCGCGGCGCGGGCACGCGGCAGGTCGAGATGGCCTTCCTCGGTGCCTTTGATGAACAGTTCGGCCTTGTTCTGGCGCGCGTCATGCAACAAGCGCAGCAGCGTGTCGTTATGGCCGTCGAAAAATGGAATCATGGTAACCGCCTTTGCGAGAGCGGCATTGAAACCCGTCTTCGCGCTATTTGGCAAACCGCCGCCGATCCCCTACATATCGGCCGCCTCTCCCAGATCGGACCTTCATGGCCAACCCGCCCAAAACCAAAGCTGCCAGACCGAAAAACACGTCGGGGCCGAAGCGCGCCCGCCTGCCGGCCGCCGAGCGCCTGCCCAGCCGCGAGCAGGTGCTCGAAGCGCTGGCGCAGGAAGAAAATGTGAAGGGTACGCGCGACCTCGCCAAGCTTTTCGGCATTCGCGGCGACATGCGGCGGCCGTTCAAGGCATTGCTGGCGGAACTGGAGGGCGAAGGCGTCATTGCCCGCACCCGCAAATCCCTGCGCCGCACGGCGGCCCTGCCCCCGGTCACCGTGCTCGACATTCCTACCGATGCCGACCCCGACGATCTCCACGCTTTCCCGGCCCAATGGAATCCCGAGGAAGGCGAGCCGCCCCGCGTTCGTGTGGTCGTCGGCAGCAAGGCCCGCGCCGTGCCCGCCCCCGGCGACCGCATCCTGGCGCGTATCGATGCCGGCGAGGACGCCGTTCCGATCTATACGGCGCGTCCCATGAAGGTGCTGGACAAGCCCCGCCGGGCCCATATCGGCATTGTCCGCACCGACGCCGACGGGGCTCGCCTCATTCCGGTGGACCGCAAGCAGCAGGAAATGCGCATTCCCGCCGGCGATCTGGGTGCAGCGCGGGACGGCGACCTGGTGGAAGTGGAAATCAGGCTTTCCGGCCGGCTGATGATCCCGCGGGCGCGCGTCACCGCTGTCATCGGCAACCCGCATTCGGAAGGCGCGATTTCGCTGATCGCCATCCACAATCTGGAAATTCCGCACAAGTTTCCGCCGTCCGTGCTGCGCGAAGCCGATGCGGCGACGGAAGCGACGCTCAAGGGCCGCGAGGACTGGCGCTCGCTGCCGCTCGTCACCATCGACCCGATCGACGCCAAGGATCACGACGACGCGGTGCACGCGGCGCCCGATGACAACGCGAAAAATCCCGGCGGCTTCATCGTCACCGTCGCCATCGCCGATGTCGCGGCCTATGTGCGGCCCGGCTCGGCCCTCGATCGGGAGGCCTATCTGCGGGGCAATTCGGTATATTTCCCGGACCGGGTGGTGCCGATGCTGCCCGAGCGGATTTCCAACGACCTCTGCTCCCTGAAGGAGGGCGAGGCGCGCCCTGCCCTCGCCGTGCGCATGGTGCTGGCGGCCGATGGCAGCAAGAAGAGCCACAGCTTTCACCGCGTCCTCATGCGTTCCGCCGCCCGGTTGAGCTACGGCCAGGTCCAGGCGGCCATCGACGGCAGCCCGGATGACCAGACCGGCCCGCTGCTCGAAACGGTGCTCCAGCCTTTGTGGGCGGCTTACACGGCCATGGGCAGGGCCCGCGACCGGCGCGGCCCGCTGGCTCTCGACCTGCCAGAACGCCGCATCATTCTCGACGACAAGGGGATGGTGGCCGATATCCGCATCCCCGAGCGTCTCGAAGCTCACCGGCTCATCGAGGAAATGATGATCGCGGCCAATGTCGCGGCGGCGGAAACGCTCGAACAAAAGCGCACCGAACTGCTCTATCGCGTGCATGAGGAGCCGTCCGCCGAGAAACTTCAGATGCTACGCGATTTTCTCGGCAGCCTCGATATTGCGCTGAAGAAATCCGAGGCGGTGCGCGCCGCCGATTTCAACGGCATTCTCGCGCAGGCCCGCAAGGCGGGCAATGTCGAGCAGGTCAGCGAAATGGTGCTGCGCAGCCAAGCGCAAGCCGAGTATGCCGCCGAGAATTATGGCCATTTCGGCCTCAATCTCGACCGCTACGCCCATTTCACCTCGCCCATCCGCCGCTATGCCGACCTCATCGTGCATCGGGCGCTGATCCGGGCGCTGGGCCTGGGCGAGGACGGGCTGACCGACCAGGAGGCCGGCAAGCTGGCCGGCATCGCCCAGCATATTTCCGCCACTGAGCGGCGGGCGATGCTGGCCGAGCGCGAAACCTCCGACCGGCTGCTCGCGCAGTTTCTGGCCGACCGGATCGGCGCGCGCTTCGAAGGGCGGATTTCCGGCGTCACGCGCTCGGGGCTTTTCGTCCGGCTGCTCGAAACCGGGGCCGATGGCTTCATCCCGGCCTCGACGCTCGGGCGCGACTATTATCGCTTCATCGAGGAGCGCCAGGCCATGGTCGGGGAACGGGGTGGGGAAACCTTCGCCCTGGGCGACCCCGTCACGGTGCGGCTGCTCGAGGCGACACCGGTTGCCGGGGGCCTGCGGCTCGAACTCTTGTCCGAAGGCAGGCGCGGCAATCCGCCATATGGTCGCAGGCCGGCCAAAGGATCAACAAGAAGCCACCGTCCAAGGGGACACAGAAAGAGGTAGACGATGGCAACCGATGTCCAGGCAGCAGACGAACGCGATGTGGGACACGCCATCTGGCGCGGGACGCTGTGCCGCTGTCCGCATTGCGGCCAGGGCAAGATGTTCCGCAAATATCTGAAGGTCGCCGACCGCTGCGAGGCTTGCGGCGAGGAACTGATGCACCACCGGGCCGACGATTTCCCGCCCTATATCGCCATCACCATCGTCGGGCACATCATCATCTTCCTGATGCTGCACCTGGACATGACCTATCAGGTGCAGCCGGTCTTCTACATATTCACCATGATCCCGCTGGCGATCATCCTGCCGCTGGCCATGCTGCCCTCCATCAAGGGCGCCATTGTCGGCCTGCAATGGGCCAACCACATGTATGGCTTCGGCACCGGCCCGAAAGAGTGAACGCCGGGCGGCTGTTGCAGCCGTCTACGACTTGACAACGGGCGGCAAATCCGTAGTTTGCACCCGAATTTCGGCGCTGCCGCCCGTGCGGCGCCTTTTGCTTTGCAAAGGACACGGATATGGCCAAGGCCGCCACCATCAAGATCAAGCTCGTCTCGTCGGCCGACACCGGCTATTTCTACGTGACCAAGAAGAACGCCCGCACCCAGACCGACAAGCTGTCGTTCCGCAAGTACGACCCGGTGGCGCGCAAGCACGTCGAATTCAAGGAAGCCAAGATCAAGTAATCCGGCTTTCCCGAACGACCTTAACAAAACCCCGCAATCGCTTGCGGGGTTTTGTTTTTGCCGGTCTGGCGGCCGTGCTGGGCGGGGAAAGAGTGGCTGGTCCGGAGCGGCATGTCGAAGAGGCCACTCTGTCCGCGTCCGGACCAACCGCCCTACGGAACTCAGGAGTTGCGGCGGACCTGAGATGGGCCGTAGGGAACCCTTGCGGCGAGAGGCGCTAACGCCCGTTGCCGTCTTGAGGCGACCCTATCCCGGCCCGGCTCAAACGCAAGCAGAACCGGCCATTCCGGCCCGACAACCGTTTGTTAATTATAACAGCTAACCCTAACGGGCGCCGTTTTCGCACCGCTGGCTAGGCGGCGTCGAAGATGACGCGGTTGCGCCCTCCCCGCTTGGCCCGGTAGAGCGCCACGTCCGCGCGCTTGAGCAGGCTCTCGGGGGTATCGGCCAGGCTCTCGTTCAGCGCCACGCCAATCGAAATGGTGATGCTGAGCGGGCGGGCCAGGCCGATCTCGAAGGGGCGCTCGGCCATGGCCTGGCGCACGCGCTCGGCTACCGCCTCGGCCTGCTCGGGGTCGGTGTCGGGCATCAGCACGACGAATTCCTCGCCGCCGAAGCGGCAAGCCAGGTCGACGCCGCGAATATTGCGTTTCAGCCGGCCGGCGAATTCCCGCAGCACCGCGTCGCCGGCGTCGTGGCCGTGCGTGTCGTTGACCGCCTTGAAAAAATCGATGTCGAGGATCATCAGCGCCATGTCGCGTTCCTGCGCCTGGGCCTTGCCCAGCATGACGCCGAGATGGCGCTCGAAATAGCGCCGGTTGTAGAGCCCGGTCAGCTCGTCCGTCACGGCCAGCGCCAGCGTGTTGTTGACGCTTTCGCGCAGTTCCATCGCATAGCGGTGCCGGCGGATCTGGGTGCGTACGCGCGCCGCCAGTTCGTTGCGTTCCACCGGCCGGCTGATGAAGTCGTTGACCCCCAGGTCGAGCGCCCGCACCACGCGGGGCTTGTCGCCCTCGTCGGCCATGAGGATGATGGGCAGGTTGCGCGTATGGTCGACCGTGCGCATCTGCGAGCACACCCGCAGCGGGTCGAAATCATCGAGGCTCATGCTCACCAGCGCCAGCTCATACTGGGCCCCGGTCACCTGGAATACCGCGTCGGCCGGCTCGGTGAGGATGTCCACCTGGTGCTCGGGCGTGAGATAGCCGGCAATCCGTTCGGCCTGCCGGCGGTCGGTGTCGATGATGAGGATGGAGCCGCCGCTGGCCGAAATCTTGTCCATGGCCCGCATCGCGTCTTCGATGGCGATCTGCTGGCCGGTCAGCGCGCGGGCCCGCAATTCGTCGGTGAGGGATTTGAGCCGGGCCAGGCTCTTGACGCGCGCCATGAGCTGGGTGTCGTCCACCGGTTTGGTCAGGAAATCGTCGGCGCCGGCGTCGAGCCCCTGCACCCGGTCCGAGGGCTGGTCCAGCGCGGTGATCATCAGCACGGGGACGTGGTGGGTGCGGGAGCTGGCCTTGAGGCGCCGGCACACCTCGAAGCCGTCCATATCCGGCATCATCACGTCGAGCAGCACGATATCGACGTCCTGGCGGGCGCAGATGGCGAGCGCCTCTGGGCCGGAGGTGGCCGTCAGGACCTCGAAATATTCCGCCGTGAGCCGGGCTTCGAGCAACCGGACATTGGTTGGAATATCATCGACGATCAGAACGCGTGCGGTCACACCACTCCCCCGGGCCTTTAAGAAGCTGCCGGGGTCGACAGGTCAGCGCCTCGCCCGGTCAGGCAGGGCCAATGTAATGGGCAATGGTTTCCAGAAAGTGAGACACCGAGATGGGCTTGGAGATATATCCCTCGCACCCCCCCTGCAGGATACGCTCCTCGTCGCCTTTCATGGCAAAGGCGGTGACGGCGATCACGGGGATATGGGCCAGCTGCTCGTCATCCTTGAGCCATTTGGTCACCACCAGCCCGGAAACTTCCGGCAGTTGGATATCCATGAGGATCAGGTCGGGCATATGCGCGCGCGCCAGATCCAGCGCCTCCATGCCGTTGCGGGTCTGGATGACGCGATAGCCGCGCGATTCGAGCAGATCGTTGAAGAGCTTCATGTTGAGCTCGTTGTCTTCCACGATCAGGACAGTCTTGGCCATCTTTCCTCGCTGGCGCGCTGCGCCGACCCTGGTTGGCGTCGTCCCGAAAAGCTGGGACACAGTGGCTGGCGGTTCTTCGCTCCGGCCCTGTTCTGGGCTAACATCGAACCGTTACAAAACATCAAATGAGGCCGTCTTGCCTGCCCCCGACCGTACCGCTCCGGACGTTCCCAGCCTGGCGGATGCCTGCCTGGGCTATCTGGCCGAGCATCCCGAGGAACTGCTCGCCTTCATGCAGCAGGCCGGGCTCGACCCCGAGGCCCTGCGCGCCTCGATCGGCACCGAGCGGTTGCAGCACGGTCTATTGGATCACTTTGCCGCAAACGAAGCGATTCTGCTCGCCTTATGCGCCAATGCCGGCATCACCCCCGAAGCCTTCATGCGCGTCTGGCACCGGCTCAACCGGGTGGACTAGATGGCGCGGGACTGGCTTTGCCGCGATTGCCTGCATAGCGGCACGGCCGAGCGCGAGCCGGACCGGTGCCCCGCCTGCGGCTCGCCCCGCATCCGCAGCCATCCCGAGCTCCTGTCCCTCGCCATCGCCCATGTCGATTGCGATGCTTTCTATGCCTCCATAGAAAAGCGCGACGATCCATCCCTGCGCGACAAGCCGCTCATCATCGGGGGTGGCGTGCGCGGCGTGGTCTCCACCGCCTGCTATATCGCCCGGCAGACCGGCGTGCACTCGGCCATGCCGATGTTCAAGGCGCGCAAACTCTGCCCGGATGCCGTCATCATCAAGCCGGACATGGCCAAATATGTCGAGGTCAGCCGGCAGATTCGCCGCCATATGGAGGCGCTGACGCCGCTGGTCGAGCCCATCTCCATCGACGAGGCCTTTCTCGACCTGACCGGCACCGCCGCGCTGCACAAGGCGCCGCCGGCGCTGGTGCTGGCCCGCTTCGCCCGCACGATCGAAAAGGAGATCGGGGTGACCATCTCCGTCGGCCTCAGCCACAATAAATTCCTCGCCAAGGTCGCCTCCGACCTCGACAAGCCGCGCGGCTTCGCCGTCATCGGCGCGGCCGAAACGCTCGATTTCCTCGCGCCCCGCCCCATCAGCCTCATCTATGGGGTGGGAAAAGTCTTCGCCGAGACACTCAGGCGCGACGGCTACACCACGATCGGCCAGCTCCAGCACGAGGACCCCAGCCGTCTTATGCGCCTTTACGGCGAATCGGGTGCGCGGCTGGCACGGTTGTCGCGCGGGCTGGATGTGCGGAAAGTCTCGCGCGACGGCGAGATGAAGACCATTTCCTCCGAAACCACCTTCAATACCGACCTGGCGCAGCTCGACGCGCTGGCCACCGAACTGCTGAAAACCTGCGAACGGCTCTCGGAACGCCTCAAGGCCAAGGGCGTGGTGGGCGACACGGTGACGCTCAAGCTCAAAACCGCGGGATTTAAGTTGCGTACGCGCGCCCGACACCTGATGATGCCGACACAGCTTGCCAATGTGCTCTACGAAACCGGCATGAGCCTGTTGCGGCCGGAGGCCGACGGCACCCCGTTCCGGCTGATCGGCATCGGGGTTTCCGGCATCGAGGCGGCCGGTGGGGCAGACCCGACCGACCTCATCGAGCCGCAGGTGGCCCGCAAGGCGGCGGCGGAACGGGCCATGGACCGGGTCCGCTCGAAATTCGGCCGTGGCGCCGTGGTGCGCGGCAAGCTCTATTCATCCCGGCCCGACAGGCAGTCGGCGCCGATTTCCGAAGAAGAAGCAGAAGACCTCGAAGGCAAGACCAGATGACCGATCCGATTGAGAAGCTCCGCGAGTATGGCTACGAGCTGCCGGCCCCCAAGGCTCCCGTGGCCAGCTACGCGCCCGTCACCCGCAGCGGCAATATCGTTTACGTCTCGGGCCAGATTTCCAGCAATGAAAACGGCGCGGTGCAGGGCCTGCTGGGCGACACCATGAACGTGGTGCAGGGCGCCAACGCCGCCGAACTGGCCGCCGTCAACATTCTCGCGCAGATCGTGCACAATGCCGGCGTGCCGCTCACGGAGGTGAAGCGCCTGCTCAAGATCACGGTGCTGGTGGCCTCCACCGCAGATTTCTTCGAGCAGCATCTGGTGGCCAATGGCGCTTCCGATCTCTTCCTGGCCGTGCTGGGCGACAAGGGCAGCCATGCCCGCGCCGCCTTCGGCGTGGCGGCGCTGCCCCTGGGGGCCGCGGTCGAGATCGAAGCGGTAGTGGAGGTCTAGGGCCATCGTGCCTGCCGGCAGTTTTTCGGCCACCGTCCATCCGTCCACGGCGTCCATCCCGGCCGCCGTGTGGAACGGGCTCGTGCCGTCTACTGCCGGCGTGCCGGACAATCCGTTCCTCGATCACGCCTTTTTCCTGGCGCTCGAGGAATCGGGCTGTGCCACGGCGCAAACCGGCTGGCAGCCGCAGCACATCGTCATCGAAGGCGAGGATGGCGAGCCCGCTGGGCTCTTGCCGCTCTATCTCAAGAACCACTCCATGGGCGAATATGTATTCGACCATGGCTGGGCCAATGCGCTGGAGCGCGCCGGCGGACATTATTATCCCAAGCTGCAGGGTTCGGTGCCGTTCACCCCGGTGCCGGCACCGAAACTACTGGTGCCGTCCGGTCGCCTCGACCTGCGGGCGGCGCTGCTCTCCACGGCGCAGCAACTTGCCGCCCAGCGCCAGGCGTCATCGGTGCATCTGACGTTCCTCCCCGAGGAGGAGGCCGAGCTGGCCGGCTCGCTGGGCTGGCTGCGCCGCACCGATACCCAGTTCCACTGGCACAATCAGGATTTTGCCAGTTTCGAGGCGTTTCTTGAAACCCTCTCCTCGCGCAAGCGCAAGACCATCCGCCGCGAGCGCCGCGACGCGCTGGCCGACGGCCTTACCGTTCGCTGGCTCAGCGGCAGCGACATCACGGAAGCGCATTGGGACGCCTTTTTCGATTTTTACGAGGATACCGGCGCGCGTAAATGGGGGCGACCCTATCTCAATCGCCTGTTTTTCTCGCTGCTGGGCCAATATATGGCGGACCGGGTGGTGCTGATCTTCGCCTATGATGGGGCGGAGCCGATTGCCGGGGCCATCAATTTCGTCGGAAACGACCGGCTCTATGGCCGCAACTGGGGGGCGCTGCGCGATGTCCCGTTCCTGCATTTCGAGGTCTGCTATTATCAGGCCATCGACTATGCCATCGCCCACGGCCTCCGCGTCGTCGAGGCGGGGGCGCAGGGCGAACACAAGCTGGCGCGCGGCTACACGCCGGTCACCACCCATTCAGCCCACTGGATCGCGCATCCGGGGCTTCGCGATGCCGTTGCCGCTTATCTCGAGGACGAACGGCCCGCCGTCGAGCGCGAGCAGGCGATGCTGGAAACCCTGACGCCGTTCCGCAAGGGCCAGCGGCAGGAGCACTGAGCCGGCGACCCTTCCCCTTCCCGCCGCCCGGCCCTAAACAGGAGGCGTTCGAGTCCCTTGGAGAGTTCGATGCAGTACGATCCCGCCAATATCTTTGCCAGCATGATCCGGGGCGAGATGCCCTGCCACAAGGTCTACGAAGACGACGCGGTGCTGGTGATGATGGATATCTTCCCGCAATCGAAGGGGCATACGCTCGTCATCCCCAAGGCGCCCTCGCGCAATCTGCTCGACGCCGACCCCCAGACGCTTGCCGCGGTCATGCCCATGCTGCAGAAAGTGGCGCGGGCCGCGCAGGCGGCGACCGGTGCGGACGGCATCCGCCTCATGCAGTTCAACGAAGCGCCGGCCGGCCAGAGCGTTTTCCACCTGCATTTCCACGTCATTCCCGTGTTCGAGGGCGTGCCGCTGGCGGCCCATGCCGGCGGCAAGGCCGAAGACGGTGATTTGGCGGCCCTGGCGCGCGACATCGCCGCGCGGCTCTGATTTTCCTGCGGCGGATCGAAAGTCGGTCGGCCACCTGCCACGAAAGACGCCTTTTCCATGGATCAGGTCACACCAGCGTCCCAACACCAGGGTCGTTCCGGGTTCGCCGAGCTGTTTTCTCCCAAGCTGCTGACGGTGCTGCGCGAGGGCTATGGGCTGCGCGATCTGCGCACCGACGCCATAGCCGGGCTTACCGTGGCGGTGGTCGCCCTGCCCCTTTCCATGGCGATCGCCATCGCCTGCGGGGTGACGCCCGACCGGGGCCTCTACACCGCCATCGTCGGCGGCTTTCTCGTTTCCCTTCTCGGGGGCAGCCGGTTCCAGATCGGCGGCCCGGCCGGTGCCTTCATCGTGCTGGTGGCGGCAACCGTCGCCCAGCACGGGGTCGAGGGCATGCTGCTCGCCACCTTCATCGCCGGGCTGATCCTCATCGCCATCGGCTATGCGCGGCTGGGCACCTATATCAAATTCATCCCGTTCCCCGTCACCATCGGCTTTACCGCCGGCATCGCGGTCATCATTTTCTCCAGCCAGATCCGCGATCTGCTGGGGCTCACGCTGACCGGCCCGGAACCCTCGCCGCTGGTTGAAAAGCTGCAGGCGCTTTCCGGCGTGCTCGGCACCTTCAACCTCGCGGCGTTCGGCGTGGCGCTGGCGGCCATCGCCATCATCGCGGGCCTGCGCGCCTGGCGCCCCGGCTGGCCCGGCATGCTCATCGCCGTCGCCGCGACATCGTTGGCCGTGGCACTGCTGGGCCTGCCGGTCGAAACCATCGGCACGCGCTTCGGCGGCATTCCCAGCAGCCTGCCGGTCCCGAGCCTCCCCGCGATCAGCCTCGAAAAAGTGCAGGCGGTGCTGCCCAACGCCATTTCCTTCGCGCTGCTCGGCGCCATCGAATCGCTGCTGTCGGCCGTGGTCGCCGATGGCATGACGGGGCGGCGCCACCGCTCCAATTGCGAGCTGGTCGCGCAGGGCTTTGCCAATATCGGTTCCGCCTTTTTCGGCGGCGTGCCGGTAACCGGCACCATTGCCCGCACCGCCACCAATGTGCGTGCCGGGGCGCGGGGCCCGGTCTCGGGCATGATCCACTCGCTGGTGCTGCTCGGCTTCATGCTGGTCGCGGCGCCGCTGGCCGCTTATATTCCGCTGGCCGCACTGGCGGGCGTCCTGGCGGTCGTCGCCTGGAACATGGCCGATCGCCATCAGTTCGTGTCGCTGCTCAAGGCGTCGAGGGGCGATGCGCTGGTGGTGCTGGCAACGTTCCTGCTCACCATTTTCCGCGATCTCACCGAAGGCATCATCGTCGGCTTCCTGCTCGGCGCGGTGCTCTTCATCAGCCGCATGGCGCAGGCTACGGGGGTGGAGGCGCATGCGCCGGTCAATCCCGACGATCAGGGCGACAGCGAAGGCGGCGAACGCGAGCGCTACGATCCGAGCACTGCCACCGACCCTGACATCGCGGTCTATCGCATCACCGGCGCGTTTTTCTTCGGCGCTGCTTCGGCCATCGGCACGGCGCTTGACGCCATTGCCGACCAGCGCAAGGCTTTCGTGCTCGATTTCTCCGCTGTGCCGTTCCTCGATTCCACCGCCGCCAATACGGTGCGCTCGACCGCCGAGCGCGCCCGCCGCAATGGCGGCTCGCTCACCATCACCGGCACGACTGCCGCGGTGAAAAAGGTGCTTCGCAGCCACGGCGTCGATACCGATCTCGTCGCCTATCGCCCCTCCATCGATGAGGCGGTCGCCGACATCAGGGCGGGCAAGAGCGCATAAGGCGTCCAAAAACAGCAATGGCCTGCGGGGTGTCCCGCAGGCCATCGTGACAGGCGCTTCGCGCAGCGATCAGTGGCTGTCGCGTGGAATGCCCTCGGTCTGGGCGATGCGCTGGTACTTGATGGCGGGCGTCAGGACCGCACCGTCACCCAACTGGTCGACGATGCCGCGCTGGATTTCCTGCCAGGGCGTCTGGTGCTTGGGATATTTGTAGCCGCCCGCTGCTTCCAGCGCCGCACGGCGCTCGGCGATTTCCGCGTCGGAAATCAGGATGTTGGCCTCGCCCTTGTTGAGGTCGATCCGCACGCGGTCGCCGGTCTTGAGGATGGCGAGATTGCCGCCCGCCGCCGCCTCCGGCGACGCGTTGAGGATGGAGGGCGAGCCGGACGTGCCCGATTGCCGCCCATCGCCGATGCAGGCCAGCGAGGAGACGCCCTTCTTGATGAGGTAATCGGGCGGCCGCATGTTCACCACCTCGGCGGCCCCCGGGTAGCCGATGGGGCCGGCGCCGCGAATGAACAGCAGCGTGTGCTCGTCGATATCGAGCGCGGGATCGTCGATGCGGTGGTGGTAGTCCTCAGGCCCGTCGAACACCACGGCCTTGCCCTCGAACATCCCCGGATGCTGCGGATCGGACAGGTAGCGCTCGGTGAATTCCTCGCTGATGACGCTGGTCTTCATGATGGCGTTGTCAAAGAGATTGCCCCGCAGCACCAGGAAACCCGCATCCTTCTTGAGCGGCTTGTCGAAGTGCAGGATGACGCGATCGTCCTCGATGACGGTGTTGCGGCAATTCTCGCCGATGCTCTTGCCGTTGACGGTGGGCGCATTCTCGTGGATGAGGCCGTGCTTCATCAGCTCGTTGACCACGGCGGGGACGCCACCGGCGTGGTAGTAGTCCTCGCCCAGATATTCGCCGGCCGGCTGCAAATTGACCAGCAGCGGCACCTTGTGGCCGTGGCTCTGCCATTCATCGATCTTGAGGTCGACGCCGATATGGCGGGCGATGGCGTTGATGTGGATCGGCGCATTGGTGGAGCCGCCGATGGCGGAATTGACCACGATGGCGTTGAGGAAATTCTCCTTGGTGAGAATGTCCGAAGGCTTCAAGTCCTCGGCCACCATCTCCACGATCCGCATGCCGGTGCGGTAGGCCATTTCCTGGCGGTCGCGATAAGGCGCCGGAATGGCGGCCGATCCCGGCAACTGCATGCCCAGCGCCTCGGCCAGCGAGTTCATCGTGGTGGCCGTGCCCATGGTGTTGCAATAGCCGGTCGAAGGAGCGGACGAGGCCACAAGGTCAATGAAGCGCGGATAGTCGATCTCGCCGGCCGCCAGCATCTGGCGCGCCTTCCACACGATGGTGCCCGAGCCCGTGCGCTCACCCTTGTGCCAGCCGTTGAGCATGGGCCCGACCGAAAGGGCGATGGCCGGGATGTTGACGGTGGCCGCGCCCATCAGCATGGCGGGCGTGGTCTTGTCGCAGCCGATAGTGAGCACCACACCGTCGAGCGGGTAGCCATAGAGCACTTCCACGAGGCCGAGATAGGCGAGGTTACGGTCGAGCCCCGCGGTGGGACGCTTGCCGGTCTCCTGAATGGGATGGACCGGGAATTCGATGGCGATGCCGCCGGCCTCGCGGATGCCGTCGCGGATGCGCTCGGCCAGGACGATATGATGGCGGTTGCAGGGGCTGAGATCGGAGCCGGTCTGGGCGATGCCGATGATCGGCTTGCCCGACTGCAACTCCTCGCGCGAAACGCCGTAATTCATGTAGCGCTCGAGATAGAGCGCCGTCATGTCCGGGTTTTCGGGATTGTCGAACCAGGCGCGCGAACGCAATCTGCGGGCGCCATTGCCGCTATTGTCTGCCGTCATCTTATTCTTCCTTGCTGCTCCGCCGAAGCGGATGGAGGGCCTTCTCAACGCCGGTTCTAGCACGCTGGAAGCGCATGTGAACGCCTCGGCGCAAAAAATCATACAATTAATTCCGGCAGGCTCTTTGCGCTCCGGCAATCTGCCGGCTGGCGCGGGTGGCCTTACTTTGAGAGCGGATCGAAAGCGGGCGACGGGCTATCAAAAACTATGGAGGGAATCGGGCTAGCCAGCCGAACCGAGGCCGAATAGGGTCTCGCCGCATGAATGTGTCGAGCGTATCGAGAGGGAATGGTGACTGAGTCCATCGCATGGATCGCCGTCGATTGGGGCACCTCCAACCTGCGGGCCTGGGGCATGAGCGCGGCGGGCCGCGCCGTGGCCAGCGCAACCTCGGAAAAGGGCATGGGCAAGCTGGCGCGTGCCGAATTTCCGGCGGCGCTGGAGGCGGTGGCGGCGCGTCTCGGCGTCGAGGCCGGCGCGGCTATGGCGGTTCTGGTGTGCGGCATGGCCGGTGCCCGCCAGGGCTGGCTCGAGGCGCCCTATATCGAGGCGCCGGCCGATCTGAGCGGGCTGGCCCGCGCTGCGGTGCAGCCGGAAATGCCAGGCAGTGGCCTTGAGGTGCGGATTTTGCCCGGCGTCTGCCAGCGTTCGGGCGGCGACAACGTCATGCGGGGCGAAGAGACCCAGTTGCTCGGGCTGGCGAGCCTCCACCCCGGCTATGCCGGCCTCGTCTGCATGCCGGGCACCCACTCGAAATGGGCGAGCCTCAACGGCACCCGCATCGAGCGTTTCTCCACCGCCATGACCGGCGAAGTATTCGAAGTCCTCAGGACCCACTCGGTGCTGCGCCACTCGCTGGGCGAGCCGCTCGACGGACCGGGCCGGGAAGCCGGGTTTGCCGCGGGCGCCGCCGATGGCCTGGCGAATCCCGAGAATTTGCTGGGGCTACTTTTCCGCGTGCGCGCCGGCGCCCTGCTCTCGGATCGCCAGGCCGACTGGTGTGCCGGCTATCTTTCCGGCCTGCTCATCGGCACCGAAATCGCCGCCCACCGCGCCGAGATCGAGGCCGAACCGGTGCCGCTGATCGGCTCGACGGCCCTTTGCAGGCTTTATGCGCAAGTGCTTTCCATGGCCGGAAAATCCGGCCGTCCCGTTGACGCCACCGAGGTGGTGCTGGCCGGCCTCAAGGCCGCGCGCGGCCCCCTCGCCTGAAGGAAACGCCCATGGCTCATCGTCATCTCATCGCCATCCTACGCGGCATCAAGCCCGAGGAGGCCGTGCCGGTCTGTGCCGCTTTGGCCGAGGCCGGCATCACGCTTATCGAAGTGCCGCTCAATTCGCCCAATGCCACCGACAGCATCGCCCGGGCCGGCGGCGCGCTCGGGGCCAGGGCCGAGATCGGCGCCGGCACGGTGCTGAGCCCGGAAGACGTGCGGGCGGTTGCTGCCGCGGGCGGCAAGTTCATCGTTTCCCCCGACACCAACGCGGCGGTCATCGCGGAAACGGTGGCGCTGGGGCTGAAGTCGTATCCCGGCGTTTTTTCGCCCAGCGACGCCTTTGTCGCCATCCGCGCGGGGGCGAAGGGCCTCAAATTCTTTCCCGCCGAAGTTTTGGGCGCCAAGGGGATAAAGGCGATGAAGGCCGTGTTGCCGCCCTCGCTGCCGCTGTACGCGGTGGGGGGCGCCAATCCCGACAATTTCCACGAGTTCTTCGCTGCCGGCTGCGCCGGCTTCGGCCTTGGCTCCTATATCTACAAGCCCGGCATGACGGTCGAGCAGGTGGCAGAGCGCGCGGCGCTGGCCGTCGCCGCCTATGACAAGGGAGCCGCGTCATGACCGACACCGCCGCCCTGTTGATCGACGCCCGATGCAGCCTCGGCGAAGGCCCCTTCTGGCACGGTGGCCGGCAGCGCCTCTTCTGGTTCGACATCAACGAGCAGGCCCTGTTTGCCGCGACGGCGGATGGGGTGCGCGACGGCGAATGGCATTTTGCCGAGATCGTGGCCGCGGCGGCGATCATCGACGACGAAAACCTTGCCATCGCCACGGAAACCGGGCTCAAGCGGTTCAATCTCGCCAGCGGGGAAACCACCCCCATCGTCGATATCGAGCGGGACGTGCCCGCCAACCGCACCAATGACAGCCGGGTGCACCCCTCGGGCGGTTTCTGGATCGGCACGATGCAGAAAACCGAGAGCGACGCCGGCGGCGCCGTCTATCACTATCGCGCTGGAAAACTCACCAAGATCATTGCAGCGGCGAAAATCCCCAATGCCACCTGCTTTTCGCCCGACGGGCGGATCGCCTACTGGACCGATACGCCAACGCAGAAAATCCTGAAATGCGCGGTGGATCCGGCGACGGGCCTGCCGTCGGGCGACTGGCAGTTGTTCGCCGATGTTTCGGGCCATCGCGGCTATCCGGACGGCGCGGTGGTGGATAGCGCTGGCTATTTGTGGAACGCCCGCTGGGGTGGCGGCTGCGTCGTCCGCCATGCCTCGGACGGATCGATAGACCGCATTGTCGAAGTGCCCGTCAGCCAGGTCACCTGCCCCGCCTTCGGCGGCAAGGATTTGCGGCGCCTTTTCATCACCACGGCCAACAAAAATCTGAGCGCCGAGCAGCTTGCCGCCGAAAAGGTAGCCGGCGGCGTGTTCTTTATCGACGTCGATGTCGCCGGCCAGCCGGAACCCCTCATCCAGCTTTAGAGATCTGCCATGAACCCTGCCCTGGGCGTCTGCTACTACCCCGAACACTGGCCGGAAGAATTTTGGGCCCGGGATGCCGCGCGCATGGCCGAGGTCGGCATCAAGTTCGTGCGCATCGGGGAATTCGCCTGGTCGAAGCTGGAGCCGATGCCGGGTGCGCTTCGCCTCGACTGGCTGGTTCGGGCGATGGACGTGCTGGGCGCCGCCGGCCTAAAGGTCATCGTCGGCACGCCGACCGCGACACCGCCGCGCTGGATGGTCGACAAGCATCCCGACATGCTGACCGTCGATGCCGAAGGACGCCGCCGGGGGTTCGGGTCGCGCCGGCACTACGACTTTTCCCACCTCGGCTATCGCGAGGAAGCGGCGCGCATCACGCGCATTCTCGCCGAGGCGCTGGGGGACCACAAGGCGCTGGCCGGCTGGCAGACCGACAACGAATATGGCTGCCACGGCACCACCTACTCCTACTCCCCCGCCGCGCGCGACGGCTTCCGGCGCTGGCTGGCCGACAGATACGGGACCGTCGAGGCGCTCAATGCCGCCTGGGGCAATGCGTTCTGGTCGATGGAATACAACGATTTTACGCAGATCGAGCTGCCGAACCTGCTGGTGTGCGAGCCCAATCCCATCCATGCGCTGGATTTCCGGCGCTACAGTTCGGACCAGGTCAGCGCCTTCAACAAGGTGCAGTACGACATTCTCAAGGCGCGGCGGCCCGACCTGCCGGTCATCCACAATTTCATGAGCCGCTACGCCGAGTTCGATCATTTCGACCTTGGCGAGACAATCGACGTGGCGAGCTGGGATTCCTACCCCATCGGGCATCTGGCGGTGAGCGACGAGCCCGAGGAAATCAAGCGCCACTACATGCGGCAGGGCGATCCGGACAATGCCGCTTTCCACCACGACCTCTATCGCGCCGTGGGGCACGGCCGCTGGTGGGTGATGGAGCAGCAGCCGGGGCCGGTCAACTGGGCGCCGTTCAACCCCGACCCCCTGCCCGGCATGGCGCGGCTCTGGGCCTGGGAAGCCTTCGCGCATGGTGCCGAAGTGGTGTCCTATTTCCGCTGGCGCCAGGCGCCGTTCGCGCAGGAGCAGATGCATGCCGGCCTGCTGCGGCCCGACAGCGAGCCGGCCCCCGCCTATGAGGAAGCCCGGCAGGTGGCCCGGGAACTGGCGGCAAGCGGCGTCGCCGGCACGGCCAATAAGGGGCGCGTCGCGGTCGTCTACGACTATCAGAGCGAATGGGCCTGGGACATCGAGCAGCAGGCGGATGGCTTCACCCATGGCGGCCATGTGCGCGCCATCTATGCCGCCTTCCGCAAGCACGGCGTGGATATCGACGTGCTGCCCCCCTCGACCCGCAGCTTCGCGGGCTACGATATCGTCGCCATTCCCGCGCTGTTCGCCTGGAGCGAGGCGCTGCGCGAGGCCGTGGCGGAGTTTGACGGCTACCTGCTCATCGGGCCACGCACCGGGTCGAAAACGAAGGACTTTTCCATTCCCCGGGCGCTGGGCCCCGACCTGCCGCAAAATCTTCTCGATGCCAAGGTCACCCGCGTCGACAGCCTGCCCGAACCCGTCTCGGTGACGGTCAAGGGCGGCGGCGCCACCCGACTGTGGCGGGAAAAGGTGGAAACCCGTGCCGAAATCGTCATGCAGGACAGCGAGGACGTGCCGGTGCTGATCGCGCAGGGCAAGCTGTTTTATCTGACGGCGAGTGGCGATCGGGCGCTGGTGCAGCGCGTGGCCGACCACCTTATCGCCGAGGCCGACCTGCCGACGCTCAACCTGCCGGCCGGCGTGCGCTGCCGGACGCGGGACGCCTTCCGGATCTACGTCAATTATGGCGGCGGCACCGCGACGCTGAACCCGGCGCCCGATGAAGCGGGCTATGTCGTGGGTGCGGCCGAAATGCCGGCGGCCGGCGTCACCGTGGCGAAACTCGCCATGGCCGGCTGAGCGTTTCTATGGCCAGGCGGATATCGAACCGCCCGGCCGCGTCGTTCCAGTGCAGCCAGTGAACGCCCCCGCGGGCAAGTTGCTCGGGGCCGATCAGCGGTCCCGCTTCGGCGCACCAGTTCGGCGGGCGGATACGGGTGATGAGAAGGTCGTGCGTGCCGCAGTCCTCGGCAAAGGCGGCCGCATTGCGCACGATGGCGACCGAAAACGCAGGCAAGGCCACGATGCAGCCCAGGCCGTCGCAGCGGGCGTGGGTGTGCTTGCCGGCAATCTCGGTCTGGTAGTGCTGGCTCCAGACATTGACGGCAAAGCTGCCCGGACGGCCGCTCGCCAGTGCCAGCCCGTCGCCGTCGCGGATGGCGATGGCCTGGGTGGTATCGGCGATCAGGATGTCAGGACGCGGCTCCACCCCGAACGCCAGGATGACGGGGAGGGCCAGCGCCGGCCCGAGCAGGCGCCAGCGGCTTTCGAGGAACGCGAACCAGGCGATGGCGAAGAGGCCCAGGCAAAGTGTCCAGGCCGCGAGCAGTGGATTGCCGGTTAGGCTGGCGCTCCAGTCCGAGACCAGCGCCGCCACGTCGAGCATGCGGTCGATGCCCCAGCCGGTGACCAGGATGAACGGCGCATCCAGCCCGAGCGGCTGCATCAAGACGGCCAGAACGCCAAACGGCATGATGATGAAGCTGACGAAGGGCAGCGCCATGACATTGCCCAGTACGCCCAGCGGGGCGGTCTGCTGGAAATGATAGGCTGAAAACAGCAGCGTGGCCCCGCCCGCGACGAAGCTCGTCCAGGCCGTGGCAACGACCAGCGCGACTGCGCGGCCCACACCCCCGCCGCCGTGCCAGCGCCCTTGGGGAAACTCATAAATACCGATCAGCCCGACCACGGCGGCGAAGGAGAGCTGGAAGCTGGGCCGGAAGACGCTGGCCGGGTCGATCAGCAGGATGACGATGGCGGCAATGGCCACGTTGCGCATGGTCAGCGCCTGCCGGCCCGCCAGGATGGCGCCGAACACCAGCGCCAGCATCAGGGTCGAGCGCAGGGCCGGCACGTTTTCCGCGCCGCCCGCCAGCAGCAGATAGCCGAAGGCGGCGCCAAGCCCGAGCAGGGCGGCCAGCTTCTTGACCGGCCAGCCCAATGTCCAGGGCAGCGCCGCCAGCAACAGGCGGGATAACCAGAAGACGCCGCCGGCGACGATGGAAAGGTGCAGGCCCGAAATGGAGTAGACATGCGCCAGGCCCGACGCCGCCATGACGGCGCGGGTTTCATCGGTGATGCCGCTCTGGTCTCCCACCACCATCGCCTTGGCGATGGCCGCGCTCGGCTCGTCCAGCACCGCGTCGATCCGCTCGCCGATATGGGCGCGAACGCCATAGATGCTCCGGGCGATGCCGTTACCCGCGCCGGTGCCCAGCAGTTCGAGCCCGCTGGTCACCGAGCCATAGGCGCCGATGCCGGAAAAATAGGAATTGAACTGGCCGTCATAGGCGCCCGGCAGCACGGGGCCGGGGATGGGCGCCAGGCGCAGGGCGGCCCGCAGCCGGTCACCGGGGTGCATGCGGGGTTCAGGCGGCAGGAACAGCCGGGCCCGGCGCAAGGCAACGGGCCGGGCGTTGTCCATCGGGACAATATCGGAGACGACGATGCGCTGCGCGTCATTGTTGGCCGAGATGATCTCGTCGACCTGCGCCTCGTAGGTGCCATAGACGGGAAAGGCGAGCATGGCGGTGCCGAAGGCGGCGGCGTGCAGCGGCAACAGGCAGACGCCCAGCCAGAATGCCGCCAGCTGGACCATCAGCCGCACGCCCCACAGGGATTGCCGCCACCATCCCGCCAGCAGCCCCAAGGCAATGGCGGCCCCGCCTGCGGCCAGAGCCGCCCCCATCGGCTCCGTATCGAGTTCGGCATAGACGATAAGCCCGGCAATGATGCTGAAGGGCAGGAGGACGAAGAGCCGCCGATGCTCCATCGCCGCGCCGAAGGACGCGCGCAGCGCGGCGGGCGAGGCCATTGCGCGCTCGATAAGGCCTGGAAGATCGTGGCCAGCCACCGCAGCGGACGGGCTTTTGTGCCCGGTCCAATTGCCCGGCGTCTCCTGCCCCGGCATTGCGCGCCCCCGCCCTTGCGCTCACCCCCGCCTATGCTACACACGGGCCGCAATTCCTTCAAATGGTCCGCATTCCATGTCCCAGGTCGTTACCCGTTTTGCTCCCTCGCCTACCGGTTACCTGCATATCGGCGGCGCGCGCACGGCCCTGTTCAGTTGGGCTTACGCCAAGAACCAGGGCGGCAAGATGCTGCTGCGCATCGAGGATACCGACCGGGAACGTTCGACCGAAGCTGCCGTCACCGCCCTGATCGACGGCCTCAAATGGCTCGGCCTTGACTGGGAGGGCGAGCCGATCAGCCAGTTCGCGCGGGCAAGCCGCCACGCCGAAGTGGCGCATGAACTGGTCGAGAAGGGCCACGCCTATTACTGCTACTGCACCCCTGCCGAGCTCGAGACGATGCGCGAGGAAGCGCGCAAGGCCGGCAAGCCGCCCCGCTATAACGGCTATTGGCGCGACCGCGACCCGGCCGAGGCGCCGCAGGGCGTGCCGCCGGTGATCCGCATCAAGGCGCCGCTGTCGGGCGAGATCGTCGTGCACGACCACGTGCAGGGCGAGGTGGTGTTCAAGACCGAGAACCTTGACGATTTCATCATCCTGCGTTCGGACGGCACGCCCACCTATATGCACGCCGTGGTGGTGGACGACCACGATATGGGCGTGACGCACATCATTCGCGGCGACGACCACCTGACCAACGCCGCCCGGCAGATCGTCATCTACAATGCCATGGGCTGGACCGTGCCGGAGATGGCGCATATCCCGCTGATCCACGGGCCGGATGGCGCCAAGCTTTCCAAGCGCCACGGCGCCCTGGGCGTCGAGGCCTATCGGCAGATGGGCTACCTGCCCGCAGCCCTGCGCAATTACCTGGCCCGGCTGGGCTGGAGCCACGGCGACGACGAAATCTTTTCGACCGAGCAGATGGTGGAATGGTTCAGCCTCGAAGCGCTCAACAAGGGCGCGGCACGCTTCGATTTCGTCAAGCTGGAGAATATCAACGGCCATTATATCCGCGAGGCGGACCCGAGCTATCTCTATGCGGTCATGATCGAGACTGCCCGGGAGGTTGGCCGCGAGGACGACGTCAGGGGATTGACGGCCAATCACAATACCGTGCTGGCGGCCCTGCCCGAATTGCAGCCCCGCGCCAAGACGGTGCTGGAGCTGATCGACCTGGCGCAGTTCATCTATGCCTTGCGGCCGATCCAGCCCGATGCGGCGGCCGCGGCCCTGCTGACCGCCGAGGCGCGTACCGTGCTCGCCGGCGTTGCCGAAACGATAGGGGGTCTTGCCGATTGGTCAGTGCCCGCTATCGACGAAGCCATGCGTAAACTGGCGGAAAGCAAGGGACTCAAGCTCGGAAAACTGGCCCAGCCGCTGCGCGCAGCCCTTACGGGACGCACGGTTTCTCCCGGCATCTTCGAGGTGATGGTGCTGATCGGCCGTGAAGAAACCATGGCGCGTCTCGGCGACCAACTCGGCGCCTGAGCCCTCGCTATCGGAGCTTTGGCGGCGTACCGGGCGGTTGCTTGCGTCTGGCAAAAGCTGATACCTGTGCGCCAGCAACGAGCGCTGCCAGGCCCCAGTCGGAAGCCAATATCTTCCCGTGACAGCGCGGGCACAGCGAGGAGAGCTCAATGACAGAAAAAGTCGCCAAACTCGTCATCGGAGACCAGACCCACGAGTTCCCGATCCTCAGCGGATCGGTGGGGCCGGATGTGATGGACATCCGCAGTCTCTACGCCAAGACGGGTTTGTTCACCTATGATCCGGGCTTCACCTCGACCGCGGCGTGCGACAGCGCCATCACCTATATCGACGGCGACAAGGGCGAACTGCTCTACCGGGGCTATCCGATCGAGCAATTGGCCGAAAAATCCAACTATCTGGAAGTGTGCTACCTGCTGCTCTACGGCGAACTGCCCAGCAAGGCCGACTTCGTCAAATTCGAGCAATTGGTAACGCGCCACACCATGGTGCACGACCAGATGCAGTATTTCTATCGCGGCTTCCGGCGCGACGCGCATCCGATGGCCATCATGACCGGCGTGGTCGGCGCCATGGCCGCCTTCTATCACGACTCCACCGACATCAACGATCCCGAGCAGCGCGAGATCGCCTCGATCCGCATGATCGCCAAGATCCCGACGCTGGCGGCCATGGCGTATAAATATTCGGTGGGCCAGCCCTTCGTCTATCCGCGCAACGATCTCGATTACGCGTCGAATTTCCTGCATATGTGCTTCTCGGTACCTGCTGAGGAATACAAGGTCGATCCGCGCATCGCCCGCGCCATGGACCTCATCTTCACGCTGCACGCCGATCACGAGCAGAACGCCTCCACCTCGACGGTGCGCCTCTCCGGCTCGTCCGACGCCAATCCCTTCGCCTGTATCGCGGCGGGCGTCGCCTGTCTCTGGGGCCCGGCCCATGGCGGCGCCAACGAGGCAGCGCTCAACATGCTGCGCGAAATCGGCACGGTGGATCGCATTCCCGAATTCCTCGAGCGCGCCAAGGACAAGAACGACCCGTTCCGCCTGATGGGCTTTGGGCACCGCGTCTACAAGAATTTCGATCCGCGCGCCAAGGTGATGCAACAGTCCGCCAAGGAAGTGCTGTCCATCCTGGGTGTCGAGAACAACCCGACCCTGCAGGTGGCGCAGGAGCTGGAGCGGATCGCGCTGGAAGACCAGTATTTCATTGAGCGCAAGCTCTACCCCAATGTCGATTTCTATTCCGGCATCATCCTTGAGGCCATCGGCTTCCCGACCTCGATGTTCACCGTGCTGTTCGCGGTGGCGCGCACCGTCGGGTGGATCAGCCAGTGGAAGGAAATGATCGGGGATCCGCAAAAGAAAATCGGCCGGCCGCGCCAGCTCTATGACGGTCCGGTGGCCCGCGACTACGTGCCGGTCGAACAGCGCTGATTGCAGCTACAGGCAGGTTTGTCTGGCCGCTCTCTTCGTGAGGGCGGCCAGTTTTTTTGTCCTCAGGTTTCGGCGGGCGAGTCGACCATCCAGGCAACGCCGAAGCGGTCGGTCAGCAGACCGAAGCCGGGCGACCAGGGCTGCGGGCCGAAGGGGATGTTCTGCGTTCCGCCTGCCGACAGTTCCTCGTAAATACGGCGGGCCTCGTCGACGGAATCGGCGGCGACGGTGACGCCGTAGCCCTTGCGCCCGGCAAAATCCTGCATGTCCTGGCCCATCAGCGCCTGATCGCCGATATCGATCCAGGCGTGCAGGATGCGATCCAGGCGATCTTCCGGCACTTCGCCGGCCATTCCCGGCATGTCGCGATGGCTGACCATGGCGCGGATTTTGCCGCCGAGAATGTTTGCATAGGTGGTGAATGCCTCCCGGCAATCGCCATCGAAATCAATATTGGCAACGACTTTCATGAAAGTCTCCTCGCTGGAGCTAGGGCGTTGGGATAGCAGTTCAATCGCGCAGGAATGTGACGGGGCCCACGCCGCGCAGCCGCCCTGCCCCGGCAACTAGCGGTAAAAATGCGCCAGGATGCGAGTGACGGGGTCGGTGCGCGGGTCGCCCGGCATGCCCTCGTCCATCAGGCGCCTGATCTCGGCAAAGCCCGCCAGTTGCTCGGCGGTGCGCTGGGGATCATCGAGCAGTTGCGCCACGGCCGCGGACAGCGCCAGCGCGTCGGGCGCCCGTTGCAGGATTTCGGGGACGAGCCGGCGTGCCAGAATGGCGTTGGGCAGCGCGGCGAACTCGATCCGGTATTTGAACCATCGCTTCGCCTGCCCCTTGTCCGCGACATAGGTCGCGACCATGGGAACACCCGCCAGCGCCAGTTCCAGCGTCACCGTGCCGGTGACGGCCACGGCGCCCACCGCCGCCGCCATGGCCGCTTTTTTCGCCTCTTCGCCGGAAACGATCGTGACTTCGGCGGGCCAGTCGGCCACCGCCGCCTGCAACCGCGCGACGAGGCGGTGCGGCGTAGGCAGGACGAAGCCGCTGACGCGTGGATGAGCGGCAAAACCGGCCACGATGGCCCGCATCAGCGGCAGATGCCGGCGCAATTCGCCTTCGCGGCTGCCCGGTAGCAGCAGCAGCGGCCCCCGCTGGGGCGTGGCCGCGCGCTGTGCATAGGCATCGAGGGCCGGATGGCCGATATAGGTGGTTTCCGGGCCGCCCACCCTGCGCATGACGGCTGGCTCGAACGGCAGCACCGCCAGCACTTCGCGAAAGCGCGGTGTCAGGCGCCGGGCGCGCTCGGGTTTCCAGGCCCAGACCGCCGGCGCGACGCAGAGCAGCACCGGAATTTCGGGCGCGGCGCGGTGCACCTGGCCCGCCACGATGCTGGAAAACACCTGCGCGTCGACGAGAAGCACGATATCGGGGCGGGTGCGGATGATGGTGCGCGCCACCTGCCGGGCCCGCCACAGCAGCCGGGGAAGGCGCGGCAGCACATCGGCCCATCCCATGACCGACAACTCGCTCATATCGAATTGTGATTGCAGTCCCACCGCCGCGAGGGCCTCGCCGCCGACCCCAGCCACCGCGACCGGCACCCGCTCCCCGAGGCGCTGCACGAGATCGGCGGCAATGCGGTCGCCCGAAGGCTCGCCGGCGAGGACATAGAGTTTTAGCGTGCGGGTCATTTCCGGAAGCGCAGCGCCGCCGTTGCCAGCTAGACGTCCTCCTGGTCGCTTTTGGGCAGGCAAAGCGGCCGATCGCTGGAAGCGGAGATGAAGGCGACCAGATCCTGCACCAGCGGCTCGTCCTTGAACATCTGTGCGGCGTCTTCCACCCGTTCGCGCAGCGTGCCCTCGCTGGAAAATACCATGCGGTAGGCGGCGCGCAGCGTATGGATCGCCTCGCGGTCGAAGCCGCGCCGCTTGAGGCCGACCAGGTTGAGGCCGGCCAGCCGGGCGCGATTACCCACGGCCATGCCATAGGGAATGACGTCGCTGTCGATCATGCTCTGGGCGCCGATGAAGGCGTGCGAGCCGATGCGCACGAATTGGCGCAGGCCGCTCAGCCCGCCAATGCCGACATGGTCGCCGATGATGGAATGGCCCGCCACGCCGACATAATTGGCCAGCACCACGTTGTTGCCCACCTGGCAATCGTGCGCGACATGCGCGCAGGCCATCAGCAGGCAATCATTGCCGATGCGGGTGACCATGCCCCCGCCCTCGGTGCCGGGGTTGATGGTGACCGACTCGCGGATGGTGCAGCGCTCGCCGATCTCGAGCCGCGAGGCCTCGCCGTGATATTTGAGGTCCTGCGGGGGATTGCCCACCGAAGCGAAGGGGAAAATCCGCGTCCCCTGCCCGATCGTCGTTCGGCCCTCGACCACGGCGTGCGACACTAGTTCGACGTTCTCGCCGAGCACGACGTTTTCGCCCACCGTGCAGAACGGGCCGATCCGCACGCCGGGAGCCAGTTGTGCACCGCTGGCGACGATGGCGGTCGGATGGACGAGGACAGCCGTCACCGGGCAGCCTCCACGATCATCGCGGTAATCTCCGCCTCGGCGATCACGGTGCCGTTGACCCGCGCTTCGGCCTGGTAGCGGCCCACGGTGCGGCGCCGGTGCATCTTGGCGATATGGTATTCGATGGTATCGCCGGGACCGGCCGGCTTGCGGAAGCGCGCCTTGTCGACGCCGAGCAGCATGACGATGCTTTTCCGGTCGGCGCTCGAATCGTGGCGAATGACGATGGCACCAGCCGTCTGCGCCATGCCCTCGATGATCAGCACGCCCGGAAAGATCGGGTCGCCGGGAAAATGGCCCTGGAAGATCGGCTCGTTGAACGTCACGTTCTTGATGCCGATCGCGGTTTCGTCGCCATCGATGTCGATGATGCGGTCGATCATCAGCATCGGGAAGCGATGCGGCAGCGCCTGAAGGATGTCGGCGACGCTCATGGCATCGAGCTGCGTCGTTTCGGATCTGGTCTCGTTCATCCCCGCTTTTCCCCCTTCGACAGCTTGCGCATGGCGGCGAGTTCCCGCCAAAAGTCCTTTATATCCTGGGCCGGAGCACCGGCAAGCTTGGAGCCCGCCGGCCAGTCCTTGGTGACAGCGGCGCGGCCGGCCACGATGCTGCCGGCGCCGATTCGCAAATGCCCGGCGGTGCCCGTCCCGCCGCCCATGAGCACGCCGTCCTCGATAATGGTGGAGCCGGAAAGGCCGCTCATCGCGGCGATCAGGCAGTTCCGACCGATCCGGCAATTGTGCCCGATCTGCACGAGATTATCGATCTTGGTGCCGTCGCCGATCACCGTATCCCCCAGCGCACCGCGATCCAGCGTGCTGTTGGCGCCGATCTCCACCCGGTCCTGCACGATGACGCGGCCCAGTTGCGGAATTTTCCTATTGGCCTGGCCGTGGTCGAGCCAGCCAAAACCTTCCGTGCCGATGCGCACGCCCGGATGGACGGTCACTTCATTGCCCAGATGCGCGCAATCGATGGTGCAATTGGCGGCGATGAGACAATTGCGGCCGATGGTGACGCCCGCGCCGATCACCGTGTTGGCGCCGATCACCGTGCCGCGGCCGATCTCGACGCCTTTGCCGATGACCACATTGGCACCCAGGCTGACGTCGCGCTCGAACATCGGCGCGTCCAGGTCGTCCCGTTCTGCCGCGATAACCGAGCGGGTGCTGGCGGGATAGAGATAGTCGAGAATGTCGGCGAAGAGGTTATGCGGCTTGTCGGCGGCCAGCGCGATGGTACCCGGCGGCACCTTTTCGGCCAGTTTGCTCCCGATGATGGCGGCGCCGGCATGGGTGCGCGCCAGGTCGTCGCCATAGCTTGCCTGCGCGGCCAGCACCAGATCGCCCGGCCCCGCCAGGTCGAGTTCCGCGACGCCGGAGACGGTCATGTCCCGCCCCTGCAACTGGCCGGTCAGATCACCATGGCCGAGCTGGGCCAGAAGCGCGCTCAAGGGCGTGGGGCCGACGAAACGGTGAAAACGGGTATCGACCATAATGTCACTTGAAAAAAGCCGAGCCGCGGCGCTGCTGCCCGCGGCTCGGGAAATCTCTCATGCTGCCCCGGTTAGAGCAAGGTGGAGATGGTGAACTGGAAGACCTGCGTCTTGTCGTCGGTCGACTTGTTGAGGACGTGCGCCACGTCGCCGCGCAGGGGGCCGAACGGCGAATCCCAGATCAGCGAGGCACCGATCGAGCTGCGCCAGGGCTGGTCGTTGCTCGTGGCCGCGTAGGTCCCCGTGCCCAGGCCCGGCAGGGTCGCGTCGGAAATCCACGCCACATCGGCCCAGATGGCGCCGCTGAGGCCATAGCTTTCCGGCAGGCCGGGGATCGGGAATTCGATCTCGCCCGAAATACCGGCATACATGGTGGCGCCGAGATATTCGCCGGTGGTGAGGCGCGGGCCGAAGCCACGGCCCTGGAAGCCGCGAATGAGGCTGGAGCCGAGGCCAAACGCCTCCACGGCATGCACGGAGCCGCCGTCGAGGCTGTTGACGACGCCCGCCTGCCCCTTGACGCTGGCGACGATGCCGCTGTCGTCGAGAAGCGGCATGAAATAGCGCGCCCGCGCTTCGGTACGCAGCAGGTTGTCGGTGGTGCCGCCATAGTTCAGGCTGGCATATTGCTGGCTGAAGGTGGCGTAGAGCCCTTCGGTCGGATCCTTGACGTCGTCGACGCCGTTCCAGGTCAGCGTATAGCCGCCGAAATATTTGTAGAATTCCTCGCCATCGGTGACCAGCGACGAGGTCTGCCCCGGGATCAGGACTTCGGCCGTCGTCGGGTCGCCGTCATGGTCGTAGGTCTTGTGGTCGGCGATGACCTTCCGCTCGAGGCCGACGAACACCGTGCCGGACAGCGCGCTGGTCAGCGGCACGCCGAGGCGGAACTGGCCGCCGGTGGCTTCGTAGCCGTAGAAATTGCTGTCGGTCTCGTCGTAGATGCGGTGATAGGCATCGACGCCCGCCGACACCTTGAGCCCCATGAAACGCGGCTCGGTGAAGGAGAAGTCGAAGGTGCGGCCCGACTGCGTGGCGCCGATGGCGGCGCGCAGATACTGGCCGCGGCCCAGAAAATTGCGCTCGGTCAGCGAGATTTCACCCAGGATGCCGTCGGTGGTCGAATAGCCGGCGGTGGCGCCGTATTCACCCGTCGAGGTCTCGGTGACGTTGATGTTGAGCACCACCTTGTCGGCGGAGGAGCCCTGCGCGGTGCTGATCTCGACCTTGGAGAAATAGCCGAGCGCCTCGATGGCCTGGCGCCCGCGCACCACCATGGCACGGTTGAACGGGTCGCCTTCGGCGAACTGTAATTCGCGGCGAATGACGAAATCGCGCGTTTTGGTGTTGCCGGTGATGTTGACGCGCTCGACATAGACGCGCGGACCTTCATCGACCAGGTAGGTCACCTTGAAGGTGTTGGTGGCCACGTCGCGATCGAGGCGCGCCCGCACATCGGCGAAGGAATAACCCTGCGCCGTGGCTTCGTAGGCCATGTCCTCGATGGAGCGCTGCAGGTCGGAAACCGAATAGCGGCCGCCCTCGCCCGTGCGCACGGTGGAGCGCAGCACGTTGGTGTTGAGGCCGTCGATGCTGGTCTCGATGCCCACGTCGCTGAACTGGTAACGCTGGCCTTCATTGATGGTGAAGTTGATGAAATAGGCGTTGCGGCTCGCGTCGTACTCGCCGACCGAGGTCACCTGCGCATCGGGATAGCCGCGATTGGCGTAGTAGAGGCGGATACGCTCGCGGTCGATGGCGAGCTTCTGCTCGTCGTAGGTGTCGTCGCGCAGGAGCCAGCTCAGAATGCCGGTCTCCTTGGTCAGCATGGCGCCCTTGAGGTAGTTGCCCCCGATGGCGTTGTTGCCGGTGAAGTTGATCGCCGCGATGCCCGCGCGCTCGCCTTCGTTGATCTGGAAGATGACCCGCACCCGCCCGTCGGCGGTGCTCTCGGTGCGCGCCGTGACGCCGACCGACATGAAGCCGTCGCGGTCATAGGCCTGCCGGATGCTTTCGATGTCGGCGGCCAGGCGCTGCTGGGTGAAAATGCCGGAAGCCGAAACGTCCACCATCGCCAGCAGCTGGTTGTCGGAGAAGCGCCGATTGCCCTCGAAAAGCACCGAACCGACAAGCTGCTCCTGGGCCTGCACCGCGGCAACCCCAATGACCGGCAACGCCGCAACCACGGGGGCCGCGCCCATAATGGCAATCGCGGAAACCGCGCCGCGCATCAGCTTGGTGGGTTGAATCATATTGTTATTGCCTTCTGCGACCGGCTCGGAGAATCGCCATGCACACGCTCCCCCAAGCTAACTCCATTGAAGTGTTTTACTGTTTTTTTAACCAGGAACAAGGCGCAAGCCGAGACGCGGTTAGTAATTCATTGGCGCACTTGCATTCGCGCAACACCTTGCGAACCAAGGTTAACAGAGTGTTAGCGTAAAATGCCGAAATGGGAAAACACCGTGTCGTTGAAGAGCGTAAATACCATCAAGGCCAATACCAGAGCAAATCCGAACCGGAAACCGAGCTCCTGAACCCTGAGGCTCAGGGGGCGTCCCCGCACGGCTTCGACCAGATAGTACAGCAAGTGCCCGCCGTCGAGCATCGGAATGGGCAAAAGATTGAAAATACCGATATTGAGCGACAGCAGCGCCATGAGATTGATGAGCGCCACCACGCCCAGCGTTGCTACTTCGCCCGAAACCTTGGCGACCTTCACCGGGCCGCCCAATTGCTCCACGTCGCCCCGGCCGACGAAGAAATCGCCCAGGAACGCGGCGGTGCGCTGCACGATGAAGCGGATTTCCTCCACCGTCATGCCGATGGCTTCGACCGGGCCGGGCCGATACAGCGTTACGTCCTCGGAGGAGACGTCGCGGCTGACGCCGATGCGGCCGATTCTCTGGGGATTGCCGAAACTATCCTCGATGGTGACGACCTCGGGCACCAGCGTCAGCGTGCGCTCGGCGCCGTTGCGGGTCAGGTCCACCACCACTTCGCGGGCCGGTGCGGTGGCCACGTAGCGCTGGAAATCCTCGAAGCCACGCACCGCGTAGCCGTCCACCGAAAGCACCCGGTCCCCCGGCTCGAACCCGGCCGCCTCGGCCACCGAGCCGGACAGCACCTCGCCGATCACCGGCGGGATCGTGTAGCGGCCATAGCCGAGCAGCAGCGCGTAGAGCACGAGGAAGGTGAGGATGACATTGGCGAGCGGCCCCGCCACGACGACCGCGATGCGCTGCCACACCGACTTGTTGACGAACAGCCGGGGCGCCAGTTCGGGGTCCAGCTGCTCGGGCGCCTGCGGGTCGGGCACGCTGGCCGGGTTCATGTCGCCCAAAAAACGCACATAGCCGCCCAGCGGAATGGCGGAAATCCGCCAGCGGGTGCCGCTCCTGTCGTTCCAGCCGAACAGTTCCGGCCCGAAACCGATCGAAAAGGTGTGGATGGCGACGCCGTTCCAGCGGGCGACGAGATAGTGCCCCATCTCATGCACGAAAACGATGACCGTCAGCACCGCCAGGAAGGGGATGAGGTAGGACAGCAGCCAATAGGCGAAGTCGAGCATGATTATTCCAACGCTGCGGCGCCTGCGCGGCGCGCGCTACCAGTATAGCAGGCCTTGCGCCACCGAGCCGAATCCGGCGTGCACCCCACCCACGATCAAAACCAGGATCGCGCCGAATGTAAGGCTGTCGAGCCGGTCCATGAGCCCGCCATGGCCTGGGATGATGGCGCCGCTGTCCTTGATGCGGAAGTGGCGCTTGACGACGCTTTCCCCCAAATCGCCGAGCTGGCTGAGAATGCTGATCGATGCCGACAGGATGAGGCCGATCCACCAGGGCGATTCCGTGGCGAAGAGCCAGAGCAGCAGCCCTGCCCCCGTCCCCAGCGCCAGGCCGCCCAGCGCACCGGACCACGTTTTAGAAGGGGAAATGGTGGGCACCAGTTTTTCCCCGCCGATCTGGCGGCCGGTGAAGAAGGCGGCCGAATCCGTCATCCAGACCACGACGCCCAGATAAAGGCCAGCCAGAATCCCCTCCGTGCCGTTGCCGCGCATGGCGAGCACCGAGACGACCACGATGCCGAAGAGCCACAGGCCAAAAGCGCGCCAGAAGAAGGCCGAGCGTCCCATGAAGGCGGCAAGCAGCGTTGCCGCAACGAGGCAGCCCAGCGTGCCCGCCGCCCCGAGCAACGGATGGACGAGGCCCGAGAGTGCCACCAGCCCCACCAGCGCCATGCCGGCCGGGGTGAGCGGCGCGCGCGACACCATAATTTCCCATTCGCGATAGGCGCCGGCATAGACCACACCCACCACGCCGGAAAAGAAATAGCTGCCGACAAAGAGAGCGGCAGCGGTGAGCACGATAAGGACGAAGGCGGACGCCAGGCGTGGGCCGATATCGGCCCAGTTACGGCGGGGCGGCCGCGTTGCATCGGGGGATGGATCGCCCTGGCTGGTCAACTCCCTGCCGCTCCTATGCCGCCAAACCGCCGGTCGCGCAGGGAGTAGGATTCGATGACCCGCAGAAAAGTGCTTTCATCGAAATCGGGCCAGTATTCGGGCACGAAGACGAACTCCGAATAGGCCGCCTGCCAGAGCAGGAAATTGGAAATGCGCTGTTCGCCGCTGGTCCGGATGATGAGGTCGGGGTCCGGCACCCCCGCGGTATAGAGCGCATCGCCGAAACGCTCTTCATCGATGGCGTCGGGGTCCAGCCGCCCCGCCTTTACCTCGCGCGCCAGGGAACGCGCCGCTTCGACGATTTCCGCCTTGCCGCCATAGTTGAAGGCCACCACCAGCGTCAGGCCGGAATTGGCCGCCGTCTTGGCCTCGACGTCCTCGATGAGCCGGATGAGTGACGGCTCCAGCCCCGCCCGCATGCCGATGATCCGCACCTTGACGTTGTTGCGGATAAGGCGCTGCAAATCCGATGCAACGAAGCGTCGCAGCAGATTGAAAATGAAGGTGACTTCATCCTTGGGCCGCGACCAGTTCTCGGAGGAGAAACTGAATACGGTCAGGTAGTCGACGCCGTAGAGGGAGCACAGTTCGACCAGATTGCGCAGGGCGCGCACGCCCTCGACATGGCCTTCCGTCCGCAGCTTGCCGCGCGCCTTCGCCCAGCGGCCATTGCCATCCATGATGACGCCAATATGGGCGGGGATGCGCAGGCCCGGGCCAGTCGCCAACTTTGCACTTGCGGCGGGTTCACCTGCCATCGACGCTCTCCCGGCACGATCAGCCGGTCGCTAGACCTGCATGATCTCCTGCTCCTTGACCGCGACGATGCCGTCAATCTCGGCAACGGCTTCATCGGTGGCTTTCTGCACCAGGTCGGCCTGCTTCTTGGCGTCGTCCTGGCTCATGTCGCCGTCCTTCTCGGCCTTTTTCAAGGCATCCATGCCGTCGCGCCTGATATGACGCACCGCGACGCGGGCCTGCTCGGCGTAGTTGTTGGCGACCTTGGTCAATTCGCGCCGCCGTTCTTCGTTCAGCTCCGGCAGCGGCACGCGGATGACCTGGCCCTCGGCCATGGGGTTGAGGCCCAGCCCGCCATCGCGAATGGCCCTTTCCACGGCGCTGGCCATGGAGCGGTCCCACACCTGGACCGACAGCATGCGCGGCTCCGGCACCGTGACGGTCGCGACCTGGTTGAGCGGCATGCGCGAGCCATAGGCATCCACCGTGATCGGCTCGAGCAGGCTGGCGCTGGCCCGCCCGGTCCTGAGGCCCACCAATTCGTCCTTGAGGGATGAAATGGATTTCTGCATGCGCGATTTGAGGTCACTGAGATCGTAGCTGCTGGCCATGGCCGGCTCCTTCCAGTCCGCAGCGGGCCATGCACCTGGCCCGTTGGTTGTTCATCATGCCGCCGGGCGCGCCGGCGAAAGGTTCAAGTCTCGCGTGGCGCGCCGACACGCGTCGAAAGCCCCCTGCCCTCCAGCACGCCGGCAAGGCCCTCGGCGCCGTCCAGAGCATAGACAATTATCGGCATGGCGTTGTCGCGGGCAAGCGCGAAGGCGGCCGTATCCATCACCTTGAGGTTTTTGGCGATGACCTCGTCATAGCTGACGGTGGTATAGCGCGTCGCTGCCGGGTTTTTCAGCGGATCCTCGGAATAGACCCCGTCGACCTTGGTGCCCTTGAGCACGACGTTGCAATCGAGTTCGATGGCCCGTAGCGTGGCGGCCGTGTCGGTGGTGAAAAACGGATTGCCCGTGCCGCCGCCCAGCACGACGACGAAACCTTCTTCCAGCGCCTGCTTGGCGTCGCGCGCCGTAAAAGTGTCGGCGACGGACGGCATGGTGGCGGCGCTGAACGGCTTGGATTTGACGCCCTGGCGGGTAATGGCGTTGGAGAGGGCGAGCGCATTGATCATGGTGCCCAGCATGCCCATCAGGTCGGCAGTGACCCGGTCGGTGCCGTCGGCGGCACCCGCCATGCCGCGAATAATATTGCCGCCGCCCACGACGATGGCCACCTCGGTGCCGGCCCGCGCCACTTCGGCGATCTGCCGGGCCACGGCCTGCAGGAATGGCGGCTCGATGCCGAAGGAGCTGTCTCCCGCCAGCGCCTCGCCCGAAACCTTGAGCAGAATACGCTTATAGGCAGACGACATTGGCGGACCTCATGATCGCAAACTGGCCTGGGCCGTCGAATCCGGCGAAACCCGGCAGACCCTAAGGCAAAAGCGCCTTCGACAGAAGGCGAGAGAGACAAGAAAACGCTGCGGATATTCCGCGCTCGATCCGGAAGGCGGGTTCCGGAGAGCAGCGGACGGGCCCGGAGGCCCGCCCTCAAGCTGATATCAGCGGGTGCCGGCGGTCGCCGCCACTTCGGCAGCGAAGTCGGACTCGGCCTTCTCGATGCCTTCGCCCAGCGCAAAGCGCACGAAGCGGGTCAGCTTGACCGGCGCGCCGACGTCCTTTTCGGCGTTCTTGATCGCGTCCGCGACCTTGGTTTCGCCGTCGATGACGAAGGTCTGCGAAAGCAGCGTCACTTCCTCGAAATATTTGCGCATGCGCCCATCGACCATCTTCTCGGCGATGTCGGCGGGCTTGCCGCTTTCCTTGACCTGCTCGAGGATGATGGCGCGCTCGCGGGCCACCACGTCCTGATCCAGTTCCTCGGGCGAGATCGCCTGCGGCTGGGCGGCGGCGATGTGCATGGCGAGCTGCTTGCCCAGGGTGGACAGCGCCTGCTTGTCGCCGCTCGATTCGAGCGCCACGAGAATACCGATCTTGCCCAGGCCGGCCTTGACGGCATTGTGCACATAGCTTTCGACCACGCCGTCGGTCACTTCCAGCGCCGCGGTGCGCCGCAGGCTCATGTTCTCGCCGATCTTGGAGATGGCTTCGGTCAGCTCGGCCGACACGGAATGGCCGGTGCCGGGGAACGGCATCTCGCCGAGCTTGACCACATCGCCATCGGCGTCGAGCGCCAGCTTGGCAATATTGCCCACGATGTCCTGGAACTGCTCGTTGCGGGCAACGAAGTCGGTTTCGGAGTTGACCTCGACCAGCGCGGCCCGGGTGCCGGCGGTCGCCACGCCGACCAGGCCTTCGGCCGCGACGCGGTCGGCCTTCTTGGCGGCCTTGGCGAGGCCCCGCGTACGCAGCCAGTCGATGGCCGCTTCCATGTCGCCGTTATTTTCAGCCAGGGCCTTCTTGCAGTCCATCATGCCCACGCCAGTCGCCTCGCGGAGCTGCTTGACCATTGCAGCAGTGATTTCCATGGGTTCACCTCGTGGCGGCCCCCGGCGGGGCCGCGTTCATAATGTAAGGGAATGGCCCAGTTGAGCGGGCCGGGCGCGCCGGGCGGAGCGGCTAGCCGTTCCGCCCTTTAAGCACGCTCATGCGACTATCAGTTGGCAGCGGGAGCCGCAGCGGCGGCTTCGGCTTCGCCTTCGACCGGCGGCAGGTCTTCAACCGGTGCTTGCTCGGCGGCGCCCAGATCGGCGCCCAGGGCGCTCGAGGAGCGGCCGATGCCGTCGATGGCGGCCTTCGATACCAGCGAGACGTAGAGTTCGAGCGCACGCGAAGCGTCGTCATTGCCCGGGATGGGGTAGTCCACCACGTCCGGATCGCAATTGGTGTCGACGATGGCTACGACCGGAATGCCCAGGCGGCGGGCTTCCTTGATGGCGTTGGCTTCGCGGTTGGTGTCGATGACGAAGAGCAGGCTGGGCAGATTGCCCATGTCCTTGATGCCGCCCAGGTCGCGCTCGAGACGCTCCTGCTCGCGGCTCATCATCAGGCGCTCCTTCTTGGTGCGCAGGGCCAGATCGGCTTCACTCATCGATTCCAGCTCGCGCAGGCGGGCGATGGAGTTCGAAATGGTCTGCCAGTTGGTCAGCGTACCGCCGAGCCAGCGGGAATTGACGTAGTACTGGGCCGACTGCCTGGCGGCGTCGGCCACCAGCGGCGCGGCCTGGCGCTTGGTGCCCACGAACAGCACGCGGCCGCCTTCGGCCACGGTGTCCGAAACGAGCTGCAGGGCGCGGCTCAGCGCCGGCACGGTCTGGCTCAGGTCGAGAATATGGATGTCGTTGCGAACGCCGAAAATATAGCGTTCCATCTTCGGGTTCCAGCGATGCTTCTGGTGGCCGAAGTGCACGCCAGCTTCCAGAAGCTGACGCATGGAGAAATCAGGCAGTGCCATGATGGGCTGCTCCTTTACCGGTTGATGCCGCCACGAAGCCTTGCGACGGGATTCCGCCACCGGATGGTTTCCCGCTGCCGGGAAGCCTGCTTCGTGTGAGTGATCGCGCCGGCACGACGCCGGACGCGTGCGCGATATAGGGCAAGCGGCGCCATTAAGCAAGCTGTTGGCGGTCGCGCGGACGCTCTCAGGCGAACCTGACGTCCGTCACCCCATCGATGGCCTTGATGCCGCCGGCGATTTCGGCGGTCAGGTTGTATTTGCCGGGCAGCTCGACCTCGTATTCGCGCCCGCCGCCGTCGCGGATCACCACGAAACTCACCGTGCCGTTGCCGCCGCGCCGCAATTGCGCCCCGATGGGGCCGAGCGCCCTGGCGTCCGCCGTGAATACCGTGAGGTGCCGGTCGACGCGATCCGCCAGCCCTTCTATGGGCTCGAGTGAGATCAGCCGCAGGCTGATACCCTCGGCGCGCTCATCGGCCGCCACCTGCAGGACCACCGAGGCGCCTGGCTGGGCGAGCGCGCCGAATTCGCTGATCTGTTCGGAAAAGGCGATGCATTCGAAGGTGCCGGACTGGTCGGAGAGCGTCAGGATCATCATCGGCGTGCCCTTGCGGGTGCGCCGGTCGTTGCGCGAGGCGATGGTGCCGGCAAGGCGCCCGGCCGAGGCGCCGTCCTTCACGGCACGCTCGAAATCGCTCCAGCGCTGCACCCGCAGTTTTTCGAAGAGGTCGGCATAAGCGTCGAGCGGATGGGCCGACAGGTGAAAGCCGATGGCAGCCAGTTCGCGGTCCGCCCGCTCCGCCGAACTCCAGGCGGGTACGCCGGCGGGCAGGCGGAACGGCTCCGGCTCGCCGGAATCGAACATGTTCCACTGGCCGTCATTGCGCTCATGCGTCAGCGCCTGGGCCGTACCGACGACGGCATCGATGGCCGCGAAGGCGATTTCGCGCCGCGGCACCAGCGTATCGAAGGCGCCGGCATTGACCAGCGTTTCCAGCGTGCGCTTGCTGAGCACGCGCGGGTCGACCCGGCGGGCGAAATCCCCCAGATCCTTGAACGGCTGCTGGCCGCGCACCTCGACGATATGTTCGGCGACGGCACGCCCGACCCCCTTGACCGCCGAAAGACCATAGTGGACGCGCGCGTCCTTGACCGCGAACACCACCTCCGAGCGGTTGATGCAGGGGGGCACGACCTCGATCTGTTTCTTGCCGGCCTCGCGGCGGAAGTCGGAGAGCTTGTCGGTCTGCGCCATGTCGAGGGTCATCGACGCGGCGTAGAATTCATGCGGAAAATGCTGCTTGAGATAGGCCGTCTGGTACGACACCCAGGCATAGGCGGCGGCGTGGCTTTTGTTGAAGCCGTAATTGGCGAACTTGGCCAAAAGGTCGAAGATTTCGTCGGCCAGCGCCTCGCTCACGTCGTTGGGGCCGGCGCCCTCGCGGAAGCGGATGCGCTGGTTGTCCATCTCCGCCTTGATCTTCTTGCCCATGGCGCGGCGCAGCATGTCGGCCTCGCCCAGCGAATAGCCGGAGAGGAGCTGGGCGATCTGCATCACCTGCTCCTGGTAGACGATGATGCCGTAGGTTTCGTCGAGCACGGCGGACAGCGCCGGGTGCGGGTAACTGACCGCCTCGGTGCCGTGCTTGCGGTGGATGAAGCTCGGAATATTGTCCATCGGGCCGGGCCGATAGAGCGCGTTCATGGCGATGAGGTCTTCGATGCGGTCGGGCTTGAGCTCCATCAGCGCCCGCCGCATGCCGGCGCTTTCAAACTGGAAGATGCCGTAGGTATCGCCGCGCGCGTAAAGCTCGTAGGTGGGGGCGTCGTCGATGGGGATGGCGTCGATATCGAGCGCGATGCCTCGTTGCCGCACCATGTCCACCGCGTAGCGGATGGTGGTGAGCGTCTTGAGGCCCAGAAAGTCGAATTTGACCAGGCCCGCCGGCTCCACCCATTTGAGGTTGTACTGGGTAACCGGCATTTCCGAGCGCGGATCGCGGTACAGCGGCAACAGTTCCTGCAAGGGCCGGTCGCCGATGACGATGCCCGCGGCGTGGGTCGAGGCGTGCCGGAACAGGCCTTCGAGCGCCTGCGCGATCTCGACCAGCTGGCCGACGGTCTCGTCTTCCTCGGCCATGGCCTTGAACTGCGGCACTTCCTTCATGGTCCGTTCGATGGACCAGGGGTCGGCGGGGTTGGCCGGCACCAGCTTGCAGATGCGGTCGACCTGCCCATAGGGCATTTGCAGCACGCGGCCCACGTCGCGCAGCACGGCGCGCGCCTGCAGCGTTCCGAAGGTGATGATCTGCGCGACCTGCCCCGTGCCGTATTTGTGCTGCACGTAGGCGATGACCTCCTCGCGGCGATCCTGGCAGAAGTCGATGTCGAAGTCCGGCATCGAGATACGCTCGGGATTGAGGAAGCGCTCGAATAGCAGGTTGTAGCGCAGCGGATCGAGGTCGGTAATGGTGGTGGCGTAGGCCACCAGCGAACCGGCGCCCGAGCCGCGCCCCGGCCCCACGGGAATGCCCTGCGCCTTGGCCCATTGAATAAAATCAGCAACGATAAGGAAGTAGCCGGGGAATTTCATCTTCTGGATGATACCCAGCTCGAATTCCAGCCGCTCGCGATATTCCGCTTCGGTGCGGCCCGGCGCGAGGCCGGTAGCCGCGAGGCGCTTATCGAGCCCCTCCTCTGCCATCTGCCGCAGCACCGCCGCCTCGGCCGCCACCACCTCGTCTTCGCTGGCGTGCGAGCCGGCCGCGAATTTGGGCAGGATGGGGCCGCGCGTATGCGGGCGGAAGGCGATGCGCCGGGCGATCTCGACGGTGGAATCGAGCGCTTCGGGAAGATCGGAGAACAGCTCCATCATCTCGGCGCGGGTCTTGAAATAGTACTGGTCGTTGAGCTTGCGCCGCTCGGTCTGCGCCAGCACGGTGCTGCCGGCAATCGCCAGCAACGCGTCGTGCGCCTCGAATTCCTTGGGCGACTTGAAGAACGGCTCGTTGGTGGCGACCAGCGGGATGCCCTTGCGGTAGGCGTAGTCGATGAGGCGCGGCTCGACGCTGGCTTCCTGCCGGCGGTCGTGCCGCTGCACCTCGATATAGAAGCGGTCGCCGAACAGGTCTGCCAGGCGGTCGAGGCGACGCACCGCATTGGCGTCCTGGCCGTGCGCGAAGGCCATGTCGATGGCCCCTTCGGGTCCGCCCGAGAGGCAGATCACGCCTTCGAGGGTTTCGGGAGAGAGCCAGTCAAGCCGGGCACGCGCCAGGCCGCTTTCGCCTTCGAGATAGGCGCGCGAGACCAGATGGGAGAGATTGGCAAAGCCGTCCGCCGACTGGGCCATCAGCACGACGCTCGATTTTCCTGCCCAGGCGACATGGCCGCGCTCGCTGACTCGCTCCTCAGCGGCCGCGAAATCGATGGCCAATTCCACGCCGATCAGCGGCTGCAAGCCCTTCTTGGCGGCCTTTTCAGAAAATTCCAGCGCGCCGAAAAGGTTGTTGGTGTCGGCGATGCCGATGGCCGGTTGCGCGTCCTGCACCGCCAGCTTGAGGATGTTTTCGAGCTGCAGGGCGCCTTCCAGCAATGAGAAGGCGGAATGAACGTGCAGGTGAATAAAGCCGGGGCCGCGCATGGTGATCTCCTCCTCCGACCTTGTGGCAGCCGGACGCCCCGGGTCAAACCACGCCGGGGCGACAATCCACAGCCGATCACGCGATATGGGTGAGAATGTCGAACCAGGTGACCGAGCCGAGGGTAAAGGCACCCAGCGTCACGAAAGCGGCGAAATCCTTGATGAAAGCGAGCATCTTCGTCTCCTCATGTTTTCTGTTTGTTCTTTTATATTCCCTTTTTGTTCTCGTCCAGACAGGAACAGCGGTGAAACCGGGGAGAGGGGTTAATTGGTTAGGGATTCGTTAGGGGAGGTTTTGCGGCGTTAAGAATCAGCGCCGCTCACAGCGATACTGCCTGCGGGCCTGATCCGCGGGTCAGTTTCAGCAGGCATCGAACTGGCGGGGGCTCTCTGACCGGCCCACGGGTCAGGCCCGTGGGCAGCCGCAGTGGGTGTGTGGTGATCGCGCGACGCTCTGAATTCGCCAGCATCCGATGGGGCTGGGCCGCAAAGAGCATCGGGATGGGGCCGAAACGCTTTACAGCGTGTGGGGCACGACGAGGCCGCCCTTGATGGTGACGATGCGGTCGGCCCGCCGGGCGAGGTCGTAATTATGCGTGGCGATGAGGGCGGCCGCGCCTTCGTTGCGGATAAGCCCCTTCAGCGCCTCGAACACTAGGTCGCTGGTCTCCGGGTCCAGATTGCCGGTGGGCTCGTCGGCCAGAATGACGCGGGGATGGTTGGCCGCCGCCCGGGCGATGGCGACGCGCTGCTGCTCGCCGCCCGACAGTTCGGCCGGCCGGTGCTCGGCGCGGGGCTTGACGCCGAGCAGGTCGAGCAGCTCGAGCGCCCTGCCCTCGGCTGCCTTCCGGTCATTGCCGGCGATCAGTTGCGGCATGACGACGTTTTCGAGCGCCGTGAACTCGGGCAGCAGATGGTGGAACTGGTAGACATAGCCCACGGTGGAGCGGCGCAATTGCGTGCGGGCGCGGTCGCCCATCCTGCTGGTCGGCTGGCCGACGATCTCGATCTCGCCCGCCTGCGGCGATTCCAGCAGGCCGCAGAGATGCAGCAGCGTGGATTTGCCGGCCCCCGAGGGCGCCACGAGCGCCACCAGCTCGCCGCTGTTGACAGTGAGGTCGGCGGCTTCGAGCACGTGCACCATGCGCTCGCCCTCGCCATAGTGGCGGTGCACGCCCGAAAGGCGCAGATGCGGCTTACTCATAGCGCAACGCCTCCACCGGATCGTATTGCGCCGCCCGCCAGGCCGGATAGATGGTGGCAAGGAAGCTCAGCAGCAGCGCCATGACCACCACCACGATCACTTCCGTGGGGTCGGTGCGGCTGGGCAATTTCGAGAGGAAGAAGATTTCCGGCGGGAACAGCGCCACCCCGAGCAGTTCGGAGATGGAGGCCCGGATCGCCTCGGCATTGGCGGCGACCACGAGGCCGAGCACCAGCCCCACCAGCGTGCCGATGACGCCGATGGCCGTGCCGGTGATGGAGAAGATGCGCATGATGGCGCCGCGCGTCGCCCCCATGGTGCGCAGGACGGCGATGTCCGCGCCCTTGTCCTTCACCAGCATGATGAGGCTGGAGATGATGTTGAAGGCGGCAACCAGCACGATCATGGAGAGGATGGTGAACATCACCACGCGCTCCACCTGCAAGGCCGAAAAGAAGGTCTGGTTGCGCTGCTGCCAGTCGGTGAGCACCAGCGGGCGGATATCGGGGTTGTTTTGCAGACGCTGGCGTATCACGCCTACCGCGTCGGGATTGTCGATGAAAATCTCGACCGCCGAGGCCTGCGGCACGCGCTCATAGGCCGCGTCGATCTCCTCGTCCGTCGCCATGATGTCGAGCGGTTCCTGGCCGGGCCGCAGCACGTCCTCGAACAGCTTGAAATAATCCTGCGCCGGCTCGAGCGGCATGTACATGAAGAAGCTGTCGAACTCGACCATGCCGAGATTGAAGATGACGTTGACCGGGTAGGAGCGGATTTGTGGCGTCGAGCCGAAAGGGGTCATCGCCCCGTCGGGATTGATGATCTGCACTTGGTCGCCGATGCCGACGCCTAGGGTTTGGGCCAGCCGGTAGCCGATGGCCACGCCCTTGCTGTCGTCCCACTGGTCGAAGCCGCCCAGTTCCGCGCCGTTGTAGAGCAGGCTGAGCTTCTTGAGATTTTCCTCGTCCATGCCGCGCACGGTGACGCCGGTGGAATTGCCGCGCCCCGACGCCAGCACTTGCCCCTCGACGAAATAGACGGCGAAGCTGACGCCGTCGACTTCCTCGATGGCTTTTACCGTCTCCTTGTAGTCGGTGAACTGCCGCTCGATGGGATAGGCGGTAAAATGGCCGTTGAGCCCGAGGATCTTGTCGAGCAGTTCGCCGCGAAAGCCGTTCATCACCGACATGACCACGATCAGCGTCGCCACGCCGATGGCCACGCCCACCATGGTGAGGGCGGCGATGACCGAGATGAAGGCCTCCTTGCGGCGGGCGCGCAGATAGCGCCCAGCAATCATCCACTCGAACCGGGCGAAGGGTCGGGTTGCCCGGCTGGCCGGGGCGTGCGGCGCGCTATCGGTCAAATGTCGTCCATCCGCTGGGGTTCGATGAGAGTGCGGATGCGCTCGACCGCCCCCGCAAGCGGCAGGGTTTCACGCTCGCCATTGTGGCGATGCTTGATCTCGACTTCGCCGGATTTAAGGCCGCGCGGCCCCACGATGATTTGATAGGGGATGCCGATGAGGTCGGCCGTGGCGAATTTGGCCCCGGCCGGCTGGTCGCGGTCGTCATAGAGCATGTCGATGCCGGCCGCCTGCAAGGCGGTGTAGAGCTTTTCGCAGGCGGCGTCGGTTTCGGCGTCGCCGGCCTTGAGATTGATCAGCACCGCCTCGAAGGGCGCCACCGAGACCGGCCAGATGATGCCGTTCTCGTCGTGGCTCGCCTCGATGATGGCGGGAACCACGCGGGTGGGGCCGATGCCGTAGGAGCCCATGTGCACGGCAATATCCTTGCCGTCGGGTCCGGTGACGTTGGCCTTCATCGGCTCGGAATATTTGGTGCCGAAATAGAAGATGTGGCCGACCTCGATGCCGCGCGCCATCAATTGCCGGTCCTCCGGCACGGCGGCGCGGAAGCTCGCTTCGTCGGTCATCTCGTCGGTGGCGGCAAAGAGCGAGGTCCAATCCTTGACGATGGGGTCGAGATCGCCGCGATAATCGGTGTCGGCCGGCGGGATGGGCTTGTCGAGCAGGCCCTTGTCGAGGAACACACCGCTTTCGCCGGTATCGGCCAGCACGTGGAACTCATAGGAGAGATCGCCGCCGATGGGGCCGGTATCGGCGCGCATCGGGATGCCGACCAGCCCCATGCGCCGGAAAGTGCGCAGATAGGCCACGAACATGCGCTGGAAGGCCTTTACCGCCCCGGCTTCGTCGATATCGAAGGAATAGGCGTCCTTCATCAGGAATTCGCGGCTGCGCATGGTACCGAAGCGCGGGCGCACCTCGTCGCGGAACTTCCACTGGATATGATAGAGGTTGAGCGGCAAATCCTTGTAGGATTTCACATAGGCCCGGAAGATGTCGGTGATCATCTCCTCATTGGTAGGGCCGTAGAGGAATTCGCGCTCGTGGCGGTCCTCGATGCGCAGCATTTCCTTGCCGTAGGCCTCGTAGCGCCCGGACTCGCGCCACAGGTCGGCGGACTGAATGGTGGGCATGAGCAACTGGATCGCGCCGGAGCGGTCCTGCTCCTCCTCGATGATGCGCTGCACCTTCATCAGCACCTTGTAGCCCAGCGGCAGCCAGGAATAGAGGCCCGACGCCTGCTGGCGGATCATGCCGGCGCGCAACATCAGCCGGTGCGAGGCAATCTCGGCTTCCTTGGGAACGTCGCGCAGCACCGGCAGGAAGTAGCGGGAAAGGCGCATGGGAACTCCGAAAAAAGGGACTTCGACTCGCGGGTCTCGTTGATGCCCACTCAAAGCCCATCAGTCCATTCGATGCAAGCATGCAAGCTATGCAGAATCTACTTGGCAGAGCCAATTTCTGTTGTTAGGGTCCGGGCCAATAAAACTAAAGGCGGCCCAAACCGCCGGACGTCGACAACGTCAAGGGAGGAGCGTTGGCAGCCACTTCATCGTGCGCCTAAGACCAGCGTATTGTCGAACGAACTCAATTCAGCAGGGCCTCGTGCCCTGCTTTTTTGTTGTACCGCCGCCGGGCGACGGCCGTCAGAACGTGCAGGAATTGATCACCCAGGCCAGCGCCGGCTTGGCCCCGGCGCCGTCAAAAGTCCATTCCGTATCCGCATAGCTCATCACCATGGTGTCGGCCTTGGCCATGGCGGGGACGAGCTGGCGCAGCGTGCCGGCTGCGTCTTCATCGACGCGGAAATAGAGTTCCGTCTTCCCCACCATCAATTGCGCCGTCAGCGGCGTGACCGTCGCGCCGTCAATGGCGAGGGAAAGCGGCAGCGTGCGCCCCAGTGCTTTCTTGCGCTCGGCCGGCTCGCCGGTGAAAATCAGAAATTCGAGCCGGCGCTCCGCGCGTTCGTCGCACAGCACCTGCCATTCGACGACGTCATCGGCATCCGTCGAATAGGCGAGGAACAGGCGCCCCGCCTCGTCCGTGCCGTCTTCGGTCGACCATTCGGCCTGTGCCGTGGCCGTGGTGGCGAGGATCAACCCCGTGGCAAGCAATAAACCGCGCAACCGAACCTCCCCTGCGCCCACGGCCCGCCTTCAGGCCGGCGGGCACTTGGCTCCCAGCATGCACATTGTGCGGGCCGGGGCGACATAAATGTCGCCGTCCGGGCGTTCAGCGGTTCCAATAGTGCTGGATCGTCTCGTTCGAGAGGCCCCAGAACAGCAGCGCCGTGCCGATAGCCGCAACCACCGTGGCGGCTAGCAGCTTGCGCAGGAGGCGCGGATTGAGCGGCGCGCCGGGGTCGGTGCCCGGCACGATCTGTGCCCCGGCCTCGTGATGGCTCTGCGCGCCAATGGGAATCACGGCCACCAGGGCCAGCCACCAGATGACGAAATAGACGGCGAAGATCGATCCGAACTGCATGGCCTAGCTATGCTCTCGTTTGCGCTGCGAGGAAAGCGGGCATCGTGTCGCGCTGCCCGCCCGCAGCTAAACCCGATGCACGAAGACGGTCACGTTGGGCTTGCGGCCCCAGAAGGCATTGACCTCGTTGCGCACCGCCTTGAACAGCGCGGAATTGAGGACTTCGGTATTGCTGCGCCGCTTGGGCGGCATGGAGCGGATGGTGTTGGCCACCGTCTCCTCCACCAGATCGGCGAGGGATTCGTCCTCGGTTTCGGGCAGCCCCTCGATGACCAGTTCGGGGCCGGACGTCACCTGGCCATTGGCGTTGATGCAAACGCTGATCACGATCATGCCGCCGAAGGACAGGCGCCGGCGCCCCCTGACGCCGCTTTCCTCGGGCGCGCACAGCACGAGGCCGTCCAGGTAGAGCTCGCCGGTACGGACCTCGGCGGGGAAGGCCAGCGGCTCGGGGAACAGCCGCACCATGTCGCCGTTGCGCGCTTCGCAGACATTGGCGATACCGGCTTCGCGCCCCAGCTTGGCGTGCGCTTCCAGATGCATGGCTTCGCCATGGACCGGCACCAGCACGTCCGGCTGCACCCACGAATAGAGCTTGCGCAATTCGCCCCGGCGCGGGTGCCCGGTAACGTGCACGAGCGCATCGTCCCGGGTGATGACCTCGACGCCCTTGTCGATGAGGCGGTTCTGGATATCGATGACTTCGCGCTCATTGCCCGGGATTGCCCAGGACGAGAAGATCATGCGGTCGCCCGCATTGAGGTCGATGACCGGATGCTCGCCGCGCGCGATCCGGGCGATGGCGGCGCGCGGCTCGCCCTGGCTGCCGGTGCAGACGAGCACGCATTTGTCGCGCGGAATGGATTTGTAGGCGTCCTGATCGTGCAGCGTCGGCAAGCCTTCGAGCATGCCCAGTTCCCTCGCGATGCCCATGATCCGGTGCAGCGAGCGGCCCGACATCACCACTTCGCGGCCCGCCTTGTGCGCCGCCCGCACGATGGACACCACGCGCCCCACATTGGAGGCGAAGGTGGTGACCGCCACGCGGTGCGGCGCCTCGGCGATGAGCTTTGCCAGATTGTCGGCGATATCGGCTTCGCTGGGGCTCTCGCCATCCTTCATCGCATTGGTGGAGTCGCAGACCAGCGCCAGCGGCAGGGTCTTGTCCGCGCCGATGCGCTGCAGCCGCTCGACATTGGTGGGCGCATTGACCACCGGCGTGGGGTCGAGCTTCCAGTCGCCGGTATGCAGGGCCCGGCCGATGGGCGTGGTGATGAGCAGGCTGTTCGCCTCGGGGATCGAGTGCGCGACGTTGATCGCCTCGATGGTGAAGGGGCCGACAGTGAACGGCTTGCCCGGCCGCATGATGGTGATGTCGACGTTTTCGACGATGCCGTCCCCTGCCCGCTTGGCCGCCAGCATGGCGGCGGTGAAGGAGGTGGCGTAGACGGGCTTGTCGAAGACCGGCCAGAGGTCGAGCACGGCGCCGTAGTGGTCTTCGTGGCTATGGGTGAGGATCAGCGCCAGCACGTCGTTGGCGCGCTCTTCCAGAAATTCCGGATTGGGCATGACGAGTTCGATGCCCGGCAGGTCCGGCCCGCCGAAGCTGACGCCGCAATCCACGACGATCCATTTGCGCCGGTGCTCCGGCCCGAAGCCGTAGGCAGCCATGTTCATGCCGATCTCGCCGACGCCGCCGAGCGGCACGAAGACGAGTTCATCCCGTTGGTTTTTCGCCATGGGTTCTTCTTGTCCTTTCACGGCGCAGCGCCTGGCGAGCTTTGGTCGCCGGTCGCCGCGCATCCTGTTCATGGTCAGCTTCGGGCGCTGGCCGTTGCCCCAAAATGTACATCGCCGGCGGTGATGGTGGTGCGCGCGCCGCTGTCGTCGCGGATGACCAGCCGCCCGGCCGTATCGATGGTTTCAAAAATGCCGCGCCGCACGACGCCATCCTGGCTGACCGCCACGGCCGCCCCGATGCCGCCGGCCGCGCCGCGCCATTCGTTTAATACCTCGCTGACGCCTGCGCCATCGGCCCAGAGGCTGAAGGCTTCGACCCAGGCGTCCGACAGGGCTTCGAATACCGCTTCTGCCGGCCGCTCCGTGCCCAGATCGCGCAGCGAGGTGGCGGGATAAGGCAGGTCCGTGGGCGCGGCGACGATATTGATGCCGATGCCCACGACGATGGCGGCACGGCCATCGGGCGTCTTGCTGGCCTCCAGCAGGATGCCCGCCAGCTTGGCACCATCGGCCAGAAGGTCGTTGGGCCATTTGAGCGCGATGCGCGAGCGGCCGTCATTGCCATCGGCGCCGTCGATGCCGATCCGCACCATACCGCGCGGCAGCAGCGAGGCGAGCGCCCGGTTGAGGGCCACGCCGGCGACGAAGCCGAGCGTCGCCACGAGTTCCGGCGCCGCATCGGGCACGATCAGCAAGCTGGCGGCGAGATTGCCGGGCGGGCTCAGCCATTGCCGCCCGCGCCGCCCGCGGCCCGCGCTCTGCTGGCGCGTGGCGAACCAGATGCCGCCCGGATCGCCCGCCGCGGCGGCCGCGAGCGCCTCGCTATTGGTGGAGCCGATGGTCTCGAAGCCCTGCAGACGATAGCCGGCCGCGCGGGCTTTCGGGCCGAGGCTGAAACCGGACACCTAGAACAGGCTTCCGGCCGCGCTGTGCGCCAGGCTGGCCAGCGGACCGCCGACGAGGAAGTAATAGGTGACCACCAGGAAGCTGGATACCGCCATCACCACGTTGAGCTCGGCCGGCACCGCCGCGAATTCGTGCACCGGCTCGTCGAAATACATGATCTTGACGATGCGCAGGTAATAGAAGGCGCTGATGGCCGAGGCCAGCATGCCGATCACCGCCAGCACGAAGAGATGGGCTTCGATTGCCGCCAGAAAGACGTGCCACTTGGCGAAGAACCCGGCCAGCGGCGGCAGGCCGATGAAGGAAAACAGCATGATGGCGAAGACGCCGGCAACGAACGGTCGGGTGCGGGCGGCGCCGGCCAGTTCGTCGATGGTCTCGACATAGCCATCCTTGTTGCGCAGCGCCAACAGGCAGGCAAACATGCCCACCGTCATGCCCACATAGATCACCAGATAGATGGCGACGCCCTCGGCCCCCACCTGCGTGCCCGAGGAGAGGCCGACCAGCGAAAAGCCCACATGGCCGATGGAGGAATAGGCGATGAAGCGCTTGAGCGAACGCTGGCCGATGGCGGCGAACGTGGCCAGCACCATGGAGGCGATGGAAAGGAAGATGATGATCTGCTGCCAGTCGCGGGTGATCGGCGCAAAGGTCTCCATGGTCAGCCGGATCATCAGCGCCATGGCCGCGACCTTGGGCGCCATGGCGAAGAAGGCGGTAACCGGCGTGGGGGCACCTTCGTAAACGTCGGGGATCCACATGTGGAACGGCACCGCCGCGATCTTGAAGGCAACGCCGGCCAGCAGGAACACCACGCCGAAGATCAGGCCGATGGAGCGGCCCTCGCTGGCGATGGCCACGACGATCTCGCCCAGATTGGTATGGCCGGTAAAGCCGTAGATCAGCGAGGCGCCGTAGAGCAGCAGGCCGGACGACAGCGCGCCCAGCACGAAATATTTAAGACCCGCCTCGGAGGCCCGCGCGTCGTCGCGCTTGATGGCCGCCATGACGTAGAGGGCCAGGGACTGCAATTCGAGGCCGACATAAAGGCTCATGAGGTCGTAGGCCGACACCATGATCATCATGCCCACGCTGGCGAGCAGGATCAGCACGGCATATTCGAATTTGGCCACCCCGTGATCGGCGGGGCTCGACATGCCCAGTATGAGCCCGAGCGCCGCGCCGCCGGCGATCACCACCTTCATGAAGCGGGCGAAGGCGTCGCCCACGAAGACGCCGTTGAACAGGATGCCATCGACTGGCCACAGCATGACCACCGCGCCGGCCGCCAGCAGCAGCACCAGCGACAGCCAGGAAATCAGCGGCGAGTGGTCCTTGTTGAGCACCACGCCCAGCATCAGCATGGCCAGCGCCCCGACCGCCAGCAGCATTTCGGGATAGGCGGGAGCCAGGCTCGCGAAATCGATAACGTCAGAGTTCACGTCAGTCTCCTAGTGCGCAGCGGGAGCGGCCTCGCCGGCCGGTTCCTCCACGCCCACGGGCGCGGCATGTTCGAGTTGAGCCTGGGCTTCGGCCAGGGCCACCGCCGGGTCGGTGCCGATGGCCGTGGCATATTGCGTCACTAGCCGGTCCACCGCCGCGGCGGTGGTGTCCAGGATCGGCGCCGGGTAGAAGCCAAACACCACGGTCAGCACGAGCAGCGGGTAAAACACCACCTTCTCGCGGCGGTTGAGGTCGAGGATACCCTTCAGGCTGTCCTTGGTCAGCGCGCCGTAGATCATCTGGCGATAGAGCCAGAGCGCATAGCACGCCGAGAAGATGACGCCGGAGGCGGCAAAGAAGGCCACCCAGGTATTGACCTGGAACGCGCCGATCATGGTGAGGAATTCGCCCACGAAGCCGGAGGTGCCGGGCAGGCCCACATTGGCCATGGTGAAGACCATGAAGACCAGCGCGTATTGCGGCATGCGCTCGACCAGCCCGCCATAGGCCGCGATCTCCCGCGTGTGCATGCGATCGTAGACCACGCCGACGCACAGGAACAGCGCGCCCGAGACGATGCCGTGGCTGATCATCTGGAACAGCGCGCCCTGGATGCCCAGCGCGTTGCCCGCGAAGATACCCATGGTGACGAAACCCATATGGGCGACGGACGAATAGGCGATGAGCTTCTTCATGTCCGTCTGCACCAGCGCCACAAGCGAGGTGATGATGATGGCCACCACCGACAGCACGAAGATGAAGTTGGCGAACATCGCCGAGGCGTCGGGGAACATGGGCAGGCTGAAGCGCAGGAAGCCGTAGCCGCCCAGCTTGAGCAGGATCGCCGCCAGGATGACCGAGCCGGCCGTGGGCGCCTGCACGTGTGCCTCGGGCAGCCAGCGGTGGAACGGCCACATCGGCATCTTCACCGCGAGCGAGGCGAAAAATGCCAGCCACAGCCAGGGCTGCATGCCGGTGGGGAACTGGTGCGCGAGCAGCTTGACGATATCGGTCGTGCCCGCATCCCAGTACATGGCCATCATGGCCAGCAGCATCAGCACCGAGCCGGTAAAGGTGTAGAAGAAGAACTTGTAGGCGGCCTGGATGCGCGCCGAGCCGCCCCAGATGCCGATGATGAGGAACATCGGCAGCAGCGTGCCTTCGAAGAAGAAGTAGAACATCGCCAGGTCGAGCGTCGTGAAGACGCCGATCATCAGCGTCTCGAGCACGAGGAAGACGATCATGTATTCCTTGACCCGGCTTTCGACGCCCCAGCTGGCGATGATCGAAGCCACCATCAGCAGCGCCGTCAGCGCCACGAACAGCACGGAAATGCCGTCCACGCCGACGCGGTAGCCGATATTGTCGCCGATCCAGGGCGCATTGACCACGAACTGGAAGCCCGGGTCGGCCGGATCGAAAGCCTGCCACAGGGCCAGCGACAACGCGAAGACGACCAGCGTCGTCACCAGCGTCGTCCAGCGGATGGCGGCAAGCGCCTTGGGCGGCAGCAGCAGCACGATGGCCGCGCCCACCACGGGGAGCCAGGTGACGAGCGTGAGGATGGAGTTGGCAAAAGTCATCAGATGAGTCCCCCGGCCGCGATGGCCCAGGTCAGCAGCGCCGCGATGCCGATGAGCATGGCGAAGGCATAGTGATAGAGATAGCCGGACTGCAACCTGACGAACCAGCCGGTGACGTCCTGGATGCGGCGGCCGAGGCCCTCGGTGATCTTGTTATCGATCAGCCAGTCGTCGAAACCCTTCCACACCGCGTTGCCGATCCAGATCGCCGGGCGCACGAAGATGCGGTCGTAGAGCTCGTCGAAATACCACTTGTTGAGCAGGAACCGGTAGAGCCCCGGATTGGTCGCCGCCAGCCGCGCCGGCGTTTCCGGGCGCCGGATATACATGTACCAGGCGGCGACGAAGCCGATGAGCATGGCCACGGTGGCGCTGAACTTGACCCAGAGCGGCACGTGGTGCGCGTTTTCGATCAGCTCGTGGTTGACCACGATGGAGCCGGCGAAGAAGTGCTCCACGTGTTCGACGTCCTGGAAGAACATGCTGTAGAACACCACGCCCGACAGCACCGCGCCGGCGGCCAGGACGTAGAGCGGCACCAGCATGACGTTGGGCGATTCATGGGCGTTGTCGTAGGCCGAGCCGTGATGGTCGTGCGCGTCATGAGTGGCGGCGTGATCTTCTACCGGCTCGCGCGGCGTGCCGTGGAAGGTGAGGTGCACCAGCCGCCAGGAGTAGAAGCTGGTGAACAGCGCCGCCACCACCAGCAGCCAGAAGGCGAACATGCCGATATTGCCGCCCACGGCGTAGGAGGCCTCGATGATGGAATCCTTGGAGAAGAAGCCGGCAAAGCCAAGGCTGGTGCCCGGAATGCCGACGCCGGTCAGCGCCAGGGTGCCGATCATCATCATCCAGTAGGTGACAGGGATCTTCCTGCGCAGCCCGCCCATATTGCGCATGTCCTGCTCGTGGTGCATGGCGTGGATGACCGAGCCGGCCCCGAGGAACAGCAGCGCCTTGAAAAAGGCGTGGGTGAACAGGTGGAAAATGCCGGCCGAATAGGCCCCTGCCCCCAGCGCCACGAACATGTAGCCCAGCTGCGAGCAGGTCGAATAGGCGATGACGCGCTTGATGTCGTTCTGCACGAGGCCCACGGTGGCGGCGAAGAACGCCGTGATGGCGCCGATAACGATGACCACGGAAAGCGCGACGGGCGAGGTTTCGAACAGCGGCGACAGGCGCGCCACCATGAATACGCCGGCGGTCACCATGGTGGCGGCATGGATCAGCGCCGACACCGGCGTCGGGCCCTCCATGGCGTCCGGCAGCCAGGTGTGGAGCAGGAACTGCGCCGACTTGCCCATGGCTCCCATGAACAGAAGCAGGCAGATCACCGTCATGGCGTCGAGGTCCCAGGCGAGGAACCGCATGACCGGCAGGCCCGTCTGGCTGAACTCGCCGGCGGCGGCGAAGGCCCCGTCGAAGTCGATATGGCCCAGCACGAAGAAGGCGCCGAAAATGCCGAGGGCGAAGCCGAAATCGCCGACGCGGTTGACGACGAAGGCCTTCATGGCGGCGGCGTTCGCCGCCGGGCGCGTATACCAGAAGCCGATGAGCAGGTACGAAGCCAGCCCCACCCCTTCCCAGCCGAAGAACATCTGCAGGAAATTGTCGGCCGTCACCAGCATCAGCATGGCGAAGGTGAAGAGCGACAGATAGGCGAAAAAGCGCGCCCGGTGCGGGTCGTCGGCCATGTAGCCGATGGAATAGACGTGCACGAGCGCCGAAACGGTGGTCACCACCACCAGCATGATGGCGGTCAGGGTGTCGACGCGCAGGATCCAGCGCAGATCCATGTCGCCGACCTGGATCCAGCGCATCACCTCGACCTTGACCACGGCCGCCTGGCCGTCGCCGACGGCGCCCACCAGCCCGTCACCGAAGGCGATGGGGGCGAACACCACCCAGCTCAGCACCGCCGAGATCAGCAGCAGGCCGGTGGTGATGAATTCACTGGGCCGGTGCCCGATGCTGCGGCCGAGCAGGCCCGCCACCAGTGCCCCGACGAGGGGCAGGAAAACAATCGCCTGAATAATCATAGCGCTCGCCCTTAGCCCTTCATCATGTTGACGTCGTCAACCGCAATGGAGCCGCGGTTGCGATAGAAGATGACGAGGATCGCCAGACCGATCGCAGCTTCCGCCGCCGCCACGGTCAGCACCATCAGCGCGAAGACCTGGCCTTGCAGGTCGTTGAGATGCGCGCTGAACGCCACCAGGTTGAGGTTCACCGCCAGCAGGATGAGTTCCACCGACATCAGGATGACGATGATGTTCTTGCGGTTGAGGAAAATGCCGAACACGCCCAGCGTGAACAGGATGGCCGCGACGGTCAGGAAATGACCGAGCCCGATTTCCAAGCCCATGATAACCCCCTATAGACCCTGGCCGCTTTTGACCTTGACGACTTCCAGCGTGTCGCTGACGCGCCGGCTCATCTGCTTGATGGGATCCTGCCGCTTCGCCGTGGTGCGGTGCCGCAGGGTGAGGACGATGGCCCCGATCATGGCGACCAGCAGCACGGCGCCTGCCGTCTGGAACAGGAAGACGTACCGCGTATAGAGCACCTGACCGAGGGCGCGGGTGTTCTCCATGGTATTGTCGATCGGCAGCACCGCCGTGCCCACCACTTCGGGCGACACCACGAAGCTGCCGGCCACCAGCAGCAGCTCGAGCAGCAGGATGACGCCGACCACGATGCCCACCGGCGCATATTGCAGCAGGCCGCGCCGCATCTGCGCGAAATCGACGTCCAGCATCATGACGACGAACAGGAACAGCACCGCCACGGCGCCGACATAGACGACGATGATGATGAGCGCCAGAAACTCCGCGCCCGCCAGCATGAACAGGCCCGCCGCGTTGACGAAGGTGAGGATGAGGAACATCACCGAATGCACCGGATTGCGCGAGGCCACGACCATGAGGGCCGAGGCGACCGCGATCGCCGAGAACACATAGAAGAAGAACAGTGGAAGGCTCATGGTCTTCCCTCTCAGCGATAGGGTGCGTCGGCGGCAATGTTGGCGGCGATCTCGCGCTCCCAACGATCGCCATTGCTCAGGAGCTTGGCCTTGTCAAAGTACAGCTCCTCGCGCGTTTCGGTTGCGAATTCGAAGTTCGGCCCCTCGACGATGGCGTCCACCGGGCAGGCTTCCTGGCAGAAGCCGCAATAGATGCACTTCACCATGTCGATGTCGTAGCGCACCGTGCGGCGGGTGCCGTCGTTCTGGCGTGGGCCGGCCTCGATGGTGATGGCCTGGGCCGGGCAGATGGCCTCGCAGAGCTTGCAGGCGATGCAGCGCTCTTCCCCGTTGGGGTAGCGGCGCAGCGCGTGCTCGCCCCGGAAGCGCGGGGATACCTGGCCCTTCTCGAAGGGGTAGTTGATGGTCGGCTTGGGCGCGAAGAAATAGCGCATCGCCAGCCAGAAGGCCTTGACCAGCTCCGTCAGCAGCAGCGTGTTGATGACCTGGGAAACGCGCATCACGCAACTCCTCCGTGCCAGCCCCAGCCGGTGAGCTGCAGGATGAAGGCAACGATGACCACCATGGCGAGCGACATGGGCAGGAAGACCTTCCAGCCGATCCGCATCAGCTGATCGTAGCGGTAGCGGGGGACGATGGACTTCGCCATGGCGAACATGAAGAACACCAGGCTCAGCTTGATGAAGAACCAGATCCAGCCCGGAATCCAGGTGAAGGGCGGCAGGTCGATGGGCGAAGCCCAGCCGCCGAGGAAGAGGATCGTGGTCAGGCCGCACATGAGCAGGATGGAGATGTATTCCCCAAGCATGAACAGCATGTAGGGCGTGGCCGAATATTCGGTCATGAAACCGGCCACCAGTTCCGATTCACCTTCCACCAGGTCGAAGGGCGGGCGGTTGGTTTCGGCCAGGGCCGAAATATAGAACACCACGAACATCGGGAACAGCGGCAGCCAGAACCAGTTGAGGAAGCTCAGCCACGGCACGCCGAGGCTGGTCGCCAGCCCCATCTCCTGCTGCGCCACCACGATATCGTTGAGGTTGAGCGAACCGACGCAGAGCAGCACGGTGATGATGACGAGGCCGATGGAGACTTCATAGCTCACCATCTGCGCCGCCGAGCGCAGGGCGCCCAGGAACGGATATTTCGAGTTGGACGCCCAGCCGCCGATGATGACGCCGTAGACGCCCAGCGAGGAAATGCCGAGCAGGTAGAGGATGCCGACATTGATGTCGGCCATGGCCCAGCCATTGTCGACCGGGATCACCGCCCAGCCCGCCAGGGCCAGCGTCGCGGTAATCAGGGGCGCCAGCAGGAACAGCACCTTGTCGGCGCCGGCCGGGATCAGCGGCTCCTTCAAGGCGAATTTGAGCAGGTCGGCAAAGGATTGCAGCAGGCCGAACGGGCCCACCACGTTGGGGCCACGCCGGATCTGCACCGCCGCCCAGATCTTGCGGTCGGCCAGGAGGATGAAGGCGGTGAAGACCAGCAGCCCGACGAGCAGCAGCAATGCCTTGTAGAGAAAGCCGATCTGCGTCCCCCAGCCGAACACCGGGATACCGAGCAGATAATCGAGGGCAGCGAGAATAAAGTCCATTATGCTCCCCTACTCTGCGGCCTGCCTGAGGCCGGCAGCCATGGCCGCACACTCACCCATGACCGCTGAAGCGCGCGCAATCGGATTGGTCAGGTAAAAATCGCTTACCGCCGAGCGGAACGGCGCCGACTTGCTCTTGACCGGGGCTGCCGCCAGCTTCGCCACGTCGGCAACGGCAGCGGGCGCGATCTCGTCGACGCGGGCCAGGTGCGGATACGCCGCATAAAGCGCGGCGCGCAATTGCGCCAGCGAATTATAGGGCAGCGGCTGGCCGATGGCGCCCGACAGCGCGCGGATGATGGCCCAGTCTTCCTTGGCGTCGCCCGGCGGGAACACCGCGCGGGTCGTGACCTGCACCCGCCCTTCGGTATTGACGTAGGTGCCGGATTTTTCCGTATAGGTCGCCGCCGGCAGGATGACGTCGGCGCGGTGCGCCCCGGCATCGCCATGCGTGCCGATATAGACGACGAAAGCCTTGCCCATGGCCGCCATGTCGTGTTCGTCGGCGCCGAGCAGGAACAGCACGTCCAGCTCGCCCTGCCCCGCCAGCTTGATCTGGTCGGCCGAGCAGACGCCGCCGTCATGCGGCACGAAGCCGATGTCGAGCCCACCGACGCGGCTGGCCGCGTTGTGCAGCAGGGCAAAGCCGTTCCAGCCTTCGGCCACGCTGGGGCCGGTGGCAAGCTTGGCGGCAAGCGCGATGGTGTCGCGCCCGACCTGCTTGCCGAGCGACGCGTGCGAGACGGCGCCCTCGCCCACGATGATGAGGGGGCGCTGGGCGTTCTTCAGCGTTTCGGCAAAGGCACCCTTGCCGGCGGCCAGGTCGGCCAGCGTCTCGAAGCCTTCGCCCAGATAGGCGTAGTCGTAGGTCAGGTCCATGCGCTCGCCGATAACGGCGACCGGCAGGTTCCTGGCCCGCCAGGCCTTGCGGATGCGCGAATTGAGTACCGCCGCCTCGCGACGCGGATTGGCGCCGATGATGAGGATGGCGTCGGCCTGCTCGATCCCGGCAATGGTGGGATTGAACAGATAGGCGGCGCGCGGCATGGACGGGTCGATCCCCGACATGGCGGGGCGCACATCGGTCATGCCCGAGCCGACCGAGGCCAGCAGCGCCTTGAGCGCGAACATATCTTCAACCGCCGCCAGGTCGCCGGCGATGGCGCCGACCTTGCTGCCGGCCTTCTTCATCCGCGCGGCAACGGCGGCGAAGGCTTCTTCCCAGCTCGTCGCCTGCAACTTGCCGCCCTTGCGGACATAGGGGCGGTCGAGGCGCTGCGCCTTGAGCCCGTCCCAGATGAAGCGCGTCTTGTCCGAAATCCATTCCTCGTTGATGGCTTCGTTGACGCGCGGCAGAATGCGCATCACCTCGCGCCCGCGGCTGTCGACGCGGATGGCCGAGCCCAGCGCGTCCATGACGTCGATGGTCTCGGTCTTGTTCAGCTCCCACGGCCGCGCCTGGAAGGCGTAGGGCTTGGCGGTCAGCGCGCCCACCGGGCAGAGGTCGATGACGTTGCCCTGCAATTCGCTGGTCAGCGCCTTTTCGAGGTAGGGCGTGATTTCGGCGTCCTCGCCGCGGCCGATCAGCCCCAGCTCGGAAATGCCGGCAACTTCGGTGGTGAACCGGACGCAGCGCGTGCAATGGATGCAGCGCGTCATCACCGTCTTGATCAGCGGGCCCATATATTTGTCTTCGACGGCGCGCTTGTTTTCATAAAAGCGCGAACCGGAGACGCCATAGGCCATGGCCTGGTCCTGCAGGTCGCATTCGCCGCCCTGGTCGCAAATCGGGCAGTCGAGGGGATGGTTGATGAGCAGGAATTCCATCACGCCTTCGCGGGCCTTCTTGACCATCGGCGTGTTGGTGAACATTTCGGGCGGCTCGCCATTGGGGCCGGGCCGGAGGTCGCGGACGCCCATGGCGCAGGAGGCCTGCGGCTTCGGGGGGCCGCCCTTGACCTCGACGAGGCACATGCGGCAATTGCCGGCCACCGACAGGCGCTCATGGTAGCAGAAGCGCGGGATTTCCGCGCCGGCCGCCTCGGCCGCCTGCATCAGCGTATAGTGATCGGGAACCTCGATCAGCGTCCCGTCGACTTTGATCTGAGCCATCGGCCTACTCCGCGGCAATCGACGGCACGGCGCCGTCGCTGGTCGAAGACCAGGTGTATTGGTCGATCCGATCCTCGATTTCCTTGCGGAAATTCCGGATCAGGCCCTGCACCGGCCAGGCGGCCGCATCGCCCAGCGCGCAGATGGTGTGGCCCTCGATCTGCTTGGTCACCTCGAACAGCATGTCGATCTCGCGCTTTTGCGCGCGGCCCACGACCATGCGCTCGAGCACGCGCATCATCCAGCCGGTGCCCTCGCGGCACGGCGTGCACTGGCCGCAGCTCTCGTGCTTGAAGAACGCCGAGATGCGCCAGATGGCCTTCACCACGTCGGTGGACTTGTCCATGACGATCATGCCACCGGTGCCGAAGGAGCTTTTCTTTTCCCGCAGCCCGTCGAAATCCATGGTGGCGTCCATGATGTCCTCGGCCCGCACGATCGGACAGGACGCGCCACCGGGGATGACGGCGAGGAGATTGTCCCAGCCGCCACGGATGCCGCCGCAGTGCTTGTCGATGATTTCCTTGAAATTCTCGCCCAGCGCTTCCTCGAAGGTGCAGGGCCGGTTCACGTGGCCCGAGGCCATGAACAGCTTGGTGCCGGTATTGTTGGCGCGGCCGATGGAGGCGAACCAGGCGCCCGAGCGGCGCAGGATTTCCGGCACCACGGCGATGGATTCGACGTTGTTGACGGTCGTAGGGTTGCCATAGACGCCCATGGCGGCCGGGAATGGCGGCTTGAGGCGCGGCTGGCCCTTCTTGCCTTCCAGCGACTCCATGAGCGCGGTTTCCTCGCCGCAGATATAGGCGCCCGCCCCGTGGTGGACGACGATATCGAAGTCCCAGCCGTGGATATTGTCCTTGCCGATCAGCCGCGCGTCATAGGCCTCCTGCACGGCTTCCTCGAAATGCTCGCGCTCGCGGATGAATTCGCCGCGAATATAGACATAGGCGATATGCGCGCCCATGGCGCGGCCCGCCAGCAAGCACCCTTCCACCAGATGGTGCGGGTCGTGGCGCAGGATTTCGCGGTCCTTGCAGGTGCCGGGCTCGGATTCGTCGGCATTGACCAGAAGCTGGCTGGGGCGGCCGTCGCCCGCGCCTTCCTTGGGCATGAAGGTCCATTTGAGCGCGGTGGGGAAACCGGCGCCGCCTCGGCCGCGCAGGCCCGAGGCCTTGACCTCGCTGACGATCCAGTCGCGGCCGCTCTCGATGAATTCCTTCGTACTGACCCAGGCGCCGCGCTCGCGTGCGCCAGCCAGCCGCCAGTCGTGGCGGCCATAGAGGTTAGTGAAGATGCGATCCTTGTCAGCGAGCATTTTTCAGCTTTCCCGCCTCAACAGACTAAACCAAAAACCCGGATTCGCGCGATGTGCCATCAGCGCGGATCCTTTCCGAAGACCCGCCGGTACTCCTCAGCGCCGCCCTTGGCCAGCGCCTTGGCCTGCTTGACCCAGTCGTCGCGCTCGATGCGGCCGTGAAAACCCATCGCCTCGTCCAGCCGCGCGATGTCGGCCTTCTTAAATTTGGCGATCTGCTCGAAGCGGGTGACGCCCAGGGCGTTGAGCCGGCCTTCCAGCACCGGGCCGACGCCGGAGATAAGTTTCAAGTCGTCGGCCGGGCCTTCCGGCGCCGCGAACAGAGCACCCCCGGCCTCGCGCGTCGGGCTCACCTGCCCGGCCCCGGCCGCACCGCGCGCGGAAGCCGCAGCCTTCGGCTTGCCGGTCGCCCGGCCGCCATCGACGGTGCCGCCCTTGGATTCGGCGCCGGTGGCGCCTTCGCGCATCGCATTGTTGGGCTGGCCATCGGCCTTGGCGGCGGCATTGGCCTGTTTCCGCTCCGACTCCGCCTTCGCCTCGCTCACCTTGGCGGCCTTGGCTGGCCCCTTGATGGCGGGCGCCGCCTCTTCGTTTACGTCCTTGGGCTTGGCAGCCGTGGTCGGTGGCGGTGGCGCGGCGGCCGGCGCCGCGGCAGCGGGTTCTTCCGGGGCCGGCGGCGGCACGAATTTTTCCCGCGTGGCGGTCGGCGTTTCCAGCAGCGAGGCCTCGCCGCCGATGGCGGCCGAGAACTGGCGGTCGATCTGCGGCCCCGGCTTGATCGTGTCGCCCTTGCCCGCGGCAAAGGCGTCGATGATCTCTTCCATGCGCTCGGGCGTCAGGTCCTCGTAGGTGTCGTGCCGAACCAGCACCACCGGCGCGTTGACGCAGGCGCCGATGCACTCCACCTCTTCCCAGCTCAGCGTGCCGTCTTCATTGAGATGGTGCGGCTCGGGATGGATCTTGTGCTTGCAGACGTCGCGGATCGCCTCGGCGCCGCGCAGCATGCAGGGCGTGGTGCCGCATACCTGGATATGGGCGCGCGTCCCCACCGGCTGCAACTGGAACTGGGTATAGAAGGTCGCCACTTCCAGCACGCGGATATAGGCCATGCCGAGCATGTCGGCGACCTTCTCGATCACCGCGCGGCTCACCCAGCCTTCCTGGTCCTGCGCCCGCATCAGCAGCGGGATGACGGCGGATTGCTGGCGGCCGGCCGGATAGAGCGCAATGCGCTTTTCCGCCCAGGTCAGGTTTTCCGGACTGAAGGAAAAACTCGCCGGCTGCACCGACTCATCTGCAAGGCGCCGCGTGCTCATCAGCGATCCACCTCTCCGAATACGATATCAATCGAGCCAAGGATCGCGGTCACGTCGGCCAGCATGTGGCCGCGGCACAGGTAATCCATGGAACTGAGATGGGCGAAACCGGGCGCCCTGATGTGGCAACGATAGGGCTTGTTGGTGCCGTCGGCCACCAGATAGACGCCGAACTCGCCCTTGGGCGCTTCCACGGCGGCATAGACTTCGCCGGCCGGCACCTTGTAGCCTTCGGTGTAGAGCTTGAAGTGGTGGATGAGCGCTTCCATCGAGCGCTTCATCTCGCCGCGCGGCGGCGGCACCACCTTGCCGTCGGTCGAGGACACCGGGCCCCTGCCATCGGCGGCGTTCAGCTTGGCGATGCACTGCTTCATGATGTTGTTGGACTGACGCATTTCTTCCATGCGCACCAGATAGCGGTCCCAGCAGTCGCCGTTCTTGCCGGTCGGGATATCGAAATCCATCTCGGCATAGCACTCATAGGGCTGCGCCTTGCGCAAATCCCAGGCGGCACCCGAGGCGCGCACCATGACGCCGGAAAAGCCGCGTCCCCAGGCCTCGTCAAGCGGCACCACGCCGACGTCGATATTGCGCTGCCGGAACATGCGGTTCTCGGTGAGCAGCACGTCGATGTCGTCCAGCGCCTGCGGGAACTCCTCGCAGAACACGGCGATATCGTCGATGAGGGCCTGCGGCAGGTCCTGATGCACGCCGCCCGGCCGGAAATAGGCCGCGTGCATGCGCGCGCCGGAGGCCCGCTCGTAAAACACCATCAGCTTTTCACGCTGCTCGAAGCCCCAGAGCGGCGGGGTCAACGCGCCGATATCCATGGCCTGCGTCGTGACGTTCATCAGATGCGCGAGGAGGCGTCCGATCTCGGCGTAGAGCACGCGGATCAATTGGCCGCGGCGCGGCACTTCCAGCCCCAGCAGCCGCTCGACGGCCAGGGCAAAGGCGTGCTCCTGGTTCATCGGCGCCACATAGTCGAGGCGGTCGAAATACGGCACGGCCTGCAGATAGGTCTTGTACTCGATCAGCTTTTCGGTGCCGCGATGCAACAGGCCCACATGGGGGTCCACGCGCTCGACCAGCTCGCCGTCCAGTTCGAGGATCATGCGTAGCACGCCGTGCGCCGAAGGGTGCACGGGGCCGAAATTGAGCGTAAAATTCTTTACGTCGACTTCAGACATCAGTTCTTCGCCTTCTCGTCACCGGGCAGCACATAATCCGTGCCTTCCCAGGGCGACAGGTAATCGAACGAGCGGAATTCCTGCGTGAGCTTGACCGGCTCGTAGACCACGCGCTTGCGCTCCTCGTCGTAGCGCACCTCGACAAAACCGGTGAGCGGAAAGTCCTTGCGCAGCGGGTGCCCGTCGAAGCCATAGTCGGTCAGGATGCGCCGCAGGTCGGGATGGTCGGAAAACAGCACGCCATAGAGGTCGTAGACCTCGCGCTCGAACCAGTTGGCGCCGGGAAAAACGCCGCAGATCGAGGGCACCGGCGCCTCGTCGTCGGTTTCGAGCTTGACGCGGATGCGCTGGTTGAGGTGCGGGCTGAGCAGATGGTAGACCACGTCGAAACGACGCTCGCGCGCCGGATAGTCGGCGCCACAGACATCGATGAAGCCGATGAAGCGGCACTGCGCGTCATCGCGCAGGAAGCGCATCACCTCGACGATCGACTCGCGTGCCACCGTTACGGCCAGATCGCCATAGGCGATCTCGAAGCCGAGAACGGCCGTCCCCAGGGATGCAGCAATATGGTCGCCAAGCACCGCAAGCGGCTCGACAGCAACGGTTTCGTCCATGGCCCTGCCCTATCGTTCGATGGTGCCGTCGCGGCGAATCTTCTTCTGCAGCAGCAGAATGCCATAAAGCAGCGCTTCGGCCGTGGGCGGGCAGCCGGGCACGTAGACGTCCACCGGCAGCACCCGGTCGCAACCGCGCACCACGGAGTAGGAATAGTGGTAGTAACCGCCGCCATTGGCGCAGGAGCCCATGGAGATGACGTAGCGCGGCTCGGGCATCTGGTCGTAGACCTTGCGCAGCGCCGGCGCCATCTTGTTGGTCAGCGTGCCGGCGACGATGAGCACGTCGGACTGGCGCGGCGAGGCGCGCGGCGCGGTGCCGAAGCGCTCGATGTCGTAGCGCGGCATCGACATCTGCATCATTTCGACGGCGCAGCAGGCGAGGCCCGTTTGCATCCACATGAGCGAGCCGGTGCGCGCCCAGGTAATAAGCTGGGAGACCGTGGTGACGAGAAAGCCCTTGTCGGCCAGCTCGTCATTGACGCCGGCGAAGAACGGATCGTCGGCGCCAACGGGCTTGCCGGTCGTCGGGTCAGTTGCGCCGGTCGGACGGGGGGCGACCAGCGTCGAATTGGCCTGGCTCAATCCCATTCCAAAGCTCCCTTACGCCATTCATAGATAAAGCCGGCGGTCAGCACGCCCAGGAAGATCATCATCGACCAGAAGCCGAACCAGCCCACATCGCGGAACGCCACGGCCCAGGGGAACAGGAAGGCCACTTCCAGGTCAAAGATGATGAACAGGATCGCCACCAGATAGTAGCGCACGTCCACCTTCATGCGCGCGTCGCCAAACGCCTCGAAGCCCGCCTCGAAGGCCGAAACCTTCTCCGGGTCCGGCGCCCTGAACGAGACGATGAAGGGGACGACCAGCAGTGCCAGCCCAATGATGGCGGCGAGCCCAATGAACAAGACAATGGGCAGGTAGTTGCTGAGCAGATCAGTCATGCGGCAGCCTAACGTTCCCACCGGCGGAGCAGCCGGAAGCGCGCGGGTCTCGCAAGCAATTGGGGCCAGCAAACCGACGCAAAGGTTGATGCGAACGGCTTAGACCTTCCCCTGACGGGTTTCAAGGGAAAGAAAATATGATGAAAACAATCATATAACAGCAAACGCGCCAGCGCAAAGCCTGTGCGACGGAACGCCCGCTACGGGTCAAAACGCCCCGAAAAAAGCGCCTGCGCGAAATAAGGCGAAATACCCGGCGCCCGCGCGTCTGGGCGGCAAATTTGCCTGCGCTGCACTGCTCGATGGCCGCGCTCGGGGCACGCCGGCGAGGGTGCGGCATGGGCGGAAATGCCGCGGCCCGGGGGCCATAAACACCAAAACGGCGAACCGGGTTGCGGTTCGCCGAATTGGGTTTGCAAGAAGAACGCTGCCGGAGGCCGGCAGCATCCGATTCTTAGAAGTGGTAGAAGACGCCGACGGTGGCCTTGGCCGACTCGAAGAAGGCGTCGGTCGGGCCGGCATTGCTGAAGTCACCCTGGCCGACCAGTTCACCACGGATGGTGACGGCATCGGTCACGGCGAATTCAACACCGCCACCCAGCTGGTAGACACCTTCGCTGGTGGCCGGGCCGTTGTGCACGCCAACGCCAGCCAGGGCGTAGATCAGGGCGTTGTCGGTGACGACGGCGCCCAGACGCAGGTTCGCGAAGAACTCGCCCGAGGAGGTGGTGTTGGTCCAGTTGTAGTCACCGGTCACTTCAACGCCCAGCAGGATCGGGTCCACGGGGATGAAGTTCACGCCGACGGCGGCGCCGACCACACCGTAGGTGGTGCTCGGAAGCGCGGTGGCATAGGGATCGGTGCCGGTGAACTGACCGCCGAGGCGGACACCAGCGTAGAGGCCTTCCCAGTCGAAGCCGGCCGGCGCGTAGATCGGCTCGGGCGTCGTCGGGATGATGAGGTCGGCGGCCTGGGCGCCTCCAACCAGAAGAGCCGCGGCAGCAACGCCGAGGGTCAGCGAACGTACAAACATATCTTGCACTCCCATAGAGTTAACCGTAGTCGCACGATAAATGCCTCACACAGGTGAGACTCGCAAGGGATCAAACGCCTAATTCGCAGACGCGGATAAGATTTCATCACCATTTGAAGGTGGGTGTTGCCCGAAATCCCCGCAATTGGTCCAATTTGATACAAATGCGACGGGAGCACCGCCAAATGTGGCGAACCCGTGTCTCAATCATGGCAGCAATCCTGCTGCCTTCCTGCTTCACGCTGTCCTTCCGGCGTAACGCAGCCCGCCTAGAAGTGGAAGTTGGCGCCGAAGGTGAATTGATTCTTCGGATTGCCGCCTTGCGTCGGCACGCCCCGCAGATATTGGGCACGGACCGACAGCGAATCGGTGACGGCCATTTCCACGCCCCCGCCGAGCAGCGCATCCTCCTCCGCCGGGGCACCCAGGTCGATGCCGTAGCCGCCCGCCGCGTAAACCAGGACGTCGTCGGTCACCACCAGCCCGGCGCGGCCGAGAATCTGCCCGTAGGAGGTATTGCCGACATCGCCGGTCAAGCCCTCCACCGCCACCTCGGCGCCGAGCAGGTAGAAGTCGAACTGCGTGTTGACGCCGGCCTGCACCCCCAGCCCGTATTGCGTGCCCCCCAGATCGCTGCCCTGCACCCCGCCATAGATACCGGCATAAAAGCCGCTCCAGTCGAAGCCGGCCTGATCGTGCAGCGGCACCTCGACCGGCGTCGAGGTCGGCACGGTGATGAGGTCGCTCGCCCAGGCGCCGCCGGCAGGAAGTGCGGCGAGGGTCAGCGCCAGGATGATGCGGGTGAGCCGGCCCATACTCGTTCTCCTTAGGTCTTCGAGCAGAACGCCCCCTCACCCCACCGGTTCCAATCCTACTATAAAGCGCCGTACCAGCCGGCGACCCGGGGCCTCTACAATTGCCCCACCAAAACCGGCTGGGCCGCATAGAGTGCCGGGAAAAGCTGCTCCAGCGCGGCGATCTTGGGCAGATCGTTGACCACGACATAGGGCCAGTCGGGATTGAGGGTCAGGAAATCCTGGTGATATTGCTCGGCCGGGTAAAAGCCGGTGTAGGCTTCCAGCGTCGTGACGATCGGTCCCTCGAAGAGGCCCGCGGCGTCGAGCTGGTCGATATAGGCCTGCGCGATTTCCCGCTGCCGCGCGTTCATGATGAAGATGGTGGAGCGGTACTGGGTGCCGCGATCCGGCCCCTGATAGTTGAGCTGGGTCGGGTTGTGCGCCACCGAAAAATAGATCTGCAACAGCGTTCCGAAACTGATCTGAGTCGGATCGTAGGTGATCTCCACCGTTTCGGCGTGGCCGGTATCGCCGCGAGTGGTCTGGTCGTAGCTCGCCGTCTCGGCCGCGCCGCCGGCATAGCCCGATACCGCGTTGCGCACGCCCTTTACCCGTTGAAAGACGCCCTGCACGCCCCAGAAGCAGCCGCCCGCCAGCACCGCGACGCCGCTATCCTCGTCCGGTGACAGGTCTTTTGCCGGGGGCGGGATGACGACCGGTTCCTCCCGACCGCCTACCGGCCGCAAGCTCAGCGGCAACCCGAGCAGCGGCAAGGCCAGCGCGCCCAGCACCATGAAACGGCGCCGCCGGTCGACGGGCGCGGATTCGTTGGAAAAGGTCTTGGGCATGGCAACGCCTCGCTGGCTTCAGCAGAGGCAAGGATTATGCGCCCGCCGGCGCCGCGATGCATCGGCATCACGCCGATATGAGCGGTGCAGCACCACGATCCGGACAACAATGACGGAAAAGGTGGCGCGAGAGACGGGGCTCGAACCCGCGACCTCCGGCGTGACAGGCCGGCGCTCTAACCAACTGAGCTACTCCCGCAGCGCTAGCGAACAAGCCGTTCGCGCAACGTGGCGTCCATGTACTGGCCACCCGATTTGAAGTCAAGCACCCCTGACCCGCTTTCGCCGCAGAATTTAGCGATGCGGGATGGGGAAAACGCGGAAACCTTGTCGTTCAAGGCACAAACCGCAAAAGCTGAAGTTGTGCTTGAGAACGGAGTGGCCGCCAGCGGCAGGGAAAAATGGTGGGCGATGACGGACTCGAACCGCCGACATCCTCGGTGTAAACGAGGCGCTCTACCAACTGAGCTAATCGCCCGTGCCGGCATCCGGCAGGTCGGCGCCCTGATTAGGGTGCCTGCCCCCGGCCGTCAACCGGCATTTGAGACGGCAAACGGCCCCGGCGTCATCCGCGCGGGGCCGTTTGCCGCAATGGCGATGGCGCGCGCTTAGTTGATCGCGTCCTTGAGGCCCTTGCCGGGCTTGAACTTGGCCTGATTTGAAGCCGGAATCTGAATTTCGGCACCGGTGGCCGGGTTGCGGCCCGTCGAAGCCTTGCGCTTGGAGACGGCAAAGGTGCCGAAACCGACCAGGCGAACCTCGTCGCCTCCCTTGAGCGCGCCGGTAATGGCCTCGAACACTGCGTCAACCGCTTCGGCGGCCTGTGCCTTGGTGATCGTAGCCTTGTCGGCAACGACGCCAACCAGATCGTTTTTATTCATAGCGTTTCCTCACAGTGAATGCCCGCCTTCGCTGGCAAACCAAATGCCGTCAACCTTTGGCGATTCTGCGCGGAACGCAAGGAATTCCGGGGGTTTTCGGGCTGCCGGACGGTGCAAAGCTGTTAATGGACTGGAATTGGGGGGCCGACAAGCCTCGAATCCGGCCCAAACCGGGCATTCCCGGGGGTTTTTGACAGAAAGTTGCCTCATTCGCCTGCCGCCGCCACCACTTTCGGCGGCCGCCGGATTCCCAGCATCAGCGGCAGGGCCAGCAGATAGACCGCGGCGCCGACGATCCACACCAGACCCGGCCAGGTGTCGCGGCCGGCGAAATAGACCATGCTGAAAAACAGCGGCCCGAATACGGCCGCCAGGCTCACGAGGCTCGCCAGCACGCCCTGGAGCTGGCCCTGCCGGTCGGCATCCACCCGCGTCGTGGTGTAGGACTGGAGCGCCGGCATGCCGATGCCGCCGAGCGCGAACAGCGGCGCCAGCGCGAACAGCACCCAACCCTGCGTCGCCATTCCCAGAATCACCAGCGCCAGCAATTCGCAGCCCATGCCCACGATCAGCGCCCAGCGCTCGCCCAGCCGCGCCACGGCGGGGCCGGTAAGAAAAGCCTGCGCGCCGGCGTGGAATACGCCAAATGCCCCCAGCGACAGGCCGATCATCATGCCGTTCCATTGGAAGCTGTCCTCGCTGAACAGGGCCCAGACGGTGCCGTACATGGTGCCCACGAAGTTCATGATGACGAACAGCGCCATCAGCGGGATCAGCGCCTTGAAGGCGAAAGCCCATTTGAGCGGCTTGAACGGGTTGAGAGTGTCGAGGGTGAAGCGCGCATCGCGCTGGCCCGGCCGTGATTCGGGCAGCACGAAGAGCGCCAGCGCGAAGTTGAGCGCGTTGAGCAGCGCCGCGACGAGGAACGGCGCCCGCACCCAATAGTCACCCAGCATGCCGCCCAGCACCGGGCCGATAATGAAGCCGATGCCGAACATGGCGTGGAACAGCCCGAAGCGCCGGGCCCGCTCCTCTTCGCTCGAAATGTCGGTGATATAGGCGGTCGCCACCGCCATGTTCGCGGCGGTGATGCCGGAAATGGCGCGCCCCAGCACCAGCAACCACAGTTCCGGCGCCAGGGCCATGATGACGTAGTCGATGGCGGCGCCGGCCAGGGACATCAGCAGCACCGGCCGGCGGCCGAAGCGGTCGCTGAGGACGCCCAGCACCGGCGCGCAGAGAAACTGGCAGGCCGAATACAGCGCCAGCATGACGCCCAGCAGCACGGACGGGTCGGAGACGTGGCCGACCTCGCGCAGCAGCGCCGGCAGGATCGGGAAGATGAGGCCGATGCCGACGGCATCGAGAACCACCGCTGCCAGAATGACGACGAGGGCCTTGTTCATGGGGGGCTGCTCCGCAATTTGGTGCCCGCCCCGCGCCGCAACGGCAAGATGAGGCGCAATTTCGAGGTTCGGGATATAGGAGGCCGATGGCCCGGCGGCAATGCGGCGCCCCTCCAATGACGTTTCGCCGTGTCAGATTTCGACAGCAGGGCTCAGGCCGGGGCGTGCAACTGCCTCAATACCGGGGGCAGCAGGGCGGGCAGATCCTCGCTCGTCATGCCCGGGCCTCCGAAGGCGGTCGCCGCCGCGCCATGCAGCCAGGCGCCCGCCGCGGCCGCCTCGAAGGCCGCCATGCCCTGCGCCAGGAGGCCCGCAATGATGCCGGCGAGGACATCCCCTGCCCCGGCGGTTCCCAGCCAGCTCGGTGCGTTGTCGTTGATCGCGGCCCGGCCGTCCGGCGCCGCGACGACGGTATCGCTGCCCTTGAGCAGCACGATGGCGCCCGACAGCTCGGCTGCCCGCCGCGCCCGCGCCAGCTTGCTGCCCGGCATGTTGCCGAAAAGGCGGGCGAATTCTCCTTCATGCGGCGTCAGGACCACCGGTGCCTCGCGCTTATGGATGGTGGCAAACAGCGCCCCGGCATCGTCCGCGAAGCTGGTGAGGCCATCGGCGTCGATGACCGTTGCGGCGCTCGCCTGCAACACGCTGGCGACGAGGCGCGCCGTTTCCGCGCCCTGCCCGGCGGCCGGGCCGATGACGACGGCGTTCATCCGCCGGTCCGCCAGCAGCGCCGCCAGCGCGGCGGGGGTAGCGGCAAGTTTCAGCATGACGGCGGTGACGTGACTGGCGTGCACCTTGAGGGCAGCCTCGCTGCCGGTGAGGGAAACCACGCCGGCGCCGCTGCGCAACGCCCCCAGCGCCGCGAGCCGCGCCGCGCCGGTCTGCAACGGGCCGCCCGACACCACCACGACATGGCCGCGGTCGAATTTGTGCCCCTCGGCGTGGCCCGTCGGCACCTGCCAGAGCGCCGGCCCATTGTGCCAGAGGCGCGGGCCGATGGTGGCCAGCACCGTCGCCGGAATGCCGATATCGGCCAGCACCACCTTCCCGCAATGCTCCCAGCCCGGCAGCAGCAGATGCCCCGGCTTGCGGCGGAAAAAGGTGACGGTGGCTTGCGCCCGCACGGCCTTTCCACGGACTTCGCCGCCGGCCCCGTCGATGCCGCTCGGCACGTCGATGCTGACCACCGGCCGGCCGGCGGCGTTGATGGCGTCGACGAGGGCGGCCAGTTCCCCTTCGATGTCCCTGTCGAGGCCGGCGCCCAGCAGGGCATCGACGATGAGGTCTGCCCGGTCGAAATCGGCCGCTGCCGGCGGCGGGGCCGGCGCGGCCCAGTGATCAGCGGCGCGGTGGGCATCGCCCTTGAGTTTGTCGGCGTCGCCGACGAGCCGCACCGTCACTGGCCAGCCCCGGGCCCGCAGCCGGGCAGCGGCGATAAAGCCGTCGCCGCCATTATTGCCGGTGCCGCACAGCACCAGCACCCGGCACGGGCGGTACCGCGCCGCGACGGCCCGGGCCACCGCATCGCCGGCGGCGCGCATCAGGTCGAAGCTCGCAATGCTGGCCTCGGTCGCCAGCCTGTCGGCCTGCGCCATTTCGAGCGGCGTGAGAAGCGGGTCGGCGGGAGGAGTCATCGTCGTTCCTTCAAAGCGGGGCGATCCTGCGCTCTTTGCCGCCGGTCGGGCAAGGGGCGGCACCCGCTCCCCCGAAAATGTTCCGGTTAAGAACAAATTCACGACTCGGATCGCTTTCTATCGGCGCATTGGGAAAAACCCTTAAGGCGCCTCCCATAGGATGCACGCGAGTAGCGGTGACGATTGGGAGGGGGCTCCATGGCACTAACCGCTGACCTGGACGAGACCACTTCCAGATCGTCGGCTTATCAATGGCACGATGTCCGCTTCATTGGCGCCATGCTCGGGCGGTACACCCTGCCCGAACGGCGCCAGTCGCCGGAGGAAAAGCTGGAAGTCTACGCCTGCCGGCTCCACTCCATTTCCACGCGCATGATGGTGGCCGTCGGCCCCGTCATCGGCCGCGAGGGCGAACAGGTCGTGGCCCATTTCGACGATTTCGGCATTTTGCGCGGGCGCGTGGCGCGGCGGGTGACGGCGGGCTTTGCCGTCCGGCTCGAGCTTTCCGCCAGCGAGCGCGACAGGCTGGGCGCCAAGATCGAATGGCAGAAAAAGCACATTCATGCCCAGGTGCCCGACAAGCGCGGCTTCAAGCGCATCATTCCCCGCGACCCGCGCAGCCTGATTACGCTGGGCGACGGCAGCCGGGTCTGCTGCTTCGTCATCGACATTTCCCAGTCGGGCGTGGCGGTTTCCGCGCCCATCTGGCCCGATATCGGCACGCCCATGGCGGTGGGCCGCCTCGTCGGCCGCGTGGTGCGCTATCTCGATGTCGGCTTTGCGCTCAAATTCATCGACGTGCACCCGCTCGGCGAGCTGGAAAACCTCCTGCAACCGCCGATTGCCTAGGCGCGATTGGTCAACGTCCGGTTACGGGCGAGGCTCGAGTGCGATCCAGCTTCGCAACGCTCGCTTGATATCCCCGTGCCATGCTCGAGTGGTCATGAGGCGGGAGGAGCAGCATGAGCGACGTTCTCGAACGGGATGACGCGATCCACGGCATCAGCACCGTGGCGGGCCGCTACGTCATCGGCCGGCAGCCGATGAAACCGGGCATCAATATCTTTGCCTGCCGGCTCCGGGCGATTTCACTGACCGAATTCACCGTGGTGGCGCCGGTCATTCCGACGCTGGGCGAAACCGTGTCGGCCAGCTTCGGCCCCTTCGGCACGCTCAAGGGCCATGTCCTGCGGCAGACCGACGAGGGTTTTGCGGTTCTGCTCAAGCTCGATCCGGAAGCCCGCATGGCGCTGGCCATCCGCCTGGCCGCCTTCCGCAATCGCGTGTGGAACGGTGTCCGCGAGCGGCGCGCCGACCACCGCTTCATGCCGGGGGAGCCGCGCACCGTCATCGCCCGGCCCGACGGCTGGGCCCAGCCCTGCCTCATCGTCGACTATTCGATTTCGGGCGCCGCGATCTCCGCCGCCTTCCAGCCCATGGTGGGCGAAGTCGTCAGCATCGGGCAGGTCACGGCGGAAGTCGTGCGGCTGTTCGATGTCGGCTTTGCCGTGCGCTTTTTCGAAAAGCAGGACCCGGACGATATCGAGGCGCTGCTCGAAGCCCCGGAAGAATGGCGGCGCGCCGTACAGCGCTCGACAGCGCGGCGGCTCGTGGACGTCGACGCCGACGCGGCCGACCTCTACGGCACCGACGGCTGAACCCCTTTCCTCTCTCCTCAAATACAGGCTGCCCGCGGATCGAATCCGCGGGCAGCAACAAGCACGGTCCGGCGCGGGCGGTCAGGCCGAATAATACATCTCGTATTCGACCGGGTGCGGCGTCTGCTCGAATTTTACGACTTCGGCCAGCTTGAGGTCGATATAGGCGTTGATGAAATCGTCATCCATCACGCCGCCCTCCTTGAGGAAGTCGCGGTCCCGGTCGAGATTTTCCAGCGCCTCGCGCAGTGACGCGGAAACGGTCGGGATTTCCTTCAGCTCTTCCTTGGGCAACTCGTAAAGGTCCTTGTCCATCGGATCGCCGGGATGGATCTTGTTGCGGATGCCATCGAGCCCGGCCATCAGCAGCGCCGTAAACGCCAGGTAGGGGTTCGCCAGCGGATCGGGAAAGCGTACTTCGACCCGCTTGGATTTGGGCGACTGGCCGAAGGGAATGCGGCACGAGGCGGAGCGGTTGCGGGCCGAATAGGCCAGCAGCACCGGCGCTTCGAAGCCTGGCACCAGCCGTTTGTAGGAATTGGTGGTGGGGTTGGTGAAGGCGTTGATCGCCTTGGCGTGCTTGATGACGCCGCCGATATAGTAGAGGCACTCCATCGAGAGGCCCGCATACTGGTCGCCGGCGAAAAGCGGCTTGCCGTCCTTCCAGATCGACTGGTGGCAGTGCATGCCCGAGCCGTTGTCGCCATAGACGGGCTTCGGCATGAAGGTGGCGGTCTTGCCATAGGCGTTGGCGACCTGCTGCACGGCGTATTTGTAGATCAGCACGTCGTCGGCCGACTGGATCATCGGCTTGAACTTGATGCCGAGCTCGTGCTGGGCCGACGCTACTTCGTGGTGGTGCTTTTCGATGATGACGCCCATCGATCCCATGGCCTCGAGCATCTCGCCCCTGATGTCCTGGGCGCTGTCGACCGGCGGCACCGGGAAATAGCCCTTCTTGAGGCCGATATGGTGGCCGCTATTGCCCGCCTCGTATTCGGTATCGTTGTTGGACGGCAGCTCCGAGGCGTCGACCTGGAAACCGACCTTGTAGGTCGAATTGGAAAATCTCACGTCGTCGAACAGGAAGAATTCCGGTTCCGGCCCGAAGACCACCGAGTCGCCGATGCCGTTGGCCTTGACCAGCGCCTCGGCCTTCTTGGCGATGGAGCGCGGATCGCGGTTATAGGGCTGGTAGGTCGCCGGCTCGAGAATATCGCAGTTGATCGCCAGCGTGGCGGCGGCGAAGAACGGATCGACATAGGCCGAGGCCGGGTCGGGCATCAGCACCATGTCGCTTTCGTTGATGGCCTTCCAGCCGGCGATCGAGGAGCCGTCGAACATGACGCCCTCCTCGAACAGGTCGGCGTCGACCACCGACACGTCCATGGTGACGTGCTGCAGCTTGCCGCGCAAATCGGTGAAGCGCAGGTCGAGATACCTGATGTTCTCATCCTGGATCTTCTGGATGATGTCGCTGCCGGTAGTCATTGGGTTTTCCTTGTGTCGGATCGGAATGCTGGTTGCTGGATGCGGCGGCCCGGGCGGCGGGCGCCTAGAGCGCGTCGTCGCCGAATTCGCCGGTGCGGATGCGGATGGCCTGCTCGACCGGGTAGACGAAAATCTTGCCGTCCCCGATGCGCCCGGTCTGGGCGGCGGCGCGGATGGCTTCGATGGCCTTTTCGGCCAGGTCGTCGGGGCAAACCACCTCGACTTTCACCTTGGGCAGGAAATCCACCACATATTCGGCACCGCGATAAAGCTCGGTGTGCCCTTTCTGCCGGCCGAAGCCCTTGGCCTCGGTCACGGTGATGCCTTGCAGCCCCACCTCTTGCAGGGCCTCTTTGACCTCGTCGAGCTTGAACGGCTTTATGATAGCCTCGATTTTCTTCACTTACGCCTCCGCTGGCCTTCATGGGCGGTCACCGGCAAGCGCTATGCACGGCCTGTGCCAGTCGTGCCTGTTGCCGAAAACCCATGAAAAGCCAATTAGTTGACCAGGGTGCGGCAGATTGGTGCGCCGCGATGCGTCACGCCACCTGCCTACAAAATGGGCAGACTGCGCGTTTCTTGCGCAAGCTGCCCGAAGCGGTACCCGGCGGCTGCCGCTCCATTGGGCGACACTAACGCGCACAAGCGCCGTTCACTAGGGCTTTGACTGGCCGTTGAACTTAGGCTAGACCCTCGCCAACCCGGCCGACGGGGACCCTTGCGGGTGTGGCGGAACTGGTAGACGCACTGGATTTAGGTTCCAGCGCCGCAAGGCGTGGAGGTTCAAGTCCTCTCACCCGCACCATCGCGGCCCCGGCCCAGAGATCAATCAAGACGGGAATGGACCCCCATGCAGGTTACCGAAACCCTTAACGAAGGCCTGAAGCGCAAGCTCAGCGTCACCATTCCGGCGGCGGACCTCAATTCGCGCCTCGACGCCAAGCTCGAAGAGCTCAAGGGTCAGGCCAACATCAAGGGCTTCCGTCCCGGCAAGGTCCCCCTCAACCATCTCAAGAAGGTCTATGGCCGCTCCGCCATGTCGGAAGTGATGACCGACGCGATCAACAGCACCGTGTCGGACACGCTGGACGAGCGCAAGGAACGCGCCGCCGCCCAGCCCAAGGTCGACCTGCCCGAGGATCAGACCGTCATCAACGACGTTCTCGACGGCAAGGCCGATCTGGCGTTCGAGGTGGAATACGAAATCCTGCCGCCCGTCACCCTGATGGAACTGAAGGGCGTCAAGCTCACCAAGCCGGTGGTCGAGGTCGGCGACGAGGAAGTCGAGACCGAGCTGCAGCGCGTCTTTGCGCAGAACCGCGGCTACACCGACAAGGGCGACGACGCGGTGGTTGCCGATGGCGACCGGCTGGGCCTCTCCTTCCTGGGCAAGATCGACGGCAAGGAATTCGAGGGCGGCAAGGCCGACCACGCGCACCTTACCATCGGCTCGGGCGAATTCATCCCCGGCTTCGAAGAACAGCTCATCGGCATGAAGAAGGGCGAGACCAAGGAAATCGAGGTCACCTTCCCCGCCGACTACGGCAGCGAGGAACTGGCCGGCAAGAAGGCCAATTTCGAGGTCAGCATCCTGCATGTCGACGGCCCGAACGACGGCGCGCTGGACGACGATTTCGCCAAGCGTCTCGGCCTCGACGATGTCGCGGCGCTGCGCAAGGCCGTGCGCGAGCAGATGGAAGCGGCGCTCGAATCCATGAGCCGCCAGCACGTCAAGCGCCAGATTCTCGACGCCCTCGACGAAGGCCACAAGTTCGACGTGCCGGCCCAGCTGGTCGACGCCGAATTCGACACGATCTGGCAGCGCGTCGTGCACGAGATCGAGCACCATGGCCGTTCCTTCGAGGACGAAGGCACGACCGAGGCCGACGCCAAGGAGCAGTACAAGCGTATTGCCGAGCGCCGCGTCCGGCTCGGGCTGGTGGTCGCCGAGATCGGCAACCAGAACGAGGTGCAGGTGAGCGAGGAAGAGCATCAGCAGGCGCTGATCGCCGAGGTTCGTCGCTTCCCCGGCCAGGAGCAGCAGGTTTACGACTACTACCGCAAGAACCCGCAGGCGCTCGCCAGCCTCCGCGCGCCCATCTTCGAGAACAAGGTGGTCGATTTCATCGCCGCCGAGGGCGACATCACCGAAAAGAAGATGAGCCGCGACGAACTCGCCAAGCTCATCCAGGCCGACGAGGACGAGGTTCCCGAGGAACATCACCACTGATCGGATCGGTTCGCCGTTCTTTCGAAAAGGCCGCCCGCTGGGGCGGCCTTTTTCATGCCGGCGGCGAAAAGTTGGGCGAAATCAAGCTCTCCGGCCCGGCACATGCCGCCGATTAACGCTCGGTTATCCTCGCCCGCTCTACCATTTGCCGGCGCGAGGTCGCACGCGCCGAGGCGGAGCCCCCATGACGGGACAGTTCTTCTTTTCCCTGCTGAACCCGATGGTCGCCTTCTTCATCGCGGGCGCTTTCGCCTTGCTGCTGCGGCGCTGGCCCGGCCACGCCTACCTGCTGCCGCTCAGCCTTGGCTTCGCCTATGTGGGCCTGGCGTTCCTGACGCAGGATTTTCACCTGCTGAGCCGGCCCGACGGCGTCAATTTCTCCGGCAATGCCCTGTTCGTCGCCGCCGTGCTGCTGGCCTGCTGCGCCGTGCTGGTCCGGGCCCGGGTGCGGGTGCCGACCCGGACGTTCCTGCTGATCTGCGGCGTGGCGGCGGCGGCTTTCGTCTGGCTGGTCTTCGGGCATCCCTCGCGCCTCGGGCGGATTCTCGTCATCAACGGCACCTTTGTCGCGGTGATTTCGATCACCCTGGCGCTGCTCCTCCGGGCACGGCCGCGCGGCGTCGCCGATCACCTCTTCATCACCGCCACCGTGCTGGCGCTGCTGTTGTCGGTCGCGCGGCCCATCTTCGCCGTCACCGGCATGCTCGACATCAATAGCGGCGGCGATTTCCTCGCTTCCGCCTATTGGGCCAATGTCCAGGCGTTCACCCCCATGGTCTGCCTAGTACTGGCGGCGCTGTTCGCGCTCGCCATGGCGCTCGACATCATCGCCCAGCTTCGTCACGACGCCGAGCACGACTATCTGACCGGCCTGCTCAATCGCCGGGGGTTCGAGACCAGCGCCGCGGCGTTGCTGGAAGGCGAGGCTGCAGACGCCAGCCCGGCCGTGCTGCTGGCCGATATCGACGACTTCAAGAAGGTCAACGACCGTTTCGGCCACCAGACCGGCGACCGGGTCATCGCCCATATCGGCCGCATCCTCGCCGCCCATGGCGCGGCAACGCTGGCGGCGCGCACCGGCGGGGAAGAATTTGCGCTGTTCTATCTGGTCACCGATCCGCCGACGCTGGCGGCGCGCGCGGCCGCCATCCAGGACGAATTGCGCAGCGCCCGCATTGCCGGGCTGCCGCCCAGCTATCCGCTGACGCTGAGCATCGGCCTGCACCGCCACGCCGCCGGCGAGCGGCTGGAGGACATGCTCAAGGGCGCCGATGGCGCGCTCTACCGGGCAAAGAGCGAGGGCAAGAACCGCGCCGTGACGTCGCATCGCCTCTCCGCCTGAGGCGGAAGAGCGGACGGTCGGTTTCAGGAAAAATAGAACAGCGCGCTCAACCCGAACAGGGTCATGAAGCGGGACATGCGGACATTGGCCAGCCGGTACGCAATACTGGAAAATCCGGCTAGTGGCCAATGGCCGTAGAAGGCTGAACCATCATCCGCAGCGGGATACGCAATACTGTGCGGTTCGGTTCGCATACGGCAACTCCATACAAAAACCGTATGCCCATCTATGTAGCAGCCTGCCTTTAAGAAAGTGCTTTCAAGAAGCAAACGAGCGGTAAATCCGGCGGTCTATCTTGGGACGCAACTCTAATCGAAATTGAGCTTAACCCGCCGGACGCAGCCGGCTGACGCCGTCGACCCGGTCGCGGCAATAGTCGAAATCGATGAGGTATACCCAGTTCCCGCGCGTCGCCCGCACCTCGATTTTCCCGTCATTGGGTACGTTGAGGAAGATGTTGCTGTAGCCGCGATCGGCAATGGCGAGCCGGATTTGCCGGTCGGTGAGGCAGATGACGCGGCGGGGGAGGAAATCGTCTGGCTCGTCGCCGAAGTGAAAGCCGAAACTGAACCCCTGCGCCTGCGCCATCGTCGGCGCGCCCGCCAGCGCGACAAGGAGCACCACACCGAAAAACCTGGCCATGACACGCATCGCTTCTGCCTCCTCGACCGGTTGCCCCCTGCTCATGAAACGCCGCGGGCGATGAACCGATCCACAAGCGCCTGTTCATCTCCCGTTCATCTTGACGGCCGCCGGGGAGGTTGTCGCGGTGGGAATTGGCCGCGCCGCCAGACCGGCGGAAACGCTTGCGATATGCTAGAAAAAGCACCTGCCCGATTCGGGCTCATCAATTGGACTATGCATGTCGCAACCAGACGACCTCTTCGCCAGCACCCTTCCCGTTGACGAGGCGCCCGCGCAACCGGCCCGGCCGGCCTCGGGGCGATCCGCGCCACGCCCGGCCGAGCCGCAGCCCGGAGGAGATTACGGCGCGGCCGATATCGAGGTGCTCGAGGGTCTCGAGCCGGTGCGGCGCCGGCCGGGCATGTATATCGGCGGCACCGATGCCAATGCCTACCACCACCTCTTTGCCGAGGTGATCGACAATTCCATGGACGAGGCCATTGCCGGCCACGCCACGCGCATCGAAGTGCATCTGGATGCCGAAGGCTACCTCACGGTGACCGATAACGGCCGCGGCATTCCGGTCGAAAAGCACCCGAAATTCCCCAACCGCTCGACGCTCGAGATCGTCCACACGGTGTTGCACGCCGGCGGCAAGTTCGATTCGAAGGCCTATGAAACCTCGGGCGGGCTGCATGGCGTCGGCGTCTCGGTGGTCAACGCGCTGTCGGACGACATGGTGGTGGAGGTGGCACGCGAGCAACAACTTTACCGCATCCGCTTTTCCCGCGGCAAAGTGGTCGAGGACGTGACTCTCGTGGGCCGCGTGCAGAACCGGCGCGGCACCGCGACCCGCTTCCATCCCGACCCGCAGATTTTCGGCAATACGGCGCGGTTCCTCCCCGGCCGCATCTTCCGCATGACCCGGGCCAAGGCTTACCTGTTCGGTGGCGTGGAACTGCGCTGGAGCTGCGACGAGAGCCTCGCCAGCGACGAAGTGCCGGCCAAGGCCGTGTTCCACTACCCCGACGGCCTCAAGGATTTCATGGCCGCCCGCATCGAGGGCGAAACCCGCATTGCCGACGACATCTTTGCCGGCCGCAGCGGCCGGCCCGGCGCGCATGGCTCGGTGGAATGGGCCATTGCCTGGACCCTGGGCGATGGCGGCGTGCTCTCCTACTGCAACACCGTGCCAACACCCGATGGCGGCACGCACGAGGCGGGCCTGCGCACGGCATTGCTGCGCGGCCTCAAGAACTATGCCGAGCTCACCAAGCACAAGGGAGCCGCCAACATCACCGCCGAGGACGTGCTGACCTCCTGTTCGGCCATGTTGTCGGTTTTCGTGCGCGAGCCGGAATTCGTCGGCCAGACCAAGGACAAGCTGGCTTCGGGCGAAGCGTCGCGGATCGTCGACACGGCGTTGCGCGATGCCTTCGACCACTGGCTGGCCGCCTCCCCCCACCAGGCGGGGAAGCTCCTCGACTGGGCCGTGGAGCGCGCCGAGGAGCGCCTGCGCCGCCGCAAGGAAAAGGAAATCGACCGGGCCAGCGCCACGCGCAAGCTGCGGCTGCCCGGCAAGCTGGCCGACTGCACGCAGAACGCCGCGCAGGGCGCCGAGCTGTTCATCGTCGAGGGCGACTCGGCCGGCGGCTCGGCCAAGCAGGCCCGCAACCGCGCCAATCAGGCGGTGCTGCCCCTGCGCGGCAAAATTCTCAACGTCGCCGGCGCCAGCCGCGACAAGCTGGCGGCCAACCAGCTCATCGCCGATCTGGTCCAGGCGCTGGGCTGCGGCACGCGCGAGCGCTATTCCGAGGAAGACCTGCGCTACGACAAGATCATCGTCATGACCGATGCCGACGTGGACGGCGCCCATATCGCGTCGCTGCTCATCACCTTCTTCTTCCAGGAGATGCCGCGCCTCATCGAGAACGGCCACCTCTACCTCGCCCTGCCCCCGCTCTATCGCATCAGCCAGGGTGGCAAGACGCTCTATGCCCGCGACGACGCGCACAAGGACGAGTTGATGGCGAGCGAGTTCGCCGGCCGGGGCAAGGTGGACATCACCCGCTTCAAGGGCCTGGGCGAAATGCCGTTCGCGCATCTGCGCGAAACCACCATGTCGCCCAAGACGCGCACGCTGTTGCAGGTCAAGGTGCTGGACGACCGCGACGCCACCCGCATCACCGTCGATCGCCTGATGGGCAGCAAGCCGGAGGCGCGCTTCGAGTTCATCCAGGAAAACGCCGCCTTCGTCACCGATCTGGACGTGTGAGGCGTCTTAACCGCGTTGCCGTTTGCTGCCCCAAGACCGTTGACAGTCAAGGGGTTTGCGCTATGGTCCGCGCCGCTAGGCTTACTTGACGATCGTCAGCCGGTTTTCTCTTGCCGGCCTTGCGACCTGGGTATCTGGTGGGGCATTGGTGCGCGCGGCTTTTTGCTTGAGTTCCAGCGCCCGAGTGCGGATGCGTAGTCCCTGTCCGATTTCATCCGCAAACCCTGCAGGGGTCGCCTCAGAAGCGGACCTTGCCATTTGCAACCACCCTATGCGTCGCCGTCGCTCCGACGACAGTCATCGGGCATATCCTTGAGTGGAACGATCGACTTGACCGACGATTTCTCCGGACTTGGCCTTTCCAGCAAAGTCATCGATGCGGTGGCCGCCGCCGGCTACACCAGCCCCACCGAAATTCAGGCGCAGGCCATCCCACACCTTCTGGAAAAGAAGGACTTGATCGGCATCGCCCAGACGGGCACCGGCAAGACAGCCTCTTTCGTCCTGCCCATGCTGACCTTGCTGGAAAAAGGCCGTGCGCGGGCCCGCATGCCGCGCACCCTCATTCTCGAGCCGACGCGCGAACTGGCCGCGCAGGTCGCCGAGAATTTCGAGAAATACGGCAAGAACCACAAGCTCTCGATGGCCCTCATCATCGGCGGCGTGAGTTTCGAGGAGCAGAACAAGAAGCTCGATCGCGGCGTCGACGTGCTGATCGCCACGCCCGGCCGGCTGCTCGACCAGTTCGACCGCGGCAAGATCCTGCTCACCGGCGTCGAAATCCTCGTCATCGACGAGGCGGACCGCATGCTGGACATGGGCTTTATCGACGACATCGAAAAGATCTGTTCGCGCCTGCCGCCGCGCCGGCAGACCATGCTGTTCTCGGCCACCATGGACCCGCAGATCGAGCGCCTGACCAAGCGCTTCCTCAAGGACCCCGTACACGTGCAGGTGGCGCGCGCCGCCTCGACCGCCGAGACCATCGACCAGAAGCTGGTAAAGGTCTCCGGCAAGCCGGACGAGAAGCGGGCCGCGCTGCGCCAGCGCATCGATGCGGCCGAAGGGCTGACCAACGCCATCATCTTCTGCAACCGCAAGCGCGACGTGGCGACCCTGGCGCGCTCGTTGCAGCGCCACGGCTACAGCGCCGGCGCCCTGCATGGCGACATGGACCAGAAGAGCCGCATGGAGACGCTGGACGCCTTCAAGACGGATAAGCTGACGCTGCTGGTGGCCAGCGACGTCGCCGCCCGCGGCCTCGATATCCCGGCGGTGAGCCACGTCTTCAATTTCGACGTGCCGGTGCATGCGGAGGATTACGTCCATCGCATCGGCCGCACCGGGCGCGCGGGCCGTTCGGGTGTCGCCTATACCCTGGTCGGCCCGGCCGACGAAAAATATCTCGATGCCATTCTGCGGCTCATCCAGCGGCCCGTCGACTGGCTGGACGCCGGGGCCGCGCCCGCGACCCGGCAGAAGACCGCCGAAACGCCGGCCGAGGAACGACCCAGCCGCGGCCGCCGGGGCCGTGCCAATGCCACCCCTGCCGCCAAGGCAGCGCCCGCTGCCGGGCCCGCCCCTGCCCAGCCCGTCGCAGCCAGCAATGCGGATGTCGCCCCGGCCGCGCCGGAGGCACCCAGGCCGTCGCGTGCGCCCAAGAAATCGCCCAAGACCCGTGATGAAAACCGGGGCGATGCCGAGGTTGTCGGCAGCGCTGCATTTGGCGATGCCGGGCCGGTTCCCGCCTTTCTCTTGCGGCCGACCCGCATCGGCGAGTAATTCGCCGCCTTATACATGAATCGGCGTGGGAAATCGTATGAACGGGGCTGGTCCGCTGCTGGCCAGCGGCGGCGTTTCGGGCTAAACACACGCAAGGGAGTGCTTGGCAGGGCGCGGGGGAGTCGGTGTCGGATCAGGAATTCATACGCGCACTGGGCTACGCCAATGCCGCGTTCGACCTGCTCAAGCGCAGCGGGATTCCGCCGTATCCGCAGTTCTACGAACTGCTCTATACCTATGCCACCGGCGTCAACCCGTCCCTCAACAATCGCATCAACGCCATTTTCCGCAGCGGCGCCGCGCCGTCGACCGATCTGGCGGAAACGCTTTACAACGAATTCCTGAAGTCCGACGTCAACGACCGCATGTCGAGCGTGTCCGAGCGCATGCATGCGCGCATCGAGGCCGTGCACGAAGCCATCGACACGGCGATGACGACGGCCAATGCCTATTCCGGCTCCCTGCAATCGGCGAGCGGCGATCTCGAGCGCGACATGACGGGCGAGGCCATGCGCAGCCTTGCCGGGCGCCTGCTGACGGAAACCCGGCGCATGCAGAACACCAACCGGCAGCTTGAGCACAAGCTGGAGAATGCGCGCGACGACATTGCCGCGCTGCAACGCGACCTCGACGACGTGCGCCGCGAATCGATGCTCGATCCGCTGACCAAGATCGCCAACCGCAAGAGCCTGGATGAAGGGCTGGCCGACGCCATCGCGGAAGCCGAGCAAACCGGCGATCCGCTGACGCTGATGCTGGTCGACATCGACAATTTCAAGGTGTTCAACGACACCTATGGCCACCAGACCGGCGACCAGGTGCTGCGGCTGGTCGCCATGACGCTCAAGTCCAACATCAAGGGCAAGGATCTGGCGGCGCGGTATGGCGGCGAGGAGTTCGTCGCCGTGCTGCCCTCCACCGACCTCAAGGGTGCGGTGATCGTCGCGGAAAATGTGCGCAAGGCCATCCAGGCCAAGGAACTGCTCAAGCGCTCCACCAACGAGAAGCTGGGCCGCATCACGGCCTCCTTCGGCGTCGCCCTGTTCCGGCCGACCGACAATGCCGTGTCGCTCATCGAGCGGGCCGACCGCTGCCTCTATGCGGCCAAGCACGCCGGGCGCAATCGCGTCGTCAGCGAGGAAGAACTGCTCGATTCGGGCATTTCGGCCGCCTGACTGGCACCAATTGCGGGTGATCAGGCGCCGGGCCGCAATTCGACGCCGAGGCTTTCCAGCATCTTCCAATAGTCGGGATAGGTCTTGCCGGTGCAGGCGGGGTCGAGAATGGTGATGCCGCCGATCCTGAGGCCGGCCAGCGCAAAGCTCATGGCGATGCGGTGGTCGTGATAGGTCTCGATCCGGCTTTCGGTGCGGCGATCGCCCGCCTGCATCAAACCGGGGTCGGCATTGACGACGAGGTCGTCGCCCTCCTCGCGCGCCAGCCCCGGCCTGATGCGGTTGAGCTCGGTCGCGACGGCGCGGATGCGGTCGGTTTCCTTGACGCGCAGATTGGCGATCCCCACAAAGCGCACCGGCTGGTTGTTGAAGGCGGCGACGACCGCCATGGTGGGCACGGCATCCTGCATCTGCGAGCCGTCGATGACGGCCGGCATGGCGGGGAACTGCGCGATCACCGCGCGCGCTGCCGCGTCCGGCTGCGTGAAGCCATTGGCGGGCACGCCGAGATCGATGGTACCGCCGGTCAGCGCCTCGATGCCCCACAGATAGGTCGCGGCCGAGGCGTCCGGCTCGATATGGAAATCGGTCGCGCGGTAGCCGGTCGGCTCGACGGCCCAGACGCCGGGCTCCGTCTCCGTCACCGCCGCGCCGAAGGCGCGCATGGCGGCCAGCGTCAGGTCGACATAGCCGCGCGCGCCGATATCCTTGCCGACCAGTGCGATTTCGATGGGGCCGTTGCCGAAGGGCGCCGCCATCAGCAGCGCCGACACGTACTGGCTGGAGAGGGCAGCGTCGATTTCCACCCGGCCTTCGCCGAACCGGCCGGTGCCCTCGATGGTCACGGGCGGGCAGCCGGTCGGGCACGTCGCGTCGATGCCGAGGGAGTTGAGCGCATCGACCAGTGGCTTGATCGGTCGCAGGCGCATATCGGCGTCGCCATCGACGACCACGCGGCCCGCAATGGTGGCGGCCGCCGCCGTCAGGAAGCGCGTGGCGGTACCGGCATTGCCCAGGAAGAGCGGCGCGGCCGGCGCCACCAGCTTGCCCGAGCCGGTGACCACGAAGCTTGTCGCCCCGGGCTCTTCCACCGATACCCCCATCTGCCGCAGCGCGGCGGCCATCAGCACCGTGTCCTTGCTCTTCAAGGCGCCGGTCAGCCGGCTGGTTCCGGACGCCAGCGCGGCGAGGAGCAGCGCGCGATTGGTGATGGATTTAGAACCCGGCGGCGACACGCGGCCCGTCAGCGGCCGGGCGGGCGGAACGATGGTGAAGGCGGGGGGAAGCATATCAGGCATGATGGCAGGACCAATGCACCAGTGGGGCCAATTCCGCAACGGGGAAAGGCCCGCGAGCCTCGCTCCCTCGCGGCGGGGGAGCCGGGTGGGGCAGCGGCGCCTGTCAGGCCCCTGCCCGCGCCTCCGCCAGTGCCTTGAGGTCGGCGGGCTGCAACTGCACGCTTTCGCCGCAGCCGCAGGCGCCGGTCTGGTTGGGGTTCTTGAAGCTGAAGCTGGAGCCCATCTTGGTGGCTTCGTAGTCCATCACCGTGCCGAGGAGGAACAGCGTCGCCTTGGGTTCGATATAGACGTCAACGCCCTTGTCGAACACGTGGTCGTCGCCGGCAAAGGGCTCGGCCACATAGGTCAGCGTATAGGCCATGCCGGCGCAGCCCGCGTTCTTCACGCCGACCCGCACGCCGGCCACCGGGCCGTCCGCGTCTTCGATGATTTCCCGCACGCGCTCGGCCGCCGCGTCGGTCAGGGACATGATCTTGAGCGCCATGAAAGCCTCTTATCGGTATCTCACGATATATAGCGCCTGGCGGCGGAAATTACCACCAGTTGAGCGCAACCTGGGCTTCCTCGCTCATGCGCGACGCATCCCAGGGCGGGTCGAACACCATGTTGACGGTAACGTCCTGGATGCCCTCGACGCCGCGCGCGGCGTTTTCCACCCAACCCGGCATTTCGCCGGCCACCGGGCACCCCGGCGCGGTCAGCGTCATGTCGATGGTGAGGTTGCGGTCGTCATCGAGGTCGACCTTGTAGATGAGGCCCAACTCGTAGATATCGACCGGTATTTCCGGGTCGTAGACGGTTTTGAGCGCCCCGATGAGGTCGCTGGTGATCCGTTCCACTTCCGCCCCGGAAAGGTCCGCGGGCATGGTGGGGGCAATCCGTCCGTCGCCGGCGGCTGCATTTTCGATAGTGCTGTCTTCGCTCATCTCCGCCTCGCTTCAGGCAAAAAACTTGAGGGCTCGATCGATGCCGGCCACCAGCGCGTCCACATCGTCCTTGCCGTTATATAGGGCCAGGGAGGCCCGACAGGTAGAGGTCGTGCCGAACCGCGTCAGCAGCGGCTGGGCGCAATGAGTGCCGGCACGCACGGCGATGCCGTAGCGGTCGAGGATGGTCGCCACGTCATGCGCGTGCGCCCCCGCGACCTCGAAGGAAAAGATGCCGCCCTTGCCCGGCGCCGTGCCGATGAGGCGCAGCGAATTGAGCCGGCTCAACTGCTCCTGCGCATAGGCGGCGACCTCCGCTTCGTGCGCCGCAATAGCGTCGCGACCGAGGCTTTCCATGAAGTCGAGCGCGGCGCCCAGCCCCATGGCCTGCACGATGGGCGGCGTGCCCGCCTCGAAGCGGTGCGGCGGCTCGTTATAGGTGACGCCGTCCAGCGTCACGGTTTCGATCATTTCGCCGCCGCCCTGATAGGGCTGCATTTCCGCCAGCAGGTCGTATTTGCCGTAGAGCACGCCGATGCCGGTGGGGCCGTATAGCTTGTGGCCGGTCATGACGTAAAAATCCGCGTCGAGGTCGCGGACGTCCACCTTGGCGTGCACCGCCCCCTGCGAGCCGTCCACCAGCACCGGAATGCCCCGCGCATGGGCGATTTCGATGATCTCCCTGATCGGGTTCACCGTGCCCAGCACGTTCGACATATGCGTAACCGCGACGATACGGGTGCGCGCGGTCAGCGCCGCCTCGAACGCCGCCATGTCGAGGCTGCCGTCCTCGTGCACGTCGATCCAGTTGATGACGGCACCCCGCCGCTCGCGGTGGAAATGCCAGGGAACGATATTGGAGTGGTGCTCCATGATCGTGGTGACGATCTCATCGCCCGCCCCGATGCGGGGGCCGACGAAGGACGCGGCCACTAGGTTGATGGCTTCGGTGGCCGAGCGGGTGAAGATGATTTCCTCGGCGCGCGCCGCATTGAGGAAACGCCGCACGCTCTCCCGCCCCGCCTCATAGCCTTCGGTCGCGCGGTTGGCGAGCGTGTGCAAGCCCCGGTGGACATTGGCATATTCGTGCCGATAGGCATGGTCCATCCGCTCCAGCACCGGCAGCGGCTTCTGGGCCGAGGCGCCGCTGTCGAGATAGACGAGGCGATGGCCGTGAATCGGTTCCGCCAGAATGGGGAAATCGGCACGGACTTTTTCGAGGTCGAAGGTCATCAATCATCCACCGAGGTGGCCTCAGTTCTCCGTCAGCAGCCAGCCGTCGACGATGGCCTGCAAGGCTTCGTTGAGCTCTTCATCCTCAATGGAATCAAAGAGTTCGGCGATGAAACCGCGCACCAGCATGGTCTCGGCCTCGGCCTTGGGAATGCCGCGGCTGAGCAGGTAGAAGAGGCTGTCCTCGTCGAGCCTGCCGCAGGTCGAGCCGTGTCCGCACACCACGTCGTCGGCGTAGATTTCCAGCTCGGGCTTGGAAAGAATTTCCGCTTCGTCGGACAGCATCAGGCCCTGGTGCATGAATTTCGCGTCGGTCTTCTGCGCGTCGCGGTCGACCACCAGCTTGCCCTGCACCACCGCCTTCGAGCGGCCACGGGCGATGGATTTGAACAGCGGTTGCGAGGTGGTGTGGGGCACCGCGTGATGGGCTTCCATCGTGATATCAATGTGTTGCCCGTCAGCAGCGAGGTTGAGCCCGGTGACGTCGGCATGGGCGCCCGCCCCTTCCATGCGGGGGAAAAGCTGGGTACGGGCCAGCCCGGCGCCGGCGTGGATGACCAGCGTGCGCAGCTTCGCGCCATCGGCCAGATGATATTCATTGGTCGAAAAATGCGAGACAGCACGTGCACTTAGGTCGATTGTCACATGGGTGACCACGCTGTTGCGACCCAGCGCCATATAGGTGGCGTGGTTGCCGACATGGGCGGCGTCCGATCCCGAAAAGGTTTCGAGAATCGTCGCAGAGGCCCCGTCCGCCACGAAAATCTTGAGCGCGTCGGCCACGTGGGCGGCCTCGCCCTCGATGCGCCGTTCGACCTGGATGACCGGATCGACGCTGTTCTCGAGGCGTAGCGTCAGGGCCTCTTTGGTCAGCGCATTGTTGACATGCACCATGACATCGTCGCGCAAAGTGAGCACGCCGCCGCCGGCCTTGCCCACGATGACGCCGGCCGGCGCAGTCGCGGCGTTCTGTACCACGCCATTGGCCAGCATCAGGGTGAAGGCGCCGGGCAGGCGCAGCGCCGGCGCGCTGGCTTCATTGGCCGGCTGGCCGAGCGCCGGGATGGCGCGCAGCAGGGTCTTGAGATCGGTATAGTGGTAGCTCTCGACGCGCCGCGTCGGCAGGCCGGCCACGGCGATGCGCTCGGCGGCCTGATGGCCTCCGGCGGCCTTGAGTTGGTCGATCAGCGTCTGCTCGGCTGCGCCGAGCCGGACGGGAAAAGTGCTGCGCATGGTCAGGCGGCCTCCCCACCGTAGCTGGCGTAACCCTCGGCCTCGAGCTTGAGCGCCAGGTCCTTGTCGCCGCTCTCCACGATCCGGCCATCGGCGAAGACGTGCACCACGTCGGGCACGATGTGGTTGAGCAGGCGCTGGTAGTGGGTGATGACCAGCATGGAGCGCCGGCCGTCGCGCAGCGCGTTGACGCCCTTCGAGACCACCTGCAAGGCGTCGATGTCGAGGCCGGAATCGGTCTCGTCGAGCACGGCGAGCGTCGGCTTGAGCAGCGCCATCTGCATGATCTCGGCCCGCTTCTTCTCGCCGCCCGAGAACCCGACATTGAGCGGCCGCTTGAGCATGTCGCTGTCGATGTTGAGCTGGGCGCTGGCCTCCTTCATCGCCCGCATGAATTCGGGCGTGGTCAGTTCGGCCTCGTCGCGCGCCTTGCGCTGGGCGTTGAGGGCCGCCTTGAGGAAGGTCATGGTGGCGACGCCCGGGATTTCGATGGGGTACTGGAACGCGAGGAACAGGCCGGCAGCGGCGCGCTCGTCGGGCTCCATCTCGAGGATGTTCCGGCCGTTGAGCAGCGCCTCACCCTCGGTGACCTCGTAATCGTCCTTGCCGGCCAGCACGTAGCTCAGCGTCGACTTGCCCGAGCCGTTGCGGCCCATGACGGCGTGCACTTCGCCCGGCGGGATGACGAGATTGACGCCCTTGAGGATTTCGCGCTCCTCGATGCGGGCATGCAGGTTACGGATTTCAAGAACGGGAGTGGTCATGCTTTGTCTCCAATTTGATGACGGCGTCGCCGGAATGGCGCCGGCCGGTCGCAAGGCGGCGTGCGTGGGGCTCAGCCAACGCTGCCTTCGAGGCTGATGGAAATGAGTTTCTGGGTTTCCACCATGAATTCCATCGGCAGGTGTTGCAGCACGTCGCGCACGAAGCCGTTGACGATGAGGGTCACCGCCTCTTCCTCGGACAGCCCGCGCTGCATGCAGTAGAACATCTGGTCGTCGGAAATCTTCGAGGTCGTCGCCTCGTGCTCGAACGTGGCGCTGCCGTTGCGGCTCTCGATATAGGGCACCGTGTGGGCACCGCATTTGTCGCCGATGAGCAGGCTGTCGCACTGCGTGAAGTTGCGGGCATTCCTGGCGCGGGCGTGGGCCGAGACCTGGCCGCGATAGGTATTGTCCGAGAAACCGGCGGCGATACCCTTCGAGATGATGCGGCTGGAGGTGTTCTTGCCCAGATGGATCATCTTGGTGCCGCTGTCGATCTGCTGGTAGCCGTTGGAGATGGCGATGGAATAGAACTCGCCCCGGCTGTGGTCGCCGCGCAGGATGCAACTGGGGTATTTCCAGGTGATGGCCGAACCGGTCTCCACCTGCGTCCAGGAAATCTTGGAATGGGCGCCGCGGCAGTCGCCACGCTTGGTGACGAAGTTGTAGATGCCGCCCTTGCCGTCCTTGTCGCCCGGATACCAGTTCTGCACGGTGGAATACTTGATTTCGGCGTTGTCGAGCGCGATCAGCTCGACCACGGCGGCGTGCAGCTGGTTCTCGTCGCGCGTCGGGGCGGTACAGCCTTCGAGATAGCTCACATAGCTGTCGTCCTCGGCGATGATCAGCGTACGCTCGAACTGGCCGGTATTCTTCTCGTTGATGCGGAAATAGGTCGACAACTCCATCGGGCAGCGGACGCCCTTGGGGATGTAGACGAACGAGCCGTCGGTGAAGACCGCCGAATTGAGCGTGGCGTAGTAATTGTCCGAGACCGGCACCACCGAGCCCAGATATTTCTGCACCAGCTCGGGGTGCTCGCGGATGGCTTCCGAGATCGAGCAGAAGATGATGCCGACCTTGGCCAGTTCCTCGCGGAAAGTGGTGACGACCGACACCGAGTCGAACACCGCGTCGACCGCTACATTGCCGGCATAGGGCGAGCCCTTCGGCTCACCGGCGCCCTCCACCCCGGCGAGGATCGCCTGCTCGGTGAGCGGGATGCCCAGCTTCTCATAGGTGCGCAGCAGCTCGGGATCGACCTCGTCGAGGCTCTTCGGGCCCTTGAAGGCTTTCGGCGCCGCATAATAGCTGATCGCCTGGAAGTCGATCTTGGGATAATGGACCTTGGCCCAGCTGGGCTCGTCCATGGTCTGCCAGCGCCGGAACGCGTCCAGCCGCCAATCGAGCATCCATTGCGGCTCGTTCTTCTTGGCGGAAATGAAGCGGATCGTGTCCTCGGTGAGGCCAACGGGCGCCACGTCGGATTCGATATCGGTCTCGAACCCGTATTTGTACTTGTCGACGTCGAGCGCGAGCACCTGCTCGACCGTTTCCCGGTCGATCTCTTCCTTGAGCGTCGGGATGTCGTAGTCAGCCATCAGGCTTCTCCTTCCATGTCCCTCGGCGGGTCAAGGCCGCCGCGAACAGATAGACAATCGGCGGCACTGCCACCATTTTCGAGGCGCTCCCGGCGCGGAAAAGGCGTTAGCCCTGCCCGCCCGGGACGCTTATGCCGCCTTCCCTCCCCGCGACCGGCGGGAAAGGACCGTTTCGAAGCCGGCGAGGAATGCCTCGGCATCCGCGTCGGTAGAATTCCAGCCGAAGCTGACGCGCAGCGCGCATTCGGCGAGGGCGAGAGGGACCCCCATGGCGGCCAGCACGTGGCTGGCGCCGACCTTGCCGGACGAGCAGGCCGAGCCGGACGATACCGACAGCCCCATCAGGTCCAGCGCCATCATGGCCGTGGCGCTGCGCAGCCCCGGCACGGCGAAATCGACCACATTGCCCACCCGTTCGGCGCCAGCGCCGAAAATGCTGACGGCCGGGGACAGCGCCCGCAGGCCGGCTTCCACGCGGGCCGAGAGGCGCGCCATGGCCGCCGCGTCATAGGCGTCGGCAGCGGCGGCCGCGCCGAAGGCGGCGATCAGCGCCGCCGCTTCGGTGCCGCCGCGCCGGCCCTGTTCCTGGCCGCCGCCGGGAATGAGACGAACCGTATCGGCGTGCCCCTTGACCAGCAGCGCGCCGATCCCCGCCGGGGCGCCGATCTTGTGGCCGCTGACGGCCATCATATCGGGAGCCGAGGCGGCAAAATCCAGTGGCCGCTTGCCCAGAGCCTGCACCGCATCCACGACCAGAGTGTGGCGCGTCGGCCCGACCAGCGCGTTGATCCGCGCCATGGGCTGGACCACGCCGGTCTCGTTGTTGACCCAGTGCAGCGCCACCAGCAGCGCGATGCCCTCGGCATCGGCGCGGGCCAGGGCGGCGGCCAGTTGATCCAGATCAATCCGGCCCTCGCTATCCAGTGCGATAGTCCAGACCGGCAGGCCCGTGGCCTCGGCTGCCTTGAGGACAGCCGTGTGCTCCCCTATACTGAGGGCTACGGCGCCTGCCGCAAAGACCGTCGCGCCGCCGACGATGGCCTGGGTCAGCGCTTCCGTGGCCGAACCGGTGAACACCACCTGGTGCGGCTCGGCGCCGGCGAGACGCGCCACCTGCCGGCGGCCGGTCTCGATGACGTCGCGCAGGGCGCGGCCGTGCCCGTGCACCGAGGACGGGTTGCCGACAAGCGCGAGCGCGGCCAGCAGCGCCTCCCGTGCTTCAGGCCGAAGCGGGGACGCGGCGTTATGATCCAGATAGATCGCCGGTCTCGTCATTAGCGTCTTCCGGACGCCCCTGCGCCCGACCCATCTTTACCTTTGGACCCCGGCAAAAGCGGTCGCCGCCCCTGCCGGTCGTGCTTCGGACGCATGCGCGCCCGTCATAGCTTCCATGTCCGGCATGGGGGCTCTGACACCCGGATACCCAAACACTTCTTGAAATTTCACGCCCAACTTCATTACAAGGGGCGCTCAACAAGGCCGCAAGCGGCCCGAAAACCGTGTTTCGAACAATTCTAAACTGGTTTTCCGACCCATGTTTTAGGGAGCGGCCGGGGCTTAGTCAAGCCACGCAAAACCGCTTTCGGGGGACGGACAAACTCAAGAGCTGCTGAGCCGGAAAGACCGAAAACAAACAATGCCTGAAGTGATCTTCAACGGCCCCGAGGGGCGCCTGGAAGGCCGGTACCAGCCGGGCAAGGAGCCCAACGCGCCGGTCGCCATCGTGCTGCATCCGCACCCGCAATTCGGCGGCACGATGAACAACCAGATCGTCTACAACCTGTTCTACATGTTCGCCGAGCGCGGCTTTTCCGTGCTGCGCTTCAATTCGCGCGGCGTGGGGCGCAGCCAGGGCGTCTTCGACCACGGCATCGGGGAACTCTCCGACGCCGCCGCGGCGCTCGACTGGTTGCAGATCATCAACCGCGAATCGCGCGGCTGCTGGATCGCCGGCTTTTCCTTCGGCGCCTGGATCGGCATGCAGTTGCTGATGCGTCGCCCCGAGGTGGAAGGCTTCATCTCCATCGCGCCACCGGAAAACCTCTACGACTTCTCCTTCCTCGCCCCCTGCCCCTCCTCCGGGCTCATCATCCATGGCGACAAGGACCGGGTGGCCCCGCCCTCCTCGGTGCAGAAGCTGGTGGACAAGCTCAAGACGCAGAAGGGCATCACCATCGAGCAGCAGATCGTGGAAGGCGCCAACCACTTCTTCGAGGGCAAGGTGGACGAGCTGACGGCGGCCTGCGCCGAATATCTCGACCGTCGCCGTCAGGAGATCGCGGACGGCGGCGGGCGCTGATTTCAGGAGCGTATCGAGGCGATCGTCCTCACCCACGGAGTCATTCCCGCTATAGCGGGAACCTCCGTTTCACTACGGCGAACCAAACAGGGGTTCCCGCTGTCGCGGGAATGCCCCGGTGGTTTGAATGGATCGCAAGATGACAAAGTTCAAATCCGATTTCCTGCGCGTGCTCGACGAGCGCGGCTTCATCCACCAGATTTCCGACCCGGAAGGGCTCGACGCGCTGGCCGCCGGCGGCAGGATCACCGGCTATGTGGGGTACGACGCCACCGCGACCTCCATCCATATCGGCAATCTGATCACCGTCACCATGCTCTACTGGTTGCAGGAGACCGGGCACCAGGCAATCAGCCTGATGGGCGGCGGCACCTCCATGGTGGGCGATCCCTCGTTCCGCGACGACCAGCGCAAGCTGCTGACGGTGGAGCAGATCGCCACCAATATCGAAGGCATCAAGCGCGTCTACGGCAATATCCTAAACTATGGTGGCAGCAACCCGGCCATCATGGTGAACAATGCCGACTGGCTGCTGGAGCTGAAATATGTCGACTTCCTGCGCGATGTGGGGCGGCATTTTTCGGTCAACCGCATGCTGAGCTTCGACTCGGTAAAGCTGCGGCTCGACCGCGAGCAGTCGCTGAGCTTCCTCGAATTCAACTACATGATCATGCAGGGCTACGACTTCGTCGAGCTCAACCGCCGCTATGGCTGCGTGCTGCAGATGGGCGGCTCGGACCAGTGGGGTAACATCATCAACGGTGTCGACCTCAGCCATCGCATGGGCGGGGCGCAGCTCTACGCGCTGACGACGCCGCTGCTCACCAAGGCGAGCGGCGAGAAGATGGGCAAGTCGGCCTCCGGCGCCGTCTGGCTCAATGGCGACCTCTTCAGCCCCTATGATTTCTGGCAGTATTTCCGCAATACCGAAGACGCGGATGTCGGTAAATTCCTCAAGATCTTCACCCGCCTGCCGATCCCCGAGATCGACAGGCTGGCGGCGCTGGGCGGCACGGAGATCAACGAGGCCAAGAAGGTGCTGGCGACCGAGACCACCGCCATCGTGCACGGACGGGCAGCCGCCGAGCAGGCGGCCGCCACGGCGGCGGCGACGTTCGAGGCCGGTGCCATCGACCTGTCGTTGCCGACGGCCGGCATCGCCCGCGGCGAGCTGCAGGGCGGGCTCGGCGTGCTCAACGCGCTGGTGCTGGCCGGGCTGGCGGGCTCCAATGGCGAGGCGCGCCGCCATATCGCCTCGGGCGCCGTGCGCATCAACGACGCCGCCATCGACGACGACAAGCTGGTGCTGGGCGAAAACACGCTGCTGCCCGAGGGCGTCATCAAGCTGTCGGTGGGCAAGAAACGGCACGCGCTGCTCAAGCCGGTCTGAGGTCTATCGCCTCCCTACCCACGGGCGTGACCCGTGGGCCCCTCACCGCAAAAACCGAAGCGAAAGTAGCTCTCCAGCCGGCCCGCGGGTCATGCCCGTGGGCAGCCCCGGTGTCGGTCGGACGTGTCGTCAGCCCTGCTACCGCCCGGCGGGCAGTTCGCGGGTGCGGAATTCGAACAGTTCGCGGAAGACGCCCGGCGCCAGCAGCGATAGCGGGTTGATGCGGAATTCGGGATTGTCGAGCGGGCCACGCACGGCGAAGGTGACGCCCACCAGCCCCTCGCCCTCGCGCCCGCCCAGCAGCGGCCCGAGCAGCGGGATTTTCTGGAAGGCGCTGTTGAGGCCGAACAGCGGCACATAGGTGCCGGCCAGGTCGTATTGCCGGCGGTCGGTATAGATCACGCCGCGCAGCGTGCCGCCCACCGTATCGCCGGTCAGCACCGCATTGGTCACCTCCACCCGGTCGCTGCGGCGGATGAAATCCACCTGCCCGGCGGAGAAATCGAGGCGGTTCTTCTGCGAAATGGCGGCGCGGGAATCGGTGTGGTTGCCCAGCACCTGCACCACCTTGTCCTCGTCCACCAGCGCAAAGCCGTGCATGACCAGCCGCCCGCCCTCGGCGTCGACGTCGCGGTCGGTGGTCAGCACCAGGCTGCCCGAGCCGCCGGCCAGCTGCGAATAGACGCCGAGCAGCCGCAGCACCGTGCCTGCGTCGTTGAAGGCGACGGTGAGGGTGCGGCCGCGCGGCGCCGGGTTGGTGGTGATGGAAACGGCGTTGCCTTCGCTGAACTGCGCCGTCAGCGTCGCCCGCCGCAGGTCGGTGCCGCGCAGCAGCAGGTCGAGATCGAGGTTGAACGCGGTGGTCGCATAGTAGCCGATGGCGCGGTCGAGCTCGACGTCGAGCGCGATGGACTGGCTGAACTGGGTCGATTGCACGCCGCCGCTGCCCTGCTCCAGGCTGAAGAAGCGCCCCAGCATCGGCTTGAGATCGAGTTGCCGGCCGCGGATGCGCACCGCATAGCCGCCCTCGATGGGCGAGAGGGCCAGGGTGGCGCTGTCGCCGGCGCTCAGCGCAAACGTGTCGAAATCGGCCGCTACCAGCCCGCGAGTGGCGTGATAATCCAGCGCCCCCGCGAGGTGCACGCCGCCGAAGGCCAGCGTGATGTCCTGGAGATGCGTGGTCTCGCCGTCCATCCTGACGCTGGCCGACAGCGTGCCGGGGGTGCCCACCGACTTGGTGATGCCCAGGTCGCGGATAGTGAGCCCGGCCTGCGCCAGGTCCACCACGATGCGCAACTCCCCGTCCGCCAGCGGCTGCGCCTGGAAATCCACCGTGCCGCTGAGGAAGGCCGAGGCGTCGAACCCCATTTTCGCCAGGTCGGCCACGGCGACGGTGGAGCCGAGCCGGAACACCGGCTCGCCATCGGGCTTGCCCTGCAAGGCCACGCGCGTCGCCATGCCGTCGATTTCGGCGGTGCCGCCCAGCTCATAGCCTTCCTGCGTCGCCGTCACCGACAACTGGCCATTGCCGATGCGGCGGCCCTGGATCGGCTCGCTGCTGGCGAAATCGGCGACCGTGCCGTTGACCACGTAGTCGACCTGCAACGGCCGCCCGGTTTTTTGGTCTTCCAGCACGATGGTAGTGAGCAGGCCCAGATCCACCGAACCGGTGATGGCACCGAGATCGACCGGCAACGCCAATCCCTCCAGCGCCTGCGGCTGCTGCTGGCGCACCAGTTCCAGCATGGCCGGGATGGGGGCGCTGAGATCGCCGGAAATCTCGACGATGCGGTTGGCGATGTCGGAATTGTCCATCAACAGCGCGGGGTTGCGCACCGCGATGCGACCCTTGTCGGTGTCGAGCACCCCGCCGCCGCCGGCAATGGCGATATTGGCGTCGTCGATGACGAGGCGCGTATCGCCGGTAATGACGATGGGCGCCATGCTCTCGGTCGGCTTGATGGCCACGCCCTCGCCCACCATGTCGATCCGCATGCCGTCCTCGGGGATGGGCTTGTCCTCGCCTTCGAGGGCCAGCGTGCCGACCGGGAAGTTGAAATGCAGGTCGGCGTCCTTGACCCGGCCATCGGTGACGTTGGCCACGAACCAGTCGCGACTCTCCTTGCCCATGAAATAGGGCCAGAGGCGCTTGACGTCGTCGGCGCTGGCGCCCGCGCCCGCCACGTCGAGCCGGATGCCGATGCCGGCCCGCAGCATGTCGAAGCGCCCGGCGGTCTCCACCACCACGCCGTCCTTGCGGGCGACCAGCCGGTCGATGCCCACCGCCCCGTAAAGCGGCGCCGACCAGCCCGAGAACGTTACCTCGGTAAAGGGCGCGCTCGTCGCCGGCAGGTCGTAGGGTTGCAGATAGACGTCGCGCGCCGCGAGGGAAATGCCGACGGTCGGCCCGTAGATGGCGTCGAGCCCCAGCGCGAACAGCCCCGAGACGATCGCCGAGCTGTCGCCGATGCGCAGCGTTCCCTCGGCCAGCCGGAACTGGCCGCTGGCCGGCTCCCAGGCGACGTCGAGAATGGAGCTGGCGATGGGGAAATAGTCGTCGCGCACCCGCAGGTCCGAGCCGGTCATGTCGATCTTGAAGGCGCCGCCGGTGATCGTGCCGGCCGGATCGAACCCGATGTCCATGGACAGGGCCCCCGCACCCTGGATGCCCGCCATGCTGTCGCGGTCGTCGAGAAACGGCAGGAGCGCGGAAAAATCCATGTTGGTGGCGTCCACCTGCAAGCGCGAGCCGCCGGCGGCGTCCCCGGTCCGCTCGAGGGTGCCGACCACCTTGCGCCCGCCGATGCTGGCGGAAAACTCACCGCTGGCCGCATCGGCCGAGGCGCCCATTTCCAGCGTCAAATCCTCGAAGCGCCGGTAGAGGCCATAGACGGAATCGGACATGTCGAGCGTGCCGTCGCGCACCACGAGGCGCGAGAAGCGCCCCTGCGCTACCTGCCCGATCAGTTCGGCGAGGGCCTCGTTGGTCGCTTCGAGGTTGTAGATCAGCCAGTCATTGTCCGAGCGCAGCGCCTGGCTGGCATTGCCGCCCACGCCGCTCTCGGAAATATCGACGGTGGCGAACGCCTCCTGCCCTTCCAGCACCCGCAGGGTCGGGGTGCCGCCCTCGGGGTCTTCCACCAGCTCGAAGCGCGCCAGGCGCGGCCCGTGCAGATCCTGCACCAGTTGCAGATGCGGCCCGACCACCGTCACCGTCGCGCCCGGCTGCCCGAACAGCGCCCGGGCGGGCGAGAACCCCACCTCGAAGGCTTCCATGTCGATATGCGCGCCCGAGAGCCGGTCGACCATGGTCACCGGCGCGAAGCGCACCACCGGCCAGATGCCGTTTTCCAGCGCCAGCGCCATGTCGCCCATGTCGATGCTGGTGCCGGCCGGCATCAGCGACTGCACGAAGCCGCGCACCGCCTGCCCGGCGAACGGCAGGCGGATGGGGGTGGCGAGCAGCACCAGATAGAGCAGCAGCAGCAGCACGCAGGGAATGCCGACGATCCACACCGCCAGCTTGGCGGCACGGCGCAACGGCGGGCGCCGCGCTGGTGGAGACGAGGAAATCGGCGGGTCCGGAAGAATGGTCGTGGCGCTCACTTGTTGTCACGGCGGAGACCTGGCGGTATCCGTCGTATCCCCGCAAGAATCAACCGCCCATCGCGGTCCTCGGGGCGATGATACCGGCTGGAATGGGGCCTCGACACCCTCTATTGCGGGCGGCGAAGGGAGAACCGATGCGCGAGCTCAAACCCGGCGACATGGCGCCCGACTTCACCCTGCCGCGGGACGATGGCAGCACCGTCACCCTCAGCGCGTTGCGCGGCCGACCGGTGGTGCTGTTCTTCTACCCGCAGGACGATTCGGGCGGCTGCACCGACGAGAACCGCGAATTTTCGGCGCTGGCGCCCGACTTTGCGGCGCGCGGCGCGGCGCTGATCGGCATTTCCCCCGATCCGATCGACAAGCACCAGCGCTTCCGCGCCAAATACGGGCTCGCGGTGCCGCTGGCCGCCGACCCGGAACGGCGCGCCATCGAGGCTTTCGGCCTCTGGCAGCTCAAGAAGCTCTATGGCCGCGAATTCATGGGGCTGGTGCGCACCAGCTTCATTATCGACGCCGAGGGGCGCGTCGCCCGCAGCATCCGCGCCACCCGCATCAAGGGCCACGCCGCGAAGGTGCTGGAAGCGCTCGACGCCGTACTGGCTGCCTGACACCGGGTTTTCGGCTTTCTTAACCATCCGCGCTCATACTCGGTTTACGATAAAACCGCCTATGGGATCAGTCGCGTGCAGCCAGCAGCCAGCTTCGCCGACCGGCAGCCGAACCGGCCGGCCCGCCGGGGCATCCATCCCGGTCTCTTCTATGCCATGTTCGCCCTGTTGCTGGGCAGCAATGCGCTGACCGCGACGGGCCTCGTGATGGCGCCCGACATCGCGCGGTTGATGAACGGCCAGAACGAGATGATCGTCGGCGCCTATGAGGACCGGCTGGCGCAGATGCGCACCGAGATCGACCGGCTGCAATCGCGCAATTACGCGCAGGCCGGCGACATCAACCTGCAATTGCAGGAGCTGTCGCAGCAGCAGGACGTGCTGCTCGAGCAGCATCAATTGGTGAAGGCGCTGGTGGACAAGGCCGACCAGCTCGGGCTGACCGCCGCCGCCGACATTCACCTGTCCGTGCCCGCCCCGGTCAACACGCCGGGCGGCAATCCCGACATGGACGCGACGGCGGCGGCGCTCGGACGCATGCTGGACGAAACGCAGCTCGCCATGAGCGGCATTGCCGACGCGGCGACCGCCCGCACCGAGGGCATCATGCGGGAAATGACGCGGCTGGGCGTTCCTTTGGAACTACCCGAGCCGGGGCTCGACGGGGTGGGCGGACCGCTGCTCGCGGCGCTGGACGATGCGCCGTCCTCCCCGATGATCGAGGATGCCAACGCGGTGATGGACGCGCTGCTGCGCTACAAGGCGGCGCGCGAAGGGCTGGCGGCGGCGCCGGTGCACATGCCCATCGCCGGCGCTTTCCGGCAGAGTTCGGGCTATGGCAACCGCAAGGACCCGTTCACCGGGCGCATGGCCTATCATTCCGGGCTGGATTTCGCCGCCGCGACCGGCAGCACCGTGCTCGCCGCCGCCGAAGGGGTGGTCAGCTTCGTGGGCACGCGATCGGGCTATGGCAAGGTGGTGGAGGTGCGGCACGCCAGCGGGCTGGTGACGCGCTACGCCCATCTCAGCGCGCAACTGGCCCGCGAAGGCCAGCAGGTGACGACCGGCACCCCTATCGCCCGCGTCGGTTCCACCGGCCGCTCCACCGGCCCGCACCTGCACTTCGAAATCCGCCGCAACGACCAGGCCGTCGACCCCAAACCCTTCCTCGACGCCGGCAAACGCCTGCTGGCGCTGCTGGGGTAGAGTGGTTCACCCTCCGCCTATACCCACACCCCCGCCCCCCTTCTCCCCCCACCGGGTCATTCCCGCGAAAGCGGGAACCTCCGTTACCCCTCACGGACCCAACAGAGGTCCCCGCTTTCGCGGGGATGACAGCGTGGTGGCAAGGATTTTCAGGCGCCGATTCCTTCCCAACCACCGCCGCTGCCCACGGGCGTGACCCGTGGGCCGGCAAACGCCTGCTGGCGCTGCTGGGGTAGCGCGGTTTGTTCGCCGCGTGCACCCCTCTATCCATACCCCCGCACCCCTCTCCCCCACCGGGTCATTCCCGCGAAAGCGGGAACCTCCGTTACCCCTCACGGACCCAACAGAGGTCCCCGCTGACGCGGGGATGACAGCGTGGTGGCAAGGATTTTCAGGCGCCGATGCCTTCCAGACCACCGCCGCTGCCCACGGGCGTGACCCGTGGGCCGGTCGGAGGGTCCTTGCGGCTTCGGCGCCTGCCGCGAGTGGCCCGCGGATCGGGTCCGCGGGCAGCTTCGGTGCGGGGGAAAGTCCCCGCCGCACGGGGAAGAAAGCCCCCTACTCCTCGGCGTCGGTGGCTACGCCGACGCGCTGGGCGAGGGCGGCTTCCATGAACTGGTCGAGGTCGCCGTCCAGCACCACGGCGGGCTGGCCGCTTTCGACGCCGGTGCGCAGGTCCTTGACCATCTGGTAGGGCTGCAACACGTAGGAGCGGATCTGGTGGCCCCAACCGATATCGGTCTTGCTGGCCGCCTCGGCCATCGCCGCTTCCTCGCGCTTCTGCAATTCCTGCTCGTAGAGCCGGGCCTTGAGCATGTTCATCGCCGTGGCGCGGTTCTTGTGCTGGCTGCGCTCCTGCTGGCAGGCGACGACGATGCCGGTGGGCACGTGGGTGATGCGGATGGCCGAGTCCGTGGTGTTGACGTGCTGGCCGCCGGCGCCCGATGACCGATAGGTGTCGATCTTGAGGTCGGCCTCGTTGATCTCGATATTGATCGAGTCATCGACCACCGGATAGACCCAGACGCTGGAAAAGCTGGTGTGGCGGCGCGCCGCCGAATCGTAGGGGCTGATGCGCACCAGCCGGTGCACGCCGCTTTCCGTCTTCATCCAGCCATAGGCGTTGTGGCCCTTGACCATGATGGTCGCCGACTTGATGCCGGCCTCTTCGCCATCGTGCATTTCGATGGTGTCGACCTTCATCTTCCGCCGCTCGGCCCAGCGCGTATACATGCGCAGCAGCATGTTGGCCCAGTCCTGGCTTTCGGTGCCGCCGGCGCCGGAATGGATTTCGACGTAGCAGTCGTTGCCGTCGACCTCGCCGGACAGCAGCGTCTCGATCTGGGTGCGGCGGGCGGTCTGGCGCAGCTCTTCGAGTGCTGCCTCGGCCTCGCGCACGATCTCTGCGTCGCCCTCGGCCTCGCCCAGCTCGATCAATTCGGTATTGTCGCGAATGCCCGCTTCCAGCTCGCCCACCATCTTGACGGCCACGTCGAGCTCGTCGCGCTCGCGCATGGTGACGCGGGCCTTTTCGGGATCGTTCCAGAAATCGGGAGATTCAGTCTGCGCGTTCAGCGCGTCGAGGCGGAGCTGGGCAGTATCCCAGTCAAAGATGCCTCCTCAGCAGGCTCAGCACCTGCTCGATTTCGGCCACGACCTTTTCGATTTCCGCACGCATGGGCGTTCCTTTCGTTTGCGCTCCGTTTAGCGGAGGCGCGGAACGGGATCAACCGGCCATGCGCCGGCAGCGCGCCGCGCTTGAATCTTGCGCCCCGCGCTGCTAGGTCGGCATCCGGCTGGTCCCGTAGCTCAGCAGGATAGAGCACAGGATTCCTAATCCTGGGGTCGCGCGTTCGAATCGCGCCGGGATCACCAAGGAGTTTCGCCATGTCCCGCGACGCCTACCAGCACCTTGCCACCACGCCCGCCGCCGGGGCGCCGCTCGTCTTCACCCTGCACGGCACGGGCGGCGACGAGCAGCAGTTTGCCGGCCTTGTCGGGCAGATCTTGCCCGGCGCCGGCATCGTCTCGCCGCGCGGCGACGTCTCCGAACACGGCGCCAATCGCTTCTTCCGCCGCCAGGCGGAGGGGGTCTACGACATGGCGGACCTGGCCGCCCGTACCGAGAAGCTGAGCGGCTTCATCCGCGCGCATCGCGACGCCAATGCCGGCACGCCGGTCTACGGGCTCGGCTATTCGAATGGCGCCAATATTCTTGCCGCCGTGCTGTTCGAGGCGCCCGACCTGTTCGACCGGGTGGTGCTGATGCACCCGCTGATCCCGTGGACGCCGGCGCCCAATGCGGCGCTGCGGGCACTGGACGTGCTGATCACCGCCGGCCGGCGCGATCCCATCGCGCCGCTGCCGCAAACCGAGGCGCTGGCCGCCTATCTGCGCGGGCAAGGCGCCCAGGTCGAGGTACACCTGCACGAGGGCGGCCACGAAATCCGCCAGGAGGAAGTGCAGGCCATCGCCACCTTCCTGCGGGCACCCCGCGCCTAGACCGGCCGGCACGGCTTACCCGAGGCAAAGCGTCACTTGCGGAAAACCGCCGCGGGAAACTAGAGTCGCGCCAGTGCCGGCAATGAAATCGGGGAGTCCAGCGATGCAGAAAGTGGAAAGCCTGTTGCCGGCGGCCAGCGCCCGGCTGCGCGTCGTCTCTCCCGATTCCCTGCTGGTGGAAGCGGCGCAGCTGCTCAACGAGCCTGGCATCCAGCTGGTGATCATCTGCGGCGCCGATGGCCGCATGACGGGCGTCGTGACGCAGACCGACATCGTCGCCCATATCGGCACCTGCACCGGCCATAGCTGCATGATGGCCGTTTCCGGCGTCATGTCGCGCGAGGTCGCCACCTGCCGCGGCGACGACTGGCTCGACGACGCCTGGGCCGCCATGAAGGCGCGCGGCCTGCGCAACCTGCCCATCGTCGATGCGGCGGGCAAGCCGCTCGGCGTGCTGACCGCGCGCGAAACCGTGCAGCACCTGCTCGAGGACAGCCGCTACGAGGAAAACCTGCTGCGCGACTACGTCATGAATATCGGCTATCGCTGAGCGCGCGGCGATGGAGCGTCTCGCCGGGCTGTCGCCCGCCTATTTCGGCCTGGTCATGGCTACCGGCATCGTCTCGCTCGCCGGCTTCATGCTGGGCGCCGACGCGCTGGCCTACGGCCTCTTCTATCTCAACATCGCGCAATATCTCGTCCTCGCCGTGCTCTACGGCGTGCGCGCGGTGCGCTATCCGGCCCGCTTTTTCGGCGACATGGCCGAGCACCTCGTGGGCCCCGGCTATTTCACCGCCGTCGCCGCCACCGGCATCCTGGCGAGCCAGTTTCTGCTGCTCGCGGGCGCCGCCCGGATCAGCCTCGTGCTGTGGGGGGTCGCGGTCCTGCTCTGGCTCGGCCTCACCTATGCGATCTTCACCGCCTTCACCATCCGGGCGGAAAAGCCGACGCTGGATCGCGGCATCAATGGCGGCTGGCTGCTGGCGGTGGTGGCCACGCAGGCGCTGTCGGTGTCGAGCGCGCTGCTGGCGGCGCGGCTGGGGCCGCCCTACCAGCTCGAGCTCAACCTCATGGCGCTGTCGGCGTGGCTGTGGGGCGGCATGCTCTATATCTGGATGATCTCGCTGATCTTTTACCGCTACGCCTTCTTCCGCTTCTCCCCCGGCGACCTGGCGCCGCCCTACTGGATCAACATGGGGGCCATGGCCATCTCGACGCTGGCCGGCGCCTGCCTCATCCTCAACGCGCCCGATGCGCCGTTCCTCGCATCGCTCCTGCCCTTCCTCAAGGGCTTTACCGTGCTCTACTGGGCCACGGGAACCTGGTGGATCCCGATGCTGCTGTTGCTCGGGGTGTGGCGGCATCTCTACAAGCGCTTCCCCCTCGAATACGATCCGCTCTACTGGGGCATGGTGTTTCCGCTCGGCATGTACGCCGCCGCCACATTGCAGATGAACGAGGCCATGGCGTTCGATTTCCTGGCGTGGCTGCCGCCCGTTTTCTTCTTTTTCGCCGTGCTGGCCTGGGCCGCCACCTATTTCGGCATGCTGCGCCGCCTGCTGCGCAGCTTCGCCAGCCCGGCGGGCTGAACGCGGCGGCGGGCAAAATGCCCTATACGCAGCCGTCCGGGGTGCAGACGCCGGTAGCCGGGTCCGTGTCGTCGGCGACCGGCGCGACGCTCTCGCCGACCAGCGCCATGATTTCGGCGCCCAGCTGCAGGTCGGGGACGTGGCCCAGCGTCTGCCGGCGCAGCCGGCCCTGGCGGTCGATCAGCAGGGTGGTGGGCGTTCCCTCGAAGGCATAGGCGCGCATGGTGCGCGGCACGGAAACGCCGTCCGGCTCGTCGATCCCGACCGGAAAGCCGATGCGGTATTCGTAGAGGAAGGCGCGCAGCGCGGTGGCGCCCATGGCCTCGTGGTGCTCGAAGACGCTGTGCAGGCCGATCACCGCGACGTCGCCGCGCTGGAACAGGCCGGCGACCCGCTGCGCCTGCGGCAGGCCCTGGCTGACGCAGCCGGGACACAGCATCTGGAAGGCGCAGACCATGACCACCCGGCCGCGCAACGCCGCCAGCGTCAGCGGCTCGGGGGTGTTGAACCATTGGGTGGTGCGCCATTCGGGCGCCGGACCGAGCGCCAGCATGCGTGGAGCCTCCTGCAACCGGTAGGCTTTTGGCCTAGCACGCCACCGGGCCGGCCGCCAAGCGGCGCGGCTTCATGCCGGCCGGATGCGGATGGCCAGATGCGGGCGGCCGGGCAATTGCACCGCGAAGGCGGCATCGGGCTTGCGCGGGCGCCGCATGGCGCCGTGCCGGGTAGGATGGTTTTCCGGCGCCGGCACGATGGTGGCGGGCTCGATGGTCATGTTCCAGGTGTCGATCAGCTCCACCCGGTAGGCGCGCTCGTCCTGCGGCAGGCCGGCGGCCCATATGACTGGCTGGTGCTCGCCGAAATAGATGATGGTGGTATCGCCGTCGCGGGCGCCGGAAATGCGGTTCCAGGGGTAGCGGGTTTCCGGGTCGATGGGCTCGAACCCGCCGACAAAACTCTCTTCGAGCAGGTCGCGCAGGAAGCCGATGCGCTTCCAGGATTCGCCGTGCAGCACGCCGCCCTTGGCCCACCACAGCAGGTCCTCGGGGTGGCTGAAGGTTTCCCCGTGCCCGGCATAGCCGCCGCGCAGCAGCGTGGTCCAGAACCGGTGCGTCAGTTCGGCGGCGGAGATATTGCCCCACACCATGACGATATCGCCCTCATATTCGGGCTCGTCGTTGACCACGGGCTTGCCATAGGCGGCGCGCCATTCGGCCGTCCGCTTGACGTCCCAGTTCTGGATGCAGACATGGCTGACCCAGGCCTTGCGGTGGTCGTAATTGGCGTCCGGATCGCCGTTGTGGATCGAGCGCAGATGCCCGTAGGGATCGTTTTCCTCGATGATGTGGAAATACCGGTCCCATTGCGGCATGGGCTTGGTGTCGAGCAGGAAGTCGTATTCGTTGGCCAGCGACCACCACACATTGTGGTAGGCCCCCAGCCGCGCCGTGAGATAGGCGACGTAGGCGTAATCCTGCGCCGCGCTCATCTGGCAATAGCCCCAGCGGTCATAGGGGTGGAAGATGATGATGTCGGCCTGGATGCCCAGTTCCCCCAGCGCCCGCACCTGGGTTTCGAAATGCCGGAAGGCCGCCGGATTGGGGCGGTCGAAGTCGAAGGCGCCACTCGCGTCGCGCTCGTAGATATCGAACAGCGCCTCGTTGACGTTGTAGGGATAATCCTTGGGAAAGACGCCCATGCGCAGCTTGTTGAAGCGGGTGTTTCGGAGCGTCTCGAGGGTTTTGCGCTGCTCTTCCAGCGGCTGGTGCGTCCAGGCGTAGCAGGTGGTGCCGAACGGCAGGTAGGGGGTGCCGTCCGCGTGGGCGAAGTGGAAGCGATTGGCCACCTGCACCGGCCCGTGGCAGCCCGGCCGGGGCGCGGTCACCGTCAGCGTGCCGCGCTGGCCGTCGAGTTCGGCGACATTGGCGCGGGTGACGAAGTGCCATTCGCCCGGATTGTCGGGCATGAAGCGCAGGCGGTAGACGCCCTCGCCGTCATAAAAGCCCGGCACGCGCACGTCGCGGCTCTTTTGCGTGAACACCGCATCCAGTTCGACGTCGAGAAAGGGATTGCCGCCGGCGGGGCCATTGAAACTGGCCTCGAACACGTCCCACTGCGCTACCGTGCCGGTCATTGCCCTGCCCCCGCCTCGTCTACCCGCCGCAGCAGCACCGCCAGATAGGGTTTTGGCGCAAAACGCAGCACGTCGCCGCGCGCCACCCGGTCGGCCAGCGGCGTCTCGGTCATTTCCCAGGTGTCGATCAATGTCGCCGCGTAGTGCTCGCCCGGCGGCACCGCCACGGCGAATTCACCCGGCTGGTTCTCGCCCAGATAGCTCAGATAGTAGCGGTGCGGCTGGCCGGCCGTGGCGAACCAGGCCTGGACGCGTGGCCAGCCCTCCTCGCCCGGCGGGGCGGTGAACAGTTGTTGCAGCACCACATTGTCGAGCCCGCCGCTCAGCGCGACGCGATAGGCGCCGGTGGATTTGATGGGGTCGAGCCCCTCCTCCGGCCCCGCCTCGAGGATGCGGCGCAGAAAGGCGATGCGCGCGACGCTCTCGCCGGTCAGCCTGCCGCCCTTGGCCCACCACAGGGTTTCGCTGTCGTTGTAGAAGGTCTCGCCGTGGGTGACGTAGCCGCCATTGACGGTGCCGTCCCAGAAGCGGCGCACCATCTTCTGCCCCGAAATATTGCCCCACAATTCGGCGATGTCGCCCTCGTAGCAGCATTCGTCGATGGAAACGGGCTTGCCGTATTTTTCGCGCCACAGCGCCGAAAGGTTGGCGGTGGAGCGCTGGATGCTGGCATGGGTGATGCGGGGATGGTTGTGGTCGTAAAAGGCAAAGCAGTTGTGCACGCCCAGCAGGTGGCCATAGGGATCGTTGTCGGCCACGATATGGATGAAGCGGTCCCAGTCGGCCGCCGACTTGCTCGGCATCAGGTCGTATTCGTTGGCCATCGACCACCACACATTGGGAAAGGCCGCCAGCCGCGCCACCAGATAGCGCAGGTAGCGGTCGTCCTCCTCCGGGCGCATGCGCGAAAAGCCCCAGCGGTCATAGGGGTGGAAGATGATGAGGTCGGCTTCGACGCCGATGGCGGCGAGGTCGGCGATGCGCCGCTCCAGATGGCGGAAATAGGCCGGCTCGAAGCGGGAGAAATCGAATTCCCAGCCGAACTCGCCACGGAACGAGCCATCCCAGTCGCTGCGCCCCTGCTTCAGCACCGGGAAGGGATACAGCTCGGGCTCGTTCTCGTTGTAGCGATAGTGCTTGGGGAAGACGCACATGCGGATCTTGGTGAAGGGCGCCTCCCTGAGGGTGGCCAGCGTCTCCTCTTCCAGCGCCGCCCCCTGCAGGTTCCACACATAGGCGGTGGTGCCGATGGGGATGAAGCGGGTGCCGTCGGCATGGCGGAAATGGTGGCGATTGGCGACGCGCACCGGCCCGTGATGGCCGGGCAGCGCCGGGCCGACCACAAAACTGCCTTGCTGGCCGTCGAGCGCCGGGCTGTTGCTCGTCGTCTCGTAGGTCCATTCGCCGGTCGTATCGGGCAGGAAGCGGAGCTTGTAGACGCCCTCGCCATCGTAAAAGCCCGAGACCCGCACCTGCCGCTCGCCCTGGCGGAATACGGCGCGCAGGGTGACGTCGAGGAACGGATTGCCCTCGCGCGGACCTGCGAAGGTGATTTCATGAGGGGCCCAAAGCGTGGCCGCGCCTGTAGCGATGGCAGACATGGTCAGGTCGTTTCCCGTATTGGCGTGGAGGACGCGGCGCTTCGCGGGCGCCAGCGGCTGCGGGTGGTGGGGATGGAATCGAGCAGCAGCCGCGTATAGGCGTGCTGCGGATTGCCCATCACCTCGTGGGCGGGGCCGAATTCGACCACCTGCCCCTTGTTCATCACCGCCACGTAGTCGGAAATGTAATAGGCGGTGGCGAGGTCGTGCGTGATGTAGAGGAAGCTGCGCCCTTCCGTGTCGCGCAGCTGTTTGAACAGGTTGATGATGATCATGCGCCGCGAGGCGTCGATCATGCTCACCGGCTCGTCGGCGACGATGAGGCTCGGCTCGGGGATGAGGGCGCGGGCAATGGAAATGCGCTGCAATTCGCCGCCCGAGAACTGGTTGGCATATTTGCCGCGCACATCGGCGTGCTCCAGCCCGACGGCGCTCAGCGCCCGCTCCAGCGCCGCGTCCACCGCGGCCCCCGAGAGCCCGGCGACGCGCGTCGCGGTTTCGAAGAGATAGGCGTCGACCGGCCGGTAGCGGCTGAACGCCTCGAACGGGTTCTGGAAGATCGGCTGGATGGCGCCGAGGAATTCGCGCTTGCGCGGGCGGGCGCCGCGGCCGGCCACCAGGCGGTCGTAGACGGTGGCGCTGCCCGAGCTGGGCTCGACCAGCCGCAGCAGCGTCTTGGCCAGGGTAGTCTTGCCGCTGCCTGACTCTCCCACCACGGCGATCACCGCCGGGCGGTCGCTTTCGACGTGCAGATTGACGTTGTCGAGCGCCTTGATGGTGCGGGCGCGGCCGAGGCCGCCCAGTTTATAGACCTTGTTGAGGTTCTCGGTGTGCAGGATCACTGCCATGAGGGCTCTCCGGCCGCGGGCGGCAGCTCGGCGCCGGCGTAGTGGCAGGCGGCGAAATGGCCCGGCTTGTGCTCGACCAGCGGCGGCTCCTCGACGCGGCAGCGCTCGGTGGCCAGCGGGCAGCGCGCAGCAAAGCGGCAGCCCTGCATTTTCCCCCAGAGGCTGGGCGGGCTGCCCGGAATGCCCTCACGCGCCCGGTCGTCGCCGATGGTGGGGAGCGAGCTGATGAGCAGCCGCGTATAGGGGTGCAGCGGCGCCTCGAACACGCTGTCGCTGTCGCCGTATTCGACGGCCTTGGCCGCATACATGATGAGCATGCGGTGGGTGACCTGGTAGTGCACGCCCATGTCGTGGGAGACGAGGACGATGGTATTGCCCATGCGCTCCTGCAGCTCCATCAGCAGCATCAGGATTTCCTTTTGCACCACCACGTCGAGCGCGGTGGTCGGCTCGTCGGCCAGGATCAGGTCGGGCTGGAAGAAGGTGGCCAGCGCGATCATCATGCGCTGCCGCATGCCGCCCGAAAGCTGATGCGGATAGGCGTCGAGCGCCTCCACCGGCAGGCCGAGCCGCTCGATATAGGCGCGCACCTGGGCCATCACCTTGCGCTTGTCCGGCTCGTGGCCGGGAAAGTCGATGAACTGCCGGCCGATGCGGATCACCGGGTTGAGCGAGCTCATCGAGCTTTGCGGCACGTAGGAGATGCGCCGGAACCACTGGCGCTGGATGGTGCGGCTGGTCACCGGCCGGCCGTGCTCGTCGGCAAAGCCGTATTCGATCTCGCCGGCGGCCAGCGTCATGGGCGAAAGCACGTCGCCATAGATGGCCTTCATCAGCGTGGACTTGCCGCAGCCCGATTCCCCCGCCACCCCGAGGATGCAGCCATCGGGGATGGTGAGGTCGACGCCGTCGACCGCGTTGATCGAGCCGCGCCCGGTGCGGTAGCTGACGACGATGTTGTCGAGGTGGATCATGCCACGCCCCGCTTGCTGGCAAAGGCCTGGTTAAAGCCCGTCGAGGTGAGGAACAGCCCCAGGAACAGCGTGATGGTGGCCACGATCGGCGCCACGATCCAGGGATATTGCCCGGTGAACAGGGCGTTGTAGCTCAGCGCCCAGAAGATGATGGAGCCCAGCGTCGGCACCTCCACCTTGGAGAGCCCGATCACCGCCAGGGTCGCCTCGGTATTGATGGCGAACAGCACGATGTTGATGAATCCCACCAGGATATAGGCCGACACATAGGGGAAGATTTCGCGCACCAGGATCTGCGCGGTGTTGGCGCCGGAAAAGCGCGCCATGTTGATGAATTCGCGCTCGCGCAGCGACAGCGCCATGGAGCGCACGGCGCGCGCGTCCCAGGCCCAGCCGAAGATGATGATGATGAAGCCCACGGTGAAGAACGAGGTATTGCCGCGAATGAGCGCGCCCAGGATGATGAGGATGGGCAATAGCGGGATGGTGATGAAGGTATCGACCACCAGCATGACGACACGCTCGAAGCGGCCGCCGATGAAGCCGGCGCTCAGCCCCACAATGGTGGCGACGATGGTGACGCCGATGGCCACCAGAATGCCCAGCAGCAGGGAATTGCGCACCGCGAAGATCAGGAACCACAACGTGTCCTGCCCCAGCGAATTGGTCCCCAGCCAGTGGGCGCCGGACATGGGCAGGTTGCGCATGTAGCTGGCCTGGATGGCCGGGTCGACCGGGGCGAAGGCCGGCAGGATCATGCTGCCCACCCCCATCACCACGAGGATGAAGAGCCCGAGCACGAGGCGCAGGTTGAGCAGCCAGCCGAGGCCCGCCCCCCGGCGGGACCGGGAGGCCGGCGCCACCACCAGCTCGGCTGGCTCGACGTCCTGGACGTCTTGGGTCTCTAGGGTCATTTGTGCCGGATCCGCGGGTCGAGAAGGGGATAGATGAGGTCGATGACGAGGCCCGCCGTCGCCACGGCGAGGATCGACAGGGTGATGGCGCCGTAGAGCACGTTGTAGTCGCCGCCGGTGGCGGCGGTGCGCATGATCATGCCGATGCCGGGATAGGAGAAGATGATCTCGGTAAGCAGCGCGCCGTTGAAGACCATGCCCAGCGACAGCGCCAGCGCCGTCACCTGCGGCAGCAGCGCGTTGCGAAACACGTAACTCGTCATGCGCGTCCAGTTGCTGGCGCCCTTGAGGCGGGCATAGGTGACGTAGGGCTCCTCGGTGGTCGCCACCGCCAGCGCCTTCATCGACAGGATGTTCCAGCCGAAGCCGGCCAGCACCAGCGTGATGCCGGGCAAGAGGGAATTGTAGAGGATCGTCCCGGCCTTCTCCCAGGTCAGCGCCCCCGCCGGAAAAGTGGGCGAGAGCGGAAAGAGCGGAAAGATGTAGCCCAGCACCAGCAGCACGGTGACGGCGAGGATGTAATAGGGGATGGGGTAGAGCAGGATGCCCACGAATTCGAGGATCGAGGCGGCCCGGTGCTTGTGGAAATAGCCGGCCACCAGCCCCACCATATTGCCCAGCAGCCAGGCGATCACCGTGGCGGTCAGCAGCAGCCCCAGCGTCCAGGGCAGCGCGTTGACGATCATGGTGGAGACTTCGGTGGGGTAATAGGTGAAGGACGGGCCGAAATCGAAATCGATCACCACGCGCTTCAGATAGGAGAAATACTGCGTCGCCAGGTCGCCCTTGAGCCCGTAGAGGGTTTCGAGATTGGCCCGCATCTCGGCGATGGCTTCCGGCGTCAGCGTGCCGTTGGCGCGGCTCTGGATCTGGCCGATATAGCCGTCCACCGGATTGATCGGCATGAGGCGCGGCAGCATGAAGGTGATGGTCAGGCCGATGAACAGGACAGCCAGGTACAGCCCGAACCTTTTGGCCACGTAGAGGAGGACGCCCATGGATCAGTCCTTGCTGCAAGAAGGTGCGGGGCGGCCGGAGGACAGGGGCCGCCCCGCAAGCTCAGATCCGACTACTGCTGGCCCGTCGGCTCGATATTGACGATGGTTTTCTTGAACGAGCTCCACCAGGTGTAGGGAGCCGCGTAGAAATTGTCCTGCTTGGGATAGTTGGTCCAATAGGTGCTGTTGGTCGGGATCGTGGTGGGGATGTTCATGAGATTGATCATCTGCATGTCCTCCACCAGGTACTTGGCGATCTGCCGGCCGTTTTCGAGGAATTGCGGGTCGGTCGTCGGCAGCTGCGCGCTGTCGGCCACCACGTCGAAGATCCGCTGATCGGTGACCCGCATGATGTTGCCCACCAGCGCGTCGTTGGAGTCGGCCGGCAGCACGTAGGACGCGTCGAACTGGCGCCAGGAGTTCTGCCAGTTGGCGTTATAGGTGCAGGACTGGCCCCAGTTGATCATCAGCTCGTTGCGGGCATTGGTGTTCTGCACCGTGGTCCATTCGCCGTTGTCGACCTGCCGGGCGTTGATGTTGAACCCGGCCTGCCGCCAGCTATCGGCGATGGAGAAGCCGATGCGCTGGATGACCTTGTTCCAGTCGCCCGGGATGACGAATTCGATCACCCAGGGGGAGCCGTCCTCCAGCGTGAAGAAGCCGTCGGCGCCCTTCTTCATGCCCACGGATTCGAGCAGCTTGGCCGCTTCCGCCGGGTCGTGCTTCCACCAGCCCATGCCAAAGCCCTGTTCGATGGCATCGCCCGTGGGCAGCTGCGAGGGATCGACGCCCTGCGCCGCCAGTGTTTCGGCAAGCCCGGCGCCGAAATCGGTGTTGTAGGGCTTGTAGCCGTCCGGCAGCGTGAGCTCCTCGAGCCAGCTTTGCAGCGGTTCGTAGTAGAGCGGCCCGGTGATCGGGGTATCGGCCAGCGGCAGCGCGCCGGCCTTGAACTGGCCGCTCATCGAGGAAATGCCCACCTGCTCCAAATTGAGGCCCAGGGCGAGGGCCCAGCGCACTTCCGGCTTGTCGTAGGGCGCGCGCTGCAGGTTGATGTAGACGCCATAGGAGCAGGCGTCGTTCATGTCGTGATAGGGGAAGGTGGGCGAGAAGGTCTCGACCTTGGGGTTGCGCGCCTTGGCCGCCTGGATCGAATCCGGGCTCATGAAGGTGTCGACGTCGTACTGGTTCTGCACGAAGGCGAGCGCCCGCGTCTCTTCGGCGCCAAAATCCTTGTAGAGCACGAATTTGGGTTTCGGTTCGCCCAGATTGCCCCAGCCGGAGCGCTGCCAGTCGTCGCGCAGCTCCCAGAGCTGCCAGGAGCCGTTGGGGTCGAATTCCTTGATCTTGTACGGCCCCAGCGTCACCGCATTGGTGTTCTGGAAGGTCACCACATCGTCGCCGAGCGGCTCATAAACATGCTTGGGCACGATGACGAATTGCGAGCCCCAGGTATAGACGCCCATCACCGTCTCGAAGTCGTAGGCGGGGCGCTGGGTTTCCACCTCGAACGTGTAGTCGTCGATCTGCTCCCAGCTCTTGACGTAGTTGGCGATCACCGCCACGCGCCCGAGCTTGTCGCGATACTTGACGTAGGTATCGAGCGAATAGATGACGTCGGCGGCGGTGAATTCGGTGCCGTCGCTCCAGTAGACGCCCGGCCGCAGCTTGACGCGGAACCGGGTGTGCTCGTCATTGAGCACTTCGGCCATGCCGTCGGCCAGTTCGGGATAGGATTGGCCGGTGGCCGTATCCATTTCCCACAGCCAGCTCCAGCCCAGCTCGCGGAAGCCGCGCCAGATGGCGTAGGAGTTCATCGGGTTCTGCGCCGCCGCGTTGGCGGCGCGCCCGTCGAAGGTCTGCACGATCAGGGTCTGATCGCGGGGCGTGCCCACATCGGTCATGGCGCCTTGCGCCAAGGCGGTGGTGGTCATCAGGGCGCCGATCAGGGGCACCGTCAAGAAGCGGCCGAGCCGTACCATTTTTCCCTCCTCCCTCGCCTGCCGTGATTGGCGGGCCGAGTATCGATCGCGGGCACCCGGCGCGGATTTGAGAGCAGCCACCCGCCGTCGCGCCGAAGGTCATCCGGCACGCCCATAGGCTGGCAAAGCGTCTCGATCCTCCCGCACGCATCCCGCAGCGGTCGCAAGGTCGTTTGTTATTTTCGATCTCTTGCGATTGATAACGAATATGGTTGCCCGTCGGACTTGTCAATGCTCGCCCGCAAGCGAAACGTCCCGGCTGGAGCAATTCGAAAGAAAACCGCAGAATGACCACAGTTTTACCCGCGTTTGTCGTAGCGGCATCACCAGCAGTTCTGCGGGAACAACCGTGTGGAAAGGCGGGATGCCAAGGCCTTCGAGGCAGGCGGGAATCGCTTGAAAAAAACCTCATCCGCCCTGCGGGCACCCCGGATCACGTCCGGGGCAGGCTCTTCTCCCACGAGGGGAGAAGGAAGAAAGAGGGCCATCGGGAAAAGCGTCATTCCCCCGCTGTCCGGCCGGCAAAGACGGCGGCCGGCGCAAGGATTGCCGGGCCGGCATGGATTAAGCGCATAATTCGCAAGTTTTCCGTATTGCACGAAAGCATTCGAGAGGGTAGCTATGATCCAACGACCCGCCCCAGGCTCCAGCCGGAGCCCGAGGGAAGCGCCGGAGGGGCACGTCGCGCGTGGCGATGCAGGCCAGCCGGTGCGGGCGCCGAGGCCTTCCGATCCGGCCGGCGCCCAGCCCTTGTCAGGCGGAAAACATGCAGGGGAGGCAGGATTGCCACTGTCCGTTCCGACACGCAAGAATGACCTGCTGGCCGAGATCGCGGCCAGGGCATTGTGGATTCGCCGCCGCAGTTTTCAGATGGTGTTCGAGGCGCAGCAGGGCCATCCCGGCGGCGATTTCAGCGCCGCCGACATTCTGGCGACGCTGTTCTTCGGCGTGCTGCGCTACGACCCGGCCCGGCCGCTGGCGCCCGGCCGCGACCGCTTCGTCATGAGCAAGGGCCATTGCACCGGCGCCTTCTATTCGGTGCTGGCCGCCTCGGGCTATTTCCCGGAAGCCGAGCTTTCCACCTATATGCGGCCGCAATCGCGGCTCAACGGCCACCCCAACCGCAATTACCTGCCGGGTGTCGAAACCAATACCGGCCCGCTGGGCCACGGCCTGCCGGTCGCTACCGGCATCGCCATTGCCGGGCAGATCGACGGCGCCGACTACCGCACTTTCGTGCTGACCGGGGACGGCGAATTGCAGGAGGGCAGCAATTGGGAGGCGGCCCTCACCGCCGGCCACCGCAAGCTCGAACGCCTCAGCCTCATCATCGACCGCAACCGGCTGCAACAGGGCGCCCGCACCGAGGACACCGCCTCGCTCGACCCGCTGGACGACAAGTGGCGCGCCTTCGGCTGGCACGTGGAGGTCGTCGACGGCCACGACCCGGCGCAATTGCTGGCGGTGCTCGGCGCCGATCCGCAGGGGCGCGGCAAGCCGCTCTGCGTCATCGCCAACACCATCAAAGGCCGGGGCGTGAGCTTCATGCAGGACCAGGTTTCGTGGCACCATGGGGTGCCCAACAGGGAGCAATTCGAGCAAGCCATGACGGAACTGGTCTGATGGGCGCCGCAGCGGAAAAACCGGCCGGGCGCTTCGATTGCCGCGACAGCTTCGCCGCCACCGTGGAAGCGCTGGCGGCGGCCGATCCGCGCATCGTCACCGTGGTCAGCGACAGCGTGGGCTCGTCCAAGCTCAACGGCTTCCGCACGCGCTTTCCCGAGCGCATGGTCAATGTCGGCATTGCCGAGCAGACGCTGGTGGCGGTGGGCGCGGGCCTGGCCAATGGCGGCAAGGTGCCGTTCGTGTCGGCGGCCTCCTGCTTCATCACCGGCCGGGCGCTCGAGCAGGTCAAGGCCGACATCGCCTATTCCAACGTCAACGTGAAGCTGATCGGCCAGTCGAGCGGCGTCGCCTATGGCGAATTGGGGCCGACCCATCATTCCATCGAGGATCTGGCCTGGCTGCGGCTGTTCAACAACATGAAACTGCTGGTGCCGGCCGATCCGTGGCAGACCGAGCAGGCCATCCGCGCCGCCGCCGCCCATGAGGGGCCGGTTTTCGTGCGCGTCAGCCGCATGCCGGTGCCGGCGCTGGAGCGGGCCGCGCCGCATTTCGAGATCGGCCGCGCCGAAACGCTGGCCGAGGGCAACGACGCTACCATCATCGCCAACGGCACCATGGTGCACCGGGCGCTGGCGGCGGCAAAGATCCTCGCGGCCGAAGGCATCGCGGTGCGGGTTGTCAACATGTACAGCGTCAACCCGCTCGACGAGGCGGCCATTGCGGCGGCGACGGAAACCGGCGCCATCGTCACCGTGGAGGAACATTCGGTGCGCGGCGGCCTTGGCGGCGCGGTGGCCGAAGTCGTCGCCACCACCCAGCCGGTGCCGATGCGCATTCTGGGCTTTCCCGGCTTCCTGCCCACCGGTTCGGCCGAATGGCTGATGGAGCATTTCGGCCTCACCGACAGCGGCATCGCCGCCGCGGTGCGGCAAATCCTCACCCGCAAGAAATGAGCACGCCGGGCGCCATCCTGGCCATCGACCAGGGCACCACCAATACCAAGGCGCTGCTGGTGGACGCCGGGGGCGAGGTGCTGTGCCGCGCCTCGGTGCCCAACGCCGTCAGCTATCCGCAGCCCGGCTGGGCCGAGCAATCGGCGGCGGCGCTGCTCGCCGGGGTCGACCGGGTGGTTGCCGAGGTCGTCGCGCAGGCGGGCACCACCGCCATTGCCGGCATCGGCATTTCCAACCAGCGCGAATCCATCGTGGTGTGGGACGCGGCGACCGGCGAGGCCATCGGCCCCTGCATCATCTGGCAATGCCGGCGCTCGGCGCCCCGCTGCGAGGCCCTGCGCGCGGCGGGCCACGCCGGCGAGATCGAGGCGCGGACCGGGCTGGCGCTCGACCCGCTGTTTCCGGCCGCCAAGATCGCCTGGCTGCTCGACAGCGTCGACGGCGCCCGGGCCCGCGCCGAACGCGGCCAGTTGCGCGCCGGCACGGTCGATAGCTGGCTGCTCTGGCATCTGACCGGCGGCGCGGTGCACGCTACCGACCATTCCAACGCCTCGCGCACCCAGCTGTTCAATACCGCCAGCCTCTCCTGGGACGAGACGCTGTGCGCCCTCTTCGATGTGCCCATGGCGCTGCTGCCCGCGGTCCGGTCGTCCGATGCGCCATTCGGCGAAGTGGCGGCAGGCACCGCCCTGCCCGCCGGCATGCCGATCCTCGCCATGATCGGGGATTCCCACGCGGCGCTGTTCGGCCATGGCGTGAGCGGGCCCGGCACGGTCAAGGCCACCTACGGCACCGGCACCTCGCTGATGACGCTGACGCCGGCCCGCATCGCCGCCGGCAACGGCGTTTCCAGCACCATCGCCTGGAGCCGCGCCGGGGTGGTGCAGCATGCTCTGGAAGGCAATATTTCGGTGTCCGGGCAGGCGGCCGCCTTCATGGCGGAGCTGCTCGGCCTCGCCGATGCCGAGGCGCTGACGGCGCTGGCCGCCAGCGTGCCCGACAGCAATGGCGTCAGCTTCGTGCCGGCGCTGGTGGGGCTGGGCGCACCCTATTGGCGGGCCGAGGCGCGCGGCCTCGTCACCGGCATGACCTTGGGCACGAAACCGGCGCATCTGGCCCGGGCAGCGCTCGACGCCATCGCCTTCCAGGTGGCCGATGTCTACGCCGCCATGCAGGCCAGCGCCGGCGCGCCCCTCGGGACGCTGCGCGCCGATGGCGGGGCCTCGCGCAATGGCGCGCTGATGCAGTTCCAATCCGACATTCTCGACCGGCCGGTGGCGAGCGCCGCGGCGCCCGAGGTCAGCGCGCTCGGCGCGGCCGCGCTGGCTTTCGGGGCGCTCGGCCACAGCCTGCCCGGCGTGCCGACCGCCGAGGAATTTTCGCCGCACATGCCCGCGGAAACGCGCGCCGATCATCGCCGGCGCTGGCAGGCGGCCGTGACCCAGACCCTTGCCGCCGGCGGCGGCACGCCCGACAACAATGGAGGAGATTCATGAGCACACCCCGTTTTGGCGCCGGCATCTGGCATTTTGCGACCTATGTCGATCGCTACGCCACCGATGGCTATGGCGAGCCGCGCAGCGTCATCGAAGCCATCGACCTCGCCGGGCAGGTGCGCGACCTGTCGGTGGTCGACCTCAACTATCCGTTCTTCGGCGGCGATTTCACCAGCGCCCAGATCAAGCAGGCGCTGGACCGCAACAAGCTCGGCGTCATCGGCATCACCCCCGAGATCTACACCCGCGAATTCCGCAAGGGCTCGTTCACCAATCCCGACGCCGGCATCCGGCGGCGCACGCATGAGCTGGTGACGGCGGCCTGCGAGCAGGTCCGTTTCTTCGGCGCCGATTATGTCAAGCTCTGGCCGGGCCAGGATGGCTGGGACTATCCCTTCCAGGTCGATTACGCGACGCTGTGGAAGCACTCGCTCGACGGTGTGGGCCAGTTGGCCAGCGAAAACCCCGACCTCAAATTCGTCATCGAATACAAGCCGCGCGAGCCGCGCGTGCATATGAGCTTCGACTCAGTAGCGCGCACCCTGCTCGGGATCGAGAAGATCGGCCTGCCCAATATCGGCATCCTGCTCGATTTCGGCCATGCGCTGTTCGGCGGCGAAAATCCGGCCGACAGCGCCCAGCTCGCCATCGATTACGGGCGGCTGTTCGGCATGGACGTCAACGACAATTTCCGCGGCTGGGACGACGACCTCATCGCCGGCAGCCTGCACCCGCTGGAATTGTTCGAGTTCTTCCACGTGCTGCGCAAGAACAGGTGGGAGGGCGTGTGGCAGCTCGACCAGTTCCCCTTCCGCGAGGACAGCGTCGCGGCGGCCAACCACGCCATCGACTTCCTCAAGGCCGCCGCCCGGGGGCTCGACGCCCTCGACCTCGAGGCGCTGCGCGACGCCCAGGACCGGCAGGATGCCGTCGCCGCCCTGCGCATCGCCCAAAAAGCCCTGTTCGGCGCGCTCTGACGCGCCGGCCCCCGTTCCGTTCTGTTCCCGAGGGAGATTTTTTCCATGTTGCCCCGCGAAAAGCGCGCCCGTCTGATTCTCAATACCGACGCCAAGAACGAGGCCGACGACCAGTTCACCATCGTCCAGGCGTTGCTGACCCCCACCTTCGATTTCCACGGCATCATCGCCGCCCATTTCGGTGCGCATCGCTCGCAGACGTCGATGCTGGACAGCCGCGCCGAGATCGACCACCTGCTCGCCCTGATGGAGCTCTCGGGCCGCATCCCGGTGGCCAACGGCGCCGCGACCGCCCTGCCCGACGAAGCAACGCCGGTGCCTTCGCCCGGCTCGCAACTGATCATCGACCAGGCCATGGCCGATGACGACCGGCCGCTCTACGTCGCCTTTCTCGGCCCCCTGACCGACATGGCCTCGGCCCTCCTGATGGAGCCGCGCCTCAACCAGCGCAACGTCGTCTGCGTCTGGATCGGCGGCGGCGAATGGCCTTCGGGCGGCCGCGAGTTCAACCTCATGAACGACATCGCCGCCGCCAATGTGGTGATGCGCTCCAACATCCAGGTCTGGCAGATTCCCACCACCGTCTATCGCATGATGGCGGTGAGCTACGCCGAGCTGCGCGAGCGCTGCGAGGACAAGGGCCCCATCGGCAAATATCTGGTCGATCAATTGATCGAATGGAACCTGCGGGTGCACCAGGGCCCCATCGAGCACCGCTCGCTCGGCGACACGCCGGCGCTGTCCGTCATCCTCAACCCCATGGGCGGCCGCAGCGCCTGGCACCCCGCCCCGGAATTTTCGCCGCACATGCACTACGTCCATTCCGGGCAGCACCGACCGATCAAGGTCTACGAAACCATCGACGTGCGGTTCATCCTCGAGGATTTCTACGCCAAGCTCGCCCGCTTCCACCGCGGCGTGCAGGAACTGGCCAATTTCGGCTGAAATTTCTTTCGGCTGAAATTTTCCCAATTCCCCGACGCTGCCCGCGGACCTGATCCGCGGGCCACTCACCGCAAACGCCGCAGCTCAGGTGGCTCCCCGACCGGCCCACGGGTCACGCCCGTGGGCAGCCCCGGTGGTATCGCACCTTCCGGCATAACCGGCGGCTCCCTTGCTCCCCTCCCCCTTGAGGGGAGGGGTTGGGGGTGGGGGTCGCAGAGGCTGGGCGGGGACAAAGTTCACGAACCGAACCACCCCCTCCCCGGCCCTCCCCTCAAGGGGGAGGGGGCGCCAATCGATGCCGCCGGTGGAGCCCCTGCCCGCCTCCTCCCGCCAGCGCTGCCCGCCCGCCCCACCGGGGCTGCCCGCGGACCTGATCCGCGGGCCACTCACCGCAAACGCCGCGGCTTCGGCAGCTCCCCGACCGGCCCACGGGTCGCGCCCGTGGGCAGCCTCGGTGGTTTGGAAAGCACCGAACCAAGGCACCGGACTCCCAATAAACACCCCTGCCCCACACAAAAAAAGCCCGGGCCGTGAGGTCCGGGCTGCGTCGTGCATCGGGAGAGGAAAGGCTCAGGAGTCGGCGAGCGCGAAGGTTTCGAGCTGGCCGGCATTACCGGCGTCGATCAGCACGCAGTCCATCGAAACCTTCTCGTCCACGCCGGTCGACCCTTCCTTGAGGTACTTGTCGGCGAGCTCGATGGCGTATTGCGCCTGCCGGTAGGCCGGCTGCAGCACGGTGGCGGTGATCTTGCCGGCGACGATGGCGTCGCGGACGTCGTTCGAGCCGTCGAAGCCCACCACGATCACGTCGGAGCGCCCGGCCGCTTCGAGCGCGGCGAGCGCGCCCATGGCCATGGTGTCGTTGCCGGCGATGACGCCCTTGATGTCCGGATTGGCCTGCAGGATGGATTCCATCTTGGTGAAGGCTTCGGTCTGGCTCCAGTTGGCCGATTGCTGCGCCACCATCACCAGGTCCGGATACTGGTCGATCACGTCGTGATAGCCGGAGGAACGGATGCCGGCATTGGTGTCGGATTCCTTGCCCACCAGCTCGACGTAATTGCCCGCCTCGCCCATGGCTTCGACGAAGGCTTCGGCGCCCAGCGTCGCGCCCTGGTAGTTGTTGGAGACGATCTGCGCCACCGCCACGCCGGTGGCGTTGATCTCGCGGTCGATCAGGAACGAGGGGATGTTCGCGTCCTTGGCCTTCTGCACCGCGGCCACCGAGGCGTCGGCGCCGGCATTGTCGAGGATGATGGCGGCAGCGCCGGCAGCGATGGCCGAGTCGATCAGCTCGTTCTGCTTGTTGGCGTCGTCGTCATGCGAATAGACCTGGGTCGTATAGCCCAGTTCCTCGGCCCTGGCCTTGGCGCCTTCCGCCTCGGCCTTGAAGAAGGGATTGTCGTGGCTGGGCGTGATGATCACGATCAGCTGACCATCCTGCGCCAGGCCCGGCCCGGCCAGCGCCATGCCGGCCATCGCCCCCAGCGCCAATGCGGCGAAAGTTTTCAAGATCTTCATTGCAATCCTCCAAACGGCCACCCTGGCCCATGGTAATTTACGTGACCTTTTTCGGTCACTTCGTATTTTTTTCGTTTTCTGATGGTTACGAACCGGCAATGGCGGAGTCAATGCGAGCCGTCGCATTTTTTAACGATTAGCGCCCGGATGCGAGTAAAAGCGGCGGGGTAGCGACAGAAAACGCCAACCCTCCGCTAACATTCCGCAGTAATTGCTGCACCGTGATCTTGCCGGGGGGATGAATGCGCGGCCGTCCCCGCGTCACGGCTGCTAGCGGAACCGATGTGCGGGCCATTCCCGGCAAGCATCGCAGCTTCGGCGGCTCCCCGACCGGCCCACGGGTCACGCCCGTGGGCAGCGCCGGTGGGATGAGGCAGCGCCGGTGGGATGAGGCAGCGCCGGTGGGATGGAAAGCGACGGTGGGATGGGGCTGCCCCGGTGGGATGGGCAGTGGCGGTGAGATCGGAAAGCACCGAGCCGGGGCGTTTCACCCATCGCCCGCATCGATGCCCCGGCCCTTGCCACCACGCCGTCATCCCCGTGAAAACGGGGACCTCTGTTTCCTTCTAAAAGGAGTAACGGAGGTTCTCGCTGGCGCGGGAATGACCCGGTGGAGACGGGCTGCAAGGAGCGCCAACAGAAACGAGGAATGCGCCAAGTCCCTCCCTCCACGGAGGGCGAGCCCATCGCTATTGCACTGTAAATGACCGCCTAGCGGGCGACGATGACTTCGATGCCGCGCTTTTCGAACTCGGCGCGGTCGGCGTCGGAAATGCCGTCATCGGTGATGAAGCCGCCGATGAGGTCGATGGGGCCGAGCGAGGAAAAGGAGGTGCGGCCGATCTTGGTGCTGTCGGCCACCAGATAGACTTTCGAGGCCGCCTTGATCATGGCGCGCTTGACGTAGAGGTCGGCCATGGCGGGGAAGGTCAGCCCCGTCTCGAAGGAGATGGCGGCGGTAGCGAGGAACAGCTTTTCGGCAAAGATGCCCTGGAAGAAGTCGCCGGATTTTTCGCCGGTGACCGACAGGGTCGGTGCCTTGAACAGCCCCCCCGACAGGTGCACCGAGACGCTGGGCAGCGCCCCCAGCGTCAGCGCGATGTTGATGGCGTTGGTGATGACGTTGAGGTTCTGGTGACCCGTCAGATTGTTGGCGATTTCGGTAGTGGTCGAGCCGGAATCGAGGATGATCGTGTCGCCATTGCCCACTAGGCTGGCGGCGGCACGGCCGATTTTCTTCTTGCGGTCCATATTGGTCAGGTGCTGCAGCGACATCGACTGCACCTGCTGGGTCACCGATTTCAGGTAGGCGCCGCCGTGCTCGCGCACCACGTAGCCATCGGTGTCGAGGCGCTCGAGATCCTGGCGGATGGTGGCCTCGGACACCGAAAACGCCGCCGACAGGTCGCGGACGCGGGCGCTGCCCTCCTCCTGCAACCATTCGAGGATTTTCATGCGACGGGGCTCGGCCAGCAGGTTCTGACGCGGCGCTTCTTCCGTCACCTTGCGGCCCCGGCGCGCCGGGGCGCCGCTTCTTGCCATGGAATCGGCCAAAATGTGTTCCCCCGAGAGTACCCCGCCAGTCTACCCATGGCGGGTATTGGCAGCAAGCCTGCGCTGGAGCTGGTCAAGCACGACAGCGGCAATAATGACCAGCCCCTTGATCACCATTTGCCAGAATTCGGAAACGCCCATCATCACCAGGCCGTCGCTCAGCACGCCGATGACGAAGGCGCCCACGATGGTGCCGCCGATGCGGCCATGCCCGCCGGCCAGCGAGGTGCCGCCCAGCACGGCGGCGGCGATGGCGTTGAGCTCGAACATCTCGCCGCTCGCCGGGTGCGCGGCGACCAGCTGCGAGGAAACGATCAGCCCCACCACCGCCGCGCAGAAGCCGGAAATCATGTAGACGGCGATGGTGATGCGGTCGACCCGGATGCCCGAAAGCGCCGCCGCCCGCTCATTGCCGCCCACCGCGTAGACCTTGCGCCCGAACGGGGTGCGCTGCGCCACATAGGCGGCGATCAACGCCAGCACCACGAGGATGATGACCGACACCGGAAGGCCGAACACGGTGCCCGAGCCGATGAGGGGATAGCCCTGGTTGCCCAGTTCGGGCTTGCCCACCAGGTTGGAGAAGGTGGCGCCCCCCGACAGCAGCAGCGCCGCGCCCCGCGCCACATAGAGCATGCCGAGCGTGGCGATGAAGGGCGCCACGCCCAGCTTGGTTATCAGCAGGCCGTTGACCGCACCGATCAGCGTGCCCACCAGCAGCACGATGAGGATCGTCTCGATGACGTTGGGGTAGATCACGACGCCCAGCAGCGGCAGCGGCACGCCGTGGACGATGAGCGCGCCCGCCACCATGCCGGTGAGCCCGACGATGGAGCCGACCGACAGGTCGATGCCGGCCGTGACGATCACATAAGTCATGCCGATGGCGAGAATGGCGTTGATCGCCACGTGCTTGGAGATGATCACCGCATTGGCGACCGAGACGAAGTTCGGCGCCATCATGGCGAAGAACAGGGTGACCGCGATGAGCGCGATGAAGGTGCGCAGCTTGAGCAGGAGCAGCAGGGCGCCGGCATTGCCGCCGGCAGTCGTGGCAGTCGTCGAAGTGGCGGTGGTCATCGGGATGCTCCTTCAGGCGAAAGCGGGTTCATCGAGCTTGCGGGTGGAGGCGCGCACCAGCGCCTCGTCGGTGGCCTCGTCGGCGCGGAAATCGGCGGTGATGCGGCCATAGGCCATCACCAGGATGCGGTCGGCGACCGCATGCGTCTCCTTGAGGTCGGAGGTGGTGTAGACGATGGCGAGGCCCGCATCGGCCAGGTCCCGCATGGTGGAGAACACCTCGGCCTTGGCGCCGATATCGATGCCGCGGCTCGGCTCGTCCAGCAGCAGCACGCGCGGCTGCGTCAGCAGCGACTTGCCGATGACCACCTTTTGCTGGTTGCCGCCCGAGAGCGAGGTGATCGGGGCGTCCGGCCCGGTGGTCTTGATGCGCAATTGCCGGATGACGTCGCGCAGCAGCGGCGCCTCGGCGGCCTTCGAGATGGAGAAAAACCGCGTAAAGCGCCGCAGGCTCGCCAGCCCCAGATTGCCGCCCACCGACAGGTTCTGCACCAGCCCGTCGCGCTGCCGGTCCTCGGGCACCAGCAGCAGGCCGGCGTGCATGCGGTGCGCCACCGAATGGCGGGAGAGCTCCTCGCCGTCGAGCCGGATCGAGCCGCTGGCCGCCTTGCGCAGGCCGTAAAGGCTTTCGAACAGCTCCGTCCGCCCGGCCCCCAGCAGGCCGTAGATGGCGGTGATCTCGCCGGTGCGGAAGGACACCGAAACGTCGTCCAGCGCCAGCCCGCTGCCGCGCCCCGGCAGGCTCACATGCTCGACTTCCAGCAGCACCGGGCCGGGCGCCGCCGCCGGCGGGCGTTTCGCGACGATTTCGGCGGCGCCCAGCATCTTTTCGATGATCCAGGGCATCGAGATGCCGGCGCGCGGCGCCGTCGCCGCCAGCCGGCCATCGCGCAGCACGGTGAAATAGTCGCCGATGCGGATCAGCTCCTCCAGCCGGTGCGAAATGTAGATGATGGCGACGCCCGCGCGCTTGAGGTCTTCCACCACCTTGAACAGCACCTCCACCTCGGAGGCCGACAGGGCCGAAGTGGGCTCGTCCATGATGAGGATGCGCGCGTCTTCCGCCAGCGCCTTGACGATCTCGACGATCTGCTGCTCGCCGATCATCAGCTCGCCCACCAGCGCGTCCGGATCGATATCGCGCTCCAGCCGGGCCAGCAGTTCGGCCGCCCGCCGCCGCTGTGCCGCGCGGTCGATGTGAAAGCCGGCGCGGGTGATGTCGCGGCCCAGGAAGATGTTTTCGGTGACGGTGAGGTTGGGGCAGAGATTGAGTTCCTGGAAGACGATGCCGATGCCCTGGCGCGCCGCGTCGCGCACCGACGAAAAGCTCACTGTCTCGCCGCCCATGGTGATGCTGCCCAGCGTCGGCCGCTCCACCCCGGCGAGAATTTTCATCAGCGTCGACTTGCCGGCGCCGTTCTCGCCGATCAGCACGTTGACGGCGCCGGCGTGCACGTCGAAATCGACCTCCTGCAACGCCGTGGTGCCGGGAAACACCTTGGTGATCCCGCGGGCGCTGAGCACGATGTCGCTCATGGCAGCACCTCGAGCGTGACCGGCGTGACGAGGATGGCGTCCGACCCCGTGCTGACACCGATGGCGCCGGTGAAGCGGACCGTATCGCCCACCGCGACGGCGTCGGCGGCGCTCGAAAAACCAGCCAGCGCGGCGGCCGTCAGCGCCTTGCCTGCATTGGCGTATTCGAGCTGGTTGACGAAATCCTTGAACGCCACGAAGGGCAGCGCGTCGCGCACCGCATTGCCCCGGATCACCGGGCCGATCTGCAACACCACCGGCTCGGCGAGGCCCTCGACCGCCACTTCCAGCGTGCCGGCGCGCGATTGCGTATGCTTGGCCGTCACCGTGCCGCTGCCGCTGACCACGAAACTCCAGGGCGAGCCTTCGCCCGCCCGATAGCCGAACTGCGCGCCCGCCGCCGCCAGATCTGCGCCGATGGCGGGGATGACCTCGCTGGCCGGCCGCGCCGCTTCGGCAAAATAGGGCAGCGCCCGCTCGTCCCACAGGCCCGCCGCATAGGCCGCCCCGTCGAACCCCGCCGGCGCCTCCTGCTCGGCGATGGGCACGATCTTGCAACCGGCGAGCGGCAGGGCAACGACCATGGCCAGGGCGACAAAGCAGGCGCGGCGCGTGGCGATCATGGGCTTCCTCCGTTCGCTTCGTCGACCATTCCGGTTCGTTGCGATTATTTTCGATTTAGCTTTGTGCCGCAGCCACCTTACCGCTGTCAATGCGGCAAACGCGAGGTTTTACCCACAATGCATTCCGCAGAAATCAAAAATTTTCGACTGGCACGGGCACTCGCGTTGCCCGCGCCGACGCTCATAGAGCCGGAGATTCGGGATAGAATTGCCGGGCCATGTCGACAAACCGACGCACCGTCAGCTTCTGGTCGTCGGTGGTCTGGCGGCGACGCGGTTACAGGTCGTAGGCGACGCGGAAGCCGGCGTTGCTGGCGGCGCTGTCGGGGGAGAGCGCCATGCGCGCCGCGATGCGGTAGCGGTAGCAATAGGAGATGTGGCAGAGGAACGAGCCGCCCTTGAGCACCTTGTCGGCGTTGGCGAGGGCTGCGGCGTTGCGCTGGCGTGCCTGCATGGAGAGCGAGCGGACCCGAAACGGGTCGTGCGTCCATTCCCAGACATTGCCGGCCATGTTGTAGAAGCCGAGCGGGTTGGGCTCGAAGCTGCGGGCCGGCGCGGTGCGCGCATAGCCGTCGGCCAGCGTGTTGCGATGGGGAAAACTGCCCTGCCAGATATTGGCGAGGATGGTGTCGTCGTCGGGCTCCTGCTCGCCCCAGGGAAAGCGGCGGCGCGACGCGCCGGCCCGCGCCGCGTGCTCCCATTCGGCCTCGGTCGGCAGGCGCCCGCCCACCCAGGCGGCAAAGGCGTTGGCGTCGGCCCAGGAAACCTGCGTCACCGGATGGTCGAGCCGCGCCTCGATCGAACTGCCCGGCCCCTCCGGCGCGCGCCAGCAGGCGCCTTCGACCCGGTGCCACCAGGGCAGCGCGCTGCCGGCGGCCGCGGCGGCGTCGAGATGTTGCCGATCGCCGAAAAAGACCGCCGTCCAGCCGAAACGCTCTGCCTCGGTGACATAGCCGGTGGCGGCGACGAATTCGGCAAAGCGCGCCACCGTGACGGTTTCCGCCTCGAGGCCGAAATCGGCGAGGATCACGGCGCGCTCGGGGCCTTCGCCGTCCTGGGGGATTTCGGGGGCGTGCGTGCCGACAAAGCTCCTGCCGCCCGTGACCCGGATCACGCCCTGCGCCGCCCCGCGCCCGTTGCCGCCGGGCGGCGAGGGCGTCGTATCGGCGGGAGAAGTTTCGCCGCGTTCAGGGCGCGACGGCGCGCAGCAGCTGCTCATGATCGGTCCTGGTCATCTGGTTCGGGTTTTGCCGAAAATCCTGTCTCCGTCTAGCCGGCATTCTTCGTCGCGAAAAGCCTAGGCCGCCGGCAGCGCGATGCCATCCTCGCCAAAGCGGTGCACCGGCCCGTTGGGGCCGAAGGCGATCCGCTCCCCCTGCCCGATGGCGGCCTTGCCGTCCAGCCGCGCGGTGAGCGTGTCGCCCTGGTCCAGGCCGACATAGGCAAAAGTGTCCGATCCCAGCCGCTCGACATGGGTGACGGTGCCGCTCCAGGGGCCGTCGGCCGCCGGCGCCAGATGCTCGGGGCGCACGCCGATGCGCGGCACACCGAATTGCTGCGCATAGCCGCCGCCGAAAAAATTCATCCGGGGCGAGCCGATGAAGCCGGCGACGAACGCGGTGCGCGGCGTATCGTAAAGCGCCAGCGGCGAGCCGACCTGTTCCACCACGCCGTCGCGCATCACCACGATCTTGTCGGCCATGGTCATGGCTTCCACCTGGTCGTGGGTGACGTAGATCATGGTGGTCTGCGGCAATTGCACCTTGAGGGCGGAAATCTCCAAACGCATCTGCACGCGCAGCGCCGCGTCGAGATTGCTGAGCGGCTCGTCGAACAGAAACACCTTCGGGTCGCGCACGATGGCGCGGCCGATGGCGACGCGCTGCCGCTGCCCGCCGCTCAGGGCCTTCGGGTAGCGTTCCAGGTAATCGGTCAGCTGCAGCTTTTCCGCCACCTGCTGCACGCGCTGGCGCTGCTCGCGCTTCGGCACGCCGGCGATGCGCAGGGCGTAGGCGATGTTCTGGAACACCGTCATGTGCGGATAAAGCGCGTAGCTCTGGAACACCATGGCGATGCCGCGATGGGCCGGCGGCACGTCGTTCATCACCACGCCATCGATGAGGATGTCGCCGCCCGACACCGATTCCAGCCCGGAGATGCAGCGCAGCAAGGTGGATTTGCCGCAGCCGGAGGGGCCGACGAAGACCACGAACTCCCCCGAGTCGATCTGCAGGTTGATATCCTTGAGCACCGACACGGCGCCGTACTGCTTGAAGAGGTTTTCGATCCGAATAGCTGACATGGCACTCTCTCGGGGGCAAAAATCCGGGGGGCGTCGACCCGGTTCAGGGAACCCCGCCGGCCGGCAGGGTTTCGGGCCGCCGGCCCAGGCGAGTATGGGAGAAATCGGCCGCGCCCGCCACCGGCAGGCCGAGCCGTTCGTACTGGCTGGGTGGCGCCTCGTTGCGCCGCATCAGCTCCAGCATCAGGTTGATCATGCGCAGCTCGATAGCCGGATCGGCCAGCGGCCGCTCCTGGCCCGGGTCGGTTTCGAGGTCGAACAGCAGCGTTTCCAGCACGGTGGCGCTCGACCGGCCGACTGGCTCGCCCGCCATGCGCAGCACCGGCGTGCCCTTGGTGAAGGAAAAGCCGGGCACCAGTTCGGTGTCGCGCAATTCGTCGGGGGTGAACTGCCAGCGCATATGGGTGGGCATCAGCGTGTGCTCGAGCAAGGGGCGGTTCGCGGCGGCGTCGCGCGGCGCCCGCATATAGACGTAGCGCCCGTCGGTCACGTTCACATGCATGCCGAAGGCGCCGAAGAGACCGGCTTGCCGCACCGGCTTGTCGTGCGCAACGGTGTCGCCGAGCGGCTGGCCTTCCATGTGGGGGGTGGGCTGCAAGCCGAAATAATCCAGCAGCGTCGGGGCGAAGTCGATGGTCTGCACCAGCGCCTCGCGGCGCTCGCCGCGGATTTTCGTGCGCGGATCCCAGATGAAGAGCGGCGTATGGATGTTCTCGTTGAACCAGGGCTGCACCATCTTGGCCCACCAGCCGTGCTCGCCCAGCAGGAAGCCGTGATCGGTGCAGACGATCAGCATGGTGTCGTCCCAGAGGGAAAGCTCGTCCATGACGTCCATGATGCGGCCCAGCGAGGCGTCGCACATGGTCAGCAGCGCCGCGTAGCGATCGCGGACGTGCTGCACGGTCTCGACCGATTCCGTCACGCGGCCATAGTCCGGCCAGTCGAGCTCGGGGCCGTTATAGGCGCTGGGATAATGCGCCTGGTGCCGCTCATAGCTGAAAAAGGGCTCGTGCGGGTCAAAAGTCTCGACCTGGACGAACCAGCCATCGCGCTCGGCATTGGTGCGCACGAACTCCACGCCCGCATCGAAGACGCGCGTCTGTGGATGGTCGGCTTCGTCGGCGAGGTATTGCCGGTTGATCCCGTCCTGCCGGCGGATGGCCATGTTCGGATCGCCGTGCAGCGCCTCGTCGCGCGTCGGCACGTGGCCCTTCCAGCGGTCCCCCTCCTGCCCCCGGAAGAATTCATAGGAGTCGAAGCGGTTATGATAGGTCGAGCCGCCATCCTCCCAATAGTGCTGGTGGTCGGTGATCATGTGCGTGTAGACGCCGGCCTTGCGCAGGATTTCGGGCGCGGAATCGTCGAACGGCTCCAGCGGCCCCCAGGAGCGATGCAGGAAATTGTAGCGCCCCGTGTGCAGTTCGCGGCGCGCCGGCATGCACGGCATGCTGCCGGCGTAGCAATTGTCGAAGGTGACGGCGCGCTCGGCCAGGCGCTGGAAATTGGGGGCATGCACCCAGTCGCAGCCATAGGGCGGCAGAAACCGCCGGTTGAGGCTGTCGAACATGACCATGATGGCTTTCATAGCTCTTCTATTCCCTGTCGCGGCCCGGTCCCGGCGCTGGCCGTGAACGCGCGCGCTTTATTGCAGCCGGCCGCCCCGCGAGGCGCCGGCGGTTCATTTGAGGGCGCCCGAGAGCGCACCGTCCTGGAAAAATCGCTGGATCAGCAGGAACAGGATGACGATGGGCACGCTGATGCTGAGCACCGCCGCCATCAGCAGGTTCCATTGGGTGGAGTTCTCCTGGAAGAACACCGTCAGCCCCAGTTGCAGGGTCCGCATGTCGTTGGAATAGGTGACCACCAGCGGCCAGACGAAATCGTTCCAGGCGGACTGGAAGGCGAAGACGCCGACGACCGCCACGGCGGGCTTCACCAGCGGCGTATAGATCTCGAAGAAGATGCGGAATTCGCTGGCGCCGTCCATGCGGGCCGCGTCGCCCAGCTCCGCGGGCAGCGACAGGTAGAACTGGCGCATCAGGAAGATCGCCAGCGCGCTCACCACATGCGGCACCATCAGCCCCGGCAGCGTGTTGAGCAGTCCCTGCCCGCCATTGCCGAAAAGATCGTTGCCGCCGACCAGCGGCACGTTGGAGACCATGACGAAGAGCGGCACCAGCGACACTTCGGGCGGCACCACCAGCAGCGCGATCAGCAGCAGCATCATCAGGTTGCGCCCGCGCACCGGCAGCATGGCGAGGGCATAGCCGGCCGCGCAGGACAGCAGTACCTGGGTGACGGTGCAGGTCACGGCGACGACGAGGCTGTTGCCGAAAAAGCGCAGGAAATCGGCGCTGAGAAACGCGTCGACGAAGTTGGAAAATTCCGGGCGGGACGGCATGGCGCCGATCCACTCGCCATTGGGGGTAAGCGCCACCATCAGCGTATAGGCCATGGGCACGGCGTAAAGCGCGGTGATCAGCAGCGCCACGGCGTGCAGCAGCGCCGCCGAGGTCAGTTTCGGGTTAAGGCGGCGGCTGGCCGGCCGGACCGTGGCGGGGGCGCTTACGGGCATCAGACCTGTCTCCTCGGCCGAAGGACGAGACGCAGCAGCAGCGACAGCACCACCACCAGCAGGAACAGCATGACCGCCATGGCGCAGGCCTTGCCGATGCTGAGGTTGGTGAAAGCCTCGTCATACATGAGATAGACGATGGTGCGGGTGGCGTTGACCGGCCCGCCGCGCGTCATCACGTAGGATTGGGTGAACATCTGCAGCGCGCCCAGGAACCAGGTGATGGCCACGAAGGCGACGACGCCGCGAATGGTGGGCAGGCTGATGGTCCAGAAGCGCTGCGCCGCGTTGGCGCCGTCCATCTTCGCGGCTTCCAGCAGGTCCGAGGGCACCGATTTCAGCGCGGCCAGCACGATGATCATGAAGTAGCCGAGGTTGCGCCACATGCTCATCACCACGATGGAGGGCATGGCCCAGTCCGGATCGGAAAGGAAGTAGATCGGACCCCAGTCGATCTTTTCCAGCATGGCGTTGATCGGCCCCACCGCCGGGTCGAGCAGCAGGTTCCACACCAGCGCCACCACCACATAGGACGCCGCCTGCGGCAGGTAGACGATGGTGCGCATGACCGGGCCGCCGAACAGATAGCCGTTGAACAGCGCCGCCACGAGGACGACCACGACGATGCCGACGCCGACCTGGCTGACCGCGAAGGACAGCGTGTTGCGCAAGGCTTCCCAGAACACCGGGTCGCGCACGATGGCGATGTAATTGGCCAGCCCCACCCATTGGGGCGGCGCCAGCAGCGTGTAGTTGGTGAGGCTGAAATAGAAGGCGAGAACCAGCGGCACCACCGACGTCAGGACGATGGCGAGCACCGCCGGCGCCAGCAGGGTTTCCCCCGCCACGCGCTGGCGCCGTTCCAGATCGTGGGCCCGCCGGGGCAGCGCAAGCGAATGCGCCCCCGGCCGGGCCTCGATGACCGCGGTCGTCTCAGGCTGCATTGATCTCGTCGATCTTCTTGTCGAGTTCGGCAAGAATTCCAGCCTCGTCGCCGCTCTGGCGCACGGCCGCCTGCATGGCGATGTTGACCTGCTGCTGGATCTGCAACAGGTTCGGCGCCGTCGGCAGGGCGCCGGCATATTGGGTCGCCTCGACGAAGCCGCGGTCGACATTGGCGAGGAACGCCGCGTCGTCCATGTCGGTGCGGGCCGGCAGGCCGCCCCAGAGCTCGGCGATCTTTTCCGATTGCTGCCGCGAAGTCATGAACGAGAGCAGTTCCCACGCGCCGTCCGGGTCCTGCGTATTGGCGCCGATGCCCAGCTTGTTGATCCAGGCGATCGTCCGGGGCGTACCGCCGGCATCGGCCGAGAGGGGCTTTCCGGCCACGATATGCTGCTGCACTTCCGGCGCGTTCTGCGCCGCGTTCTGGGATTCGTTGGCGCTGTTATAGGCCATCGCGGCGCGCCCCTGCACCAGCGGCCGCGGCCCGGTGCCCTGGTAGACCAGGTTGGGGTTGGCGAGGCCTTCGGCAAAAAACGACACCAGGTATTTCAGCGCCCGGACGCCCGCCTCGTTGCCCAGCACCGACTTGCCGCTCTCGTCGAAGAAGCGGCCATCGGCCTGGTAGAGCATCTGCGAAAACGTCTGCATGAGCCCCACGGAGGTGTCCTGTCCCGAAAAGAACGGCGCATCGAGCGGCCCGCCCTCCTTCTTGGAGAGTTTTACCGCCAGCGCCTTGTAGGCGTCCCAGTCGGTCGGCAGGGCATCTTTCCCGACGTCCACCTGTTCGAGGATGTCGGCGCGATAGACGGCCGTGCGCACGTCCGCATAGATCGGCAGCGCGTAGGAATGGCCGTCATAGGTGCCGTCCTCGAGCATGGCGGGGTAGAATTTATCGGTATCATCCCAGGCGGCGAGACGGTCGTCGATGGGCAGGAAGGCGCCGCGCGACGCCAGCGCCGGGGTCATCACCTGCCCCATCATGGTCACGTCGGCCATGGTGCCGCTGGCCGCCGAGGTCAGCAGGCGCTGGAAGGCGGAGCCCCAGTCCGACTGCCGCAGCTCGACGTCGTAACCGGTTTGCGTGCGGAATTCCGCCAGCGCCGCCTTGACCCATTCGGTCGCCTTCTGATCCGGCCCGAGCACCATGATCGACAGGAACTTGTTCTGCGCCAGGATGGCCGGCGCGTGCAGGCCGGCGGCAAGGCCCACCGCGCTGGCCGCGGCTCCCTTCAGCACCGAACGGCGGCTGATTTTCGTCGTCTTCATGGACATGGCTTTCCTCCCTTATGTGTCGCAAGCGCCGCCATCGGCCCGGTTTTTTCCTGCGCCGCCGCCGCCTCTGCGGCCGGTCGGGGCACGGCGAAAAACCGCGGGCTGGCGCGCGGCGCTTCGTTTCCTCCACCGGGCAGCCTAGCGAGGCCGGATCATAAGCGATAATAGAAATCACTACAGTGTCGATTTCTTTTGGTTATGACCCATGCGCCTGCTGGTTTCCCGTCATCTGGAAAATTTCCTTATCCTCTACGAGGTCCGCAACATGCGCGTGGCGGCCGAGCGCAAGGGGATCACGCAGCCGGCCCTGACCAAGAGCCTCAAGACGCTGGAAGACGAGGTCGGCGGCGATTTGTTTAAGCGCACGACCAAGGGGCTGGAGCCGACCGAGGCGGGCGAAGCGCTCTATCGCTACGCCCACGCCATCGACCAGGAAGCGCGCTTCGCCACCCTCGATATCCAGCGCTCGGCCATCGAAACCAAGGGCCTGCTGCGCATGGGGGTGGGGCCGGCGCTCGCCGTCAGCGCCCTGCCCATGGTGCTGGTGGATTTCTACGGCAATTTCCCCAATGTGCAGGTGAGCGTCGAGACCGGCATCACCAGCCGCCTCATCGAGCAGGTCATCGACGGCGACGTGGACGTGATGATCAGCGCCCGCCCGCAGCGCGAGCTGCCCGACCATTTCACCGCCGTGCACCTGTTCAGCAACCGCATGGTGGCGGTGTGCCGCAAAGGCCATCCGCTGCTGCGCCTCGGGCGGGCGAGCATCGAGCAATTGTGCCGCTATCGCCGGATCGGCTTTCTCGACGATCACGATTTCGACGTGCACGCCCGCAAGATCTACGGCAAGCGGGTGGAGGAAATGACCGCGGCGATGCGCACCAACAGCACCTCGGTGATGCTGCACGTGCTGGCGGCGACCGATCATTTCGCCATCGTCAACGAGGTGATGCTGCCCGCCGCCATGAACCAGGGCCTGACGCCCATCCCGCTCGACGACCCGCTCTGGGTCATCCACATCGAACTGATCTGCAAGCTCGCCTTCATTGATTCCCGCCCGATAAAAGCCCTGCTGCGCGCCTGGGGCCGCCAGCACGCCCTCATGAGCCCGGCGGCTGCGGCCGCGGAGTGAGCGGTGACGCCCACACACACCGGGCCGCTTGTCCCTCTCCCCTCGTGGGAGAGGGACAGCTTTTCTGCGTCCAGCAGAAAAGCAGGGTGAGGGGGTCTCTCCGCGAACGCGGTGCCCATGGCCAGATCAGGGCCATTCGGCGCAGCGCTCGGGCGGCTCAAACCCCTCATCCGTCTCGGCCTCGCGGCCGATCCACCTTCTCCCACAAGGGGAGAAGGAAGGACGGTGGTTTGGGCTGCCCCGTGGCTCCGGTGTCCCGCTACCGATCGGTCGTGAGCATGACCTTGCCCACGTGGCTTCCTTTTTCCAGATAGGCATGGGCGGCAGCGGCTTCGGTGAGGGGGAAGGTGGCGTCGATGACCGGGGCGATGCTGCCGGCGGCCAGCAGGGGCCAGACGCGCGCTTCCAGCGCCGCGGCGATGGCGGCCTTGAAGGCGACCGGGCGAGCGCGCAGGGTGGAGCCGGTATGGGTCAGCCGCTTGGTCATCAGCAGCCGCGTATCGACCTGGGCCTTGAACCCCCGCAGCCCGGCGATCTGCACGATGCGCCCCTCGACCGCCGCCGCCTCGTAATTGCGCGTCACGTAGTCGCCGCCCACCATGTCGAGAATGAGGTCGGCACCCTGCCCCGCGGTGAACGCGGCGACCGCCGCGACGAAATCGTCCCGCGCGTAGTTGACCGCCAGGTCGGCGCCGAGGCGCAGGCAGGCCGCGCATTTCTCGTCCGTGCCTGCCGTCGCCACGACGCGGGCGCCGAACGCCTTGCCCAGCTGGATCGCCACCGTGCCGATGCCGCTGGCGCCGCCATGCACCAGCAGGCATTCCTCCGGCTGCAAGCCGCCGCGCCCGAACACATTGCTCCAGACGGTGAAGAAGGTTTCGGGCAGTGCCGCCGCCGCGACGAGGCCCATATCGCCGGGCACCGGCAAGGCGTTCGAGCCGTGCACGACGCCGTATTCGGCGTAGCCGCCGCCCGGCAGCAGCGCCGTGACCCGGTCGCCGAGGCGCCAGCGCGGCGTCGCTTCGCCCAGCGCCACCACCTCGCCCGCGATCTCCAGCCCCGGAATATCGGGAGCGCCCGGCGGCGGCGGATAATGGCCCTGCCGCTGCACCAGGTCGGGCCGGTTGACGCCGGCCGCCGCGATCCTCACGAGGACCTCGCCCGGCCCGGGTCGCGGCACGGGGCGCAGTATCGTCTTCAGTACGCCCGGCCCGCCGAAGCCGGCGATCTCGACCGCCCGCATGTTGTCGGGCAAAGCGGTTTCAGCAGCGGCCATGGCGATTTCCTCTCTCAAAAAAATGCGTAATATGGGGGCACCCCAAGGAGGATAGGGGAGCGCCATTCCTTGCTCCAACGCAAAGTCCGGCCAATTGTAACGCCCTATCTTCGGGCAGCCAGAACAATATCATCACGGAGCTCTTTGCTATGTCAGCGTACATCGAGACGAAGCCGCCCCGATCATGGCGGAAAGCTTTGCGTCACCTGGCCGCCCTGCTCGCGGTCGGCGCCTTGTTCGCCACCGCCGCCACGGCCCAGGAGCACCAGCACGGTGCGGCCGATACGGCCGGGCAGGCGCAGGTCGCCGATGCGGCAGCCGCCGCCGGGGCCACCAGCGCGGTCAGCTATCATAACGCCACCATCTTCACGCTGCGCACCGGCATCGCCGAAGGCCGCATGGTCTATATCGGCGTCGGCGGCGACATCGACGGCCAGGTCAATCCGACGCTGATGGTGCACGAGGGCGAGCTGGTCCAGATCAACCTCATCAACGGCGAAGGCGCCGAGCATGACATCGTGCTCGACCAGTACGCGGCCCGCTCGTCCATCGTCATGGGCAAGAACGCGTCCTCGACCTTCTCCTTCATCGCCAACAAGGTGGGCGAGTTCGCCTATTTCTGCTCCCTGCCCGGCCACCGTGCCGCCGGCATGGAGGGGCTGATCCACGTCATGCCCGGCTCGCGCGCCGACATGGAGACCGACGCGGCCGATATCGTGCGCGACCCCGCCGACCTGCCCGGACCGATCCCGCAGCGCGGACCGCAGGTGGTACGCGTCGAGATGGAAACGGTGGAACTGACCGGCCGGCTCGATGACGGCACCACCTATGTCTACTGGACGTTCGACCGCAAGGTTCCGGGCCCGATGCTGCGGGCCCGCGTCGGCGACACCATCGAGCTGCACATCAAGAATGCCGCCGACAGCGTCATGATGCACTCGGTGGACTTCCACGCGGCGACCGGCCCGGGCGGCGGCGCCGACTTCACCCAGATCGCACCGGGTGAAGAGGCGATCCTCAGCTTCAAGGTGCTGAAACCCGGCGTCTATGTCTATCACTGCGCGACGCCGAGCGTGGCCCACCACATCACCAGCGGCATGTACGGGCTGATCGTGGTCGAGCCCGAAGGCGGCCTGCCGCAGGTCGACCGCGAGTTCTACGTCATGCAAGGCGAGCTCTACACGGTCGAACCGTTCGGCACTAAGGGCGAGCTGGAGATGGACTACGACAAGCTGATCTCCGAGAACCCGGAATATTTCCTGTTCAACGGCTCGGTCGGCGCCCTGACCAAGACCCACCCGCTCTATGCCAATATCGGCGAGACGGTCCGCATCTTCTTCGGCGTGGGTGGCCCGAACTTCACCTCGTCCTTCCACGTGATCGGCGAGATCTTCGACAACGTCTATTCGATGGGCAGCCTGACCTCGCCCCCGATCACCGGCGTGCAGACCGTCACCGTGCCGCCGGGCGGCGCTACCGTCGTCGACTTCAAGATCGATCGCGGCGGCCACTACGTGCTGGTCGACCACGCCCTGTCGCGGGCGGAGCGCGGCCTAGCCGGCTACCTGATCGTCGATGGTCCGGAGGAAGACGACATCATGCACCTGGGGCCGGCCGAGTAATCGAGCCGCATCCCTGCCCGAACCCGTTGCCGCCCGGTCATCCCGGGCGGCAATTTTTTTGCCAGGAACGGCCGCGGGGCCCGGGCGTTGGGCGATGAGGAGGCTGCCATGGCGACATTCAAGATAGGCGACCACGTGCAATGGAATTCCGAAGCCGGTCGCGTCTCGGGCAGGATCATCAAGATCCACACCGCCGATTTTTCCTACAAGGGCCACCCCCGCCACGCCTCGGCGGCGGCGCCGCAATACGAAATCAAGAGCGACAAGACCGACCACATCGCCGCCCACAAGGAGACGGCGCTGCAAAAACTGTGAGGCGCGGCGGCTAGGCCCGTTCCAATGCCACCGCGATGCCCTGGCCGACGCCGATGCACATGGTGGCCAGCGCCCGCCTTCCGCCGGTGAGCGCCAGTTCGAGCGCGGCGGTGCCGGTGATGCGGGCGCCCGACATGCCGAGCGGATGGCCCAGCGCAATGGCGCCGCCATTGGGATTGACCCGCGCGTCGTCCTCGGCCACGCCCAGTTCGCGCAATACCGCGATGCCCTGGCTGGCAAAGGCCTCGTTGAGCTCGATGACGTCGAACGCGGCAAGCTCGAGCCCCAGCCGCGCCAGCAGTTTTTGGGTAGCCGGCGCCGGCCCCATGCCCATGATGCGCGGCGGCACGCCGGCCGTGGCGCCCCCCAGGATGCGGGCCAGCGGGGTGAGGCCATGTTTTTTCGCTGCCGCTTCGGAGGCGATAATGAGCGCGGCGGCGCCGTCGTTGACGCCCGAGGCGTTGCCGGCGGTGACGCTGCCGTCAGGAAAGAGCGGCCGCAGCCGGGCCAGCGCGTCCAGCGTCGTTCCCGAGCGCGGATGCTCGTCGCGCGCGACCACGAGGGGATCGCCCTTTTTCTGCGCGATCGTCACCGGCACGATTTCGCGCGCCAGCCTGCCGTTCTCCTCTGCATCGGCGGCCTTTTGCTGGCTGCGCAGGGCGAAGGCATCCTGCGCCGCGCGGTCGACCGAAAATTCGCGCGCCACGTTCTCGCCGGTCTCGGGCATGGAATCGACGCCGTATTGCGCCTTGAGGCGCGGATTGACGAAGCGCCAGCCGATGGTGGTGTCGTAAATCTCGGCCCGGCGGGAAAACGCCGTCTCGGCCTTGGGCATGACGAAGGGGGCGCGGCTCATCGATTCCGTGCCGCCGGCGAGCAGCAGCTCCGCCTCGCCCGCCCGGATGGCGCGGGCCGCAGTGACGATGGCGTCCATGCCCGAGCCGCAGAGGCGATTGATGGTGGTGCCGGTGACCGTAACTGGCAGGCCCGCCAGCAACAGGCTCATGCGGGCGACGTTGCGATTGTCCTCGCCCGCCTGGTTGGCATTGCCGAAAATGACGTCGTCCACCGCCGCCCAGTCGACGCCTGGATGCGCGTCCAGCAGCGCCTTGAGCGCGACGGCGCCCAGATCGTCGGGCCGCACCGGGGCGAGCGCGCCGCCGAAACGGCCGATGGGGGTGCGCTTATAGGCGCAGATAAAGGCCTCGGCCATGCTCACAACTCCGGAACGACAAGATCGGCGATAGTGCCGGGCGCGACCAGTTGCGCGCCGGTCACCGCCTGCAGTTCGGCAAGGCTGAGGCCGGGCAGCTTTTCGCGCACGACGAAGCGGGCCTCCTCGATGTCGATGACCGCGAGGCTGGTATAGACGCGGGTGACGCAGCCCACCCCGGTCAGCGGCAGGGTGCAGCGCTCGACCAGCTTGGGCCGGCCGTCCTTCGTCACGTGGTCGGTGATGACCGCGACGCGCCTGGCGCCGTGCACCAGATCCATGGCCCCGCCCACCGCCGGCACGCCCTTCGGGCCGGTCGACCAATTGGCTAGGTCGCCGTTCTCCGCCACTTCGTAGGTTCCGAGGATGGCAACGTCGAGATGGCCGCCGCGCACCATGGCAAAACTGTCGGCGTGGTGGAAAAAGGCGGCGCCGGGCCGCAGCGTCACCGCGCGCTTTCCGGCATTGATGAGGTCCCAATCCTCCTCGCCGGGGGGCGGCGCCTCGCCGAAATCGAGAATGCCGTTTTCGGTGTGGAAGATGGCCCGCCGGCCGGGCGGCTGGAATTTCGCCACCATTTCGGGAAAGCCAATGCCGAGGTTGACATAGGCGCCGTCGGCGATGTCCTGCGCGGCGCGCCAGGCGATCTGCGCGTTGGAAAGCTTTGCGGACATCAGTAGGCCTCTCCGGCGCGGATCAGCGCTTCTTCCTGTTGCGGGTCCGGCACCGCAATGACGCGGTCGACGAAAATGCCGGGGGTGACGACCTGCTCGGGGTCGATGCCGCCCGGCTCGACCACGTGGCTCGCCTGCACGATGGTGAGCGCCGCCGCGGCGGCCATCAGCGGCGAAAAATTGCGGGCCGCGGCGCGGAAGGTCAGATTGCCGTGCCGGTCGGCCCGCTCCGCCTTGAGCAGCGCCACATCGGCCTTGAGCCAGCGTTCCTGCACATAGGAGCGCCCCTCGAACGTCTCCACCGGCTTGCCCTTTGCCAGTTCGGTGCCAAAGCTGGTGGGCGTATAGAAGGCCGGGATGCCGGCACCGCCGGCGCGGATGCGCTCGGCCAGCGTGCCCTGCGGCACCAGTTCCAGCGCGATCTCGCCGGCAAGGTATTTTTCGGTGAAGGCGCGCGGATCCGAGGAGCGCGGGAACGAGCAGATCATTTTCGCCACCATGCCGGCGTCGATCATGGCGGCGATGCCGACGCGGCCATTGCCGGCATTATTATTGACGAGCGTCAGGTTTTTCGGGCTGCCCGTCTGCCGGAAGCGGTCGATCAGCGCGTGAATGAGTTCCACCGGCGCGCCGGCGCCGCCAAAACCGCCGACCATGATGGTCATGCCGTCCTCGATGCCGGCCAGCGCCGCGTCCAGCCCCGATACCGTCTTGTCCATGAAAAGCCCTTCCGCCGCGCGTCCCTGCTGCGCTTCGATTATGGCCGGGCCGCCCCTGTCCGCAACGGCATTTGTGCGATATGATGCTTTTGTTTACATATCGCACAAATGGAGCGGCGATGCTGGAGCGCGACATCATGGGCGGGCTGGCCAAGGGGCTGGCGGCCATCGAGACGTTCACCGCCGAACGCCCGCGGCAATCCATTTCCGAGGTTTCCGCGGCTTCGGGGCTCGACCGGGCCACGGCGCGGCGCTGCCTGCTGACGCTGGCGCATCTGGGCTACGCCGACTACGACGGCAAATATTTCACGCTGACGCCGCGCGTGCTGCGGCTGGGCACGGCGTGCCTCGCCACCATGCCGCTGCCGCATCTGGTGCAGCCGCTGCTCGACCGCGTGTCCGACGAACTGGGGGAAAGCTCATCGGTCTCCATCCTCGACGGCGCCGAGATCGTCTATGTGGCGCGGGCGGCGCAGCGCAAGGTGATGTCCATCGCGCTGATGCCCGGCTCGCGCCTGCCCGCCTTCTGCACCTCCATGGGCCGCGTCATGCTGGCCGCCCTCCCCGAGGACGAAGCGGCCGCCACGCTCGACGGCGCCGCGCCGCTGGCCGCGCGCACCCGCTTCACCCGCACCGACAAAGCGGTGCTCAGCGCGGAACTGGCAACAATCCGCCGCCAGGGTTTCGCGCTGGTCGATCAGGAGGTGGAGCTGGGCCTGCGCTCCATCGCGGTGCCGCTTTACGACAGCCGGGGCCGCACCGTGGCGGCGATGAATGTCGGCGTCCCGGCGACGCAGGACGGCGTGGACGAATTGGCGCGGCTCTATCTGCCCCGCCTACTGGCGGCCCAGACAGAACTGCGCGCCACCCTGCGCTGAGCGGCTTTTCGGCTTTCGGGGCATAGCACGCTTTCACCCCACCCACCGTGCTGCCGCCGGGCCTGACCCGGCGGCCGGTGCGAGAGCTCCGGGAGTTGGAAGCAAGGATGGGGGCCACCGGGTCGAGCCCGGTGGCAGCACCGGCGTTATTGCTTGGCAGCGTTGGCGGTGATGACGCTGCGGCCGAAAATGCCGGGGTGGCGCGGCGCCAGGGCGACGACCTTGTAGCCGCGGGCGGTCAGTTCATCGAGGAAGCCGGGCAGCAGCTCCACGGTGCGCTGGTGAATATCGTGGAAGAGGATGATGCCGCTGCCGCGCGCCTGCAGCCGGTCGAGCGTGCGGTCCATGACCGTGCGCGGCGTGTCCTGATAGTAATCCTTGCTGTCGATATCGACGTCGAGCACCACGATGTCGCCTTGCAGCATGCTGGTGCGCAGGAAGCCGGTCTGCGCCAGATAGGGGAAGCGGAAGAAGGGCGAGAGCCCGCCCCCTGCCCCGTCCAGCGCCGTCGCGACGGCCGCCTCGCCGCGGGCGATTTCATCGAGTGCCGCCTGCCGGCCCAGCTTGGAAAGATCGATGTGATCGTAGGTGTGGCTGCCCACCGTATGGCCGCGCAGCGCCACCTGCCGGGCCAGCGCCGGATGCGCCTCGGCCTGCGCGCCCAGCATGAGGAAGGTCGCCTTGACGCCATAGGCGTCGAGCGTATCGAGGATGGCGCCGGTGCGCCCCGGCCGCGGCCCGTCGTCGAACGTCAGCACCACCTCGCGCGGCCGCAGGATGATGTCGGCGGTGCTGGCGACGTCCAGCGTCCGGCCGGCCAGCGCGCCGGGATGAAACAGTCGTGTCGGCATGGGCTGCTCGATGCTCGTTGGCGCCTTGCGGGCGCTGCCGGTGATGGTGGCATCCTGCGCCTTCACCGGGCCGGTGGCGTAATCGTTCTGGCTGACCGGCTTGGCGCAGGCCCCGAGGGCGAGCGAGAGAAGACCGACAGCGGCAAGGGCGCGCAACAACCGCACTGGAGAACCCGCAATAAAGAACTAAGCAGGCCCCACAATTTGCGATTATGGTTAATATTCCCCTCGCGAAACTTTAACGCTTACTTACCGGCGAGCGTTCTGGCTCGCCGCGCCAGCGTATCGAGCGCGCTGAGGAACGCCGAGCGGTCGGCCGGCCGGAAGCCCGGATTATGGCCGGCGATCTCCCCCGTCTCGCGCAAATGCTGCTTGAGGTCGCGCATGGCGAGCGCCATGCCGATGGAGGCCGGGGTGAAGGGTTTTCCGGTAAAGCCCAGCACGTGGCAGCCCTTGTCGATGGCCCGGGCGGCCAGCGGAATATCGGCGGTCAGCACGATGTCGTTGGCGGCGGCGTGCGCGACGATCCAGTCGTCGGCGGCGTCGGCGCCGGCGGGCACCACCACCACCCGCACCAGCGGATCGCGCGACGGCCGGATGCCGCCATTGCTGACGAAGGTGACGACCATCCCCAGCCGCTCGGCCACCCGCCGCGCCTCGTCCTTGACCGGACAGGCGTCGGCGTCGACGTAAATGACGGGTTCAGCCATGCGCGCGGCGCGCCGGACCGGGCCTCAATAGACCACCACGCTGCGGATGGATTCGCCCGCGTGCATCATCTCGAAACCCTTGTTGATGTCCTCGAGCCGCAGCGTGTGGGTGATCATCGGGTCGATCTCGATCTTGCCGTCGAGATACCAGTCGACGATTTTCGGCACGTCCGTCCGCCCCCGCGCGCCGCCGAAGGCGGTGCCCATCCAGGTGCGGCCGGTAACGAGCTGGAACGGCCGGGTGGAAATCTCCTGCCCCGCCGCGGCCACGCCGATGACGACCGACTTGCCCCAGCCGCGATGGCTGGCTTCCAGCGCCTGGCGCATCACCTTGGTGTTGCCGGTGCAATCGAAGGTGTAATCGGCCCCACCGATGGTGTCGCCGCGGCGCTTGGTGAGATTGACGAGGTAGGGAACGATATCCTCGCCGATCTCGCTGGGGTTGACGAAATGGGTCATGCCGAAGCGCTCGCCCCACGCCTTCTTGGCGTTGTTGAGGTCGACGCCGATGATCATGTCGGCGCCCGCCAGCCGCAGGCCCTGGATGACGTTGAGGCCGATGCCGCCCAGCCCGAAGACCACGGCCGTGGCGCCCGCCTCCACCTTGGCGGTGTTGATGACGGCGCCAACGCCGGTGGTGACGCCGCAGCCGACATAGCACACCTTGTCGAAGGCGGCCGCCGGGTCGATTTTCGCCACCGCGATTTCCGGCAGCACGGTGTAATTGGAGAAGGTCGAGCAGCCCATATAGTGGAAGATCGGCTTGCCCTCGAAGGAGAAGCGCGAGGTGCCGTCGGGCATCACCCCCTGCCCCTGCGTGGCGCGGATGGCGGTGCACAGATTGGTCTTGCGGCTGAGGCAGGAGGGACACTCGCGGCATTCGGGCGTATAGAGCGGGATGACGTGGTCGCCCTTTTTCACCGAGGTGACGCCCGGCCCCACATCGACCACGACGCCGGCGCCCTCATGCCCGAGAATGGCGGGGAAAATGCCTTCCGGGTCGGCGCCGCTCAGGGTGAAATCGTCGGTATGGCAGATGCCCGTCGCCTTGATCTCGATCAGCACTTCGCCGGCCTTGGGGCCATCGAGATCGACCTCGACGATTTCCAGCTTCTTGCCGGCCTCGAACGCGACTGCGGCGCGGGTCTTCATGGGGATTCTCCTGGTTGCCGGCAGAAGGTGGCACAGACCCGCGGCGCTGGGCAACTCCCTCAGCCGCCCTGCCCGCCGAGGCTCAGGAGCACGTTGACGGCGGCGGCGAGGATGATGGTGTTGTAGAGGTGGGAAAAGACGGAGTGCACCAGCACCCGGCCGCGCATGCTGTTGCTCGTCACCTTGGTGTCGGACGTCGCCACCGAGGTGCCGATGGCGAACGAGTAATACATGAAGGCGACGCCATCGGGCCGTTCGTCGCCCGGAAACGCCAGCCCGCCGGCCACTTCCCCGTCCGCATCGGCCTCGCCCGGCGCCTGGTAATATTCATAGGCGTAATGCAGGGCGCCCATCGCCTGCACGGTGAACCAGCCGAGCAGGGTCGAGGCGATGGCAAGGCTCACCTGGATCGGGTCGGGGCGGTCGCCGGAGGCCAGCGCCAGGATCAGCGAAGCCACCGAGACGACGACGACCAAGAGCACGATGAAGACGATGCCGCCGGCGGGCGTATCCTCCTCGCGCGCATGGGCTTGCAAATATTCGGGCGTCAGGTGCGGCAGCTTGGCGGCCGTGGTGGCGAGAAACGCCACGAACAGCCCGTTGGCGCCGGCATTGATCGCATATTTCGGCGCCAGCCAGAGGACCAGCAGCAGGCAGAAAAGCCCCGCCGCCAACCCGAAATACAGCGTCGCGTGGCGCGGCATCAGCCGCGAAAGCGCCTCGTTCCGAGGCCCCGATCGACCGCCCATCTCACCCTCTCGGCAGCACCGCCATGCTAACGGTGCTGCCACAAACGGCGTCAGTCGGCAAGGGCGCCGGGGCCGGGACGCGCGCCGGGCGGCACCTTGCCCAGGATGATCATGCCCAGCACCTCGTCCTTGGTGACGTCGCTGGTGCGGGCCTCGCCCACCACCTGGCCGTTCTTCATCACCACCAGCCGGTCGGCCAGGTCGAACACGTCGTGGATGTCGTGGCTGATGAGAAAGATGCCGATGCCTTCCGCCTTGAGCTGCTTGATGAGGTCGCCCACCTGCGCCGTTTCCTGCGGGCCGAGGGCCGCCGTGGGCTCGTCCATGATGAGGATGCGGGCGTTGAACAGGATCGCCCGGGCGATGGCGACCGACTGGCGCTGCCCGCCCGAGAGCGCCTTCACCGGCTCCTTGAAGCGGCGGAAATTGGGGTTGAGGCGCCCCATCACCTCGCGGGCTTTGGATTCCATGGCCGCGTCATCGAGCGTGCCCAGCGGCGTGATCATCTCGCGCCCGAGGAACAAGTTGGCCGCCGCGTCCACATTGTCGGCCACGGCGAGCTGCTGGTAGATGGTCTCGATGCCGTAGGCTTTCGCGTCGCGCGGGTTGTTGATGGTGGCCGCCTCGCCGTCGATGCGGATTTCCCCGGCGTCGCGGCGATAGGCGCCCGACAGGATCTTGATCAGCGTCGATTTGCCCGCGCCGTTGTGGCCGAGCAGGCCGACCACCTCGCCGCGATGCAGGTCGATGGAGGCCTGATCCACCGCGCGGATACCGCCGAACGAGATGGAGATATCGGTCATTTCGACCAATGGCGTGCTGGTGTCCAGCATTGGAGGACTCCTAGTACTTGTTCTGACGGTAGAGCGTGTCCAGCCACACCGCGAAAACCAAAACGATGCCGACCACGATCGACTGCAACGGGCTGTCGAGGCCCATCAGCACCATGCCCGACTGCAACGACTGCATGACCACCGCCCCCAGCAGCGCCCCGGCGATGGTGCCGACCCCGCCGGCCAGCGACGTGCCACCGATCACCGCCGCGGCGATGACGTAGAGCTCGTCCAGCGTGCCCAGCGCGTTGGTCGCGGCGTTGAGGCGGGCCGTGGAGATGGCGGCGGCGATGGCGCAGAGCGCCCCCATGAGCATGAAGATTTTCACCGTCACCCAGCGGGTGTTGATGCCCGCCAGTTCCGCCGCCTCGGGATTGCCGCCCATGGCGTAGATGTAGCGGCCGAAGCGGGTGCGGGTGGAGAGGAACGTCATCACCACGCCCACGCCGATGGCCATGAGCACGGGGATGGCGATGCCGTGCGAGATGAAGAGCCCGCCTTCGGGCACCACGATATCGTGCGCCCGCGCATAATTCTCGGCGATGCGCACCGGCCAGGGATAGGCGTTGGCGATGTACACCGCGCCGATGGTCGCCCCGCAGGCCAGGATCGCCAGCACCGCCTCGGCCCAGATCGGGCGCTGCGGAAACTTGAAGCGCCGCCGCTGCCGCCGGCCAAAGTAAAGCCCCGCGACGATGATGAGGCAGGCGACGCCGCCCACGATCCAGCTCCAGTTGGCGCCGATGGCGCCGGCGGGGCCGCCACCCATCAGCTGGAACGTCGAATCCATCGGCGCCACCGTGCGGCCGGCGGTGACCCACCAGGCGGCACCGCGCCACACCAGATAGCCGCCCAACGTGACGATGAAGGCCGGCACCCGCAGATAGGCGATGATGACGCCCTGCAGCGCGCCGATGCCGGTGCCCACCGCCAGCCCCACCGCCAGCGACAGGATCCAGATCAGCGGGTGGCCGAGCCCGAGCCCCAGCTGCACCGGGAAGAACGAGGTCTGCATGACGCCCATCACCATGCCGACGACGCCCAGGATGGAGCCCACGGACAGATCGATATGGCGGGTGACGATGACGAACACCATGCCGGTGACCATCACCGCCACCGAGGCGGTCTGCACCGACAGGTTCCACAGATTGCGCGGCGTGAGGAACAGGCCGCCCGAGAAGATATTGAAGCCGATCCAGATAACGGCGAGCGCTCCGATCATGCCCAGGAGGCGGGTATCGATTTCCGTCGCGGTAAGGAAGCGCCGGAATGGATTTTGCGCGTGGCTGCTCGGGTGCGCGGGGCTCGACAGGGCTTGCTGTTCGGCCATTGGGGTCTCCCGTGAAAACGGCGCTCCGGCATCGTCGGAGCGCGACCGGTTACGCAAGTGCCGCAGCGCGAACGCCGCGGCACCGGCAACCAGTCTATATCGAGATGGGCTTAGTCACACGCGGCAACTGTGCCGGCGGCGACGCCCTGGCAGACCACGTCCTTGGACACCCAGCCGGCGTCGATGACGACGTCGAGATTGTCCTTGGTGATGGCGACGGGCTCGATGAAGAAGGCGTTCATCTCGACGCCCTTCGGGCCGCCGGCGAAGGGCACGACGCCCGTGACCTCGTTGAGGGCCTTGCCGCCCGCCAGCTCGAGCGCCACTTCGGCGGCCTTCTTGCCCAGCTCGCGCGCGTCCTTCCACACCGAGACGGTCTGGGTGCCCAGCGCGATGCGGTTGAGGGCGGCGTGGTCGCCGTCCTGCCCGGATACCGGCACGGAGCCCGCCAGGCCCTGCGCGGCGAGCGCGGCGATGGCGCCGCCGGCGGTGCCGTCATTGGAAGCGACCACCGCGTCGACCTCGTTGTTGTTGGCGGTCAGGAACTGCTCCATGTTCGCCTGTGCGACTTCCGGGTTCCAGTTGTCGGTATAGGCTTCGCCGACATTCTTGATCTTGCCCGCGTCGATGCCGGCCTGCAGCACTTCCATCTGGCCTTCGAAGAGGAAATCGGCGTTCGGGTCGGCCGAGTTGCCCTTGATGAAGACGTAATTGCCTTCCGGCTGCACGGCGGCGACGCCGGCGGCCTGCAGGCGCCCGACTTCCTTGTTGTCGAAGGTGAGGTAGAAGGCGTCCGGGTTCTCGATCAGGCGGTCGTAGCCGATCACCGGAATGCCTTCCGCCACGGCGGCGGCGACGGCGGGGCCGACGGCCTCATTATCCTGCGCCAGCACGATGATGACGTCGGCGCCCTGGCTGATGAGACTTTCGATGTCGGTGAGCTGCTTGGACGCGGACGACTGCGCGTCGGCCGAAATATACTGCGCCCCGGCGGCGTCGAGCACGCCCTTGATGGCGGCTTCGTCGGTTTTCCAGCGCTCTTCCTGGAAATTGTTCCAGCTCACGCCAACGGTAACCTGCTCCTGTGCGACCGCGGCGCCCGTCAGGACGGTGGACGCAAGCAGGATCCATGCAAACTTGTTCATATCTGTCCTCCCTGGGGCGGTTTTCACTGCCCCGTGATGCATGATGGCGGCGAGCCTGCATCAGGCTCCCCCGCCCGTGCGACGAGCATTATTTCAATGCTCGAAAAAAGCATTGGCACGCAGGCCATAATGATGTCAACGTCAATTTCGAGTGTCGAACCAACCGCCGCTGATGGGCTAGAAGGAAGCGGCGGGGCGGGCGACCCGGAGAGTAAAGGAGATGCTGCTTGACGCGAGCGGTGGGCGATAGCGACAGCGTCCGGCGGCAGAACCGGGGCCTTGTGCTGGGCGCCTTGCGGGCGCAGGGCTCGCAGTCGCGTACGGCGCTGGCGGGCCTCACCGGGCTCAGCCATGCCAGCATCACCGCCATCATGCAGGATTTGCTGGCACAGGGGCTGGTCGAGGAACTGGCTGGCGAGCGCCCCGACGGGCGCGCCCGCGGCCGGCCGGCGACGCTGGTGGGGTTCAGCCGCAATGCCGCCCACGCCGCGCTGTTCGAGGTCGACGTCAACCGCGCCCGCCTGTCGCTGGTGGATTATGGCGGCGTGCTGGTGGATCGGCTGGAGACGGACATGCAGCCGGCTATTTTCGCGACCCAGGCCCCTGCCCGCTTCTTCGGCGAGCGCCTGGCGCTGCTGGCCGAGCGCAACCCGGAAATGGCCGGCACGCTGCGGCGCATCGCCGTTTCCGTGCAGGGCATTTTGGACCGCGAGGGCACCGGGCTCAAATGGTCGCCCATCGCCAATCTGGCGGGCAAACCGTTCGCGGCCGAACTGGCTGCCACCGCCGGGGCGCCGGTCACCCTCTACAAGCGCGGGCGCTTGCTGGCCGAGGGGGCACGCTGGCTCGATCCCAAGCTCTACGACGCCAGCGTGGCGACCGTGTTTGTCGGCTCCACCGTCGCCATGGGCGTCAGCTTTCACGGCCAGATCATGGGCCGGCAGGATAGCGGCGCCACCGAATTCGGTCACATGAACCACATGCCCGACGGGGCGCTGTGCCGTTGCGGCATGCGCGGCTGCATCGAAGCCTATGCCGCCGACTACGCCGTGCTGCGCACCGCCTATTCGGTGCCCGAAACCACCGCTCCCGCCGCGACCGTGCCGGCCGAACAATACCGCATGCTGGTGCAGCGGGCCGAACAGGGCGAGCGCAGCGCCGTCCACGCCTTCAACCTGGCGGGCCGGGCCATCGGTTACGGCCTCAGCCGCATGCTGGCGATCTACGACCCTTCGCACATCCTCATCGTCGGGCCGGGCGCCCACGCGCTCGAGCTCATGCGGCCCGAAATCGACCGCGCGCTCTCGGCCTCGCTGGTCTGCAAGGTCAATGGCGTCCCTCGCATCATCGGCCACCCCGACGAGCGGGAGCCGATTTTCCGGGGCCTGCTGATGAAGACGCTCGCCGATATCGACCAGGCCGATTTCGCGGCGCTGCCGGCGGCGCGGGCGGAAACCGGCTGAAGCCGTCTCAGAGCTTCAGCCAGGCGTGCAACTGGTCGGCCAGCACCGGCGGCTCGGTCTCGCCGCCATGCAGGACCACCTCGGGCGTCGCCGGCGGCTCGAACGGCGAATCGATGCCGGTAAAGTTGCTGATCGCGCCGGCCCGCGCCTTCTTGTAGAGCCCCTTGGGGTCGCGCGCCTCGGCCACTGCCAGCGGCGTATCGACATAGACTTCGGTGAAGCGGATATCGCCGGCGATCTCGCGCGCCAGCCGCCGTTCCTTCTCGAAGGGCGAGATGAACGAGGCGATGACGATCAGCCCGGCATCGGCCAGCAGCCGGGCCACCTCGGCCACGCGGCGGATGTTTTCCACCCGCGCCGCCTCGGTGAAGCCGAGATCCTTGTTGAGCCCGTGCCGCACATTGTCGCCGTCCAGGATGTAGCAGTGCCGGCCTTCCGCCGTCAGGCGCTTTTCCAGCAGGTTGGCGATGGTCGACTTGCCCGAGCCCGACAGGCCGGTGAACCAGACGATCTGCGCCTCCTGCCCCTTGAGGCGCGCCCGCACCTGCCGGTCGACGTCGAACGCCTGATAGGTGAGGTTTTGCGCGCGGCGCAGCCCATAGGCGATGGTCCCCGCCCCCACCGTGGCGTTGGAGAGCCGGTCGATGAGGATGAAGCCGCCGGTCAGCGGGTTGGCGGCGTGCGGATCGAAGGCGATGGCCCGGTCGGTGGCGATGGTTACCGTGCCGACCTCGTTGAGGTCGAGCTTGTTGGCCGCCGCCTGCTCCAGCGTATTCACATTGGTGCGGAATTTGAGATCGGTGATGGTGGCGGGCACCACCTGCGAGCCCAGTTTCAGGAGGTAGGAGCGGCCGGGATAGGCCGGCTCGTCGTTCATCCACACCAGCCGCGCCTGGAACTGCGTCGAAAATTCCGGCGTCGCGCCGGGGCGGGCCAGCACATCGCCGCGCGACACGTCGATTTCGCGGTCCAGCACCAGCGTCACCGCCTGCCCGGCGCTGGCGCGCGCCAGGTCGCCATCCATGGTGACGATGCGCGCGATGGTGGCGGGTTTTCGCGAGGCCGCCACCACCACCGCGTCGCCCACGGCGATATCGCCCGACAGCACCGTGCCGGAAAAGCCGCGAAAATCCAGATGCGGCCGGTTGACCCATTGCACCGCGAAGCGGAAATCGGCGGTGGCGCGGTCCTCGGCCACCTCGATGGTTTCGAGATAGGGCACCAGCGGCGCACCCGTGAACCAGGGCGTACGCGCGCTGTTGGCGAGGATATTGTCGCCGCGCAGCGCCGAGACCGGCACCGCCGCCAGCGTCTTGAACCCCAGCGGCTCGGCGAAGGCGCGATAGTCGGCGACGATGCGCTCGAACACCGCCGCGTCGTAATCCACGAGGTCGATCTTGTTGACCACCAGCACCACGTGCTTCACCCCGATGAGCGACAGGATGAAGCTGTGGCGCCGGGTCTGGGTGAGGAGGCCCTTGCGCGCGTCGATCAGCACCAGCGCCAGGTCGGCATGCGAGGCGCCGGTGGCCATGTTGCGGGTATATTGCTCGTGGCCCGGCGTGTCGGCGACGATGAACTTGCGCTTGTCGGTGGCAAAGAAGCGGTAGGCCACGTCGATGGTGATGCCCTGCTCGCGCTCGGCCTGCAAGCCGTCGACCAGGAGCGAGAAATCGATTCCCTCCTCGCCCACCGTGCGGTTGCGCGACTCGCTGCGTAGGCCCGCCAGCTGGTCATCGAGCACCAGCTGGCTGTCATAGAGCAGCCGGCCGATCAGCGTCGATTTGCCGTCGTCGACGCTGCCGCAGGTCAAGAAGCGCAGCAGCGATTTTTCCGTCTGCTGGGCCAGCCACAGGTCGAGGTCGGTATCGGGGGTCGCGAGGGCCAGGGACATGCTCAAAAATACCCTTCCAGCTTTTTCTTCTCCATCGAGCCGGCGCTGTCGGCGTCGATCAGCCGGCCCTCGCGCTCCGAGGTGCGGCTGGCCTGCATTTCCATGATGATCGCCGGCAGGTCGGCGGCGTGCGAGCGGATGGCGCCGGTGAGCGGGTAGCAGCCCAGCGTGCGGAAGCGCACCATTTCGAGGCGCGGCTCCTCGCCCGGCGCCAGCGGCAACCGATCGTCGTCCACCATGATGAGCGTGCCGCCGCGCTCCACCACCGGGCGGGGGCGGGCGAAATAGAGCGGCACGATGGGGATGTTCTCGGCGTAGATGTAAGTCCACACGTCGAGCTCGGTCCAGTTCGAGATCGGGAACACCCGCATGCTCTCGCCGGGGTTGAGCCGGGTATTGAACACGCGCCACAGCTCGGGCCGCTGGTTTTTCGGGTCCCAGGCGTGGCTGGCATTGCGGTGGGAGAAGACGCGCTCCTTGGCCCGCGATTTTTCCTCGTCGCGCCGCGCCCCGCCGATGGCCGCGTCGTAGCGCCCGGCGTCGAGCGCCTGGCGCAGCGCCTGCGTCTTCATGATGTCGGTATAGCGCGACGAGCCGTGGTCGAACGGGTTGATGCCGGCCCGCACGCCGTCCTGGTTGGTATGGGTAATGAGATCGAACCCGTACTCCGCCGCGGTCCGGTCGCGGAAGGCGATCATCTGCTTGAACTTGAAGGTGGTGTCCACGTGCAGCAGCGGAAACGGAATCTTGCCGGGATAGAACGCCTTGCGCGCCAGATGCAGCAGCACGCTCGAATCCTTGCCGATCGAATACATCATCACCGGCCGCTCGAAGCTGGCCGCGACCTCGCGCAGGATTTCGATGCTTTCGGCTTCCAGTGCCTCCAGATGACTGAGTTGTCCGCTGCCCGCCACGTGCCGACCCACCTAAGATGATCTTGCCTCAACTGGGCGATTAGGTACGCCCCCGGCGCCGGCCGCATCAAGCCGCAAAATGCCGAAAAGCCATGCTTTACAAGGTGTTGGAGCAATATTGTGCGGCAGATCATCCACCGGCGCGAAACCGCGCCCCCGTGCCCGCCCGCCCAGGCGAACCCAGTGCGCCGCGACCCGCCCCGGCAGAAAAATAGTTCACCCGCCCGGCTCGCTCCATCCGCGCGTGCCCGAGAAAGGTTGTATGTCCGCGGCACTCGATGATAAACGGCGTGCGGCGCCGGTATAGCTCAGTCGGTAGAGCACCTGATTTGTAATCAGGGGGTCGCGGGTTCGAACCCTGCTGCCGGCACCAGCCCCCCACAGTTTTGCCCCGGGAGCCCGCCCGGGCCCATTGCGGCAGCACCGTCAGGCGTTCGGTCCGGTCGGGTCGGCCCAGTGCTTGCGCCGCGATGTCTGGCCGATGCCGGGGTTGAAACTGTTGGTGGGGTCGAGCGATCGGTAGAAATCGCGCAGCGCGGGCTTTGCCTGGTAAAGATGCCCCACATTGTGCTCCGCCGGGTATTCGGCGCCGCGCCGGTCGAGCAGGGCCAGGATGGCGTGCTCGATGGCGTGGGTGTCCTCGCCCTTGCGCACCAGATATTCCTGATGCAGCACGTGGCACAGGAAGTGGCCGCAATACATCTTGACCAGCAGCTTGTCCTCGATGGCCGCCGGCAGCGTTTCGAACCAGTCCTGGGTGTTGCGCGGCAGCGCGATGTCCAGCGCCACGATGTCCTCGACCGTTTCGGGGTGCACGTCGCGGAAGCGCACGACCGCGCCGCCGGCGACGAAGCGGTTGAGATAGGCGGCCGCCCCCTCCTCCGCCGTGCATTCGAAAAAATCGCCGTTCGCGCTGGGAAAGCGTGTCGACAGGTATTGCCGCGCCTCGGCCACGCCCGCGCCGCCCATCTTGAGCAGCAGGTGATGCTCGTAGCGGTCGCGATAGGCGTTGAGGCGCGCCGGCAGGTGCTCCGGCCAGAGTTTTGCGAACACCTGCAACAGCCGGTCGGTGAGATGGCCGCCGAGCCCGATCGCCTCCGTCAGCCCATCGAGCCAGCTTTTCGCCGCATAGGCCCTGGGCACGTTGTCGGTGCCGAACCCTTTTATGAAGAGGAAAAGGTCCTTGCCGTAGTGCTGTGCCAGCTCATAGGCGCCCCGATGCATGTATTCGCCGGCAATGGGCAGGTTGGCAAAGCCGGACAACACGTCGCGGCGCACCATGGCCAGTTCGGCCGGGTCGTTGCTGCCGATATAGAAGACGGTGACGTCGCGATCCGCCGGAAACGTATCGAGCCGCAGCGCGAAGACCGCCACCTTGCCGGCCGAGCCCGACGCTTCGTAGTGCCGGCGCGGGTCGGCGTTGAAGCGCGCCGGTGTCGGCGCCGCGATGTCGCGGACGTGGTCGTGATAGGCGTGGTCGGAGGCCCAGAGATTGCCGTCGCGCGCGACGTCTTCGGGGCCGAATTTCCCGGCATCGAGCCGGGCGAGGATTTCTTCCGGCGCCGTGCCCAGTTCGACGCCCAGATGGTTGACGAGGCTAAGCTGCCCCGCCGCATCGACGCGGGCAAACAGCGCCATCTGGGTATAGGCGGGGCCGCGGCGCACCAGCGAGCCGCCGGAATTGTTGCACACGCCGCCGGTCACCGACGCGCCGATGCAGGACGAGCCGATGACCGAATGCGGCTCGCGTCCGAGCGGGCGCAGGCGCTTTTCCAGCTTGTCCAGCGTCGCGCCGGGCAGGCAGATCACCTGCTCGCCCGCGCCGATGAGGTCGATGCGGTCGATGCGCAGCGTATTGATGATGACGATGGGCCGGTCATAGCCCTCGCCCGCCGGGGTCGAGCCGCCGGTGAGGCCGGTATTGGCCGCCTGGCAGATGACGATGACGTCGGCGGCGACGCAGGCCTCGAGCACGCGCCATTGCTCGAGCAGCGTGCCGGGGCGCACCACCGCCAGTACCTTGCCCTCGCCGAAGCGGTAGCCCTTGCGAAACCGTCGCGTGCGGCGGTCGCCGACCAGGACATGACGGGCTCCGACGAGCGCGCGGAACGTTTCGAGCAGGGAGGGCATGGAACTGGCCGTGACAGGAAAGCAGGCGCCCGTTAGCGGGCGCCTGCCAAGGCTATTACCACGGGCGCTCTTCGAGTTCGACCGTCTTGTCGAGCGGCATGCCCAGCTTTTCGTAGAAGGCGCGGCGCTGCCGCCGGTCCTTGTCCTGCACCAGCCAGGCGCGCTTGGCGATCTCCTCGCCGTCTTCCTGCGGAATGACGACGATGCCGTCATCGTCGGCAATGACGCCGTCGCCCGGCCGCACATAGACGCCGCCGCAGGTGATGGGCTTGCCCATCGAGGCCAGTTCCAGCCGGCCGGCCATGTGGCGCATGGAGCGCACGGTGCAGAAGATCGGCGATTGCTGCGCGATGCACTCGCCGGAATCGCGGCAGGCGCCGTCGATGATGAAGCCGACTGAGCCCTTGATCTTGGCGTCGAGCACGTTGTTCGAGCCGAGCAGGCCGCAACGCGACTGCTTGGTGTCGATCACGTGCACCTCGTCCGGCGCCCCGAACTTGTGGCCCGAGGGCCAGAGGGCGTCGGGATGGGTGGTGCCGTCCGGATTGCGCTTATACTGGCGGTCGTCGAACTCGTCGTAGCTCATCGCCGGGATCTGGCGGTTGATGATGTTGAATTCCGCCGTGGTGGCGATGCCGGCAAAGAAGATGCCGGGAAACAGCGGCCGCAGGCGCGGGTCCATTTCATAGGTATTCATGTAGCCCATGGAATCGAGCGCGTCGGTGACGTCTGAGGTACGTACCTTGCGCAAGATCGCCAAAACGTTCGAATTGATTGCCATTTCTATGGTCCTCTCCCATGGCGTTAGCGGAAATTGTGCAGCGGGTCAGGCGCGGATGGTTTCGCCCGTCTCGCCGTCGAAGAAGTGCATGCGCTCGGTGTCGAGCCACACGGTGGCGTGCTGGCCCAGCGCGACGCCGCTCTTGGCGGCAAAGCGGGCCACGCAGGTCGACTTGTTCTCGTCGGCCTTGATCTGGTCGAGGCTGTCGGAGCTGCGAATTTCGGCCGCGCGCGCATCGATGGACAGATGCACCATGACGTCCGAGCCCAGCGCTTCCACCAGTTCCACCGGCGCCGTGATGCAATCCGCCGGGTCGGCGGCGGGCACCGTGGCGGCCTCGGCGATATCCTCGGGGCGGATGCCGATGATGATGTCCTTGCCGGCGTGGCGCGGCAGGTCGGGATGCTCCGCCAGCACCGAGGCCGGCAATTTCAGCGTGTAGCTGCCCAGCTTGAGCTGGAAATCGCTGCCCTGCCCGTCGAGGCGCGCCCAGTACATGTTCATGGTGGGCGAGCCGATGAAGGCGGCGACGAAGGTGTTGCGCGGCTTGTTGTAGATGTTGGACGGCGTATCGACCTGCTGCAGCACGCCGTCCTTGAGCAGCGCCACGCGGTGGCCCATGGTCATCGCCTCGACCTGGTCGTGCGTGACATAGATGGTGGTCACCCCCAGGCGGTGTTGCAGCGAGGCGATTTCCGCCCGCATCTGCACGCGCAGCTTGGCGTCGAGATTGGAGAGCGGCTCGTCCATCAGGAATACCGAGGGCTGCCGCACGATGGCGCGGCCCATGGCGACGCGCTGCCGCTGGCCGCCGGAAAGCTGGCCGGGCCGGCGCTTCAGATACGCCTCCAGTTCCAGCACCCGCGCCGCTTCTTTCACGCGCCGGTCGATTTCGGCTTTCGGCATCTTGGCGATCTGCAACGGGAAGGCGATGTTGTCGTAGACGCTCATATGCGGATAGAGCGCGTAGGACTGGAACACCATGGCGATGTTGCGGTCCTTGGGGTGGACGTCGTTGACGAAGTCGTCGCCGATCCACACCGCCCCGTCGGTGATTTCCTCGAGCCCCGCGATCATGCGCAAAGCCGTCGACTTGCCGCAGCCGGAGGGGCCGACCAGCACGATGAACTCGCCGTCTTCGACCTCGATCGAAACGTTGTTCACCGCCCGGAGCGAACCGCCGGCATAGGTCTTGGTCAGGTTCTGAAGCGTTACGCTAGCCATTTCTCACTCCGGACGGATTACTTGAAGCCCTGGGTCGCGATGCCCTGGGTGAGCAGCCGCTGCGAAGCCAGGAAGAAGCCCAGCACCGGCCCTATCGAGACGAGCACCATGGCGAACAGCCCGCCAAAGGAAGAGGAGCCGCCACTGGGATCGAGGAACAACCTCAACGCCACCGGCACGGTCATGCGGTCCGTATCCGTCAGGTAGATGAGCTGGCTGAAAAAGTCGTTGTAGGTGTTGATGAAGGTGAAGATGGCGGTCGTCGCCAGCGCCGGCATCGACAGCGGCAGGATGATCCGCCAGTAGCGCTGCCAATAGGAGGCGCCGTCGACGACTGCCGCCTGTTCGAGCTCGGCGGGCAGCGAGCGCATGAACTGCACCATGAGGAAGATGAAGAAGGCGTCATGCGCCAGGAATTTAGGCACGACGAGCGGCAGGATGGTGTTCACCCAGCCGATATTGAGAAAGAAGATGTATTGCGGGATCAGCTGCACGTGGATGGGCAGCATCATCGTGCCCAGCATGATGGCGAACAGCAGCCATTTGCCGCGGAACTCCAGCCGCGCAAAGGCATAGGCGGCCAGCGAGCAGGCCAGCAGATTGCCGGCAATGGTCAGCGCGCACAGCACGAATGAATTGATGTAGAACTGCGTGAAGGTGAGGCTGCCGTAGAGGTGCCAGCCGCGCACGAAATTCTCGAGCGTCCAGTTGGTGGGGATGAACCCCATGTCGCCAAAGATTTCAGCCTCGGGCCGGAGGGCGCTGAACACCATCCAGATCACCGGATAGAGCATGACGCCCAATAGCGCGATCAGCAGCAGGTGCAGCCCCAGCCCCTTGAGGCGGCGCAGGTTTTTCTGCCGGCGCTTCCTGGCGCGCAGGAGCTCCGGATCGTAGGTTTTAGTGGTCGCCATAAAACACCCAATAGCGCGAAGACCAGAAGATCACGGCGGTGGCGACGCCAATGCCCAGCAGCAGCAGCCAGGCCATCGCCGAGGCATAGCCCATCTGCAATTGCTGGAAGGCCTGCTGGTAGAGGTAGAGCGAATAGAGCAGCGTCGAATCCACCGGCCCGCCCCGGCCGTTAGAGACCACGAAGGCCTGCGTGAAGGATTGCAGCGAGCCGATGATCAGCAGCACGGTGTTGAAGAAGACCACCGGCGTGATCAGCGGCAGGGTAATGCGCCGGAACCGCTGCCAGGCATTGGCGCCATCGATGGAGGCCGCCTCGTAGTAGGATTCCGGGATTTGCCGCAGGGCCGCCAGGAAGATCACCATCGAGGCGCCGAACGTCCAGACGTTGAGCGTGATGATGGAGGGCAGCGCGAAGGTCGGGTTGTTGATCCAGCCGCGGCCGGCAATGCCGAACCAGCCCAGGATTTCGTTGATGATGCCGCGTTCGCCAAAAACTTCCTTCCACAGCAGGCCGATGCCGACGCTGGCGCCGATGAGCGACGGCACGTAGAACAGCGAGCGGTAGATCGCCAGCCCGCGCAGCCCGCGATTGAGCGCCACGGCGACGGCGAGCGAGAACAGCAGCACCAGCGGCACCGAGAAACCCACATATTTGAGGGTCACCCAGATCGAGGTGATGAAGCGCCGGTCGGCGGTGAACAGGCGAATGTAGTTGTCGAAGCCCACCCAGCGGGGCAGCCCGATGACGGCGTAGTCGGTGAAGCTGAGATAAAGCGAGGCCAGCATCGGCAGCGCGGTGATCAGCACGATGCCGACCAGCCAGGGCAGCAGGAACATGTAGGCGGCGCGGTTGTCCGCTTTCTTCAGGGCCGAACCGGTCCGGCCGCTGGGTATTTCTCGCAGCTTCCGGCCAGCCTGCGAGGCTGTCGGCACCGGGCTGTCGCTGGAATCTACGCTGCTCATTGAAACTCCCATCTTGCGGCGGGCGGTGGATGCCGGCGACGCCCCGCAGGGCGCCGCCGGGAAGGAATGGGCCGATTGCCGGGCGGGTTATGCCCCCGCCCGACGCCAGCGCCGGTCAGCGCGCGGCCTGGTCGAGCTGCTGCTGCAGTTCGGAGATGAGCTGGTCGGCCCCCTCCTCCACGCTGATCTGGCCGAAGGCCACCGCGTCATAGGAGCGGTTGAGCACGTCGGTCATCGCCTGGTAGCCGCCGGCGGGCCAGAACACCGGCTTGGCCGTGTCCACCACCTGCTGGTAGAGCTCGATATGGCGCACCTGCGTGGGCTGCGTATTGGGATCGGCCGCCTGTTCCGCCGCCAGTTCGGGGATGGCGACGACGCCATTGTCCGACTGGTAGATGGCGGCCGCTTCCGGCTTCTGCGTCCAGAAGTTGATCCAGGCGGTGGTCGCCGGCAGCTGCTCGGCCTTGCAATTGGCGCCGATGGCGATGCCGTTGGCGCCCAGATCCATGCCCACCGTGCCATCCGGACCGACCGGATAGGGCCGGATGTTGATGGTGGCGCCGGGGTTGACCGTATTGGTCACCGTCTGCACCGAGCCCAGCTGGTTGGGCGGCCGGTTGGTCGCATAGCCGCGGCCATTGGCGAGATTGGATTCCTCGACCAGCGCGCTGTTCTCGCTGATCATCTCCTCCGGCGACTCGGTGACGCCCTCGTTGCGCAGCGTCTCCCAGTAGTTGAACCAGGCGATGGCGGTGTCGCGCGAGAACGCCACCTTCGAGCCGTCGAAGACCTTTTCGCCGTGCGACTGCACCCAGGGCACGAAGGCGTCGGGCTCGCGGCCCATATTGTGCGTAGCGACCGCCCCGGCGGCGAGCGTCGGCTGCACGGCGCGCAGATGGTCGGCATATTCGTCCCAGTTATAGGGCCACTCGATCGCCGGCACGCCCTGGGCGATGGCATTTTCCAGCATCTGCTCGTTATACATGAGCGCGAAATAGAACACGCCGTGCGGGATCATGTAGAGATTGCCGTCAGCGCCCCGCCCGGCATTGAGCACCGATTCGGGAATGCCGGTGACATCGAGCGTTCCGTCCGCCACCAGGTCGTCGAGCGGCATCAGGATATCGGGGCGGGCATAGGTGGCCAGCCAGCGCGTCTGCATGGTGATGGCGCAGGGCTGGTTGTTGCCGGCCGACTGGATGGTCAGGCGCTCCCAATAGGGAGCGAAATCGGCGTTTTCACGCGCGATCTTGACGCCGGGATTTTCCTGCTCGAAGAGCTGGATGATCCGGTCGGTCTTGTCGTTGCGGACCTGACCGCCCCACCAGCTGAACCGAATGTCTCCCTGAAGATCCTGAGCCCAGCTCGGCATGCTCGTCGCCGCCATGCCCACCGTGAGGGCAAGGGCTGAGCCGGCCAGGAAAAGCCGGCGGGTCGTGCCGGCTTTCGGGAATTTATGCATGGCTTCCTCCTCTTGTTTCAGAACGCGGCGCCTGCCTGGCGCCCGTATCTCCGTGACGTCTGCAAGCTTGCGGCGCCTGCACTTCTCCTGACGTCATCATCGCAATTCTTGTATACAAGATAACAATATGTCAACGGCTAATTGCAGGCGTTCAGTGTCGTTTTTCTTCTGACCGGCCAACGGAAAAGCAGTGTTTCTGGATAGAAATATCTAATATATTCAATTAGATATGAAAATTCTCAATTACGGGGCGAGCCAGCTTTAACCGCCGCAAAGCCGATTCACGGCCAGGAGCAGCGACAGGCGTTTGCATACATTCAGGACGGCTCAGCTCAGCAAGCCGTCCGGTCGTTTCATAAACCAGTCCCACCGCGAAACCGTGAGCTCGGCGAAGACCTGTTCCAGCCAGTACGGGTCCGCCCGGGCAAACGCCTCCGCGTCCTCCTGGCTGGCGGCGCGCATGACGATCATGCTGCCGATCGGCTCGCCCGCCGCGTCGAGATAGGGGCCGGCGAGGACCAGATCCTCGCCAAGGGCGTTGTAATGGGCGCGATGCGCCACGCGGTGCCGCAGCCTCGCCTCGATATTGCCGGGCCGGTCGCGCCCGCTGACGATGAACAGCATGGCCGTCAGCCTTTCTCGTAGAGGCGCGACACCGAGGCGCTGTCGGCCATGTCGTTGCCGACGGCGAATTGTCCGTAGCGCTCGACCGCCAGTTCGATCAGCGGCATGTCGAGCCGCAATTCTTCCAGGAATTTGTGGACGGATTTGAGGTCCTTGTTCACCTGGCGCGCATAGGAGCGCGGCGGCTCGAAATCGTCGTCCATCATCTGGGTATAGATGCGCTGGAGGATCGCGCTGTCGGCGAGGCCCCCCTTGAGGCAGCGGGGCAGCAGCTGCGGCTCGATGCCGGCGGCTTTCGCCGTGGCCAGCAGTTCCGCCATCAGGATGTAGTTCACCCCGACAATGGCCTGGTTGAGGATCTTGGTTTTCTGGCCGGCGCCCAGCGGCCCCATATAGGTGACGTTGGCGCCGATATCATGCAGCAGCGCCGCGTTGGCCTGAAACAGGACCTCGTCCCCGCCCACCATCAGCGCCAGCTTGCCCTCGCGCGCCGGCTGTGGACCGCCGGACATCGGCGCATCAAGCCAGTCGGCGCCGGTTTGCCGCTTGAACCGGGCGGCGATATCCAGGGTCGCCCGGGGCGAGCTGGTGGAAAGGTCGATGACGAGACGGCCCTGCCCCGCTCCCTGCGCGAAGCCCTTGTCGCCCAGCACGACGCTTTCGAGCGCATCGTCGCCCAATACGCAGGTCAGCGCGATATCGCTTTGCGTCCACACCGCCGCCGGGCTCTCCGCCCAGGCGACGCCGGCCTCGCGCACCGCCGCGTAGCGCTCCGGCTCGAGGTTCCAGGCGGTTACCCGATAGCCGCGCGAAGCGAGGTTGAGCGCGATGGGCGCCCCCATGATCCCGAGACCGACCATGCCGATGGCGGGCTTGTCGCTCATGATGCGGCTCCCAGCTCGATGCGATAGAAGCGGGCGGCATTGCCGACAAATAGCTGCTCGCGCTCCGCTGCGGACAGATCGGCGACGATCTCGGCAAACCCGGCGAAGATGGTGCCGTAATCCGCCACCAGGCTGTCCACCGGGAAGTTCGAGGCGAACATGCACCGCTCGACGCCGAAAATCTCGATGGTGTCGCGCACGACGCCACGATTGTCGGCGGCGGTCCAGGGCTTGTCGCGCTGGCCGAGGCCGGAAATCTTTACTGCCGCATTGGAATTGGCGGCCAGCAGGTGCATCGCGGCCCGCCAGCCGGCGAGCCCGTCCGCCGACCGGTCGGACGGCAGGCCGGTGTGGTTGAGGATGATCTGCGTTTCCGGGAAAGCCTGGGCCAGTTCCGCCGCCTCGGCCAGGTGCCACCAGGGCGTCTGCAGGTCGAAGGACAGCCCGTTTGGCGCGAGGAGCGCATAGCCGCGCCGCCAGGCGGGGTCCCCCATGGAGCCCGGCGCCCGGCGCTCGATCCGGTCCGGGACCGCGGCGGCGCGCGGCTTGTGGCGGATGCCGCGCACGAAATCGGTGCGGCCGTGCGCGGCGAGCACTTCCGACGCATCGTCACGGTCGAGCCAGGCCTGGGCGACCATGACGCTGGGCAGGCCCTCGGCCTGCCGCAGGCGCTCGACCCAGGCCGCTTCCCCCAAGGGATCGTCGGGGTCCCACTCGGTCTCGACGAATACGCTGCCCACCAGCTCGAACCCGGCCGCGTCGGCGCGCAGATCCGCGGGCAAATAATTGCGCTTGAGCGCGTCGTAATTGCCGTAGCGGAAGCTGACGGGCTTGTCGGCCAGCCAGGGCAGATAGTTGGCCGACAGGTCCCAGAAGTGCTGATGAGCGTCGAGAATACGCACGTGCCCGGCCCGGATCAGGCTTCGAGTTCGGCGTAGTACCGATCCAGCGCGGCCACGTCGACGCTTTCGTCATGTGCCCGGCCGAGCTTGTCGTAGCGCCGGCCCCGGGCATTCATGTCGGCCGCCAGCACCGCCTTGGCATGCAGGGCCACCTCGCGCGCGATTTCGATCGGCACCACGATCAGGCCGTCATCGTCGCAGCCCACGATATCGCCCGGCCGCACCTGCGCCCCGCCGATGCCGATCGGGGTATTGAGTTCGACCACCTCGATGCGGCCCGGAATGATGGTGCGGCCGCGCTCGCGGCAGACCATGGGCGTCTTCTGCATGGTGACTTCCGCGGTGTCGCGGCAATAGCCATTGGTGACGATGCCGACGGCACCGGCGGCCTGCAGGCCCAGCACGTTCTCCGAACCGAAAAAGCCCACCTCACCCGAGCTGCCGGCGTCGGTGACCACCACGGAGCCTTCCTTGACGAGGTCATTGAGCCCGCGCCCCTTGTGGCCGTGCTTGTTGAACCACAGGCCGTGCGCATTGACGATATCTTCCGTGGTGTCGAGCTTCCACATGGGCTTGTTGGCCGGCACGCAGCGCTGCGTCACCGCCGGGCCCCAGAACTTCATGCCCAGCCACAGCGGCCGGATGTCCTGCGAGACCAGGCCGATATTGAAATAGCCCAGCCCATCCATGGCATCCGCCACGTCTACGACGCGCAGCGGCTCGAAATATTTGCGGATGCGGTACGGATCGACGGCGTGGCCCGCGGAATCCACAAAATTCGCCTCGGACATGAAAACTCTCCCTCAAAATGGCCTGCGCAAGCTGCGGGGCACCCTCGTTGTTGCCCGCATTCTTGTATGCAAGATTGGAGAGTGTCAACACCTCTTCGCAGCATTTCGGCACGAAAATTTACCGCCATGCGCAGCGTGGAAAGGGCGAATGCCCCGCCTCGGGCGGGGAGCGGTCAGGGCGCCGTGTTCACCCTGCCGGTAATATGGGGGAGGCTGTTTTCGAAGTGCGACCGGGTCAGCGGCGCCAGCATCGCGCCGTCGCGGGCGGCCAGCGCGGTAAACATCTTGGTGTGCTCGATCAGCGCTTCGGTCCAGCGGCCGGTATCGAGATTGGCCAGGGCCCGCGCGCGCTCCACCCGCGGCAGCAGCGATTGCCAGACCGAGTAAAGCACTGGACTTGCAGCGATTTCCACCGTCCGCTGGTGGATGAGCTGGTTGATGCGCATATAGGCCGCGCGATCCTTGTTGGCGTGGTGATCCACCATTTCCGCCAGCAGCCGGCCGATCTCGGCGATCTCGCCTTCGGTGATTTTCTGGCAGGCCATTTCCGCCGCCAGCCCCTCTATCGTCCCGAAAACTTTAAACAAATCAACGACATCTGGCGCCCTTACCGGCGACACCACGACGCTGCGGTTGGGCAGGAGATCGACCAGCCCCTCCGCTGCCAGGGTGCGCAGCGCCTCGCGCACCGGGGTCCGCGACACCCCCATTTCGTCGCAAAGCTGCTGTTCGCGCAGGCGCGTCCCGGGCGGCAGCTCCCCGGCCAGGATCAACGAGCGCAGATGCGTCGCGGCCTCTGTATGCAGTTGACCCTTGCGACGGCCGCTGGTTGCGGGGGTTCCGTCGCCGTTTTCTGGCGTCGAGACGGTGTCGGTCATACTTGCTCGTATGCAATCCGGTAAAAAAACGCAATACGGCAGTTGCAGCGCTCCAGATTTGCCTTTATCCATTTCTTGTATACAAGATTTGGGTTGAGGGCGCGATTGGTCGCTGCCCCAGGGCCAGCCAGGAGGATGTAAGCATGAAGGACCGAACTGGATCAGCGCCGGCAAAACCATTGCCGCTCGCTGGTCTGCGGGTGCTGGATTTAAGCCAGGTCATGGCCGGACCCTTCTGCTGCATGCTGCTGGGCGACATGGGAGCCGACGTCATCAAGGTCGAGCCGCCCGGCGCCGGCGACCAGACGCGCAAATCCATGGGTTTTCGGATGAAGGGCGAGGATAGTCCCGGCTTCCTGGCGCTCAACCGCAACAAGCGCTCGATCACGCTCAATCTCAAGACCGAGGCCGGGCAGCGCGTGCTGCACCGGCTGGCCGAAACCGCCGATATCGTCGTCGAGAACGGCCGGCCCGGCGTCACCAAACGCCTCGCCGCCGACTACGACACCCTCGCCGCCATCAATCCGCGCCTCATCTATGCCAGCATTTCCGGCTTCGGCCAGACCGGGCCATGGTCGCAGCGCGCCGGCTTTGACCTCATCGCCCAGGCCATGGCCGGGGTGATCAGCGCTACCGGCCTCGCCGGCGCCGAACCGATCAAGTCGGGCATTCCGGTCGGCGATCTGGGCGCCGGCATGTTCGCGGTCTATGGCATCCTCAGTGCCGTCATCGGCCGCCAGACCACCGGGCGCGGCCAGTATATCGACACGTCCCTGCTCGATGCGGCGCTGGCCCTCTCCGTCTGGGAAAGCACCGAATACTGGGCGACCGGCGTGTCGCCCGGCCCGCTGGGCACGGCCAATCGCATGAGCGCGCCCTATCAGGCCTTCCGGGCCGCCGATGGCAGCTTCGTCGTCGGCGCCGCCAACCAGAAGCTGTGGCTGATCTTCTGCGACGTCATCGGGCGCCCCGACCTCAAGGACGACCCGCGCTACGCCAACAATGTCGAGCGCGTCAAGCGCCGCGCCGAGCTGGCCGTGCTGCTCGCTCCGATCTTCCTCGAGCGCAAGGCGGAGGAGTGGGTCGAGGCGTTCCTTGCCGCCGGCATCCCCACCGGCCCGATCTACGATTACGCCCGGGCGCTCGACAATCCGCACGTTCATCACCGGCAGGCGGTGATGGAGATCGAGCACCCCGTCGAGGGGTCCTACCGCGCGCTCGGCTTTCCCGCCAAGCTGTCCGCCACGCCGGCGCAGGTCCGCATGCCGCCTCCCCTGCTCGGCCAGCATACCGAGGAAATCCTGGCCGAGCTCGGCCTCGGGGACGAATCCATCCGTCTCAAGGAAGCCGGAGCCTTCGCGGCATGAGCACGGCAAGCCCTTCCGGCACCGTCCGCCTGCGGCGCGATGGGCACGCGGCCCATATCCTGTTCGACCGGCCCGAAGCGCGCAATGCCTTCACCTGGTCCATGTATGAGGAACTGGACGCCATCTGCGCCCAGCTCAGCGCCGACGACAGCGTGCGGGCCGTGACCTTTCGCGGCGCTGGCGGCCGCGCCTTCGTGGCCGGCTCCGATATCGGCCAGTTCCTGGAATTTCGCGACGGAGCCGATGGCGTCGCCTACGAAGCCAAGATGAACCGCTATTTCCGGCGCCTGCTCGACATGCCGATGCCCACCGTCGCCATCGTCGACGGCTGGGCGGTGGGGGGTGGGCTCAATATCGCCGCCTGCTGCGACATTCGCCTCGCGGCGCGCGGCGCCCGCTTCGGCACGCCTATCGCGCGCACCGTGGGCAATTGCGTGTCCATGGAAACCTATGCGCGCATCCTGGCCGGCTTCGGCGAAACGCGCGCCAAGCGCATGCTGCTGCTGGCGGAATTCATCGATGCCGAGGAAGCCTTCGCGGCCGGTTTCGTCACCCGGCTCGCCGAGCCGGCCGCCATGGACGCCGCCGCCACCGAGATCGTCGAGCAATTGCTGGCCCACGCGCCGCTCACCCTGCGCGTCAGCAAGGAGGCGATACGCCGCCTCACCCGCCAGTCGATCGACCCGGCCGACGACCTCGTCGCGGCAATCTATGGCAGCGAGGATTTCCGGCGCGGCGTCGCCGCTTTCGTCGGCAAGACCAAACCGGATTGGCAGGGCCGCTAGCCCCGTCACTCCAACAAAAAAAACCTGAAGGGAGGGAATAATGGCCGTTCCGGCAAATGAGGTGCGGGTCTGGACCCGGCTGGATCTGGTGCTGACGAGCGCGCGCCAATACGACAATCCTTATACCGAGGTCGACGTCTGGGTCGACCTGCAGGGGCCGGGCTTTTCGTCCCGCGTCTACGGTTTCTGGAACGGCGGCAACGAGTTCGTCGTGCGGGTGCTGGCGACGGCGCCGGGTGAGTGGCATTGGACCTCCGGCAGTTCGGTGGACGATGCCGGACTCACCGGCAAATCCGGCGCTTTTTCGGCGCGCGGCTGGAGCGAGGCGGAGCTGGCACAAAACCCCAATCGCCGCGGCATGGTCGGCGCCACGCCCGATGGACGGGGCCTGCAATATGCCGACGGCACGCCGTTCTTCCTTCTGGGCGATACCTGGTGGTCGCTACCCAGCTTCCGGTTTCCGCTGGGCGATGGCCCCGGCGACCCGGCACGCGTCGGGCCCGACGCCACGCTCAACGACTATGTGGCGCTGCGCAAGGCACAGGGTTTCAACTGCGTCGGCCTCATCGCGGCGCAGCCCGCCTGGGCCAATGACGGCAAGCCCAGTTCCATCCAGATGGCGGACGGCACCTGGATACGCGCCGCCTGGCGGCAGCCGGGCACCGAATCGGCCAAGGACATGCACAATGAGGGCGGCCGTCCCTTCGAATTTCCCGGCAAGGTGCCGGGTTTCGAAGACGTCTTTCCCGACATGGACCGGCTGAACCCCGATTACTTCAAGGTGCTGGACGCCAAGATCGATTTCCTCAACGCGCAGGGTTTCGTGCCCTTCATCGAGGTGGCGCGGCGCGATACCGGGCAGGCCTGGCAGAAATTCCACGACTGGAACGAGTCCTATTCGCGCTACGTCAATTACGTCTTCGCGCGCTATCAGGCCAACATCACCATATTGAGCCCCATCCATTACGACTATTTCGAGCAGACCATCGCGGCGGCCGACTATGCGACGCCCATCGAACTGGCGCTGGAGCGGCACGGCCGGCCGCCGTTCGGCACCCTGCTCTCGGCCAATCCCAACCCGTCGACGCTGGTCAATTTCGGCGCCGACAGCTGGGTGGACCTGCATCAATCGGGCAATGTGCGCGAGCACTACACCTACTGGTACCTCACCGAGATGTTCAACGCCCGGCCGACGAAGCCCGCCATCAATGGCGAGCCCTATTATGCCGGCCTGCACCAGTTGGGCACCCCCTACCCGCTGCGCGTGCCGCCCGACAGCCGGGAGGATCGCTACTACGTGCGCTCCGGGCTTTACGGCAGTTTCCTCTCGGGCGGGCTGGCCGGCTTCATCTATGGCGCCGAAGGCATCTGGCAGTCAGATATCGAGCCAGACTCCCTTTACAAGATGTGGGACAGTTTCCGCTGGCAATCGGCCAGCGACGTGCAGCACCTGCGGACGTTTGCCATGATCCGGGGCGAGGCCTGGCGCCAGCTCGAACCGATGGCGGAACTGGTGATGCCCAACAAGGCGGCGCCCGATTTCGCCTATCACGGCTGGAGCTATTGCGCCCGCACGCCGGACCGCGCCTGGTTCATGCTCTATTATGAGGATCAGGCGCCGCTGGAGAGCAAGCTGCGCGGCGTCGATATCGGCACCCGCTATCGCCCGCGCTTCTTCGATCCGCGCAGCGGCGCGTGGGGCGAGCCCGGCGATATCGTGGAAGTGCCGCGCAGCTCCGTTCTCACCCTGCCGCAACGGCCGGACAACCAGGATTGGGGTCTGATGCTCGAACGCGTCTGACCCCAGCGATCTTCCTCCCGGAAGTGGCGCCGGCCTTTGGGTCGGCGCCATTTTTTTAAAGGTCCATGCAAAGGAAAAAGCGCGCCGCAAGCGGCGCGCCTCTTCCGTCTACCCGTGGCTCGGCGCCTACTTCCGGCCGAGACGCTTGAGGAAATCCTCGCGCTTCTTCTTGTAGGGATGGGGTGGCATGTCGGGGAACATCGGCTGGGTCGATTCGTCCGGGGCGATGCCCAGCACCTCGAACAGCATGGCCCGGTCGTAGCGATCGTTCTCGGATTCCTGCTTGGCGTAGTGCAGCACATCGTCGATCACGTCCTGCGGCACGACGATGGCGCCGTCGCCATCGGCCACGATGAGGTCGCCCGGCCGCACGGTGGCGCCGCCGATCTCGACCGTCGAGTCGGGATCGCCGAATTCGACGCGCCCCTGGTACATGGGCTGCACCACCCAGCGGTGCCAGCAGGGCATGGCCTTCTGGTAGAGCTGCTCGTCGGTATCGCGCGCGCCGCCATTGGTAAGCACGCCCTTGACGCCCCGGGCGGCCCAGACCATCGAATCCATCGAGCCGATGGCCGGCGTCTTCTGGCCCATGGTGTCGATGACGAGGAAGTCGCCCTCGCCTACCTGCTCGCGGAAATCGCCCATGTTCCACAGCTGGCCGTACCAGTATTCATAGGCCCACTTGGTATAATCCTCGGGCGAGAGTTCGGGCACGCGCGTCCTTGTGGGGATATGCCGGTAGGTCTGGGCGAAGCCGGCGGCCTTGGTCCGGTAGAGCGGGCGGATTTCCGGGTCCACCGTCCCCACATGGTGCAGGCCGACCCAATCCATGCCGTCACGAATGTCGGTGACGCGCAGCTTGGCGACGGTATCGAGAATTTGCTGACGTTTGGCCTGGTCCAACGATATCTCCTCTGTCTCGTGTCAGGACTGTTCCCGCCGCATTTCGGCTTCGAGCTCGGCGAGCTTGGCCACGCGCCGGCGGAAATGCGGTTCGGTAGAAAATTCGGCGGCAAGGAAGGCGCGCACCACCGCCGCCATGATCTGCGGGCCGATGATCCAGGCGCCCATGCACAGCACGTTGACGTTGTCGTGCTCGACGCATTGGCGCGCCACATAGGTGTCGTGCGCCACCGCGGCGCGGATGCCATTGACCTTGTTGGCGGCAATACAGGCCCCCGCCCCGGTGCCGCAGACCAGCACGGCGCGTGCCGCCCGCCCCTGCCGCAGCAGCTCGACCGCCTGCCGGGTGACGTCGGGAAAATCCACCGGCGTTTCGGATTGCGCCCCGAGGCTGATCACCTCATCGCAATGCCGCGCCAGGATCGCCGCCACATGCGCCTTGAGAGGAAAGCCGGCATGGTCCGAGGCCACGACGATGGCGCCCCGACGGGGAATGGCGGGCTCGGCACCGTGCTGCTCGGCTTCCGCTGACATCGGCATCCCATGAGGTTAACCACATTGCTCATAGAGTCATTACCGTGGTAATACCTCTTTGGCAAGAGCCAGCCTTGACATGACGCCGCCAGAGACGCCATTTCCGTGGGCCAGCCAGGGAGAGCGACGGGAATGGACCTCAAGGTGACGCGCGGCGCGGACGAGGCCGCCGGCCAGCACTACGACAAGGTATTCGCCTTCCTGCGCCAGCAGCTGGTTTCAGGCACGCTCAAGGCCGGCGACCGGCTGTTGCCGGAGCGGGACCTCGCGGCGCAGCTCGGCGTCAGCCGTCCGGTGGTGCGCGAGGTGCTGCGCACGCTGGCCGCCATCGGCGTGCTGGAAATCCGCCACGGCTATGGCAGCGTGGTGCGCAAACCGGATTTTTCGCAGATGGGGGACGTCTTCACCCTCATGCTGGCGCAGCAGGACAATGCGGTGGAAGACATTCTGGAGGCGCGCATCGCCATCGAGCGCGAGGCCATCCGCCTCGCCTGCCGCCGCTCGACTTCCGCCGACATCGCGCAGCTCCGGGCGCTTCTCGTCGATATCCAGGCCACGCTGCACGACCCCATCGCCGGGGCGGAGGCGGATTTCGCCTTCCACGCCGCGATGATCGCCGCGGCCCATTCGCCCATGCTGGAAAGCCTGCACGCCGCCATCGCGGCCCTGTTGCGCCGCTCGCATTTCGAGCGGCGCGCCCGCATCACGGCGCTGCCCGAGCTCCGGGCCTACGCGGCCGAGCACCACAACCATCTGCTGGATGCCATCGTGGAGCGCAACGAGAAGCTGGCGGATGAGCTGCTGGTCACCCACTTCGCGATTGGCGCCTCTTTGGAGAGACGCGCCGGCGCCGCGCCCGCCGCAGCACCGGAGCATTAGCGCCGCGGCAGGCAGGCGAAACCCTCGCCCGCCTGCCGCGACAGGTCGTTGCGGATCGCCCCCGCTACCTCAGGCTTCGCCCATGCCTTCGGCGGGCTTGGGGGCGCTGCCGTGGCGGACTTTTTCCTCGATGCGGGCGCCGACGCCGGGATCGATGTTCTTCCAGTACTGGATGGCCCGGCTCAATACCGGCTCACGGACGCCGCCCAGGAGGCTACCGGCCACGGTTTCCACGAGGCTGGTCCGCTGCGCGTCATTGAGCACGTCGCGCACCAGCGTGCCGGGCTGGCCGAAATCGTCGTCGTCCTGGTGCAGGGTGTAGGCGCTGCGCACCATGGTGCCGTCGGCTTCCCAGCCATCGGCCACCGGCCCGGTCGCGTCGGCCCAGGGGCGGCCGTGGCTGTTGGTGGCGTAGACCGGCGCGTTGCCGCTGTGGTGATAGGCCATCTGGCCGTCGAACATGTAGCTGTTCACCGGCACCTTGGGCTGGTTGACCGGCAACTGGTGGAAGTTGGTGCCGATACGGTTGCGCTGTGCGTCGTTATAGGCAAAGGCGCGGCCCAGCAGCATCTTGTCGGGCGACAGGCCGATGCCGGGCACGGTGTTGCCGGGCGAGAAGGCCGCCTGCTCGATCTGCGCGAAGAAGTTTTCCGGATTGCGATTGAGCGTCATCCGCCCCACCCGGATCAGCGGATAGTCGGCGTGCGGCCAGGTCTTGGTGAGGTCGAACGGGTTGAACCGGTAGCCCTTCGCCTCCTCATAGGGCATCACCTGCACCGACAGGATCCAGCTGGGGTGCTCGCCGCGCTCGATGGCGTCGAACAGGTCACGGCGGTGGTAATCGGCGTCGGCGCCGGCCATTTCGGTCGCTTCCGCATTGCTGAAGAACGCCATGCCCTGCTGGGTGTGGAAGTGATATTTGACCCAGAATTTTTCGCCCTTGGCGTTGACCCACATATAGGTGTGCGAGCCATAGCCGTTCATCTGCCGCCAGGTACGCGGCAGGCCGCGCTCGCCCATCACATAGGTCACCTGATGCGCGGTTTCGGGATTGTTGGTCCAGAAATCCCACTGCATGTGGTTGTCGCGCAGGCCGGAATCGGGCAGCCGCTTCTGGCTGCGGATGAAGTGCGGGAACTTCATCGGGTCGCGGACGAAAAACACCGGCGTATTATTGCCCACGAGGTCGTAATTGCCTTCGCTGGTATAGAATTTCAGCGAGAAGCCGCGCACGTCGCGCCAGGTGTCGGGGCTGCCCATTTCGCCGGCCACGGTGGAAAAGCGCGCCAGCATCTCGGTGGCGGCGCCCGTCTGGAACAGCGCCGCCTTGGTATAGGCCGACACGTCCTCGGTGGTCTCGAACACGCCGAAGGCGCCGGCGCCCTTGGCGTGCGGCTGGCGCTCGGGGACCTTCTCGCGGTTGAAATGCGCCATCTGCTCGAGGAAGTGCACGTCGTGCAGCACGATGGGACCATCGGGGCCGATGGTCAGCGAATTGCGGTCGCTCACGGCGGGGGCGCCGCTGCCGGTCGTCGAGTGATTGTTGCGCGAATTTTCGTGTTCAGCCATCTGGCTTCCTCAACTGTAAAACAAGGGGGTCCGCCCATATTGTGGCCCTAAAACCCGCCAATCTCAAGCGTTTGCCCGCCAAATCCCGGCGACCAATAGCCGCGCGGCGGCCCTCGTCCCGCCCCGGCATTACCCGCCAACACCGGGGCTGTGCCGGAGCGTTCCGCCATTGTCTCGACGCTCTTCGCAACCCGTCTTCCCACCGTGTCATTCCCGCGAAAGCGGGAACCTCCGTTCCCCGTTCTCGAAATAAACAGAGGCCCCCGCTTTCGCGGGGGTGACAGCGTGGTGGCAAGGGGTTTGGACGCCGATTTCAAGCGATGGATGAAGCGATTCCGAGGGCAGCCCCGGTAGCGTCGCCTCTTCCCGCAGAAGCGGCGGCTCCTTTGCTCCCCTCCCCCCTGAGGGGAGGGGTTGGGGGAGGGGGTCGCGGAGGCTGGGCGAGAATAAGGTTCACGAACCGAACCACCCCCTCCCCGGCCCTCCCCTCAAGGGGGAGGGAGCGCCAATCGACGCCATCGTTGGAGCCCCTACTCACCTCCTCCCACCGACGCTGCCCGCGGGCTCGACCCGCGGGCCACTCCCGGCAAACACCGCAGCTTCGGTGGCTCTCCAGCCGGTCCACGGGTCGCGCCCGTGGGCAGCCTCGGCGGTGTCGCCTCTTCCAGCCGAAGCGGCGGCTCCTTTACTCCCCTCCCCCTTGAGGGGAGGGGTTGGGGGTGGGGGTCACTGAGGCTGGGCGAGAATAAGGTTCACGAACCGAACCACCCCCTCCCCGGCCCTCCCCTCAAGGGGGAGGGAGCGCCAATCGACGCGTCAGGTAATGGGTGAAATAGCGGCGTGGCCCGCTGATCACGTCCGTGGGCAGCGTCGCTGGCGGGGGCCCCCTACTCCGCCCCGGCGGCGCGCAGGAGGGCGGCGGCGCGCTGGCGCAGGGGTTTGTCGATCATCTGCCCGCCGAGGCTCACCGTTCCTTCGGTTGCCAGCACCGCTTTCGCCCAGGCCAGCTCCGCCGCGCTCGGGGCAAAAGCCGTGTTGAGCAGCGGCACCGCCGAGGGGTGGACGCAGGTGCTGCCGTCGAAACCGTGCCGGCGCGCCTCGCGCGCCGCGTCGGCAATGGCGTCCGTGTCAGCAAAATCGGCGATCGAGCGCAGCAGGCCCAGCGACAGTTTTCCCGCGGCTTTCGCGGCGTAATGCACCAGCAATTTGGGCAGGCGCAGCACGTCCGGCTCGGGCACGCCGCCCAGCGCCAGCGCCAGATCTTCGCTGCCGACATTGACGGCGGCGAGGCGCGGGTGCCGGCAGATCTCGGCCGCCGCCATGATGCCGGCCGGGCTTTCGATGGTGGCCAGCACCGGCACGTCGCTGCCGAGGCGCTGCAAGATCGCGTCGAGCCGGTCGAGCGCGGCGATGCTGTCGGCCTTGGGGTAGACCAGGAGGTCGATCCCGGCCGCCAGCGCCGCCACGATATCAGCCTCGTCGCCCGGATTGACGCGCACCGCCACCCCGCCCTGACCCAGCCGCAGGCTGCGCACCGCCTCGGCCAGCCCGGCGCGGGCCGGCGCCTTGTGGGCTTCGGGCACCGCGTCCTCGAGGTCGAGGATGACGTAGTCGGCGCCGCGCAGATGCGCCTTGGCGATGAAGTGCGGCTTGTCGGCGGGAACGTAGAGCAGCGAGCGCATCAGCCAATTTTCCTGAACTGGCTGTCGAACCCCAGTTCCGCCAGCAATTCCGGCCCGTTCTCGTCGAGCGCCGGCGCCGGGCGGCGGAAACCGCCGGGGGTTTCCGAGAGGCGCGGCGTCACATTGTGCACCGGCATGTCGCCGAATTCCGCGTCATCGAGCGCCACGACGATTTCCCGCTCCTGGAAATGTGGGTCATCCAGCGCGTCGGCGATAGTGTAGACCGGCCCCACCGTGGCGCCGGCGGCGCGCATTTCGGCCAGCGCCGCGTCGCGCTCGCGCGTGGCGAACCAGGCGCCGATGGCCGCATCGACCAGCTCGCGGTGTTTTACCCGCTCGGAATTGCTGGCAAAACGCGGGTCGGCGTTCATCTCCGGCCGGCCGATGATCTCGAAAATCCGCCGCGCCACGCTCTGGGTCGAGCCCGACAGCGCCACATAGGAGCCATCGGCGCAGCGATAGACATTGCGCGGCGAGGCGGTGTTGGAGGCGCTGCCGACGCGCTGCTTGATGCGGCCGGTCTTGCTGAAAATCCCCGCTTCCGGCCCCAGCACGGAAAACATGGCTTCGAGCAGCGACAGGTCGATCACCTGCCCCCTGCCGCCGCGCGCATCGCGCGCATAAAGCGCCGTCATGGTGGCCGAGGCACCGTAAATGCCGGCGATCATGTCGGCCAGCGCCAGCGGCGGCAGCACCGGTTCGCGGTCTGCAAAGCCAGTGCGGTCGGCAAAGCCGCTCATGGCTTCGACGATGGTGCCGAAGCCGGGCAGGTGCGCATACGGCCCGGTCTGGCCGAAGCCGGAAATGCGCACCGTGACCAGTTTCGGATAGGTCGCCAGCAGCGTCTCGGGGGCCAGCCCCATCTTTTCCAGCGTGCCGGGGCGATAGTTCTCGATGAACACGTCCGCCGTCGCGAGCAGCGCCTTGAGCACCGCCATCTGCGCCGCCTCGCGCAGATTGAGGCGGATGGAGCGCTTGTTGCGGCCATAGGCCTTCCAGAAGAAGGAATGCCCCTCCTCCTGCCAGTCGCGCAGCGGATCGCCCTCGGGCGGCTCGACCTTGATGACGTCGGCGCCGAAATCGGCCAGTTGCAGGCTGAGCATGTTGCCCGCCATCAGCCGCGACAGATCCACCACGCGGAGGCCGGCCAGCGGCCCGCCGGCATCGGGATCGAAAGCCTGGCGCCGCAGGGTCACCGGTCGAGCCTTTCGCCGCTCGTCTTATCGAACAGCAGCACCTTGCCCGGATCGATGACGAGGCTCAGCGCCGCGCCCGGCTCCAGCAGCGCGGCGTCGCGCACCACGATGCTCACCTCGGCCGCGCCGATCTTCGCGCGCACCTCCTGCGCCTCACCGGTCGGCTCGACCACTTCGGCGCGGGCGGCGACACCGCCGTCCCCCAGCGTGATGTGCTGGGGCCGGATGCCGTAGACGATGGCGCTGCCTTCGGGCAGGTCGAGCGGGCGGGGAATCGGGAGGCGTCCCCCGCCCGCCAGCGCCACGCTCATGGCTTCCGGCCCGAGCGTGGTAACGGGGAGCAGGTTCATTTCCGGCGAGCCGATGAAGCCGGCGACAAACAGGTTCGCCGGGTCGTTGTAGAGCTCGAGCGGCGCGCCGGCCTGCTCGATGCGGCCGCCATTCAGCACCACGATGGTGTCGGCCATGGTCATGGCTTCGGTCTGGTCGTGGGTGACGTAGATGGTGGTCTTGCCCAGCCGCTGGTGCAGCGCCTTGATCTCGCCGCGCATGCGCACGCGCAGTTTGGCGTCGAGATTGCTCAGCGGCTCGTCGAACAGGAAGGCGCGCGGGTTGCGCACGATGGCGCGGCCCATGGCGACGCGCTGGCGCTGGCCGCCCGACAGTTCGCGCGGCAGCCGGCCGAGCAGCTCTTCCAGCCCCAATATGCGCGCCGCCTCGGCCACGCGCGCCTCGCGCTCGGCTTTCGGCACGCCGCCCAGCTTCAGCGCGAAGCTCATATTGTCCGCCACCTTCATGTGCGGATAGAGCGCGTAGGACTGGAACACCATGGCCAGGTCCCGTTCCTTGGCGGGCATGTTGTTGACCACGCGCCCGCCAATGGTGATCTCACCGCCGGAAATGTCCTCAAGCCCGGCGATCATCCGCAGCAAGGTGGATTTGCCGCAGCCCGAGGGGCCGACCAGCACCACGAACTCGCCCGTTTCCATGCTGAGCGACAGGTCGCGGATGACGCTGACCCCGGAATAGTCCTTGCTGACGTGGCGCAGTTCGATTTCCGGCATGAAGACCTCCTATTTCTCGCTGACCGCGAAGCGGTCGACGGCCATGCGGCCGGCTGACCCGAGCCGCAGCCCGCTCATGCCATAGGCAAAGCTGCCGTCGCTGGCGCTGGCGATGGTCTTGCCGTCGATGCCGAGCGTCAGCCTGTCGCCCTCCACCGCCAGCTCGATCCGATGGCTCTTGCCCTTTTCGGGCGTGAACGGCACGCTCGCGAGGATCGTCTGGCCGAAATCGTGCTTGAGGATGACCGCCTCGCCGTTCTGGAAGCCGCCGGCATAGAAGCGGTCGGTGCCGTTGACCCGCGCCGTCACCAGTTGCGACTGCCCGGCCAGCGGCTCGATATCGGCGCTCACCACCACGTCGCGGGCGTAATAATGGCCCGTCCACATGTCGGCATTGCTCGCCGTGTGCGCGTGGATGCGGCCGAACTGCTTGCTCCAGTGGCCGCGGTTCCAGGTGAAGCGCGAGATGGCGCCCCATTCCTGCGTCTCGATGGCGGGATCGATATCGAGATGCCCCGGCCCCGACACGGAGAAATCGGCGAGGAACAGCCGGCCGAGGAATTTCAGCCGCCCGAAATACTCGATATTGATGCCGATCTCGTCGATGGCTTCCTTGCCCTCGGGCACGACGAATTCATAATCTTGCCAGCCGGCGCTGGAGGGCACGTCCCAGGCGCCGGTTTCCTCGATGGCCCCGCTCATGGTGCGGCGCACATAGGGGGCGACGTGCAGGTTGCCGTCGCCGTTCCACGGGTCGAGCCACAGCTTGAAGCGCACCACCTGCCCCGCATCGACCACCGGCGAGAACATCGGGCGGTAGCGCTCGTCGTCGAAATCGCTGCGGCGGTAGAACGGCTTCCAGAACACCCGTCCGCCCTGCCCGCGCTCCAGCCGGTCGAGCCGGATTTCGAGCGAGCCGCGCGAGCCTTCGACGTGCCGCTCGTCGGAATGGTTGACCGCGATCTGGTTGAAGCCGGCCGTGCGGAAGCCGTGCGTCGAGCCCGGCAGGTCGAAATCGAAGCGCAGGCCGCGCCGGGTGAAATCCTCCCGCCACAGCGCCGGCACGTCCCGCCCCGCCAGTTGCAGCGCCAGCACCGTCAATTCGCGCGCAAAGCTCGGAATATCGACGATATTGACCGATCCTACGATGCCCGAGGCGACGAGGAAATCATTGATCGGCTTGCGGTATTTGTCCCAGCTCGCGTCCAGCCCCTGGAAGGTGCCGACGATGGCGGCGGCATTGCCGGCGTTGCAGTCGGTGTCCCAGCCGGCCATGGTGGCGATCTCGGCGGTGCGCGGCAGCGAGCCTTCCCCATAGAGGATGGCCATGATCGTCACCCCGGCATTGGGGATGATGTGGCAAACGCCCGGATAGCGGTCATAGCCCCATTCGGCGCCCAGCATGTCGCGGCAGGCGCGCCAGTCGTCGGGATTGGCCTTGTGGAAGGCGATCACCGCCCGGCACACTTTGGCATAGGTCGAACCGGCGTCGATCTGGGCCAGCGCCGACTCGACGATCTCGTCGATCGAGCGCGCCTCGAACGCCGCCGCGATGGCCGCGGCGCAGAAGCGGGCGCCGTTGAGCCCGTCCCCGTCATGGGCGACGCTGGCGGCCATGGCCGACATTTTTGCCGCCCGCGCGGGATTGCCCGGGTTCACCCAGCCCCAGCTATCGATGAAGATCTGGCCGCCGATCTGCTCGGCCACCGTGGTGCCGTTGGTGGCAATCGAGCCGGAATGCGGCGCCGGAATGCCGGCCTGCAAGTTCTTGTAGGCGGTGTGCTCGGTGGAAACGCCATAGCCGCCCCACCAATACATGCCGTGCTCTTCGGCCGCATAGTTGAGCCAGGTCTTGCCCACGTCCTCGGCGGTGCACTCGAGCCCGTAATCGCGCAGCGCCCGGATGAAATAGACCGGGCCGTTGGTGTCGTCGTCGGCGGCGAAATTCTGAAAATCGCGCAGATATTGGGTCACCTCGCCATAGGTGTCGCGGATGCGCTCATAGCTCCAGATGGTGGGCTCCACCGGCGCCCCCAGCCGCACGCCGATGGCCTTGGCGATGAAGCCGGCATAGATTTTTTCGAGGATTTGCTGTTCGGAAAGCGTGGACAAAGGTCAAAATTCCTTAGGCGAGGTCGAGCTGGGCGAGAGCGGCGTCGCGCGCGGCCGCGGCGGCGCGGTCAGCCGCGATGATACGGGCGGCGTTGGCCGAAAAGGCGTCGGCGGCTTCCATGAGGTCGAGGCGGTTGGCCGCGTCGAGCCGGTCGAGGTCGGCAGCGTCCACCACCGCCTCGCCATGCAGCGCGCCCAGGATGGCGCCGGCCATGACGCCGATGGAATCGGTGTCGCGCCCCGAATTGATGCCGTCGGCGATGGCGGCGCGGAAATCGCCGCCATTGATGAGGCAGAAGCCGAGCGCCAGCGGCAGTTCCTCGATGGCCTTGAGGCGCGAGGGCTGGTAGGCGTCGGTCTGCCGGCCGGCCTTGTCGGCGGTGTGGTTGACGTCGTCGCCCATCGGCGAATAGGCGGCGATGGCTTCGTGGAAAGCCGCCACCACGCGGGCATGATCACCGCCCTTGCCGCGCTCGGCCCGGGCGATGGCGCAGATATCGGCCAGCGCGTCCCGCGTGCCGTCCTTGGCCAGTTGCAGCGCCGTTTCCGCCACCGTTTCGATATCGGTGCCCGGCACGAAGGCGGCGGCGATGGCGGCGGCGAGCACGCCGGCCGCTTCCAGCCCGTAGCTTTCCTGATGCCCGGCGGCAAAGGCGATGGCCTCGTCATAGGCGGCCTTCGGATTGGCCGCGTTGACGGCGCCGATGGGCGCCACATACATGGCGGCGCCGCAATTGACCATGTTGCCGATGCCGCCCTGGCGCGGGTCGCACGAGGTCAGCTGGTGACGCTGGAAAATCCACTTTTCCGGATAGAACAGGCGCTCGAGCAGCATGGCCTCGCGCTGCAATTCGGGGATCCAACGCGGCGTCCAGGCGATCTGGCGCACCATGGCGTCGGCCATGTCCCAGGCGTCGAGGTGCCGGCCGGTCTCGGCATAGACGTCGCACAGCGCCAGCGTCATCAGCGTGTCGTCGGTGACGATGCCGTCGCCGCGAATGCGGCCGTTCCGCTGCTCGGGCGGCAGGTCCATCTTGTGCCAGCGCGTCTGCAAGCTCTCCACGCGGCCATAGCGGGCCCGGATGGCGGCGGCGGGCAGTTTCTCCACCGGCGCCCCCAGCGCGTCGCCCAGCGCCACGCCATAGATCATGGCCCGTACCCGGCTGCGGAAATTCTCGGTCATTGTGGCTTCGATTCTTTCAATTCACGTTCGAGACACCCCCTCCCCCCTTTGCGGGAGGACCGGAGGGAGGGGGCCCTTGTCGGCGGCGGTCGGCCGCTTACTCGCCCAGCACGCTGCGCGCGTATTCGGTCAGGCGCTCGCCGCCGGCCGCGTTGTACTCGGCAACGAAGTCGCCCCACTGCTCGAGGCTCGCCTCGCCGGTGACGAACCGGGCGACCCAGGAACGATAGACCTGCTCGGTGGCGTCGACGTCGGCGGCGTAGTCGGCCGGCCAGACGAAGGCGTTATCGGGAGTGAAATCGTTCTTGAGGTTGTCGAGCATCTGCTGGGCGGAGGCGCTCAGCGTCGGGGTGGGCGGTTGCCAGTTGGCCGAGTTGAAGAAGCGGGCGTACCAGGTGGAGATCTGGTCGGTGAAGGTCACCTTGCCGTCCGCGTCCCTGGTGTACTGCTCGCCCTCAAAACCCATGCGGTCGATATCCTGGCCTGCCTTGGACGCCATGAAATCGAGCACCTTGAACGCCTCTTCCTTGTGCTCGGACAGCGCCGAAATGGCGAAGCCGCGCGCTTCCTTGGAGACGTCGACCGCCGCGAGGCCCTGGCCGCCCGGGCCGGCGGGCACCGGCAGCAGGGTGAGGTCGATATCCTCGCCCGGATGGGCCTGTCGCATCTTGCCGGCATAGATGTCTACCACTTCCGGCGAGGAGCCGAAGATCACCCCGGCCTTGCCGGAATAGAACTTGTCTTCCTTGACGTCCCAGGTGTTGGTGACGAATTCCTTGTCGAACAGGCCCTTGTCGGCCAGCCGGGCGTAGAATTCGAGCTTGGCCTTTTCCGCGTCGGTGACGCGCGAATTGACCCACTGGCCGTCGGCGTCCTTCATCCAGGTGCCGGTGACGCCGAACGCCTGGTTGAAGATCGAGTCCAGCTCGGCGGTATTGCCGTATCCGGTGAGGCCCAGCGTGTTGCCGGTCACCCCGTCGCCGTCGAGATCGGCGTCGTGAATCGCCTGGAACAGGGCTTCATAGCCTTCCACCGTGGTCGGCGGCTCCAGTCCCAGTTGCTCCAGCCAGTCGCTGCGCATCACCGGCTGCGGGGCGCGCGGCGGGTAGATGTAGAGCAGGTAGGGATAGTTCTTCAGCCGGTCGATATTGTGCGGCCACAGCGCATCCTTGATGTGCGCGGAGTTTTCGATCCACGGGGTGAGGTCTTCCAGAATCCCCTGCTCGGCCATCTTCTGGTCGCCGCCCTGGAAATAGATGATGTCGGGAATATCGCCCGAGAGCAGCATCACCCCCAGCGCATCGGGATAGCCCGAGCCGGGCATGTCGATGATCTGGATATCGACATCGGTCCCCTCGGCCTTGAGCCCGGCCTCGATGGCTTCGAACTCCCTGACGTCATCGGGATTGGTGGTCAGCAGGTCCTTGCTCACAAGCCGCAGCGTCGTCTGCGCCATGGCCGGCGCCACCATGCCGCCCAACAGGGCAAAGGCCGTGGTCGCCAGCAGCAGTTTTTTCAAAGTCATGGATAGTTCCTCCTTGGATTGTTGATTGTCACGCACACCGCTCGCGCGGGATTCTTGTTCGGGGGGCGCCCCTCATCCGCCCGTCGGCGATGGAGCCGGAAGCCCCAGCCCCTTCCCTTCTCCCCTTGTGGGAGAAGGTGGATCGGCCGAAGGCCGAGACGGATGGAGGGGTTTCGGCCGGCGATTGCCGGGCCATTGCCCGCGGAACCTCCAGCCACCGCCCTCATCCCTTCACCGCCCCGGCCATGGTGCCCTTGGTGAAGAATTTGAGGATCAGCGGGTAGATCGCCAGGATCGGCACGATGGTGATGAGGATCATGCCGGCCTTGAGGGCGCGGATATTGATCTGGGCCAGCCCGATATTGTTGGAGACGTTGTTGGCGCCGACGATGGCGACCTTGTCGCCCTCGATGACGAACTGCCGCAGCACCACCTGCAAGGGCCACTTGGTCTGGTCGTTGAGGTAGATCATGCCGCGGAAGAACTCGTTCCAGTGGAAGACGAGGTAGAACAGCGCGATCGTCGCCAAAGCGGGCTTGGCCAGCGGCAGCACCACCCGGAAAAAGGTCTGGAACGGGTTGGCGCCGTCCAGCTCGGCCGCCTCCAGCAGCTCCTTGGGAATTTCCTCGAAGAAGCGCACGAGGATGATCAGGTACCAGGCGTTGACCGCCTTATAGAGAATGACCGACCAGGGCGTGTTGAGCAGTCCGAGGCGCTTCATCAGGAAGTAGTCGGGGATGATGCCCGGCTCGAAGACGATGGTGATGAGCACGAACAGGAAGATCAGCCGCCGCCCGGGCAGGCCGGGCCGCGACATGCCCCAGGCCATCAGCGCCGTGCCGGAAACGCCGAGCAGCACGCTGGTCGCCGTCATCCAGATCGAGTTGAAGATGCCGCGCTGCACATTGGGGTGCTGGAGCAGCAGCAGCCACACATCGGGCGAAAAGCCGTCGGGCACGATGGAGAGCCCGGAAAAGCCCGCCACCTTGCTCGGGTCGCTGAGCGACAGCGCCAGCAGGTTGAGCAGCGGCTGCATGGTAAAGACCACCAGCAGCAGCAGCGTGGAGAGGATGATGATGTATTCGACGCGCTCGAGCGGCGTGCGGCGGGACGAAAAGACCATCACCACACCCCCTTGCCCGTCAGCCGCTTGCTGACGAGGTGCGAAACCAGCACCAGCACCATGCCGATCACCGCCTTGAACAGGCCCGCCGCCGTCGCCAGCGCGTATTCGCCGGTCGACAGGCCGATGCGGTAGACATAGGTGTCGATGATATCGATGGTGGAGGCGTTGACCGCGTTCTGCATGTTGATGACCTGGTTGAGGTCGGCGCTGAGGAACATGCCCATGTTGAGGATGAACAGCGTCGCGATGGTCGGCACGATGCCGGGAATGGTCACGTGCCAGATTTTCTGCCAGCGATTGGCGCCGTCCATTTCGGCGGCGTCGTAGAGCTGCGGGTCGATGGCGAAGATGGCGGCGAGATAGAGCAGGCTGTCCCAGCCGGCCGAGCGCCAGATTTCCGACACCACCAGCACCCAGCGGATGGTGCCGGTATTGGTCATGTAGTTGACCGGCTGGAAGCCCATGGCCTCGCCGATCTGGTTGACCGCCCCGCCCGAGGGCGACAGCAGCGCGATGAAGACGCCGGCGATCACCACCCAGGAGAGGAAGTGCGGCAGGTAGATCGCCGACTGGATGGCACCGCGCAGCTTGCCGCTGCGGATTTCGTTGAGCAGCAGCGCCACGATGATCGGCACCGGAAAGACGAAGGCGATCTTCATCGCCGAGATGATGAGCGTGTTGGCCAGCACCTGGTAGAAGATCGGCGAGGAGAACAGCATCTGGAAGTTCTTCCAGCCCACCCAGATATTGGGCGGGATGATGCGCACCTGCTCGAAGGCCATCTTGGCCTCCCAGATCGGCACGTAGTGCCAGATGAAGAAAAACACGAGGCCCGGCGCCATCATCGCGTAATAGGGCCACCAGCGCCGCACCTGGGTGGCGAACGTCACGCCCGATGCTGACACTCCGCTAACCAATGCCGGGGATTCGTCCCTCCCGCGCGCAGCGCTGGGTGTGGCGTTCTTGGGAACGTTCCCAAATCTTGGTGCGGCGATGCGGTCGCCGGTCGGTTCCGCCATCGTTCAGCTCCTCCCTACCCGACCAGCTGGCGGGGTTCGCGCGACAGATCGGCCAGCGAAGCGCGGTCGATCAGCCGGCACGGCATGTAGACGCGGCCGTGGTCCGACCGTCCTTCGATTTCCTCGAACAGGCTTTCGACGGCCCGCGCGCCAATGGCCCGGCCGGGCTTGGCGATGGTGGTGAGGCCGGGAAAGGTGAAGGCGCCCGAGGGGATGCCGTCAAAGCCCAATATGGAAACGTCCTCGGGGCAGCGCAGCCCGCGCTCGCGCACCGCCATCATGGCGCCGATGGCCATCATGTCGTTGGCCGCGAAGACGCAAGTGTGCCCCAGCCGCGGCCGGTCGAGCAGGCGCAGCATGGCGGCGCGCCCGCCTTCGAGCGTATATTCGCCGTCCTCGATCACCAGTTGCGCCGGGTCGACGTCGCGGGCGATGGCGTGGCGGTAGACCGCGTTGAGAAAGCGCGTCCGCGCCAGGCGCGATTTCGGCCCGACGATGAGGTTGGGCGCGTGGTGGCCCTTCGACATCAGGTGGTCGAGCCCCAGTTCCACCGCCTGGGCGATGTCGGAGCCGACGCTCGACACTTCGGCAAAGCGCTCGGCGCTGGAGCCGATCAGCACGAAAGGCAGGCCGAAGCGGTCGAGATCGTCGAAATTGTCGGAGACCGGATTGATGATGGCGCCGTCCACCCGGGCCCGCCGCAGCGCCCGCAGATGCGCCTCTTCCTTGTGCTTGTCCCAGTCGGAGGAGAAAACCAGCAGCGAGACGTCGCTGGCCGCCGCGCGATCCTGGGCGCCGCGCGCCACGTCGGCCCAGAAGGGGTTGGCGATATCGGGAATGACCAGCCCCAGCATGCCGGAGCGCCCCGAGCGCATGCCCACGGCGAGGTGGTTGCGCTCATAGCCGACGGCGCGCGCCGCCGCGAGCACCCGTTCGCGGGTTTCCTCGAGGATGTTTTCTGCGCCCGCCAGCGCCCGCGCCGCGGTGCTCTTGGACACCTGCGCCTTTTCGGCGACGTCGATGATGGTGGGCCGGCGCGTGCGCAAGACCGACTGTCCTCCGGGTCCATTCCCTGCTCATGGGAACGTTACCACGCCCAAGCGCCATGTCAACACGACAAAAATTGCCGCAAATTTCCTTATGGTCCAAGCATTTCAGGCGGTTGGCGGCGGCGGCCCGTGGCGGCCGCCGGCGGGGTCGTGACCCGGATGCTAACGCGTCACTCCACCGTCACCGACTTGGCGAGGTTGCGCGGCTGGTCGACGTCCGTGCCCATGAAGACGGCGGTGTGATAGGCCAGCAGCTGCACCGGAATGGTGGCGAGGATCGGCGCCACGAGGCTGTGGACGTGCGGGATTTCGATGATGTCGGCCACGTCCTGGCCCACCGCCTGCGCCCCCTCGGCGTCGGTGATGAGGATGATCCTGCCGCCGCGCGCCGCCACTTCCTGCATGTTGGAAAGCGTCTTGTCGACCAACTCGTCCGAAGGGGCGACGACGATGACCGGCATGGCCTCGTCGATCAGCGCGATCGGTCCGTGCTTGAGTTCGCCCGCCGCATAACCTTCGGCGTGGATATAGCTGATTTCCTTGAGTTTCAGCGCCCCTTCCATGGCGATGGGGAACAGCGCCCCGCGCCCCAGATAGAGCACGTCCTTGGCCTTGGAGAGGCGCTTGGCGATGTCGACGATCTGCGCTTCGGCGGCCAGCGCCTGCGACACCGCCGAGGGCAGCGCCGTCAGTGCGTCCACCAGTTCGCTCTCGTCGGCGGCGCTGAGCACGCCGCGCGCCCGGCCGGCGGCGACCGCGAGGCTCGCCAGCGCCGTCAATTGCGCCGTCAGCGCCTTGGTCGAGGCGACGCCGATTTCCGGGCCGCAAAGGATGGGGAACACCACGTCCGATTCGCGGGCAATGGTGGATTCCACCGTATTGACGAGGCTCGCCACGTGCTGGCCCGCCCCCGCGCAATAGCGCAGCGCCGCCAGCGTGTCGGCCGTCTCTCCCGATTGCGAGATGAACAGCGACAGCCCGCCCTTTTCCAGCGGCGGCTCGCGGTAGCGGAATTCGCTGGCTACGTCGATATCGACCGGCAGGCGCGCATAGCGCTCGAACCAGTATTTGGCGACCGCCCCGGCGTAGTAGGCCGTGCCGCAGGCGCTGATGGTGAGGCGCGTCAGCGCGGCGAAATCGAAGGGCAACGCCTCGCGGATCGCCACCTGCCCGGCGCCCATGTCCACGTAATGGCTGAGCGTATGGGAGATGGTTTCCGGCTGCTCGTAGATTTCCTTGGCCATGAAATGCCGGTGATTGCCCTTGTCCACCAGCAGCGCCGAGGCCTGCGACAGCATCTGCTCGCGCTCGACCAGCGCGTCCTTGCCGTCGCGGATGGTGACGCCACGCGGGGTGATGACGGCCCAGTCGCCATCCTCGAGATAGGTGAGGCGCGAGGTGAAGGGGGCCAGCGCCATGGCATCGGACCCCAGATACATTTCCGTCGCGCCATAGCCGATGGCCAGCGGCGCGCCGTGCCGCGCCGCGATCAGTAGCGCGTTCTCGCCCTTGAACATGAAGGCCAGCGCAAAGGCGCCCTTGAGGCGCTTGAGCGTGCGTGCCACCGCCAGTTCGGGGTCGGCACCCCGGTCCAGTTCGCGCGTCACCCACAGCACCACCGATTCGGTGTCGGTCTGGGTCTGCGGCACATAGCCGTCCTGCGCCAGGTCCTTCAGCAGCTCGCGAAAATTCTCGATGATGCCGTTATGCACCACCGCCACCTTGTCGGTGGCGTGCGGATGGGCGTTCTGCTCGGTCGGCGCGCCGTGCGTCGCCCAGCGGGTGTGGCCGATGCCGATATGCCCGTCGAGCGGCTCGAAGGAAAGTTTCTGCGCCAGATTGGCCAGCTTGCCCTCGGCGCGGCGGCGGGCGATGCCGCCCCCTTCCAGCGTCGCCACCCCGGCGCTGTCATAGCCGCGATATTCGAGGCGCTTCAGCGCATCCACCAGGCGCCCCGCTACCGGCGCATCGCCGACGATCCCAACGATTCCGCACATTTTCGCTACTTCCCCTTGCCGGCCTGCTTGGCGGCTTTTCTGGCCAGCGCCCGCTCGCGCAGCTTTGGCGCATAGCCGGGCTTGTTTTCCTGCCGTGCCCGCCCCAGCGCCAGCGCGTCGGCCGGCACGTCCTCGGTGATGACGCTGCCCGAGGCGGTATAGGCCCCCGCCCCGATGTTCAGCGGCGCCACCAGCGCGGCATTGCTGCCGATGAAGGCGTTGTCGCCGATCACCGTCCGGTCCTTGTTCACCCCGTCATAATTGCAGGTGATCGTGCCGGCACCGATATTGACCTTGCTGCCGATTTCCGCGTCGCCGAGATAGCTCAGGTGCCCCGCCTTGCTGCCGGCGCCGATCTTCGACTTCTTCACCTCGACGAAATTACCCAGATGCACGTCCGGCCCCAGTTCGGTGCCGCCGCGGATGCGGGCGAAGGGGCCGATGGTGGCGCCCTCCCCGATCACCGCGTCCTCGATGTCGCAGAAGGCGCGGATTTCGACGTTGTCGGCGATTTTCACGCCCGGCCCGAACACCACATTGGGAAAAATGGTGACATCACGGCCGATTTCGGTATCCCAGGAAAACCAGACGCTTTGCGGATCACGCAGCGTCGCGCCCGCCTTCATGGCTTCCTCGCGCCGCACTTCCTGAAACAGCGCCTCGGCCCGCGCCAGCTGGCTGCGGTCGTTGACGCCCATCACGTCGTTTTCCGGCGCCAGCCCATAGCCCACCTTCTTGCCGGCGGCATTGGCGAGGCCCACGAGGTCGGTGAGGTAATATTCGCCCTGCGCGTTATTGGTGTCGATGCGGTCGATCAGCTCGCGGAACACATCCGCGCGGAACGCCAGGATGCAGGCGTTGCAAAGGCCGATCCGCCGCTCCTCCGCGCTGGCGTCCTTGTGCTCGCGAATGGAAAGCAATTGTTCGCCATCGGTGATGAAGCGGCCGTAACCGGTGGGGTCGGCCGGCTCGAACCCGAGGATCGCCGCGTCGAGCCCGGCATCCAGCCGGTCGATGACGGCGCGGAAATTGTGGCCGCGCAGCAAGGGATGATCGCCATAGACCACCGCCACATAGCCTTCGGCATCCGCGAACAGATCGCGCGCCATGGCGGCGGCGTGCCCGGTGCCGCGCGCCGTTGCCTGCTCGAAATGCACCACCTCCGGGTCCAGCGCCGAGACCGTCTGCCGGATGGCGTCGTGCTGCGGCCCGGTGACCAGCGCCACGCGCGACGAACCCGCCTCGCGTGCCGCCCGCGCCACATGGCCAATGATCGGCATGCCCCCGACCCGGTGCAGCACCTTGGGGACGGCGGACTTCATTCTGGTGCCTTCACCGGCCGCAAGGATGATCGACAGCAGTTCGGTCATGACGCTCTTTCCATCATGCGGGCTTATCGGCGCGCATTTTCACAGATTTATGGCAAGCAAGAGTTGGCGAAGCGATAACAAAGGCACCACTCTGGTAATGAATTGGCGGGCGATTCGATGGCTTCGAGAGGTTTTCGGCTTGGCTAAAGCATCGGAACAGTTCCGGCAATCGGATGTGACGCTGTGGGGCATCGTGGCGCTGGTCACTGCCGGCCTCGCGGTTTTCGGCGCCAATGTCGCGGCGGTGGTGCCGCAGGGGATCATCGGCGGCCTGCACCAGTCGCGTCTCGCCGGCCCCTCCATCGAGACGCTGCGCCAGCAGGTCACGAGCCTTCGGGCCGAAACCCGCAAGCTGAGCCGCGAGAACGAGCAGTTGCTGGCCCGCTTCACCCTGCAGGAGCAGGCGGCGGGCGAGGTGGTGCGCCGCGTCGGCGCGCTGGAGGTCACCGTGCCCCGGCTGGTGGAAGCCATGCCCGACCCGGCGCTTGTCGACCGCAGCAATTTCACCGCCTCCATCGCCGCCGGCGACAATGCGGCCCTGGTTTTCGACGCCGATGGGGGCAGCGTGGTGGTGCGCCAGTCGCCGCTGCCGCAACTGGCGGCGCCGGCGGCAGCGAGCCAGCCCCTGCCCGCGCCGCTCGAGCCCAGCGCGGTCGCCGCCGCGCCGCTGCCGGCCGGCTATGGCGTGGCCCTTGGCGATCCGGTGCCGGCTGCCGCCATCGCAGCGCAATGGCAAAATCTTTCCGGCAAGCTCGGGCCGCTGCTGTTCGGCCTCGAGCCGCTGGTGGCGGAGGCAGCGACGGGCGAGGACAAGCGAATCGTGGTCGGCCCCATCGCGGCCATCGGCGAAGCGCGGGCGCTGTGCGAGCGGCTGGAGCGCAGCGCCGTCGCCTGCACGCCGATGCCCTATCTGGGCCAGCCCCTTGGGGGTATCGAGGCTGCGGCCGGCGAAGGCGGTTGACACATCATCAACTCCCGCTATTTTCCGCCGCGACGCCGCACGGCGTTCGCTTCGTGCGCGCCGGTAGCTCAGCGGTAGAGCATTCGACTTTTAATCGAATGGTCGCGGGTTCGATCCCCGCCCGGCGTACCACTTTTCTGGCCTGTCGACCGAGCGTGCCCGCGCGTCCTGGATTCTCGTTCCCGTCATGCAGCAGACCAGCGACGACCCCGATCCTTATGCCGAGCTCGACAACCGCGCCGACGCCTCCGAGTTGTGCGAGGAGTTTCGCAAACCGGTGCGCGTCATGCAGGCGGCGCGGCGCGACCGGCGCGTGACGCAAACCGGCCTTCGCCGCCTTTGAGAATCGGCGTGCCGGCCTGATACTGCCCGGGAGTGGGGGAAAAGCTTGTCGCAGGACACCATGGATTTGCTCAAGGTGCTGGCCGCGGTGCTGATCGTCTTTTCGGTCAGCACGCTGGTCATGCTCTATGGCATCTATCTGCTGGCGCAATATGGCGGCAACCTGCCCATGGTGGGCTCGCTGCCGCTGTCCGCGCCGCCCGAAATGGTGCCGCTGCTCACCGAGAGCCGGGTGTTTTCCACGCTGGCGGCCGCCCATGTCACGGCCACCGGGCTGGCGCTGCTGGTCACCAGCAATACGCTCGACACGGCGCTGCTCATCGCCGCCAAGGCCGTGGCGGTGGTCATCACCGCCCTGCTCGGCTTTGCCGGCGGCCACATGGTCTATCTGCAATTGAGCGAAGGCGTGCCGCTGGCGTTGCAGCCGCTGACGCCGGCCATCGTGGCGCTGGCGGGTTTTCTGCTGCTCGCCACCATGCTCAGCGTCCCGGCCCTGCGCCGCCTGGGCCATCTGCGCTTCATCGTCGGCCTCGGCCTCATCGTCCTCGGCCCGCTGCTGCTGGTCTGGCTGTAGGGTCCGCGGCACTGCCCATAGTCGGTCTCTTCCTTCTCCCCCTGTGAGAGAAGGTGCCCGAAGGGCGGATGAGGGGGCTTCGAGGCATGCTCGAATGCCAGCGGGCCAGTCACCAGCATCGAGCGCATGGAGAGCCCCCCTCACCCCCTCACGCCGCCAGCGTCACCACGACGGCGCCGCGCGGGGTGGCGACGATGGTGTGCTCGTATTGCACGCAGGGCGCGAGCGGAGCGCTCACCAGTGTCCATTCGTCGTCGGCCGATTTCTGCTCGGCCATCTGCCCGCCCAGCGACAGGAAGGGTTCCACGGTAAAGACCAGCCCGTCGCCGATGCGGCGGCGCTCGGCGCGGTCCGGCCAGGTGGGGATTTCGCCCGGCTCGTCGTGCAGGCTGTCGCCCACGCCGTGGCTGGCGAGGTTGCGGATCAGCGTATAGCCGCCCTTTTTGGCCACCTTGCCGATGGCTTCGCCGATATCGGCCAGCGGCGCGCCGGCCCGGACCGCGCGGATGCCGGCCCACATCGCCTTCTTGCCGTCGCGGCACAGGCTGTCCAGCCGCCGGTCGCCCTGGCCCAGCACGTAGGAGGCGCCGCAATCGGCGAACACCCCGTCCTTTTCGGCCGAAACGTCGATATTGACCAGGTCGCCCTCGCGCAGCACCCGGTCGCCGGGAATGCCGTGGGCGATTTCCTCATTGACCGAAATGCAGGTGGTGCCGGGAAAGTCGTAGGTCACGATGGGGGCCGAGCGGGCGCCGTGGCTGGCGAGGATCTTCGCGCCGATCTCGTCGAGCTCCAGCGTCGTCATGCCCGGCCGCATCGCCGCCGCCATGGCCTCGCGCGCCACCGCGCAGATGCGGCCGATGGCTTTCAGGCGGTCGAGTTCTTCCTCGGTGGTGATGGTCATGCGCCGGGGGCCTTGTTGGCGAGGTAGTATTTCAGCAGGCCCTGGGTGGAGCTGTCGTGCCCTTCGCCGCTGGCGGTGCCCTGCACCTTGGGCAGTAGCGCCTTGGCCAGCTGCTTGCCCAGTTCCACGCCCCACTGGTCGAACGAATTGATATTCCAGATGGTGCCCTGCACGAACACCTTGTGCTCGTAGAGCGCCACCAGCGAGCCCAGCATTTCCGGCGTCAGCTTTGGATAGAACAGCGTGTTGGACGGCCGGTTGCCCGGGAACAGCTTGTGCGGCGTCAGTTCCTTGATTTCGGCCTTGGAGAGGCCCTGCGCCTTGAGTTCGGCGCCCACCTCCTCCTCGGTCTTGCCCAGCATCAGCGCCTCGGACTGCGCCAGCACGTTGGCGACCAGCTTGTCGTGGTGCGGCGGCAGGCTTTCATGCGGCTGCGCGGCGATGAGGAAATCGACGGGGATGACGTCGGTGCCCTGGTGGATGAGCTGGAAGAAGGCGTGCTGGCCATTGGTGCCCGGCTCGCCCCAGACGATGGGGCCGGTGGACCAGCCGACCGGCTTGCCGCCCAGCGTCACCGACTTGCCGTTCGATTCCATGTCCTGCTGCTGCAGATAGGCGGGAAAACGGCTGAGGCGCTGGTCGTAGGGGATCACCGCGTGGGTCGAAAAACCCCAGGCGTTGCGATACCACACCCCGAGCAGCCCCATGATGACCGGCAGGTTGCGCTCCAGCGGCGTTTCGAGGAAATGCCGGTCCATGGCGTCGGCACCGGCGAGGAATTTGGCAAAATTGTCGTAGCCGACCGCCAGCGCCACCGGCAGGCCGATGGCCGACCACACCGAATAGCGGCCGCCCACCCAGTCCCAGAAGCCGAAAATCCGGTCTTCGCGGATGCCGAACTGCGCGCAGGCTTCCAGATTGGTGGACACGGCGACGAAATGGTTCGCCACCGCCTCGTCGCCCAGCGCATCGGCGATCCAGGCCCGCGCCGTATGCGCGTTGGTCATGGTCTCGTCGGTGGTGAACGTCTTCGAGGCGACGATGAACAGCGTCTTTTTCGGATCGAGCCCGGCCAGCGTGTCGTGGATATGGGCACCGTCGACATTGGAGACGTAGTGGGCGCGCAATTCGGGCCGCGTATAGGGCGCCAGCGCCAGCGTCACCATGGCCGGCCCGAGGTCCGAGCCGCCGATGCCGATATTGACCACATCGGTGATCTGCTCGCCGCCATGGCCGCGAATGTCGCCATTGCGCACGGCGTTGCTGTAGGCCTCGATGGCCTTGAGCACCTGGCGCACTTCCGGCATCACGTCGGCGCCGTCGACCGTCACCGGCCGGTCGCCCTGATAGCGCAGCGCCATGTGCATCACGGCGCGGTCCTCGGTGCTGTTGATGTGCTCGCCCTCGCACATCTGGGTGCGGCGTTCCTCCACCCCGGCGGCACGCGCCAGGTCGAAAAGCGCATCCATCACAGCCTCGTCGATGCGGTTCTTCGAGTAATCGAGCAGGATGCCGGCGCCGGTGGCGGAAAAGCGCTGGAAGCGGTTGGGGTCCTCGGCGAACAGCAGCCGCAGCGGCTGCTCTTCCATCTTCTTCCTGAGCTTGCCCAGCGTCTCGAAGCCCGCCTTGCGTCCGGATTTAGCCATCTGTTGAACCCTCGTAAGCTGTTAAAGCGGCGCGAGATCGCCAGCCGCCCAGGCGGCGCGCGTCTCGGCGGCAAAATCGGCGAGGCGGCCCGTTTCGATGGCCGCGCGCGCACCCGACGTCAGTTCTTGATAATAGTGCAGGTTGATCTGCGAAAGCACCATGGCGCCCAATATCTCCTCGGTCCGCACCAGATGGTGCAGATAGGCCCGGCTCCAGCGCCGGCAATTGGGATTGGGCGACGCCTCGTCCAGCGGCCGGTGATCGTCCTTATGCCGGGCGTTTTTCAGGTTGATGACGCCGAAGCGCGTATAGGCGTGGCCGTGCCGGCCGGCGCGCGTCGGGTGCACGCAGTCGAACATGTCGATGCCGCGCTCGATGCCGCCCAGAATATCGTCGGGCTTGCCGACGCCCATCAGGTAGCGCGGCCGGTCCTGCGGCAATTCCGGCGTGATTTCCGAGAGCACGCGGAACATCACTTCCTGCGGCTCACCCACGGCAAGCCCGCCCACCGCGTAGCCATCAAAGCCGATGGCCTGCAAGCCGGCGGCCGAGCGGCCGCGCAATTCGGCGTCGTCGCCGCCCTGCACGATGCCGAACAGCGCCCGGTTCTGCTGGTTGTTAAAGGCCGCCTTGGAGCGCTCACCCCAGCGCAGCGACAACTCCATCGCCCGTTCCATCTCCCGGCGCTCGGCCGGCAGCGCCAGGCACTCGTCGAGCTGCATGATGACGTCGCTGTCGAGCAGCGTCTGGATTTCGATGGAGCGCTCGGGCGTCAGTTCATAGCTCGCCCCGTCGATATGCGAGCGGAAGGTGACGCCGTTTTCCGTCAGCTTCCGCAGCTTGGCCAGCGACATCACCTGAAAGCCGCCGCTATCGGTGAGGATGGGCCGCTGCCAGTCCATGAAATCGTGCAGCCCCCCCAGCGCCGCCACCCGCTCGGCGCCGGGGCGCAGCATCAGGTGGTAGGTATTGCCGAGCAGGATTTCCGCGCCGGTGTCGCGCACCTGTTCGGGATACATGGCCTTGACGGTGCCGGCCGTGCCCACCGGCATGAAGGCGGGCGTGTTGATGGCGCCGCGCGGTGTGTCGAGGCGCCCGCGCCGGCCCATGCCGTCAGTGGCGAGAACGGAAAAGGAGACTTGCTTCATGGCGCGGGTTCTAGCCCTTCGGCGCGGCGGAAGGAAGGGGCAGCCGCGCTCATGCGACGGCGCCGACCGCCGCCACCCCCAGGTGGTAGACGCCCAGCACGATGGCCGCGTCCACCGCCAGCCCCAGCCCCGTCAGGACGAGGCCGATCACCACCCCTGCCCCATCGCGGTTCAGCATGGAAAAGGCGATCACGCACAGCCCCACATTGGGGATGGCGTTGATGAAGGGAATGGGGATGGTCATCACGAGGCTGACCAGTATGACCAGCAGCGCATAGGGCAGATTGGCCGCCGCGCCGGTCAGCCAGCGCAGGCGCGGCCGGGAAAAGCGCGCGAGGATGCTGGCGACTTTGGCCACCTGCGCGCTGGCCTTGACGAGGATGGGCAGCGGCAGCCGGCGCCGGCCGATGATCCCCGGCAGGCGGATCGGCCGCCCCAGCAGCATGCCGATGGCAATCGCCATCGTCGTCCAGGCGATGGTGCCGCCATAGCCGGGCGGCCCCGGGATCATGTTGAACAGCGAAACGACCAGCAGCAGCAGCCGGTAGGCCGTGGGGCCCATCAGCTCCACCAGCCCGGAGAGCGTCAGATGCGACTGGTCGGTCTGGGCGGCGCGTTGCAGCTTGGCGGCGATGCGGCGCGTATAGCGCTCGATCGGGGCCGCCGCCACCCCTACGCCGCCCGGAACAGCAGCGACGAATCCCCGTAGGAATAGAAGCGATAATCCCCGGCGATGGCGTGCGTATAGGCCGCCTGCATCGTCTCCAGCCCGCAAAAGGCGCTGACCAGCATGAACAGCGTCGATTTGGGCAGGTGGAAATTGGTCATCAGCACGTCGACGGTGCGGAAGCGGAAGCCCGGCGTGATGAAGATATCGGTGTCCCCGACAAAGGGCTGCAAGCGGCCGGTGGCGCGCGAGGCGGTTTCGAGCAGCCGCATGCTGGTGGTGCCCACCGCCACCACCCGGCCGCCGGCCGCGCGTCGTGCCGCGATGCGCTCGACCGTCGCCGGGTCGATCTCGCCCCATTCGGCGTGCATCACGTGGTCGTCGGTGTCGTCCACCTTCATGGGCAGGAACGTGCCCGCCCCCACATGCAGCGTCACCCGCTCGATGGCGACGCCCATGGCTTCGATGTCCGCCAGCAGCTTTTCGGTGAAATGCAGGCCGGCGGTGGGCGCCGCCACGGCGCCGTCCTCGGCCGCGTAGACCGTCTGGTAGTCGGTCTTGTCCCGTTCCTCCACCGCCCGCTTGGCGCCGATATAGGGCGGCAGCGGCATGGCGCCGTGGGCCTTGACCGCTTCATCGAGCGCCGCCCCGCCCAGCGCGAATTCCAGCGTCACCTCGCCGGCCTCGCCCTTGCCCGCGATGCGGGCCTTGAGCGGCTCGGCAGCGCCATTGCCCAATTCCAGCTCGTCCAGCACGTGCAGGCGCTTGGCCGGGCGGGCGAAGGCGCGCCAGGTGTGGCTATCGACCCGCTTGTGCAGGTTGAACGCGGCGCTGGCGCGGTTCTCGCCGCGGATGCGCGTGCCCTTGAGTTCGGCGGGCAGCACGCGCGTGTCGTTGACCACCAGCACGTCGCCGGGGCTGAGCAGCGTCAGCAGGTCGGGAACGTGGCGGTCCTCTAGCCCCTTGCCGGGCCGCACCACCAGCAGCCGCGCGCTGTCGCGCGGCTCGGCCGGATGCAGGGCGATCAGCCGTTCGGGCAGCTCGAAATCGAAGTCGGAAACGCGCATGCTGTTGTCACCCGGCCCGGGCGCCCCGATGCGGCGCCACTGCCGCGCCGGCGGCAATGACGCGGCAGGGCATCGGGCCTATTCGGCGATATCGGCCGCGACCTTCACCGACACCATCTTGTCGGGATTGATCACCGGCTCGCCGCGCTTGATCTGGTCGACCACGTCCATGCCCTCGGTCACCTTGCCCCACACCGTATACTGGCGGTTGAGGAAGGGCGCGTCGGCAAAGCAGATGAAGAACTGCGAATTGGCGCTGTCGGGGTCCTGGGCGCGGGCCATCGAGGCGGTGCCGCGCTCGTGCGGCTCGGCGTTGAATTCCTGCTTGAGATTGGGGTAGCCGGAGCCGCCGGTGCCGGTGCGCGACGGGTTGAAGTCCGGCGAGGTCGAATTGCCGAACTTCACGTCGCCGGTCTGGGCCATGAACCCGTCGATCACCCGGTGGAACACCACCCCGTCATAGGCGCCTTCCCGCGCCAGCGTCTTGATGTGTGCGACGTGGTTGGGCGCCACGTCCGGACGCATCGCGATGACGACCTTGCCCTTCGTGGTTTCGATGACAAGGGTGTTTTCGGGATCGGCATAGGCCATGAGGGATCTCTTTGGTTGAGGAAAAGTGGCCCCGCATTTAGGCCGATTGCGCGGTGGGCGCAACCGCCCACCGCCGCCGGTCAGCGGTATTCGATGCTCGCCTTGACGATGTGATCGGGGTTGGCGACGGCGCCGTTCTGCTCCTTGGGGCCCTTTTCCAGCGCGTCGACATAGTCCATGCCCGACACCACCTTGCCGAAGACGGTGTACTGGCTGTCGAGGAAGCTGGCGTCGTCGGTGGTGATGAAGAATTGCGAGTTGAACGAGTTGGGGTCCTGCGAGCGCGCCGCCCCGACAATGCCGCGCTGAAAGCTCTCGGCGTTGAATTCGGCCTCGACGTCGGGCAGGTCCGAGCCGCCCATGCCGGCGCGTTGCAGGTTGAAGTCGGGGCCGCCCTGCTTGCCGAAGCGCACGTCGCCGGTCTGGGCCATGAACCCCTCGATGACGCGATGGAACACCACGCCGTCATAGGCGCCCTGCTCGGTCAGCGCGATGACGCGCTCGACATGCTTGGGCGCCAGCGCCGGCAGCAGTTCGATGTCGACCGTGCCGTCCTCCAGCGTCAGCAGCAGGTGGGGCGTGCCCTCCTGCGCCAGCACCGGCGCGGCGGCAACCAGGGTGGCGCCCACAAGCAGGGCGGAGAAAGTGCGGCGGGTAAGAGAGGTCATTTGCTGGCCAGGGCCTTCAATACGATTGGCGGGACGAAAGCGGAGATATCTCCGCCCATTTCAGCGATCTGCCGCACCAATGTGGCCGAGATATGCCGCACCGGCGGGCTGGAGGGCAGGAACACGGTCTGCAGGTCGGGCGCCATCTGCGCATTCATGCCCACCATCTGCATTTCGTAATTGTAGTCGGTGGTGTCCCGCAAGCCGCGAATGATGAGCCGCGCGCCATTGTCGCGCGCCGCATTGACCATCAGGCCGGAGAAATCGACGATGCGGAACGCGGTGTCGGTGCGCCTGCCGATGGCCGGCAGCACCTGTTCGAGAATGGCGATGCGGTCCGCGTGCGAGAACAGCGGGTGCTTCTTGGTGGCGCTGATGCCCACGGCCACCACCAGCGTATCGACGAGCTTGCAGGCCCGCTCGATGACGTCGAGATGGCCGTTGGTCAGCGGGTCGAACGAGCCCGGATAAAAGCCGACAAGACCGCTCATGGCGCCCCTTCCCTCCTGTTGTCACCGGGTTGTGTCATGGGTGTCGAAAGGTGGCAAGCCAACTGCCGCCCGTTCCGTCCGCTCTCTCCCAAAACCCCGATGCTGCCCGGAAGTGATCCGTTGGCCCGCGGCGGCGCGCCCAGTTCGGTCCTTGCCGAAAGAGGCCCGCGGGTCATGCCCGCGGGCAGCCCCGGGGATGAAGGCGAACCCGGCGCTCCACCCCTATCGGCAAGACTTCATCTCGGGCGCTTTTCTACCACAACCACCAAGGCTGCCCCCGGACTTGATCCGGGGGCCATTGCGGGAGCCCCTGCCGATCCGGCCCTTGCCAAGACCGCCCCGGGGAACGGGGCCAATGCAGCGCCCCGGCGCCCGGCGCGGGAAAATTACTCCTCCGTGCCCTCGTCTTCCGGCGCCTCGTCCTCGTCACCGCCGTCGTCCTCGGGCTCGCTGATGCGTTCCACCGAGACCACTTTTTCGCCCTCGGCCGTATCGAAGACGATGACGCCCTGGGTACTGCGCCCCTTGATGCCGATCGGCTTGTCGCCACCCACCGGCAGGCGGATGGTCTGGCCGCCATCGGTGATGAGCATGATCTGGTCATCTTCCGAGGCGGGGAAGCTGGCCACCAGATTGCCGTTGCGCCTGTTGACCGCCATGGCGACGATGCCTTTGCCGCCGCGCCCGGTGATGCGGTATTCGTGGCTCGAGGTGCGCTTGCCGTAGCCGTTTTCCGAGATGGTGAGGATGAACTGCTCCAGCGCGCTCATTTCGGCGTAGCGTTCCTGGCTCAGTTCGCCCGCCACCACGTCGGCCTCGTCCGACACGTGCTCCTCGGTTTCGCCGCGCACCGCCCGGCTCATCTTGAGATAGGCGGCGCGTTCCTCGGCGCTGGCGTCGGAGTGGTTGATGATGGCCATGGAAATGACCGTGTCGCCCTCGGCCAGCTGGATGCCGCGCACGCCCATGGAATCGCGGCCCTTGAACAGGCGCACGTCATGCACGCGGAAGCGGATGGCCTGGCCGAGCGCCGTGGTCAGCAGCACGTCGTTGTTGGTGGTGCAGGTTTCCACCCCGACGATCTCATCGCCCTCGTCGAGCTTCATGGCGATCTTGCCGTTGTGGCGCACCTCGACGAAATCGGCCAGCGAGTTGCGGCGCACCGTGCCGCGCGTGGTCGAGAACATGATGTCGAGATTGCCCCAGGAGCCTTCGTCCTCCGGCAGCGGCATGATCGAGGTGACGCGCTCACCCTGCTCGAGCGGCAGGATGTTGATGAGCGCCTTGCCGCGCGCATTGGCGGCCGCCAGCGGCAGGCGCCACACCTTGAGCTTGTAGGCGATGCCGCGGCTGGTGAAGAACAGCACCGGCGTATGGGTATTGGCCACGAACAGCCGGGCGACGAAATCCTCGTCGCGCGTCGCCATGCCCGAGCGGCCCTTGCCGCCCCGGTTCTGCGCCCGATAGGTGGAAAGCGGCACCCGCTTGATGTAGCCGGCGTGGCTGACGGTCACCACCATGTCCTCGCGGGCGATCAGATCCTCGTCGTCGAAGTCGCCGACGGAGTCGGAAATCTCGGTCACGCGCGGCCGGCCGAACTGCTCGCGAATGCCCTCCAGCTCGGTGCGGATGATGCTCAGCACCCGTTCGCGCGAGCGCAGGATATCGAGATAATCCTCGATTTCGCTGCCCAGCCCGTTGAGCTCGTCGCCGATTTCGTCGCGCCCCAGCGCCGTGAGGCGCGCCAGGCGCAATTCGAGAATGGCGCGCGCCTGCTCCTCGGAGAGGTTGAACGTGCCGTCCTCGTTGATGCGGTGGCGCGGATCGTCGATCAGCTTGATGAGCGGCGCCACGTCGGCGGCCGGCCAGCGGCGCGTCATCAGCTGCTGGCGGGCCGTCGCCGGGTCGGGCGCGGTGCGGATGAGCTGGATGACTTCATCGATATTGGCCACCGCCACGGCGAGGCCGACCAGGATATGGGCGCGGTCGCGCGCCTTGTTGAGCAGGAACCGGGCGCGCCGCGTCACCACCTCCTCGCGGAAGGCGAGGAAGGCGTTGAGGATCTGCCTGAGGTTCATCAGCTCCGGCTTGCCGCCGTTGAGGGCGACGAAATTGCAGCCGAACGAGCTTTGCAGCGGCGTGAAGCGATAGAGCTGGTTGAGCACCACGTCGGGCAGCGCGTCGCGCTTCACCTCGATCACCACCCGCATGCCCTCGCGGCTGGATTCGTCGCGCAGATCCGCAATGCCTTCGATGCGTTTGTCGCGCACCAGCTCGGCGATCTTTTCCACCATCGCGGCCTTGTTCACCTGATAGGGAATTTCGGTGATGATGATGGCTTCGCGTTCCTTGCGCACCTCCTCGATGCTGGTGCGGCCGCGCACCACCACCGAGCCGCGCCCCGTCTCATAGGCCTGGCGGATGCCCGCCCGCCCCAGGATGACGCCGCCGGTGGGGAAATCCGGCCCGGGCAGCACCTCCATCAATTCCTCGGTGGTGGCGTCGGGATTATCGAGGATCAGCAGGCAGGCTGCGATCGTCTCGCCCAGATTGTGGGTGGGCACATTGGTGGCCATGCCCACCGCGATGCCGCCGCCGCCATTGACCAGCATGTTGGGAAAGCGCGCCGGCAGCACGGTCGGCTCGCGTTCCGAGCCGTCATAGTTGTCGCGGAAGTCGACGGTGTCTTTGTCCAGATCGTCCAGCATGAAGCCGGTGATCCGTTGCATGCGCACTTCGGTGTAACGCATGGCCGCCGGCATATCGCCGTCCACCGAGCCGAAATTGCCCTGGCCTTCCACCAGCATCTCGCCCATCGAGAACGGCTGCGCCATGCGCACCAGCGCCATGTAGACGGCGCTGTCGCCATGCGGATGGTATTTACCGATCACGTCGCCGACGACACGCGCCGACTTGCGGAACGGCTTGTTGTACTCGTAGCCGTTCTCGCTCATCGAGAACAGGATACGGCGGTGCACGGGCTTCAGGCCGTCGCGCACATCGGGCAGCGCGCGGCTCACGATCACGCTCATGGCGTAGTCGAGATAGCTCTTGCGCATTTCGTCGGTGATGCGGATCGTCGTGATATCGGAGCGGGGGGTCTCGCCGCTCACGTCGGGCGTGTCGGTCACGGGGGCTTTCCGTGTTGATTCTGGATGCCTGACAAATAGGCGATTCCGCCCGAAAACACCAATTTTCCCCCACGCCGACTGTGGAGATCAGGCAGAGGCCGCACCGCGCCGGTTCATCTGCCGGAAACCGGGCACCAATAGCGGCACCAGGGTAGCCGCCAGATAGCACGACGCCGTCAGCCCCAGGGCCGGCGCGAGGCCCAGATTGTCGACCAGCACGCCCGCATAGAGCCCGCCAAACGGCAGCAGAGCCCAGGTCAGCGCCCCGACCAGCGCGATCACGCGGCCGACCTGCGCGGCGGGAATGCGCTCGAACAGGATGGCGCCGATGATCGGATTGAGAAAACCGGCCGCAAAGCCGGCCGCCAGCAGCACCGGCACGATGGCGGCGAGTGGCGGATTGCAGGCAAGCACGGCCAGGGGCAGCGGTCCCGCACAGAAGAAGCCGGCGGTATAGATGAGCAGACGCGGCACGCGGTCGGCGGCGGCTGCCGCCAGGGCAGAGCCGGCGATGGCGGCGCCCGAAAAGACGGCGAGCAATATGCCCACCCAGCGCGCATCCAGCCCCGCAGCCTGCACCCATACCGGAAGCAGCACCGTGGCATAGGCCTGATCGAACAGATTGGTGACGGCGATCATCGCAACCATGCCCACCAGCACCGGGTCGCGGCGCAGGGTCGTCCAGCCCGCCGCCAGGGCGCGGCGATAGCCTGCCGGCAGGTCCGCTTCCGCCGGCGCCGCCGCTCGACCCGGCAGGACTAGCCCGACGCACAGCGCCGAGACGAGGAAGGTGCCCGCATTGACCAGCAGCGCCGGCCCGACCCCGAAGGCGGCGATAAGCACACCGGCACCGGCGGCGCCCAGCGTGCCCGCCAGCCGGTCGCTCGTCCCCATGACGCCGGTAACGCGTTCCAGCGGCATTCCGCCGAGCGTGGCCACCGTGGGCACCAGCGCCTGCTTGGCCGCATCCGATGGCGCCCGGAGCGCGCCGACCAGCGCGACGGCCGGCAGCAGGAGTCCGATGGACAGCCACCCCACCCAGAACAGCAGCGGTATCACCGCCATCGCGACGGCAGAGAGGCAGTCGAACCATACCGCGATGCGTCGCGCCCCTGCCCGGTCGATGAGCGGTCCGGCCAGCGCCTTGGCGACGACATAGGGCAGCATTTCGGCAAACCCCACCAGCCCCGTCAGCACCGGGCTGCCGGTCGTGGTCAGCACCAGCCACGGGATGGCGATGACGGAAAGGCGCGTGCCGCCCACCGAGGCTATGGTCGCCGCTGCCAGCGCAATGAGAGGCGCCTGTCGCCTCACGAGCGTGCCCCACCTTCCGGCGGCCGGGGGAACGCATGCAGGATGAAGGTCACCGGCTGCACGCCATCGGGATAAGGGCCGCCCAGCGCCGGTGCCGCTGCCATCGCCTCCCACAACACCGCCAGCAGCCTTTCCACCAGAGCCGATGCCTGTGCCGCCGTCAGGGGAATGTTGAAATCGTTCAGCGTCGAGGCCCGGCGCCAGGCGGGTGACAGGGCGGCGTGCTGCGCCAGGGCCCGCTCCATCTCGCCAATCTGCCAGTGCAGCGCCGCCTGGCCGAAAGCCACGCCCGCCCGGAGCGTTTCGTCGTCCGCCCCGTCCGCGGCAAAGCTGGTCGTCTCGTGCCGCGCCCGCCACCAGCGTTCGCGGCCATTGCCCCGCCCCGCATCGTCCTCGATGAAACCGTGCCGGGCCAACTGCCGCAGATGGTAGCTGGTCGCGCCGCTGTTGAGCCCCAGTTGCGCCGCCAGCCCGCTGGCGGTGGCCGGCCCGTCGATCCGCAGCAGGCCGAGCATCCGCAGGCGCACGGGGTGGGCCAATGCCCGCAGGGCGAGAGCGTCGGGCCGAACGCGGCTGATGGTACGCTTCTCGGCCATGACCGCATCCTCGCTGCGCGTAACAACAGGCCGAGGCTATATTACAAACATTTCTTTGCAAATATCTATTTGCAATCTGCCCCGATCAGGGCCCAATGCGGCGCCCCTTGCTGCCGGCCGCTCCTCACTCCGCCGCGTCAAAGCGGTGCCGCGCGGTTTCGATGTCGGGGATATTGTCGTTGGCCCAGGCGATGAGGTGGCCGAAGGGAACGATCAGCGATTGGCCCAGCGGCGTCAGCCGGTATTCCACCGCCGGTGGCTTGGTGTCGAACACCTGCCGCGCCACCAGCCCGTCGCGTTGCAGGTCGCGCAGCGTCTGGGTCAGCATTTTTTGGGAAATGTCGGGGATGGCGCGGTGCAGCTGGTTGAAGCGGTGCGGCCCCGTGGCCAGCGTCATCACCAGCAGCATGCTCCATTTGTCGCCGATCTTGTCGAGCACGTGGCGCACCGGGCACGTCGCCTCTATCCCTGTCGCCGCGGCGGCGGCCCAGGCCCGGATGAAGCTCGCTGCGTCGTTCGCTGGCATGCACTTACCTCGAAGTAACGTCCGTCCCGAAAAGTGCCTCCTTTTCAGGGCGCCGGCCCGGGATTAGATAGCACTTACTTTTCGATACTTACTCCCCGCAAGAGCCCGTCACAAGGGGGTCGGGAGTCTTCGCTTCACGCTGAAAGGACGAGACGATGGATAAATTTGCCGGCTCCAGCCTGTTGGTCACCGGCGCCTCCGGGCATCTGGGGCGCGCAATCGTCGAGGAATTGCTGGCGCGCGGCGCCACCGGGGTCATCGCCGGTTCGCGCCGTCCCGAGGCGGTTGCCGACCTTGCCGGCAAGGGCGCCGCCGTCCGCGCCGTGGATTTCGATGCGCCGGCTGGCCTCGCGGCCGCCTTTGCCGGGGTGGAGCGCCTGCTCATCGTTTCCACCGATGGCATCGGCAAGCGCGTGGCCCAGCAGAAAGCCGCCATCGAGGCGGCCGTCGCCGCCGGGGTGCGCCACGTCATCTATACCTCCGCCCCCGCCGCGCGGCCCAATCCCGATGCCGGGCTGGGCGCCGAGCATTTCTGGACCGAGCAGGCGCTGGCCGCCAGCGGGCTCGATTTCACCATCCTGCGCAATCACATGTATGCCGAGAACAATCTGGCCGACGCCGCGCAGGTGGTGGCTTCCGGCCAGCTTTATGGCCTCGTCGGCGACCGCGGCACCGCCTATGTGACGCGCGCCGACGCCGCCCGCGCCGCCGCCGGGGCGCTGCTCACGGCCGAGGGCCAGCGCATCGAGGACGTGTCCGGCCCGGCGCCGGTGACCAATGCCGAGCGCGCCGCGCTCTACGCCGAACTGAGCGGCAAGCCGGTTTCGGTGGTGGCGCTGGAGCCCGCGCAATTGACGGCGGGGCTGGTCGCTGCCGGCCTGCCCGAAGGCTACGCCCAGGCGCTCGTCGCCTTCCAGCGCGATGCGGTCACCGGCTATCACGGCGTGGTCAGCGACGCGGTGGAGCGCTATTCGGGCCGCCAGCCGCAGGCATTCCGCGACTTCCTCACCGCCCACAAGCAGGCCCTGCTGGGCTAAACGCAGCCTACCCGGCCTTTTCCTGCCCTGACGGCCGGTGCTGGACGCATCGGCCGTTACCCCCTACAAAAAAATATGGAGCTGTCGCCTTGGGGGGAGTCGGGTCGCGGTGTCATTCGGTTCTGTCCTCAAGGGTCTCGTTGACCGCCTCACCTATAAGCGCTCCATCGGTTTCGGCCTCGAATATCTCGGGCTCGGCACGCTGCGCTATCCGCGCCTCATGGCGCTGGCGGTTCTTGCCTTCACCGTGCTGTGCTTCACCCAGATCCCCAAGGCCAATGTCGATGGCGACCTGCTGCGCGTCTACGCGCATTCGGGCGAGCACTACGACGCCTATGCGCAGCTCTCGGAAACCTTCGGCACCTTCGAGAACGACGTCTACATCCTCGTCAGCTCGCCGCGGCTGGTCGATCCCGCCGTCATCGAGGATGTTCGCAGCCTCGCCTTCGAGCTCGAGCTCAACGATTTCGCCGTAGGCACCATGTCGCCCTTCACCCTGCGCCAGCCCACCGCCAATGGCGGCTCGGCGCCGGCCGTGCCCGAGGGCATGCTGACGCCCGACGAAGTCGCCATGGCGCTGATGGATCTGCAGCAGAACGACCCGATGATGCGCAATCTCATCACCCCGGACCTCACCGGCGTGGTCATCATCCTGTTTCCCGACCAGGAGCTGGTCAAACAGCGCGGCGCGAAAGCCATGATCGCCAGCCTGCGCGACACGATCGGTTTCTACCAGAGCGACGATCTCAGCATCGAATTGACCGGCCCGCCCGTCTGGACCTCGGAAATGCTCAACGCGGCGGTGGACGACCAGGTGAAATTCACCGTCTGGGGGTTCGGGCTGGGCGCGCTCATCGCGCTGCTGGCGCTGCGCTCGCTGCCCGGCGCGCTGATCGTGGCGGCCACGCCCTTCCTCTCGGTCATGTGGTCGATGGGCACGATCCTGCTGTTTTTCGGCTCCTTTTCCTTCCTCACCATCATCGTCACCACGCTGGTGCTGGTGATTTCCTTCGCCGAATCCATGTTCTTCGTCTTCAACTGGCTGGCCTTCTGGCGCGACGGCATGGAGCCCAACAAGGCGGTCGACGCCACGGTCAAGCTGGTGGGCCCGGCCACTTCGCTCACCATGCTGACCACGCTCATCAGCTTCGCCTCGCTGTCCCTGACGCCGGGCCAGGGTATTCGGGAATTTTCCATGGCCGGCGCCATGGGCTCCTTCCTGCTCTTTGCCTGCCTCATGACCTTCATGCCGCTGCTGCTGAAACTCGCCATCCGGCTCGGCTTCAAGGCGCCGCCGCGCTCGAACCTCGTGCTCACCGCGCCGCTGCCGCTGAGTTGGTTCCTCGCCACCCGCTTCGGCCGGCAGATTTCCATCGCGGCCATCGTCGTCACGCTGGTGCTGTTCATCCCCTACGGGCTGATCCAGCCGCATTTCTCCTTCGAGGATTTCGTCGCCACCGATTCCACCGCGCTGACGGCGGCCGCCGATATCGACCAGGGCGTGGGCGGCGTCGCGCCGCTCTATGTCCGCGTGCCGCTCGGCGGCGGCGACCCCAACGTGGCGCCGGCGGATTTCGACACCATCGCCCAGGTGCACGCCATCCTCGAAACGCATCTGGGCGAGAACAAGGTCATCTCCGCCGCCAGCATGACCAATTACACCGATGCCGGCTTCACCCGCGAGGAGGTGTTCGCCGCCGTGGGGCCGTTCATGAAGCGCCGCTTCGTCACCGATGACGGCAGCCAGGCGCTGGTGACCGGCTTCATGCCGACCATCCTCGAATCGGACGTGCTCAAGCAGCTCGTTGACGACCTGCAGGCCGATTTCCACACTGCCGGCATCGACGACGCGGAAGTGGGCGGCTTCCGCATCCTCACCACCTTCGCCACCGACGACATCGTGCGCGGCCTGCAACTGGACCTCACCGCCTCGGTGCTGGTCAATCTCGGGCTGATCGGCTTCGCCTTCCAGTCCTTCCGGGTGGCGCTGGCCTCGGCCATCCCCAATCTCTTCCCGGTGCTGGGCACCGAGGCGTGGCTCTATTTCAGCGGTGCGGGCCTGCAATTGACCACCGTCATCGCCCTTACCATCGCCTTCGGCATCGCGGTGGACGACACGGTGCATTTCCTCTCGCACTATCTGCACGCCCGCCGCGACCAGAAGATGAGCCATCTCGATGCGGTCAAGCACACGCTCGACCGCATCGGCGGCGCCATCGTCGCCACCACGATCATCCTGTGCGCCGGCGTCGCCATCGTCAGCTTTTCCGAGCTGCCGCAGGTGGCGCTGTTCGGCGCGCTGTTCGTCTCCACCCTCGCCTTCGCCGTCATCGGCGACCTGTTCATCCTGCCGGCCATGCTGGCGGCGGGCGGCAAGTTCTTCCAGCCGCTGGGCCGCATCGGCGTGCGCATGGCCGACGAGGAGCCGACGCCGGACGATCCGACCAGCGACACCCACACCACCGGCCCCGGCGGGACCAGGGGGCTCGACCCGGCATGAGGGGTACGTTGCCGCCGCACCGCGAACCGGTAAAATCGGCGCCGCGATTCCAGCGGCCGGGCCGGCCTGCGCTTTCCCACGGGGAGGCGGGGCCGGCCCGGCCGCCCCTGATTTTGTCTTTGTTCGGTCGCGGATCAGCCGGGGGGCTCGTTCCTGACATCTGGAGGCCTTGCGCCATGACCATCTTCGGACCCCTGACCCGAGCCGCCACGCTGGCCGGCCTGCTGCTCGCCGGGGCGGCCGCAGCCATGCCCGCCGCCGCTGCGCCGGCCGATGTGGCCCTGCTCAAATCCTATATCGGGGACTGGCGCGGCCGCGGCACGCTGGTGGGCGCCAATACCGAAAGCGTGGTGTGCCGCCTGTCCCTCACGCCGGGCAACCAGGACAAGGTCAACTACAACGGCCGCTGCGCCCTGGCGGGCACCAACCTCTCGGTTGCCGGCACCCTCGCCTATGTGGAATCCGCGCGCCGCTACGAGGCCGCCATGACCTCGAACGCCACCTTCACCGGCATCGCCGTGGGCCAGAAGCGCGGCAGCGGCCTCGTCTTCAACCTGCGCGAGCGCGACCAGGACGAGACGGGCAAGGAACTCAGCATCACCGCCCAGATTCACCTCAGCCAGGACACCATCAAGGTCGTCTTCGACGTGGTCTACGTCGAATCCGGCGACAGCCTGCACGCCGAAGTCCCCTTCTCGCGCTGACCATTTCGAGAAGGGATAACGAAGGTTCCCGCTAACGCGGGAATGACCCGGTGGGGAGGGTCGCAAAGAGCCACCACACAACCGCAAAACGCTCGGGCTCTCCCGCACCCCCGAACGCTGCCCACGGGCCTGACCCGTGGGCCGGCCGGTGCGCCCCCGGCCGCTTCAGCGCCAGCCGAGAGCGGCCCGCGGATCAGGTCCGCGGGTAGCCCGGTGCGGGAGGCAAGATCGCTTCACCCGCCGCTTGAACCGGCGCTCCAAAACCCCACCACCACGCCGTCACCCCAGCGAAAGCGGGGGCCTCCGTTTACTTCGAGAACAGGTAACAGAGGTTCCCGCTTTCGCGGGAATGACGCGGTGGAGAGGGTCGCGAAGGACCACCACACGACCGTGAAGCGTGCCAGGCTCCCTCAGAACGGGATGTCGTCGTCGATGCCGCCGGGCTCGAAGGCGGGGGCGTTGGCGGCGGGGCGACGGCCGCCGCCGCCGGAGCTGTCGCGGACGCCGCGGAAGCCGCCGTCGTCATTGCCGCGGAAGCCGCCCTCGCCGTCGCCACGGCTGTCGAGCAGCACCATCTGGGCGTTGAAACCCTGCAGCACCACTTCGGTGGAATATTTGTCCTGGCCCGACTGGTCCTGCCATTTGCGGGTCTGCAACTGGCCTTCGAGATAGACTTTCGAGCCCTTGCGCAGATAGTTTTCGGCGACGCGCGCCAGCCCTTCCGAAAAAATCACCACCCGGTGCCATTCGGTCTTTTCGCGCTGCTCGCCGCTGTTGCGGTCCTTCCAGCGCTCGGAGGTGGCCACCGACAGGTTCACCACCTTGCCGCCGCTGGGCAGCGTGCGCACTTCGGGGTCGTTGCCCAGATTGCCCACCAGTATGACCTTGTTCACACTCCCGGCCATGGTCTTAGTTCCTTCCAATTCAGTCCCGGTCCGTCCGGTCGCGGGACGCTTCTGTCTCACCCGGGCAACCCGCCGCCCGGAACGCGGCCCCTGCCCTTGCGCGGCACCCTACCCGTTTAGGCGGCCCAAGACCGCTCAAATCGCACGCTACCCACAGCTCTGTCACCCTGTTGTTCACTCTATGTTCCTGTCAGGCCGCCGTCAAGCCCGGGGCGCCGGCGGCTTGCTCCGCCGCCGTTGCGCGCTACAATGGCCGGCATCGCCCATTGGGAGTGCCGCCCATGTCGCCATCGTCCGCCGTCTTCCGGGCTGCGCTGGCCGGCGCATTGCTGCTGCTGCCCGCCCTTGCCACCAGCGGCGCCGACGAGGCGGTGATCGACGTGCCCGCCGAAACGCCCCTCTACGCCACCCTCGTCGAGGCGACCCGCGCCGCCGTCGCGGCGGAGCTGCAACAGCCCGTGGCGCTCGAGGTCACCCTGCTGCGCACCCAGGGCGATTTCGCCTTTCTCGCCGCCCGGGTGCAGCAGCCGGACGGCGCGCCCATCGATTTCCGCGCCACCGTCTATGACGCCGCCATAGCGGCGGGCCTGTTCGACGGCCCCCAGCTCTGGGCGTTTCTGCAAAACAGCGCCGGGGAATGGCAGGTCATCGAACACGATATCGGCCCCACCGACGCCTGGTTCTTTGGCTGGCCCTCGGCCCACGGCGTCAGCTGCGCCGTGCTCGGCGACGGCATTTCCAACTGCTGACCCGACCCCCGGGTGTTCTCTCCCCAGCCACCGGGGCTGTCCCCGGACCCGATCCGGGGGCCGCTTGCCGCCAGCACACACACCATCGGGGCTCCCGACCCGGCCCACGGGTCATACCCATGGGCAGCCTCGCTGGGCGTGGAGAGTTTATTGATTGGTGCGAGAGCCCAGCGGGCGCAATCCTTGAACACACGCCCCCTCTCCTGCCACCCCCTGACAGCACCCTGCCCTAAACGCAGCTTGACCGAATCCACTTTGTTCTGGTTACGTTCCCAGTAACGACATACCGGCCCCGACTTGCGAGCGACCCGGTGAAGGCCTATCTGTTGGCCCGCGCCCCGTCCCTCCCCGCCGGCGCGACACGCACGGAAACGAGAATGACCGACAAGCCCAGTCCCAATCGAGAAATCGTCGTGCGCGGTGCCCGCGAACACAATCTCAAGGGCATCGACGTCCGGCTGCCGCGCGACAGCCTCATCGTCATGACGGGGCTTTCGGGCTCGGGCAAATCCTCGCTCGCCTTCGACACCATCTATGCCGAGGGCCAGCGGCGCTATGTGGAGTCGCTCTCCGCCTATGCCCGGCAATTCCTCGAAATGATGCAGAAGCCCGATGTCGAGCACATCGAGGGCCTCTCCCCCGCCATCTCCATCGAGCAGAAGACCACCAGCCGCAATCCGCGCTCCACGGTGGGCACCGTCACCGAGATCTACGACTATCTGCGCCTGCTCTATGCGCGCGTCGGCGTGCCCTATTCGCCGGCCACGGGCCTGCCCATCGAAAGCCAGACCGTCAGCCAGATGGTCGATCGCACGCTGGAATTGCCCGAGGGCACGCGGCTTTACCTGCTGGCGCCCATCGCGCGCGGCCGCAAGGGCGAGTTCAAAAAGGAACTGGCCGATTTGATGCGCAAAGGCTTTCAGCGCGTCAAGATCGACGGCGCCTATCACGAGATCGAGGATGCGCCGGCGCTGGACAAGAAGTTCAAGCACGATATCGAGGTGGTGGTGGACCGGCTCGTGGTCGCCCCCGACATTGCGGGGCGCCTCGCCGAAAGTTTCGAGACGGCGCTGAAGCTGGCGGACGGCATCGCGCTCATCGAATTTGCCGACGAGCAGAACGCGGACGGCACGCCGCGCCAGCTCACTTTTTCGGAAAAATTCGCCTGCCCGGTTTCCGGCTTCACCATCGCCGAGATCGAGCCGCGCCTGTTCTCCTTCAACAACCCCTTCGGCGCCTGCCCGGTCTGCGACGGGCTGGGCACCGAGCAGAAGATCGACCCGGACCAGATCGTCCCCGATCCCACCCTGTCGCTGCGCGACGGCGCCATCCTGCCCTGGGCGAAGACCAGCGCCCCCTATTACCAGCAGACCCTTTCCGCCGTGGTGAAGCATTTCGGCGCCTCGACCGGCACCGCCTGGAACGAGTTGCCCTTCGAGGTGCAGCACGCCGTGCTCTACGGCACCGACAAGACCCCGATCGCCTTCGTCTATGACGACGGCCTGCGGCAGTACAAGACGACCAAGCCCTTCGAGGGCGTCATCGGCAACCTCGAGCGCCGCTACAAGGAGACCGAAAGCGCCGGCATGCGCGAGGAGATCGAGAAGTACATGTCGGCCAAGCCGTGCGTCGCCTGCGGCGGCTATCGCCTCAAGCCCGAGGCGCTGGCGGTCAAGATCGACAAGCTGCATGTCGGCCAGGTCACCGACATGTCGATCCGCAACGCCTCGGTGTGGTTCAACGCCCTGTCGGCCAAGCTGACGCCGACCCAGAGCCAGATCGGCGAGCGCATCCTCAAGGAAATCCGCGAGCGCCTCAATTTCCTCAACGATGTGGGGCTCGAATATCTCACCCTGTCGCGCAATTCCGGCACGCTGTCGGGTGGCGAAAGCCAGCGCATCCGCCTCGCCAGCCAAATCGGCTCGGGGCTGACCGGGGTACTCTACGTGCTCGACGAGCCGTCCATCGGCCTGCATCAGCGCGACAATGCGCGCCTCCTCGAAACCCTGCAGCGGCTGCGCGACCTGGGCAATACCGTCATCGTGGTCGAGCACGACGAGGATGCCATCCTCACCGCCGATTACGTGCTCGATATCGGCCCCGGCGCCGGCGTCAATGGCGGCCGCATCGTCGCCGAGGGCACGCCGCAGCAGATTCTCGACAATCCCAATTCGCTCACCGGCAAATATCTTTCCGGCCGCCTGGGCATTCCCATTCCGGCCGAGCGCCGCAGCGGCCGCAAGGGCAAGGTGCTGTCGGTGCGCGGCGCCACCGGCAACAATCTCAAGAACGTCTCGGTCGATATTCCGCTGGGGCTGTTCGTCGCCATCACCGGCGTCTCGGGCGGCGGCAAGTCGACCCTGATGATCGATACCCTTTATCGGGCCATCGCCCGGCGGCTCAACGGCGCGCGGGTCGTGCCGGCCCCGCATGAGAGCCTCACCGGCCTCGAATTCCTCGACAAGGTCATCGATATCGACCAGTCGCCCATCGGCCGTACGCCGCGCTCCAATCCGGCCACCTATACCGGCGCCTTCACGCCGCTGCGCGAGTGGTTCGCCGGCCTGCCGGAGGCCAAGGCGCGCGGCTACGGGCCGGGCCGTTTCTCCTTCAACGTCAAGGGCGGCCGCTGCGAGAAATGCGAGGGCGACGGCGTCCTCAAGATCGAGATGCACTTCCTGCCCGACGTCTACGTCACCTGCGACGTGTGCAAGGGCAAGCGCTACAATCGCGAGACGCTGGAAGTGCAGTTCAAGGGCGAGTCCATCTCCGACGTGCTCGACATGACCATCGACGAGGGCGTCGAGTTCTTCTCGGCCGTGCCGGTCATCCGCGACAAGTTCCTCACCCTGCAACGCGTCGGGTTGGGCTATGTCAAGATCGGCCAGCCGGCCACTACCCTGTCGGGCGGCGAGGCGCAGCGGGTCAAGCTTTCCAAGGAACTGTCCAAGCGCGCCACCGGCCGCACCCTCTACATGCTGGACGAGCCGACCACGGGCCTGCACTTCCACGACGTGGCCAAATTGCTCGAAGTGCTGCACGAGCTGGTCGAGGGCGGCAACACGGTGGTGGTCATCGAGCACAATCTTGAAGTCATCAAGACGGCCGACTGGATCATCGACCTTGGCCCCGAGGGGGGCGACGGCGGCGGCGAGATCGTCGCGGTGGGCACGCCCGAGGACGTGGCGGCCAATCCCCGCTCGCATACCGGGGCCTTTCTCAAGGAGGTGATGGAGCGGCGTCCGCATGTCGCCACTCGCGCCGCCGAATAGGCACGAGGCCCGCCCGCTTGCGGTGCCTTGTGTCAACCCTCTGCTAGCCGATCCGTCACGAAACCGTCACCGTCGCCCGCCCCGCGCCATGCAGTTGGTGCATGGGTCGATTGACGAATAGCCATCTGCTCGTCTCCCCGGGGCGCCCCTATATTGGCCTCGTAAACGAAAGGAGACTTCCGATGGACATCCGCAAGACTTTCAAGAAATGGGCTGCCTACCAGCAAACCGTCCGTGAGCTTACCGCTCTCGACAATCGTCAGCTCAACGATCTGGGCATTTCGCGTACCGATATCGGCCGGATTGCTCGCGACCATGCCAATTCGCTCTAAGATCGACGGCACCGATACTGCAATCCGAACGCCCGCCTCTCTCTGAGACGCGGGCGTTTTCTTTTGTCCGGCGCGAACCACGCTTCTGGTGCCGAAGCGCAGGATTTGCGGCGCCGATGATAACGCTCCGCTAGCATCTTCACGGCATTGCGCCGCCCTTTGCCCCCTGCTATCTGCCAGCCATGTCGAACCAACCCATTCATATCATCGGGGGCGGCCTGGCCGGTTCCGAAGCCGCCTGGCAGGCCGCCGAGGCCGGCGCCCGGGTCATCCTGCACGAGATGCGCGGCATCAAGGGCACGGACGCCCATCAGACCGACGCCTTTGCCGAACTGGTCTGCTCCAACAGCTTCCGCTCCGACGATTTCGAGCACAATGCGGTGGGCCTGTTGCACGAGGAAATGCGGCGCTGCAACTCGCTCATCATGCGCGCCGCCGATGCCAGCAAACTCCCGGCCGGCGGGGCTTTGGCGGTGGATCGGCATGGTTTTTCCGGCCGCGTCACCGCGGCGCTGGAGGCCCATCCCAACATCGAAATCGTGCGCGAGGAAATCGCTACCTGGCCGCCTGCCGACTGGCACCACGTCATCATCGCCACCGGCCCGCTGACCTCGCCGGCCCTGGCCGAAGCGGTGCTGGAAAAGACCGGCGAGGACGCGCTGGCCTTTTTCGACGCCATCGCCCCGATCATCCATTACGACAGCATCGATCCCGACATCGCCTGGCGGCAATCGCGCTACGACAAGGCCGGCCCCGGCGGCACGGGCGCCGACTACCTCAACCTGCCGATGGACCGCGACCAGTACTATGCCTTTGTGGACGCACTGAAATCGGCGCCGCTGCACGCTTTCAAGGACTGGGAAAAGGTGCCCTATTTCGACGGCTGCCTGCCCATCGAGGTGATGGCCGAGCGCGGGCCGGAGACGCTGCGCCACGGGCCGATGAAGCCGGTCGGCCTTACCAATCCGCGCAATCCCACCGTCAAGCCCTACGCCATCGTGCAGTTGCGGCAGGACAATGCGCTGGGGACGCTGTGGAACATGGTCGGCTTCCAGACCAAGATGCGCTATGGCGTGCAGACGGAAATCTTCCGCATGATCCCGGGGCTCGAAAACGCGCAATTCGCCCGGCTCGGCGGGTTGCACCGCAACACCTTCATCAATTCCCCCAAGGTGCTGGCGGCCGACCTTAAACTCAAAGCTGATCCGCGTATCCGCTTTGCCGGCCAGGTGACCGGCGTCGAAGGCTATGTCGAAAGCGCCGCCGTCGGGCTCGTCACCGGCCGACTCACCGCCGCCGAGACGAAGGGCGATATCCTGCCCATGCCGCCGGCCACCACGGCGCTGGGGGCGCTGATCGGCCATATCACCGGCGGCCATATCGAGGCGGAAAGCTATAGCGGCGCCCGCAGTTTCCAGCCGATGAACGTCAATTTCGGCCTCTTCCCCGAAGTCGAGGTGACGAAGCCCGAAGGCGTCAAGCGCTGGCGCGGTGCCGAAAAGACCATGGCCAAGCGCAAGGCCATCACCACGCGGGCGCTGCAGGAGCTGCAAAGCTGGGCCTGAGGGTCAGCGCCGCCAGTTCCAGCCGACCAGCCGCAGGATCTTGCGCCAGTCGGCCTCCTCGGGCGGCGGCTGGAAGGGGCTGGCCGCGTGCGCCTTCCAGCTCTGAAGCTGCGCCTCGATGACCGGCAGCAGCGCGAAGGCCGGGCGCAAGCGGCGTGGCAGACCCGCGATGGCGGTCCGGGCTTTCTGCAAATGCTCGTCGGTCAGTTCGGCCATCTGGCCGAGCGCCGCGTGCAGGCCTTCGCTGTCGGTGCCGGCGAAAATCTCGTTTTCGTTCACGCCGTTAGCGACCAGGATGGAGAGCGGCAGCATGATGCGGCCCTGCGCCGAGACGGGCCCAAAGGCGCGCAGATGCCCGGCCAGTGCCTGCGCCACGCCCAGATGCCCGGCTGCGTCGCCCGGCTCGACCGGCGCGCCCTCGTTGAGGATCATCGCGGCAAGCTGGAACAGGGTGGAGGCGGTCTCCCCCGCATAGCCCTCGAAGGTTTCGAGGTCGGGCATGGGGTCGTCGTAGAGGTCGAAGCGCCGGGCGCCGAGCAGCCGCAGCAGCGTGCCGCTGGGCAGGCCGAAGCGCTCGATGGCATCGAGCAGCGCGTCGGCAAGCGGGTTCTGCCGCACCTCGCCATGCTGGTCGCCCGTCAGTGCGTCGTTCCACCATTGCAGGCGGATTTCGCCCGGCGCCGGGTTGCTGACGCGCGCCCGCACCGCCGAAATATCGGCGTTGAAGGCCAGGAGGGCCGTCACGGCCGGCCGCTTGTCCGCCGGCAGCACCAGCGTCGAAAGATAGCGGTCGCGGTCGCTGTCGCGCAGGGCCTGGGCGGCGAGGGTGAAACTGTCGGATACCATGGGTTCGGATTCTGCAAGGGGGCCGGATCGGGTGGTCCCTAGCTAGCCCCTCCCCGCCCCGGTCTCAAGGGCGGAGCGTCCCGAGACTGCGCCAGCGCAAAAAGCGACCGGCGGGAAGGGCTGGGAAAGCGGCGGCTAGCGCGCGTTCTCGACGGCAATGAGCGCGGCGGCCACGGCCCGTTCCTCGGCCAGCAGCACGTTGTAGGTGCGCACGGCGCCGCCGGTGCCGATCGCCTCGACGATCACCCGCCGGCTGCGGAAGGCGTTGCGGATGGCCGGATCGATGGCGGCGATATCGGCCCCGAGGCCGATGAACAGCACGTCCAGCTCGTCGGCCACGTCGAGCACCGGCCGCAGGCTTTCCAGCGTCAGCGCGGCCGGCTCGGCGACGTCCCAGGCATGCATGCCGCTGGGCAGGCACAGCAGCGAGCCCTTGTGCGACATGTCGGCGAAGCGAAAGCCGCCATTGCCGTAAGCGTCGATGCCCACGCGGCGGGGAAAATGCCCCGCCGGGCCCAGATCGCTGTCAGACGGCCGCACCATCCGTGGACTTTTCCTTCCTGTCTTCGGCGTCCTCTTCCTCGGTTTTCTGCTTGAGGCCGAAATTGATGAGGATGGGGCCGTTGATGATGATCGAGGAATACATGCCCACCAGCGAGCCGAAGGTCATGGCGATGGTGAAGCTGCGCAGCACCTCGCCGCCGAACAGCACCAGCGGCACCAGCGCCAGCAGCACGGTGAACTGGGTGAACGAGGTGCGCACGATGGTCTGGTTGATCGACAGGTCGATCAATTGCGGCAGCGGCATCTTGCGATGTTTTCGCAGGTTTTCACGTATTCGGTCCGACACCACCACGGTTTCGTTGAGCGACAGGCCCACCAGTGTGAGCACCGCCGCGATGGAACTGAGGTTGAACTCCAGTCCCGTTATCGAGAACAGGCCGATGGTCATGATGAGGTCGTGCGAGGTGGTGGTGACCGCCGCCATGGCGAACTGCCACTCGAAGCGCACCCAGATATAGATGAGGATACACCCCAGGGCGATGAGCACGGCGATGGTGCCGGTCCAGGCCAGTTCGCCCGACACCGTGCCGCTGACGGCCTCGGTGCGTCGGATTTCGTACTGGTCGCCCGCCAGGGCGTCGCGCACCTTGGTGACCGCCAGCTGGTCGGCGTCCTGCCCGCCCTCCTGGGCCTGCACGCGCACCAGCACGTCCTCGGGCGTGCCGAAACCCTGCACCTGCACTTCACCCAGGTCGAGCCCGTCAAGCAGTTCGCGCACCCGGCCCACATCGGCCGGACCGCCCACATGCTGCACCTCGATGGCGGTGCCGCCCACGAAATCGATGCCCAGATTGAAGCCCTTGACCACGGCGGTGCCGATCGACACGGCGGTCATGAGCAGCGACAACGCGATGACGTAGCGCGAAATCTTCATGAACGGGATTTTCGTCCCGTCCGGAATGAAGCGGAAATGCTGGATCTTGAGGCGTTTCGGCCGGACGCGGCGATACCACATGTTCACCTGGTAGAAGGTGACCGTGTAGGAGGTGAACAGCGAGGTGAGGATACCCAGCGCCAGCGTCACGGCGAAGCCCTGCACCGGGCCCGAGCCCATGAAATACAGCACCACGGCGGCAACCAGCTGCGTGAGGTGGGAGTCGATGATGGTGCCCCAGGCCCGCTCGAAGCCGGCATTGATCGCCTGAATCGGCGATTTGCCGGCGCGCTGCTCCTCGCGCATGCGTTCGTAGATCAGCACGTTGGCGTCCACCGCCATGCCGATGGTCAGCACGATACCGGCGATGCCCGGCAGCGTCAGCGTCGCCCCCATGACCGAGAGCGCGCCGAAGATGAGGATGATGTTGAGCACCAGCGAGACGTTGGCGAAAACGCCCCACAGCCCGTAGGCGACCACCATGAAGGAGACGACCAGCACCGAGGCGATGACGCCCGCGGTAAGGCCCGCGCGGATGGAGTCGGCGCCCAGGCTGGCGTCCACCGTGCGCTCCTCCACCACGTTGAGGCTGGCGGGCAAGGCGCCGGCGCGCAGCAGCACGGCCAGGTCGTTGGCCGAGGCGGTGGTGAAATTGCCGCTGATCTGGCCGCTGCCGCCGGTGATCGGCTGCTGGATGACCGGCGCGGTGATGACGGTGTCGTCGAGCACGATGGCGAAGCGCTTGCCGACATTGGCGGCGGTGATTTCGCCAAAGGTGATGGCACCGCGCGTGTCGAACTTGAAGCTCACCACCGGGATGCCGCGCTGCGGATCGTAGGAGGGCTGCGCATCGACCAGCGATTCGCCGCCCAGCGCCACGTCCTCGTAGAGCAGTTCGCGCGTGCCGTCCTGGCTGGGCAGGATCATGGTGCCGGCGGGCAGGCCCTGGATTTCGGCCTGCTCGGCCGACATGCCGGGATAGACCATGTGGAAGGTCAGGCGCGCGGTCTGCGAAATGATGTTCTTGAGGCGCTGGGAATCGCCGAAACCGGGCACCTGCACCAGCACGCGGGTATCACCCTGGCGCTGGATGGAAGGTTCGGTGGTGCCCAGTTCGTCGATGCGGCTGCGCACCACCTCGATGGATTGCGCCACCAGCGAACTCATGCGCTGCTGGATGCCGTCGGCGGTCAGCGTCACCGTCAGCTTGCCGTCCGGCGTTTCGCCAAAGGCCAGTTCGTCGACGCCGGTACCGCTGAAGAGGACGTTGCTGAGGGTGTTCTGCAGGCCCCGCAGCGCCGTTTCCGCCTGCTGCTTCTGGGCCGGATCGGTCAATTCGATGGTGATGGTGGCGCCGGCTTCATCGGTGGTGATGATGTTGCCGATGCCGTTCTGGTTGGCCAGCACGTTGCGCGCGTCGCGCCGCAGGTCGCTGAGGCGCTGCTTGACGATGCCCTCGCGGTCGACTTCGAGCAGCAGGTGCGAGCCGCCTTGCAGGTCGAGGCCCAGCACCAGCCCCGGCTGTGGCAACCAGCCAGGCAGGGATTCCTGAACGTCCTTCGGAAGGAAATTGGGCACCGCCAGAACGATGCCCAGGAAGGAGACGATCAGGATGATAAAGGCGCGAAGCGTCGAATGCTGCATGGATCAGTTCCAGAAACAGATGCGCCGAAGCCGATCGCTCGCCTTCGGCGCCGGGTGTAGATCAGGCCGGCTTGTTGTCGTTGACCGGTTCGGACTTGGAGCGGACGTCGGCCACCATGGTACGCACGATCTTGACCTTGACGCCCTGCGAGATCTCGACTTCCAGGTCCTCGCCGTCGACGGCCTTTGTTACCTTGCCAACGATGCCGCCGGTCGTCACGATCGTGTCACCGCGCCGAATGGCCGAGAGCATGGCCTGCTGCGCCTTGAGGCGCTTCTGCTGCGGCCGGAAGATGAGTAGCCAGAAGATCAGCACCAGCAGCGCAATCGGCATCAGCTGCACGGCAATATCGGCAAAACCCCCGCCGGCGGGGGCAGCAGCGGCAGACTGCGCATATGCGGGCGTTACAAACATCAGGCGAACTCCTTATTCATTTTTATGGGCACCCGGGATGCCGCGCGGCAGGGGCGCCACCGGGGCGAAACAGACTGGACGCAAACGGGGCTCGATGCACTTGCACCCCGGCGAAAATCGCGCGGACTATACATTTGGGTCCCGTTGATTGCAAAGCCAATCGGGGCCTCGTTCGACGCGCTGGAGACGAAGGAAAAAGCAGGTGAAAACCAAGGACTATCTGGGCCGGATCGCCGAGGCACTGGAGATCATCGCCCACGCCATGGCCCCCGAGGCGGGCGCGGAGGCACCGTTTCGCCTGGGCGAGGCCAACGCCTATCGCTGGCAGGGGGAAACGGGGCGCCTGCTGCCCGTGCCCAGAGTCAGCCGGGTGCCGCTGGGCATGCTGCGGGGCATCGACGCGGTGCGCGACATCCTGCTCGCCAATACCGAGCAGTTCGCGCGCGGCCATGGCGCCAACAATGCCCTGCTCTGGGGCGCGCGCGGCATGGGCAAGAGCTCGCTGGTCAAGGCGATCCACGCCGATATCGAGGCGCGAGAAGGTTTCGACCGGCTGATCCTGGTGGAGATCGCGCGCGAAGACCTCGAATCCCTGCCCCGGCTGATGCGCGCCATTGCCGGCCAGCCGGCCCGATTCGTGGTATTCTGCGACGATCTCAGCTTCGACAGCGGCGAAACCAGCTACAAGTCGCTCAAGACCATCCTGGACGGCGGCATCGAGGGGCGGCCGGACAATGTGCTGTTCTACGCGACCTCCAACCGGCGCCACCTGATGCCCCGGGACATGATCGAGAACGAGCGCTCCACCGCCATCAATCCCAGCGAGGCGGTGGAGGAAAAAGTGTCGCTCTCGGACCGCTTCGGGCTGTGGCTGGGCTTCCACAATTCCGACCAGGACACCTATCTCGCCATGGTCGCGGGCTATGCCGAATTTTATGGCCTGTCGACCGACGCCGCCACCCTGCGCGCCCGTGCCATCGAGTGGGCGGCGACGCGCGGCTCGCGCTCCGGACGTGTCGCCATCCAGCTGGTGCGCACGCTGGCCGGCGAGGAAGGCAAGGCGCTCGACTGAAAACGCCAGCGCGGCGCGCGGGAGGGTCCCGCGCGCCGCGCTTTGTTCGATCCTATGCCGGCGGTCAGCTTGCCAGCATGGGCACCGGATCGACCGGGGTCGCGCCCTTGCGCAGCTCGAAATGCAATTGCGGCTTGGAGACCGAGCCGGTCTGGCCCACGGCGCCGATGGCGTCGCCCCGGCCGACCACGGCGCCCTTGGCGACGCTCATCGACTTGAGGTGCGCATAGGCCGAGACGTAGCCGTTGGGGTGGCGGATGAGGATCAGGTTGCCGTACCCCTCGACGCCCGAACCGACATAGATGACCGTGCCGTTCTCGGCGGCCTTGACCGTCGTCCCTTCGGGCACGTCGATATTGATGCCGGTGCCGCGCGAGGCGGCGAAATCGGTGATGACGCGGCCGCTGGCCGGCCAGCGGAACTTGTCGTTGCCCGACATGGTGGGTTCGGCCGGCTGCTGGATGCTGGCCTGCTGCACCGGTGCCGCTTCGACGGGCTTGGTGGCTACGGCCGGGCCGGCCGAGGCGGCGAGCACGTTGGCCGCGTCGCTCTGGGCGGGCTTGGCAGCGGGGGCCGGTGCAAAGGCCTGCGGCGCCGCGCTGGCGACCTGCACGGCTGCCGCCGTCTGCGGCGTGCGGATCAGGTCGCTGCGGCCGGGAATGACGATCTGCTGGCCGACGAAAATCTTGTCCGGCGACCCCAGATTGTTGGCCTGCACGATGGCCTGGGTGGTCACGTCGTATTTGCGGGCAATGGTGTAGAGCGACTCGCCGCTGGCGATGGTGTGGGTATAACCGTTGCTGTTGGCGGCCGCCGCTGCCTGGACGGGGACGGCGCTGTTGACGGGCAGCGCCGCGCTCGACGGGGTGGAGCCGAGGGCCATGGCGGCCGGGGCAACGGTCGGCGGCGGGGGAAGGGTCTGCTGCTGGGCGGGCAAGGCGGGCATGGCTTGGCTGGCTCCCGTGGAGGACGAACTCAATACTGGAAGATCCTGGGACTGCACCGAGGGGGCGCTGGCGGCGATGGGCGAGGTAGCGCCCGCCATCGGCTGCAGATAGCCGGACTGGACCGGTGCCATCGCCGGCGCGGACGGAGCGCCCCAGGAGGAGCCGACATTGGCCGGCGGCAGGAACTGCGTCTCGGCCACCTGCATGGTTGCGGGCGCGCCAAGGCTGGCAGGCATGGGTTGATTGAGGGTGGCGGGTGCCGACTGGCCAATGGCCCCTGTCGTGGTGGAATCGCCGAAAGTTCTGCTGCCCAGACTGGAGCAGCCCGACAGTCCGACAGCCGCCACGACAAGGCCGGCTATCGCCACCGCGTTTCTATGAGCCCGAAGGGACACGCGAATACTCATCGGCTTACTCGTTACGCAGGTACTCAACACTGGAAGCGAGACTAGGCCGGTAAGGTAAAGACGAGTTTAAAGCCGATGCGATTTGAGCAAAATCGCCTTGGAGGGATTGTCGATTGGGTAAGGTTAAGAGCGAAGGCCTCGGCGCGCAGCGCCCGAAACGACGCGCAAGGCCCTGTCTCAGGGGGTCTTGAGGGCGAGGCGCCCCAGCCGTTCCAGGGCCCCGCGATGGGTCTGTTGCAGGGCGAACGGCGTCACCGTGATGGCGTTGCCGCGTCGCAGCGCCTCGAAATCGGCTTCCGGATCGAGCGGTAGCGGCGTTTCGGGAATGGCGACGAAGAACTCGCCGTCATTGTCGCTGGGATAGTAGCGCATGGGCGAGCGGGAAAAACGCTGATGCGCCACCGCTGCGATGCCCGTCACCTCGGTCGTGCCGCAATAGGGGAAGTTGACGTTGTAGAAGACATCCTCGCCGTCGTGCGCCGCCAGGATTGCGGACACCACTTCGGCCCCGAAGCGATGCGCATTGGCCCAGTCGGGATCGTGCGTCACCTCGTAGTCCATCGATTGGCTCATGGCGATGCCGATGGCCCCCTGCAACGCGCCCTCGCGCGCGCCGGCGGCGGTGCCCGAGCAATTGACGATGTCGCCCAGGTTCTGCCCGGCATTGACGCCCGAGAGCACGAGGTCGGCCGGGCGGTCGCCGAGAATATGGGTCATGCCCGCCACCACGCAGTCGGCGGGCGAGCCGCCCCGCACCGCGAAACGGCGTTGCCCCCGCGCGTGGTAGGAGAGTTCGCGCCCGAAGGTGAAGCGGTGCCCTGCCCCCGACTGGTTGCCGTCCGGCGCGACGATCCACACATCGTCCGACAGCGCCTGGGCGATCCCTACCATGACGGCGAGGCCCGGCGCATCGACGCCATCGTCATTGGTGATGAGGATGCGCAAGCCCATATCAGCGGCCGCCGATGGCCTTGAGCCCGCCCATATAGGGGCGCAGCGGCGCGGGGATCAGCACCGAGCCATCCTCCTGCTGATAATTTTCCAGCACGGCGATGAGGCAGCGGCCGACCGCCGTGCCCGAGCCGTTGAGCGTGTGGACGTAGCGCGGCGCCTGCTTTTCGCCGGCCGGGCGGTAGCGCGCCTCCATGCGGCGCGCCTGAAAGTCGCCGCAGACCGAAACGGAGGAGATTTCGCGATAGGTGTCCTGCCCCGGCAGCCACACCTCGATGTCATAGGTCTTGCGCGCGCCGAACCCCATATCACCGGTGCATAGCGTCATGACGCGATAATGCAGCCCCAGGCGCTGCAACACGGCCTCGGCGCAGGCCAGCATGCGCTCGTGCTCGTTGAGCGACTCTTCCGGCGTGGTGATGGAGACCAGTTCCACCTTGTCGAACTGGTGCTGGCGCAGCATGCCGCGCGTATCGCGCCCCGCCGAGCCGGCTTCCGAGCGGAAGCAGGGGGTGAGCGCGGTAAAGCGCAGCGGCAGTTCGCCCTCGGCGAGGATGGATTCGCGCACGAAATTGGTCATCGGCACTTCGGCGGTGGGGATCAGCGCCAGCCGGCTCTCGCCATGCGGGGTGAAGAAAAGATCTTCCTCGAATTTCGGCAGCTGTCCGGTGCCGAACAGCGCTTCGTCGCGCACCAGCACCGGCGGCTGGATTTCGAGATAGCCGTGCTCAGTGGTGTGCAGATCGAGCATGAACTGCCCCAGCGCCCGCTCCAGCCGGGCCAACTGGCCTTTCAGCACCACGAAACGGCTGCCCGACAGCTTGGCGGCCAGTTCGAAATCCATGTTCTTTTCGGCAATGGCGAGCTCGAAATGCTCTTTCGGGGCGAAGGCGAAAACGGGCTTGACCGGACGGCTGGCGGCGGCCGTCGCGGCCGAACCGTTGGGGCCGAAATATTCGACATTGTCGGTTTCGTCCTTGCCTACCGGCACGTCCTCGAGCGCCATGTTGGGGATGGCCGAAAGGGCGTCGCGCAACTCCTTCTCCACGGCGCGCTCCTCGGCCTCGCCCGCGGGAATGAAGTCCTTGAGGCCAGCGACCTCGGCCAGCAGTGCGGTCGCCCGCGCCTCGTCCTTCTGCGCCTTGGCCTGGCCGATCTGCCTGGAAAGGTTGTTGCGCTTTTCCTGCGCTTCGTTGAGGCGCACGATGACGCCCTTGCGGCGGTCGTCGATCGCCAGCAGCGCCGCGGCCCGATAGGCGGACCCGCGACGCTCCATGGCCTCGTCGAAGGCGTCGGGATTGTCTCGGATCCATTTGATGTCGAACATGGCGCGTAACGGGCTTTGCCCGCCTCTCGATGTAAACGGTGCGCCCTGCCCCGCGCCGGGCATGGCGTCAGGGATGGCGTGGCAATTTCGGATCAGGATTCGGCAGCGACCCGGGCCGCTTCGGCCTTTGCCCGGCGCCGCTCCATCATCCGGACCGACAGGATGGACAGTTCGTAGAGGCCATACATGGGCAAGGCAAGACCGATCTGGGAGATCGGGTCCGGCGGCGTGAGGAAGGCGGCGACCGCCAGGATGCCGACCACCGCATAGCGCCGGCCTTTGCGCAGCGCATCGACATGCACCAGGTCGATCTGCGCCAAGAGGGTCAGCACCACCGGCAGCTGGAAGCAGACGCCGAACGCCAGGATGAGGGTCATCGCCAGCCCGAGATATTCCGACACCTTGGCAAGCAGGCGGATTTCCTCGGTCTGCATGCCGGCGAAGAAATTGAGCGCCATGGGCAGGACGATGAAATAGACCATCGCCGCGCCGAGCACGAAGAAGATCGGCGTGGCGATGAGATAGGGGATCAGCGCCTTGCGCTCGTGCTTGTAGAGGCCCGGGCCGACAAAGGCGTAAATCTGGCTGGCGATATAGGGAAAGCCGATGAAGATGGAGCCGAAGAAGGCCAGGTTGAGCTGGGTGAAGAAGAATTCCTGCGGCGCCGTATAGATCAGCTCCATCTGGCCGGGATCGGAATAGATCGAGCGGTACGGATTGAGCAGGATGTCGAAAATCTGGCCGGCGAAAATGAAGCAGATTACCAGCAGGACGACGATGGCGATGGCGCAGTTGATGAGGCGCTTCCTGAGCTCGATCAGGTGATCGAGCAGCGGGGCCTCGCTGCCCGCCAGCTCGTCTTCCGGCTCAGCCTGGCTCTTGTCCTCGATCTGCTTGGCGTCGGCCATGGTCAATTCTTTCCGGCCGGAGCGGCGGGTTTCGGGCGCGGCGCGCGCGGCTTGCGGGCGGACTTCGCTGCTGCCGGCGCCGGTGCAGCATCGGCGGGCGCCGTGGTCGGGGCGGCTTCCGCCTTGGGCGCTGCCTTGGCGCGCGGTTTACGGGCCGGCTTCGCCGGCGCTGGGGCGTCTGCGGCGCTACTGGCAGCCGGGCGGGTAGCCTTGGCCGGGGCCGAGCCGGCAGCGGCGGGCTTTTTGGCGGCCGGCTTGCGCGCCGTTTTCTTGGCTGTCGCCGGTTTCGCGGTGGCCGGTTTCGAGGTCGCCGGTTTCGGCTTGGCGGCGGTGGCTGCGGCCGGCTTGAAGCCGTATTCGGTGGCCAGTTCGGTGCTGGACTTGGTGGCGGGCTCGGCCTTGGCGGCCGGCGGCGTCGCCATGCCCGCCTTGGCGCGGATATCGTCGACGACGCTTTCGACCTTGGGGTCGGTCGGTTTCAGCGCGCCGGTGGGGCGCTGCTGGCCGTCCTTGCCGATGGCGTTGAATTCCTTGCGGATTTCGTCGGCCGTCTGCTTGAGCGGCGAGGTGATGGAATTGCGCAGGTTGCGCACCTCGTCCAGCCCGGTGGTGCGGTTGATCTCACGCTGGAAATCGTTGCCCAGTCGCCGGATCTGGCCCATGATCTTGCCGACCCGCCCCATGACGACGGGCAAATCCTTGGGACCGATGAAGATCAGCGCGGCAACGCCGATCACCAACATCTCTGTCCAGCCGAGGCCGAGCATGGCGGTAGTCTCCGTGGGGCGGCCCAGCCGCCCGCGTCATCAGCAGGCAGGCGCGCGTCAGGCGTCCTTGCTCTTGTCCACTTCGCGGGCCTCGACTTCGGCCGTGCTCTGGATGCGCTCGGCCGGCCGGTCGTCGTCGCGCATACCCTTCTGGAAGGCTTTGATGCCCTGGGCCACTTCGCCCATCATGCCGGAAATCTTGCCGCGGCCGAACAGCAGCACGACGACGACGGCAACGACGAGAATGCCCCAAATCGATGGCGCGTGCATTTTGGTCTCCCTGAAACTCTGGTGCGCGTTAGGCGCGAACATAAACCGAGAAATAGGTTCAAACGCGTGCAAACACAAGAACGTGTTCCCGATGGCGCCGGTGCCGGCCCCGTTCATCCCCAATAGTCCCGCCCTGCCGGGGCGGGCGCCATGGCGGCAAATTGCCGCTTCGGCGCGCGGGGGCGCGTTCAGCCCTCTTCCGCCTCTTCCTCTCCCCCGGCATCGTCCGGCTCGAGCGGGTCTTCGTCGTCGCGCAGCGCGCCCTCGAAAGGCAGGGGGATCTGCATGTTGGGGGGCAATTGGCTCGATAGCAGCCCTGCCCCCTTGAGTTCGTCGAGCCCCGGCAAATCTGTCAGGTTTTCGAGCCCGAAGTGATCGAGAAAAGCCTCGGTCGTGCCATAGGTGACGGGCCGGCCGGGCGTGCGACGGCGCCCGCGCATGCGGACCCAGCCCGCTTCGAGCAGCAAATCCAGCGTTCCCTTGCCGGTGGCGACGCCCCGCACTTCCTCGATTTCGGCGCGGGTGGCGGGCTGGTGATAGGCGATGATGGCGAGGGTTTCGAGCGCCGCCCGGGACAGCGGCCGGGTTTCGCGCTCTTCGCGTCGCAGCAGGAAGCCGAGGTCCTCGGCGGTGCGGAAGGCCCAGCCCTCGCCCCGGCGCACGAGGTTGACGCCGCGATCCGCGTATTGCCCGCTAAGTTCGGCAAGAAGCGAGGCGATATCGGCGCCCTCGCCCAGATAAGGCGCCATGTCGGCGGCGGCCAGCGGCTCGGCCGAGGCAAAGAGCAGCGCTTCGAGGATGCGCAGGTGGCGCTGGCGGACCTCCCCGAACCGGTCGTCGTCGAAAGCCGTCACGATCCCTCGCTCCGCCGCCGCATGAACAGCGGGCCAAAGGTTTCGTTCTGGCGGATATCGATGCGCCCGAGCCGCGCCAGCTCGAGGCTGGAGGCGAAGGTGGAGGCGCGCACGGTGGCCCGCTCCTCGGGGCGGGCCAGATACTCGGCGAGATAGGTGTCCATCGCCACCCACTCCATGCTGTCGCCGATGAGCCTTTGCAGCATGTCGCGCGCCTCCTGCAAGGACCAGACGGTGCGGGTGAGCGGCGCGTAGTCGCTGACGATATTGCGCTCGCGCAGCCCTGAATAGGCCTTCAGCAGATCGTAGAGCCCCGCTTCCCACACCGCGTGGCGCGCGATCTCGATGGGCTCGGGGGCGCCGCGCACCTGGATTTCGCGGCCCCGGCGCGGCCGGTTGAGTAGCCTCGCCGCGGCGGTGCGCATGGCTTCGAGCCGCTTGAGGCGGAATTGCAGCATGGCCGCCAGCATTTCGCCGCTCGGCTCGTCGTCGCTGGGCGCCTGCGGCACCATGAGGCGGCTCTTGAGATAGGCGAGCCAGGCCGCCATCACCAGATAGTCGGCTGCCACCTCGATGCGGCGCTCGCGCACCGTTTCGATGAAGGCGAGATATTGCTCGGCCAGCGCCAATACGGAGATGGCGGAAAGGTCGACCTTCTGCCGCCGCGCCAGGTCGAGCAGCAGGTCGAGCGGGCCTTCGTAGCCGCCCACATCGACGCGCAATACCGCGTCGTCCGGCGGGCCGGGAGGCGGATCGAACCACGCCGACTGGCCGGTGGTCATGGCAGGAGGGGACGAGTGGCGCGCATGCGCCATCCTTGAATGCTGGCCCGGCCAGCGTCAAGCGGCAGCCTCGCGGGCCGGCGCCTCACATGGTGAAGCAATCGCCGCCCGCGGCCTTGACGTTGGCGCAGATATTGTTGGCGTTCTCCAGCGACGCCGCCGGCACCCGCACCCGGTAGAAGATGCCGCGCTCGCCCAGGTCGACGCGCTGCACTTCGAGGCTGGCGCCGCCGAACAGCACACCGTAGCGGCGGGCGATATTTTCCGCCGACTGGCGCGCCGCGTCCTCGGTGCGCTGCGAGGACAGCTGCACATAGGCCGGCGCCGCGCTGCCGGCGGCCGGGGCCGCGGGTTGCTGCGCCAGCGGGGCGGTAGCGACCGGCTCGACCGGCGCCGGTTGGGTGGCGGCGGGCGGCGTCAGGGTCTGGCGCTGCTGCAGGGCGGCAACCAGCTGATCGTAATTGGCGGGCTTGGCGAGCGGCACCGGCGCGCTCTTGCCGGCGATGGGGGCACCCGTCGCGTCCACGGCGGCGACCATGCTGCCCGGCTGCACCGGGGGCGTGGTGGGAGAAGCCGGCTCGGCCGTCTCGGGCGGCGGCGCCGCCGTGTCGGGGCTGGCCAGCATGTCGGGCGTGGAGAAATCGGCGCCCGGCACCTCGGGCACGTCGGGGCGATCAACCGGCAGCATGGCCGCGCCAGCGAGGCCGGCATCGCCGCTGACGATGGTGCCATCGGGCCGCACGGTCACGGTGCGCACCTTGCGATTGACGAGCCCGTCCTCGGCGCCGCCGAAACCGATACCCTCGTTGACCGCTTCGACATCGGACTGGTCGCGCGACACGATGCGTTCGTCAGCGCCGGTATCGACGCCTGAAATCTCGTTGAAGACCACCGATTGCGGCGTGGCCGCCTCGGTCGCCGCGGCGGGCACTTCCTTGACCGGCTCGGCGCTGGCGACGATGAGCGGCGCCGGCCCGGCCGTGCCCCCCGTATTGCCCAGCACCCAATAGAGCCCCAGCCCGGCCACCACCAGCAGCGCCAGCGCCACGAGCGGGCCGGCAACTCCCCTGGTCATGCCCAGCACGCGCCGGGGCGCACGGGCGACGGGTGCCGCCTCGCCCTCGGTTTCGAAGGGCGTATCTTCCGCCCCCACATATTCGACGGACGCCCCGGTGGCCGCCGCGGCGGCCAGAATGGCTTCCTCGATGGAATTGTCGGCCGGCGGCGACTTGCGCCCGGGGGCGGCCTCCCGGGGTTCGCCCGGCGGCAGGGTCGGCGTGGCGAGGCTGCGCAGCGCCGGGCTCGGCGGCGCCGGCTCCAGATGCACGGCCGGCCCGACGAGGCGCTCGATATCGTCAAGGGAATCGTCGCCGGAAGCGCGCGGCGGCGGGCTCGCAGGGGCGCTCGGCGGCGGCACGACCGCTTCCAACGCCGGGCTTTCGACCGGCTGCGGCGGCGTGGCCGGCACGTTTGCTCCCAGCCCAAAAACCGGCGGCACGCCAAAATTGTCGGCGCTGCGCGGTGGCGCGAGGGGCTCCACGGCGGCGGGTTCGTCCACCGGCCCGGCGTCGCTGGCAAATTCGGCGGCAATCAGATCGGCGATGCTGTCGTGGCCCGTATCGGCGGGCGGCGCGGGGCTGTCCTGCCACGGCGCCACCGGTTCGGGCTCATGCGGCGCCGGCGGCGGCTCGGCCGCCTGCAACGGCGTTACCGGGCCGGCGGGCGTGCCTTTGGCGCCGATATCGAAGTCAAAGCTGAACGGCCTGGCTGCCGCCTCGTCGGCCGGCGGTGGGGTCGGCTGGTCGCCGCCCGGAATACGGATGGGCGGGGCAGGCTGTGCCGCCGCGACCGGCGGCGCATCGGCGCCCGGAATGCGCACGGGTGCCGCCGGCGTCGTATCGGCCTTGGCGTCCTCGGCCATCAACTTTGCCAGTTCGGCAATAAGATCGTCCGGTGCTTCTGTTTGTCCGGCCATCGGCTGCGGCTTCGCTGACGTCATCGGACAGCGCCCCTAGAATACTGCAGAGCTAAACACGAACTCTGCGGCGAGTGTTCACACCAATGCGCCCGAATTATGAAAGCTCCTCGGGGGCCGTGACACCCAAAATCCCCAGTCCATTGCTGATGACTTGGCGTACGGCATCGACGAGTGCGAGTCGGGCCAGGGTCAACTTCGGGTCCGAAGGGTTAACAAACCGTAACGAAACGTCATCCTTGCCCTTGGCCCAGAAGCCGTGGAAGGCCGCCGCCAGGTCGTGCACGTAGAAGGCAATCCGGTGCGGTTCGTGCGCCAGCGTCGCCGCCGCCACGGTGCGCGGCCAGGCGCCGAGCAGGCGGATGAGCTCGATATCGGCCGCGCTTTGCAGCAGGCCGATTTCGGCCCCGGCCAGCGCCGCCGGCGAGATGTCGAGCCCGGGCAGGTCGCGCCGCGCGGTGCGGAAGATGGAATGGGCGCGCGCATGCGCGTACTGCACGTAAAACACCGGGTTGTCGCGGGTCTGCTCCTTGACCAGCGCGAAGTCGAAATCCATCGCCGCGTCGTTGCGCCGGAACAGCAGCATGAAGCGGGTGGCGTCGGCCCCCACCTCCTCCACCACGTCGGCCAGCGTCACGAGGTCGCCCGAGCGCTTCGACATCTTGAACGGCTCGCCGTTCCGGAGCAGCCGCACCAACTGGCAGATGCGCACGTCGATTTCCGCCTCGCCGTGCGAAACCGCCTTCACCGCCGCCTGCAGGCGCTTGACGTAGCCGGAGTGGTCGGCCCCCAGCACATTGACCATGTGCTTGAAGCCGCGCAGATATTTGTTGCGGTGATAGGCGATGTCGGCGGCGAAATAGGTGTAGGAGCCGTCCGACTTGACGAGGGCGCGGTCGGTGTCGTCGCCGTAGTCGGTGGCGCGGAACAGCGTCTGCTCGCGATCCTCCCAGTCTTCCGGCGTCTTGCCCTTGGGCGGGTCGAGCCGGCCTTCGTAGACCATGCCCTGCTCGCGCAGCCAGGCGAGCGTGGTTTCGATGTCGCCGCCCGGCCCGTGCAGCGTGCGCTCGGAGAAGAACACGTCGTGGTGGATGTTGAGCTTGGCCAGGTCCGCCTTGATGAGGTCGAGCATGGCGGCCAGAACCCGCTCCTTGACCAAGGGCAGCACTTCGCTTTCGGGCCGCGCCAGCAGGCTGTCGCCAAACTCCCGTTGCAGCGCCTGGCCCACCGGCACCAGATAATCGCCCGGATAGAGGCCGGGCGGAATTTCGATGCTTTCGCCCAGCGCCTCGCGATAGCGCAGCAGGGTCGACTGGGCGAGGACGGTGATCTGGCCGCCGGCATCGTTGATGTAGTACTCGCGCGTCACGTCATAGCCCGACCAGGCCATGAGCGAGGCCAGCGCATCGCCAAACACAGCACCGCGCGTATGGCCCACATGCATCGGGCCGGTGGGATTGGCCGAAACATATTCGACGTTGACGCGCTCCCCCTGCCCCAGGTCGGAACGGCCGTAATTGTCGCCCTGCGCGCCGATGGCCTTCAACACCTGATGCCAGATGGCGCTCGAGAGGCGGAAATTGAGGAAACCCGGGCCGGCGACCTCGACCGCCTCGACGTCCGGCGCATCCTTGAAGCGCTCGGCCAGGGCGGCGGCGACGTCGCGCGGGCTCTTGCCCAGCGGCTTGGCCACCACCATGGCGGCGTTGGTCGACAGGTCGCCATGGGCGGCGTCACGCGGCGGTTCCACCACGACGCGCGCCAGCAGGTCGCTGGCGAGGTCGGGGTATTGGGCGCGCAGCGCCTCGGTGACCCGGGTGACGAAAAGGGCAAAGATATCCATGACAAACCTGCGGGAAAAGCTGGCGTCCGGTTAACGGAAATCCGGTCGAGCGTCAAACAGGCGCTCATATTCGTCGAGCGCATAGGGGTCGGTCATGCCGGCGACGAAATCGGCGACGATGCGCGCCCGATCCGCCGGAACCGTCGCCGCCCGGCCCGCTTCGCCCCAGCGGCCCGGCAGGTCGGCCGTCTCCATGTAGCGGGCGAAAAGCCGCTCGACGACCGCCTCGCTCTCGCGCACCGGCACCATCACCGCCTCGTGGCGATAGACGCGGGTGAAGAGGAAGGCCTTGAGCCCCTGCTCCGCCGCTGCCAGCGCCGGCGAGAACCCGACAAGCGTGCGGCCCGCGAGGCGCACGTCCTCGGCCGAGGCGACGCCGGCGGCGGCGATATCGGCGGCGCTGGTGGCGATGACGTCTTCCACCGCGTGGGTGATCATGCGCCGCTGTACTTCGTGCGTCTGGCGCTTGACGGCCACCGCAGGATAGCGCTCGAGCACCTCGCGCACGATGGGCCCCGCCATCGGCACGTCGAGGAAATCCTCCAGCGTCACGAGGTCGGCCCGCAGCGCATCGTCGATGTCGTGGGCGTTGTAGGCGATGTCGTCGGCGATGGCGGCGGCCTGCGCTTCGAGGCTGGCAAAGGTGGCAAGGCGCAGGTCGGCCACGGCGGGAATATCGTCGAGCCCGCTGGGCAGGCCGCTTTCAGCATAGCGGCCATAGGGGCGCCCGTCCGGATAGATGACCGGCCCGTTATGCTTGAGAATGCCTTCCAGCGTCTCCCAGGTCAGGTTCAGCCCGTCATGCTCGGCGTAGCGGTTTTCCAGCCGCGTCACCACGCGCAGCGCCTGCACATTGTGATCGAACCCGCCATAGGGGCGCATGGCGCCGTGCAGGGCGCGCTCCCCCGCATGGCCGAAGGGGGTGTGGCCCAGGTCGTGGCTGAGGGCGACGGCTTCGGCCAGGTCCTCGTCCAGCCGCAGCGAGCGGGCGATGGAGCGGGCAATCTGGCTGACTTCCAGCGTATGGGTCAGCCGGTTGCGGAAATGCCGCCCCTCATGGGAGAGGAAAACCTGGGTCTTGTGCTGCAGCCGCCGGAACGCGGTGGAGTGGATGATGCGGTCGCGGTCGCGCTGGAATTCCGAGCGCGTCGGGCTCGGCCCGGTGCCGTAGAGCCGCCCGAGCGACAATGCGGGCTTGCTGGCATAGGGAGCGGTCTCGGTCATCTTGTGGTATCGGGCTCTTTGCAAGCGCGTGGCGTGCGCCTATCTTAGGCGCAGCGTTATGACATTACGACCGTTTCGGAAACCTCCCATGACCGATGCCGCCATCGCCGATGCTCCCGCCGTGGTTCTGACCGACCGCGCCGCCAAGCGGCTGACCCGCATCATCGCCAAGGAGCCCGCCGGCACCGTGCTGCGCATTTCCGTGGCCGGCGGCGGCTGCTCCGGCTTCCAGTACGAATACAATCTCGTGCAGGATACCGCCACCGCCGACGATCTGGTGCTGCAAAAGGGCGACGCCGTCGTGCTCATCGATTCGCTCAGCCTCGAATTCATGGGCGGCGCGGAGATCGACTTCGTCGACGATCTGATCGGCCAGTCCTTCCAGATCAAGAACCCCAACGTCGTCGCTTCCTGCGGTTGTGGCACCAGTTTCGCGGTCTAGCCGCGCTACGTTTTCATCGCCGAGAGGGGGCAGGATGGGCACGCATGTCGATGCCGTCATGGATGGCGCCATTGCCGGGCAGCGCATCGTTGGGGCGGAACTGATCGTTTATCGGCACGGCCGGCTGGCGCTGCGGCGGCAGGCCGGCTTTTTCGACCGCGAGGCCGAGACGCCGATGCTCGCCAACGCCATCTACCGCCTGGCCTCGGTCACCAAGCCGCTGGTGGCGGCCACGGCGCTGGCGATGGCCGACAAGGGCCTGTTGCGGCTGGACGACCGGGTGGCCGACTACCTGCCCTATTTCGTGCCGAAGCTGGCGGACGGCAGCGCCGCGCCGATCACCATTCACCACCTGCTGACCCATACGGCGGGCCTCGCCTACGCCTATCCGGACGACCCCGGCATCTCGACCGGGCTGGGCCCGTCGAGCGCCGGGTTCGAGGAGAATTTTTCGCGCGTGGCGCGACAGGAACTGCTGTTCGCGCCGGGCACGGGCTGGTTCTATTCGGTAGCCATCGACGTATTGGGCGCGGCGCTGGCGGCGATCCATGGCGGCAGCCTCGAAGCCGCCCTGCACACCCACGTCACCGGCCCGCTGGGGCTGCGCGATACCGGGTTTTTCGTCGCCGACACCGCCCGGCTGGCCAAGCCCTATGCCGATGGCGCGCCGCCGACGCCGATGACCGATCCGCAGGCCATCGACAACGACAAGGGCGGGCAGACCATCTTCTCGCCCTCCCGTATTTTCAGCGACACCGCCTTCCAGTCGGGCGGCGCCGGCGCGGCGGGGACGCCGGAGGACATCGCCCGCTTTCTCGAGGCGCTGCGCCAGGGCGGTGCGGGCATCCTCAAGCCGGAAACCGTGGCGCTGGGTTTTGCCAATCGAATCGGGGACGTGCCGCGCGAGGATGCGGGACAGCGCTTCGGCTATTTCGGCGCGGTGGTGGACGATCCCGTGGCGGCCAACGTCCCTTCGGCGCGCGGAACGGTCAATTGGGGTGGGGTCTACGGCCATTCCTGGCTTGTCGACAGCGCCAACGCCATTACCATAGTGTCGATGAGCAATACCGCGCTGGAAGGCTGCACCGGGGCCTATCCGAAGGATCTGATCCGCGCCGTCTATGCCGACCTGCAATAGGGGTTCTCCATGGCCATCCGCATCGCCACCTGGAACATCAACGGCATAAGGGCGCGCCTCGAGCTCCTGTTGCGCTGGCTTGACGAGGAAAAACCCGACATCGTCGGCCTGCAGGAAATCAAGACGGTGGACGAGGCCTTCCCGCGCGCCGAAATCGAGGCGCTGGGCTACAACATCGAGACGCACGGGCAGAAAAGCTGGAACGGCGTGGCGCTGCTCTCCAAGCGCCCGTTCGACGAGGTGCATCGCGGCCTGCCGGGCGACGCCGGCGACGAGCAGGCCCGGCTCATCGAAGGGGTCTTTTCCACCGAAGGCGGCATCGTTCGGGTCTGCAACATCTACCTGCCGAACGGTAACCCGGTGGATACGGAAAAATTCCCCTACAAGCTCGGCTGGATGGAGCGGCTCAACCGGTTCGTCACCGAGCGGCTGACGCTCGAGGAGCCGTTCATCCTGATGGGCGACTTCAATCTCATCCCCGCGCCCATCGACGCGCACGATCCCGAGGCCTGGTGGGGCGACGCGCTCTACCGGCCCGAAAGCCTCGACCGCTTCCGCATTCTCACGCATCTGGGCATGACCGATGCGCTGCGCGCCGTGTCTGCGGAGCAGGCCTTCACCTTCTGGGATTTCCAGGCCGGCGCCTGGCGCCGCAATGCCGGCATCCGCATCGATCACCTGATGCTCTCGCCGCAGGCGGCCGACCGGCTCGACGAGGTGTTCGTGCACAAGGACGTGCGCGGCTGGGACAAGCCCAGCGACCACGTACCCGTCGAAGGCACGTTCAGCTTCAGTTTCTAGAGCGTTTCAGGCTCGTCTTGACGCCCTCGGCGGGCCACCCCCACCGGGTCATTCCCGCGAAAGCGGGAACCTTCGTTACCTTCTTTTGAGGCCAAACAGAGGTCCCCGCTTGCGCGGGGATGACAGCGTGGAGGCAAGAATTCAGGGCGCCGATTCAGGCGCCGGGCGGAACGCCCCGCCCGCTGTCAGAACTGCACGCCGGCGCTTCTGCCGGCGGTGGACATGGCGACGGCCTGGGCCTGCACTTCGGGGCTTGCCACCGACATGGCGCGGTCGAACAGATCGTCGGCCGCGGCCTGGTCGCTGGTGCCGGCGCAGCTGGCGTGGGCGATGCCGAGCCACATCAGCCCCTCGGCCGGCCGGGGCGGATAATTGTCCATGCCGTTGAACAGTAGGTCGCCCAGATGCGCCTGCGCCAGGCAGTGGCCCTTATGCGCCGCCGATTGCAGCCAGCGGGCACTCAGCACCGGGCTGGTGCCGAGGCCATCGTCGGTCTGGTACAGCAGGCCGACGCGATATTGCGCCTCGGCGTCGCCGAAATAGGTCGCGGCGTGCAGCAGCATGCGGTGATACTGCTCCGCGTTCTGCGGCACCCCGGCCTCGGGCGCGCCGAGGCGATAATAATCCTCGCCCAGCTTGACGAAGGAGCGCGCCACGATGTCGGATTCGACGCCGCGCGGCGCCGTATCGGCGTGCTGGTTGGCGATCTGCGCGAAATAGCCAAAAGCCCGCGCCGGGTCCTTTTCGACCCCCTCACCGTTTTCATACATGGTGCCGAGCTGCCAGAGCGCCATGGGGCGGCCGGCCGCCGCGTCGTTCTCCAGCGCCGAAATATAGGCATCGGGCGCCACGATGGTGCCACCGCCGTCCAGCATGCGAGCCAGGTCCTGCGCCGCTTCCAGCGCCGTCTGGGCCTGGGCGGGCGCCGTGGCGGCGCACATTGCCAGGACCAGGCCTGCCGCAGCGGAAGTCAGGGGAATTTCCCTCAGGGTCCGCATGATACTCCTTTCGCCCACGGGGCCATGGGCGCACTCGATAGCGGGCGGCCGGTTCACCGGCGCCCTGGCGGCCACCGACAGTTTGCGGCGGGCGCCTCGTTGTAGCGATAAGCTTGCCCGTTGCGTCGAGGCGGGCCAAGCAAAGTGTGAAAAATGGGTAAACCGGCATTGTGTCAGCATTTCAGCCGAGGCTTTCACAAGGCCGCGCGCGAAGCCGGAGGCAGGCCATCCATATGACGCTATAGGAGCCAATTCCGCTGTTCTGCGCACCTGCCCATCCTCAAAAAGCGGCATTCCTTGCCGCGGCACCGAAATAGGGGGCGCACACCGGCTGCCGGCGCATCGACGCGCCGCACCTGCCGCAGACACCCGCCCCCGACTGTCTGGCCGTCCGGTTTAGGGAGAGATTGTGGCGGGAAACCTCGCCAAATCCTTGATCGGTTGGGTGAACGAATTGAATCGTTGCCATTGTTGCCGAATCGTCACATCGGCAACCGCCGGCGGCGGCTCGCAGCGGCCGCCGGTTGCGGCGCAGCGCCGGTGTCGCCATAGTCGCGGCCGTCCTGCCATCCGGGAGCGCGAGAAATGAGAACGATCCTGTCCACCCCAGCAGCCTTTTGCCCGCAACAGGACGGAATCGTTCATGAGCTCGACAGTTTCTCCCGGGAGGACGCGCGCACGCCCTAGCCGCCAGCCCGCCTCCCACCGCCAGACCAACCGCACGGACAGCACGCGCTGGCGTCGCTTCCGTAAATTTGCCGCCTATTATCGCCCCCACCTGCCGCTGCTGGCCGCCGACCTGGCCTGCGCCGTGCTGGTGGCCGGCACCGCCGTGGCCCTGCCGCTGCTCGCCAACGTCATTGTCGGCCGCCTCCCCGAGTTGACGGGCAATGCCGATGCCTTCGCCGCGATCCTCGGGCTTGGCGGCGTCATGCTGGCCGTCTTTGTCGTGCAGGCGCTCGCCACCTATTTCGTCGATTATCGCGGCCACCTCATGGGCGCCCGCATCGAGGCGCAGGTGCGCCACGAGCTTTTCGCGCACTGCCAGAAGCTGTCCTTCGCCTTTTACGACCGGCAGCGCACCGGGCAGTTGATGAGCCGCATCGGCAACGACTCGCTGTGGCTGGGCGAGTTGTTCCACCACGGCCCCGAGGACGCGGCCATCGGCCTGCTCAAATTTGCCGGCGGCCTGGCTCTGCTGTTCGCCATCGACCCGGTGATCGGCTGGGCCATCCTTGCTCTCGTTCCGTTCGCAATTGGTTACGCATTATATTTCAACCGTTACATGAACCGGGCCATGCGCACCAGCAAGGAGCGGATCGCCTCGGTCAATGCGCGGGTCGAGGACGCGCTGGCGGGCATTCGCGTGGTGCAGTCCTTCGCCAACGAGGCCGACGAAATCCGCCGCTTCGACATCGAGAACCAGGGTTTTCTGCAAAGCCGGGCGCGCGGCTATCGCAGCGAGGCGCTGCTGTGGTCGGGCATGGACGCCTTTGCGCAACTGGTGACCATAACGGTCATCGTGCTGGGCGCCCTGCGCATCCTGGCCGGCGCCCTCGCCGTGCCGGACATGCTGGTGCTGCTCCTGTGCGTCGGCGTGCTGACGGACCCGGTGAAGCGCCTCGATAACTTCATCCGCCTCTGGCAGGAAGGCTATACCGGCTTCACCCGCGCCATGGAATTGCTCGAGGAAGAGCCGGACATCGCCGACCGCCCCGGCGCCCGGCCGCTTGGCGCGGTCAAGGGCGCCATCGCCTTCAACGCCGTCAGTTTCGGCTATGAAAGCGAGGGGCCTCGCGTTCTCGACGCCGTTTCCTTTTCCATCGAGCCGGGAGAGTTCGTCGCCCTTGTCGGGCCATCGGGGGTGGGCAAGAGCACGCTGTGCAGCCTTGTTCCCCGTTTCTACGACGTGCTGTCCGGCAGCGTCACGCTTGATGGCATCGACGTGCGCGACATCCAGCTGGCCGCGCTGCGGCGCCATATCGGCATGGTGCAGCAGGACGTCTACCTGTTCAGCGGCACGGTGGCGGAAAACCTGCGCTACGGGCGCCCGGATGCCGATGACGCGGCCCTTGTCGCCGCGGCGCGGGCCGCCAACGCCCACGATTTCATCATGGCACTGCCGCAGGGCTATGACACCGATATCGGCCAGCGCGGCGTCCGGCTGTCCGGCGGCCAGCAGCAGCGGCTGACCATCGCGCGCGCCTTTCTCAAGAACCCGGCGGTGCTGATCTTCGATGAAGCGACCAGCGCCCTCGACAATGAGAGCGAGCGGGCGGTGCAGCAGGCGCTGCTGGGCCTGGCGCGCGGCCGGACCACGCTGGTCATCGCCCATCGGCTGTCCACCGTACGCCACGCCGATCGGATCCTGGTGCTGGCGCCGGAGGGTATCGTCGAGCAGGGCACGCACGACGCGCTGATGCAGCGCGGCGGCGCCTATGCCCGGCTGCATAGCGAGGGGCGCATCTAGCGCCGGCAGAAACGCAGAGAGGCGGCACCCCAATGGTGGTGCCGCCTCTCTCCCAGCCGGCAAAGTTCAGCGCAGGCGCTGCAGGGCTTCGAGGATTTTTTCGCGCCGCGCCACCGCCGCCGCGCGCCGGGCTTTCTGCTCCTCGATCACCTCTTCGGGGGCCTTCGCGACGAACTGTTCGTTGTTGAGCTTCTTGTCGACCTGAGCGACTTCGCCGTCGAGCTTGACGATTTCCTTTTCGAGGCGCGCCTTTTCCACCCCCAGATCGATGACGCCGGCCAGCGGCAGCGCGAAGGTGGCGTCGCCGACGACGAACTGGGCCGATTCCCCGGGCACGTCCGGCCGGGGCGAAATCTCGTCGAGTCGCGCCAGCCGGGTGATGAGCGCCGTATCGGCGACGAGGCGCCGCAGGGTTTCCTCCCCTGCCCCGGTCACCACCAGGCTCAGCCGGGCGCCGGCGGGCACGTTCATTTCCGCCCGCACCGAGCGCACATTGGAGATGACGTCGATGAGCCAGGCCAGTTCGGCATCTGACGTGGCGTCTTCGAGCCCGGCGAGGTCGGGCCATTCGGTGAGGATCAGCATGGCCTGCCGCTGCGGCCCGAACTTGCCGGTTTCGGCCCACAACTCCTCGGTCACGAACGGCATCATGGGGTGCAGCATGATGAGAATCTGGTCGAGCGCCCAGGCGGCCGTGGCGCGCGTCTCGGCTTTCGCCGCCTCGTCGCTGCCGCTGAACACCGGCTTGGCGAATTCCACGAACCAGTCGCAGAACGTGCCCCAGACGAAATCGTAGGCGGCGTTGGCCGCCTCGTTGAATTTGTAGTCCTCGATGCCGGTGCGCACCGCCGCCAGCGCCCGCGCCGTCGCGCCGACGATCCAGCGATTGAGCGGCAGGCGGTTGGTGTGCGGGTCGAACCCGTCGACGCGGCGGGCCTCGTTCATTTCGAGGAAGCGCGCGGCGTTCCAGAGCTTGGTGACGAAGTTGCGATAGCCTTCCACCCGGCCGATCGCCAGCTTGAGGTCGCGCCCCTGCGCCGCCATCGCCGCCAGGGTGAAGCGGGTGGCGTCGGCACCGTATTCGTCGACCAGTTTCAGCGGGTCGATGACATTGCCCTTGGTCTTGCTCATCTTCTGGCCCTTCTCGTCGCGGACCAGGGCGTGCATGTAGACCGTGTGGAACGGCTCCTCGTGCAGGAATTCGAGCCCCATCATCATCATGCGGGCCACCCAGAAGAAGATGATATCGAAGCCCGTCACCAGCACATCGGTGGGATAGTAGCGCCGCAGCTCCGGCGTCTCGTCGGGCCAGCCCAGCGTCGAGAACGGCCAGAGCGCCGAGGAGAACCAGGTGTCGAGCACGTCGGGATCGCGCGTCAGTTCCACCACGTGCCCGTAATGGGCGGCGGCGAGCGCCTGCGCCTCGGCTTCGTCATGGGCGACGAAAGCCTCGTTGTCGGGGCCGTACCAGGCGGGAATCTGGTGCCCCCACCAGAGCTGGCGCGAAATGCACCAGGGCTTGATGTTCTCCAGCCAGGCGAAATAAGTGTTTTCGTATTGCTGCGGCACGAATTTCGTGCGGCCCTCGCGCACGGCGGCCAGCGCCGGCTTGGCCAGCACCTCGGCCTTCACCCACCACTGATCCGTCAAAAACGGCTCGATGACGACGAGCTTGCTCTTCTCGTCGTGCGGCACCATGATTTTCTTGTCTTCGATATGGTCGAGCCCGCGCGCCGGATTTTCCGCCGCCAGCGCCGTCAGATCGGCCACGATGGCCTTGCGAGCCTCGAAACGATCGAGGCCGCGATATTTTTCCGGGATGAACTCGGCGTCGAGGATCGCGCCGCGCGTGGTGAAGACGTTGATCGCCTCCAGCCCGGCCCGCATGCCGACCTCGAAGTCGTTGAAATCGTGCGCCGGCGTGATCTTGACGGCGCCGGTGCCGAGGGTGGGGTCGGCATAGGCATCGGCGACGATGGGAATGCGGCGCCCCACCAGCGGCAACTCGATGAACTTGCCCACCAGCCCCTGGTAGCGCTCGTCCTCCGGGTGCACGGCCACGCCGCTGTCGCCCAGCATGGTTTCGGGGCGCGTCGTCGCCACGACGATATAGTCGCGCGTCTCGTGGCCGGTGACGTTGCCCTCGTCATCGGTCAGCGGAAACTGATAGGTGACGCCATCGGCCAGCGGATAGCGCAGGTGCCACATATGGCCCTTGACCTCGATATTCTCCACTTCGAGGTCGGAGATCGCGGTTTCGAGGCCCGGGTGCCAGTTGACCAGCCGCTTGGCGCGATAGATGAGGCCGCGCTGGTGCAGCTCCACGAACACCTTGGTGACGGCGCGCACCATCTGGTCGTCCGGCTGGCCGTTCTGGCCCATGGTGAAGCGTTCGCGCGAAAAATCCGCCGAAGCGCCGAGGCGCTTCAACTGGTTCATGATGGCGCCACCGCTCTCGCCCTTCCACGCCCAGACGCGCTCGATGAAGGCTTCACGGCCCATGGTGCGCCGGTCCTCCTGCCGCTCGGCCAGCTGGCGCTCGACGATCATCTGCGTGGCGATGCCGGCATGGTCCATGCCCGGCTGCCACAGCACGTCCTTTTTCAGCATGCGGTTGAAGCGGATCAGAATGTCCTGGATGGTGTTGTTGAGCGCGTGGCCGATATGCAGCGAGCCGGTGACGTTGGGCGGCGGGATGACGATGGTAAAGGTCTCCGCGCCGGGTCTGGCGCCCGCCCCTGCCGCAAAAGCGTTCGCCGCCTGCCAGTTCTCGTAGATGCGGGCTTCCACGGCGGCAGGTTCATAGGTCTTTTCAAGCATCGGTCACTCGCAACAGCAGCGACCCGCCGGGGCTTGCCTGGCGGGCCGGGAAAGTTTGGCTGACTTCAAGCAAATGCGCGGTTCGCGGTCAACAAAAACGCGTCCCGCCCATGCCGCGACGGCAAAACCGGGCAGCGGGCGCGCCTCGCGCCCGCCCCGGCGCGTCACTCACCGCGCGAAACGCGGGCGATTTCCTTTTCCACCATGCGCTCGACCACGGCGGGCAGGTTCTCGTCCAGCCACTCCTTGAGCATCGGGCGCAGCAGGTCGCGCATCATGGCTTCGATGGTGAGGCCCGGATTGCCGATGCCCAGCGCGTTGAGCTTGCCGATGGAGCCGCGCACCGCGGCCCGGGTCGCCGGCTCGAGCAATTCGTCGGCTAGGTCGGCGGCCAGTTCCGGATCGGGCAGCGGGCTGGCAGCGGCGACCGGCTCGGGCGGCAATTCGGGCTCAAGCTCGGGCTCGGGTTCCGGCAACGGCTGCGGCCGGGACGCGCGCACGGCGGCCACCACCGGCTCGGGCTCTTCCAATGGCGGGCGCGCCGGGGCTGGGTCGAAGCTGGGGAGTTCGTCGTCCGGATCGAAGCCGATGTCGTCGGCCTCCACCAGATGCGGGCCACCCGCCGGCTCGTCGCTCTCGGTATCGGCGAGGATGGAGTCGAAGCTCAGCCCGCCCTCGTCTTCGTCCTCGCCCGCCTCGACGATCTGCGAGGCCGACAGTGCCAACGGCTCGATATCGTCCAGCATCCCGGAAAGGTCGCGCTCTTCGAGTTCGCTGAGGGGCTTGGCCGGGGCTGCCTGCATGGGCGGCGGTGCGGCCTGGATGGTGGGGCGCCGCGGCACGCCGGCGGCATCGTCGTCGGCGATGATCTGCCGGATGGACGAGAGGATTTCGTCCATGGACGGTTCTTTGGGGGCCGGCTTGTTCATCAGTGCCTCTTAACTCATGCGCCCGATTGCGGCAGGTGCCGCCGCAGCCGGACCCGCCTGATTCGTGACCATTACCTTAACGCCGGATGCCCCGCTTAGGAATCGCCGCGGCCGCACAAGCGCGGTTCTTCCACGAAAAGTTGCGGCCGGGACGAAGCCCGGCCGTAAAAGCGATCCGCCATGCGCCCGGCGCGTCACTCCTTGATAGAGCGCAGTTCCGCCCACACATCCTCGACAGCCTGGGTGTAGGGCACGGCCGTCTTGATCTCGACCGGCAGGCCGAGGTCCTGCGCCGTCAGGCGCCCCATGGCCGAGAGCAGCGAGAAGGTCGCCACCACCTTGCCGCTGCTGGCGTTGATGAGCCCTTCGCGCGCCGTCGTCAGCTCGGCCTGCGAGTTGAGCACGTCCAGCGTCGTGCGCGTCCCCAGGTCGCGCTCCTGGATCACGCCGTTGAGCACGGTTTCGCCAGCATTGACGGCCGATTGCGCCGCCTGGATCTGCGCATCGGCGCTCTGGATGCCGGCCCAGGCGGAAATAACCGCCTCGCGCACCTGGTCGTAGGCGGACATCGCGTCCACTTCCGACTGGATGCGGTCGAGATTGGCCTTGCGCACGCCCGCCCCGATGGCCCCGCCGGCATAGATGGGAATGCTGACGTTGAACCCCAGCGAGGCGCTGATGCCGTCGCGCGGCCCGCCACTGGGGCCGGTCCAGTTGGTGCCGACGCTGCCGCTCACCTTGGCGGTCGGGCCGAACGCGGATTCGGCCGCGTCGCTCCCCGCCTGCGCGGCGCGGATGGCGGCTTTCGACATGAGGATGGCCGGATGACCGATTTCGGCCTCGGCGATGGCCTGGTCGAGCGCCCGCGGGATCAGGCTGGCGTAGCTGTGCGCGGCGCTGAGATTGCCCGGCTTGATGCCGACATAGCGCTCGAAGGTGGCCTGGCTAGTTTCGAGGCTGCTGACGGCCGACCGGTAGCTGGCCTGCCCCTGAGCCAGCCGCGCCTCGGCCTGTGCCACGTCGATCCTCGTGCCCTCGCCGACATCCAGCCGGTCGCGCGCGGATTGCAGCTGCGCCTGGTAGAAATTGGTGTTTTCCTGGCGTAGCGCCACCAGCTGGCGGCCGCTCAGCACGTTCATATAGGCCTGCACCACCTGCAGCAGCACATTCTGCTCGGTGTTGCGGATGCGGTATTCGGCAACCTCAGCGCCGGCGCGGGCCGCCTCGATCTGCGCGTCGGTCTTGAAATTGTCGAAAATGGTCTGGCTGACGGAGACACCGGTGGTCAGCGAGCTGCCGCTGCTCCAGTTGCCGCCGACAAGGCTCCAGGACTGGTCGCCGCTCACCGACGCGCCGACAGTGGGCAGCTTGCCGGATTTGGCCTGCACGATGCTTTCGGCCGACGATTTCGCCCCCAGCAGGGCCGATTGCAGGTCCGGCGCGTGGTCATAGGCCGCTGCCAGGGCCTGGGCGATCGACTGAGCCTGGGCCGCGCCGGCCAGGCCCAGGGAAATCGCCACGGCAAGCAGACTTGCCCCGAACTGTCCGCGAAACTTCATAAACCCGCCTCCAAACCCCACGACACTAATGCCCGGCACATGGGGTGCACAACCGATCCAGGCAATCCCTAACAACATTTAACCCATCGTTCATGCGGCGAGGTGGCCGGCCTGCAACAGAGGGGCAGCTAAAATACGAATTCGTCCCTGATGCGCGGTGGTTCCAGACCTGGCAGGGTAGCATTGAATTCTGAACGCGCTGTAACACCGGCCTCGCCCGCCACATAGACCGTAGCGACCCCCACCCCCTGCCGGCGCAGCGGCACCACCAGCCGGCCGCCCGGGGCGAGCAGCTCGAAAAATTCCACCGGCTCGCGATCCATGGCGCCTTCGATGAAGATGGCGTCGAATTTTTCGCCGGCCAGCGCTTCGATCCCGCCGACAAGGAGGCGCACATTCTCCAGCCCCGCATCGGCGAGCAGCGTCGTCGCCGTGGCCGCCAGGCCCGCATCCGTCTCCAGCCCGACGACATTGGCAGCGACAGCGGCCAGCACCGCCGTCGAATAGCCGGTGCCGGCACCGACATCGAGCACCCGGTCGCCCGGCTCGATGTCGGCCAGTTGCACCAGCCGGGCAAACACGCCGGCCGGCGGCAGGAAGCGCCCGCTCCGCGCGTCCTCCCCCAAGGGCAGCGGGCGGTCGATATAGGCCATGGCGCGGCGCGCCTCAGGCACGAAAAGCTCGCGCTGCACCCGCCCGAGGGCCGCCAGCAGGCGGCTGTCGCTAACCCCGATCGCCCGGACCTGGCCATCCACCATGGCGCGGCGAGCCTGCTGGAAATCCGTCATGACAGCGAGCGCCCTTCTCCATTCATATGCCGGACGTGAATATCGGCGGCCGTTCGCCCTGACAAGCCACGACCGCCACGAGCGACGAAAATGTCCTCAAAAACCGGTGCAAGGCTGCCATGCATCCGCCGCGGCGCCTGCGAGCTATAGCAGAGGCGACATCAGTAGCAGAGGCGGCATCAGTGGCCCGCCCCTGCCCCACAGAACTGCCTCCCCCACCACTGCTGCCCGCGGACCTGATCCGCGGGCCACCAACAGCAAGCGCCGAAGCCACAAGGGCTCCCCGGCCGGCCCACGGGTCACGCCCGTGGGCAGCCCCGGTGACGGTGGAGGCACCGACGCGCCCTCAGCCATAACCCATAGGCCCTCACCCCGGCCCCAATACAGGCAGATCGCCGGCCGGTTCCGGCGGGTGCTTGACAGCAGCGCCCAAACCCCGGAAAAGCCTGCCCCAGAGGCCGCGTGGCGGAGTGGTTACGCAGCGGATTGCAAATCCGTGTACTCCGGTTCAATTCCGGACGCGGCCTCCACGCTTCCCCTCACATGTTCCGTCGATACACGACTGCCGCCCCGTCAGCGCCCGATCCGGCGTGGCGGAAAAGGCGTGACATTTTCTTGGTGGCGGGTGACATAGGGGCTTGGCAAAGCAGATCGGTTTGGGTACACGGACCTCGCCTTCGCCAAGAGGGCGCCGAAAATGTTCCGCGATAGCTCAGTTGGTAGAGCGTTCGACTGTTAATCGAATGGTCGCTGGTTCGAGTCCAGCTCGCGGAGCCAGTTCGGGGCAAATCCCCTTCCTCACAATCCACGATTTTTTCCTCACGCGGCAGCAGTGCTGCCGTCGTTAGAGGGAGCCGGCGTTTTCGGTGCGCAGGCGGGTGACCACGCGGTCGGCCATGGTGGCGCAGCGCGCGCCGTCGAAGGGAAAAATTTCGCCGAACGAGCCGCTGATCTCGCGCTCGATGGCGCGGCGCAGCAGGTGGCGGGCGCGATGGAGGCGGGTGCGCACGGTGGAGGGGTTGAGGGCGAGCTGGGCGGCGGTCTCCTCGACGCTCAGTTCCTCGACGTCGCGCAGCACGAACACCATGCGGAAGGGCGGCGGCAGGCCGTCGACGGCGCGTTCAAGCATGGCACGGATTTCGACACGCGACATCTCGTTCTCCGGGTTGGGGGGAACCTGCACAGTGGGAAAGGCGACGACCTGGCCCTGCGCCGTCAGCGCGTCGATCGCCTCGACGCCCGCCAACGGCCGCCGTCGCCGCAGGCGGGCCAGCGCTTCGTTGATGGCGATGCGGGTCAGCCAGGTGGCGAAATGCGCCGGCTGCTCGAGGCGGTCGAGGTGGCGGAAGGCATTGACATAGGCTGCCTGCACCACGTCCTCGGCGTCGGCGTCGTTGCCGGTCACGGCCCGGGCGGCGCGGAACAGACGCTGGTTATAGCGGCGGATCAGCTCCCGGATCGCCGGCTCGTCATTCGTGCGCGCCAGCGCGACCAGCGCGCTGTCATTGTGTTCCAGAAGGGGCTCGAGCCGCCGCAGCGGACCGGCGATAGTCATGGCGAATACCTCGCTTTGCATGGGCTGCGGGGCGCCCCGCGCAAAGGGGGCGCCCCGGCAGGTCACGGCGCTATGAGCAGCGTCCCTTTCATGCCCGGATGGAACCGGCAGAAGAAATCGACGCTGCCTGGCTCACCCACCGTCATGCTGGCTGCTTCTCCGGCGGGCAAGTCAAGATCGAAACTGCCGTCGCGGGCGGTTGCCGTATGGCGGAACAGGTCGTTGTTCTGCCAGGTGATGGTGTCGCCCGGCTGCACGGTTTCGGGCACCGGGCCGAACGCCATCTTGTCGATCACGATGACGTATTCGGCGGCGGCGGCGGTGAACGTGAGGGCCGTAAAGGCCAGCACCACCACCGCAAAGCGCTTCATCAGCATGGCTATTTCACCTCGGCGGCGAGGTGCTCGGCGTGCTGCTGATGCGCGGTAAAGAGGGTAAGCCCGGTTTCGAGCAGCGCCTTCAGGTCCGCGTTCTGTGCGGCGGGAATGAGCACGGTGGCCAGCGCGTCGTTGACGGTCTGGTGGAAGGCGACCTCGTTGGCAACATAGGCGCTGTCGAAGGCAGCGCCTTCCAGCGCGTCGAGCTCGGCCAGCTTGGCATTCGCCGCCGTGGTGAGCGCCTGGCTGGTCGGGTTGTCCTCGGGCGTCACGCCGAGCTTTTGCACCAGCGCCAGCGCCTGGTCGTTGACTGCCTGGTGGTCGCGGATCATCAGGTCGGCGAAATCGCGCACCGCGGCATCGCTGCTCTTGAGCAGCGCCTGCTGGGCGGCCGCGACGTCCAGCTGCCCGGCGGTGTAGGCGATATGGGCGATCTGCGGATCGGTCGGCGCCTCCTGGGCAAAACCGGCACCGGCGGTAGCAATGCTGACGGCGGCGGCGAAAAACAGGGCTCTTATCATGACGGTCTCCTTTGAACCGGCGGCGGTATGCCCGCCGCACGCCCATTGGATGCGCCAGCGACGCCCGATGTTCCCGGTTTTTGCGGCATCGGCAAAAAAAGCGCGGAAAGCACCGGCGATTGCGCTTGGCAGCCGGGCGGGCTAGGACAGCCCAAACGATTTTTCAAAGTTCACATTCATGACCACGCCAGTTTCCGCCGCCGCGCTGGGCGCGCAGCGCACCACCTTGTCCATCCTCCTGGCCGTGAGCGGCGCGCACCTGCTCAACGACCTGCTGCAATTCCTGCTGCCGGCGCTCTATCCCATGCTCAAGCAGAATTATGGCCTGAGCTATCTGCAGATCGGCCTGCTGACGCTGGGCCAGCAGATCACCGCCTGCCTGTTGCAGCCGGCCTTTGGCCTTTCCGGCGACCTCAAACCCAAGCCCTATTGGCTGGCGCTCTCCATGAGCATCGTCGGCGCCGGCGTGGCGCTGCTCGCTTTGGCCAACGGTTTCTGGCTGCTGTTCGCCGCCGCGGTGGTGATGGGCACCGGTTCGGCGCTCTTTCATCCCGAGGCGTCCCGGGTGGCGCGCATGGCGTCGGGCGGCCGGCTGGGCTTTGCCCAGTCGCTGTTCCAGGTGGGGGGCAATGCCGGCACGGCGCTCGGGCCGCTGGCCGCGGCGCTGATCCTCCTGCCGCTGGGCCAGGGCAGCACCACCTGGTTCGTGCTGGTCGCGGTGGTCGGGCTGGGCCTGCTGGTCTACGTCGGGCGCTGGTTCGTCGAGCATCAGCGCCAGTCGGCCTCCCGCCCGGCCGCCACCATAGCGAAGCCGGTGCTGGGGCGGCGGCGGCTGGTCGTCGCCTTCACCGTCATCGGCGCGCTGCTCCTCAGCAAGTTCATCTATATCGAAGGCCTCAAGAGCTACTATACCTTCTTCCTCATCGAGAAATTCGACATCTCGGTGCAGGACGCGCAGCTCTATCTCTTCTTGTTCCTGGGCGCGGTGGCGGCCGGCACCTTCATCGGCGGGCCGGTCGGCGACCGTTATGGGCGCCTCGCCGTCATCTGGGTGTCGATCCTGGGCGCCCTGCCCTTCACGCTGGCGCTGCCCTATCTCGACCTGTTCTGGACGGCGGTGATGAGCATCATGGTGGGCCTCGTGCTCTCCTCGGCCTTCTCGGCCATGGTGGTCTATGCGCAGGAGCTGGTGCCGGGCAAGGTCGGCATGATCGCCGGTTTCGTCTTCGGCTTCGCCTTCGGCATCGGCGCGCTGGGCGCCGCCGTCATGGGGGCGCTGGCCGACTGGATCGGCATCATCGCCGTGTTCCAGATTTGCGCCTTCCTGCCGGCGCTGGGTATTCTCACCCTGTTCCTGCCGCGCACGGCGGAACTGTTTCCCGAAGCGAAAGGACGGCGGGCATGAGCGACCTCAATCCCGACGACGACAGCCAGATCACGCTGACCCGTACCATCGACGCCAATGTCAGCGACGTCTTTTCGGCCTGGACCGATCCGGCGCTGATCGAGCAGTGGCAGGCCGACGAAGCCGAGTTCGACGCCTTCAAGGGCGGCCATTATCGCCTCGTCACCTTTGCCGAGGAGGACGACGAGGCCGATTCCGAAGTCAGCGGCGAAATCCTCGAATTCGTCGAGGACGAGCGTCTCGTCATGTCCTGGATTCACAAGGGCGGCGACGAGGAGGACGAGCTCATCTTCGTGCTCGACATCACCTTCAAGCCGCTCGACGCCGACCGCACCGCCATCACGCTGGTCGAGCGCGGCCTGCCCCATGCCGATGCGCAGATTCGCATCTTTTCCATGGAAGCCTGGGACGCGACGCTGCAGCATCTGGCCGAGCTGATGGAATAGCGCGGCCCGGGCGACGCGGCGGGAATGGAATTGCGCCGCCGAGCGGTCCCTCCCGACCCGATTTCGTCGCCTTGCCCGTTCGGAGAAAGGCTTGCCTCTTTGGGCGCGACGCCTTGCCTGGCCGGGGGCGCCCCCCTACCATGACGCCGCATTTTTCATCCAGCGCAGACACATGGCCAAGCACCAAGACCTCATTTCCGCCATCGGCAACACGCCGCTCATCCGCCTCAACCGCGTCTCGGCGCTGACCGGTTGCGAGATCTGGGGCAAGGCGGAGTTTCTCAACCCCGGCCAGTCGGTCAAGGACCGGGCGGCGCTGTTCATCATCCATGACGCGGTGCAATCGGGCGCGCTGAAACCCGGCGGCACCATCGTCGAGGGCACGGCGGGCAATACCGGCATCGGCCTGACGCTGGTGGCCAATTCCCTGGGCTTCAAATCGGTGATCGTCATCCCCGAAACCCAGAGCCAGGAAAAGAAGGACGCGCTGCGGCTTTACGGCGCCGAGCTGATCGAAGTGCCGGCCAAGCCCTACAGGAACCCCAATAACTACATCAAGATTTCGGGGCGGCTGGCCGAAAGGCTGGCCCGCGAGCTGCCCGAAGGCGCCATCTGGGCCAACCAGTTCGACAACGTCTCCAATCGCCGCGCCCATATCGAGACCACCGGCCCGGAAATCTGGCAGCAGACCAATGGCCGCATCGACGGCTTCATCTGCGCCGTGGGGTCGGGCGGCACGCTGGCCGGCGTCGCCACCGCGCTCCGGGAACGCAACAAGGACATCAAGATCGGGCTGGCCGATCCCGAAGGCGCGGCGCTCTACGAATATTACGCGCATGGCGCGCTGAAATCCTCGGGCAACTCCATTACCGAGGGCATCGGCCAGGGACGCATCACCGCCAATCTGGAGGGGCTGGACGTCGACCTGCCCTACCAGATTCCCGACAGCGAGGCCCTGCCCTATATTTACGACCTGTTGCAGCACGAGGGCCTGTGCCTCGGCGGCTCGAGCGCCATCAACATCGCCGGCGCGGTGCGCATGGCGCGCGACCTCGGGCCGGGCCACACCATCGTCACCGTGCTGTGCGACTACGGCAACCGCTACGCCAGCAAGCTGTTCAACCCGGCCTTCCTCGAAACAAAAGGCCTGCCGGTGCCGCCCTGGATGGTGGGCCGCACGCCCATCGACATTTCCGACATCATCGAGGCGGAACCGGCCTGAGAAGGCGCTGAGGCGCAATAAGACACCCTTCCCCTGACCACCGGCGCTGCCCCCGGACCTGATCCGGGGGCCGACAAGGGAGCCCGAGCCCGCGGAAAGCGGCCACCGGGTCGAGCCCGGTGGCAGCACGGCGGTTTTGGCAAGGAAAGCGGATACCCCCTCATCCGCCCTTCGGGCACCTTCTCCCACAGGGGGAGAAGCAAGTCGGTGCCGCCCCATCCACCGCAGCACCCCTCTCCCCTTGTGGGAGAGGGGGGATCGGCCGTCAGGCCGAGACGGGTGAGGGGTAGCCGGCCCGTCGGCGCTCTCCCCGACATCTCCTCCCCACCATAGCTGCCCCCGGACCTGATCCGGGGGCCAACAAGAGAGCCCGAGCCAGCGGAAAGTGACCACCGGGTCGAGCACGGTGGCAGCACGGTGGTTTTGGCAAGGAAAGCGGATACCTCCTCATCCGCCCTTCGGGCACCTTCTCCCACAAGGGGAGAAGGAAGTCAGTGGGGAGAAGGAAGTCGGTGCGCCCCACCCACCGCAGCACCCCTCTCCCCTTGTGGGAGAGGGTGGATCGGCCGTCAGGCCGAGACGGGTGAGGGGTAGCCGGCCCCTCCGCACCTGCCTCGATCTCTCCCCACCCACCGACGCTGCCCCCGGACCTGATCCGGGGGCCGGCGCGGGAGCCGCGCCCCCCAATCGCGCCAAGGCAATTCCAAGCGGGCGGGAAACCCTCTAGGATGCGCCTGCTGTGCGAGGGTGAGACGTGTTTGGGATTGACGATATTGTCCGGCTGATCGCGGCGGATTTGCACATCATCGCGCTGGTGACGGGCCTCTTTTATGTGCTGGCCATTGTCTGCGCGATCCGGGAAATCCTCAATTCGCGCACCTCGCAGGGCTCCATCGCCTGGCTGCTGTCGCTGCTGCTGCTGCCCTTCCCTACGGTGCCGCTCTATTTCATCTTCGGCTGGAAGCTGTTCGACGACTACGCCACCGACCGCATCCAGAATGGCCGCGCTGACCGGCCGCTGCGCGCCAAGGACCTGGCGCTGATCGACCGCGAAAAGGAAGCGGACTGGCCGGTGCAGGTGCATGTTTCCGAGCTGCCCTTCCTCAAGGGCAACGACGTAGAATTGCTGGTGGACGGCAAGGATACCTTCGATTCCATCTTTGCCGGGATCGACGCGGCGGAAGAATACCTGCTGGTGCAGTTCTATATCGTGCGCGACGACCGGCTGGGGCAGGAGCTGGCCGAGCGGCTGATCGCGAAGGCCAGGGCCGGCGTGCACGTCTACCTGCTTTACGACGATATCGGCAGCACCGGCATGCCCAAGCGCTATCGCAAGGAATTGCGCGCCGCCGGCATCAAGGTCGCCGGCTTCAATCACCGCCATAAATTCCTGCGCTTTTACGGTCCGATGCGGATCAATTACCGCAATCACCGCAAGATCGTGGTGGCGGACGGCAAGCACGCCTGGGTCGGCGGCCACAATGTGGGGGTCGAATATCTGGGGGAGGACCCGAAATTCGGGCATTGGCGCGATACCCATGTGCGCGTCTCCGGGCCGGCCGCCCTGGGCTGCGCGCTGCTGTTTCGCGAGGATTGGGAATGGGCGACGGGCGAGCGGCTGCCGCCGCGGCCGCCCAGGACGCTCGAATCGCCGGGCGACGAGTCGGTGCTGGTAATGGGCAGCGGTCCGGCCGACAAGCTGGAGGAGTGCGCCATCGCCTTCACCGATCTCATCGGCCGCGCCCGCCGGCGCCTGTGGATCGTCAGCCCCTATTTCGTGCCCGATACCGATATCCGCACGGCGCTCTTCGCGGCCCGGCTGCGCGGCGTGGACGTGCGCATCATGCTGCCCGACAACCCGGACCACAAGCTGGTGTGGCTGGCCAGCATGGCCCACGCCGATGCCATGGTGCAGCACGACATCGCCGTCTATCGCTACACCGATGGCTTCCTGCACCAGAAAGTGGTGCTGATGGATGACGCCATGGCCACCGTCGGCAGCGTCAATTTCGACAACCGCTCCTTTGCCATCAATTTCGAGATCACGCTGTGGTTTCCCGACGCGCCGACCATTGCCGGCGTCGAAGCCATGCTGGTCGAGGATTTCAAGGCCTGCCGGCAAGTGGGCCTGGCGGAAGTGGAAAGCCGCCCCCTGCCCCTTTATGTGCTGACCCAGGCCGCCCGCCTGCTCTCGCCCGTGCTGTGAGACCCTTCATGACTACCTTTCTGTTCCGCGACGACGCCTATCTGCGAGCCAGCCCGGCGACTGTGCAGGCGATAACGCCCGAGGGCGGCATCGTATTGGATCGGACGGTGTTCTATGCCAGCTCCGGCGGCCAGCCCGGCGATAGCGGCAGGCTGCTGCTGCCCGGCGGGGAGGCCATCGTCATTGCCGCGACGGTGCATCCCGAGGGCGACAAGACCGCCATCGTGCACGTGCCGGCGCCCGGGCAGCCGGCACTGGCGGCCGGTGCCGCCGTCACCGCCGAAATCGACTGGGAGCGGCGCTACCGGCTGATGCGCATGCACACGGCGCTGCATCTGCTGTCGGTGGTTTTTCCCTTTCCCGTCACCGGCGGTTCGGTGGGCGAGGAAAAGGGCCGGCTCGATTTCGACATGCCGGCCGTGCCGGACGATCTCGAGGCGCTCGAAGCCCAACTCAACGCCATGGTGGCGGCCGACCACGCGGTGACCGGCGAATGGATCACCGACGCGGAAATGGCGGCGCACCCGGAAATGATCAAGACCATGAAGGTCAAGCCGCCCATGGGTCAGGGCCGCGTGCGGCTGGTGCGCATCGGCGACGTGGATTTGCAGCCTTGCGGCGGCACGCACGTCGCCCGCACCGGCGAAATCGGCGCGCTGAAACTGGGCAAGATCGAAAAGAAGGGCAAGCAGAACCGCCGGGTCAACCTGCTGTTCGCCTGAGCCGGGCGCCGCGTTTCAGCGGATCGGCGGCGGATAGAACAGGCCGCCATTGCTCCAGAGCGCATTCTGGCCGCGCAGCATGGCGGCGCCGGTCTGCGGGCCGAAATGCCGGTCGTAAAGCTCCGAATAATTGCCCACCGCGCGAATGGCCGCGCTCATGAAGGTGGGCCGCAGCCCCAGCGCGCTGCCATAGTCGCCCTCGACACCCAGGAGGCGCCGCACCGCCGGCGTGCGGGTGGCCGACAGCGAATCGATGTTGAGGCTGGTGACGCCGACTTCCTCGGCGGTGATCAGCGCGAAGACGGTCCAGCGCACGATGTTGAACCACCGCTCGTCGCCGGCCCGCACCACCGGCCCCAGCACTTCCTTGGAAATGCGCTCGGGCAGGATGCGGTGCTGCGCCGGGTCGGTCAGGTCGCGCCGCAGCGCCTGCAACTGGCGACCCGAGGCCGACACCACCTGGCACAGCCCGGCCCGGTAGGCGACCAGCAGGTCGGCGACGTCCTCATAAATCACCGGCCGGAAACTGGTCTGGTTGGCAAAGAAAAAATCGTCCAGCGCCTGCAATTCGCCGGCCCCGTCGACCACGCAGATGCTGACGTCGTCGAGCTCGTAGGCCGAGACGACGCCCAGCGCCTGCGGCACCAGAAAAGCCTGGCCGTCGAAAAAGCTGGGCGTCACGTAGCTGGCGCCGTAGCGCATGTCGCGCCCGGCGGTCCAGGCGCCGTTACGCATCAGCACGTCCACCGCCCCGGTCTGCAACGGCGCGAAGCGCGCTTCGCCGCGATAGGCGCGAAATTCGATGAGGTCGGGATTGCCGAACACCGCCGCCGCCACGGCCCGGCACAGATCGACGTCGAACCCCGACCAGCGCCCGTCCATGTCCTGCTGCGCGAAACCGGCCAGCGCGTTGCTGGCGCCGCAGATGAGGAACCCCCGCGCCTTCACCGCGTCCAGCGTCTGCGCCGAAGCGGCGCCGAGGCCGGCCAACAGGACACCAGCCGCAATCAGAAACTTGCAAAACATCTTCACGGGGTGCCGGCCTCTGGCTTTCCGGCCCGCATATTGGCAGGCGGAAAATCGGGGTCAAGCCGCGCCTGCGGCCCTCCCCCCACAATTTCCCGTCAAGGCTAGTGCAGGATCTGGCTGAGGAAAAGCCTGGTGCGCTCGTGCTGCGGGTTGGAGAAGAACTGCTCGGGCTCGTTCTCCTCGATGATCTGCCCCTGGTCCATGAAGATGACGCGGTTGGCGACCTGCCGGGCAAAGCCCATTTCGTGGGTCACGCAGATCATGGTCATGCCCTCCTCGGCGAGGCCGATCATCACTTCGAGCACTTCCTTGACCATTTCCGGGTCGAGCGCCGAGGTCGGCTCGTCGAACAGCATGATCTTGGGCTGCATGCACAGCGAGCGCGCGATGGCGACGCGCTGCTGCTGGCCGCCCGACAGCTGGCCGGGAAATTTCGTCGCCTGCTCGGGGATTTTCACCCGCTCGAGATAGTGCATGGCGGTCGCCTCGGCCTCGGCCTTGGGGATGCCGCGCACCCAGATGGGCGCCAGCGTCAGGTTCTGCAGGATGGTGAGATGCGGAAACAGGTTGAAGTGCTGGAACACCATGCCCACCTCGCGCCGCACCTCGTCGATGCGCTTGAGGTCGGCCGTCAGCTCCGTGCCGTTGACGATGATCTGGCCTTCCTGATGCTCCTCCAGCCGGTTGATGCAGCGGATGAGCGTCGACTTGCCCGACCCCGAGGGGCCGGCGATGACGATGCGCTCGCCCTGCATCACCCGCAGGTTGATGTCGCGCAGCACGTGGAAGTCGCCGTACCATTTGTGCATGCCGATCACGTCGATGGCCACGTGGGTATCGGAGACTTTCATCTGGCTCGTGTCGATGATCCGCTCCTCGGCGGTCTGGGTGACTTGGGACATTGAGCTTACCTTTTGTGGCCGGTATTGAGCCGGCGTTCCATGTTTTGCGAGTAGCGCGACATCGAGAAGCAGAAGACCCAGAACACCGCCGCCGCGAAGATATAGCCGGTGAGCGCCTGGTTGGACGAAGTCCAGTTGAGGTCGGCCATCGAGGACTGGACGGTCTTGAGCAGGTCGAAAATACCGATGATCGACACCAGCGACGTATCCTTGAACAGGGCAATGAACGTGTTGACGATGCCCGGAATGACGTGCTTGAGCGCCTGCGGCAGGATGATGAGGATCATCCGTTTCCAGTAGTTGAGGCCCAGCGACGCCGCCGCCTCGTACTGGCCGCGGGGAATGGCCTGCAGGCCGCCCCGCACCACCTCGGCCATATAGGCCGAATTGAAGAGGGCAACGCCCACCAGCGCGCGCAGCAGCTTGTCGACCGTGACGCCCTCGGGGGCGAACAGCGGCAGCATGATCGAGGCCATGAAGAGCACGGTGATCAGCGGCACCGAGCGCCACAACTCGATGAAGGCCACGGAGGCGACCTTGATCACCGGCAGCTTCGACTGCCGCCCCAGGGCCAGCAATATGCCCAGCGGCAGCGAGGTGACGATGCCGACGAGCCCGATGATCAGCGTGACGGTCAGGCCACCCCACTTTTCGGTGGGCACCTCGGGCAGGCCGAAGGCGCCGCCGTTGAGCAGGTAATAGACCATGATTGGGAAGGCGACGAAGAACAGCAGCGCATTGACCAGCTTGTAGGGCGCCTTGGGCAGCAGCAGCGGGATCAGCAGCAGCAGCCCGACCAGGAAGACCAGGTTGATCCGCCAGTAGCCCAGCAGCACGGCGAGAATGCCGGGCTGGTCGGCGAAGCGCGGATCGACCGGGTAGAAGCCGTAGACGAAGAAATCGAGGCGGTCCCAGACATAGGCCCAGCACGCCCCGACCCCCGGCACCCGGCACGCTTCGCCATTCTCGGCCACCCAGACGGCGCTGCCGATGAGGAAGTCATAGACCGGCGGCGTCACCACGAGGACGAACAGCACCCCGATGACGGTGAGCGCGATGTCGCCGGGCGAGGCAAACAGGTTCTTGCGCATCCAGCCCCACACGCCGGTGGCGGAGGCCGGCGGCGGCAGAGGAGCCACCAGTTCGGAGCGCACATAGGAAACGGATTCGCTCATGGCCCTCTCCTCAGCGCTCGACCAGCGCGACGCGCGCATTGTACCAGTTCATGAACAGCGACGTGGTCAGCGAGATGACCAGGTAGACCAGCATGGTGATGAACACGACCTCGATGGCCCGGCCCGTCTGGTTGAGCGTGGTGCCCATGAAGACGCTGACCAGTTCCGGGTAGCCGATGGCGACGCCGAGCGAGGAGTTCTTGGTCAGGTTGAGATACTGGCTGGTCAAAGGCGGCACGATGACCCGCATGGCCTGGGGAATGATCACCAGCCGCAGCCGGTCGCTTTCCTTGAGCCCCAGCGACTGGGCCGCCTCGGTCTGGCCGTAGCTGACCGCCAGCACGCCGGCGCGCACCGTCTCGGCGATGAAGGTGGCGGTATAGAGCGTCAGCCCGAGCAGCAGCGCGACGAATTCGGGTGGCAGGGCGATGCCGCCGCTATAGTTGAAGCCCTTGACCGCCGGGATATCGAACGCCAGCGCCGTGCCCGAGAGCAGCCAGACCGCGCCGGGCAGCAGCACGAGGATCGCCAGCCCGGTCCAGAAGACGGGAAAGCGCTGGCCCGTGGCCTCCAGCCGGCGCCGCGCCCAGCGCCGCAGTATCGCGACGAGCACGATGGCGACGACGATGGCGGCCAGCACAAAGACGAAGCGGTCGTCGAAAATCGGTTTGGGCAGGAACAGGCCGCGCTGGTTGAGCGCGCTGTTGAGGAAGACGAAGCTGTCCTTGACGCCGGGCATGGCCTTGAGCACGGCGAAATACCAGAAGAACAATTGCAGCAGCAGCGGGATATTGCGCAGCGTTTCCACATAGATGGTCGCGAGCCGCGCGATGATCCAGTTCTTCGACAGCCGGGCGATGCCGATGGTGAACCCCAGCATGGTGGCCAGCACGATGCCGATGGCCGATACCAATAGGGTATTGAGCAGCCCGACGAGGAAGGCTTCCCAGTAATAGGAGCCCCGCCCATACGGGAACAGCGAGAACAGGATATCGAAGCCGGACGTGTGGAAGAAGAAATCGAAGCCGGTCGTCTTGTTCTGGTGGGCCAGGTTGGTGGCCGTATTGTTGACGATGAAGCCGATGAACGCGATCAGGACAAGGGCCGTGATGACCTGATAGATCCATCCGCGAATGACCGGATCGTTGAAGAACGACGTTGAGCGGCGCGGACGCGGCAGCGGCTGAACGGTCATGTTTCCCCCGGATAGCTGTGGCGTAAAGGAAACTCTGCGGCGCAGCCCTCAAGGGCCGCGCCGTGAGCGGACGTCCGGCACCTTTGCGGGGTGCCGGACATTTCTAGCCAGCGTCGTTAGCGGATGGGCGGGGCGTACTGGATGCCGCCGTTGGTCCACAGCGCGTTGATGCCGCGATCGAGGCGCAATGCGGTATCCGGACCCACATTGCGATCGTAAACTTCGCCGTAATTGCCGACCAGCTTGATGATCTGGTAGGCCCAATCCTTGCTGAGGCCGACCGGCGTACCGAAATCGCCTTCCACGCCGAGCAGGCGCTTGATTTCAGGATTGTCCGAACCCAGCATCTCGTCGACATTGGCCGAGGTCACGCCCAGTTCTTCGGCGTTGAGCAGGGCGAACTGCACCCAGCGCGCGATCTTGAACCAGGTGTCGTCGCCCTGGCGCACGGACGGCCCCAGCGGCTCCTTGGAGATGATCTCGGGCAGGATGATATAGGCCTGCGGATCGCCGAAGCGGGTACGGTCGGCCGCGAGGCCCGACGCGTCGGTGGTATAGGCGTCGCAGCGGCCATCCTCGAACGCCTTGACGGCTTCGGGGCGACCGGAGAACACCACCGGCGTATATTCGATGCCGTTGGCCGAGAGATAGTCGGCCATGTTGAGTTCGGTCGTGGTGCCGGCCTGCACGCAGATATTGGCGTTGCCCAGCTCGAGCGCCGAGGTCACGCCGGAATCCTGACGCACCATGAAACCCTGACCGTCATAGAACATGACGCCGGTAAAGCTGATGCCGGCGGTCGTGTCGCGGCTCATGGTCCAGGTGGTGGTGCGGGACAGGACGTCGATCTCGCCCGAGGACAGCGCGGCGAGGCGCTCGGCGGTGCCCAGCGGCGTGAAGCGAACGGCCTGCGCGTCGTTGAAGATCGCCGCCGCGAGGGCACGGCAATAATCGACGTCGAGCCCGGTCCATTCATTCTTCTCGTCGGGAAGCGAGAAGCCGGCGACCCCCTCGGTCACCCCGCACTGCACATATCCCTTGCCCTGCACGTCCTCCAGAGTGGCTGCTTGCGCGATTGTCGCGCCAAGGCCCAGCGAGGCCGTCAGCGCGATAGTTACGAGCGTTTTTTGCATTGATTTGCCTTTATTGTTTCCTGACCCTCTTTTTCGGAACCCGCCAATTTGCAATTGCAGCCTCCGATGGCATCACCACCTTTGTTTCGTGGTTTGGATGCTGTTAAGCATGCAAGCGTCTATTGACCGTTGCGTCAAGGGCAGAAGGCGTGTTGGGACAGCAAAGCTGTCTCTTTTTTAGCCAGATTTTACTTGTGATCCGTTTTTGGGCAGCTCATCCGCATGACCGATCGTCCCCCCTCCGCCGCCGCTACGCCACTCGCCGCCGAAACCCTGCTCACCCATGCGGGGCGGGCGCCGGACGAGCAGTTCGGCTTCGTCAACACGCCGGTTTACCGCGGCTCCACCGTGCTGTTCAAAACGCTGGCGGATATCGAGGCGCAGGCGCAGCCCTATCTTTACGGCCGGGCCGGCAACCCCACCACGCGCGGGGTGGAGGCGGTGGTGACGGCGCTCGAAGGCGCCCACGACACGCGGCTGGTGCCTTCGGGGCTGGCGGCGATCACCATTGCGCTGCTTTCCTGTCTCGAGGCCGGCGACGATCTGCTCATCAGCGACAGCGCCTATGAGCCGGGGCGCAAGTTCGCCGATGGCTTTCTCGCGCGCATGGGCGTCACCACCCGCTATTTCGACCCGCGGATCGGCGCCGGGCTGGCCGGGCTGATGCGGCCCAACACCAAGGCGGTGCTGGCGGAAAGCCCCGGCTCGCTGACCTTCGAGGTGCAGGATATCCCGGCGCTGGCGCAAGCCGCGCATGCCGGGGGCGCCCGCCTCATCGTCGACAATAGCTGGGCCAGCCCGCTCTATTGCCAGCCGCTCAAGCTGGGCGCCGATATCGTCGTGCATGCCGGCACGAAAATGTTCGTGGGCCATTCGGACGCCTTTGCCGGCACCGTCTCGACCACGGAAGCGGCGTGGAAGGACGTCGAGCGCGTCCGCGCCCTGCTCGGCTTTTTCACCTCGGGCGACGAGGCCTTCCTCGTGGCGCGTGGCCTGAGGACGCTGGCGATCCGCATGCAGGAGCATCAGGTGCGGGCGCTCAAAATTGCGCAATGGCTGGAGGATCAGCCCGAGGTTCTGCGGGTGCTGCACCCGGCCCTGCCCAGCCACCCCGACCACGCCCTGTGGCAGCGCGACTTTTCCGGCTCCGGCAGCCTATTCGGCTTCGTGCTGGCGCCGGCGCCGCGCGCTTCGGTGGCGGCCTTGGTCGATCACCTGCAATTGTTCAGCATGGGCTATTCCTGGGGCGGCTACGAAAGCCTGCTGCTGCCGGTCAGGATCGACAAGGCACGCACCGCCGTGCCGTGGGCCGAAAAGGGCAATCTCTTCCGTGTCCATATCGGCTTCGAGGACAGCGACGACCTCAAGGCGGACCTCGCCGCCGGCATCGAGCGCTACCGCGCGGCGCGCTGAACCAGGCGCCGCAGCGCCACGAACGGTTTTCTGACGATTCGGCCATCGGCGCGGCGGCGGAACAGCCAGTCGCGTTCCGCAAAGACGTTGCGCACCAGATAGGCGCCGAGCATGCCCACGACGAAGCCGGCCAGCACATCGGTGGGGTAGTGCATGCCCACCGGCACGCGCGAGACGCCCACCAGTACCCCGATGGCGAGGAACGGCCAGAAGAGGCGCGGCCAGAGAAAGCCGATGACGAAGGCCAGCGCGATGGCCGTGGTGGTGTGGCCGCTGGGAAAGCTTTGGAACGTCCAGTCGTTGACGACGGGGTGGAACGAAAAGGGCCCGAATTCCTCATATCCCACCGGCCGGACGCGGCCGATCAGGCGCTTGACGAGGTTCGAGAGCAGGCCCGGCACCCCTACGCCGACGAAGATGAAGCCCGAAAGGACGGCAATTTCATAGGCCGCGAGGCGCCAGAGCCGCCGCAGCGGCATCATGGCCAGCCGCGCCAGCACGAAGAGCGCGAGGCTGGGAATGAGGATCCAGTCCGACAGGCCGTAATCGGTGATGAAGAAGAAGGGGGCGCGCCAGGCGTCGGGCCAGCCGATGGCGCCGCGCGAGGCGGTCGCGTCGAGCAGCGCCAACCCCGCCAGCGCCAGCAGCACGACGAGCGGGAACCAGGGCCAGTTCCGGCCGGCAAGGCCCAGTGGCCAAGGCTTTCCGAGATCGTTCATGCAGCGCTTGTCCCCTGCCGCGACAGCGCCGTCAAGGCCGCCGCGCCGCTCGGCACGGCTTGCGGAGCGGGCCGGAACACGGTAACGGATGCAGGCGATTTCGGAGTGTAGCTCAGCCTGGTAGAGCACCGGTTTTGGGAACCGGGGGTCCAAAGTTCGAATCTTTGTACTCCGACCATTCGCCCCGCATTGTGTTGAGGATCGTGCATGACTGCCCGTATCTACCGCCCCGCCCGTACCGCGATGCAAGCCGGCAGAGGCAAGACCAAGCAATGGCTGCTGGTTTTCGAGGAAATCGAGCCGCGCAGCATCGACCCGCTGATGGGCTACACCACCAGCGGCGACATGCGCCAGCAGGTGCAGCTGTTCTTCCCGACGCAGGAAGAGGCCGAGGCCTATGCCCAGCGCAACGGCATTCCCTATACCGTGCAGCCGGCCCATGACCCGGTGGTGCCGGTTTCGGCCTATCCGGACAATTTCCGCTCCGACCGCAAGACGCCCTGGACGCATTGACGCATCCCTGGCCGCATGCTCGAAATAGGCGCCGCAAGCAATTGCGGCGCTTTGTTTTTGGCGCCACCATGGGCATTTTGAGCCGAGGGGTTCCCGCCATGCTTTTCCGCACTGCCGCCGCCCTGCTGGCCACCACCTGCTGGCTCGGTGCCGCACAGGCGGCGCCGGCGCTGTGGAAGGTCAGCGACGCCGACAGCGCCGTGTGGCTGTTCGGCTCGGTGCATCTGCTGCCGCCCGACACGGCGTGGCGGACGCCGCTGTTCGACGCCATTCTCGCCGAGGCCGACAAGGTCTATTTCGAAACCTCCGTGGCGCCCGAGGCGCAGCCGGCCATTCTGGCGGCGACCCTGCAACTGGGCTTTGCCAATGACGGGGTTCTGCTGACCGAGCGGCTGTCGCCGGCGCTGGCCAAGCGGCTGCACAAGATCGCCGGGCAGTACGACGTGCCCATGGCGGCGCTCCTGGCCATGCGGCCCTGGTTTGCCGCGGTGACCATCTCGACCGCCGCCACCGCCGGCTCGGGCTACGATCCGGCCGCCGGCGTCGACATGCTGTTGCAGCAGGAAATCCCCATGGAAAAGCAGGGGTTTCTGGAAAGCGCCGAGGACCAGATCGATATTCTGGGCGGCGGTGGCGACAGCGAAGGCATCGAGATGCTGGCGGCGACGCTCGACGAGGTGGGCAACACCACCCGGACCATGGAGGCGCTGGTTTCCGCCTGGCTCGCGGGCACGCCCGAAACGCTGGGCGCCCTGTTCCTCGCCGAGGTGGGCGGCTATGGCGACGCGTTCGTGCAGCGGCTGGTCGACCAGCGCAACCATAACTGGACCGAGCAGATCGCCACCATGCTCGACACCAACGAAGCCGCGCTCATCGTCGTCGGCGCCGGCCACCTCGTCGATGAGATCAGCGTCGTCCGCCTGCTCGAAGCGCGCGGTTTTGTTAGCGAGCGGCTACAGTAGGGACCGCCCCGCCGGCCCGCCTCCCCCACCGGGCTGCCCACGGGCGTGACCCGTGGGCCATTCCCGGCTAGCATCGAAGCAGCAGCGGCTCTCCAGCCGGCCCACGGGTCAGGCCCGTGGGCAGCCCGGTGTCGGCTGGAAGGGCCAACACGCTCCAGCGCATCATTCACCGGTGCGCTCCCTCCCCAAAAGGAGAGGGAGCGCCTGTCGAAACGGCCTAAACCGCGTCGAAACGGGTCCAGCGGCTGTCGTTATTGCTCGATTGCACCGAGGCCATGATGAACTGCATGCCTTCCACGCCGTCGGCCATGGAGGGCAGCAGGCCCTCATAGTCGGCGCCTTCGCCGCGAATGACCGCGGCGAACTGGCTGTAGAGCGTGGCGAAGGCTTCCAGATACCCTTCCGGGTGGCCGGTGGGGATGCGCACATTCATCGAGGCGGCCGGCGGCTGCGAGATGGAGCCGCCGCGCGTCAGCAATTGCTTGGGCTTACCGAACTGGGTGAACCACATATAGTTGGGGTTGTCCTGGCGCCATTCGAGCCCGCCCTTGTCGCCATAGACGCGCAATTGCAGCCCGTTCTCGTTGCCGACCGCCACCTGGCTGGCCCACAGCATGCCCTTTGCGCCACCCTTGAAGCGCAGCATGATATGCACGTTGTCGTCGAGCTGCCGCCCCGGCACGAAGGCGGTGAGGTCGGCCGACACCGCCTCGGTTTCGAGGCCGGTGACGAAGCGCGCCAGGTTATAGGCGTGGGTGCCGATATCGCCGATGCAGCCGCCGGCGCCGGAGCGGGCCGGGTCGGTGCGCCAGGCGGCCTGCTTGTTGTCCTCGCCGGCCGGCTCGGTCAGCCAGTCCTGCGGGTATTCCACCTGCACCACGCGCAGCGTGCCCAGCGCGCCCGACGCCACCAGCTCGCGCGCCTGCCGCACCAGCGGATAGCCGGTATAGTTGTGGGTGAGCAGGAATTTCGCGCCCTTGGCCGGCTTGATCTGCGCCAGCTTCAGCGCATCCTCCAGCGTCGAGGTGATCGGCTTGTCGCAGATGACGTGGATGCCGGCTTCGAGAAACGCCTTGGCCGGGCCGAAATGCATGTGGTTGGGGGTGACGATCGACACCGCCTCGATGCCGTCCGGCCGCGCCGCCTCCGCCCTGGCCATCTCCTCGTAAGAGGTATAGATGCGGTCTTCGGCGAGACCCAGGTTCTTGCCCGATTCCCGCGCCACCTCGGGGCGCGACGACAGGGCGCCCGCCACCAGTTCGTAGTCGCCGTCCAGCCGCGAAGCGATGCGGTGCACATAGCCGATAAAGGCTCCCGTGCCGCCGCCGACCATGCCCAGGCGGATGCGTCTTGCGCCGTTCTCAGCCATTTCAAACCTCCTCAAATCCACGTCGCCCGACGTGTATCACAGGGCTATCCCCGCGACAGCGGGCACCCCTGCTGTTTCGATGACGAAGGCTCCCGCTGTCGCGGGAATGCCTCCGTAGTGGGGAAAGCTCAGCTCAGCCCGAGGATCTTGCGGTTGGCCGCGCGGTCGGTGCCGGCGGCGGCGAAATCGTCGAATGCCTTCTCGGTGACGCGGATGATGTAGCTCGCAATGAGCTCCGCCCCTTCGCGGGCACCGTCTTCGGGGTGCTTGAGCGCGCATTCCCATTCGAGCACCGCCCAGCCCTTGAAGTCATAGGCGGCGAGCTTGGAGAAGATGGCCGGGAAATCCACCTGCCCGTCGCCGATGGAGCGGAAGCGCCCTGCCCGGTTCACCCAGCTCTGATAACCGCTATAGACGCCCTGCCGGCCGGTCGGGTTGAACTCCGCGTCCTTGACGTGGAACATCTTGATCCGCTCGTGGTAGATGTCGATGTAGTCGAGATAATCGAGACATTGCAGCACGAAGTGGCTCGGATCATAGAGCAGGTTGGCGCGCGGGTGGTTCTTCACCCGCTCGAGAAACATTTCGTAGGTGATGCCGTCGTGCAGATCCTCGCTGGGGTGGATTTCGTAGCACACGTCGACGCCTTCCGCGTCGAAGGCGTCGAGGATCGGCGTCCAGCGCCGGGCCAGTTCGTCGAAGGCTTCCTCGATCAGCCCGGCGGGCCGCTGCGGGAACGGATAGAGGAAGGGCCAGGCCAGCGCGCCCGAGAAGGTGGCGTGCGCGTCGAGCCCCAGATTGCGCGAGGCCTTGGCCGCCCACAGCAATTGCTGCACCGCCCATTGCTGCCGCGCCGTGGGGTTGTTGTGCACGCTGGCGGGGGCAAAGCCGTCCATCTGCGAATCGTAGACCGGATGCACCGCCACCAGCTGGCCCTGCAAATGCGTCGAAAGCTCGGTGATCTCGAGCCCGTGGCTGTTCACGCGCCCCTTCAACTCATCGGCGTAGGTCTTGGAGGTCGCAGCCTTTTCCAGATCGATGAAATTGGTGACCCAGGTGGGAATCTGCACGCCCTTGTAGCCGAGGTCGGCGGCCCATTTGCAGATATTGTCCAGCGTATCGAACGGCGCCGCGTCTCCCGCGAACTGCGCCAGAAAAATCCCCGGACCCTTGAGCGTCGTCGCCATGCAATCTCTCCTCTTGCCGCTGCCGGCCCGCGAGCCGGCGCCTGTTTATGCGGCACCCATGGGCCGCCCGCATGAATGACGGGCGGCGATCACTCGCCGCCCTGACATGTTAGCCGCCAGTTTTGTCCGGCGCTGGCGCCCTGTCAATGAGGTACGCTCATCAGTCCCGCAGCAGCGCCCGCGCCGCCTCGGGACCCAGCGCCCGGGGGCGCTCGCAGGTGGTGGTCAGCGTCAGCACTTCGCCGGTTTCGCCGGCCTTGAGCAGCCCGGTCATCACCTCGACCACGTGCAGCGCCACGTCGAGGCCGCAGCGCGGCGTCTCGTCGCTCTCGATGCTCAGCATCATGTCGGCGAGGCCGGCGCAGCGGTAATTGGCGCGCGGCTGCTCCTTGTCGATATCCTGGTTCGGCTTGCCGAATGGGTGGGCCCAGGGCTCGACAGGGCTGCGGATGCCTTCGATGCCGGTGGTCACTAGGTCGCCGCCGAAGAAGTTCGGATCGGGAACGAAGATCGAGCCATCCGTACCGTAGAGCTCGATATTGTGGTGGCCATGGGCCGCCACGTCCCAGCTGGCGCCGATGGTGACGATGGCACCGCTGTGGAATTCGAGCACGCCGTGGATGGTCGTCGGCGTCCCCACCTTGATGGTGGAGCCCTTGAACGGCCCGTCAGCGGTGACGACGCGCTCGGTGCGCGCCATGTTGGTAAAGGCGGAGAGGCGCTTCACCGGCCCCAGCAGGTGCACGAGGTCGGTGATGTAGTAGGGCCCGAGGTCAAGGATCGGGCCGCCGCCGGGCTGGAAGAAGAAGTCCGGATTGGGGTGCCAGTGCTCCATGCCGCGGCTCATCACGTGCGTGGTGCCGCTCATGATCTTGCCCAGCCTGCCCGAATCGATGATGTCGCGTGCCTGCTGGTGCGCGCCGCCGAGGAAGGTGTCGGGGGCCGAGCCGACCTTGAGGCCGCGCTCGTCCGCCGCCGCCTTGAGGGCCAGCCCCTCCTCCACCGCCAGCACGAAGGGCTTTTCGGAATAGGCGTGCTTGCCGGCCGAAACGATATCCATCGACACCTTGTAGTGGGTGGCGGGGATGGTGAGATTGACGATGACGTCGATCTCGCTGTTCTTGAGCAGTTCGTCGGGGGTCTGGGCGGCGACGCCGAATTCCTCGGAACGCTTCCTCGCCGCTTCGGGCACGATATCGGCCACCGCGCGCACCTCGAGCCCCTTGAACAGGGGCGCGAGGCGCAGATAGGCAGCCGAAATGTTGCCGGCACCCATGATGCCGACGCCATAGGTCTTGGCCATTGGCTTAGACTCCAAAACTCTTGAGGGTCGCCATCGAGCGGCGGGCGAAGCGGATCGCGTCGCTCGGCTTGTCGTGCTCGAGCACGAAGAATTTCGCCCTGGTCTTGCTCTTGGCGTCGGCCAGCAGCGTCTTCCAGTCCAGCGTGCCGTGGCCGACATCGGCCCAGCCGTCTTCATCGGCGTTCTGGCCGGCCGGCGCGATATCCTTGACGTGGACGGCGGTGATGCGGCTGCCGAGCTTGTTCATCCAGGCGATGGGGTCCTCGCCGGCCTTGACCACCCAGGCCAGGTCCATTTCCCATTGCAGGTCGGGCGAGGCGTCGAGGATCACTTCGATCGGCGTCTTGCCGCTGGCGGTCTTGCCGAATTCCCAGTGGTGGTTGTGGTAGCCAAAACCCTTGCCGGCCGCCTTGAAGGCCGCGGCGATGCGCGCCAGGCCCTGCGCGAGACTGTCCCAGTCGCCGCTGCCATTGCGGAAATCCTCAGAGGGCGGCGCCGGGCAATAGACGGTCTCGATCCCCACTTCCTCGACGATGCGCAGCGCCGCGTCGGTGTCCTCGAGCTGGGCGTAGCCGATATGGGCGGTGGGCATGCTGAGGCCGGCCGCCTTGAGGCTGCGGACCAGGGCGGAAGGATCGGCGAACTGGCCGCCCCAGCCTTCGACCTGCGTATAGCCCAGGCCGCTGAGGGTCTTGAGGGTGTCGTCCAGCGACGTCTCGTTGCGTGCGCTGTAAAGCTGGTACGAAAATTCCATGATTGACCTTCTATGGGTAGTGATCTCGCCTGTTTATGGCGATGAAACTAGACTGGCGGAAGCCGCCTGTCGCGCCGGAAGGACAGGCCGAGTGCCGCAAAGGTAAGCTCGTGGCCGAACCGGCCGGCCCTGCGGCACCGCAAGGGGCACCGCAGGGCAAAGGCGCGATTCTTCTAGAGGCGGGCTTCGGTGCCGGCGTCGAACAGCGAGCCGCGGGCCACGTCGAAGCCGATGGTCATCGTGTCGCCGCGACGGATGGTGACGTCGCTGCTGCACCGGAAGGTCACGGCCTTGCCGGCGACACTCGTCCAGGCCAGCGTTTCCGAGCCCATCGGCTCGACGATCTCGATTTCCACGTCCGCCTTGTAGGGCATGGCCTGCGCCGCCTCGCCCACGAAAATATGCTCGGGCCGCACGCCCAGCACCGCCGGACCGGCTTTCGGGCCATTGGCGAATTCGTATGCCCCCACCGGAATGGCGGTGCCGTCGGTAGCCACGAAGGCATCGCCCTTGAGTTCGCCTTCGATGAAATTCATCGCCGGCGAGCCGATGAAACCGGCCACGTAGAGATTGGTGGGCTTGTTGTAGATGGTGTGCGGGTCGGCCAGCTGCTGGATGACGCCGTTCTTCATGATGGCGATGCGGTCGGCCAGCGTCAGCGCCTCGATCTGGTCGTGGGTCACGTAGATCATGGTGTTCTTGAGCCGCTGGTGCAGCCGCTTGATCTCGACGCGCAGATCGCTGCGCAGCTTGGCGTCGAGGTTGGAGAGCGGCTCGTCGAACAGGAACACCTCGACGTCGCGCACCAGGGCCCGGCCGATGGCGACGCGCTGGCGCTGCCCGCCGGAGAGATTGGCCGGACGGCGGCCCAGCAGCGGCTCGATCTGCAGGATTTCGGCTGCCCGCTGCACGCGCTGGGCGATCTCCTCCTTCTTCATGCCGGCGACGCGCAGGCCGAAGGAGAGGTTCTTTTCCACGCTCATCTGCGGATAGAGCGCGTAGGACTGGAACACCATGCCGATGCCGCGGTCCTTGGGCTCTTCCCAGGTGACGTTCTTGCCGTTGATGAAGATCTGGCCGTCCGACACGTCGAGCAGGCCGGCGATGCAGTTGAGCAGGGTCGACTTGCCGCACCCGGACGGGCCGAGCAGCACGATGAACTCGCCCTGCGCGATATCGAGGTCGAGATGCTCGAGCACCTTGACGTTGCCGAAGCTGAGCGACAGGTCGCGAATGGAAACGCTTTGTTGCATGGATTTATCCCTTCACGGCGCCGGCGGCGACGCCGCGGACGAACAGCTTGCCGGAGACGAAGTAGATGATGAGGGGAACGAGGCCCGTCAGCACGGTGGCAGCCATGTTGACGTTGTATTCCGGCGTCCCCTGGGCGGAGTTGACGATGTTGTTGAGCTGCACGGTCATCGGGTAGTTCTGCGTGCCCGCATAGACCACGCCGAACAGGAAGTCGTTCCAGATGCCGGTCACCTGCAGGATCAGCGCCACCACGAAGATCGGCAGCGACATGGGCAGCATGATCTCGAAGAAGATACGCCAGAAGCCGGCGCCGTCGACGCGGGCCGCCTTGAACAGCTCCTGCGGCAGCGAGGCGAAGTAATTGCGGAACAGCAGCGTCAGGATCGGCATGCCGAACACGGTGTGCACGAGGATGATCGCCTGCAGCGAGCCGAAAATGCCGAGCTGCCGGGTGATGATGACCAGCGGGTAGAGGAACACCTGGTAGGGGATGAACGAGCCGAAGATCAGGATGGCGAAGAAGACTTCCGACCCCTTGAAGCGCCAGTTGACCAGCGCGTAGCCGTTCACCGCCGCGATGAAGATCGACAGGATGGTCGAGGGGATGGTGATCTTCACCGAGTTCCAGAAGCCGGGCGACAGGCCGTTGCAGGTGAGACCCGTGCAGGCGGTGCTCCAGGCCTTCACCCAGGCATCGAAATTGACCTGCTGCGGCAGGGCGAAGATGTTGCCGAAGCGGATTTCGGGCATCGTCTTGAACGAGGTCGAAATCATCACGTAGAGCGGGAACAGGAAGTAGAAGCAGAAGAGCACCAGGATCGAATAGATGATGATCTTCTGCGGGGTGAAGAAGGGTTTGGGGCGTGGGCCGCGCGGCTCGACGCCAACTTGGGCGGCAGTTTCCGGCGCAGCGCCGGCCATGGTAGCGGTCTGGCTCATGAGCGGCGCCCCTTTCCACCGAATTCGAGATAGATCCAGGGGATCAGGATGATGAAAACCGTCAGCAGCATCATCGTGGCGGCGGCCAGGCCCTGGCCGATATTGCCGCCCGAGAACATGTAGTTATAGACATATTTGGCGGGCACTTCCGAGGAGATGCCGGGGCCGCCATTGGTGAGCGCGACGACGAGGTCGTAGAGGCGCACGATGCCCGAGCCGATGATCACCACGGCGGTGATCAGCACGCCGCGCATCATCGGCAGCACGATGGAGATATAGGTGCGCCAGGTGGGAATGCCGTCGACGCGCGCCGCCTTCCAGATTTCCTCGTCGACGCCACGCAGGCCCGCCAGCATCAGCACCATGCAGAAGCCCACGCCCTGCCAGAGGCCGGCGATGAGCAGCGCGAACAGCACCATGCGCGAATTGGTGATCCAGTCGAAGGTGAACCATTCGAAGCCCAGATTGCGCATCGTGCCCTGCAGGCCCAGCGTCGGGTTCATGATCCACTGCCAGACGAGGCCGGTGACGATGAAGCTGAGGGCGAAGGGGTAGAGCATGATGGTGCGGAAGGCGCTTTCGAAGCGGATCTTCTGGTCCATCAGCACGGCGAGCAGGAAGCCCAGCGACAGCGTCAGCACCAGCGACATGATGCCGTAGGACACCAGGTTGGTGACCGAGACGTTCCAGCGCTGCGTCGCGAACAGCCGCTCATACTGGTCGAAGCCGACAAACTTGCCGGTGGGCAGCAGCTTTGAATTGGTGAACGAGTAATAAACGGTCCAGAGGGTGCAGCCGACGAAGACGATCAGCACCGCGGCCATCATCGGCAGGGCCGCGATCTTGGCGGGCAGGTTGTGTAGGAAGGTTTTCCTGAGGAAGCCGGGCCGGACGGCTGTACCGACGCCCTCCCCCGCTTGAACGGCAGTGTCCGCCATTGGGTCTCTCCATAAGAAAGTGGTCGACCTTGTCGATCAAGGCCGACCACCGCTTTCATCGATGAGAACTCATCCCATCCAGACAGCCGGACTGTTAGTCCGCCTGCTCGATGATCGAGGCGTAGCGCTCGATGTAATCGTCGACGGTGATGCCGTCGTCGTCAAGGAACTCGGTGTTGAGGTCCTGCAGCTGCTGCTGGGTGTCGCTGGAGAGCGCGAAGTCGCCCGAGGGCAGCAGGCCGTTGCCGAGCAGGTCGAGAGCCTTCTTCATGCAGGCATTGGCGCCCGACAGGTCGATGTCGAGGCGGATCGGCATGGAGCCCTTCTTCAGGTTGAAGGCGAGCTGGGCTTCCGGCGAGATCACGATCTTGGCCAGTTCGGTCTGGGCGTCGATCACCGCCTGGTCGGTGCCTTCGGGCAAGACCGGGAAGTAGAAGGAGTCGCCGCCGCCGCTGAGCTGCTGGCCGAGCCCGAGGGCCGGCAGGCACTCATAGTCGACGCCCGGAACGCCACCGGCCACCTGGAGGTCGCCCTGCAGCCAGTCGCCGTGGATGTTGCCGGCCGCGGTGCCTTCGAGCAGCTGGTTGCCCACGTCGCCGAAGGTCGGCACCAGGGTGTCGGGCGAGATCACGCTGCGCAGATGGTCGAGCGCCTCGGCGACCTTGCGGAATTCGGGGCTGCGAACGGCCTCGGCATCCTTGTCGCGGTTGACGGCGATCAGCAGGTCGGGGCCACCGATGGCGGCCATCAGCACGCCCGGAATACCCGAGAAGGGCCAGCCGGTGGCGAGGCCGAACGGCAGGATGCCGGCTTCCTCGAGGGCAGGCCAGGAATCGACGTACTCGTTCCAGTCCTTCGGTACGGGCTGGCCGATCTTTTCATAGGCCTTCGTGGAGAGCCACAGCCAGTCCCACGAGTGGATGTTGACCGGGAAGCAGTAGATCTTGCCGTCATAGGTGCACGGCTCGAGCAGCGAGTCGTCGACGTAGAAGTCCTTGACGCCGAGTTCGTCGGCGATCGGGGTCAGGTCGCGGATCAGGCCGTTCTGGATCAATTCCTCGGCGTCGCGGCCGGTGTTCATCTGCGTCGCACCCATCGGGTCGCCGCCGATGATGCGGCTGATGATGACGGGGTTGGCGCCGGTGCCCGAACCGGAAAGGGCGCTGTCGACCCAGTGATTGCCGGTCTCTTCTTCAAACACCCGGGCGAATTCGGCCACGGCCGCCGCTTCGCCGGCAGAAGTCCACCAGTGGGTGACTTCGAGGTCGGCCGCGTAAGACGTGGAGCCGAGGAGAGCGGTCGCCATCGCGGCAACCACTGCGAACTTTTTCATATGAATGTCCTCCCAACGAACACGAGGGGCATCACGCCCCAGCAAACCCCCGGCCCCCTGCCCGCTTGCATACCGCGCATGGCGACCGATGGCATGTAATCGATTGCATAACACCGCTTGGAAAGTCTCTGCAATCGATATAATGAGTTTCATACACGACTTGCGGGCCTGTCAAGATCGATTCAGGCGGTTTGTGTTTCTGACAGCGTGGGGAGGCGCTGCCAGCCGTGGCTTTTGATAAGAAAACGCCGACAATTCAAGATGTTGCGCGTCGTGCCAACGTCTCGACGGCCACCGTCAGCCGGGCTCTCTCGCACCCCGAGAGGGTGAGCGCGGCCACGCGGGCGCGGGTTTCCGAGGCGGTGCGTGTAACGGGTTACACGCTCAACCAGACGGCCCGCTCGCTGCGGCAGCGCTCGGCCCGGACCATTCTGGTGGCCCTGCCCGATATCCGCAATCCCTTCTTCTCCTCCATTCTCGACGCCGTCGAGCGCGAGGCGGCGCGGCGCGGCTACGGGGTGCTGGTGGCCAATCTCTATTTCGGCCACGAAACCGTGTGGCGCCTGCAGGACCTGCTGCTGTCCAACCGCGCCGACGGCCTGCTGCTGCTCGACGGCTCAGTCGATCCGGCGCAGTTGCGCCTCCTCAGCGAGGCGCCGTTCTCCATCCCCATCGTGCTCGGCTGCGAAGCCATTCCGGGGACGGATTTTCACACCGTGCTCACCGACAACGCCTTTGCCGCCGAGCGGGCGACGCGGCACCTGATCGAGCTGGGCCATTGCCATATCGGCCACATCATGGGGCCGGAGCGCAACGTGGTGGCGCGGGACCGGCTGGCCGGCTTCACCCAGGCGCTCGAACGGGCGGGGCTGCCGCTCAACCCCGCCTGGCTGTTTCGCGGCAATTTCGACATCGAGAGCGGCTTTGCCGCCGCCGCCCGCTTCGTGGCGCAGGAGGGCCGGCCGACGGCGATCTTTGCCGCCAACGACGAATCGGCCATCGGGTTCCTGTCGGGCGTGCGTCAGCACGGCATCGACTGCCCCCGCGACGTCTCGGTGGTGGGGTTCGATGACCTCGAAGTCTCGCCGCATTTCTCGCCGGCGCTGACCACCATCCGCCAGCCCACCGAAACGCTGGGGCGCATGGCGGCGGAAGCGCTGATCGACCTCATCGCCGGCGAGCGCGCCGCCGCCGCGCCGCTCCGGATCGTGCTCAGCTCCGAGCTGGTGGTGCGCGCCAGCAGCGGCCAGCCGCCGGACCGGCAGCGGCAGGCGGCCGCCCTCGACCGCGCCATTTGACGGCGGGGCGTTTCCTTCGCGGCAAAATGCGTTAAAGGAAGGCGCGACGGCCCCGTAGCTCAGCTGGATAGAGCAACGGACTTCTAATCCGTAGGTCGCAGGTTCGAATCCTGCCGGGGTCGCCAGTATTTTTCCCCAATCTGCCAGCCACACAAACCGCACCAGTCAACCAAACGACTGTCGGGCCTCGATTCTTTACTGGCTTCCACCTGCCCCGGTTCAATTGCTCCCGACATCCGCAAGCTGCCGGCAGGCCGTTTCATGTTTGATCTACCATCTTTTTTCTTATGAAAACAAACATGCCGCGCCAAAATACTGACCTCTTGAAATCCCTTATTTCGATCCCCATATAAATCATTGTTGGATCATCCACATCTCTTGTTTCAGTCTTATTTGGAGGAAGTGATGGGAAATAAGCCCTTCTACCCGCCCGTTTTTCTGAAAATGAAGCAGAACGAGACGGGAAACTACCAGGCGCGCAGTGCCTGGGAGGCGCTCGAATATCTCGACCGTTTCTGGCCGGCGCCCCGGACCAATGAGTATCGGCGGGCCAAAGCCATGTGCCGCAGCGCCCTCGACAACCTCGTTTCGGCCGAATCCGCGCGGCTTTACGTGATCGCCGCGGCCGAACGCGCCGGCATTCTTGAGCGCGGCTGGCGCATCGGCCCGGCGCAGGGCGAGATCGGGCACCGTCCCGGCGTCAATCCGGCCACGCTCCCTGCCTCTCTCGGCGTCTGACGCCTGCAGCAGTCCGGGGCAGCCGCCCCGGCGCCGTTCATCGCTCCCGGTGCGGGTGTAATAACGCCGCCGCGTGCCGCCCGGCTATTCCATTCCGGCGCCTGTGCCGGCCCGCCCATGCTGTGGGCGGGCGGCATTGTTGCGCCCGCCACCATCCGATCCCGTCATAACAAGGAGACCTCTATGACACGCATCGACTATGCCGCCCCCGCCGAGCTTTTTCCGGGCCGGAACGCCAACGCGCCCCGGCGCATCGGCTACAAGCGTTTCGCCTCGGCCGCCGAGGCCGTGCGCTACGCCATCGAGGACATGCCGGCCGTCCTGCTGCGCGGCGCCTTTCTCGAGGTGCGGGAACAGCGTTTCGACGGCACGCAGATCCTCAATCTCTATCACGCGGACACGTTTCCGCTCGCCCGCGCCGCGTAAGCCGCCCGGCCGGACCGGCAGGCGGCGCCACTTTCCAGCGACCCACGGGCCCGCTCCGAGGGCCCGCCGGCGGCCATTTCCCCCTGTTTCGCGCGCCGATTCGCCGCTTTTTGTCCGAAAGGGGGCGGCAATGCGGCGGCGCCGCGTGCGGCTTCTTGGCGCGCCGCCACCCTTCCTCGCCCCTGCAAAACCCTGCATCGCCGGAGATTTGCCGCGCTTTTCGCCGGTAATGGTCGTGTGAACGGCGCCATTTTTGGTTGTACGCGACGGCAAATTGCGCCAACCTCCCCCCCGCAAACAGGGGGCAAGTCCACTGGCTGAACAAGCGACACGACCCACCATCGTTCTATTCGATCTCGACGGGACCCTGGTGCATCACGTGAACCCGCGTGTGCTGCAAACGCTGGAATTCCTGGACGATTGTTCGCACCGGGCCGGGCGCCTCGTGGCGCGCTTCCGGCTGGCGCGCCGCCAGCGCGCAGCGGGAAAGACCCCGCGCCTCCTGGTGCACAAGGCCATTCACAAGGTGCGGCGCAAATCCGTCGAGGACATGCTGGAGCCGTGCGCCACCATGCGCGCGGTGCTCGACAAGCTGCGCCGCAACGGCGTGACGCTCGCCCTGGTCAGCAATGGGCTGGGGCGCGGCTATGGGCACGACGTCATCGAAGCCTTCGACCTCAAGCAGTATTTTTCCGCCTGCGTCTTCCGCGAGGATGTGAGCCGGGGCAAGCCGTGGCCCGATTCCATCGTGGCGGCCCTCAATTGCCTCGGGCGACGCCCGCGCCGCTCCGACGTCATCTGGTATATCGGCGACCAGCGCAAGGATATCCGCGCCGCGCAGGCCGCCTCCGAGGCCATCGGGCTCACCGTCCGGCCCATCGCGCTGGGCGCCCGCGCCGCGCTGGCCGCCATGGAAGCGCGCCTCAACCCCAGCCAGATCATGCTGACGCCGGCCGATTTCGAGCGCACCATCGCCGCTGCCTTCGATACGGAAGCCGAAACCGAGCAGTTCCCCTTCATCGGCCCCCTGCCCTTCGGCCTGGTCTAGCCGCACGCACCGGCCCGCTGCCCCCGCGCCCCGAAGTGCCTCCCCGTCAGAAATCGAACCCCATCTGCGTGCGCACGATTTTGGCGGGCGCCGGCGTTTCCCTGGGCTTTGCGGCGGCGGGTGGGGTCCCCTTCGCGGGCGCCGCGCCGCGCAGCGCCTCAAGCCAGGCGAACGCCTTGCCGAGCCGGGCGGGTTTCAGCGCGTAGACGTTTTCGCGCCCCTTCTTCACCTCCGCGACGAGGCCGGCGGCCTTCAGCACCCGCAAATGGCGCGAGATGGCGGGCCGGCTGATGGTGAAAGCGTCGGCCAGCCGGTGCACCGGCACCGGGCCGGCCGCCAGGATTTCGACGATGCGGCAGCGCGTGGCATCGCCCAGGGCGGCATAGACGCTGACTTGTGGCTTGGGCGGGCTGCTCATAAGTCTTGTTAAAGTAACAGGCAAGTTACCCGTCAAGCGCGCAACGGGCCCGCAAGCACTTGTTCACCAGGAATTTTGGCGGCGGGTTTACGCTGCCACAAGATGGCGCCGTTCGGGCAATAATCTGGTCACCTCTGCCGCCGATCCTGACGGCAAGGAGGAAGGATCATGGCCGGAGCGATCGAGACGAAACGCCGCGTCAGCCAGTACACCGAGCGCCGCGCCTATTCGCTGGCCGAAACGGTGGCCGATGGCGTCATCCATGTGCTGGGCCTTGCCGTGGCGCTGGCGGCCGGTTCGGCGCTGCTGGCCGCCGCCGCGCTGCGCACCGCGCCCGAGGCGCTGCCGGCCCTCGCCATCTACGTGCTCACCCTCGTCATGGTGCTGAGCGTCTCGCTCGCCTACAATCTGTGGCCGCGCTCGATGGTGAAACACTATCTGGCCCGCTGCGACCAGGCGGCGATATTCCTCTTCATTGCCGGCACCTACACGCCCTTCCTCGCCATCATGGGCACGACGCCGCTGGCCTGGATCATGGGCACGCTGATCTGGGGAGCCGCGCTGGTCGGGGTTGCCCTGAAACTCATCATTCCCGAGCGTTTCGGCCGTATGGCGATCCTGCTCTATCTCGGCATCGGCTGGAGCGGCGTTCTCGTGTTCCAGATGCTGGCGCAGCACCTGCCCGCCTCGACGCTCTGGCTGCTGCTGGCGGGCGGCATCACCTATTCGGCCGGCATCATCTTCCATCTCTGGGAACGGCTGAAATTCCAGAATGCGCTGTGGCACGTCTTCGTCGTGGCGGGCGCCAGCCTGCATCTGTGGGCCGTCATCGACTGCATGGTCGTGGCGCGGCTCTAGCGCTATGGCGCCGCGCCGATGCGGGCGTGCTCCACCCGGTCGCCCGCCTTGAGATCGATGGCCTGCGAGCGCCCGCCCGGGATTTCCAGCACGAAGCGCACCGGCGCGCCGGACGGGATCGAGGTGGGGTCGTGCGGCCGGGCGTTGACGTGCACATTCTTCACCACGCCATCGGCGCCGATGAAGATCATGTCGAGCGGAATGAAGGTGTTCTGCATCCAGAACGACACCGGCCGCTCCGCCTCGAAATCGAACAGCATGCCCGCGTCGTCGGCCAGTTCCTGCCGGTACATGAGGCCCTGGGCGCGCGTTTCCGGCGTATCCACCACCTCTACCGTAAAGACGTGCTCGCCGCTCTGCGTGTGCAGCACCAGCCGCGATTCGTCGCCGCACGCGGCCAGCGGCAGGCTGAGAAGCAGCGCGGCGGCGATGGACAAGGGAATACGCATCATTTCAAACCGCCGGCCTCCGGCCTGTCCGGGTGCCATCGCGCCTAATGCGAGGACGGCGCCTCGCCCCAGCCATCGGGGCGGATTTCGGCGACCATCAGCCCCTTCGGGCCTTCGCCATAGCGCACCAGCACGAACTGGCCCGGCCGCAATTCGGTGATGCCGAAGCGGCGCAGCGTCTCCATGTGCACGAAGACATCCGGCGCGCCCTCGCCGGCCGAAAGGAAGCCGAAGCCACGGATGCGGTTGAACCATTTGACCTCGAGCCGGACCATGCCCGAGGTGGGCTCGACCACCACATGGGTACGCGGCGCCGGCAGTTGCGAGGGGTGGCGCGCGGTGGATTCGTCCATGGAAACAATGCGGAAGGCCTGCAAACCGCCGGGGCGGTTGAGCGCCTCGACGACGATGCGGGCGCCCTCATAAGCCGTCTGGTAGCCGTCGCGCCTCAGGCAGGTCACGTGCAGCAGCACGTCGGGCATGCCGTTGTCGGGCACGATGAAGCCAAAGCCCTTGCCGGCGTCGAACCATTTGATGGCGCCGGCAATCTCGATCGTATCGGCTTCGGCCGGCTGGGCGGGCCGCATGGCGTCACCCCGCGCTTCCGCCCGCATCCCCTGGGATGCGTCGGCGAAGTCCTCGCCTTCCCCGTTGCCCTTGGCCCCCATGTTCCCAACGCCTTTTTCTACACGCGCCCGCTAGCGCGGGTACTCCACAAGACCGACGCACTGTGGCCGATTCAGCGCCAAAAGTTAAGAAGGTGTTGCGATTTTCTTGCAGCGCCGTCGCGCCCCCGCGTTGCGGTGCCCCGCCCGGGCTGCTAGCCATGGCGCCCGGCCACATAAGCATTGGAGAGGACCCGATGAAATATCTGCACACCATGGTTCGCATCACCAATATCGAGGACAGCCTCCGCTTCTACCGCGACGGGCTCGGCCTCGAAGAGGTGCGGCGCACCGAAAACGAGAAGGGCCGCTACACGCTGATTTTCCTGCGGGCGCCCGGCGACGCGGGCGGCGAGGTGGAACTGACCTATAACTGGGACCCGGAAACCTATACCGGCGGCCGCAATTTCGGCCATCTGGCCTATCGGGTCGCCGATATCTATGCGCTGTGCCAGCACCTGCAGGACATGGGCGTCGTCATCAACCGCCCGCCGCGCGACGGCCACATGGCGTTCGTTCGCTCGCCGGACGGCGTCTCCATCGAACTCATCCAGGACGGCACCCTGCCGCCGCAGGAGCCCTGGGCCTCCATGCCCAATACCGGCGCCTGGTAGGCGCCGCGACGATTAGGGTTTCGCTAACCCTGCCGGTTAGCGGCCGGTTAGCGAAACCCCGCTAATTTTAGCGACTGAATTTACCGCCCCATTGCCTGTTGCGCACTTGCCACACCGGCCTCGGGATAGTCGCTATGCCCCTGCTCCGCACCCTCGCCGCCCTTGCCCTCACGGGATTCTGCCTCGCCGCCTGCGTGCCCATGGCCATGTTCGCCTCCGGCAGCGGCGCCGGCTATAACGGCCTGCGCACCGACTGGGGCACCTATGTCAGCTCGAAATCGGTCAACGCCTTCTGCCTGTCGCCCAAGCTGCGCTTCCTCATCTGGGATTTCGAGGGGCATTTCGGCAAGAAGGTGGTGATGAACTCGGGCTATCGCGACGGGCTGCACAACGCGGCGGCGGGCGGCGCGGAAAGCTCCTACCATACCAAATGCATGGCCGCCGACCTCTATATCCCCGGCGTCCCGAAAGCCGAGCTCATCGCCTTCGCCATGCGCAATGACGGCGTCGGCGGCCTCGGCTGCTATCCGGGCCGCAACTTCATCCATGTCGACGTGCGCGACCGGCCGCGCGGCTACAAACGCCCCGTGACCTTCTCAGGCTGTTGAAAAATTTGGCTTTCGGGCGCCCGGTGGGGTTGCTTCTCGGCGCCACCCCCACTATAGGACCGCATTGAGTTCAGGCGCCCTTCGTCTATCGGTTAGGACGGCACCCTTTCACGGTGCAGAGAGGGGTTCGATTCCCCTAGGGCGTACCACTCCCCTTGTTCCGGTGGAACGGGGCGGGTAAACTGAACGACATATGGCTACGCGCCCATCGTCTAGCGGTTAGGACGGCGCCCTCTCACGGCGCAAACAGGGGTTCGATTCCCCTTGGGCGTGCCATATCTCCCCTCCCCCTTTTTCGTATAGCGCCCGCTCAGGCCGGTGCCGGCGCGTCGGCGCCGACGTGGTGGCGGCCGATGGGCACCACCATGGGCGTGTTGGACACCGGGTCCACCACGATGCGCGACTGCATGCCGAAGACGTCGGCCACCACCGCCTCGGTCACCACGTCGACGGGCCGCCCTTCGGCGACCACCCGCCCCTGTTTCATCGCCACGATGTGGTCGGCATAGCGGCAGGCCAGGTTGAGGTCGTGCAGCACCACCACCACGGTGCGGCCGCGCGCCGCCACGAGGTCGGTGAGCAGGTCGAGCACTTCCACCTGGTGGTTGATGTCGAGAAAGGTCGTAGGCTCGTCCAGCAGCAGCAGGTTGGTCTCCTGCGCCAGCGCCATGGCGATCCAGACACGCTGGCGCTGGCCGCCCGACAATTCGTCCACCGGCCGGTCAGCCAGGTCGGCCGTGTTGGTGGCCGTCAGCGCTTCGGCGACTGCCGTGTCGTCCTCGGGCGTCCAGCGGCGGAACCAGCCCTGATGCGGATAGCGGCCCCGCCCCACGAGGTCGGCGACGACGATGGCGTCGGGCGCGATGGGCGATTGCGGCAGCACGCCGAGCAGCGTCGCCACTTCCCGGGTCGGCATCTGGTGGATGGGCTTGCCGTCGAGATAGACCGCGCCGCGCCGGGGAGCGAGCAGCCGCGCCAGGCCGCGCAGCACCGTCGACTTGCCGCAGGCATTGGCGCCGACGATCACCGTCAGCTTGCCGGGCGGCACCGTCAGGTTGAGATCGTCGACGATCTGCCGCTCGCCATAGGCGAGGTCCAGGCCGGCGGCCAGAAGCTGGTGATGCGCGCTCATCGAAACACTCCAGACATGTCAGTTTACCCGCCCTTCGCGGTTGGACACCACCAGCAGCCAGAGCAGGAAGCCGGCGCCGAAGACGCCGCTCACCACGCCAACGGGCAGCAGGACGCTGGGCAGCGCGTGCTGGGCCACGAGGTCCGAGCCGAGCATGACCAGCGCCCCCACGAGGCCGGCCTGCAAGAACCCCTTGCCGCTGCCGGCCAGTAGGCTGCGGGCGATGGGGCCGGCGACGAAGGCGACGAAGGTGACCGGTCCCACGGCGGCCGTGGCGAAGGCCGCATAGGCCACCGCCACCACCAGCAGCAACAGGCGGACCACCTCGACGCGCGTCCCCAGCGCCGTGGCCGTGTCGTCGCCCAGTTGCATGGCATCCAGCGCCCGCACCAGCAGGACCGTCGCCGGCAGCAGCACCAGCATGGCGATGACCAGCGGCGGCAGGTCGTTGCGATGGGCGGCGTTGAGGCTGCCGACCAGCCAGGCCAGCGCCTGCTGCACTTCGAAGATGCGGGCGCGGGTGAATAGATAGGACATGACGGCGCCCATCATGGCGGCGACGCCGATGCCGATGAGTACAATCCGGTAGGGCGTGACGCCGCCGCGCCACGACAGCCCGTAAATGGCCAGCGCCGTCAGCACCGCGCCGACCAGCGCCCCCAGCGACAGCCACGGACCGGTGGCGCCCAGCACGATGATGCAGAAGACGGCCGAAGCGCTGGCGCCGTGGGCAATGCCGATAATGTCGGGGCTGGCCAAGGGGTTACGCAGCAGCGTTTGGAAAATGATTCCGGAAAGCCCGAAGGAAATGCCGGTCAGCACGGCCAGCGTGGCGCGCGGCAGGCGCACATTGAGCACGATGAAATCGACGCCCTTGTCGGCCATGCCCGTCAGCGGCGACAGCAGCGACTGCACCACCCCGGCCGGCGGCACGTAGTAGTCGCCCAGATAGAGCGCCGCGCAGAAGGCCAGCACCAGGAGCAGCAGCAGCCACAGCGTCACCGCGCGCCGGCGGGCGGCCAGTTGCTGGCGGATATCGCGGACGAAGCCGGCGGAATCGAGCGTCGTCATCGCTACAGGGCCGCCAGCTGGCGCCGGCGAACCAGCGCGATGAAGAACGGCGCGCCGAGAAAGGCGGTGACGATGCCCACCTGCAATTCGCCCGGCGGCGCGATGACGCGGCCGATGATGTCGGCGCCCAGCAGCAGCACCGGCGCCATGAGCATCGAATAGGGCAGGATCCAGCGATAATTGGGGCCGGTGACGGCCCGCGCCACATGCGGCACGGCCAGCCCGACAAAGGCGATGGGGCCGGCGGCGGCGGTCGCCCCGCCCGCCAGGATGACGGCGGCCAGCCCCGCCAGAGCGCGTGAGCGGCCGACATGCTGGCCGAGGGCGCTGGCCACGTCCTCGCCCATAGAGAGCCCGTCGAGCAGCCGGCCGAGCGACAGCGCCAAGACGATGCCGACGAGGAGGAACGGGCTCACCTGCACGAAGACATCGAGACCGCGGCCGAACAGCGAACCGACCTGCCAGAAGCGGATTTCATCGAGCGTGCGCGGGCTGGTGAGCAGGATGGCGCTGATGATCGATTGCAGCGCGGCGGTCAGCGCGGCGCCGGCCAGCGCCAGCTTGACCGGTGTCGCGCCCTCCCGCCCGATCGAGGCGATGGCGTAGACCACCAGCATGCCCAGGCCCGCCCCGATAAAGGCCAGCCATACATATTGGCGCAATTCGGTCATGCCGAAGACGGCCACGCCCAGCACGACGAGGACGGCGGCGCCGGCGTGGATGCCCAGGATGGAGGGATCGGCCAGCGGGTTGCGCGTCGCCCCCTGCAGGACGGCGCCGGCGAGCCCCAGCGCCGCCCCGACGACGAGGCCGATAAGCGTGCGCGGCAGGCGCAGGTCCCAGATGATGCGATGTTCGGTGGATGCCGGATCGAAGGCGGTCAGCGCCGCCCAGATGGTTTGCAGGGTGACCGGGCGGGCCCCCACCGTGATCGAGAAAAAGGCGGTCGCGACCACCGCCATCGCCAGGCAAAGGAGGCCGAGCGCCAGCCCGGCCTCCTTCGAGCGACCCATGGAAATGGCGGTTTCGGCCATCCTACTCGACGGTATTTTCGTCGGCGGCGTCGATGGCTGCGGTCAGCAGGTCGAGCGCGCCGGCATAGGCCGTGTAGTTGCGCAGCCAGAAGGCCGGCCATTCCGTCACGGCCCCGGCGGCGACGGCCGGAATGGTGGTCCACATCGGCTGCGCCAGCGCGCTTTGCAGCGTCGAGGGGGCGCGATTGTCCACCATCACCAGGTCGGCCGGATATTTGTCGGCGTTTTCCCAGCTCACGGTCTCGAAGTAATTGTTGCCGGCGGCATCGACGCCTTCGGGCGAGACGATGTCGAGGCCCCAGCTTTCGAGGTCGAGCAGTTCGGCGGCGCCGGCCGGGTCGGCGACGTAGATCGCGTCGTCGCCGGTATAGACGGCGAGGGCGACAAGGTTCGGCTTGGCTGCCACCGCGGTCTTGAAGGCGTCGAGCGACGTTTCGAAGGCCGCCTTGGCGTCGGCAATCGCCGGGGCCGAAAGGTCGGCGCCGAGGCTCGCCGCGAGCTCTTCATAATCGGCGATCATGCCGACGATGGAATCGCTGGCGAGCACGCCGGTCACCGGGGCGATTTCGCGGATCTGGTCGACGACCTTGCCACCGCTCCAGGATTCGTTGCGGTCCCACCATTCGGCGACGATGAGGTCGGGCTGCAAGGCAGCGACCTTCTCGATATCGACCTCGCCCCAGCTCTGGCCGACCAGTTCGATGCCCGAAAGGTCGAGCCCCTGCAAGGCCTTGGCGTCGGCGACCGGGCCGTCGACATAGATTCCCACGGGCCGGATGCCGAGCGGGATCAGGCCGGCGGCGGCATCCTGGTGCATGATGATGCGCTGGGGCACCGCGTCGAGCGTCACCGTCTGGCCGCTGCGGTCGGTATAGCTCCAGGGCTCGGCAGCGACGGGGCCGGCAAGGGCGAGGCCGACAAGGGCCGCCAGGGTCAGGCGTGCGGGACGAAACATGGTTCTCTCCATCATCTTTGCGCCGGTGGTATCGGCACAAAGATGATCGGTCAAGTCATGTTAGGGGCGGATCGCCCGGAACCGCTAGGCCGGCCGGCGATACTGGTAAATGCCGACGTCGATGGTGCCTTCGGTAAAGCCCGCCTCGCAATAGCTGAGGTAGTAGACCCATTTGCGCCGGAAGCGCTCGTCATAGCCCAGCGGCGCGATCACCGGCCAGCGCTCGAGGAAGCGCTCGCGCCACAGTTTCAGCGTCTTGGCGTAGGAGAGGCGGAAATTCTCGACGTTTTCCAGCACCAGCCCGTAGCGCTCGCCGAATTCGCGCATGACCGTCTTGGTCAAGAGCATGCCGCCGGGAAAGATGTAGCGCTGGATGAAATCGGGGCCGCTGCGATAGCCGTCGAAATCGGCCTCGTCGATGGTGATGGCCTGGATGGCGGCGGTGCCGCCGGGCTTGAGGCGGTCGTGCAGCGTCTGGAAATAGCTCGGCCAGTTGTCCTCGCCCACCGCCTCGATCATCTCGATGGAGCCGATATGGTCGAACTGGCCCTCGGTGTGCCGATAGTCCTCGAACACCAGCTTGGCGTATTTGTCGAGGCCCTGCCTGGCCAGCCGCTCCAGCCCGTATTTGAGCTGTTCGGCGGAAAGCGTGATGCCGCGCAGGTTGGCGTGGTATTCGCGCGCCACCGTCTCGGCGAAACCGCCCCAGCCGCAACCGATCTCGAGTACCGAGGAGCCTTCGGTGATGCCAGCCATGTCCGCGACGCGCCGGTATTTGGCGCGCTGCGCCGCCTCGAGGCTCTGGTCGCCGGAGGTGAACAGCGCCGAGGAATAGGTCATCGAGGGGTCGAGCCACTGGCCATAGAACTCGTTGCCGAGGTCGTAGTGCTCGGCGATGTTCTTCTTCGAGCCTTCGAGCGTGTTGCGGCGCGACAGATGGTAGTGCAGGTCGGACGCGGCACGGCGGAAAAAGCCGAGATTGGCCCGTTGCAGCGTGTCGCGGTTCTGCAGGAAGAAGCGGAACAGCGCCGTGAGGTCGTCGACTTCGATGTCGCCGTTCATATAGGCGGCGGAAAAGCCCACCGTGCCGCGCTGCATGGCCTCGTTGAGTACCCGGAAATTGTTGAGGCGCAGCACGGCGTGCTCGCCGGTGGTCGGGTTGCCCAGCGTGCGGGTGCGCCCATTGGGCAGGATCACGGTCAGGGCGCCGTGGCGGGGCGCACCGATCATGGCCACCCCGGCCTTTTCCACGATCCAGGAGGCGAAGCGCGTCCACGGCGAAACGCCGGTGCGGGTCTGATCTACGGCGGTTTTTGTCATCGAGCCGGTCGGTCCAACTATCGGGCTGACAGGCGGGCGGCCGCGAGCCGTCGCCTGAGCTTTGCGGTTGCCGGCATCCCTTTCCACCGGAGCATTGCAGCCTCCCGTTGGATGCCGGCCAGCAGTTTATCCGCACGCACCGGATATGCAAGCCGGTGCTGCAATAAGAGACCTATGTGACAGGGGTTTACGGCATTCCGGGGGCAGGACGGCGGGCGGCGCGGCCGCGCTCAGCGCGCCGGGCGGGCGATGTCGCTGAGACGCAATTGCGCCTGCGTGCGCCCCTGGTAATGGTCGAGGCCGAGGCTGCCGGCAAAGTGCAGCGGCTGGTCGGCTTCGCGCAGCAGCGTCTCGCCCAGCGCGGTGCCGGCGGCGCGGAAGGCGATGGCCTTGAGGCGCGCCCCGTCGTCGGCGGTGAGGGTGAAGCTCACATGCCCGCCCTTGCCCACCAGTTGCGGAAAGCGGGCGCGATGCGCGGGGAAGGCGAATACCGGCGTCGCATTGCCCGCGCCGTAGGGGCCGGCCTTCTCGAGCTGCTGCAACAGCTCGACGCTGGCGCCGCGCGCCGTCAGCGCCGCGTCGATCCGCAAGGCCGAGGCGGCGCGGCCGGCGGCGACCGCCTCGCCCAGCTGCTCGGCGAGGAACGCCCGGAAGGCGCCGAGATCGCCGGGCCGCAGCGTCACGCCCGCCGCCATGGCGTGGCCGCCGCCCTTGGCGATCAGCCCCGCCTCCAGCGCGGCGATGACGGCGCGCCCCAGGTCGACGCCCGGGATGGAGCGGCCCGAGCCGGTGCCGGTGCCATCGGGGTTGAGGGCGATGGCGAAGCTGGGGCGCTCGAAGCGCTCGCGCAGCCGCGCGGCGACCAGCCCGACCACGCCGGGGTGCCAGTTGGCCGAGGCCAGCACCAGCACCGGCGGCCCCTCCCCGCCGCCGATTTCCGCCTCGGCGGTGGCGCCGGCTTCTTCGAGCGCCTCGACCTCGATGCGCTGGCGTTCGCCGTTGAGCTCGTCGAGCCGGGCGGCGATCACCATCGCCTGGTGCTCGTCGTCGAGCGCCAGCAGGCGCGTGCCCAGCGCCGCATCGCCGATGCGCCCGCCGGCATTGATGCGCGGCCCGATGAGAAAGCCCAGGTGATAGGGGGTGAGCGGCCCGTTGATGCGGGCGGCCAGCCCCAGCGCGGCGAGGCCCGGCCGCCTGCCCTGCCGCGCCACTTCCAGCCCGCGCACGACGAAGGCACGGTTGAGCCCGACCAGCGGCACCACGTCGCAAACCGTGGCCAGCGCCACCAGGTCGAGCAGGTCCATCAGCTCGGGCAGGCCGGTATCGCCACGCTGGCGCAGCACGCGGTTGACCGCCACCAGCACCATGAAGGTGACGCCGGCGGCGCAGAGATACCCCAGCCCCGAAATGTCGTCGGGTCGGTTGGGATTGACCAGCGCCGTCGCCGGCGGCAGCTCCCGGTCGGAGAGGTGGTGGTCGATCACCAGCACATCGGCGCCCCGCTGCCGCGCATGGGCGATCGGCGCGTCGCTGGTGGTGCCGCAGTCGAGCGTCACGATCAGGCTGGCGCCGCCATCGACGAGCTTGTCCATGGCCGCGATATTGGGGCCGTAGCCTTCGAAGATGCGGTCGGGAATATGCACCTGCGGCGTGAGCCCGAAATGCTGCAGGTAGCGCGCCATCACGGCCACCGCCGCGGCGCCGTCCACGTCATAATCGCCGAAAAGGGCAATCGCCTCGTTGTCGGTGATGGCTTTCGCCAGCCGCTCGGCCAGCGCGTCCATGCCCGCCAGCGTCGAGGGGTCGGGCATCAGCGCCCTTATCGTAGGCTCCAGCCAGGCGGCCGCCTCGTCCAGCCCGACGCCGCGCCCCGCCATGATGCGCGCCAGAATATCGGGCACCCCGGCGCGCTGGCCGATGCCGGTGGCCTGGCGCGCCCCCGCCACGTCGAGCCGGTCCACCCAGGCCCGGCCGGAAACGGAACGGGAAACGTCAAGAAAAGGGCGCGGCGCGTCGGACATGGCGGAGAGGTAGGAGATTTTCGCCGGGCTGGAAACCCCTGCCCCATCGAGGCGGGTGCATATCAGGCGCTTCGTCGCCCCCACCACCGCGCTGCCCCCGGCCCCCGATCCGGGGGCCATTTACCGCAAGGCCGAAGCCGCGAGGGCTCCCCCGCCGGCCCACGGGTCACGCCCGTGGGCAGCCCGGTGGGAGGGGGCGGGTCGGGAACAGCCCCGGTGGAGAGGGCGGATCAGGGACAGCCCCCCGGTGGAGGGGCCGGATCAGGCGCAGCCCGGTGGCGGCAAAAACCCCTACCGCGCGTGGCGGGCCCGGATCCAGCGGGTGGTCTGGCTCCAGGAGCGCATGACGATGGTGCTGGTCTCGACGGTGCTGCGCCGCAGCTTTACCCCGTCGAGCAGCGTGCCGTCGGTGACGCCGGTGGCGGCGAACAGCACGTCGCCCGAGGCGAGGTCCGTCACCTCATAGATGCGGTTGGGGTCGGCGATGCCCATTTCCCGCGCCCGCTCGCGCTTGGCGGGCGTATCGAGGATGAGCCGGCCCTGCATCTGCCCGCCGATGCAGCGCAGCGCCGCCGCCGCCAGCACGCCTTCGGGCGCGCCGCCCGAGCCGAGATAGATGTCGACCCCGGTATCGGGCGTGTTGACGGCGTGGATCACCCCGGCAATATCGCCGTCGCTGAGCAGCTTTACCGCCACGCCGGTGCCGCGCAGTTCCTCGATCAGCCCGGCATGGCGCGGCCGGTCGAGCACGATGGCGGTGATTTCGGCCAGCGGCACGCCTTTGGCGCGGGCCAGCGCCTCGACGTTCCGGGTCGCCGGCCAGTCGATATTGACGGTGCCGGGCGGATATTCGGCGCCGATGGCGATCTTGTGCATATAGACGTTACGCGCCACGTTGAGCAGCCCGCCCCGCTCCGCCATGGCCAGCACGACGATGGAATCGGGCTGGTTCTTGGCGCACAGCGTCACCCCTTCGAGCGGGTCGACGGCGATATCGACCTCCGGCCCGCTGCCGGTGCCCACCGGCTGGCCGATATAGAGCTCGTCGCATTCATAGGGCTCGCCCTCCCCTATCACCACGCGCCCGGCGATGCCCACGCGGTCCAGCCCCTGCCGCATGGCGTCCACGGCGGCGCTGTCGGCGGCCTTCTCGTCGCCCTTGCCGCGCCACTCGGCGGCGGCGATGGCGGCGCTTTCGGTGACGCGCACCAGTTCGAGCGTCAATGTGCGGTGCAGATTGGTCGGGCTCCTGCCCGCTTCCACCTTGCTGAGCTTCATGGGTCCCCTCCGGGGCGCCGTGACCCTTAAAAAACGATCAGAGCATTTCGATGCGGATCAGTTGCGGTTCACCGACGATAAACCCGTCGGCGGCGATCTGGGCAAGCGCCTCGCGCACCGAGGCTTCCACGGTCTGCTGGGTGATCATCACCACGGTGCGGGTGGGCGAGCCGTCCGGCGCCACCGCCTTGGCCCCCAGGTCCGAGCGCTGGATCACCGAATCGATGGAGATGGCCTTTTCGCCCATGCGCGTGGCGATGGCCGCCAGCGCGCCGGGCACGTCCTTGGCGTTGAGGCGGATATAAAAACCGCCTTCATGCGGCCGCGCCGGCGCTTCGAGATAGGGCAGCAGCTCGTCGCTGGGCACCCCCAGCGGCGGCACGCGGGTGCCGCGCGCGATGTCGAGAATGTCCGACAGCACCGAGGAGGCCGTAGGGGGGCCGCCGGCGCCAGGGCCGGCCAGCAGCAATTCGTGCACATGGTCGGTTTCCAGCGCCACCGCGTTCATCACCCCGTCGACGCCGGCAATGGCGCTGCCCTTGGGCACGAAAGTGGGGTGCACGCGCTGCTCGATGCCATTGGGCGTGCGCTCGGCGATGCCGAGCAGCTTGATCTTGTAGCCCAATTCGGCCGCCACCTGGATATCGTGCTGGCTGATATTGGCGATGCCTTCCACCCGCATGCGGTCCGGCGCGATTTCGTAGCCGAAGCACAGCGTCGCGAGGATGGCCAGCTTGTGGGCGGTGTCGTCCCCCTCCACGTCGAAGGTGGGGTCGGCTTCGGCATAGCCCAGCGCCTGCGCGTCCTTGAGGCAGTCGGCAAAGGAGATGCCCTCATTGCCCATGCGCGTCAGGATATAGTTGCAGGTGCCGTTCATGATGCCGAACACCTTGGCGATGCGGGCCGAGCCGAGCCCCTCGCGCAGCGTCTTGATCACCGGGATGCCGCCGGCCACCGCCGCCTCGAACCCCAGTTGCGCCCCCGCCTCCTCGGCCAGCCGCGCCAGCGTCACGCCGTGCTTGGCCAGCAGCGCCTTGTTGGCGGTCACCACCGGCCGGCCGATTTCCAGCGCCGCCTTGACGGCGGCGAAAGCCGGCCCGTCCTCGCCCCCGATCAGTTCGACGAACAGGTCGATGCCGTCGCATTTGGCCAGCGCCACCGGGTCATCGAACCATTCCAGCCCGGAAATGTCGATGCCCCGGTCGCGCGAGCGCGAGCGGGCGGCCACCGCCACCACTTCGAGCTGCCGTCCCAGTTTTCGGGTCAGCTCGCCGCCGTCCTTTTGCAGGATGCGCACCAGCGTGGCGCCGACATTGCCCAGCCCCGCCACGCCGATGCGCAGCGGTGCCTGCCGGTCGGCCTCGCCGAAATCGGCCATCGCCTTGAGGATGCGGGCCCGCGTCTCGGTGCGCGGCTCCCGGCCCTCGCGCAGGTCGAAGACGAAGAGCGGATCGCCTGCCACGATCCGGCCGAAACGGGTCGGCGTCCAGCCCCGGCTGGTGATGAAGGTTTCGACGGATTGGCGGAATGACTGGATATCGCTCATGGCGAGCGCCATCTGCATAGGAATTCGCCTAGCCGTCAATAGGAGTTTTCGCCGCCCCCCGGCTTTTGCGTGCCGCCGGCCTCAGGCCTTGAGCGGCACGACGTTGCCCTGGCCCGTCTTGGAGCCGAGCAGCTTCTTGATGTTGCGGGCCGCCTGGCGGATGCGCTGCTCGTTCTCGACGAAGGCGAGCCGGATATACTGGTCGCCATATTCGCCGAAGCCGACGCCGGGCGCCACGGCCACGCCGGTCTCCTGGATGAGCAGCTTGGCGAATTCCAGCGAGCCGAGATGGGCGAACTGCGCCGGGATCGGCGCCCAGGCGAACATGGTGGCCTTCGGCACCGGAATGGCCCAGCCAGCGCGCCCAAAGCTCTCCACCATGACGTCGCGGCGGTATTTGTAGATGCCGCGCACGTCCTCGATCACCGAATCCGAGCCGTTGAGCGCGGCGACGGCGGCGACCTGGATCGGGGTGAAGGCGCCATAGTCGAGGTAGGATTTGACGCGGGCCAGCGCCGCGATCAGCCGCTCGTTGCCGACCGCGAAGCCGACGCGCCAGCCCGGCATGGAATAGGTCTTCGACATCGAGGTGAACTCCACCGCGATATCGACGGCGCCCGGCACCTGCAGGATGGAGGGCGGCGGCGCTTCGTCGAAATAGATCTCGGCATAGGCCAGGTCGGAGAGGATGAAGATATCGTTGGCCTTACAGTATTTGACGACCTCGGCGTAAAAATCGAGGTCGGCCGTGTAGGCCGTGGGGTTGGCCGGGTAGTTGAGCACCAGCGCGATGGGCTTCGGGATGGAGTGGCGCACGGCCCGGTCGAGCGAGCGCAGGAAATCCTCGTTGGGGTCGGCGGGCATGGAGCGCACCACCCCGCCCGACATGATGAAGCCGAACGCGTGGATCGGATAGGTCGGGTTGGGCACCAGCACCACGTCGCCCGGCGCCGTGATCGCCTGCGCCATGTTGGCAAAACCTTCCTTCGAGCCCAGCGTCGCCACCACCTGCGTGTCGGGGTTGAGCTTCACGCCGAAGCGGCGCCCGTAATAGCTGGCCTGGGCCTTGCGCAGGCCGGGAATGCCGCGCGAGCTCGAATAGCGGTGGGTGCGCGGGTCGAGCACCGTTTCCTTGAGCTTGTTGACGATGTGCTCGGGTGTGGGCAGGTCGGGATTGCCCATGCCCAGGTCGATGATGTCCACGCCGTTGGCCCGCGCCCGCGCCTTGATCGGGTTGATATGCTCGAATACGTAGGGGGGCAGGCGGCGGATGCTGTGGAAGTCTTCGCTCATGATGATCCTCGGGTCCGGTCGGGCCGGAAAGTGGCTGCGGCGCGCTGGCGCAACGCCCCTCGCACTGGAGAGGCCGATTATCGCAGAATTATGGTTTTGAACGGGTTAAGCCTCGCAACGAGGCCGGAAGGTCAAGATTTTCGGCTCTTCCCGGCCACCCTGTGGCCATATGGGAAGAGCTATCGGGCGCTTGCCGCCGCTGCCGCCATGCGTGCCGCCACCGGATTGCCGGCGAGCGAAGCTCCAAACCATGCAACAGTGAACGGAGACGCCATGTCTCTTGCCCTTCAGAAATGACTTCTGATACCACGTCTCGATGTGGCCAAGGCCTTCTTATGTTCTCCGACAAGCCTTGTAAATGCCGTTGCGCTTTTACATCTATCGGCGGAGCCGGTGCGGGCAGCGGCCAAACGATAATCGGGTAGGTGCATGAGAAAACGCGTCGCGATCGCCACGATCGGTACTTCCGGCGATGTCCGGCCTTACCTCGCTCTCGCCCAGGAATTGCAGAACCAGGGCCACGACGTGGTGCTGGGCACCAATGCCGACTTCGAGGACCTGGTGGAATCCTACGGCGTGCAGTTCCACAGCCTGGGCACCCGCATCCAGGACTGGTTGCAGGAATCGCGCTTCGACAACGCCATCAGCCAGATGAAGCTGCACCATTTCCCGCAATTGCTGCGCGAGGGGCAGGCGCTGGTGGAGCGGGCGGCGCGCAGTGCCTGGGCCATGGCGCAGGGCGCCGACGCCATCGTGGTCAACATCAATACCAGTTTCGGCATCGACATCGCCGAGGCGCTGGATATTCCGGTCGTCATGACCGCGATGCAGCCGCTCAACCCGACGCGCGAATTTCCGGTCTGCGCTTATGAGGTGCCCGATCTCGGGCCGACCTTCAACAAGCTCAGCTATATCGCGATGAACCTGCAGCAGGCCTATTACGACATGCCGCGCGACCGGCTGCGCAAGAACCTGATGAGCCTGCCGGCGCGCAAGCGCGGCGGGCTGTTCAAGGACAGCTACGGCAACAACCTGCCCACCCTCTACAATTTCTCGCCCATCGTCTCGCCCCGCCCGCGCGACTGGCCGCAGACGGCGGTGGTCACCGGCTTCTGGCATCTGGACGACAATAGCGGCTGGACGCCGCCGCCCGAATTGCAGCGCTTCCTCGATGCCGGGCCGCCGCCGGTCTATATCGGCTTCGGCTCCATGCCGTTCGGGGCCGAGCGCAATACGCAGATCCTCAATTCGGCACTGGAGCAGTGGGGCGGCCGGGCCATCGTGGCGCGCGGCTGGGGCGGCATCAATCCCGCCGACCTGCCCGATACCGTCTTTGCCGTGGCCGAGGCGCCGCACGACAAGCTGTTCCCGCTGGTGGCGGGGGTGGTGCATCACGGCGGCGCCGGCACCACGGCGGCGGGGCTGCGCGCCGGCAAGCCCACCTTCACCGTGCCGCAGGCCTATGACCAGCGCTATTGGGGCCGCCGCGTGCGTGCCCTGGGCTGCGGCCCCGCCCCGGTGCGGTTGCGCGCCCTGACGCCGGAAAAGCTGGCCAGCGCCCTGCACCAGCTCACCAGCAACCCCACCATGGCCGCCAATGCCAAGTCCATCGGCAAGGCGCTGTCGGAGGAACAGGGGCTCGAAACCGCCGTCAACTTCATCGAAGCCACCATCGACGCCGCCAAGGCCGGCGCCCGCCGCTTTCCCGTCGCCAACTGACGGCACCGGCCTTCGGTGCAACACCTTTCCCCACCCACCGAGGCTGCCCACGGGCGTGACCCGTGGGCCTGCCGGGGAGCCCCTCAAATTGCAGCGCCTGCTGTGCGCTCGAGGCACCCCCTCCCCCCAAACAAAAATGGCGGCCTCACGGCCGCCATTTTCATTCATCGGATCGCCTGCACCTCAGTGCGTGACGCTGGCCGCGGCATCGTCGGTGGGTTCGACGGCGGCGGCCACGGCGGGCTCGGCGTCAAAATCCCACTCGATGGGCTCGGGCTTGCGCACCAGCGCCCGCTCGATCACCTGGTCCATGCGGCTGACCGGCACGATCTCCATGCCTTCCTTGACGATGTCGGGGATCTCGGGCAGGTCGCGCACGTTCTCCTCGGGGATGAGCACCGTCTTGATGCCGCCGCGCAGGGCGGCCAGCAGCTTCTCCTTCAGCCCGCCGATGGGCAGCACCCTGCCCCGCAGCGTGATCTCGCCGGTCATGGCGACGTCGTTGCGCACCGGAATGCCGGTCATCACCGACACGATGGCGGTGGCCAGCCCGATGCCGGCCGAGGGGCCGTCCTTGGGGGTGGCGCCTTCGGGCAGGTGCACGTGGATGTCGCGCTTGTCGAACATCGGCGGCTTGATGCCAAAATCGATGCAGCGGGACTTCACATAGGCCTGCGCGGCGGTCAGCGACTCCTTCATCACTTCCTTGATGTTGCCGGTGACCGACATGCGGCCCTTGCCCGGCGTCATCACGCCTTCGATGGTCAGCAGTTCGCCGCCGACCGACGTCCAGGCGAGCCCGGTCACCAGCCCCACCTGCGATTCGGCCTCGATCTCGCCGTGCTTGAAGATGGCCGGGCCCAGATATCTGGCCAGCCGGTCCGCGTCGATCTCGATCGACCTGGCCTTCGTGCGCACGATATCGGTCACCGCCTTGCGCATCAGCTTGGAGATTTCGCGCTTGAGGTTCCGCACGCCGGCCTCGCGCGTATATTCGCGGATGACCGTCATCAGCATCTCGTCCGAGAGCACGAATTCACCGTGCGCCAGGCCGTTCTCGCGCGCCGCCTCGGGGATGAGGTGCTGCTTGGCGATGGCGTGCTTTTCCTGCTCGGTGTAGCCCGAGAGGCGGATGATCTCCATGCGGTCCATCAGCGGACCGGGAATGTTGAGCGTGTTCGAGGTGGTGACGAACATCACGTCCGAAAGGTCGTAGTCGACCTCCAGATAGTGGTCGTTGAACGTGTTGTTCTGTTCCGGATCGAGCACTTCCAGCAGCGCCGAGGACGGATCGCCGCGGAAATCCTGGCCCATCTTGTCGATCTCGTCGAGCAGGAACAGCGGGTTGGACTTGCCCACCTTCTTCAGCGACTGGATGATCTTGCCGGGCATGGAGCCGATATAGGTGCGCCGGTGGCCGCGGATTTCAGCCTCGTCCCGCACCCCGCCCAGCGCCATGCGCACGAACTCGCGCCCCGTGGCCCGCGCGATGGAGCGGCCCAGCGAGGTCTTGCCGACGCCCGGCGGGCCCACGAGGCACAGGATCGGCCCCTTGAGCGTGCCGGTGCGCGCCTGCACCGCCAGGTATTCGAGGATGCGTTCCTTGACCTTTTCCAGCCCGTAATGGTCCTCGTTGAGCACCTTTTCGGCCAGCACAAGGTCGCGCTTCACCTTGCTCTTCTTGCCCCAGGGCAGGCCGAGCAGCGTGTCGAGATAGTTGCGCACCACCGTGGCTTCGGCCGACATCGGGCTCATGGATTTGAGCTTCTTGATCTCGCCTTCGGCCTTGGTCCGCGCTTCCTTCGAGAGCTTGGTCTTGGCGATGCGCTCCTCGAGCTCGGTGATTTCGTTGGCACCGTCCTCGCCGTCGCCCAGCTCGCGCTGGATCGCCTTCATCTGCTCGTTGAGGTAGTATTCGCGCTGCGTCTTTTCCATCTGCCGCTTGACGCGGGAGCGGATGCGCTTTTCCACCTGCAACACGCCGATCTCGCCTTCCATGAGGCCGATGACCTTCTGGAAGCGCTCGATGACCGAGACGGTCGAGAGCAGGTCCTCCTTCTCGGGGATCTTGATGACGAGGTGGCTGGCGATGGTGTCGGCCAGCTTGCTCGCATTCTCGATCTGCCCGACGGCGGCGACCACCTCGGCGGAAATCTTCTTGTTGAGCTTGACGTAGTTCTCGAATTCCGACTGCGCCGAGCGGGCCAGCGCCTCGGTCTCGGTGGCGTCCTCCTCCGGCTCGGCGAGCGGGGAGGCTTCCGCCTCGAAATAGTCCTCGGTCTGCAGGTAGCGGTCGATGGTGGCGCGATGCAGCCCCTCCACCAGCACCTTCACGGTGCCGTCGGGGAGCTTCAGCAATTGCAGCACGGTGGCGATGGTGCCCGTGGGATAGATCTGATCGGGCGCCGGATCGTCGTCCTGGGCATTCTTCTGGGTGACGACAAGAATATGCTTGTCGTCGCGCATGACCTCCTCGAGCGCCTTGACGGATTTCTCCCGGCCCACGAAAAGCGGCACGATCATGCCGGGGAAGACGACGATGTCGCGCAGGGGAAGGACCGGATAGACCCGGTCCCGGCTCGTTTCGCCGGTTGGATTGACGTCCGACATCACATTTCCTTTCCGGGGCGCGCCATGGGAAGGAGAGGACGGCGCGCCCGATTGCGACGGCCCAATCCCGAAGGCTGGGCGATTCAGGTTAATAAATAGGGTGTTGGCGCCCTACAGCAAGTCAACCTTTGCGCTTTTGTGACCGTTACCCGGGCTACGCACAGGAGATATGCCCCCAGGCCGGCAACACCGGTGTAACCTGGCCGCAGAACGGATGCGCCCGCGGGGGCCGGATCGGGAGACAAAAATGGACGACGCGGTAAAACACCTGTTCGAGCGCTATGAGCGCCTGTTCAACGACGCACTGGCCGGCGCCCCCGACATCGAGGCGATTGCCGCGCTCTACGCCGCCGAATGCATCGGCGCCGCACCCGCCGGGGTCAGGACGGCGCACAACGACGCGCCGTTCCGGCAGGCACTGGCGCAAGGCTACGCGCATTACCGCGCCATCGGCACGAAGGCGATGCGCATGGGCGCCATCCGCCTCACGCCGATCGACGCCCTGCACTGCATCGCCCACGTGCCCTGGACCGCCACCTACGCCCGCCCCGACCTGCCCGAAACCAGCATCGCCTTCGAGGTGCACTACCTCGTCCAGACACTGGACGGCACCGCCAGGGTCTTTGGCTGGATCACCGGCGACGAAACCGCCCTCCTGCGCCAGCACGGGGTCGTTTAGCGCGCTTCCGCCATCGCTTGCAGCGCGCTTCAGCCATCGCTTGCCGCCGCCCGACCCCTTGTTCCCACCCTAATTCCTTGCCGCCACCCCAACTCTCTGTCCTCACCCCACCCCCTTGTCTCCACTCCAACCCCCTGCCACCACGCTGTCATCCCCGCGCATGCGGGGACCTCTGTTTGGCTCCACAAGGGGTAACGGAGGTTCCCGCTTTCGCGGGAATGACCCGGCGAAAATCAGGTCGCAAAGAGTGCCCGCAACGCCTCCACCCCCACCGTGCTGCCCGCGGACCCGATCCGCGGGCCACCCGCAGCAAGCACCGCCACCACGATGGCTCCCCCGCCGGCCCACGGGTCACGCCCGTGGGCAGCCCCGGCGGATGTGGCGAGGAAGTGCCAAAATAAAGACTTCACCTTGAGGAAAGCGCTGGGAGAACTCCGCAGCCATCCCAATCACCCCCTTCCCTTCTCCCCTCGTGGGAGAAGGTGGATCGGCCGTCAGGCCGAGACGGATGAGGGGTTTTTAGTCGCACGCTCGACGCTCGCGGCGGCTCCCCGCCCCTCATCCGCCCTTCGGCACCTTCTCCCACAAGGGGAGAAGGAAGGGCTTCCGTCAGAACATCAAACAAACCAAAAGGCGCCGGACCCTTCGGCCCGGCGCCTTCATATTTCCATTGCGCGGCCCCGCTCAGGCGGTGGCGGGCGCTTCTTCTTTCTTGCGCTCGGCGTAGATGTAGAGCGGGCGGACGTCCTTGCCCTTGACCACGTCTTCGCTGATGACGACTTCCTCGACGCCTTCGAGCGAGGGCAGGTCGTACATGGTGTCGAGCAGGATGGCTTCCATGATGGAGCGCAGGCCGCGCGCGCCGGTCTTGCGCTCGATGGCCTTCTGGGCGATGGCCTTGAGCGCGTCCTCGTGGAAGCTCAGTTCCACGTCTTCCATCTGGAACAGCCGCTGATACTGGCGCACCAGCGCGTTTTTCGGCGTGGTGAGGATTTCGATCAGCGCCGGCACGTCGAGGTCTTCCAGCGTCGCCAGCACCGGCAGGCGGCCGATGAATTCGGGGATCAGCCCGAACTTGACCAGATCCTCGGGCTCCACCTCGGCCAGCAATTCGCCGACGCGGCGATCCTGCGGGTCCTTGACGGTCGCGGCAAAGCCGATGCCCGAGCCTTCGCCGCGCGCCGAGATGATCTTTTCCAGCCCCGCGAAGGCGCCGCCACAGATGAACAGGATGTTCGTGGTGTCGACCTGCAGGAATTCCTGCTGCGGGTGCTTGCGGCCCCCCTGCGGCGGCACGGAGGCGACAGTGCCTTCCATGATCTTGAGCAGGGCCTGCTGCACGCCCTCGCCCGAGACGTCGCGGGTGATGGAGGGGTTGTCCGACTTGCGGGAAATCTTGTCCACTTCGTCGATATAGACGATGCCGCGCTGGGCCTTCTCGACGTTGTAGTCGGCGGCCTGCAGCAGCTTGAGGATGATGTTCTCCACGTCCTCGCCGACATAGCCGGCCTCGGTCAGCGTGGTGGCGTCGGCCATGGTGAAGGGCACGTCGATGATGCGCGCCAGCGTCTGGGCCAGCAGCGTCTTGCCCGAGCCAGTGGGGCCGATCAGCATGATATTGGACTTGGAAAGCTCCACGTCCTGATTCTTGGCGGCGTGGTGCAGGCGCTTGTAATGGTTGTGCACGGCCACCGAGAGCACGCGCTTGGCGCGACCCTGGCCGATGACGTAGTCGTCGAGCACCTTGCAGATTTCCGCCGGCGTGGGCACGCCCTCGGAGGACTTGACCATGCTGGTCTTGTTCTCCTCGCGGATGATGTCCATGCACAGTTCGACGCATTCATCGCAGATGAACACGGTGGGGCCGGCGATCAGCTTGCGGACTTCGTGCTGGGACTTGCCGCAGAACGAGCAGTACAGCGTGTTCTTGGACGTTTCGCCGTTCGTTGTCTCTTTGGACATCCAGTCACTCCCGGGGGCGCGGTGCCCCCAAAATCAAGCGCTACCCTAAACCGTAACGCTCAACACATAAAGAAAGTCTAAGCCGAAACGACCTTAAAGGCCGTTCCGGCTGGGTGCAATTGCGCCTCGATCACAGTCCACGGCGCTTCGGCATCGTGCTTAACGGAGGAACGTTCAGCTGGGGTTCTCCGGGACGATGCGCTTTTCCATCACGGTATCGATGAGTCCGAAGGCCTTGGCCTCCTCGGGCGAGAGGAAATTGTCGCGCTCCAGCGCCCGCTCGATCTCCTCGTAGCTGCGGCCGGTATGCTTCTCGTAGATCTGGTTGAGCCGGCGCTTCAGGCCCTCGACTTCCTTGGCGTGGATGAGGATGTCGGTGACCTGGCCCTGGTAGCCGCCCGAGGGCTGGTGCACCATGATGCGCGAATTGGGCAGGCTGGTGCGCATGCCCGCCTCGCCCGCCGCCAGCAGCAGCGAGCCCATCGAGGCGGCCTGCCCCATCACCATGGTGGCCACCGCCGGGCGGATGAACTGCATGGTGTCGTAGATGGAAAGCCCCGCCGTCACCACGCCGCCGGGCGAGTTGATGTACATGGCGATTTCCTTCTTGGGGTTTTCGGCCTCGAGAAAGAGCAGCTGGGCGACAATGAGCGAGGCCATGTTGTCCTCGACCACGCCGGTCACGAAGATGATGCGTTCGCGCAGCAGCCGCGAATAGATGTCGAAGGCGCGTTCGCCCCGGTTCGACTGCTCGACCACCATGGGTACGAGCGTGTTCATGTATAGATCGTGCGGATCCCGCATAGTTTGCCCCTTGGCTGCTTGCCCGCGTCGCGGTCCGGGCGAGCGTTTGGTGTCTGGACCAGCCCGGCCCCCCGAAGGCGCATTCCGGCGAAGGCGGGAGGCATGGTGGAAATTCGAATCAGCGCGACCGGCCGATTGCAGACGACGCCGCCTTAACGGGCGGTAAAGGCACAGATAGGCGGCAATGAGGCAGGCTTCAATAGGCCGCACGGCGATCTTGCCGCACGATGAATGGCCCGCGCTCAGTCGAAGCCGATCGCGACGCCCTTCTTCTTGAAATAGGCCTGCATCAGCTTGCGGCCCTGCCGATTGGGCTGGGCCAGCTTGCCGGTCTCGAAGCGGGCCTCCCTGACGCCCTCGCGGGCCATGGCGGCCTTGAGCGCGGCGATATGCGCGTCGAGCTCGGCATTGTCGTTGCGCAGGGATTCGTAGATGGCTTCGGTGGCTGCGGCCAGGCTGATATCGCTCACGCGCGTCTCCTCGGAAGGTTCGGCCCCTTCCCTAGCGGATTTTGCGGCGCAGGCAAGACAAAGCAGGCAAGACAAAGGGGAGGCAGGCCGCCTCCCCTTTGTCCGGTATCGCGATGGGGCGGGCCTATTCGGCCGGCACGATCTCGGCGTCGAGCCCCTCGATGGAGCGGCCATTGTCATAGGCCGCCTGGTCGAGAATGCCCTGGCGCTTGGAGACGATGGTGGGCACCAGCGCCTGGCCGGCGACGTTGACCGCGGTGCGGCCCATGTCGAGGATCGGGTCGACCGCCAGCAGCAGCCCGACGCCTTCGAGCGGCAGGCCAAGGGTGGAGAGGGTCAGCGTCAGCATGACGATAGCGCCGGTCAGCCCCGCCGTCGCGGCCGAGCCGACGACCGCCACGAAGACGATCAGCAGATAGTGCTGGATGTCGAGCGGGATGCCGAAGAACTGCGCCACGAAGATCGCCGAGATGGCGGGGTAGATGGCGGCGCAGCCGTCCATCTTGGTGGTGGCGCCGAGCGGCACGGCGAAGGCAGCATATTCGCGCGGCACGCCCAGGTTCTTCTCGGTGATGCGCTCGGTCACCGGCATGGTGCCGATGGAGGAGCGCGACACGAAAGCCAGCTGGATGGCCGGCCAGGCGCTCTGGAAATAGCGCACCGGGTTGAGCCCGTTGATCTGCAACAGCACCGGGTAGACCACGAACAGCACGATGGCGAGGCCGATATAGATGGCGGCCGAGTACCAGCCGAGCTGGGCCAGCGCGTCCCAGCCATAGACGGCCACGGCGTTACCGAGCAGGCCAATGGTGCCGATGGGGGTGAGCCGGATGACCCACCACAGCACCTTGTGGATGATCTTGAGGAAGGAGCGGGTGAAGTCGAGGAACGGATCGGCAGCGGGGCCGACGCGCAGCGCCGCGACGCCCACCACGATGGAGAGCACCAGGATTTGCAGCACGTTGAAGCTGAGGCTGGTGGTCGCCCCGGCGTCACCGACGCGGGTGGAAGCCTGCAGGCCGAAGATATTGGCCGGGATCAGCCCCTTGAGGAAGTCGAGCCAGGAGCCGGTGGAGGACGGCGCCCGCGCGGCCGCTTCGGTGACGGCGGTGTTGAGCCCGGGCTGGATGATGAGCCCCAGCGCGATGCCGATCACCACGGCGATCAGCGCGGTGATGGCGAACCAGAGCAGCGTCTGCCACACCAGCCGCGCGGCGTTGTTGAGCTCGCGCAGGTTGGCGATGGAGGAGACGATGGCGGCAAAGACCAGCGCCGGCACCAGCGTGCGCAGCAGCGACACGAAGGCCGAGCCGACGGTGGCCAGCGTCTGGGTGAGCCAGTTGGCGTTGCCGGCGGCGTCCGGGCCGAGCTGGCGGGCGATGTAGCCGATGATCAGCCCGAGGACCATCGAGGCCAGCACCTGGAAACCGAAACTGGCATAGATGGGTTTGGGAGCCGGCGGCGCGACCCCGGCCGAAAGCGAAGTAGGCATTGGGAGAGACCCTTGTTGGTGGCTGCGCGGGCCGCCGCCGCGTGGGTTCGGGCGGCCGGCCGGCACTTGCCCCGACAATAGCCGCCGCCCCGCCGCTTTGCAGCGCATGGCATTGCGCGAAGCGGGCCGAATGGGAGATTTTCTGCTGCGCCCGCGGCCGCCGCCGCAAAGACTTATCCGCCGCGCCGCCAGACCAGTGTCACGAGCCCGGCAAGCAGCGGCGGCAAGAGCAGACTCGCCGCCATGGCGAGGGCCAGCGGCCCCGGCCCCGGATCGCTCCAGGCAAACCAGCCCAGCACGAGGCCGTTGAGCGCGAAAATCGCGCCGGAAACGCGGTGCACGCCGCGCCAACGCGGGTCGCCGGCGATGCTCCAGGGCAGACGCAGCCCGCCATAGGCGTCGCGCTCGGCCTCGAACAGCACCGCGCCGGTCGCCAGCAGCACGGCGGCCAGTCCGAAGCCGGTGAGGCGGAAGAGGTCGAAGTCCGAGCCGATGCCGAGCAGCAACAGCCCCATCTGGCAGCCCGCCGCCACGGCCAGCAGCACGGTCAGCGCCGGCTCGAGGATATGGCGCCGGCGCGCCAGCCGCTCGGGACCGAGGGCGCGCCCCAGCCAGAAGAACGCCGCCATGCCGGCAAGTTGCAGCAACGGCGCCACGGCCAGCGCCGGGTCGCGCGGCCACAGCCAGTCCGCCGCCATACCGCGCCAGTGGGCGGCGAAAGCGTAATCGGCCGGCACCCGCGCCAGCGCCACGCCGGCAATGGCGATGGTGACGCCGAAGATGAGCAGGTGGAAGCGGGTGACGAGGCTGGACATGGCTGGATGATCGGGCCCGGGGCAAACAAAAGGGCCGGTCTCCCGGCCCTTTTCGCACAAATCGTCGTCCGAACGCCTAGCGCTTGGAGAACTGGAAGGAGCGACGGGCCTTGGCCCGGCCGTACTTCTTGCGCTCGACCACGCGGCTGTCGCGTGTAAGGAAGCCGCCCTTCTTGAGGATGGGGCGCAGCGCCGGCTCGAAATAGTTGAGCGCCTTCGAGATGCCGTGGCGCACCGCACCGGCCTGGCCGGACAGCCCGCCACCGGCCACGGTGACGTTGACGTCGTACTGGTCGAGCCGGTCGGTCGCCACGATCGGCTGCTGCACGATGAGGCGCAGCACCGGGCGGGCGAAATAGCGCTCGAACTCGCGGCCGTTGATGGTCAGCTTGCCCTTGCCCGGCTTGATCCAGACGCGGGCGACGGCGTTCTTGCGCTTGCCGGTGGCATAGGCGCGGCCGAGGCTGTCGAGCTTCTGCACGTGCACGGGCGCGTCGTTGGCGACCGGGGCGGCGGCACTGGTGCCGAGCTCTTCGAGGGAGTTGATGGTTTCGGCCATGTTACTTCACCCGGACGTTTTTGGTGTTCATCGCAGCGACGTCGAGCTTGGTCGGCTTCTGCGCTTCGTGGGGATGCTCGGTGCCGGCATAGACGCGCAGGTTCTTGAGCTGGGCGCGGGTCAGCGGCCCGCCCGGCATCATGCGGCGCACGGCGTTTTCCAGCACGCGGCCCGGGAACCGCCCTTCGAGCAGTTCACGCGCGGTGCGGTCCTTGATGCCGCCGGGATAGCCGGTGTGCCAGTAGAAGCGGTGCTGGTCGAGCTTGCGGCCGGTCAGCTTCACCTTGTCGGCATTGATGACGATGATGTTGTCGCCCATGTCCATATGCGGGGTGAAGGTGGGCTTGTGCTTGCCGCGCAGGCGCGAGGCGATGATCGATGCAAGGCGCCCCACGACCAGCCCTTCGGCGTCGATGAGGATCCACTGCTTTTCGATCTCGCTCGGTTTTGCCGAGTACGTGCTCATAAATCGAAATCCCTGAAAGCGAGGCGGCCGATCCTGGCGGACCGGCCCGTTCGGCGCGCTGTGTAGGGGGGATTCCCCTTACCGTCAAGAGGCAACAAAAACGACTGCAAAATCAATCTGTTGCAATTGCGGTATCATTTTACCACATATACTGCCCTACCGTACCCGGCGCATGTCGGCGATATAGGCGGTCACCAGCCCCGCCAGCATGAAGGCCAGCGCCTGGTGGCCGACGGCCAGCGAGATGGGCACGAAGGTGAGCAGCGTGGCGATGCCCAGCCCCACCTGCACCAGGACGATGAGCCCGAGGCGCGGCAGCCAGCCATGCACGCCGCCGAAACCGCCGTCGCGCCAGCGGCGCCAGATCATCCAGCCGACATAGAGCGTGATGCCATAGGCGATCAGGCGGTGGGTGAACTGCACGGTGAGCGCGTTCTCGAAGAAATTGCGCCAGGCCGGGTCCATGACGAAGAGGCCGTCGGGAATGACGGCGCCGTCCATCAGCGGCCAGGTATTGTAGGCCATGCCGGCATCGATCCCGGCGACGAACGCCCCGGCGGCGATCTGCACGATCACCAGCGCCAATAGCGCCACGCCCATCGCCAGCTGCCGGCCGCTGACCCGGCCGATGGCGCGGCCCGGCTCGAGCGAGCGCGCCACATAGACCAGCGCGATCAGCAGCAGCGAGGCCGCCGTCAGGTGCGCGGCGAGCCGGTATTGCGACACCGAGGTCAATTCCGACAGGCCGGAGCTGACCATCCACCACCCCAGCAGCCCCTGAAAGCCGCCCAGCAGGAAGAGGCCGAAGAGTGGCCAGGCCAGCTCGCGCGGCAGGCGCTTCTGGAACAGGAACACCGCGAAAGGCACGATGAACACCACCCCCAGCAGGCGGCCGAGCAGGCGGTGGATCCATTCCCAGAAGAAGATGACCTTGAAATCGTCGAGCGACATCCAGGAATGCACCGCCGCATATTGCGGGATCTGCTTGTAGGCGTCGAACTCGGCCTGCCAGTCCGCGGCGTTGAGCGGCGGAATGACGCCCGAAACGGGCTTCCAGCTGGTGATCGAGAGCCCCGATTCGGTCAGCCGCGTAATGCCGCCCACCACCACCATCAGCAGCACGAAGGCGGCCATGGCATAGAGCCAGATGCGAACGGGGCGCAGATGATCGCCCGCGGCGCGAGCTGGAACCGGTGCGGCATCCTGCATAATGGTCACATCCATGTTTCCGGTATCGGTTGGGGTGCGGGAGTGGTAAGCCCCCCGCACCTTACTCGCAACAGTCGCAATGCCGCACATGAAACAGCGTCACCGCAAGTTGATCGGCGCCCTGCTCATCGTCCTCTCGATCATCGTCTGGGCCAGCCTGGCGACCTCGATCTACCTGGCCTTCCCCCCGGGCCTGCCCTGGTACGTGCTGATCCCCTATTTTATCGTCGCCGGCATGGGCTGGACCCTGCCCGCCATGGTGCTGGTCAAATGGATGGCCCGCCCCGACGCATCCAACTGAGGTTTTTCGCAGTACACCTCAAAACTACCGGCGCTAGCCATAGCTTTCCTCAACCCCGGGCGCTGCCCACGGGCTCGACCCGTGGGCCAATCGGTGAGCCCCCGCCGCCTCAGCGCCTGCTGAAAGTGGCCCGCGGATCAGGCCCGTGGGCAGCACCGGTGCGTGTGGTTGCAGCTCTTTTCAGCCACCCCCACCGGGTCATTCCCGCGCAAAGCGGGAACCTCCGTTATCCTTCGCGGATAAAACTCCGTCCGCGGACCAAACAAAGACCCCCGCCGGCGCAAAAACGCCAGCGTAACCACGCAAATTCAGGGCATGAAACTCAGGCCGCGACGGCGGCCCGGCTGGTGGCGATTTCGACCAGCGGCACGCCGGCCTCCATCAGCCGCAGGCGCGTGGCGGCGGCCACGTCCATGTCGGCGTCCGGCCCGGCGACCAGCACGACGCGGCCGTTAAGGGCGAGAAATCCGGCCAGCGTCGACCGGCGGTCCAGCCGGCCGGTCAGCACCACGACCACTTCGTAGAGGTCGCCCAGTGCCTCGACCAGCGTCAGGGGTTTGGCCGAATCCCGGTCGAGCGTCGCCCCCTGCCCCCAGGCCACTTCGGCGTAGCTGTTGTCGGCCGATTTCTGCACCACGTCGCCAAAGCTGGCGGCGCCGGTGCTGAGCTCGGTCAGCCCCGCCACCGCGCCGCGCCGGCCGCTGCCGGCGTCGACCAGCGCCACGCTCAGCCCCTTGGCCAGCGCCTCGCTCACCAAATCCTCGGCAAAGGCCCGGCCCGGCGTTTCCCGGTCCAGCTCGGCCAACAGCAAGAGATGCGTGCGCCCCAGCACCAGGTCGGCGGCTAGGTCGCTGTAGCGCACCACGCCGGGCGCTGCCCCCATGGCAATCGCCGCAACCGGCGGTTCGGCCGGCGCCACCGGCGCCTCCTCCTCCACCGCTTCGCTCGCCAGCTCCTGGATGAAAGCGCGCACCTGCTCGGGCTCGTCCGGTTCCGCTGCGTCCACCGGCATCTCGACGGGCGGCACCTCGACAGGCAGCCCTTCGGCCAGCGGCGCGCTGTCCGCCGGCGCCACCGGAAGCTCGACGATTTCGGCGTCCAGTTCATCGACGTGGAACGGCGCCGGTCCCAATTCGTCCTGCGGCGGGACCGGCACGAAGCGCGCCCGCCCCGACAATATTTCGACCATGGTGACGGCGCCGAGTTGCCCCGCCAGCGCAAGGAGACCCACCACGATCAGGATGAGCGCGGTCTGCGGCGACACGGGCGTCGTCGCGGGGGTGGCCAGCGCCACCACCGTCACCGCCGGCAGGGTGCCGAGCGCCGGCGGCGCGGCCGTTTCACCGAGGCGCGCCAGATAGGCGTCGAGCCGGCCGCGCTGCGTCTCCACCTCGCCTTGCAGGCGCGCCAGCGTCGCCGCAGCGTCGGCGGGGAGCGCCGCGCCGGTCTGGGCTTCCGCCAATTGCTGGTCGAGCGCGCTCGCCATCTCCGCTTCGATCTGGGCTTCGGCGTCGAGCGCCGCGGCGATGCGCCGCCCTTCGGCCGCGATCTGGCCGTCGAGTTCGGCGATCTGCGCGGTGAGGGTCCGGATGGTGGGGTGGTTGGCAAGCAGCGTTGCAGAATGCTGCGCCTTTTCGCCCTGCAAGCGCGCCCGTTCCGCGCTCAATTGCTGGACGGCGGCGGAGTCGCGCACCTCCGGCACGCCTTCGATGGGCTGGTTCCGCTCCAGCAGCCCCCGGATCAGCGTGGCGCGCGCCTGCGCCGCATGCTGCCGCTCGCGGGCGGCGCTGAGCTGGCTGGCGAGGTCGGCAAGCTGCGGGTCGGCAGTATCCTCGCCGACAGCATCGTTATCGGCGCGGAACTGCGCCAGAGCAGTTTCCGCAGCAGCCACGGCGGCGCGCAACTGTTCGATCTCGGCCCGCTGTTCATCCGACATTTCCGCCGTCGGCAGCGGCAACAGCGCGCGGCGCGCGGCCTGCGCCTCGGCGATGGCGTTGGCGATATCGGCCGCCAGTTGCGGCTCGGTGGCGCGCACGGCGACAGCGATGCGGTTCGACGCGCCTTCCGCCGTCACCGTCAGGCGCTCGCGCAGCGTGGTGAGCACGATTTCGTCGATGCTGGTGGGCGCGGCGCGCCGCCCCATCACCTGCATGAGCACGCCAAGTGGCGAAAAGCCCGCCTGCCCGCCATTGAATTCCGCCTTCGAGCGCAGGTCGAGCTGGTCGACGGCCTGCAGCAGCGTGTCGCGCGACTGGATTGCCGCGACCTGCTCGGACAGCATTGCCGCCGGGGCGCCCGGGCCGATGAGCAGCGTGGCCGAGGATTCATAGAGTCGCGGCTGCAATAGCAGCACCACGAACGTCGCCGCCAGCAGCGCCAGCGTCACGAGCGCGATGCGCGGCAGCCGCCGCAGCACGGCACCGAGCAGCACGGGCACATCCAGTCGGGCGTCGCGCAGCAGAAGCGACTCGTCGGGCATCGAAAATCCTTCGAAAATTCCCGCCCACTGTCGCGCCGGCGTGGTCAATATTCGGTTAATTCGCCTTGCAGTTCGCAATTGTCCGGGGCCGGGTAAGCAAATTCTTAACCATGCCGGCGCCAGAGTGCGGCATCCTCGAAACCGCGCGAGACTCGTGACCTGTATGCGCTGGCTACCCGCAATCGCCCTCTGTCTCGTCCTGACGCTGCCCGGCTGTGCCAGCACGCGCCCGGGGACCTATCTGGTGGAGACTCGCGGGCCCTACCAGCTCGATACCGGCGACGTGGTGCGGGTGAGCGTCTACGGCGATGCGGAACTGAGCAAGACCTACCGGGTCGACGATAACGGCGCCATCGCCTTCCCGCTGGTCGGCCCCGTCAAGGTGCGCGGCGAAACCACCGCGCGCGCCGCCGCCCGGCTCGCCGCCGCCCTCGCCAACGGGTTCATGCGCAGCCCCGACGTGGCGGTGGAGGTCGAGCAGTATCGCCCCTTCTTCATCCAGGGCGAGGTGGGCACCTCCGGGCAGTTCCCCTATGTCTACGGCATGACGGTGCGCGCCGCCATCAGCACCGCCGGCGGCTTTTCCGACACCGCCGACCGCAGCCGCGCCATCGTCTATCGCCGCCAGGGCAACGAAATGGCCAAGGGCGTCGTGGACCTGGATTTCCCCATCTATCCCGGCGACACCATCGTGGTCGAAGAGCGCTGGTTCTAGGCGCGCCGCGGGCGACCCCGCAGCGCGGCAGCACCCTTTCGCACTTTTGTCACCAATTCACGGCCAAAGCGGTCCTTTCAGATAACGCTCTGCCAGCATTGCCGTCCCCTCGGCAAAGCCGATGCGATGGTTTTGCGCCAGATCGGTTTCTCCATGCGAACCGATCCAGGCCAGCAGCGCCATGCGCCGCAGCAGCACCATGGAATCGATGGCCGCGATATCCGCCGCCGTCAGCCGGCGGTGGGCGCCATAACCCTCCAGCCAGAAATCTTTCAGTTCCGGCAAGATGTTATGGGTTTCGTGGAACGACACCGCGGCGGCAAAATCGTAGGCAAACCAGCAAAAACCGCAGTCGTCGAAGTCGATGAGGCTCACTCGCTTCCCATCCACCAGCAGGTTACCCAGCCGCATGTCGGCGTGCACCAGTCCGTAGCGTTCCGGCCCCTGCCCGTATGCGGCCAGACGGCGGCACAATTCCCTATCCAGCCGATCCAGAATCGCCCGGATTTCAGGCGTTACGCCGGGCGCGACGCGCCAATCGCCCCAGAGCCCATCAGCTTCGAGGATGGTGGCCGCCGACCACGCCTGGCGCGCGAAACCGGCCGGCCGCTTCCAGCTGGCGACATGGTTGTGCAGTTGTGCCGCATAGTCGCCCAAAATCTTGAAAAGGCTGGTCAAATCCTCGCCGATCCGCGGCTCCCGGCCGGCGATGAAGCGGAACAGCACGGCGTGGCGCCGCTCGCCTGCGGGCGTGGCGAATTGTTGCAGCAGGGCCCCGTTTTGGCCCGGCACCGGCTCGGGAATGGGCAGGTCGGTGTCGTGGCGCAGGGCGGTGAGCCAGGCCAGTTCGCTCTCGATGCTCGCCGGATTCTGGTAATCAGGGCGGTGCACCCGCAGAGTGAAGCGCTCACCTTGCCGCGTTTCGAGCAAAAAGGTGTGGTTTTCCGAGTGGTTAAGGAGCCGGAGGGCGGCGCCTTGCAGGTGCGGCCACAGGGGAAGCGCCGCTGCGAGATCACGCTCATGCAGCGTCATGGTCCCCTCCCGCCCGCGATGGTGATGAATGGTCGGAGCGGCCGGATTTGAACCGACGACCCTTTGTCCCCCAGACAAATGCGCTACCAGGCTGCGCTACGCCCCGACTGCCGGGACACATAGGCAAACAGGGCTTTTGAGGCAAGCCCCTAAATTTGGCTCAGGAGAACAAATGGAAAGTTCGGCGGGCTTTTGCACACAGTGGCGGGACCTGCCCCGCCCAAAACCCCGCCACAGGTTCTAGATTCGTTCATGCGGTTTCTGTGCCTACGTTCGCCACATCATTGGGTCAGCAACACTGGCTCGTCACGAAGAGAATAGAGGGCCTATACTCGCCCGAGTCGTTGGGTAGGGAGGCGGGCCTGAAAGATGGCCTGCGAGGCAGCAATGTCCGAGCCGAATGATTATTCAGTGGCGCTCACGGTTTCGCCAGATACTGCAGAAGGTAAGGCTCTGCTATCCGAAATGGAGGCAGCGCTCGCGGCGGGAAGCATCGTGGAAATCGCCGGCAGTCCGCTTGTGGTCGCTGAGATCGATTATGGCACCAATGTCGGCAGCAGTTTGGTGCTCATCGCGTTGCGTATTGCCGGACAGGTCACTTCGCCCCCGCCCTCGGAAGAAGCTCACGCGGTCCGCGGCTAATTCACTTCGACCAAATTTCCCCAGACGCCGGGCCAAGCCGTTCTGTCGCCAGCCAGACACAACGGGCAGCTGGAAGAGGCGGCGAGAACCATCGCGTAGGCGATTGCTGAAATAAGGGGGAAGGTGTCGCCCGCCGGAAGGTCCTCAGCCTGGCGAGCACTTTCTACATGAGCCGGAAGAGCGATTCGCCCCATCCGTGCATCACCGTCCCAAAAAAGATGAACGGTCACGTCATATCGATCAGGCGATAAGGAAAACCTGAAGTCTGCAATCATGTAAGCGTTTTGATCTCCCCAGCCATACATTGTCATTGATATAACCCCTCGCAATTTCAGCAACTTTGTCCAAAATCAATGAAACAGACACCATAAGTCCCACCACAGAGCCGTCGCTCCTAGTGCCACCCCGTCATTCGGCTCAATTGGGATAAATACCAATTGAGTGTGGGTTTTACCGGTTGGTAAAATTTTAATGCTTGGTGTCGGGGGGCAGGCCATGAGGGACCTTTTCGACGTTGCGTTAGGATTCATTGAGCGCTCGGAGAGCCGAGACACACTCAAAGCATTGGTCTTGGACTTCTCCGAGACACTCCAACATTTCGGTTTTGACTATTGGATGATGACGCGACTGCCGGCGCTCAACGAGGACGCAGAGCCCTATGTCATCGCGCACACCTGGCCGGAGCAATGGCTCCGGCAATATCGCGAGCAGCGATATTTTTGGCATGACCCGGTCAGCCTGTTTTCCTTCACACAATTCCGGCCCTTTACGTGGAGCGAGGCGAAGCGAGGTTCGCAGCGGACCAGGACTTCAATGCGCCTCTTTTCCGAGGCGAAATCGTTGGGATTAGCGGACGGGATCGGCTTCCCGCTATGCGACCCGTCGAGTGCGCAAGCAGTGGTGTCCTTGGCCGCGGATCGACCTGTTGATCTCTCGCTAATGGACCGGCAGATGCTGCATCTCGTGTGCATCAATGCCGAGCTACGGGCGGCCGAGCTCTTCGACATGTCCAGAACTCGAATTGCCCGTATCTCGGACCGGGAGAAAGAAGTTTTGCGTTGGATCGCGAACGGCAAAAGCGCGGCAGACGTTGGCGACATTCTGGGTCTGTCTGAGCGGACCGTAAAAGAGCATCTTTCCCACTCCCGAACCAAACTCAACGCCACAACGACCACCCACGCCGTGGCGAAAGCGCTGAAATCGCATCAATTCACTCTCTGACCAAACCGCGATATCCGCCTGTAAATACGACATCTTCTACGTCGAATCGGCGCTTCAACCGTCCTTTCGGACACTGGTAGCAGCACAGACCCGGCAGCACGCTCCCTCCATCATCAATGGAGGCGATCATGCAGTTCCACTTCATTACCCGCGTCAACGAACACCTGTTCCAGCTCGAGATGGAAGAATTCTATCGGGCGCGTCACAAAGTGTATGCGGAGGAGCTTGGTTGGGTGCCGTCCTCGCCGGATGGCCTGGAGGTCGATCAGTTCGACACGGCCCACGCCGCCTATCTGGTGGTCATGGACGGCGATGAGTTCGTGGCTGGCTCGCGCCTGGTGCCAACCCACCTGCCCCACATGCTCAGCGAGGTGTTCCCCAGCGCCTGCAACCTTGTGCCGATGCCGCGGGATCCTCTCGTCGTGGAATGGACGCGAGGCTTTGTCGTCGCGCATCGCCGGGAGGGTGGCGGCCTGGTCCTCAAGGCACAGTGCTGCGCGGCGGTCATGGAGTATTGCCTGGCCAACGGCTATCGGCAGGTCGGCGGCATTCAGGACGCCAAATGGCTCGCCATCTGGAAGCGCATGGGTTGGCAGGTGCATATCCACGGTGACGCTATCGACATCGGCGGTGAAGCGTGGTTGCCGGCCTATTTCGATGTGACGGACGCCGCGTTGGCCGGTGCCCGTCGCTTTGGCCGGCTGACTGGCCCCGTGTTGAGCGATATTATCAGGAGGGCAGCATAATGGGCCCCCTGCCCGTCGAGCCGCTGACACCTCGCGAACAACAAACTCTCGACCTCATTGTCGCCGGCAAGTCGAACAAGGAAATGGCCAAGATGTTAGGGATTTCCCCGCGAACGATCGAGGTGCACCGCTCCCGCATCATGCTAAAATTCGGCGCGCATAATGCGGCCGACCTGGTTAGAAAAGCGATGCTCGCGGGCTTGTCTGCATAGCTGGAAGACTGGCCGCCCGCGTCCACCACGCCAACAATGTTGGTCGCAAGGAACGTGGGCGGTATCTGGCAGAGGCAACACTCTGCGGCGGCAACCGAGTGATTTAGGCCAAACGCTCAACCGATCCGTAACGGCGGGCCGCTAGATTGCGGCAATGGCAAGAATCCGCTTCGATCCCAAACGCCCCCGCGTCCATCTTCAATCGCATAAACAGCGTCCCAACATCGGCACGCCCCTCCTATCGGCAGTTGCTCTGGTTGCGGTCTGCACATTGGGCTGGGTCGTCGCCGATCTGTATCTTCCCGGCGATGGCCAGGTTCAGCAGATCGCACAATTCGCATCATCGACGCCTGCCGCGGGTGCGCGTCGCGTCAGCTTTCGCATGTGCGGGAGGGATCGTTATACTTGCGTCGTGGACGGCGACACCATCTGGCTTGTTGGTCAGAACCTCAGGCTCCAGAGCTACGACACCCCGGAGCCCTACAATGACATCTGCGGCGGGCAGGCCGAAATAGCGCTGGCACATCGAGCCAGTGCCAGGCTGCTCGAGCTGTTGAGCGCCAACGCATTCACGGTGAGCACCGCCGGCCAAGATCGATATGGACGCACCTTGGCAACGATCAAGATTGCCGGCAGGGACGTGGGAGATATCCTCATCGAGGAAGGGCTGGCCAGGCGGTGGCCGGATGGTCATGAGTGGTGGTGCGGGTGAGGATTTCAGCCGGCCAGAAGCGTCACGGCGACGTTCCTTGTCTCCCTAAACCCACGCAGACCGGCTCGCCATCCCTCCATCCGCAATAGCAGTGCTTGTGCTCACCAAAGCCAACGAGAAAAGCGGCACCACGATAGCCGCAACCATCGCAGATGTAGATCGGCGCTTGAGGCGTGATTTTTCGATTGTCCCGAGTGAACTCTGGGCCTGAGGGAACATATTCTATAGGCATGGGGCTCAGTAGCGTGGTGAAGAATCGCGTGCCATTATGCCCCGGAGATCACCGGCGGGCGGCAAAATGTGTGGACGCTACACGAACGAAATGACTTGGGCCGAGATGCACGCGCTCTACAGCATCCACAACCCGGGGCCACCGCGGACCAATGTCCAACCGCGCTATAACATCGCGCCCACGCAGGATGTGGATTTCGCTCACCTCGACAAGGCCGGCAATATAGAGATCGACCGCGGCCGCTGGTGGCTCGTGCCACACTGGGCCCGTGAATTACCCAAGGCGACAATGTTCAACGCCCGCATCGAGAGCATTGACACCAGCCCGGCCTTTCGCGACGCCTTCAAGGGACGCCGCTGCCTTATCCCGGCAGACGGGTATTTTGAATGGACAATGGGCGAAGACGGCAAGAAGGACCCATGGCTGTTGCAATTGCCGGATGGCAAGCCGTTTTCATTCGCCGGGCTCTGGGCGCACAATGACAACCTCGGCGTCACCAGCTGCACCATCATCACCGCACCGGCCGTTGACGCGATCAAGCACATCCACACGCGCATGCCGGTAATCCTGGCCGAGGATGCCTATGATCGCTGGCTCTCGGCCGAAGACCAGGGCGACCAGGCCAAGGCGCTGCTGCTGGACGCGCAGATTGACGACAAGCTCGAATTCCACCGGGTCGACCGGGCCGTGAACAATTCTCGGTACGAGGGCACCGATACCAAGAAACCCCTCGCCAACTCGCTCTAGCGACGACGTCGGCGCCGTGGCGGCGGCGGGATATCTGCCTCATCCACCCGCTTGAGACCGGGTTGCCAGCTCCATGACTGCGGGCGGACATCGTCTCCCGCGAGCGGGACGGATAAGGTCAGCGTATCGCCCGGGCCGCCGCAATACGGGCATTCGACAATGCGCAGGATGCGGGATCGGTGCGCAAAAAAGTCCGCATCGACGCCGAAATACTGGATCAGCTGATCCCAATTCACGGCCCAGCCATGGCAACCGTCGCCGCGATAGTAGCGCGCGCAGTAAAACATGACGCTGTAGCGCCGCTCCCGCATGAACGCCAGGCGCATGGCTGCCCTGCTCTACTGCATGACGGTCAGCGTGCCGCGCTCGATGTGCTGAAGCAGCTTGTAGGGAGCCGACAAGCGGTAATTGCGCGTCGACGGATCGAAGACCGAGAACCGAAAGCCCGCCGCCAGCAGCTCCGAGGCCTCCTTGTCCGTGAGTTGCAGCGTGTCCATGTCGCGGCCCTGTAGCGCGGTTGTGTAGGTGAGCATCCTTGACTCTCGCTCGTGCTTGTTCTCTTTTCGTTCTCATTCAGAACTTGGAAAAGAGTCAAGCGATGAACGATCACATCAAAGAGTTGTGGAGAGCGCCGGTCCCCGACTTGGTCGATGGGCTGGGTGTGAGAGTACGCGAGTTCATGGGCCTGCACCTGTGCCAGGTCCCCGATCTCGTCGAGGCCACCTTTGACCCCAATTACTGGGTGGTGGCACTGGAAAACAGCGGCGAAACCCTCGTCGTGCTGCTCTGCGCCGAAGACAAGGCTATCCGGATCGCCACCGAAATGGCCTACATGATGGACTGGACCAAGGTTCCGGATTGGGACGGGATAGACTTGATGCCGGCGCAACTGGAGATAATCTCGCGCTATCCCGGCGAGGCAGTGCCGCCCCTGATGTCCGAGACGGACTTTCCTGAAGACTGGGACGACGCCGTGCCTTATGGGCCGCCCGACTAGGACAATCTTTTTTCATATCTTCGCCCCTTCGGGCTTGCAAAGAATATAGCAACTTGCTATATCCAAATTGTCAGCAATGAGCTGACGCCGGCGCCTCGCGGAGATCAGAGGCTGGGAACTGAAAATGAACCTCTCCAACCTCATCACCTCGCAGAGCTACATCAACGACGAGATCGTCGCCGCCAAGCGCGCTGCCGGAGATTATTCTATCCTCGTCTCGCCCGAGTTTGACTACGAGGGGGAAACGTACCGCGTCTTGCTCGACGGCCATCACTCTCTTGCCGCCGCTCTTGAGGATGGTGCTGAGATCGACGTGACCGAGGCGACCGCCACCATGTCGGATAGTGTCGCACTGATCGAAAAGGGCCAGATCGAAGACTTCCTCAGCGCCACCTACATGGACAGCGACTATCGGTTCGCCCTTTCCGGTAAGGATGTCTGGTAATGCCCTACCGCTTGCATATTCCCGGGGAGCCCTCGCGGACTCTCCGCTGGACCACCAGCCACCCCGCATCGTCCTATGGCAGCGGGGTACTGCTCTATCGTAACAGCAAGGATATGCTCGACGGCGCTACCTTCCGTATGTTGCGGGACGCGCGCGGCGCTTGGCTGGAAACTGATCACCCGGGCCGTGCCCGCAGCGCCTTGGCTCTTTTGCAAAACGAGAGCCTCGGAAATGACCAGGGCGTGGCAGGCTGGGAAATCGACCCTCGCCCCCTCGGCGAATGTCTCAAAGAATGGCACGGACAGCATGGATGGACACGGGACCAAGCCGCGGCAGAGTTGCGCGCCCCGCGGTCGACATATGACGGATGGTGCGCCGGGCGGCCGGCGGCACTCGACGCATCTATCCGCCGGCTTATGTCGCTAATCGATGCGCAATCGCGGGCATAGCTCAATGGTAGAGCAGAAGCCTTCCACGCTTACGACGCGGGTTCGATTCCCGCTGCCCGCTCCACATGTCCATCGCGCGTGATCCGATACGTTGCGCAATCTACACGCGCAAATCCAGCGATGAGCGGCTGGACGCAGAATATAGCTCGCTCGACAATCAGCGGGCCTACTGCACGGCCTACATCGCCAGCCAGGGCGGTCAGGGATGGGTTGCGCTGCCCGAGCAATATGACGACGGCGGATTTTCGGGCGGCAACCTTAAGCGCCCCGCGCTGGCGCGGCTACGCAACGACATCGCTGCAGGCGCTGTGGATATGGTGGTGGTCTACAAGATCGACCGGCTCTCGCGCTCGCTGCGCGACTTTGCGAACCTCGTAAACGAGTTCGAAGCCCGCGGCGTCAATTTTGTGTCGGTGACGCAGGCAATGGATACGTCGACCAGCATGGGGCGACTAACCCTCAACGTATTACTGAGCTTTGCGCAATTCGAGCGGGAGTTAACCAGCGAGCGCCTGCGTCACTGGTTTTCTGGTGCCAGGCATCGAGGTCTATGGACCAGCCCCCGGCCGTTTGGATACCAGGTCATTGAGGGCAGACTATGCGTCGATGCGAGCGAGGCCGCCATCGTGCGATCCGCCCATCACCTTTATCGCAAATATGGTTCAGCACGCCTTGTTGCTGATGCGCTTAACGGATCAGGCTCGCTTAATCGGCACGGCCGACCGTGGAGCAAGAGAACGATTACGGAAATGCTCAGCAATCGGCTCTATGCCGGCTATCATCCCAACCTGGACTCTCCAGACAACCCTACGCATGACGCGATTGTCCCGCCAGCCCAATGGCGCCGGACGCAACAATTGATCGCCAATAGCGGGCGCCGCCGAAATGCTGAGAAACGCCCGCCTCGTGACGCTATGCTCAAAGGTATGCTTTTCGGGCCGACTGGTCACGCAATGATCCACGTGGTCGTGCGCTCAAGAGGCAACGAATATCGCTACTACCTCAGCACGCTCATCGCCCGATATGGCCCGAGCGCATCGCCTCAACGGCGATTTCGTGCCGCAGAACTAGAGGCGTCGGTACTGGCCATCATCGAGCGAGTATTGGGCACAGAGGGCCTTCGCGGGCAGATCGAACGGAGGGTGGCGAACACCAGCATGGCCGCGAAAATAGCCCGAACGGACGCCGAGCTAATTGGGACAGTTCGCAGGCTCGTGGAACGCGTAGATTTGCGGGAGGAGAGGATGGAAGTCAGGTTGCGGGCCGGCGGCGCCATCCTATCTGCTCCACTCAGTGGTCAGATCACCGAAACCAAGCGCACGGCCGGATGGTGGCGATCGCCAATTGTGTCAAGCACCATTCTGGCCATGGACCGCCCGGATAGCGAAATTGGCGCCGATTTTGGAATAACGGCCCAACGCGTTTGGCAAATCCGCCATCTGCTGCGATCCGAAAGCCGTGCATCCAAAAACTGACCTTACGGCAGCCTCAGCCAGTGACGCACCGCACCCACCATTGCCTCACCCGCCCAAGCGAACGCCGCACCGACCGACATGCCGCCGAGCGCCAGCAGCCCGACGATCCCGATGCCGATGGCCCTGATGCGGCGCCATTCGTCTATCGTGGGTTGGGTGGCGGCCTGGTTATCCGCCACCGTCTGCTTGAGAGCCTTCACCTCGGCCCGGATTTGACCGTCAGCGGCCCCGAGGATGCGGATATCGCCGCGGATGGCTCCCACGTCCTCTGCGAGCGCGTCGACCCGCTCGTGCAGCTTCTTGCGACTGTCTCGTGACGCTTCCCGCTCGTCGTGGAATTCGTCGCGCAACTGCTCGAGCAGTTTGAGCAGCAGGTCTTCTTTCTCGCTCATGGGCGGGGCTCCAGATAACGGGCTAGCGCCAGTTGCAGGCGCGGGCGCCATATTCGTTGTGAGCGAGAATTTGCCGCTTGGTGCCGTCCGTCATCTGGTCCTCGACCGAAGGCCGGATCGGACTGGCGACGAGACAGAAATCACTCATTGGGGCGGTCGCGCAGCCACTTAGCGAGGCCAACATCAACATCATTGCTGCCAAGGTTGGCCACGTCATCATCGATATCCTTTCGTGTTTTCACCGCCTCAATGCGCCGACGGTTTTGCTCCGCCTCGATGCGTTCGATCCCGGCGCGCCGCCCCCGCAGGAAGGCGATGCCCACCGCAACAAAAAGGCCCGCAAGAGCGAGCCCGGCCAGCTTGAGTTTGTTCCAGAGAGCGATCATCGCGTGGCCCTCCGGATGATCAGAAAGGCGACCACCAGCGCCGCAATGACCATCAACGCGGCCATGGCGTACTGGACCGGGCCATTGCCGCTGGCGAGAGCCGCAGCGCCACCCAGCAGGCCGCCGGCGGCGGTCACGTTCTCGACCGTGGCCAGGTCCTTGAGCGGATTGCCGGGCTTGGCCTCCACGGTGCTGGTCGAGACATAGGACCCCCGGGCCCACAACCCGGCCTCGGCCGCGCGTCGATTGACCAGCCCCTGCATGACCTGGCCGTCATTGTATTTCCACTTCGCCAGCTCGGTCGGCACCGCGTCGTAATCGCCCTTGTTGAGCTTGCGCAGCAGCGTGGAACTGGAAAAGCCGACCTTTGTCCGGCTGCCCATGCCGATATTATCGGCAAAGGCCACGAGGGCGCCGAACTGGTTGTCCGTCAGCGGCACCTTGACCAACTGCTCAACCTTGCCGGCGGTATCGGCCAGCCGGGCAACCAGCAGCCGCGCGGCCTCGGGCTCGGAGATCGTGTCGCCCTTGCGTACCGCCCGGCCGTTGATGGTGGTCTGGCCATAGCCGATGGTCCATGGTGTGCCATCCCTCGACCCCGGGTCGGGATAGGCATTGGCGCGGAACCCCTCCCACTGCTTGACGAGCGCAAGGGTTTCCGCGCTAACGGATCGAGCCATGACGGCCTCCTGATGATGTTGGAAAGTCAGTGTTTACCGCCGCGGCGGATCAGTCTTGCGGGCGGGTTCCGAAGGTGTTGCGATACTGCTGGGAGATTATGCGATGCACACAGCAGTCCAGCTTGCCATCGCCGGGGCAATAGGCTTTGCCGGCGTCACGGTTTTCAGCTTGCCCGATACCGGGACGTCCCAATTCATGGTCGCCGCCCAGAACTGCAACATCAAGGGCAACGTCAACACGCAGGGCGAGCGCATCTATCATGTGCCGGGCCAGAAATATTACAACGACACCCGCATCAGCGCGTCGCACGGCGAGCGCTGGTTTTGCAGCGAAGCTGAAGCGCGCGCAGCAGGTTGGCGGAAGTCACGGCGGTAGGGCTGGACCCTATGCATCACGTGGCCTACCCTACTTCAGCCTCGCCCTCCCTGCCCCCATGCGCAATGGCGAGGCAGGCGCCTGCTGCTGTGGTAGACCTATCCTTCGGCAGCAGGCGCCCACCGCCTTGTAATTCCGAGCCTTTATGGCAAATTCGCCGCCATGCATTTCAAGGTGACCTACGCCCGGTATCGGCCCGAACGCCGGCGACTGGAGTTTACCGCCAGCGGCGAGCGCAATGGCGTGAAATTCACCGTTTCTACGGACGTAGTGTGCCGGGATCCCAAAACCCCTGAGAACACCCATCTAGTGGCATTGCTGCGCCTTACCGAGATATTTCGGGAACGGAGCGCATCTGGGCGGTAGGGCTGGACCCACTGATGCTCCACGTCTACGCTGTCCGTGCCTGTCATTTTCTTCTGAGGGCTTGTGGCAGGCAGGCGCCTGCTGTTTTACCCTCCATCCAGGCAGCAGGCGCCTTACCTTGCCGCTCACAGCCATTATCGCTGATGACGTCCGGGATCTGCTCCATTAGATCAATAGCATCTGAGATGGTGTGCCCTTGCGAACGGCACAGCTTAGAGGCAAGTCGGCAATAGCCAAGCTAGGGGATCGAGCCAACTTAGCCCGCCATCCTTGTCACAGAGAAAAACCCACCGAAAGCGGGGAAGGGTTGACGAACTCTGGAGCCGCTGAATTTATGAACAGTCCGACTGCATAATCCACGATTTGGCTTACCGATAAAGGCCGTCCGCCAAAAGAAGCATCAGCGAATTGCGCTGAATCAAAAAACTATTTAAGGGCGCATTGTGGAGCTGAAAGATATGTCCTATTCGCACAAAATCTACCGTGTGCAGCCGGGTGAACCGTTCGGCTTTGTGGCGTTCCTTATTGTAGCAATAATTCTTACACTATTGGCATTTTTTGGCGTCAATAAAATTGTTCCGGAAGCAAAATCAAAACAGATGGGATTAACTCATCTAACCTATAAAGATTTCCAAAAATTAGCGTTTTATAGTAGGCATTATGGAAAAGATCGCCCGATAATTTTGGGATCATCAGAGTTATCGGCCACATTCGATATGGATGGAGATCCCTACCATTTCAAAGAGGTTTTTGGGCGCCATGCGTCAGAGATAACACCACTTGTCCTCGGCAGTGCGAACGCGCATGACTTTTTCCACGGCACCATGCTCGCTGCCGGCATCGCTAGCGAAGATCAGCCCATCTTTATATTCCTTGGCGTTCAACATTTCGACGGCGCGGCGGCTCTTCAGGAGACATATAAGGATAGGCGATTTGACGGCACAACAGCCGATCGCTTCAAAATGCACCTCAACGACACGCTCGTTGAACGCGCAAGCACCAACTTATGGCCGCACGCTCGCGTCGCCGAAGAATACGCTCATCAGGCGCTTCGTTTTGTGACCAAGGAAGACAATCCAGTTCTGTTCCGGTATTTACAACACCTGGGCAAGAAGGGACCGGACAATGAAGTAATATCAGCAGTGATATGGCCGATTATACAGGCAAAGGTTTTCGGAGAGGATTATCGTGAACTCGTCCTGTTCATAAAAAACGAATTTGCGGGAGTGAACCCAAAGAAAGATAGCGGTCGTGACGGCATGCCGCCGCTACCCACACCTGACGAAGTTGAAGCTTCCCGAGACGACATCATAGAACTGGCCGCGAACAGGACATCGGGAAACGATTACGGCATAGGGAACGGCTATTGGGAAAAGTACATGAAACCCACCGAGGAATGGCTGGCAAAAAAACCGGAACCCAATTCCAGCGGCCCATATGTTTCTATGGATAGCTCTGAATGGGCGGACTACGAGCTTCTTGCAGAAATAATTCAGGCTCAAAACCTGAATGTGCGCTTCGTAATCCCTCCCATCCAAAAGCGCTTATACGAGAACCTCGGATTCGACGTTTCAATGATGGATGAATTCTACGGCAGGATAGAAGCCATCGCAGCCGACCATCAAATTCCGCTGCTATCGCTCGGCGCGCATTCGGATGAGCTCTATTGGCTGCGCGATCCGTTTCACCACGGATGGCTCTCAAACATCGAATATTACCGGATAATGTACGAGCATTTCGGCCTGGGGCAAACCAAACAATGATCCTGAACACTCTAAAGTGGGTCGTCCTCTGGTGCGGCCTTCTCGCCTCGATCCTTCTCCTAAACGCCGTGGCTCCGGAGGTTTCCGAGTCCATCTACATTCAATTCTAACCCGCCATGGCCCCTTTCGCTGATTTTTACTGGTTCATCTGGATCACCGGCGCGGCCATGGTCGGAATGGCGATCCTCTTTGTAAGCAGGCGACCCTACCCTGCGGCGGGGGTGTTCACGCTTCTGATGTTGGCTAGTTGGCCGTTGTGGGCGGGACTGGATACTGTACTGCGGTTTTTATCTTTTGTTGCTTTTCTCTGGACCATAACAGCCATCCAACTCGGTTTGGTTAGAAAATTCGGCAAATCGATATACCTAACTTGCGTATTGGTATTTGCAGCCTGCACACCGGTAGTTGCGATAAAATTCCAATTTTTGCACTTACTCGCGGCGTCGTTCATCCTATTTCGCGCTCTGCAGGTCATTTTTGATATTCACGATGGGCGCGTAAAATCCCTAAATCATGGGAAATATCTGCTTTTTCTAGCATTCTTCCCGACATTGTTTGCCGGTCCCATTGATCGCTTCCAGAGGTTCTGCTCCGACCTGGGCACCCCACTCAAACGCCGGGAAATTCTAGTTCGGTTCGAGTTGGCCTTTCGGCATCTATGGTTGGGACTTCTATACAAGTTCGTATTGGCTCATATTCTTTCTCTCGCGCTCAATACAAACTTAGAGCCCTACATAGGCTCAAATCCCATCACCCACGACCTTGCCTATCTTTATATCTACGGCTTCTACTTGGTACTCGATTTCGCCGGCTATGCCGCCATTGCCATTGCCTACAGCCTCATGGTTGGCATCCAAACTCCTGAAAACGTCAATGCCCCGTTTTACAGCTTATCGATCCGAGAATTTTGGACCCGGATGCATATCACGCTGTCATTCTGGTTCCGAGACTATGTGCTTATGCGCCTGCTCCTCTTCATCCGGCGTCACAAGCTCATTTCAAGTCCGTTAGTTGCATCCATCGTCAGCCTGTTCATCTCGTTCGGTCTAATGGGATTCTGGCACGGTGCGACTATCCCATATGTCAGCTATGGACTTTTTCATGCAGCGCTTTTGAGTGCGCAGGAGGTATGGGAGCACTGGCATCGAACGGGCGCGATCACATGGCGGCCGAAGAAATGGCTTGCCTGGCTAGTTACGTTTCATCTGATCCTGATAAGCTTTGCAATTTTCTCGGGCTATGTTCCAAAAACGCTTGTGCCGCGCGATACTGCGTCGCTTGTCGGCAACTGAAGGGCGGAAAAAATGCTTCAACCATTTGATTGGGAGGCTATCAAGAACGAGGTTTTCTTGTTCGAAGCCGGTTGTTGGAACGGCTGTGGCGGCGGTTTTTGTTGCTCTCAAAACCACCCCGATTTTGATTTCAAACTGATGCCTAAAACTGGAACAGGAACCACTCTTCTGTATTGGGATCGCGAGTACGAATACCTCGAAAAGCGCGGGAAGGTTCAACCAGTCAGCGAAGTGGGGAAGCCGCACAAACTGGAACTGAATTTCGGGGGGCCTCGCCCGCTCACGATCACACATGTACCTTGCCGACATCTGGGCCTATGTGACGGAAAGCTGGACAAGCCGCTGGTTTGCAAACTCTATCCGTTTCTCCCGGTTGTTGGCACCGACGGCTCTGTGGAAGAAGTTCTGCCTTTATCCATTTTTGACCTGACCTTCGATGCGATCGGCGAGCGCTCCCCCTGCTGGGTGCGCATGAAGGCCAAGCAATACCTTGCCCAATGGCAAAAACCTGGAGCGTTACCCGAGAGCTTTCATCATCCGCTGTACATGCTCTATAGCCAAGCTGCGAGACATTTCGTAGATCTTTATATGAAAAACGAGCACCCACGTCTTAAGGGTAAGACAGGTAAGGATTTCTGGACAACGTGGGAATTTCTGTATCTCGGGGGCCGTTTGTTTGACGCGAAAGAGTTGAAGGCGCGGGTGCATAAAACATACTTGGACATCGTTGCGGTTCACGGCGAATTCATGGACTAATTCACTTGATCACACCTAAGATATCCCTCCTGCACGAGGCCTTGGACAGGCATATTGTTGAGCGCCCCAACTCCATCGCTGTGGACGATGGTAGGGAGCAACTCACTTTCGGTGCACTTCACGATTTGTCTGCGAGGCTTGCGCAACTACTCGCATCTTACGGCTCAGGCCCCAACATCCGAATTGGCGTGATGATAGGGAACTCGGCCTCCGCCGTGGCAGCAATTATTGGCGCACTTCGATCAGGCAGCTGTTACGTGCCCATGAATCCTGAGTTCCCCTCCTCCCGCTTGGCGGCAATAGTTGATGAAGCCGAACCCTTAGCGATCATCCTGACACGTGAAAATCTGGACATTCTAAGAAAAGTTCAGACTGAGGCAGACTTCCCCATTCCTCATGTCATCGTCATGGATACCGATTCCGACGAGGACTACCTCGGTCTCGACACGATCCTGGCTCAGAACACACTGCCGGTGCATAGCGGCGTGGTAGAAGACGACCTCGCCTATTTGATGTTCACTTCAGGAACGACTGGGCGCCCAAAAGGCGTTATGGTGCAACACAGGGCGGCCATGAATTTCGTCTGGTGGGCCGCGCATTTTTTCAATCTCACACCCGCGGACCGGATGTCGAACCACTCTTCCCTGAGTTTCGACCTGTCGGTTCTGGATTTGTTTGCGCCCTTAATTGTCGGAGCGACGATTTGCCCGTTACGCACGTTCGGCGAGCGCACTCTTGCATCTCGTACCATTAAGTCGCGTGGCATCACCGTTTGGTTTTCTGTGCCCTCGGTCATTACGCATCTGCGTCGTATGAAGCAATTAAGTCGCGCGGCCATGGGAGACAGCCTGCGCTTGGCGCTATTTTGCGGCGAGGCTCTATCCTCAGACAATGCCGCAGCATGGATTGATGCCATGCCGGAGGTCCCAATATTCAATTTATACGGCCCAACCGAGGCCGCCATTGCCTGTACATGGCACAGGGTAACCTCAAAAGATGTTGGCAATAGAATTCCAATTGGGCAGCCCTGCCCTAATGTCACACTTTCGGTAATCGATCTTGATACCGAAGAAACAGTTCCTGCCGGTTCAAGTGGCAGACTCATGATTGGAGGCAGTCAATTGTCGCCGGGCTATTGGCGCCGCCTCGATCTTACCGAAGCTGTGTTCAGACCTGATCCTCGAAAGCTGGAGACGAGCGCCAGATATTACGAGACCGGTGACTTAGCCTATCAAGATGCCAATGGCATTTTCTATTGCCTCGGGCGCTCTGACACTCAGATCAAATACATGGGCTATCGGATCGAGCTATCAGAGATCGAGCACACCATCAGCACCCACCCCGACGCCATAGAGGCTGCTGTCGTTTTAGTTGATGCCGAAGAGCCCTTCATTGCCGCGGCGGTTGTTTGGCACGGCGAAAGCAGCCTTGCATCTAGCCTGCGCGAGCACTGCGCCGCCACCCTACCTTCGTACATGATACCGGCACAGTTTCAGGCGTCGAACACACTACCTAAAAACGTCAACGGCAAGATTGATAGAAATGCAATCCGCCAGAGTTTTAAATCTGCGAAATAGGAACTGCCCGTGGAAGACTCTTATCTTGAGCGCTCTCGTAAAATCGTATTTGCCATTACCGGCGAGAGACCTAGTGACGGCGATCCGCTAATCACTTCCGGAAGATTGTCATCTTTCTCAATTGTATCGATAATTCTTGAAATCGAGGAGGAGTTTGGCGTAATTCTGAACCCTCAGGATATCAAACGAGAGGATTTCGACACCATCTCGTTAATAGCGAATACGGTGCGCCATTTTGAAGAACTGCAGGCGCAATAATGTTAATTCTTCGCCCCTACCACGCCAACGTCCACATTGGTGACATTAGCCGGAGTGGTTTCTGTAATATTCTTTGATGCCGTTAGCCGGTGACGATCGAGCCTCAGGAAAGCACTGACGACACACCAATCGCAGAGTTCGTGACGTTTGCCACACCTCCAGTTGTGTCAACCTGAACTAAGACGGTTGCAGCAGACCTGGCTGTGATATCCTTTCGACTAAAATGCTTCTGCCCCCTCATCCACAAAGCATATGAGCACACACCAGCGTCGACGTTCTCAACTGAAATAAGGCCAAGGTTAGCAGTGCTGGCCGGGGTAGCATTGAGCCAGCAGAATAGCCCAACGCCCACGCGAGGGGATCTGAGGTTTCTGATTACAGACGAGCCAAAAGATTGGCCGTTCATGCGCACGATGCATGTCGCATCGGTCGGGGCGGCTGTACCTTTCGTGGTAAATCTCACACCATCAATGATCAGATTACTCCACGAAGTCTGGATATAGACACCGTACCCTTGTTGAGCAGCAGTTCCGGCCCCAACCACTTCAATGTCACGAATTGTTACATCGCGCGCAACGTAATTGACAGGAGTAGTGACGCCCTGGCCGGCCCAAAGAACGCCAAAATTTCTGATATTTGATCCGCGCAGTTTATCGACTACGATGTTTCCGCCATAAGTGTTGTGAGCGATAACTATTGCACTTTCCAAGTGCTCTAGCGACCAGTCCTCCGAACCCTCAACGGTAGTATCGAATATAATTCCACTATAGCAAGAAGACAGGTCAATTGGATGCCTCAGCATCCGCCCGTAGGTTTTGTTTACTCTGAAATTCCGGCAATTTATCAAACCTATGCCATACAAGCCTTCCTGCGTAACAGCTTCCGCGTACGTGTCGAAAATATCAACATCTACACTCCACCGGACGCTTACTGATACGCCATCATCGCCATTAACAATCCTGTTCTTGCGCAGCCTTACGTCTCGCCCATAATATACAGCGACAGCACCACCATCTTTGTAGTTACCCTCCAGATCGAGCGTAAACCCCTCAATCGAAACACCAACTATCGGATTAACCTTATAGACATTCCGAGTTCCAGAATCTTGGAACGATCGCACCATATCTGACGGAATCACGGTACTTCCTGAAACTCTCTCGACGATAATGGTTTCGGTGTTGATGCCGGGAGATGAATCGCCGGGGCGGGACTTTGCGTCGACCATGTAAAGAATGTCACCGGGCAACACGTCCGCAGATGAAGTGAGGCTTATCGTCCTGTCGCCGTAGGAAGCATTCTGTGATAAAGTGGTTAGCAGGTAGGCACTGCCGCGCAGATTTAGGATCGCAATGTTCGGATCCAGCGCCTTAAGCGTGACCTCTCCCGGAACTGCACGTAGCCGAATGTTCTTCCCAACCGACGAGAAATGGCCAACATACGTACCTGCTGGCCAGAACAGTTCGCTCCCGTCCTCCATAACTGCCACAGCCGCCGCATAGGCGGCGGTATTATCCGCGCTCGCCGGGCTGGCGCCCCACCACATGATATTAGCAGCGCCGGACCACTGGCGCACCCAGGCACCGCCGGCACCCGTAGGATCTCCAACCGGCGCTACGTAGATACCCTGCTCCGTGTCCGCCGCAACCTTTGATGAAAGGTCCAACCCATCCCAGCGGAACAAGCCTGCCCTTCCGCCATCGCCCAGATAGGCCGCCTTGTAGCCGGTGCCGTCGATCGCTTCGAGCGCCGCAATATTGGCGGCGTAGAACACAAGTCCCTGCTTGAGCGTAGCGCTAAGCTTTGGATCAGTGATCGAGCCATTCGGTACCGTGACTTGGCTTGCCTGCTCTGCCCAGTATTTGGCAGAGTGGTCATCAACGCCATCGCCGCCGAACTCGGGCGGAATTGGATCGTCGGATTGCGACCATGCCTGTGCAGAACTCGCGCTTAACGCAGCACTCTGCGCCGCTCCGGCGTCGATAATGAGCTGGTACTGCCCGGCACCGTTGAGGAAGAACATCACCACGCCGGTCCACTCGCCAGCGGCAAGCGGATTGCCGGCTAGGTTGACGACCGAACGGGGCGCCTCTCCGCCAATGGCCAGCGTCATTGCCCCTGTATTATCCGTGCCGACAACGGCAAAAAACACCTCGACATCGGCAGGATTGACGCCGGCATCCACAGCGCCAGTCTGGGCCGTGCCAGAACCGGATAGCGCCACCTTGGCAAAAGTGTCGGGGAGCCCTCTGCCCTTCACCCACGTACCGGTGTCCCTGGAGTAGTAGCCGTTGTTGGTGGGATCTGGATCATTGAGGACGACGCCACCATCAGACTCGTTTTCGGGCGTCACACCGTTGAGCGCTGCCAGCGTCTGCTCTACTACCCAGCCGCTGCCGACCGTGCCGAAAAGCTGCTCCAACAATTGGATGATTTCGGCCTTGATCGGCTTGTGCGGACCAGATGCCGGAACGCCATCGGTCTCGAAGTACCTAAAGACGGTGCGAGGCGTGAGCGCCATGGTTTGCTCCATACGAAAAAGCCCCGCGGATGCAGGGGCTGGCAGGCTGGTGATTTGTTGGTGGTCTGGTGCCGCTACGGCGTGCGGATCACGTATGCGGTCCAAGCGGACTTCGTGCCGATGGACCAGCGCCGGAGCCGGAAGCGGACTTCAATGTCGTCGGCCAGATAGGCGCTACGCAGCTCGGTTGCGCCAGGGGTCGAAGTCACCGACTGCACCGGGCCTCCAGCAGTCGGCTGCCATTCGAGTTCATAGGTAAAGGTGTCGTCGGCAACTGGGTCCCATGTGGCTAGGCCGTAGAAAACTCCGCCGCCCCCAACGTCGTCTTGTTCGATAGTGACGTCGAAGTTTTCCGGGACTGGTACGTCCTCGCGCTCGATGGGCACCACATTGGCGCCGGGCTGGCCTTCCTCGGTCGCGGCGTCGAACGCGTACATGTTCGGCGGCACCACGATGCCCTCGAACTCATAGGTAAGGTTTCGCAGCGATAGGGTTGGGCGGCCAATGATCTCCACTACCGCCTCCGTCAGGCGTGGCGGGTAATGCACCCGCACAAACCGGCGATAAGGCACCTGCCGCGCCGACTCGTAGTGAGCTGTGATCTTTAGCCGTGGCGCATTGGCACGGATGAAAGCCAGCTTTTGCAGTCGGCTGATGTGATTGTGCCGCTGCACCGCCTGGTTCTCGACCGTCTTCGTGCGCTCATCGTCGGTCGGATATGGGACGCCATAAATCGCAGCATCAGCCGTATTGTAGATTTTCGCCGGATCGGTGTATCGCCCACGCACGGCCAGCACTGTGGTTGCCCGACGCTTGTTTGGGTCATAGCCAAGGCTGATGATGTCGTTGGCGGTGAGCCGAACATCCGGCTCGACATATTCGCCGGCGTGGACGCCTACTAGACCGTCCGCGCGCTCATAGACGACCATATCCGCCGCCTGGTCCATAAGTCGGCCCACCTGCACCGGATCGTTGTTGGCGCGGAACCAGAGTCCGCCGTGGTATCGCGGCTCATCCTCATCCCCACGGATCTTGACGATCTGGTCGCCGACGTCCGCCGCATGAGCCCAATCGGGGTCGTACATATCGGCGCGCGTGAGTTTTCCGCCAACGGGGTGCGTCAGATGCCAATAGCGGAAAATGGCGATGTTCTCGCTGTAGCCGGGGGTTCCGGTGCGAGGATCGATCAGCCTGTCGTGTCCTTCCCCCACGGCTGAATGCTGCGGCATGAAGTTCGGAAAGACCGTTTGCAGGTCTTCAGAAGGGACGGACTTCACCGCCATCATTACTGCCGCCAGTCCATCGCCGCGATGCGCGCTGGTCCAGATTTCGGGGAAGGTCTCGACGAGGCTGGTAAAGGCGGCCGATGCATCGTTGCCCACACGAACCTCGAACCGCACCTTCTGATCAAAATGCGTGGGCGTAATCACATAGCCACTGCTGTCGATGGTCGTGATTTCGTCGTGCAACCAGTGGCGCAGGTAGCCCTTGATATGGTGGGCCGCCCAAACCGTAACGTGGTAAGCGGTTCCACCCCTTTCCTCCAGAAACACATAGTCGCCCGCCTTCTTGTTCCGGCCCAGCACGTAGACCAGGGGCGGAACACTCTGCTTGAGGTTGTACTTGCCATCTTCAGGCTTTGGTGCCTCGGGGGTCGGCGGCGCGAAGGCCGAGGAAACCAGCAGCGCAAGACCCGCAAACGCCAGATAGGCAAGGCCGGTTGCCACCAACGTTGCCGAAGCGGCTATAGCGGCAATAGGTATCCCGAGGAAACCCATGCCCTGGATCACCCACGGCAGGATTACCCCGGCAAGGGCCTGAGGCATGGTAATGTCCTAAATTGTCAGATGCGCCAAATGGTGAGCGCCGGTGCGGCGAAGGGCACCCAGCGAGCGGCGCGTTCGTCGCCCCACTTCACCAGCCAGCGAAAGCCGCTCCAAATCGCAGCCCATTGCCGGGCGGGGTTATGGGCCGAGCCAATCACCGCGATGCAGCCGAATTCCGGCTCGTGGAGGGGTGTAAGGCCGATAGACGAGGCGCAGGCCCCAACCGTGGCAACAAGCCCGCCACGCTCCGCCAGAACCGTCCTGCACTCGGCTTCGGTCGAATAGGTGCCGCGGAGGTCGGCCGCACCATCGGGATAACCATTGACCATGGCCCAATCGGCGATGATAAGCGAGCAATCGGACTGACCCCAGACATGCGGTGCCGCGGTGAGCGTAAAATCCCCCAGCCGCGCCATCTTCTCGACAAGGCCCGGCTCGCCGTGATGACGCCGGATGGCCTGCACCACCCATTTGGCCATGATGGGCCGTTCCTCCGCCGCCTCGATCAGCGCGCGGGTGTCGTGGCGGGTCCAGTTACCCATGGCGCACCCTGTGGTCAGCCCTAGCCACCATGGCAAAGCACAGCGAGATCTGCGCCGTAGTGATCCACATCGGATCGGCCGGCTGGCGCAAAAAGAGAGGCACCAGGACCGCGACGAACACGGCCCAGCACAACTGGTATTGGGTCATGAAGGTGTCCTAGCTGTATCGGGGCCAGACAATGGTTTTGTCGATGAGGCCCGGAATGCGCTCGGCGAACCGGTCACTCGGTGCGCCGGGGTTGAGGATGGCCGAACGTGCCCGCTGGTCCACGTCCGACAGCACCGCGCCATTGACCAGGGTGCGCAGGTCAAACCGGTTTGTGATTTCGAGCGCGATGGACGAGACGATCTGATCGCCCGCCACGGTCTCGTCGGATGGCATGTTGTCGATGGTGCCGGTGAACCGCACCTCGGCGGGGCCGACCGGCTGGTCCCACTGGTCGCATGGCTGGATGAGCAACTGCACCTTGCTGCCGATCACTTCGCCCGCGTCCATGTCCTCATAAGCCAAATCGGTGAAGCGAGGATCGATGCCGGATAGCCCCAGGGTCAAAGTGGCCGCCTCGGCGTTCATGGCGCTTTCGATCTGGTCCAGGCCCTCATTGAGCGCGCAGCCCGACCAGATTTCGCCATCGGCGTCCATGTAGGGGCCGGCGCCATCCCAGAGGCGAATGGTCTTCGATGGAAAGCCCATGCGGATCAGGATGCGGATGGATTTGATAGCCATCAGTTCACCAGCCCCAACGCCAAGTCGTTCCAGAAATCCACAGCCTCGACAAACTCGACGCTCGCTGTGTCTGGCCGGAAGCCGGAGAAGTCTAGCGCCATGCCGTCGTCAGCCGCGAGGCGGCACAGACATGTCGGGCGATCCGCTTCAAGCGATGCACCCGCTGGAATGGCCATGCGCACGGCTGTGGCGAGCTCAACCTGCCATGAATTCTCGCTCATCTGCTGGATGATCCGACCCGTCCGATAAAGCGCATGCTGGTATGAAAACCGGATGCCGGAGGGCTCGGGCGCCCCGGCAATGATCCGAATGGTCACAACCGTTGCCCCGAGCGGCGCAAAGGTGGCCATTTCCATGGCAATTTGACCCTGCACGTAGGCCGCATCGTCCTCGAATAGCGTGTCGTCATCATGCGACGTCTCGACCAGGGGCGCAACGCGGCCGCAATCAGGATCGGCATAGGGCGCCACATCGTGCGACCACGCTGGCACCGCCACGAGCCCGGCCATGCCGGCCAGAGCCGTATCAATGGCGCTCCATGTCCTGCGCATATCGGCAGAGCGCAGGCCCACATTTTCGAGCCCGATGCGCCAGAAGCCCCGATCCGTCCGAACAGCCCGCTGGATGCCGCCGAGGCTACGCCCGCCGACGCGAGAGAATGGCGCCGATGCAATGCGGGTCTTTTCGGGCCTCAACAGGTCGTAGGGCCAGTGAACAATGTCCGCCATCACATCGTCCTATAGTCAGAGCCGCCGCGCTGCTGCTGATAGCGCACCACCGCGCCCGGCGCGTCCTTGGCGGCTCCCGCGCGCGCAGCACCAGCGATGGCCGGCGCTGCTTGCGCCACACGAATATCTGCTTCCTCGCCGGACACCTGTCGCACCAGCGGGACGATGTTGCCGCTCTCGTCCACCGAGATGGATACATCGATCTGCACCCGCTGCCGCGCGACGTTGGTATTGGCGGGCAGCACGATTTCGCCGCGCTCGAGAACGACAGGGATTTCGTTCGGCCCTAGCCCGGCGCCCATGGTGCCGTTGTGGTAGCGAGGCGCCCCATTCCAAAGCGAAGATGGAAAGGCTCTGTCATGCGCATAGCCGGCTGACCCGGCAACACCGCCACTGTGAAGGATGCCAGGGATAATCAGGCCGCCGAGTAGGCCGCCGCCCCCGCCGCCTCCCATTCCACCGAATGCGCCCATAAAGAGATTGCGCACCGCCATATCGATGAGCATGTCCGCGATATCGAACAGCTTGTTCTTGATCGTGTCGAGGATATCCCCGCCACGAGCCCACGTCTTGAGCACGCCGGAAACGCCGTCCTGCACCGAGGACCATAGCGCCGCGTTGTCATTGGCAGCCTGGGTCAACATTTTGGTCTGAGCTTCCGTGGCCGCCATCTGGGTAGCAAGGCCGGCGAGTTCGTTCCGCATTGCAGGCGTCAACGCGATGTTGTCGTTGGCCGCCTTGTTGAGGAGGCCTTGCTCGTACCGGAGGCGGGCCGCAGCTTCGGCGGTCATACCGAGGGCTTGCTGCTCGATATGCTGGGCCGCGATGAACTCGTGGGCGCCGCGCGTCAGGTCCCCGTATGGGTCACGATCCCGCCCCCCACGAGCGGCCGACCGGTTCGCCTCGCGGCGGGCGGTAAGGATCGCTTCGTTCTCGATGATCGTATTGAACAGGGCTTCCGCTTCTTGACGCGCCGCACCGGTCGGCAGGGTGTCGAGCACGGTCTGCACCAGGTCGCCCGCGATTTCCTTGGTCGAGCGGATTTCGGGAACCATGCGGCGCAAGCTGTCGAGCGCCGCCACGCCTTCGTCCATGACGTTCTGCAACCCGCCATGTTGGCCGGCACCGTTGCCGAGAAGGGCAAAGGTGTCGTTGAGCATTTGCGTGCGCTGGGCCGCAAGCTGGGCCGCCTGTCCGGCGCGGTCCATGGCAATTTCCAGGCTGCCCAGTTGGGCTTCCGCATCAGCTGCGTCGCGCACCATATCATAGAGGTTCTGCGCCAGCTCGCGCACAAACGGCGAGACGCCGTTATTCGACATGATCGAGCGCAGGGACCGGGCAAAAGCTTCAGCATCCGTGGCGCCGCCGACATATTCGTCCCTCAGCTGCTGGAGGATCTGAATATCTTGATTGAACTGCTGGAATGGACCAAAAGGCAGCGCCGAGCCATATGCCAGGCCGAAGTTTTCGATGCCAGTGCGCAGATCATCGAGCCGCGTCTGCACCGCGGTCATTTCTTCGCCGATGTCGATCCGCAGGAGGGATGCCGGCATGCGGGTCGCAGTGTCGAGATAATCGTTCACCGCCTTGTTGATGTCGTCATAACCCTTGAGGATTTCGCCCAGCCATTTCTGGTGATCCTCCATGGATCGCTCGACTGGTCCCATGCTGGATACCCACGACATGAACGCCTGCACGCCCGCAGCGCCAAGCGCGATCACGCCGATGGTAACCAGGTTGATCGGGTTCAATAGCCCGGTCAGCGCACCGCCCAGCGCCTGGACAACCTGCCTGCCGTTACCGATCTGGTGGAAGATGCCGCCGACCTGCATGCCTTGCTGCAACGCAACGGCCAATGGCGCTTGACCCATCATCGACATCATGGCGATGTCCTGCGCCTGAAACATCAGGTTCGTGGTGTGGAAGCTGCCCGCCATCGACCTGTTGGCGGTGCTGAGTGTGTTCGCGGCCCGCGCCGCCGCTTCATATTGGGCGTCGAGCCGCGCAATGGCTGCTGACTGCTCCTGCGCTGAAATAGCTCCAACCCGATGGGCATAGTTGATCTCGTCCAGCGACATTTCGTACTGCTTGCTGGCGGCGAACAACGGATTGAACTTCGCGCGAAGCTGGTCCAATTCGCGGCCATAGGCGGCAATGTCGTCGCTGCGCAGATCATGCATCGTGATGGTGGACATCTGGTCAGCAACATAGGCGGCCTGTTGCGCCGCTTTGGCCGCAACCGCGTCAAAGCCACGAAGCGACTTCGAGGCGCTATCAATGGTCTTGGCATAGGCAGCGGCGGCCGTGTCGCGGGAAGTGCGGTTCAGCCCTTCGACGGCCTTTTCAGCCTTGGTGGCGGCCGGCACAAGCTTTTCAAGGTCGCGCACCGTCTCGACTGTGCCGTCGCGTTTGACCAAGACGCCAAGCGTAGCAAAATCCACTTACATCTCCATCATTGTTGGGCTCTGGCCCTGACCTCTGCCGCGCGGCGCTCAAGAAGCGTGTTGTCGAGCATCCGAATGAGCCGCCAGAACAGGGCCGCATCCGCCTTGGGCCATCCCGCAACGTGCCGCTCTATGGCGCTCTTGGGGATTGCCCCACCGTCCACCAGACGCTCGGTGCCAAGCTCCCAGAAGTCGTTGAACCACTGTTCGAAGCCGGACCAGACGGGCGGAGGAATGAGCCCATCTGGAATTTGAACCCCCGCCCTCGCGTAGTGCGCCCGGACAGCCCCAGCATCGGGATTATCCAGGTGCCACGCGAGGACTTCGATTAGTTTTTTTCCACGCCCTCGATATCGACCGTGATGCGCGTTCCATCGATCGCCATGATGGCGGTTACGAAGGCGTTGGCGATCAGTCGGGCCTTGCGCTCGGTCAGCAGCCCTTCGGCGGTATTTTTGGCGTAGGGCACGGCCTTGCCGCCCGAGGTGAAACCACGCCAGTCCTTGAGGCACTTCTCGAGAATGACCTTGCGGATGATCTGGCCAGTAGCATCATCGGTCAGCAGGCCGTTGGCATGGCGATCCTCGCGCGGCGCCTCACGGCTCAGGCGGTCGTAAAGCTCTTTGGCGCCTTCCGAGGACAGGCCGCATGCGAGGATTTCAACGCCAGGGAAATCGGCCCCGAGCGGAATCCAGCGGCCCGCATCAATGGCATCGACGTCGAGATAGGCGCTTTCAAGATCAAAGGACATTTGGTTCTCCATGGTTCTAGTTCAGGATAGAAAAGCCGATGGCAAGGCGAACCACTTCCTGCCACCGGCCTATCGGACGCCGGAGTACTGGCGTCAGATCGTGATGATGTTCGTCGTGATGGCTAGGGACGTGTTCAACAGGAAGGCCGCCGAGGCCCCGCCGCCGGGGTTATTGGCATTGTGCGCCAGCGCGTAGAACAGACGCGTCTTGCCAACCGGAGGGGCGTCGGCAGTGTGGGTGCCGGTGCCGGCCGACGAGGTGGTGATGGCCGACCCGCCCTTGGTGGCCGAGACCTTGAATGTGTCCGTGGTGAGGCCCGACGCGATAACGTAGTAGACCGTGCCAGCGGTCAGGCCGGTCGGCAGTTCGCCTGTGGTGCTGAAAATGACCGGCTGGCCCGCCTCAAGGCCATGAGAGGCCCACGTGATATCGGCGTCGGCGCCGTTCTCGATTGTGACCGTGGATTCCGGCGAGCAGGATGCGCCATACTCGACCTTGAACTCGTAGGCATTGCAATCATCGTCAATCGCAGCCTGCAGGGCGATCTGGCCAGGATCGAGCGGCATGGGCACGAACTGGTTTTCCATCGTGCCGGCATTACGAATGCCTTTGGCTTTGAGCATGCGGCTTTCGCTGACCACTTCCTGCTCGGTGATGGCCTGGGTATCGCCCACGGCGCCCGGCGTGGCGAGGCCCTTGACCTCGAGCCAGGAAGCGCCGGCAAAGTCGGCAGAGGTGATGGTGAGCTTGTCGGGGGCCTTGCTGCCAATGAACATCTTGGTATCGGCATAGGTCTGTAGAGGCGCCATGTGTGATCTCCTGCGCGCATGAAAAAGCCCGCCGAAGCGGGCAAATGACCGGACAGCGCCGGAATGGATGGTGGGGCTAGGCGCCTTTGCGCTTCGCCGGGGCGGGTTTCTTGGCCTTGGCGGCCTCGTCAGCTACGCCGGTCTTTTCCTTGAGCCCCACGGCTTCAGCGGCGCCGGTTACGACATGGCCAAGGGCTTCCGCCACGCTGGCATTGAACAGGGCATCGCGAGCCATGCGGCGGCGCGCGGCGCAATCAGGACAGGCCATGGTGGGGCTCCTAAGCGTAGGTGCTGGTCTGGATGGTGACAGGCACTTGGATGTGCGTGTCGATGAATGTCGGGCCGACCGAAGCCGGCTCCATCACGCGGACGCCAACACCCATAAAGTGCATGCAGTGATCGAGCGGGAAATGTGCCGCGACCTGCCCGGCGGTTTCGATGGCCAGAGCGACGGGGTGCGCCTTCGGCAAAAACACGTCGATTTGCAGCACACCCATGCGCAGAACCGGCAGGCTGCTCGATACCCTGCCCTCCCGGCTGGCTTGGTTCGGCGTCCAGGTGCAGCGCAAATATCGGTCGGTGGCCTGCGGGTCATATGCCGGGCCATCGGTCCATTTGATTGGATAGGTCGAGACCATGGGCAGGCTGGTAACGCGCGCCTCGATGGCCTTTCGGATGCGGGTTTCGATGGTGGGGGTCATAGGCCGTATTCCTGCTTTACCCGCTGCGCGGCCACATTGACGATTTCCTGCCAGCGCTGCGTGCAGAGCGTCACCCAGGGCTTGGGCGTCTGGGCATATGTTCGCCCTAGGCTGTCCGGACCCGTGTAGCCAAAGTGCATTCTCGCCGCGTAGGCCGAGGTGTAGCCGAGATAGAGGACGGCGCCGGGGTCCATGTCATTGATGACAAGGATGATCTGCCCCATGTGCTCGTCTTTGCCGTAATCCCGGTCCTCTCCGTCCTTGAGCGGCGGCATGCCCTCTGTGGAGGCGACGAGAGAGGCCCGAAGAAAGCCGGTGCGCCTGTAGCCACTCTCCGATACCGGGGCGTCATAGACGAGCCGCGTAACCTCGCTGTTCAACTCTTTCACGAAGTCTTGGGCGGCCTCCTCGAACACCGCCTCAATGCCGCGCTTCGTCCGATTCACCCAATCGCCCACCGTCGCGCTGAAGGTGCTAGACATAGCCTTCCTCGCGGTCCAGACGTGCGGCACGCTTGGCAAATGAGATGGTTATCTCCGGGCTCGGGCATTTGCAGCCCACCAGGTGATGTGCCGGCAGGTTCGGGTCATGCGGACCGGTGCACTGAATTCCATCGGGCAGCACGAACGGCTGATCGAACGGCACCGTCTGACCCACCATGGCGAGGTGATCGGCACGCTTCTCTTTCGAGATCGAGCGGCCCCAGGTCTTGGTCACGTCGCTGGCCTCGAGCTTGCCGGCATCGATCTGCTGCTGAAAAGCGTCACGTTGCGCCTTGGTCAGCGCGATATTCGTTTCGGTCAGGGCCAAGTTGTCAGCGCGGTATTTCAGGGCCCGGTTGGAATAGGCTGTGACGATCCGGTCAACAGCTTCGGCCGGGACCGTGCCGCCCTGCTCCAGAGCGCGCCGCACATGGCCGTCGAAGCGCTTGTCGCGCAGAGCGTAGCCCAGATAATCCCGCATGGCCTGAGCATCGCCATTGCGAAGCCCAGCATAGATCTTGTCGAGCGTCTGCACGCTGGACGGCGTGAGGCCCAGAATTCCCCCTTCCCTGCGCTTGCTGCGGCGGTTGATCTTGCCGACCAATCCCAAGGCCGTCTGGCGTGGGTTTTGGCCGCGAGAGAGGCCGTCTGTGAGTACCTGGCGGGCGACGGTAAGCTGTTCGCCTACCAGATCATCAACAAGTGCAGCGGCATGCTGGCGCAGTGCGGCCTCGGCCGGCGTGTTGCGGACGCCCCACGAAAAATGGACGCGGTTGCCTGATGGGTCGCGCAGCATCGGCATCGAGCCCACCACGGCCTGGCCGCCGGCGTTGTAAGCCTGCAGGATCGCACCCTCGAACCGGGCGAACCGGTCAGCATCGAGATTAAGCAGCGCCATTGCCCGGTCGAGATTGCCGCGCTCTAGCTCTGCGATAAGCGCCTTCAACACTACGGCGCTAGTGATGCTCCTGATTGCCTCCAGCCATTCATGGGCGAGCTCGGCTTCCCATTCTGCCGCCAGGTTCACGAGAATGTCACGCGGGGTCAACCGTTTAAGCATAGTGCGCCTCGATCATTGACTTGCTTGGCGCGGTAGGGTTTGTCTGCCCCGGCCCTTGGTCACTGCTGTTCTTTTGTCGTAAAGCGTTCGGGGACAACATGCGAACCATCGCGCAGAAGCGAAGGCGCGCCAAAATCATCAAGGCGTGGTGCTTCATAATATTGGGGATCGTGGTTTTTACCCCAAAGTTCGAGATCCCCGAACTACACCTACCGTTCGTGACGGAAGTCATGGCCGGGCAGATGGAGTAGGTTTCTGGCTCATCTGCGCGCTACCGCGTCATAAACCACCGTCATGCCAGAAGGATCGAGCTTGCCGGGGTCTTTGATAGTCCACGCCTCGCCGGTGTAAACCGAGCCCGAGAACGAGCCGTTGAACATCACAATGTCACCGGCAACGATGTTGATGCTGAGCCCCTGCGCTGAAATCAGCACCTGCTTGTCGCCAGCCAGAATGAGCGTGCCGTCGATCCTCTTTTCCGAGATCGGCAGCGGCACCAACGTCACCGCGTAATAGGTCGTGGTTTCCGTGCCTTCTTCCCAGTTGTTGGCCGGTGGCGTGACGACTGTGCGCGGGATAGCGCCCGTTTGGCCGAATTCCTCGATCAGTTCGGCCGCATCAGCCTGGCTTTCGAGATAGTCGAATTTGTCCGCCATGGTCAGAACCGCAGGGCAGGCACAGAGCCGCCGAAGGACTGCACAAGCAGCCCGGCGAGCAGCTGGTCGATAATGGCAATGTCGGGCCGCACCGACGACGCGCCGGTCGCCTCGGCGTATTCCAGTTCCTTTTCCAGCGGGCCGACCTTCTTGCGCTCACGGGTCACGACGCGGGAGGCGACATAATCGGGGGACAGCGAACCGGGCGAGACAAGCTCGCGGCGCGCGGCCTCGATGATGGCGTTCTTCACCGCTTCCGGGGCGTCGTCATTGTCCCATTCCGTGGCCCAACGGTCATTGTAGAGCCCGGCGAGATAGGTCTGCCCGCGCATGATCGCGGCATTCTTGATCGGACCGAGGCCGGTCCAGTTGGTCCAGCCGCGCAGGGCGGCATAGGCATCGGCTTCCAAGACTGTGACGGCCGGATCGGTGTAGCTCAGCATCTGCTCACTCCGCCCAATCGTTCGAATAGGTGCCGCATCGCCGGCAAAGCGCGCCCGCCGGGGTCAGCCAGAACAGGGTCTCACCGCAATTGCAGCGCCAGAGCGAGGCGGGCGGCACGATAGCGTGCTTGGCCGCGCCCCAATGTCGATGACAGTTCGGGCATTCGAGATGATCTTCATCACCCACCGGTGCCACGCCTTGCCATTGATGGCCGCAGGCGCCGCACAGGCACTCACCGGACCAGTGCGGGCCGTCCGGCCCATCGTTTGCCGGGCGGGGCACCAATGAGACGATATCAGCCATCAGGCGGGCTTCGCCGGCGGATTGGCACGATCCGTCACCGCCGCAAGGATGATGGATTTTGCCTTCTCGGTCATGGTCTGGCCTTCCGACGCCGTGAAATCGCCGGCCAGGGCCTTGGCCAGACTGATCTGCTTGGTGTGATGCATGGTTTCCCAGTCGTCGGGAATCGGCGTGGGGATGCCATCGGGCGTTTCCGAGATTAGGGCGCCGGAGCCATCATTACCGCCGCCGGCCAGTGCCTGCTGCGCAGCAATCGCAGCGGCAATCTCTTCGGACGTGCTGCGCGAAGCATAACCTTCGGGCGGGTAATTCGCCGCCTGGTAGCCACGCTCCACATATTCGGCGACAGTCGGGCCATCTTCGCGCAGAGCAGGCGGCTCCGCGGAGGCCTGTCCGGTGCCGTCGAGGATGTTGGCATCGGCCGGCGCAAAGGCTGCGTCGATGATCTTGAAACCTTTGCCATTCAACTGGCGCTTGACCGCCGGCAGGACCGGATGGCGCACATAGGCGATCTTGTTGAGGTCGATCTTCTTGGCCATCATTCGGCCTCCCCGACTGCAATCGCTGTGATTTCACCGTCCTCGATGGTGAAGGTGAAGGTCTCCGCGCCAAGGGTGAGGACCTGCGCATCGACCACGATGGCCCTATCCGGGCCGACATCGGGAGGCGGCGGCGCGTCCGGGTCGAATACGTCGATCCCCTCGTAGTCGTCGGGAACGGTGCCGGCGACGTAATCACTGGCCTCGATGACGTTGCCGCCTTCGTCGGTCTTGCCGAGATTGGGCAGTACCGAACCGTTGCTGACCTGCACCTGATAGGTAGGCTCGGCCAAGGCGTTCAGCGCGGCGATGTCGGCCTTCTCTCCAGAAGTGACGACGGCGCCGGCCGTGAAATAGATGATCTTTTTCATGGGAAGGTCTCCAACAAGGGAGGCGGCGAGCCAAAGCCCACCGCCTGTGGGGCTTTAGTCCTTCGAGGCGTCGCCGATCGTCACGACCCCGGCGGTGTGCTTGATGGACGTTGCGACCTTGTCCCAGTTCGAACCCGTCGCGATTTCCGCGTCGGTGGGCGACTTGCCGCCATTCGACTCGTCCCAGGTGTAGCCCTTGAGGGACAGGCCGAAGGTGTAGTCGACCTGCAAAGTGGTCTCGATGCGCTCCTTGCCGTTGGAGGTTTCGACGTTGGAGATGACGTCGCCGCCGTCAGAAACGGTGGCTGCCCCTTCAGTGAGCGACAGCACCTTTTCCTTATCCGGCGAACCGGACTGGAACAGCGCCGGAGCATCGGTGACCACAACCACCTTGCCCAGAATATCGACCACGTTGACGCTGGTCGAAACGAACAGGCGCTCGAGGTTGGTCAGGTTCTGGCCGATCAGCTTGTGGAAGACCCCACCGGTCATAACCTGGGCGACGAGATTGCCGCTGTGGTCGCCGAACTTGGCGTGGGCGCCGTTGATGGTCTTGTAGCTGATGCCAGCAGTGGCCGAGACATCATTGGTCGCCGTAGCCTGATTGCTGATCGCGGCTACAAGCGCGGCGATGGACGTGTTGAGCTGGTCCGACAGCAGCGCCTCGGCGAAGTTACGGGAAGCAACCTCGATGCCCTCGGCGGTCGGCTTCTGGAGCCAGGTCATCTGCGACGGCTCGAAGCGAACCGGGCCAAAGCCGCCGGCCACCTTAACGGCCGAGTGCTTGAGCTGGGTCAGGTCGGTGGGCGTGGCCGCATCATTCGACTTGTAGCGGTCGACGCGGCGCTGGGCCGAATGGATGGCAGCGAAGAACGATTCCTGGAGGAAATCGCCGTCGAAGCCTTCCGTGGTCAGGCGAATGGAGCCGGCCGACGCAGCGTTGAACTTCTCGACCATCTGGGCGAGCGTTTCGATGGTGGCGGGCATAATGTACTGGTTGAAGACCTGCATCTGAGACAGGGACATGGCTGAACCTCAATGTTCGGGTTGTAAGGAGTTGGGGTGCCGTCAGACCGGCTGAGAGGCGCGTCGCGCCGTGGCCGCACCCCATCGAGGGCAGCCGATGCGAACCGGCTCTACTGCTGAGCCAGTTCGGGAAATTTTGCCTTGAGCGCAGCGACGCGCTCGCTCTTGTCGCCGCCGAAATTGCCAGCAGGCAGCTTGGAGCCACGGCCGCCGCCATTGTTGCCCTCGGGGCTGGGTCCGGTTGGCTTGCTCAGGAATGCCTTGCCCTTCGACTGCGCCCAGTCCTTGACGAACTCGGGCACTGCGATCTCGCCCAGATCGGTTTCGACAATGGCCTTCCGGCTGCCGTCGTCGGCCCGCTGGACCTTCACCGAGGGCTTGAGATAGGCGAGAGCGCCGTCAAGCAGTTCGGGATCAACGCCGACGTCGAGTAGGGAGGTCTTGAGCCCGGCTTCGGCGACGGATCGGTCAATGAAGCCATCCCGCTCCGAAATCTGCTCGTTGAGCGCGGCCAGGTCGGTCTCGTGTTTCTTGGTGAGGTTGGCGATGCGCTGCTCGTAGAGTTGGCGCTGCGACTGAAGATGCTCGTCCTCCGCCCTCTTCCTGGCGGGGTCATCGGGGTCGCCGGCCTTGGCCTTGAGTTCCAGATATTCCTCGGCGTCGAAGCCTTCCGGAATTTCAGCGAGTTTGCCTTCGAGTTCGGCCACTTTGGCCTTGAACTCGTCGCGCTTCCGGACGTTTTCGCGATTGGCGGTGATGACGCCGCGCACCTTCGGATGATCGTCGATCCCCTCCACATCAAGGACAAACTTGTCGCCGTCTTCCTTGTAGAAATCCTTGTGCTCGGCCGGGATATCATCCTCGGACGAGTAGATGCTTTTGAGGCCCATCGGGCTATCTCCTTGGTGTAGGCCCGGCTCGCGGGCATGAAAAAGCCGCCCTGAGGCGGCGGATAACTAGGCGAAGAGCTCGGGGTGCAAGGCTCTGGCCGATCGATCCAGCCACGGCATGCGCCAAACGAGGCAAAGAGGGCCGATCTGCACCCGCATGGCGTTGGCGAGGCGAAACTTGGCGTGGTAGCTGTGGCGCGGGGTCCATTCCACACTGAATTGCTTCACCTTGGGCAGCCGCTTGCGCTGAGATTGGATCATTGCTTTCTCCATGAAAAAGCCCGCCTCGGGATGCCGGGCGGGCTTAGATTGCCCTGGGACTTGATGGCCGCCCGTGAATCACTAAAGCTCGGCGAAAATGGAGGCGGACCATGGCCGGATTGATTGAAGAAATACAGCGAGATGCCCTCGATCCGAGCGTTCCTGTCTCAACTATCCTTCGAAAAGTCAAAATAGCCGCAGCGAAACTTTCACTTCCGGCCCTAGAGGGTTGGGTCCAAATGGAGCTTGAAGGGCACACAGGCGAGCTCCCTGGCTACCGACAGCTCGTTGGGCGGCCAAAGGCGCTCAATCCATTTCAAGGCTGGATACCAATCATGATGGCATCGGATCGAGATCAGGAACTGATTTCACAGGCGCCGGTACGACAATCAATTTCGTCTCTTGAGGATTTGGTTGAACGGTCAAAAGGCGGGCATATCGAAGTCCAGTTTCCAGCCAGTTTCATCCGAATGATGAACGAACAAATGGGCGTCGAATTTGGCCAGATGGCCAACCATCTTGCGGTCACTCAGGTTCAGGCAATTATCAACACAGTGCGGGACATGGCCCTAGACTGGGCAGTGCGGATGGAGCAACAGGGCATTGTCGGCATAGGCCTGTCGTTCAATGCCAACGAAAAAGCTCAAGCGCAAACCGCGATGGCCACATTCACCGTTGGAAATATTGGTCAATTTATTGGCACTTTGGGAAGCGCAAATTCGTCCGGTGATATCAACGGTACACAGTCAACCAATTCGTCGGAACTATTCGACCGCCTACTTGATCTGGCAAACGAGGAAATCACTAACGGAATTGATCGAGGGAAGGCCATAGCCGCCATCGAGGGTATGCGAGAATCACAAGGAGATAAGCCTTCTTATGCCAAGGCATACAGTGATTTCATCGCGAGCATCGCCAACCACATGACGGTATTCTCACCCTATATCGCTCCCCTCGCCGCATTGCTCGGCTAGACGGCTTGGCGCTCAAAAATGGGCGCAGGCAGCACATCGCGTCGCTCTGCCTCGTTGCCGAACTGGTCCTGATCCATCAGCGCCAGTTCTTCCTCGGCAGTCCGATCCTCGGGCACGACACCGCCGGCCTTGAGCCGGTCGAACGCGGTGCGCCACGAAATGGCAGTGTCCTGCCAGGCCTTGACGATGGCGGCGATTTCCTGCGCCGAAAGTGTGTGGTCGAAGAAATCAAGGTTCGGCGCGACTTTGACCTTCTCCGGGTCCGCGCCGATCCAGATCGCCACGTTGCGCAGCGCCTTCTCCAGCCCAGAGGCCGAAGTCATGGCGATACCCTTGAGCGTGCTGTGCTGGCTATCGAGCCGCACCCGCTTGGCCTCACCGCTTTCGTTCGCATTGCCCTTCTCTGCCAGCATCTGGGCGCCGAACATCACGGCCCGATCATAGGCCTTCTGAATTTCGTTGTGCTGGGCCTCTGCCCCTGCCCCGGAGAATTCGAGGAATTCGCCGCGGCCGTCCTTGGGCAGCACCCAGATATTGGTTCCACCGATACCCTGCGGCACCTGGCCATTTTTGATGGCGTCCTGAGGATCGTCATAGCCCGAGACCATGGGCGTCGGCTCAGACGTGTAATGCAATGTCTGGCGCAGATCGGCGTCGAGCTGATAGATGCGTACCGATAGCTTGGCGAGGCCATACAGCGGCACATCGTCCGGGTCGGGGCGTAGGTCATTGGTGTTGATGAAGACCATCGGGAGAAATGAGAGTGGCCGACGCTTACGGTCCAGGGCCTCCGTTTCCTCACCCGGGGCCAGCGTTTCGCCTACCTTGGTCCAGACCCGCGCCTTGTATCGTCCGCCCTCCACATAGCATTCGCGGTACTGCTCGACCGTTTCCCACTGGTTGGTCTCACGGTTGCGCACCGAGCCAGTTTCATCGAGCACCACAAAATCAGCAGTCTGGTGCTCGTCGACGTCCCAGTTGATGACGGCCTCGGACACGTAACCGGCAAGATACGGGTTTCCCGCGTCATCGATGCCGGGAAGGATGCCATACCGGCCTGTGGTCATCAGTTCGGTAGCGATGCGCCGATGCAGCGCCTCGAGCGTCAGGCCATCGCGCGTGGCCTTCTCGCGCAATGGCTCCAGTTCGGCCGGCAGTTCGATTTCGGCGGCCTGGTCGAGGATCGTCCCAACCGCACCCCGGACAGTGAGGGCGACGAGATCAGGAAACTCGGCGCGGGCCTTGTATGCATCGTAAGCAGCCTGGGCTAAGGCTCGATGCGATGTGCTCTCCATGAGCTTCGCAAGGCCATTTTTGAGGGGCAAATACTTCTGCCCGGCCTGCTTTATGTCGTCCTCACCCTCAAAGGCGTTGCGCATCAGCTCCCATGAGGGCGCAAAAGCGTCGTATTCGGGGTGCCGGACCGTGATGTCGAACGTCATAGGAACCCCGTGAATACGGTTGAGGCAGCGGGTGCAGCGACGGCGATGTTCGCGTTGTCCGCGGCGATCACCGCGTCAGCCAGGTTGTGCGACTTCACGCCCAAGTCCTTCTTGAGCTTCACTTTTGGCACGACGCGCTTCTTGCCTTCACTCTCGACCCACCAAGGCACGCAGAGCTCGGTGAACAGGGCGTCCAGCATTTCCCTGCCCATCCCCGACGAGAACGAAAGCACGTCCTCAGGCTTGATGGCCTGGCCCCGCGTCACCGCATTGAATGTCAGCATGGCGCGTCGGGCGGTATTGGCCCAGGCCTGCGCCTTGAGGTTCAGATACTCGTCTTTGTTCAGCGGCGAATTGCTGTTGGTCGGGTCGCTTGGCTTGTCACCATCCATAACGGCGCCGCCGGCATGGAATGCGAAGTGAGGCACCTTGGCGCCCTCTACCTCATTCTGCTCATCGATATAGCCGCCGACAAAGGCCCCTACCCCAATCGTGTCATAGGACACCGTGGCGTTGAGATGCTTCGCCTTTGCCCAGACCTTCTTGGCGTTCTGGACTAGTTCGTCCTTGCCGCTCGACCAATCCTCGGCATCGACAAAAACACCGTCGATCTTGTCCGCCGTCGCGCTCTTGTCCTCGCCATCATCGGCAGGGTCGAAACCGACGATGTTCCGGCCGGTCAGGTCCAGTTTCAGAACCTTGTGCGCATCAACACAGGCATCGAGCCAGCGGCGCTTGAAGATCGAAAGCTCGCTGTCCCCCAGGGGCACGCCGCCATAGACGTGCTCGAATAGCTCTGGGTTGCTCTCCTGCATCGCGGCGATGTCACGCAATGCCTTTTGTGAAAGGAACGGGTTGTCGGTCCAGTCGATCTTATGAACAACCGAGTGCGGCGGCGCGTTGATGACGAAATGCTTCCAGACGTAATCCGTGACATATTTCGGGTTGAACAGCAGGATCGTTAGGCTGTCCTCTTTGCGGATCGTCGGGCCGATGACGGTCCATTGATCCTCGGTCAGCTTCTCGGCTTCCTCGACCCACAAGATATCGACATCGGACGTGCCCTTGATGTCCTCAAGGTTGCGCTCGATGCCGTAGAAAATGAACTCCGAGCCGGTCGCCTCGTGGATGATCGTCGTCTTCTGGACGTCGAACGCGACTTGCAGCCCCAGGTGAGCAATTGCCCATTTCAGTTCGGTGTAGACCGATTCCTGAATGCGGTTCTGAAAGCGCCGGATGCACAGCACGCGCATCTTGACGCCGACATGATCGACTAGGCGGACCAACTGGCAGGCTGTGTCCCTGGTCTTAGAGCTGGACCTGCCGCCGTGCAGAACGGCGATGTCAGCCTCGCCAAGAAATACCTGCTCCCAGAAGTCGAACAGCGCCGGGTTGGTGAGGTAGATGCTTTCCTCTAGCTCTTTTCGCCGCGCAGCCGTTGACGCCATGTCTTGTCTTCCGCCTGCTCCCAGCCGCCGGGCTCGCTCACCTCAGTCTTGGCCGGCGCATGCGAGCCCTGCATCTTGTTGGCTTCGGCAATGGCAGCGATGGCGACACGAGGGTCAGCCTTGGCCTGGGCATCATGGATGGTCTTGAGCGATGCGAGCCGGTCGGCGGCCGTCCATTCGGCCTTTTCAGCCGCCTTACTCTGAAGCTCAGCGACACGAGCGGCGATGCTTTCATTTGCTTTCAAGCGGGCGGCATTGCCCCGGTTGGCTTTGAAGCCTGCCAGTACATACGCCTCATCTGCTGTCTTGCCCTTGGCGAGATGCTGCGCGAAGCTCTCATGTCTTGGGTTTGGAAGGATGGGCATGGACTGGATGTCGTTCGTTGTGGCGATGTGGGGCTCTTTAATGGGTTTTCTTTCGGCCGCTGCTTGGCCTGCGGCCATTCTGATTGCTGCGTGGTGGGCCCGACCGCTTTTGCTCAGAACTGCAGAAACCTTCGGGCAGACACTAAAGGATCGTGATTGGCAGTTGAAGGTCGGCAGCTTCGAAGCGAAAGTTCAGCAGGCGACCGACAGAGACATTCTTACAGGCGGCCTAGTCAGCGACACCGAGACGAAGGCAGATGCGACGCCGTCCCTTCCATCCCCTCCTCTTTCGCAGCCTTCTACCCCGCTGCCGAGCCCCAGCGGCCCCTTGGCCGCACGCTTTCAGACTGAAGCCCAGGAAGCCATCCAATCAATGCGCCCAGAGCAAATCCCAGAGATAGTTGCGCATGCCCACGGAGAGATAAGAGCACAACTGGCGTACGAGTATATCTTCAATCGAATTTTCAAGAGCCAGGTACAGCTACTCCAACACCTGAACGTGTCTGGCGGCACTCTGCCAGAAGCTACTGTCGAGCACCATTATGAAACTGTCCAGAAGGCTTACCCCAATATACTCAAGCCAGAGGAGATGAGTAATTGGCTTCGCTACATCGAGGCTTACGAGCTCGTCACCTGGAACGGCAAGATGCTGACCATTACGCCGTATGGGCAGGATTTCTTGGTCTATTTGGTCAAAGCAGGCCTGAATCCCGAAACCAAAGGTCTCTAGCGGTAATCTCTTTTTCGCGTTGCGACTTTCAACGCCGCATGTTTGCCTGCTGGTCGACACCGCCTCAGCGATATGGATCAACAGGCTGCGCCGCCCAGAGGCAGCGAAGCTCGGCAATGCGCCTGAAGATTAGCTGGTTAGACCACGCATTGGCCAGGGTCACTCGGCCATCTGCCTGGCACATCTCGCACAGATAATTGGTGCGACGGAGGCGGCGATCACGCTGGGCAACACCAGCGCGGCCACGACGGCGGGCGATCTCATTCTGGACCGCGCCAAACCCGCCGACATGAGTCAAAATTGACACCAAAGATTGTAAAAGAGACGGCCTATTCGCATATGGTTTGTGGGCGCCCCACCTGCCGCCCCGCAGGCCCAACAAACAACCAGAAGCAATCCCCAGAGAGGGCGCTCAAGACTCTCATTCTGGAGAGCACATGCACAACATCCTTAGCTGGCCATCGCTGGCCGAGCTCGTGATGATCTGTCTCGCCACCACTTCCACCGGACGCATCATGGGCTGGTGGTAGAGGCCGTGCCCCGCCGGGAAACTGGCGGGGCATTTGGTTGCAGCAGCAGGCTTGCGGGATGATGGCTTGCGGAACATTCTCTCCCTCACTGTTGGGATGGAGAACGGACATGGGCCACAACGATCATATTGATTTCGACCTTTATCACGCCGTCGAGCAACTGATTGAAGAAGGCGACATCCAGCCGGATGCGCCAGCTTACGGGATCGCGCAGCAGGTAATCCACCAAGGCTATGACAGCCTCTCAGACAGACAGCGGTTCCTTTACGAGCGAGACATTTCCCCCGCACTAATCAAGCGCGCAAAACAGAACCGCATCAACGAGATCATGAATTCTGCGCCAGATTGAACGACTGCACGGCTCCCACCGGGCTCGACGCGGGTTGCGCCGCGCTGCGGAGGGGCAATTTCGCGGTCCTACCTGCATTTTAGCCTTTGGCTTCAACGCGCGTTAATGACGGCGCGATACACGGCGCTCATGGAAGCACTGACGGAAAGACGAGAAGAACTACGGGAGCCGCCAGTGCTGGTGGGGCCGGCTGAAATTTCGTCCGGCACCGATACGGTCGAGGTCTCCGTGGTGAACGTATCGCCTTCCGGGATCATGCTGAAGATACCCGAGGCCGCGACCATCCCCGCCCTATTCACCCTTGTCATTGGTGAGTATCGCCATGCGTGTGAATTGATCTGGCGAAAGGGATCGCGCGCCGGGGCTCGGCTGATAGGCTCGAAGCGGTAATGGGATTGAGGCGTTATCTGGTCCACTGATGGACGCCATTCCATGGCAGCGTCCGAACCGAAGCCTCAATTTTGGCGGAGCAGGTAGGATTCGAACCCACGGTGCCTTGCGACACTTCGGTTTTCAAGACCGCTGCCATAGACCACTCGGCCACTGCTCCAAACTGACACCGGTCCAGGGAATCGAACCCCGTCGCATGGTTTTGGAGACCACCGCTCTACCAATGAGCTAGACCGATTGAGATCGAAACGGTGGAGGACTGCCGTTCCCTCCTACGCTCGGATTGCTCCGGCTACGGCTGGCAGAATTCACCGTGTTGACCGCTTCGAACTGGTTGCGGGCCTCGGAGTTGCACCGGCTGATCCGGCGTATGAAACCGGCGAACGCACTGGCGTTCCTACCCGCTAAAAAATTGGTCTAGGCGGCCGGACTCGAACCGACAACATGCGCGCCCCAAACGCGCCGCTCTTCCGCTTGAGCTACACCCAGAAACTGGTGGAGAAAGCCGGAATCGAACCGGCGACAACCTGCTTGCAGGGCAGGTGCTCTCCCAACTGAGCTATTTCCCCATTGGTGCCGGATGCATGGGATCGAACCCGCGACCTGCCCTTTACAGGAGGGCTGCTCTGCCACTGAGCTAATCCGGCGAAACGCCTCAAACTACTTGCCCATTCGGGCGAATTATCGCGCTTCTAGCCTCCTGTGGGAGCGCCGTGCGCGCCGGTCCTCAATTTTCAATCACCGCTACCATACCGGAAGACATAGCGGGTCTAGCCGGGGTGAGTACCGGCGCTGGGTTAGGGGGCCTCATCATCAACCCTGCCCTCCATCGGGCGAGGTCTAGAGGCCCCCATCTTGAAACTGGTTATGCAGCCTTCTCGAACGTCAGCGAGTAAACGCCGCCGATCTCGAACTGCTCGATTGCGGCCGGATTGGTGATGGTGATGGACATCTCGCCGGTCGGCGTCCACTTCGACCAGTCGCCATTGCCTTCTGGCAGGCCGTTGAGATAGGTGCCGAATGCCGCGCCCATCTTGACCTCGACATTCACATCGCACGGCTGCTGGGTGGCGCGGTGGTTGATTTCCTTCACGTAGAACATTGCCTGGACCGTCATGGGTCTTCTCCTTCTGCAATGCCCAGAACCGCTGGGCTCGGATGCCTGCTCATCGAGTTCTTTGCGCATTATGCAAACAACTGGGTGAACAGGCCGAGCGCCGAAGCGCCCGACCAGAATTCAATCAACAATGGCTACGCCGGCGTTCGCCCGGGATCGAAGTGGCCGGCGACGTAGAGGTCGTGATCGAGCAGCCGCTTAATGAAGGCGGAGAACCGACTTCGCTCCGGTTCATGGGTGGCGCAGGCGGCGTGGACAGCATGGGTCAGGTCGAGAATGTCGCGGGCTTCGAGCTTGGGCCAGACGTGGCGCTCCACTACCGCGATGGCGGCAGTGACGGGCCAGAACAGGGCCGCAAGGACGAGGCCGAACAGGCGCGGGAAAATGCGCATGGGGCAGTCCTTTCGATGTGGGAAATGAAAAGGTCCGCCGGAGCGGACCTGTCTCGCCTCGCAATTTCGGAGACTACTAAATCGATACCCTGTTCGGTTACCAACGTCAATCTCTAAAGAACAATGTATTAACTTTGTTCACTCTCTCTGCTTCAATCCCCACATCTCGGCAAGGTCATCGAGACTGGCTCGCAGATTGTCTGCGGCGGTCAGATGCCCACGCTTCGTCGTGGCGACCTGCTGAAGGCCATAGCCTTCGCCGCAGATTTTCCGAACCAGCGCGTAGTTGCGGGCTCCGAGGAGGTTTCGGCACTGTGACAGAGCCTTGCCGGCGTCCACCTGGCGCTGCGCAATAGGGTCCCGAGCCCCGCCACCATCAACGTGTTCGCGGGTATAGTCGATTGCTCCCGACCCGGCGCCCCCACACATTTCCCAGATAAGGCGAAACCTGTCTGCGGCCTCCTTCTGGGCTCTGTCGATCTTGTGTCGGGCAAAGAGGGTTTCGATGGCGCTCTCCCGCAGGTTTTTTACGACCTGCATCACCTTCGGGTTGGCCTGGCTGATTTCGTGGCTGCCGTTGAAATATGGGTTCTCCATCGTCACGCGGCGGATATCCATTTTCGTCATGGTCTCTGGCTGTTTCTGCTTGCGAGGTTTGGACACTGGGTCTCTCCGTTGCTCGAAATGGTTGCCATCGGCACACCAGAACGATCAGCACCGAGGGGTTATGCAGGATGGTGAGGGGAGGTTCGGCGCATACGTCCCCCCACCGTGGTATCGGTGAGGGGGACAGGCATGCAGGGCGGAGCCGGGTATGGACAGGCAAGCATGAATTGGCCGCTGGATTTCCTATGAGGAGCGCGATGGGGTTGCCCGGTCATCGCTACCAGTGCGTCTCAAGCAGACGGTTCACGCGCAAAGCCGCCAATCGACAAGCGCGCAAGGAGTATCCTCCTTCCGTGGACGGCGGTATCCCGCATCGTTCTGGTGTGCCGTCCGTAGTCTCCGCTTTCGCTTGACCGGACCCCCGACAGACGGGCTATGGCGGCTATGTGATACGCAGGTGGACTTACTTGCTACGCTTCTTGCGGGACCGCTTTCCGGCGCCCGTCCAGGCTTTCGCTGCCGAGGCGCTTTTCGCGGCCCGATAGCCGGCTGCCTTCACGCCTCGGAATCCTTCAACGGTCAGAATTCCCTTGGCGGCGCCGGGCCGGCACACGGTCACCCAGACTTGCAATTGTTCATCGAAATAGCGCTCGGTCATTTGGGCACCCATTCGTATCGGTTGAACTGATCCAGCTTGGCAAAGCCGCGCCGGATGAAATGATTGCCGAGGACCAACCCCAGCGCATTCAGGCCGTCCGCGTTCGTCCGGCGCGCCTCGCCCGCGGTGGCCGCCTTGGCAAGCTCAACCGCAGACGCCAGACGACGCACGGTCAGGAATTTGAGCGCTTGGCTCTCTCGCCGGTCCCGCAACCTCATGTCCGCGCCTCCCGGATCAAATTGGAAATCAGTCGCTGGACTGCGAAGATCCCGGAGGCTTGGTGCATGTCGTTGATATCCATGCCCACGACCGGGGGCATGAGGTAGGGCACCCCGCACTTGCGGGCGTAGAACTCCCCTGCCCCCAGGCCGCCGAACTGATCTGGCTTGGCCTTGGGCGGTGCGTCGTGGTCGGCGCAGGCCCATTTCCGGCCCGGTACCGCCTCGGCCACCTTGGCGATATTCGAGGCAGAGAAGCACACCAGCACGGTATCGCGCCGGTGTAGACCCTTGAGCGCCGCCCGCAGGGAGAGGCCGGTGGCATAGCCCTCGCACAGCCATGTCTCTCGGCCGGAGGCGATGCGGTGCGATGCGCCGCCCATCTCGCCGCCGAAAAGGAATTTCTTGGTGCCGTCTTCCCAGATCAGCTGGACGCTGGCGACCCGCAGGCCGATGCGCGCCGGAATGACGATGGCGGTCCGGCCACCTTCGGGTACGAGATAGTCACCCCCAATCCGGGCAACTTCATCCGCACCAATAATCAACGGGCGCTCGGCGGCAAAGCCCTTCCGGGCGAGGTATGGGTGCTCGCCGGGCTTCGCCGCCGCAATGATCGCCTCGGCTGTCCTAGCCGCCTTGAGGGCCTTGTCTCGGACGCTCTTGTCGGCTTCCCGGCGCTGTTCGGCATAGCGGCGCTTATCCTCGGGCGACCGATCCTCATTCAACCAAACGGTGGCCACCTCACCGGTCGTCCAGTTCATCGCGGTTGCGCGCGCTTGATCGATGATGATCCTGCCATCGCCCTTGCCGCTCGCGCCCTTCCCGGCCACATCGCATGGGGTCCATTTGTCCATGTCGATACGGCCAGCAGGCGGGATAATGCCGACCGACGCGCAGACTTGAGCAATGGCTTGATCGAGGGTCATGCGGCCCTCGTCTTGCTGTTTTTGCGAAAGCGCCGCACTTCCCTCTCGACCAGAGAATATTGGTCGGGCGTCACCCGCGAGGGGTCGCATTGGAGCCCGTCAAAGCTACGAGGCGGCCACCGCTCATAGATGCCCTTCCAGATACCGGCCGCCCACCGGCGAGCATGTTCATCGCCCTTGCTGGAATAGGTCGACGTGTAGGAGAGCGCTGCATTGAATACGGCGCGAGGGTCTTTGAGGCATTCGGCGCGCAGCCCTTTCCGAGGCTCGAACCGCTCGCTCATCTTGAGATCGAAATCGATTATCTCGCCCTGTACGAATTGGATTTCACCACGCTCGGGTCGTTCCCAGCCGCAAGCCGGGCAACATGGATTGCCGGGCTCCATCTGGGTTCCGCACTCACCGCAGAACCGCTCCTTGCGTGTCTTTTCCTTGGGCTCGCGGACCTCGCTGTCCTTTTTGGCGGCATTCGACAGGTTCTCGACGCCATATTCGAACAGCCAGGCCGTATCGTCTGCAAAGGCGATGCTATTGCCGGAGTGGTCGAGCCATAATCCGAACTCCTTGTCAGGCGCGATGCGCATGACCCGACCCATCTCCTGGATATGGCTCGAGAAGGATTTCCGGTACGGCCGGCAGGAAATGCCACACATGACATCCGGGACATCGAATCCCTTGGTCAGGACCGCGCAAGACACCAGCCCATCAATCGCACTGTCCGGCTTACGGAATTCCGCGATCTTGCCGCGGCGATCATCATCACCGCTGTCGAGGTAGCTGATCTGTTGGAAATTGAACCCAGCTTCGGCGAACTGACGGCACAGTTCGGCGCCGTGCTTGACCGAGGGCGAAAACACAATGGTCTTGACCGGGCCGCCGAAGGTCTTGGCGGTCTGCTCGATCCACGTCTTGACCACATCGCCAATGATGACGATGCCACGCGATCCAGCATCCTCCTCCTCGTACTCGCCGTTGAACTTCTTCTTCGCCCCAACCATGTCGGGCGACACGCAAGCCTTGATGCGTAGCGGCGACAAGAAGCCTTCCGCCAGGAGTTTGTTCACGGTGGTGACGTTGACCAAACCGTCCCACTGCTCGGCCATGCCGGCGGTGAACGGTGTCGCGGTCAGGCCAATCACCTTCGCGTCCTCGGCCCGCGCGATAAGGTCAAGGATCGACTTGTAGCTGCAATGCGCCTCATCCCACAGGATCAGGTCCGGCAGGTCGCGGACATGCCGCCGGGCAAGGGTCTGCGCGCTGGCGATCTGGACCGACTTGGAATAGTCGGTCAGAAAATGGTCAGCCTGAATAACGCCGTGGTCAATGCCATAGTCGGAAAACACGGCGCTCGTCTGGTCGATCAGCGACACGCGGTCCACGATGAACCAAGCCCGCGATCCCTTGCGCTGGGATTCCTGGATTAGCTTCAGGCCAACAATGGTTTTGCCGGCACCGGTGGGCGCGACAAGAACCTGCCGTCGCCGGTGTTCGCGGATACCTTGACGAAGGGCTTCAATGGCATCGTCCTGATAAGGGCGAAGCTCGAGGGCGCGGGGCTCGGAGAACAACAGGTTCATGGCTCCACTCCGATGCCGAAGTGGCCGCGCATGACCTTGCCCATCTCAGTCACGAAATAGGACCAGTCGAGTTTGTCCCGGCCTTCCGGGCATTCGGCGTAAAGGATGCGCGCCGTCTGCCCCCACGTCAGGGGCGGCGTATCGTCCTCCGACACCCTCGCGGCAGTACTCTTCCGGAGGTGTTGCTCGATGGCGTCCTGGTGCTGGCGCAAGAAGGCCATGCCCTCATTGCCCAGCTTTACCCCGTTGGTAACGGTCATCTTGCCGCGTTCGAGCAGGATATCCGCACCCTTGGCCCGTACGCGTGCGAGAATGGCTGGAACATCGGTCATGGCATGACCTCGCCAGTCTCCGGGTCAACCCGGTCGAGGTCGATATCGTCGCTATACCCGCGCTTTTCGGCCTCTGCCTTATAGAAGGCGATGGACTTGTCCTTGGCTTTCGCCAGATGCATCCACGAAGCTTTGTCGGCGCTCTCGGAATAGAGCCTTGTTTCCAGTCCCCGGATCACCTCGTCCTTGCCGGCGATGACTTTGTCGAAGCCGCCCTGCTCATACTGGACGGCCATTTCGTCGTACCGGGCGACCTGGCGCTTGAGATCGGCCACCTCGGCCTCAAGGGAGGCGATGTATTCGTTTTTCTCTTCAATCTCGGCCCTGAGCGCGTCCACATCGCCAGATGTCTTCGACTTCGCCGCCTTGGCTTGGGCCCGGAATTCATCGGTGCGGGCGCGATGCTCCTGCACTTCTGGAGCAAATTGCGCGGCAGTTTCTTCGCGGCCGCGATCGATCTTGGCCTGCTGCTCTTTCTTAGCCGCCGTCTTCTCGGTCGCGACGGCCTTGATGGCTTCTGCTGGCCTTTCGCCCGCCTCCACGCGGGATTTAACGGCTATGGCCGCCGAAGGATCGTCTTTCAGCGCACGCGCATCCCGAACAGAAATGTCCGACGCGTCGGACAAATCGATGCCGGCCGCCGACAGGGTTTCCGTAACCTTGGCCTGGTCGATAAGATCATAGGCGCGCGAGCGGCCAATTTCCCACCGATCCTTGCAGTACGCTTCGAATGTCTTGTGGCTGACCCGATAGAGTTTGCTGTCGCGGATTTCGGTCAGCGCGCGGCCGACTTCGACAAAGACAGCGATGCCTTGCTCGATGGATTTTTCGCAGGCTTCCAGCCGAGCCCGCTCATTGACGGTCAGCGCGCTCATGGCCGCACCTCGACGCCGATGTAAGCGGCGATCCGGACGCGATCCTCCGGCATCAGCTGATAGCCAAAGCCCCAATGGAGCCGTATCCTGGCGTCAGCGGATTTCAGCGCCTTCCGCAGCCTGCATATCCAGGCGTTGACGATTTTCGCATCCGGCGGGTCGAGGCTGTCGCCATAGAGTGCGTCCATAATGGCGCCGGTCGAATGCACCCTGCCGTCCCACAAGGCCCACAACAGCCGCGCCGGGATCAACGTAATGCCAAGCCGGCTTCTTGCCGCCGCGATGAATTGCTTGTCGGGGTCCAGCCGCAGTTGCCGCCGGAGTTCGGCATTTTCGGCTTCGAGGATATCAATCCGGTCCCGTAGCGCGGCCTCGCTCATGCCGTCCTCCCGGGAAAGACGCGGGCATAGTGCTCAGGGCACCACGAAGTGCCTTGCTTCACCGGCCTACTGCAGAACGTGTAGGAGCCTTTGGGGTCGCCCTCGATCCAGTGGCAGTCATGGCGCTCGATTTCCATGATGCCGATAATCCGGGTCACATCATTGCCGGATGGCACTTCCGAGAACGGGTCGGTTTTGGTGGTGCGAGACCGGCCCTGTTTAACCGGGTTGGCCTGCACTTTCTTTTCGGCTCGAGCCCGGCGAGCACCATCCCGGGCTGCCCGCAACGTGTTGCCATTGACCAGCCGGCGAAGGCCGAGGCGGTTTGCTTTGCCGATAACCGCACTGCGCGTCAGGCCGTGGCCTAGCTCCGCTGCGATATGGCTGGCGGAAAAGCCTTCGACCCAGAGCTTTTCGAGGATTGCAACCTCTCCATCGGTCCAGCCGGTCGCGGTATTGGAAGCGTGGTCAGGCATGGAACGCCTCCACGAACATGTCTTCCTGCGCGTCGGGCTCCAAGCGCTCGCCGAATGCCGCCATGGAAAGATTGCGAATAGCCTGGCGGTAATAGCTAGGCTTCAACTCGGCGCCGATGCCACGTCGGCCTTTGGTAACCGCTGACCAAACCTCGCTGCCCACGCCCATGAACGGCGTGAACACCGTTTCGCCCGGGTTGCTGCGCATCTGGATCACGCGATCAATCACGTCCAGTTGCAGCGGATGGACGTGCTTTTCGTCGTCCTCGTCCCGGCTCTCCTGATAGGGGAGAACCCGGCCCATGCGAATGTCATCCCAGATGGACGACGCATAGCGGCGCCAGATCCAGTGCGAAAACTTGTTGGTCTTCTGGTCGCCATCGAAGCCACGCCATTTGCGGACCTCGGTCGGCATCTTGCTGTCGTCGCCAGCGTATTCGAGGAAGCCGGTAGGATGGGCCACCGGCACGGGGTTCTCGCCCTTATTGCGGAAGATCAGCACATAGTCGGCCGAGGCGACACCACACTGAACGCTGTCATCGACCGCGGTCTTGTGCGCCAGGTTCTTCTGCATGGTCCGATTACGGACCCAAAGCGGCTCTTTCCAGACGGCATGGCGGGCAACGAAATGGAAGCCCATGGCCTGATGCAGGCGAATGATATCGCCCGGGAAGTCGATATAGGCATCCGACCCCGTATTGCCGGTCGGCACGTCCATGCAGTGCACGGCCGAGCAGCGGCCGCGCATGGTGATGCGGGCCAGTTCGCTGACCACAAAACCGTAGTGGTCAAAGAACTGGTCATAATCCCTGCAGTTGGACAGGTCGCGCTCATCGCTCGAATAGTGATAGAGCCCGCCGAACGGCGGCGAGTAGACCGACAGATGAACCGTCTCGTCCGGAATGCCCTTCATCACGTCGACGCAATCGCCATTATAGATGGCAAAGTCATCGGTGATGCGCTGGTCGATCACGCCGCCCATGCTGGAAGCTCCATGATTTTGTCGAATTGCTTGGCCGTGTGAACGCTCAATGCGTCGTTCATTTCGGCGATTAGGTTGGCGAACATCACTTCGGCAGCGCCGGCCTTGCGTCGGCGATTTTCGATGATCTTGCGCTCGCCCTCGGTCATGACCGTATCGACCACGACCTCTCGCTTCTGGCCAAACCGCCAGCAGCGCCGCACGCCCTGGTAGTACTGCTCGAAGGAGTGGGAGGGAAAATCGATCATGTGGGCGCAGTGCTGGAAATTGAGGCCCAGCGCGCCAATTTTGGGCTTGGTGATGAGCGCCCGAATGCCGCCATCTATGAACGCCATGAAGCGTTCCTCTTTGACCTCATCGCGATGCGATCCCGCCACCTGCATAGCGCCCGGGATCATCTGCTCCAGCAGATCGGCTTCCTCGTTGAACTGGCACCAGAGCAGAACCGGTTCGCCATGCGAGGCAAGTTCGGCGGCGCGCTCGCAGCGCTCCCGGATCGTGCGTTTCTTTTCTTCTCGCTGTTCCGGCAGCGTGGTCGCCGGCATGTCGAAAAGCATGCCGTCCGGCGTCGAGCCAGCCTCGACCAAATGCAGGTTTTCGACCAGCGGCGGCAGTTGGAACGCGCCATCATCGAAGCCCAGGTCGGACGGCTTGCGCATGGCGCGGGCCCATGAGCAGACCCAGCGCCAGAACGCCAGCTCGGCATGACCTTTGAACCGCCACTTCGGCGCCTCGCCGTACATGCGACGGGTCGCGCTGTTGTTCTGGTCGTTTTTGAAGAACCGGTTCAGCATGTCCATGTGGCCCATGTAGCCAAGGGCCTCGGAGGACGTTCCGAGCTCGATGTAGTCGTTCGGCGCAGCGGTCGCCGTCGCCAGAAGGCGGTACTCCACCTTCCGCATGAAATCGGTGATTTCCGCTTTCCGCGCACCGTCGAAGGATTTCAGGATGGAGCTTTCGTCGCAGACGACGCCGGCGAAGTCGTTCGGGTCGAAGTGGACCAGGCGCTCATAATTGGTGACGACCAGTTTGCTCGAGCGCGCGCCATCGGATGACCGGCAGGCCTCGATGCCGAATTTCTCGGCCTCCCGAACCGTCTGTCCGGCGACAGCGAGCGGGGCCAGCACCAGGACCGGGCGGTTGGTGTGCTCGATGACGTTCTGGCTCCAGGATAGGAACTGGAGCGTCTTGCCCATCCCGCAATCTTCGAACAGGGCGGCCCTGCCCTTCCGAACGCTGTACTCGATCATCGACTGCTGGAAATCGAAGGCCTCTGGCGGCATGAAGGTCGGCTCGAAACCGCCATCAGCGCCTTCGTGCTGCTTCATGCGAAGAAAATCGCCGTAGTTGGAATTGGCTTGAAGGGTCATGCCGCTGCCCTCCGCGCATCTTCCGAAGCGGCCGAAAAAAGCCAGCCCTGGTCATTGTCGACGACGAGGCGCGGCTTCGGCCGGTAATTGTTGCGGAACAGCACGCAGGCCATGTCGGGGCAGACAGAATTGCCGATCTTGTGCCGCTGGTCCGTCTCGGTGAGGAGGCCGCCGTTGAAGGGCGCAGCGAGAATGTAGGTTTCGCGGAACCCTTGGGCCCGGGCGAGCTCGCGCGGGGTCAGCATTCGCATGCCGATATCGATGATGATGAATTCGACGCCACGGATGGTCAGCGTCACGAATTCGCGGTCATCCCAGCAACCGTATTTGCGAAGGAAAGTCGCGACCTTACGAGCGCTGTTCAATTGCGCGTCGGTCAGCGGCCGAACCTCGACCTCCGCCTCGACATGGCCGAAGCGCGGCTTCACCGTGACGGTGCGGAACGGAGCATCAGGAGCCCCGCCCACTTCGTCCGAGCCGAAGTAGGCCGTCATGAACGGCATCACGACGCCGGTATGCTGGCCTTGGGCAGTCGTCGCATTGGCGGGCGTCTCTACCGACGAGGCGCGGCGATCGCTGCCCTTCATGGAAATTATGTGTGCGGAAACGACCTGGGTCTTTTCCACGTCCGCCATGATCGTGCCGACGGGGTTTTTGACGTCGCTGCCAACCGAGTTCCCGAACTGGCGCCCGAGATACGCGGCCACCACGCTTTGGTTGGACCCGTTTCGAGTTATCGTCGAAACACTCTCACCCGCTTCGTGCCCCACAACATCGGTGTTCTTTTGGGCCAGAAACACGGCCGTAGCGCCTAGAGGCGACGCACCGCCGGGGCGCTTGTGGAAGCTATTGGCGGTGACGGTGCCGACGCCTTCGTCAGCACCGGAGCCGACGCCGCCAGTTGTGTGCTTCGAGACAAAGACCGAAACCACCTGGTTCGTATCCTTGATCGACGCGGCGATAGTGTGCGTCGGGGCTTCCACCGAGCGACTGCGGCCGCCTTGCTGTCCATGGGAGAGGAACGGCGCGATCTGCGCCTCGACCAGATTTCCGCCATTGCCGCCCTTGACAACGGTCGGTGCCGATTGGTCGACAGGACGGCTGCGCGGCGCTTGGCCGGCGCGCTCGCCATACCGGGGAACCATATATGGGGCGACCAGCCCGCGGGCATCGCGTGCCCGGGTGACGGTATCAAGGCCCTCGTCGACCCCCTGCCCGCGGAAGCCATCTCCGCCGTGGTTGAGCAGGGCAAGGAAGGCGTCGTCGCCCTTGTCGATGACATAGCGCTTCGTGCCTTTGGCAATCCGCTCCTCACTGTTGTAGGCCAGCGGCCGGATGATCTTGACGCCGGTGGCCTTGGTGTAGGCTTTGGCCTCATTTTTCGTCATCAGGATCGACGGGCACGGCCGGTCGAAATCGAGAATGTCGGCCGCGACCGGCCAGGCCAGTTTCTGGCCGCGGGCGACCTCGGGTGACTTCGGATCGGCATGCGTTTCTTCGGGCCAGATAATCGGCTCGCCGTCGCAGCGCATCATGATGTAAAGGCGCTTCCGGATCGTCGGCGCGCCGAAGAAGTTAGCCCTCAGGACGCGCCATTCCACCCGATATCCCATGCGGCGGAACCGCTTCACCCAGCGGTTGAACTCCTTGCCCTTGAGCGATTTGTCCGGACGGCTCTTGGGATCGAGGTCGCCCCAGTCCTGGAATTCCTCGACGTTCTCCATGTAGATTTCGCGGGGCCGGACCTGCTCGGCCCAATGCGCCACGACCCACGCCAGAGACCGCACCGACTTGCTGACCGGCGCGCCACCCTTCGCTTTGGAGAACCCCCGACAATCCGGAGACGCCCAGAGGGCGCCGACTGCGATGCCGCCAGTGACGGTCAGCGGATCGGCGGTCCAGATGTCGGCCGTCAGGTGCATCGTCTTTGGGTGGTTCGCCATGTGCATGGCGATGGCCTTCGGGTCGTGATTGATCGCGATGTCGACCACGCAGCGATGGGACTGCGCGAGCAGGCCGGCCGCCTTCATCGAGGCCATGGCCATTTCCATGCCCTCGCTCGCCCCGCCGCCTCCGGCGAAACAATCAATCACCAGCTCCTGCTCAAGATCGAAGCCGTGCGCCTCGGCAAAGGCGCGGAAGGAATTGTGGAGGATTGCGTTCACGCCGCAGCCCTCCCCACCGAGGCCGTGACTTCATGCAGGGTTTCGAGCGCCAATTTCTCGTCAGCACCGCGCATCGGCATGAGAAGGGTGAAGGCGTCGCCACCGACCGAGAGCCGCATCGGGCTGTTGCCGTCGATGACGGCGAGCCGCACCTGATCGTGGCTGGCAAAGCTCTTGAGCAGGCTAATCATGTAGTTGGAGCGGAAGCTGGTTACGTGCTCGCCACCGACATTCTGCACCACGGCCTTGGCCAGAAATTCCCGACCAGTGCCATAATCGGCGGAGACAGCGGAAATCGTCGCACCGAGCGCGTCATAGGCCAGCGTGGTTGCCGGTCCCTGCCACCGTCGCGCCCCAACGGCACTGACACGGAACAGGGCCGTTACCAGTTCTTTCCGGTCGAAGATGATGTGGTGGCGATCATCACCGTCGAAGCGAGGGACGACGCGCTGCCAATCCGGATAGGTGCCCTGGATCAGCTTCGTGGTGAGCGTCATGCCGGCCCATGCGAAGCGGAGATAGGTTTCGCGCGGCAGCCGTTCGATACGCGCCGGCTCGACCATCCTGAGCAGGGCATCGACCGCCCGGCGCGGCACGATCAGGCCATCAAAGGCCGGGCCTGTGGCAAACGGCGTCACCGACATGCGATGGCCATCGGTGGTGACCAGCACGGATGCGCCAGCGTGGTTTCGCTGGAACGACACCCCGCAGAGATAATAGCGGGTTTCTTCGCTGGAGATGGTGGGCGCCACGAAAGCCAGGGCATCACGCAGGCCGGTGGCCGGGATGGTCTCAACAGCGCCCTGCCCCGACCATCCGGGCTCTGGATAGGCGTCGGGATCGACACACGGCAGGTCATAGCGGCCCGACGAGAATGAGATCGAGGCGCTATCCTTCTTGCCACCGAGGATGGTCACCGTGTCGCTGCTGGGGATCAGCGCGACCAGCCGGAGTAGCGTGCGATAATCAATCGCCGCCCTGCCCTTGGCTTCTGACGCCACCATAGTGACGACAATCTCCTGGTCGAGATTGGTTCCGCGAACCGTAGCGCCGTCGAACAGGACCGTGCCGAGAACCGGATAGGCGTTGCGCTGCTCGATGATCGGACGGAACAAATTCAACGCGCTGCGCAGCTGCTGCGCCGTGGTGACGAGCTTCATGGCTGGGCTCCATCGATTTGGGAGGGTTGGACCGCTTCCGACAGCGAGACCTCGATGGCCCCGCCCCTGACCGGTGCGCCGATGGTGTAGGTCGCGGTGAAATGGGCGTCGTCTATGCCGAGAGCATCGGCAATTCCGTCTCGAAAGGCCTTGAGCGCAGCGGGCGGTGCATCATCATCAATATGGTGCGCGGTCTTGGGGTGAACGACCCAGGCCAGATTGACCTTCTGCCAGTCCGGCTCATGCGGGCCGAGAGCGACGCGGGTTTCCTGCCAGGCCAGCTTCCGCGCCGCCTTGATCGCACGATGCTTTGCAGCCCAATGCGGCGGGCGACCATTCGGCCAGAGCAGCTTGACCGGAAAAGGCAGGGCAATCGTGATCATGCCGCCTCTCCGCCATTGTGGAGAGGCACGACCTTGCCCTCGGTTTCCTTGGGGCCGGTCGCGGCAAGCGCTGCCTCAATGCCGGCGATGTTGCGCAGGATATCGTCGCGCTCGGCATCGATCTGGGCCCGGATGGCATCAAACCGCTGACTGACCAGCGCCATATCGGCGTCCCGATCATCGGCGGCCACGGACAAGGCGTTGTCCGCATTGAGCAGCGCACCGTTCGCCCGGCGGAGCGCGGCCTGCAGTTCGGCCCGGAACAGACTGGTATGCTGGATAACCGGTCGGGTCGGGATGGTGGCCCGCTTCTTCGCCTCGGTAACGGCAGGAGCTTCTGCCTTATTGCGGGTGGAGGATGGTCTCTGATCCATTGCTGGTTTCTCCAGGCAAAGCGCAGCCGATGGCGCTCAAGGCGCAGAAAAGCTGCTGGGGTTGGAATTCAGGGGGTTGTGGCTGGCGCTAAGGCGGGCCGATGGACGCGAGGCGAGGCATCATGCGGCGGTCTCCGATGCAGGGGCGCGGAAAAACCACTCGTCGTTCCACTGAATGCCCCGAGCGATCGCGGCGCGGCGAATAGCGCGCATTTCCTCAAGCGAAGGTTCGCCACCGTTTTCCCACCGGGAAACCGTCGACTGCTTCACTCCAGCGACAGCGGCAAACTCCGCTTGCTTGAGATTGAAGACCTCGGTTCGGATGTGTCGGATCGCGTTCATGCGGCCATTATGCACGAATGCATTAACCATGCAAGAGGAATTATGCGTGAACGCATTTTGTCTTATGCAAATGCGGATATAGCGTCCAGCGCCATGAATACTGCGAAAATGACCGCTGAAATCCGAGCCGCCGGCTGGACCCAGTCTCAAATCGGTGACTTCTGCGGCGTTTCTCAAACGACCGTAGGGCGCTGGGAAAAGGGCACAGACCCCGAGGGTCCCAGCCGGGATAAGCTGGCAGAGCTTTACGAGCGGGTCATTGGCAAACCCGCCAAACCGTACAGCACTTTTGACCCGGACGTTCCGGACGTGCCAGAGGTTCGATTCGATGACAACGGCGTCGCGCTTGTTGACGGCAAGGTCGTCTTCAAGGGGCGGCTGCCTGGCAGCGCGCCCGAGACAATAGCCGCTGGCGGCCTTGGAAATGGCAAGATGGATGGGATGGTGGCGCACGTCCAAACCAAGGGTGTGGCTTCAGGCCACTCCGTGGCCGCCGAATGGGTCATTCCCCCCACATTTCTGCGCCATGGCCTTGGCGGGCGTCCGGACACAACCATCATCGTGCCCGTTATCGGGCACAGCATGGAGCCTCGGCTTTACGAGGGTGACCGCGTAATCGTGGATGTTGCGCAAAACACCTGGGTGGCAGACGCCATCTACGCCATCGCCTTCGATGATGAAAATTTCCAGGTGAAGACGGTCAAGGTGGATCGCACTGCGGAAACGAAAACGTTCCGCATCATCTCTGAAGCCTTTCCGGACGATGAAGTGCGCCTGAAACCGGATGATTTCAGGATCGTTGGGCGCGTAGTTGGGCGCATCAGCCGGCCGTGAAGGCGAATAATTGGGGGCAAAGGCAATGAGGGCTCTGGCGGGGATAGGGCTGGTGATGATGCTGGCGTTGCCGGTTGCAGCCCAGCCGTACGATGACCCTGCAGTAGCAGTGTGCGAATTCATCCTACTTGGAGGCAAGCCCGCGCCCGAGCACTATCAGCGGACAGGCGCGGCCGTCTCAGGTTTACAGGTGACGATCGATTACACCTATGAGGTTCTGAACGTCGAACCCAAGCCTCGGCAGAGCTTCTGCAATTTCAAGGTCAACGACGACGGAACGTTCAGCCCCGAAGTCGAAATCAGAAGCCCAGAGTCTGACAAGTGTGGTGCCCGGATTGAGGAAATCAGCAGCCAGCCAGGACTCGCTGATCTACCGGAAGATGAGAAAGCGCAGCTGCGCTCTGAATTGGAGAGATGCAGTGCAGTGCTCCGTAGGCAGTCAGAACGGGGCATGTCGATCATGGCGGATATTGTGTTGCCACTTGAGACGATGGGGCTTTTCTCTATCGCACAGGAGAACACGCAGCTTCGCGCGCAATAGTTGCGGAGGGTAGAAACGGGTTGAATGGGGAGGAGTTGAGTAGGAATGGCCGGTGACAACGAAGGTCCCTCCCCCACGGTCGCGGCGGTCACGCTGTCTAGTGCGGCTATTCTTGCTGCCTTGGTCCAATCCCTACACGACAAGGGCCTGCTGTCCGGAGAAGAAACCGTAGAGGTCTATGAGCAGGCACTATTGCTGCTCGAGATGCAGCAGGCATCGGCCGACCGGGTGCCGGGCTATGGCGAGGTTATGGACATGGCGCGGGAATTGATCGAGCAGCATTTGAGGCGGTGACACTCCGCTTCCTAGACGAGACTCTTTTTGGTCGGCGCGCTATCAAGATAACCCATGCCAACGATCAGCATTCCACATCCCGCGATTCCCGCTCCAGACGTGATCCACGCGCTCGGGAAATATCGCCCATACAACTACCACAAGCACGTGATGGGAGAGCCAAGTTGGACCTATCCAACGCATAGTGGAAAGTTGTTGGATTTGAAGGAAGGCAAGGAGCGAGGCCTGTCCTACTGCCAAAGACTGCTGATCGAAAATATTAAGACCAATACATTGCTAGCCATCGCCGCTGTACCGTCGAGCGACGCCACCAAAATTCGGTCTGGAGTGCAACAGTTAGCGTCTCGGTATGCCTCGGCGTGTGGGGCGCTGGATGCTTATGACTTGCTCAGGCGAACAAAATCCATCCAGAAGTTGGCTTCAGGTGGAAACAGGGCGATGCAAGTCCACCTTGACAGTCTTGCTGTCCACAAGATTGAACGTATCAACGGCCACGTAGTCATCATACTGGACGACATAATGACAACAGGAAATTCACTGGCAGCATCTAGGCAACTTCTGCTGCATGCAGGGGTCGAGAAGGTTATATGTTTGGCAATGGGGCAAACTAGTTACGAGTAACCCGGTCGACGATATCGGTGGAAGCGGTCAACACCACAACCTTTGGGTGACCAACAAATTTCGCGGGCCAGGACAACCGTGTATCTTCAACCACCGACCGCATGATGAATAGCCAGCGCCCTAACCGCAGGCACTCGGCAGCTTGATGGAGTGTCCCCGACGAGTCGGACGCCTCAACGATCACGCTCGCATCGGTAAGCTGAGCCATCAGTCGGTTACGCTTCGGAAAATCCGAAGGCCACGTTTTCTGTCCCGGAGCGAACTGTGAGATTAATAGATGCTCCAGCCAGATTTCCTCTTGAAGCTCGGCATGTTCGGCTGGATATGCCTTGTTCAGGGGCGTGCCGATGACGGCAATGGTGTCTCCGCCGACGGCCAATGCGCCCCGATGCGCCGCTCCGTCCACGCCTTTCGCCAACCCACTTGTGACAACGATGCCGGCAGAGGCGAGTTCCCGAGCAATCTTTCCTGCCCTACGAAGTCCATCGTCGGATACTGATCTGGCGCCAATGACGGAGACAGACGGCTTGCGTAGCAACTCCAGATTTCCGGCCCAGTATATAATCGGCTCCGCCTCGCCGTCCTTTCTGAACAGATCAGCACGTGCATCCTCTATGGGGCGCCCACAATACTCCAGAAGATTAGTGAGCCCGACGGTCTGCGGCGAATTTGGCGGCCGATACTTGATCCTGCGAACGGCAGGGGCGTCATCTTGGCGCTGTGCCTTACTGCTGGTCATGAACATTCTGGTGCCTTCGGCTACGGCATCGTCCCCTGAAGTTACATCGATTCTCGCACACCAACGAGTCCAGCGCTAGATCGATCCACCCTTCTCGCTCGCACGGCCCTATTGATGCACCCTGCCCTAACCGGCAGGGCTTTTTCGTTCCCTTCATAGCGCAGCAGTTGCACAGGCGCATATTCAATTATGCGTTCATGCATTTTCTTATTGCATATGCATATGCGTTCGTGCATATTCCCTCCATCAACCGGTGACGAAGAAGCGCTTCGCCGATCTCACCGGGCAACAAGATGGAGACGGTTATGTCCCAGCCCACCATGATCCCGATTGAACGCTTGGCCTCTGGCGTTGCGATATTCCGCAAGGGTGGAGATTTCGGCCCGTTCGGCGGTGCTGCCGAGGTTGTCTCGGTCGAGTTCGACCCGGACGGCTTCTATGTCGTTGATGCGCTGTTCATCGAAAGCGACGGCTCAGTCGAATGGACTGGCGATGAAGCGGTTCGGTTCTTCGTCGATCCGGGCGAAAAGGTGGCGTTTGCCGGTCGCGGCCTGCCCCCGTTCATGCGTCTCAAGGACGATGTGACCGCGGAGGAATGGCAGGCGAAAGGCGATGCCCTCTCCGCCTCCACCGACCGGGCTATTGGCCAGATCAATCAGGTTTCCGGCTATCGGTGCCGGCCCATCGATGAGCGACCGCTTGTTGCGGCCGTTGCTGCTGCTCTCGAAGTCGAGCTGGCGTGATGAACACCGCCCGCATCATCCAGAGCACCGAACGGCTCTATACGCTGATCAAGCGCGCCGCCATCTCCACCAATCGCGACGACCACCGCGACGCCATCCTCGGTGAATTCGAGGCGATGTGCGCCACCCTTGGCAAGACCGCCTCCCGGTTCAAGCCGACCGACTGGCAGCGGGTCCATCTGAACCTGGTGGATTTGCACAGCGCCGCCGTCCATGCCGACGAATTCCGTTCCGGCAGCTTCGCCCATATCGGCAGCGAGGCATCCCTTCTGACCTCGCTCCATGCTTTCGCGGCGGTGCTTGGGTTCGTACTGGCCGATGCCGACCCCTCGCCCATCCACGAAACCTACCTCGACGATCACGCCGCCATGGCAGCGGTTGAGGGTCATGAAATCAGGAGCGCGGCCGAATGAGCCGATCAGGCCTTTTCAGCCTCGCCAAAACTCAGCGCCGCCTTTCCCACCAGTACCGGGCATGGGCCCGGCAGGACGAGCTTGCCGGCAAGTTGAGCGCCTATCGCCGCAATACCGCCGAGGCCAACCGCCTCGCCCGTGACGCCCGCTGGCATTTCCAGCGCGCCCGCATGGAGCAATCCGCATGAGCACCACCCTTTCCGTGACGGACAACGAACGCATCAAGGATGGCGGGAACAATCCTCCCGCATTCGAAGCGCACCGGATCAACATCGAGGACCTGCGCACCGAGGCGGGAGCCTGGCTCGACGGCAAGGCCGTGACCAGCGCCGAAGAAGCCGAAGGGCTCAATATCCTGCTCGATATGGCGAGGAAGGCCGCCGGCGCTGCTGAAAAGCAGAAGCTGGCCGAAACCAAACCTCTCCGCGACCAGGTAACCGCGATCAATGCCGAGTGGAAGAAGCTCATCGATACGGCGGATCGGATCGTCGCCGGTTGCAAGAAGGCGCTGACGCCATGGAACGTCAAGGAGGCCGAGCGCAAGGCAGCGGAAGCCGCCCGGATCGAGGCGGAACGGCAGGCTGAAATCGAGGCCCTGCGCGCAGCCCGTGAGCAGTCTGACGGATCGCTGGCCGATGCCGAGCAGATCGACCAGCTCGAGGCATCCGTGAAGCAGGCCAGCAAGGCCGCCAAGGCTGCCGAGAAAGCCGCCAGCACCGGGCTTGGGCTGCGCACCGCCTATCGGGCCGAGATTACCGATTTCGCTGCCGCTGCCCGCTTCTTCTGGCAGCCACACCACCACCGCTTCGAGGATCTGGTTTTCCAGATCGCCAACGAGCAGGCCCGCATCGTCAAGGCAGACATGCCGGGGGTCAAAGTTATTGCCGAACAGAAGGCGTTTTAGCCATGTCTGACAATCTCGCGCTATGGAACATAGTCGAAAAGACCGACCCCGGTCACGTCAAGCCAATCACTGGGAAGCCGTATCAGGGCACCTCACCGAGGCCGCATTATCTGGTGCGCAGGGCCACCGAAACCTTCGGGCCCATAGGCATCGGCTGGGGTTTCACCATCGTCGATGAACGGATCGAGGAAGGCGCCAGCGGCGAAAGGATACACATCGCCCGCGTCAAGGTCTGGTTCGAGTGGGACGGCAAGCGTGGCGAGGTCGAGCATATCGGCGGCACGCAATTCAGCGGCACCCGGTCGAGCGGCAAGCCCTTTACCGACGAGGATGCGCCGAAGAAGTCCGTCACCGATGCCTTGGTGAAGGCGCTGTCCATAATCGGCTTTGCCGGCGACATTTTCATGGGCCGCTACGACGACAGCAAATATGTCCACGACCTCAAACAGGAAGCCGAAAAAGCAGATCGGCCAGCTGAGAAGTCCAAGCCAGCGAGCAAGGCGGCCAGTCGTGACACGTACGATCGGCTTTCCAAGGCCAATCGCGCCCTGACCAGTGAGGCCGAGTTCAACAAATTCTGGTCCACCGCGAGCGTGCAGGACGCAGCCAAGTCCCTGCCTGCCGACTGGAAGCGCGAACTCAAGGCCGAGAAGGACGACAAGGCGGCGGAGTTGTCAGAGCGGGCAGCGATGGCGGCCGACGACTTCCCCGGAGACCACGACAACCAGAGAGATGCTGCATAATGGCTGACCGATACGAAGCCGTTGCCGTGCGCAAGTACGAGCAAAACGGTGAGGAAAAGACCGCGTTCACGAATATCGGCGTTGCCTTCAAGATGCGCGACCGAGACGGCTATTCGCTGCGACTGCATTGCCTGCCGGCACCGGTGGATGGCGAATATTCAATCCTGCTGTTCCCGCCGAAGCCGAAGGATGACAACCGCGGGAATGGCCGTGGGCAGCCCCAGCAGAGCGGCGGCTACGGCGGTGGTGGCCGCCAGCAGCCCAATTTTGACGACGAAATCCCTTTCAGCCCACAGGTGGACTGAACCATGGTTCACCGCGTCATCCGGACACCTGCCGATCTGGATATGCTCAAGGCATTCCTCGACGGCCGCCCGCTGCCCCTATCGGTGGAAATCACCGAAGGCCGCGACCGTTCAAAGGAGCAGAACAAACTTGCCTTCAAATGGTACGGCGAAATCTCCGAGCAGACCGGCGAGGACGTCGAGGACGTGCGGGCGCGGTGCAAGCTGGAAATCGGCGTGCCGATCATGCGCCGGGGATCGGACAAATTCCGGGAGACCTATGACCGCCTGGTGCGGCCCCTACCCCACGCCGACAAACTCGAGCTGATCCGCGACACCGAAATGCCGGTCACCAGCCTGATGAAAATCAAGCAGATGACCGAATATCTGGACCTGATGTTCCGCCGGCATTCCGAGTTCGGGATCGTGCTGACCATCCCGCCGGATCGGTATGCCTACGATCCCGATAAATCCGGCAGTCGTCGTGCAGACCAGAGGGCGGCGGCATGAAGCTCACCCCGTCCGAAACCCGTCTTGTTGAGCTTATCTCTGCCATGCCGGGTGGTAGCTACTGCCCCGGCATGGACGCCCAGGTCACGTCTGAGGTTAACCGGCTCCTGCGCCGTTTGAACCGGCATGGCGTGCTGTCGGTCGAAGCCACCGACGATGGCCCGCGCTTCACGTTGATCCACCATGGCTAGGCGCGTTCAACTCTCCCGCCGCAAGGGCTGGCGTATGCCCGAGAACACCGTGAAGGTGGATCGATCGACGCCGTGGGGCAATCCTTATCAAGCTGGACAGGATGGCGACGGAAGCCGTGCCTACCTGGTGCAGCTATTCCGCGACTATCTCGCCCGGCCCGAACAGGCGGCCCTCGTCACCGACATCAGAACCAATCTTCGCGGCAAGAACCTCGCCTGCTGGTGCCCTATGGATGGTCCGTGTCATGCGGACGTGCTGCTGGAGATCGCCAATGGCTAGATCGCGCCCAGAATGGATCGGATGCAGCGATGACGCCATGCCGGGCATTCACGTCCTGCTGCGCCTCTATGCCAATCAGAAGGGCATTTGCGCCTGCCCGGACGAATGCGGGCTGGTGATGAACCTCGACCGCGATGAGATCGACTGCGACCACAAGATCCCGCTCCGGGATGGCGGCGAGAACCGCGAGAGCAATTTGCAGCTCATGTTCCGGGCTCACCATCGGACAAAGACCGCTGGTGAAAACGTCGCTCGCGGAAAAGAGCGCCAGCACAAGGCCAAGGCTTTCACCGCACTTCGCCAGCGCAAGGCGAAGATCGGCGGCCCAACCATTCCCCAGCGAACAGCGACAAGGCCCCTCTCAAAGGGCGTCGGGCTCGCTTATTTCCAGGAGCCAGAACAACAATGAGCTTCAACCCATGCACCTGTGCCGCCTGCGGTATCGTTTTCGGGATCAGCCCCAGTTACGAGGCGATCTTGCGAAGAAGCGGCAAGGATTTCTACTGCCCGAATGGGCACTCCCTCTCTTTCGGAGAAAGCGAAGCGGACAAGCTGCGCCGCGAGCGCGACCGGCTAAAGCAGCAAGCCTCCCGGCTGCTCGATGCAGCCAGCGAGCAGCGCGAAATCGCAAACCTTGAGCGCCGCCGGGCTGCCGCCGCCCGTGGTCAGGTGACAAAGCTCAAGAAGCGCGCCGCTGCCGGCGTATGCCCGTGCTGCAACCGCACCTTCTCCGACCTAGCGCGCCACATGGCCGGTCAGCACCCAGAATTCATCTCTCAGCCCGATGAGGCAAGCCATGTCCACTGACCCCATCAGCGAGAGGCTGACAGTAGCCGAAGCGCTCGAAGAATTCGCCATGATCGATGAAGCCGAGGGCGGAAATCCTCACGTCATCGCAACCGAACGTCGAGCGGCTGAATTGCTCCGCCACCAGAAGCGCGTTGCAGCATGGATGCTCGAATGCTTCGGTCTGCAGATCGCCATGGACAAGGTCGAGCGCGCAGACCGTTTCATCGAGGAAGCGCTTGAGCTGGCCCAGGCTACCGGATGGGCAGCAGACCGCGCCCATGCGCTTGTGGACTATGTGTTTGGTCGCCCCGTTGGCGAGATCAGTCAGGAAGTCGGCGGCGTCATGGTGACACTTGCGGCGCTCTGCAATGTCTTCGACGTCGATATAGATGCCGAAGCAAAGCGGGAAGTTGACCGGATCACTCAGCCCGAGAACGTTCTGAAAATCCGAGCGAAACAAGCCGAGAAGCCGACCGGATCGGCCCTGCCCGTCGCCTCTCCACCCAAGGCCGTGACAATCACGGATGAGATGCGGATGCGTGGCGCGCAGGCCCTCGCAGAGCTTGAAGACATGCCCATCAATAACCTGATGCTTACGCATGTCGACGCCGTCCTCACCGCCGCCCTTTCCAGCGAGGCTCGTCCAACCCATCGCCACAAGAAGCGCGGCACCGAATACGTGCTGATTGGCATCGGAAAGATGCAGGCCGAATTTTGGATGGACGGCCTCAATGAGGATGGGGATGCCACGGTGGATATGCGCGAGGTCGCCATCTATCGCAGCGTCGATGATGGCTCGTTCTGGGTCCGACCCCGCGAGGAATTCGAGGACGGGCGCTTCGAGGCCCTTTCCAGCGAGGCCCACAATGGTTGAGCGCTCCAACCGCCGAGAGGTGCGTAACCCCGTCCTGGCCCTTCCATCGATCCGCCGCCTCCAGAAACTTCCGCCAGAAAGCCGCGAGGCGATCCGTGATTTACTCGGAGACCTGGCAACGGACGCTCGCGCCCGCGCCCAATCTTCCTGGGCGAAGAACAAGGGGCCTATGGCTGTCTATTGGAAGGCGGTCGGGGCGTATGCCCACCATTTGCGCTGCGCGCTCAAGCAGGAGCCACACAATGGCTGAGTTGAACGGGAAGGCCGTGGAAGCGGCGGCAGCAGCTCTCGACCCAGAAATTTGGGCAATGGATGGCCCAGGCCTAACGCGGAGCGAGGTGCAGATATTCCACCAGCGCCGGCAAGACTCAGCCGTAGCAGCCAGCGCCACCGTTCGCGCCTATCTCTCCGCCCTCCCCGCCCCTGATGATGGGCTGGTGGAGATCGCGGCCGAACGCATATGCTTGGCGACAGGACTGGATTGGGGTGATCTTCCCGAGGCAGCAGAGAACGACGGTACCGAAGACCGAGAATGGTTTCGGATGATGGCTCGCGCCGCCCTCCAATCCAAAGACGAACAGATCAAGCGGCTGACGCTGGAGAGGGATGACGCCAAGGCCGCACTTCGCATCGAGCAAATCAGGCACGGTGAGACGATCCGCAACAAGCCTGCGGCGCGTATAGACCTAAAATCCAGGTCGATCCTGAAATATCTGGAGGAAACCCGAATGTGGTCGGCCTCCGCGTTCGTTGCCGGGGAGACCGTGCCCGATCCCAAACAGGATATGACTGATCTGTATAGTTTTCTATGCAGGCTGGGCAATGTTCTCGATGCATGGGCGGATGATTTCGAAGCCGCCGAACAGCAGGTGCAGAAGATCACTGCCGCGCTGCGCGGGCTGGTTAAGGCCGTTGGTGGTATGAAAAACCCGCAAACAGTCGAAGACGTTGCTTTGCTTGTGGGGGTAACCCTCGGCCCTGCTTTCGAGTTCGCCCGCTCCGCCCTCGAAACACAGGAGGGCGGGAAATGAAGCTGACGAAAGAAACGCCGAATATTGAATGGCTACGCCTTCCGCCCGGGCAATTGCGCGTGCTTTTGACAGCTTGGAGCGCTGATAGCATCGTGTGCAGCGGAAGAGCCCTAAACGCTGCCAGCAGCCTGACCCGACGCGAGCTGTTGAAGTTTATCGCACCCATAGACGGCGGTTTGCGCGGTGAATTTGAATTGACGGACGTGGCAAAAGACTATCCGCCGACAGGCCTAAAGTCGCTGCTGGTTAAGCATGACGGCAAAGTCAACGTGGGAAGCAAACCGGCCGGCCGCTCCGCTCTCACCCAGGAAGGAGAGAGGTGATGAAGCCTGAATGGCAACCGATAGAGACGGCGCCGAAGGATGGAACGCCGGTCGATTTGTGGCTTGTTTCAAACGAAACATGCGACATCGATTTCTATTCTCCAACCGCTAGCAAACTCCAAGGTCGGTCGACTGATTGGGTGTGGGAGAAGCGCGGCCCGAACTCCGCAAATTGGTATCCTCTTGGTGGGCTAGGATATCCCCTTGGACCCGAGGTGACCCCAACCCACTGGATGCCCCTCCCCGTTCCACCGGAGAAGCCCCATGACGAATGAAGCGAAAGACCGGGTGCCAGCGTGGGCACGAGAGACAGCAGAAAAGATTGCAAATGGAGCTGTCGAACTTAACACCGTCCGTGAAATAGACGCTCTAGCGAAAGAGATCGAGACTGCCCTTGTCGCTGCCGAGCGGAGAGGGATCGAGAGATCGGCGAAGGTAGCCAGTGGCGAGATTTATAAGGAGAGGTATCGGACGTGGCCCTTCTGGAAGAAGGCGGATGGCTGGCAGGGAAACGTGTCAGACGAAAGCGACATCGCGAAGCATTCCGACAGCATTGCCGCCGCCATCCGCCAGCTTGGGGATAGGCCATGCACCTAATTCAGCTTCGCCCGTATCCGCGCCATCATCTCCAGCCAGTCCTCACCCAGTTTGACGATTTTGGCCTCTTTCTCGGGATGGCGATCTGCAATGCTTTCGAGCAATTCAAGCTCGTCGTTCATCAGCCCCATGTCCATCACCGGCAACTGGCCGGCATCGACCATCGCCTTGTAACGGTGCAAGGTCTGGCGGCTCAGGATAATGCGCTGATCTGCTTCTTCGGCGGTCATGAGGCCAATGTGGCAGATTGGAGGGTGGGATGGTAGGCCTACTCACACCGGCCCAGGCTTGCAAAGCCCTGGGCATCTCCAACCGCCAACTCCGAGAGTTGACCGACGATGGCGCCCTGCCCTTCATCAATGTGGGGCGCGGCGAAAAACGACTTTTCCGCCGCTACGATCCGGCAGACATTGAGGCGTTCAAGGCCGCACGAAGGAGGATCGAATGTCGGTCTACAAGCGCAAGGGCTCAGACACGTACCGATATGATTTCGAGCTCGGGGGCAATCGATTTGTCGGAGATACTGGCACAGCGGACAAACGCAAAGCGCGAAAAGTCCAGGAGCGGATACGGCGGCAGGAACAAGCGCGTCTAGACGCTGCCAAGGGCAAGTCCGGCGCGAACATGACGTTCGGCGCGGCCTGCACCCGGTACATGGAGGAAGTAGGAAACTTCCACGTCAACACCGACACCACGCTCAAAAGCCTGCTCTGGCTTGAGGCGGCTCTTGGTAAGAAAACTCTTGTGTCGGCCATAGGCGAAGAACGCATAGCCTTTGCTGTCGCCAAACGCCGCCTGGAGAACCGCAAGGTCGGAAATGCCAAAACGCCGCCCAAGCGCGTCAGCAATGCCACGGTAAACCGGACATGCACCGAGCCGCTGCGCAAAGTCCTTTTACGGGCCGAGAAGAAGTGGGGGTGCCTCGTTCAGCCGATCGATTGGGCCGGCCATATGCTTCCGGAGCCGAAGGAACGCGTCCGCGAGGCCAGCATCGGCGAAGAAGAACTGGTTCTGGACCAGCTTGACCGTGGCTATGATGATGCGGTGATTTTTGCGGTGCTGACGGGCTGCCGTCGCATGGAAATCGTGGGGCTGACCTGGCAGCGCGTCGATTTCTTCAACCGGGTTTTCACGGTCATCGGCAAAGGCAAAAAGGAACGAGTGGTGCCCATGAGCGCCGCGGTCTTTGATCTGCTCTGGTCCATCAAAGATTATGACCCGGAATGGGTATTCACCTACGTCGCTGCCCGGACAGATCGGCGGAAAGACCTTATCCGCGGCGTCCGCTACCCCATCACCGATGCAGGACTAAAAACGGCCGCGAGGCGCGCGGTCGAATGGGCCGGCGTAGAAAATCTGCGCTTCCACGACCTTCGGCACACAGCCGCGACCCGGACGTTGCGAAAGTCAAACCTCAGAGTGGTCCAAAACCTTCTTGGCCACTCAGACCCCGCCACCACCGCAAAATATGCGCATGCTCTGGTGGAGGACATACGCGCTGCCATGGATGCAACAAGTCCCGCCTCGATCCCCGCAGATGAGATCGAGTACCGTCTTAACTCTTTGAGAAAAAAGAGGAAGTCGGAATAGGGGTTTTTGTCCCCCAGACAAATGCGCTACCAGGCTGCGCTACGCCCCGACTGGCCCGTCACATAGAGATTCCGGGCGTTTAGCGCAACCCCGTTTTTCCCTTGCGTGTGAACAACTCGCCGTCACAGCAGCGCCTGCTCGTTGCGGCCCATCAGCCGGAAGGCGAAGTAGACGGCCACGCCGCTCAGCCCCAGCAGGATGGTCGACATCGCCGCCGCCGTGCCGAAATCGCCGTCGAGGATCAGCAGGTAGATGCGCACCGGCATGGTGATGGTGGAGCCGACATAGAGCACCAGCGAGGACGACAACTCATTGATCGCGGTGACGAAACTCAGCATGCCCCCGGCAATGATGCCCGGCACGATCAGCGGCACGGTGATGCGCAGGAACGACTGGAAGGGGCTGTAGCCCAGCGAGATGGCCGCTTCCTCGAGGCTGGGCGAGATCTGCCGCAGGGCCGAGGAAGTGGTGCGCACCGTATAGGGCAGCCGCCGAATGAAGATCGACAGCACGATGATCGCCGCCGTCCCCGTCAGCACTACCGGGCCGGTGTTGAAGGCAGCAATGAAGGCAATGCCGATGACGATGCCCGGCATGACGTAGGGGATCATGAAGGCGCCATCGAGCATGGCGGTGTTGAGGGTGGTCCGGCGCGCCACCAGCACGCCGATCACCGTGCCGGCGATGACGATCAGCAGCACGGCGGAGAACGAGAAGGTCAGCGAGTTGCGCACCACGTCGCCCAGGTTGAACAGGATACGCTCGTAGCTTTGCAGCCCGAGGCCGTCCTGGAAGACCGGCCCGCTCGTCTTGCGGACGGAATAGATGGCCGAGATGATGACCGGCATGGCGCCGCAGATGCCGATGACATAAACCACCACATGCGCCAGCACGTTGCGCCAGCCCTTGAGCCGGATCTTGGTCGGCTTGTTGATCATGTTGCCGTGGTAGACGTTGCGGCGCGACACGAAGCGCTGCAGCAGCACGAAGACCATGGAGACCATGATCAGCACCACGCTGATGGTGGTGGCCATGGACATGTTCGAGCCCACTTCGGCCGAATAGAGCGCGTAGGCCTCCGTCGCCAGCACGTTGTAGCCCCGCCCCAGCAGGCGCGGCGTACCGAAGTCGGCGATGGACTGGATCAGCGCCAGCAGGCCGCCCGCCGACAGGGCCGGGAACACCATCGGAAAGGAAATCTTGAAGGTGCGTTGCAGCGGCGTCAGCCCCAGCCCCTCCGCCGCCTCCTCCAATGAGCGGTTCACATTGGAGAGCGCGCCCGACACCATCAGGTAGACGAAGGGATAGAATTTCAGCGAGAAGACGATGAGGATGCCCCCGAGCCCGTAGATCGGCGGCATGGAAATGCCGATTTCGCGCAGCCAGCCGCGCACCACGCCGCCGGCGCCGAACAGCACGATCCATGAATAGGCGCCGATAAAGGGGGGCGACACCAGCGCCAGAATGGCCAGCAGGGACACGAAGCGGTTGCCGGCGATGCGGAAGCGCGAAATGCAGAAGGCCATTATCGAGCCCAGCACCAGCGCCCCCGCCAGCCCGCCGAAGCCGACGACCAGCGTATTGAAAAAGGCGCGGCGGAAGCGCTCGTCGGCGATGAAGCGCTGGTAATTCTCCAGCGTGGCGTTGCCGGCCTTGTCGAAAAAGCTCGACAGCAGCACCGATCCCACCGGCAGGAACAACAGCACGATCAGGATCGCCCATGTAGCGAGCATGACCAGCGTCCAGAAGTCGAGGCGGCGCAGCATGGCTCAGCCCTCCAGACCAAGGCGCTGCTCGTCCGCCCCGAAAGCCATCAGGGCCTGCCGCTCGAACAGCACCGAAACGGCATCGCCCGGCAGCCGGGCGGGCTTGAGCGCCGGATTGGGCACCTGCACCACGACCGGACCGGCATCGGTCTGCACCAGCACATGGGCCTCGCGCCCCAGATAGGTGAACTTGCTAACCCGCCCCGGCAGGGCCACGGCACCATCGGGGGCGGCGTCCTCTGGGTCGAGGAGCGCCAGGCGTTCGGGCCGCACCGTCCAGTGAGCCGCCGCAAAGCGGTCGAGGCCGAGCGCGGCGAGCAGCGCCGCCCGCCCCGGCGTCTCCGGCAAGGTATTGAGCGTGCCGACGAAATTGGCGACGAACAGCGTCTGCGGATTGCCGTAGATTTCCTGCGGCGTGCCGATCTGCTGGATATGGCCGGCGCTCATCACGCAGATGCGGTCGGAAATGGCCAGCGCCTCTTCCTGATCGTGCGTCACATAGATGGTGGCGATATCGACGCGCTTCTGGATGTCGCGGATTTCCTCGCGCAGTTCGACCCTGAGCTTGGCGTCGAGATTGGAGAGCGGCTCGTCCATGAGCAGCAGGCGCGGATTGATCACCATGGCCCGCGCGAGGCCGATGCGCTGTTGTTGCCCGCCGGACATGGCGGCCGGCAGGCGGTCGGCCAGCGCCTCCAGATGCACGGCTTCCAACGCCTCCCGCACACGCGTGCGCACCTCCGGCATCGGCACCTTGCGCGGCTTGAGGCCGAAGGCAACGTTGTCGAAGACGCTGAGATGCGGAAAGACGGCATAGTCCTGGAACACCATGCCGATGTCGCGCCTGTGTGGCGGCACGGCTCGCAGGTCCTGGCCGTCGAGGGAAATGCGGCCCGAGGTCAGGTCGTTGAAGCCGGCAATGGCGCGAAGCAGCGTGGTCTTGCCGCAGCCCGAGGGGCCCAGCAGGGTGAAAAACTCGCCGCGCTCGACGGCGATCGACACACCGCTCAAGGCCCGAAAACTGCTGAACTGCTTAACGCCGTCGACGACTTCCAGATAGGCCACGCGCGCCCTCCCCCACCGGTCCTCTGCATCTCCTAAGAGAACGTAAACATGATTTTCGTCTTGCAACAAGCATGTTCCCGTTTCATCATCGAAGCGATCGCATTTGATCGAGGGACAACAGGAGAAACCAATGCGTGTTGCAAAACGAACATTCTTGGGCATGGCTTGCGCTTTGGCGGCCGCTACCGCGCTGAGCCCGCTCGCCCAGGCCCAGGAAGGGCCGGTCGTCATCTACACCGCCCACAAGTCATCGATCGTCGACCGGCTGCTGCCCGTGTTCGAGCAGGAAACCGGACTCGATGCGGAAGTGGTGCAAATGGGTTCGGGCGATGTGGCGCGCCGCGCCCGCGCCGAGGCCGAAGCGCCGGCGGCCGACGTCATCTGGTCCATCTCGGGCAGCCAGCTCACCGAACTGGCCGACCTGCTGGAGCCCTACCAGCCGCCGGAATTCGACCAGATCGACCCGCAATTCGTCGCCAACGATGCCTGGACGCCCTATACGGCGGTCGTCTACGTGCTGGCGGTTAATACCGACCTGCTGTCGCTGGACGATGCGCCCAAGAGCTGGGCCGAGCTGCCCGATCCGAAGTGGCAGGGCCAGATCGCCTCGGCCCGCGCCGACGGCTCGGGCTCGGCCATGCAGCAATTGCAGGCCGTCCTGACCATTTTTGGCGATGAAGGCTGGAACACCTACGCCGAAATCGCCAAGAACTTCGTCTTCACCGATTCCTCGGGCGCCGTGCCGCGCTTCGTGGCCGATGGCGAGACCTCGATGGGCCTCACCCTCGAGGACAACGCGCTCGAATACGTGCATGGCGGCGCGCCGATGGGCGTGGTGCTGCTGACCGACGGCACCGTAGCCACGCCCGATGGCGTGGCGCTGGTGAAGAACGGCCCCAACCCCGATGGCGGCAAGGCCTTCATCGACTGGGCCATGTCGAAATCGACGCAGGAGCTGCTGGCCACGGAAATCGGCCGCCGCTCGGTGCGCACCGACGTCGCCGCCCCTCCGGGCACGCCCGACCTCAGCGCCGTCAACGTCATCAGCATCAAGTCGCTGGAAGATCTCGGGGGCGCCGAAACCGTTCTCGACCAGTGGCGTACGGCGATCGGCGAATAGGCCGCAAGCCAAGGAGGCGCGTGACGACGGGGCGATAGATGAAGCAATTGGAAGCCTTCTCGCTGGGCAAGAAGTTCAGCGATCCCGGGGCTAACGAGGACAGCCTCGTCATCATGCCAAACCTGGGTTACGCCGTCATCGACGGCGTAACCGACCGCAACGGCACGCGCTATGGCGGCATGCTGTCGGGGCAGTTCGCCTCGCGCACCGTCAAGGCGGCCATGGAGAAATTCCTGCTGGCGCAGGGCGATCCGGCGCAGCCGGCGCTGCAATTTTGCGGCGGCCAGCATTTCGTGGACTATCTGGGTGCGGCCATCCACGCGGCCTATGGCGCCAATGGCGTCATCGAGGCCGCCGCGCAGGACTGGAAGCTGCGCGGCGGCTGCACGGTGATGGCGGCGCTGTTGATCGGCGACCGCCTCGAAATCGTCGCAGTCGGCGACAGCGGCATCCGCATCAATGGCACCGAGGTGGTGCAGGTGCTGAAGCCGCTCGATGACGTCACCGCCATCCTGCGGCGCGAGACGTGGCGTTATTTCGCGGCGCTGGGGCACGACGATGCCAGCTGCGACCGGCTCGCCGGCCTCATCACCTGGCAGGGCACGCGGCACCAGCCGCCCGGCGGCGAAACGGCGGACAAGGCCGTGCTCGCGGAACTGGAGCAGCGCTCGCTCGCGGCCTGCCGCGCCCACCTGCCAGAGGTACCGGTGGCGGAAATGGAGCGACTCATTGCCGGCGGCATCTGCTACGCGCAGGGCGATTTCCAGAACGTCACCGAGCCGGTGCTGGGCTATGGCGGCCTCGACGGCTTCGCCGTGCCGCCGCGCTTCGTGGAAACGCGCAGCTATCCGCTGGCGACGATCGAAACCATCGAGCTGTTCTCGGACGGCTATTTCAAGCTCGGCGAAAATTTCGGCATCGCGGCCTGGGAACAGGCGTTCCGCGAGGTCGAGGCCGAGGATTTTCACAAGATCGGCCGCTATATGAGCACCAAGGGCACCACCGCCGTGGCGCTCACCGACGACCGCTCCTATCTGGGGGTACGCCTCAAATGAGCGGGCGGAGCCGGCTGCATTCCCACCCCGCCGCGGCAGAGGCCGCCACCGGGGCGCCGGGCGAACTCAGGCAGCGGCAGGCCGGCATTCTCGAAGCGGTGCGCGTCAACGGCGCCGCCTCGGTCTCGGAGCTGGCGGCGCAGTTTTCCGTCACCACCCAGACCATTCGTCGCGACCTCAAGGTGCTGGGCGAACGCGGCCTGCTGGTCAAGGGCTTTGGCGGCGCCTTCGCGGCGCCGGGCGTCGCCCGCTACACGTTCCGCGAGCGCCACAGCACCGAGGTCGACATCAAGAGGCGGCTGGTGGAGGCGCTGAAACCGTTCCTGTTCAGCGGCGCGACCCTGTTCGTCGGGTTGGGGACGACCTTTCACGCGCTGCACAGCATCATTTCCGCCTTCCCGGGCGTCTTGATCGCCACGCCGAACCTGGAAGTGGTCTATTCCTGCGCCCTGCGCACCGAGGCCACCGTCTATGTCTATGGCGGCTATGTGCGCAACAAGGACACCTCCATCCTGACCTTCGGCGGCACCAACCGGCAGAAATTCAAATTCGACATCGCCATCATCGGCGCCAGCGCCATCGACCGGGACGGGGCGGTGCTGGAGTTCGACCCGATGGAAGTCGATCTCACCCGGGAAGTGCTGTCGCAGGCCCGCCAGGTCATCCTGGTCGCCCACGAAGGCAAGTTCGAGCGCAAGGCGCCGCATCTGGTGACGCATCTGGATGCCGTCGACGTGCTGATCACCAACGGCGTGCCGGCCGACCATTTCGACGATCCAAGCCTGCTCAAGGGCCTGCAACTGGTCACCATCTGACGGAATCGGCGGTCTCACCCCACCACGACCACCAGCGCTGCCCCCGGACGTGATCCGGGGGCCGGTGCGGGAGCCACGATAGCCGGTTGATCGTGGACGGGGACCCCCGGGTCTTCGCCCGGGGGAAGCCCCGGTGGTTTTGGCAGCATCACGCCATCATCCGCGCCAGCGGAACGACCCGGTGGATCGCGCGGCGCGGCGCTGTGCTAGCGCTTCACGCCGAGCCGGCTCATCTTCTCGCTGAGGGTGCGGCGCGGCACCTTGAGCGCTTCCACCACGGCGGCGATGGAGCCGTCGTGGCGGACCAGTTCCGCCTCGATCAGGTGCCGTTCATAGGCGGCGAGCCGCTCGGCCAGACTTGCCGCGGTGGGCAGCGGCCGCGCGGCGGGGGCGAGCATGGCTTCGAGCGAGCGCCCCGTCGCGTCGAGGCCCAGCGCGAAGCGCTCCGCCGCCGCCTTCAGCTCGCGGACATTGCCGGGCCAGCCATGCAGCATCAGGGCGTTGATATCGGCCGGATGCAGCGGCGGCACCGGCCGACTGAAGCGCTCGGCCGCCTGCCCGAGGAAATGGTGGAACAGCAGCACGCAATCGTCACCACGGTCGCGCAGCGGCGCCAGGGTCAGCGTCGCGAGATTGAGGCGGTAATAGAGATCGGCGCGAAAACGGCCGGCCGCGCTTTCGGCGGCCAGGTCGACCTTCGAGGCGGCGATGATGCGCACGTCGAGCGGCACCGCCCGGTTCGAGCCCACCCGCTCGACCACGCGCTCTTGGATCACCCGCAACACCTTGGCCTGCGCCAGCAGCGGCATGGATTCGATCTCGTCGAGCAGCAGCGTGCCGCCATTGGCGTATTCGAACTTGCCCACCCGCTGCCCGGCCGCGCCAGTGAAGGCGCCCGCCTCGTGCCCGAACAGCTCGCTTTCGATGAGGTCCGCCGGAATGGCGGCGCAGTTGACGGCGACGAACGGCCCCCCCGCCCGCGGCGAAAAATCGTGCAGGCAGCGCGCCACCACTTCCTTTCCGGTGCCGGTCTCGCCGAAGACGATGACATCGGCGGGGATGGCGGCCAGCTCCAGCACGGCGCGGCGCAAATCCTCCATGACGCAGGAGACCCCGACCAGACGGGTCGCCAGCTCGTTCTCGCCGCCATCGAGCTGCCGGCGCAGGATGGCGACCTCGCGCCGCAAGGCGGCCTGCTGCGCCGCCCGCCGCAGGGTCGCGACCAGCTGGTCCGGCACATAGGGCTTTTGCAGGAAGTCGAAGGCGCCGCCGCGCATGGCCTCAACCGCCATGGGCACGTCGCCATGACCCGTGATCAGGATGACCTCGGCCGCCAGCGCCCGCTCGCGCACGATCCGCAGCAGGTCGAGCCCGCTGAGGCCGGGCATGCGCACATCGGTGAGGATGACGTCGGGGTGCAGATCGTCGATCAGGGCGAGCGCCGCGTCGGCGGAGGTTGCCACGGCCGGCACGAAGCCCGACAGGCGCAGCCATTGCTCCAGGGCCGTGCGCACCATCTCCTCGTCATCGACGATCAGCACTTTCGGTTCGCTCACGCTGGCACTCCCGCGGTGGTTTCGGCGACGGCGAGGGGCAGCTTCACCACGAAGGTGCTGCCCTGGCCGGGGCGGCTGGAAACGGCAATCGCGCCGCCGATGTCGCGGACCAGCCCATAGGAGATGGCGAGGCCCAGCCCGAGCCCCCTGCCCGCCTGCTTGGTGGAATAGAAAGGATCGAAAAGATTGCCGATCTCGGCCGGCTCGATGCCCTGACCGGTATCGCTGACGGCGACCTCGACCTCGTTTTCATGCGGCACGATGCCGATGGAAAGCACCCTGATGGCCCGGTGCTCCATGGCATCGGCGGCGTTGGCGAAGAGATTGATCAGCACCTGCTCGAGGTGGACGGGATTGGCCATCACCCGGAGCGGCCGGGGCGGGCGGCGATATTCGACGTCGACCCCGAGGGCCCGCAGCTTGTGGTCCACCAGGTCGAGAGCGTTGCCGATGACGGCGCCCAACTCGGCCTGGGTACGGCTGCGGGTTTCCTTGCGGGCAAAGGTCTTGAGGTGGCCGGTCAGCGCCGCCAGCCGGTCCACCACCTTGTCCATGGTGCCCAGCAGCCGCGTCATTTCCGGCTCGGGCCGGCGGCCGGCCAGCAGGCGGGCGCTGGCCAGATGGGTGGCGAGGGCCGCCACCGGCTGGCTGACCTCGTGCGCCACCCCGGCCAGGGCCTGCCCGAGACTGGCCATCTTGGCCGCCTGCACCAGCGTGTCGCGCGCCGCCCGCTCCGCCTTCTCGGCCCGGATGCGATCGGCGATCTCGGCGCGCAACTGCTCGTTCATGGCGTGCAGATCCTCGGTGCGCTCGGCGACGCGCTGCTCGAGCCGGTCGTGCTCGGCCAGCCTTTGGGCGACGAGCCGCCGGCGCTGCTCGAACAGCACGGCGATGAGCAGCAGCGCGGCATAGGCGAGCGCCGCGGCCAGCGCCAGGGTGAGCGCGCTGCCGTAGAGCGGCCCGAGCGGCGTGAACGAGAGCAGGCGCCAGCCATGCTTGGGCAGGCGCAGCTCCTCGAGCACGAAGTAACCGGAGGTTTCCGGATCGTTGCCGGCGAGCAGCGCGAACTCGGCGCCACGCGAGAACCAGCGGTCGGTGATGATCCCGGCATTGTCGATGCCGTTTTCGCCATAGCGCTGCTGGTTGGCGACCTGCTGGACCCGGGAAAGCGGGATGGTCTGCAGCGGCCGGTAGCGCCAGTCGGGGCGGGTCGAGAGAATGACGATGTTGTTGACGTCGGCGATGCCGATCAACTCGCCCGAGCGCCACCAGGTGGCTTCGATCTCGCCCAGATTGATCTTGGTCACGGCCACGCCGATGGGGCCGTCCGGGCCGTCGACGCGCTCGGAGAGGAAATAGCCCGGCACGCTGGTGGAAATGCCGAAGGCGTAATAATTGGCGCGGCCGCGCGTCAGCGCATCGGCGAAATAGGGACGGAACGAATAATTGGTGCCCACCAGGCTGGTCAGCGTCCACCAATTGCTGGCGGCGACGACGCTGCCGTTCTCGTCCATGAGGAAAATCTCGCTGGCGCCCGCCGTTTCGTTGAGCTTGCTGAGAAAGCCGTTGGCGGCCTCGACTGCGAGCGGGTCGTCGGGATGGTCGAGCGCCTGCCGGGTTTCCCGCGCCTGGGCGATGGCGGCGGGCAGGTAGTGAAAGCGCTCGATAATGGTTTCGAGGGTGCGGTCGAACAGCGCCAGCCGCCGCTGCGCCTGCGTCTCGGCGCCTCGGATCGCCCCGGTGAGGCTGATTTCGAACGCCACCCAGCCCACGATCAGCATCGTCACCACGCCGATCGCCGTGGCGATGAGCTGGCGACGGCCCAGCAGATTGCGCAGCATGGTGGGTGGCGGCACGATGTGATGACCCCGGTTATCGGCAAGAAATTGCCCGCGCACCCGCCGATGATCGGCAATTTCTTGCCCGAAGCGTTAGCACAGCCCGGCACAATTGCATACCTGCCTTGCGTTTTTCGCTTGGCACGGTGTTTGCAATGGGCAAGCCAGCCCCCGCATCGTGGGGCACCAGCACTATGGGAGGAATTTCATACATGAAGACCATCGTCAGCATGATCGCTGCCGGCCTCGTCGCCGGATCGGCCCTCAGCGCCGTTGCCGTCGTGGCACAGGATTACCCGACGCAGCCCGTCACCATCGTCGTGCCCTTCTCCGCCGGCGGTCCCACCGATACGGTGACCCGGCTGGTCGCGGCGGCCATGAGCGACGATCTGGGCCAGCAGGTCGTAGTGCAGAATGTCGGTGGCGCGGGCGGCACGCTGGGCGCCGGCCAGGTAGCAGCCGCCAATCCGGACGGCTACACACTGCTGCTGCACCATATCGGCATGTCCACCGCGCCGGCGCTCTATGCCAGCCTGCCCTTCGACCCGATGACCGATTTCGCGCCCATCGGCCTCGTCACCGAGGTGCCGATGACCATCGTGGCCCGCAAGGATTTCGAGCCGGCGACGCTGGAAGACCTCATCGCCTACATCAAGGAGAACGGCGAGAACATCACCTATGCCAATGCCGGCATCGGCGCGGCCAGCCAGCTGTGCGGGCTGCTGCTCATGGATGCGCTCGACACCAGGATGACCGAGGTGCCCTACCAGGGGACAGGCCCGGCCATGACCGACCTGCTGGGCGGCCAGATCGACATGATGTGCGACCAGACCACCAATACCACCAGCCAGATCCAGGCCGGCGAAATCAAGGCCTATGCGGTGACGACGCCGGAGCGCATCGCCGTGCTGCCCGAGGTACCGACACTGCACGAAGGCGGCGTCGACAACTTCAACCTGGCCATCTGGCACGGTCTCTACGCGCCGGCCGGCACCGATCCCGCGATCATCGAGCGGCTGAGCAAGTCGCTGCAGACGGCGTTGGCGGACAGCAATGTCGGCAACAGCTTTGCCGAGCTGGGCACCTACCCGGTACCGGCGGACGAAGCCACGCCGCAGGCCCTGGCGCAGACGCTCGAAGGCCAGATTGCCCTCTGGGGTGAAGTCATCAAGGCCGCCGGCGTCTCGGCACAGTAAGCCGACCCGCAAGGAAAAAAGAGAAATCTCCGGCCCGCATGGCCGGGGATTTCGCCCACGGGGAGGGAAAATATGGCGCTTAACGCTTCACGAAACGATCTCGCCGCCGGCGCGCTGTTCGTCGCCTTTGGCGGCTATTTCGTGCTGGAGGCCATGAACTACGAGTTCGGCACGCCGTTCCGCATGGGACCGGGCTTCATGCCCATCGTGCTGGGCGGCATCCTGGCCGGCCTCGGCATTGCCGTGGCGATCAAGGGGCTCGGCAGGCCCGACACGGAACAACCGCCGCCCTGGCCCTGGCGCGGCAGCCTGCTGGCCCTGGGCGCCATCGTCTTTTTCGCCGCGACCATCCGCGGCCTGGGCTTCGTTCCGGTGGTGCTCATTTGCAGCTTTGCCACCGCGCTCGCGAGCAGCCGCAACAATGTGCTTTCCGCCCTCGTCATCGCGATCGGGCTCTGCCTGCTCTGCTATGTGGTTTTCGTCGTTGGCCTCGGGATGATCATCCCGCTCTTTGGCCCCTGGCTGCGGTTCTAGGAGCCTCGAAATGGATCTTTTCGCTTCCCTCGGGCTCGGCTTTTCCGTCGCCCTCGACCCCGTCAACGTACTGTACTGCTTCATCGGCGTGCTGCTGGGCACGCTGGTGGGCGTGCTGCCGGGCATCGGCCCCACGGCGACCATCGCCATGCTGCTGCCGATCACCTTCACCCTCAACCCCGAAACCGCCCTGATCATGCTGGCCGGCATCTATTACGGCGCGCAATATGGCGGCTCGACGACCGCCATCCTGATCAACCTGCCCGGCGAATCCTCGGCCGCGGTGACAGCCATCGACGGCTACCAGATGGCGCGGCAGGGCCGGGCCGGGCCAGCTTTGGCGACGGCGGCGCTCGGCTCGTTCTTTGCCGGCTCGGTATCGACCTTCCTGCTGGCCGCCTTCGCGCCGCCGCTGGCCCGCGCCGCCCTCAATTTCGGCGCGCCCGAATACTTCTCGCTGATCGTGCTGGGCCTGCTGGTATCGATCGCGCTGGCGCACGGCTCCATTCTCAAGGCGCTGGGCATGATCGTGCTGGGGCTGCTCCTGGGCATGGTGGGCCAGGATATCTATACCGGCACGCCGCGCTTCACCTTCGGCATGCGCGAATTGTTCGGCGGCATCAACTTCGTCTCGGTGGCGGTCGGCGTCTTCGGCATCGCCGAAATCCTGCGCAATCTGGAGAACGAGAAGGAACGCGAGATCGGCGTCACCAAGGTGAAGAACCTGTGGCTGACGCGCGACGACATGCGCCGCATCGTCGCCCCCGTGCTACGCGGCACCGTCCTGGGGTCGCTACTGGGCGTGCTGCCCGGCGGCGGGCACATCCTCTCCGCCTTCGCCTCCTACTCGGTGGAAAAACGGGTGTCCAAGCACCCGGAGGAATTCGGCACCGGGGCCATCGAGGGCGTGGCGGGGCCGGAATCGGCCAATAACGCCGCGGCGCAGACCTCGTTCATCCCGCTGATGACGCTGGGCATCCCGGCCCACCCGGTGATGGCCCTGATGATCGGCGCCTTCATCCTGCAGGGCATCACGCCGGGACCGAACGTCATCAACGAGCAACCGGCGCTGTTCTGGGGCATCATTGCCTCGATGTGGATCGGCAATCTGCTGCTCGTCATCCTCAACCTGCCGCTGGTGGGGCTGTGGGTGAAGATGCTGTCGATCCCCTATCGGGTGCTGTTCCCCGCCATCGTGCTTTTTGCGTGTATCGGCACGTTCTCGATCAACCAGAACATCTATGACATCTACGCCATCGCCTTCTTCGGCGGTGCCGGCTATCTGCTGATCCGCTTCGGCTGCGAGCCGGCGCCGCTGCTGCTCGGCTTCGTGCTGGGGCCGCTGCTGGAAGAGCATCTGCGCCGCGCCATGATCATCTCGCGCGGCAATGCGATGGTATTCATCGAGCGGCCGATCTCGGCGGTGCTGCTCGGCCTCGCCGTGGCTTCGGTGCTGATCGCGGTGCTGCCCAATATCCGGCGCAAGCGCCAGGAAGTGTTCGTCGAGGACGATTGACCAGTCACACCGGCTCCGGGCGGTCGCGCCCGGAGCCCAGCCGTCAAACGCCGCTACCCAGCACGGCGCGCATCAGCACCATGCCGGCGACGAAGGCCGCGAGCCCGCCCAGCACCGAGAGCAGCACATAGACGATGCCGAGCGTCCACTGGTGGCGGTCGAACAGGCTCATGGCGTCGAGGCTGAAGCTGGAAAAGGTGGTGTAGCCACCCAACAGCCCGGTGGTGAGGAACAGGCGCATGGATTGCGACAGCCCGGTCTTGAAGGCAAAGATTTCGACCAGCACGGCCATGGCGAACGAGCCGACGATGTTGACCGTCAGCGTCGCATAGGGGAAATCCGTTCCCAGCAGCCGGGCGCCCAGCACATTGGTGCCGTGCCGCAGCGCCCCGCCGGCCCCGGCGCCCAGAAAAACGATCAGATAGCTCACTTCGGTCTCTCCACGAATGTGGAGGCTGGGGCGGCGCCGATGGTGGGCGATGGACGCACCCTGCCCGCCGGCGAGGCCGTCCCTGGCCTCCGGTCAGCAGGAGCTATCAGCCTTTCGGCGGTTATCGGGAAGCCCCATTCCCATTGCGCCCACGATAGCCCAATATGGGCGGGTCCGCCAAGCCGGCGCGATGCGATGCGCAACCGCCGGACCCTTGGTGCATTTCCGTTTCATGGCATGGAGGCATTAATGCGCTACACGGAGAAGACGGGCCTAGAGTTCGTCGAAGGATTCGCCCTGCTATGCGGGGCGCTGTGGATTCTCGGGGCGGCGTTCTTCATCACCCTGGCCGCCATGGGGCATGGCCGCATCTGAGTCGAATGCGGCCGGCATCGCGGCAAAATCCGCGATCCGGCCGGGACAGGCGGCATAAAAGGCAGCCAGCCTGCCGTCGATTGCGAGGGCCAGCCCGGCGCAGCGCGCCAACAGTGGGGTATCGCGCCGGCCGAGCGCCAGATCGGCAAGCAATTGCCCATGGGCCCGCGCCAACGCCGTGAAAGCGGCCGAGGCGCGGGTCGTTTCGTTTCCCACCAGAATATGGATCGGCTCGCCCTCGCTCATGTTCCGCAGCGCCACCCTGCCCGCCGGCAGCGTCGCCAGTTCCGGCGCCGCAGCGGCTACAGCGGCGGTGATGACGATATCGTAGGCCACGACGCGGCAAACCCCTTCGACGCGGCTGGCGACGTTCACCGTGTCGCCGACGCAGGAATAGTTGAAGCGCTGTTCCAGCCCCATATTGCCCACCAGCGCCGGGCCGGTCGCGATGCCGATACCGATGGCGATGGGCTCGCCCCCGACGGCATGAAAGGCGGCCAGCGCCGCCCGCATGTCGAGCGCCGCCCGGCACGCCGCCAGTGCGTGGTCCTTGACGGCGGTGGGCGCATTCCAGAAGGCCATCACCGCATCGCCCATGAATTTGTCGATAGTGCCGGTGTGGCGGATGATGGCCTCGCCCAGAACCGCGAACAGCCGGTTAAGGATATCGACCAGCGCCGCCGGCTCCTTGCGCTCGGACAGCGCCGAGAAATTGCGGATATCGGAGAACATCACCGTGATGTCGCGCAATTCGCCGCCAAGCCGCAGCAGGCGTTCGTCGGCTTCGAGGCGCGGCAGCAGGGACGGCTCCACGTAATGCGCGAAGGCGCGGCGGATGCGCCGCCTGTCGGCGTCGGTGACGGCGAAGCGGAACACCGCCATGACGGCATAAAGGGCGAAGGTGCCGACGAAGGCGAAGCTCGGATCGACCAGCAGGCCCGGGCCGCTGAACGCCCACCACGCCCCCAGGATTTGCGCGGCCATGACGGCGAGGGAAATCAGCAGGCCGAGCAACGGACCGGCCAGAACGGTCACGAGGACGATCGCCCCGCCCGACAGCGCGAAAAGCGCCAGTTCCAGCCCACCCACCCAATCGGCGCGGTCGAGATAGACGCCAGTCAGCAGTTGTTCGAGCGCCTGCATATGGATGGAAACGCCGGGAACGGGCGTGCCCAGCGCCCCCATGCGGATATCGTGCAGGCCGCTGGCCGAGGAGCCGACAAGCACGATCTGGCCGGCGAGCAACGGCGCGTACCGGGCGTAATCGTCCGCCAGCAGGTTTCCGGCGGAAAGATAGGCTTCGGGGCCGAGATCGCGATAATAGAGCCAGATTTCGCCGTGCGGGCCGGTGGGCACCACCGTGTCGCCGATCCGCAGGCTCTCCATGGTGCCGGCGCCAGCGCTATCGGCCTGTGCGACCAAGGTCGAGACGCCCATCGCCACGCGCAGGGCCTCCACCGACAGGGCCGGGAAAGCCGTGTCGCCGCTGCGCCACAGCAAAGGCAGGCGGCGCGCCACCCCGGCGCCGCCATCGTCGAGGCTGGCGACGCCGAGCCCGCTGGCCACATCAGCCAATGCCGGCAAGGGCTGCACGACACCGCCCAGTTCGGGCAGGCTCGGCAGCGGATCGGCCCCGGTCACCGCGAGGCCCGCCTTGGGAGCCAGACTTGCCGGGCTGGCGCCGGCATTGCGGGCCAGCGCCAATACGCCCGGGCCCTGCGCCAGAACCTGCGCCAGCGCGGCGTCGTGGTCGCGCCCCTCCGGCCCCGAGAGGCGGTCGGGCTCGCTGAACAGCACGTCGAACGCCACCACCGCCGCGCCCAGTTCCATCGCGCGGCCGGCCAGTTCGGCCAGCAGCGAGCGCGACCAGGGCCACTGGCCCCACGCCGCCAGCGACGCCTCGTCGATATCGACGATGCGGATCGGCAAATCGGCCGGCGCCGGTCGCGGCTTCAGCTGCTGGAAAAGATCGAAGCTGGTCTCGCGCGCGACGCGCACCGGATAGGGATCGGCCGCCCTGAGGCCCAGCAGGGCGAGCATGACGGCAAGGCCGAACAGGATTGCCGCCGGCCGGCGCCCCCGCATCGTCGGCCGGTCAGTTGTAGCGGGCTTCGCCGGGCGCGCGCGGCGTCGTGTTGACGCTGGGCCGGCATCGCACTTCGCGGCGGAAGTCGCTGGGCGAGGTGCCCGCGATCTTGCGGAAGGACTTGTTGAAGGCGCTGAGCGAGCCGAAGCCGCTGTCCATGGCGACCTGCAGCACATTGGCCTCGTCGCGCATCAGCAGCGCCTGCGCGTAGGACAGGCGCATGAGGTTGACGTAGTCGTTGAGCGTCATGCCGGTGAACTTCCTGAACACGGTCATGGCATATTTGGGGTGCACGTCCGCCGCCGCCGCGATCTCGATCGAGCTGATCTCCTCGCGGAAATTATCGGCGATGAACTCGCACACCCGCACCACGATGGGCGAGGTATGGTGATCCAGCCGGCCGCTGTCGCGGATCGGCTGCGGGTCCGGCAGCAGCGCGTAGGGCTCGAAGCGGATGCGCTCGATGCGCAGCAGCAGCTCGTCCACCGCGACGCTGGCCTTCATCGGCTCGCCGGAGCGGGCATAGGCGTTCCATCGCGCGAAATTGACCGGGTCGGAGGCATCGGTGGCGCTGGTGACGAGCGTGGCGCCCTGCATCAGCCGGGCCTGCACGTCGGGCGGCAGGCGCAGGCGGAAGAAATGCACCAGCGGCAGGTGCCCGCCGGCATAGACGAGGTCCTCGGAACCATCGTCGAGCCAGTGCGGCAGCCCGCCCCAGAACAGCGCCAGATCGCCGGCGGAGAACAGCGCTTCGTGCCCGCTCATGCGATAATGGGCCCAGCCACGCACGATATAGTTGACTTCGACCTGTGCATGCCAGTGCGGCGAGCGCATAATGAGCGGGCTGGCGTGAAACATGGAGAGTTCGGTGGGCAGGCGCTCCACGCCGTTGGCTGCCGGTTCGTAATAGATGCGAGGTTCCATCTTACTTTCCGCCAAATTCACCTACCCAATGAGAGTGACGGCCCTGACTGGTCCGTTAGCTTAGGTAGCGCTCAGAGGAAGAGCAAACAAAAAGGGAGGAATAGCAATGTCTCGCAATATCACGCGGTGGACCCGCACGCTCGCCATGGCCCTGACGGGCATCAGCATGGTCAGTGTCAGCGCTGCCGCGGCCGCCGAACTGACGGTCTGGTGCTGGGATCCGAACTTCAACATTCCTGCCATGCAGGAGGCCGGCGCGCGCTATACCGCTGCCAATCCGGACACCACCTTCAACATCAACAACGTCACGCAGGACGAGATCAACCAGAAGCTGCAGACCCAGCTGCTCGCCGGCGTTTCCGATGGCCTGCCCGATATCGTGCTGATCCAGGACGACAATATCCAGCGCTTCCTGCAATCGTTCCCCGGCGCCTTCGTGCCGCTGTCCGATTCCATCGATATGTCGAAATTCGCCGCCTACAAGGTGGCGGCCGCGACCTATGACGGCAAATCCTACTCCCTGCCCTTCGACTCGGGCGTCACCGGGCTCTTCTATCGCTCCGACTATCTGGAAGAAGCCGGCTACACCCCCGAGGACGTGCAGGACATCACCTGGAGCCGGCTGATCGAGATCGGCAAGGATATCCTGGAAAAGACCGGCCATCAGCTCATCGACATGGACTACAATGATGACGGCCAGATCATCATGATGATGCAGTCCACCGGCCAGTGGTACCTCAAGGACGGGAACGAGCCCAATATCCTCGACAACCCGGCCCTGAAGACTTCGCTGGAGATCTTCCAGGAGATGGCGCAGGCCGGCCTCATCAAGCCCGTTTCCGACTGGACCGGCTATACCGGTGCCTTCACCTCGGGCGAGGTCGCCATGGTGCCGCAGGGCGTGTGGATCACCGGCACCATCAAGTCGGTGCCCGAGCAGGCCGGCAACTGGCGCGTGGCGCCGCTGCCCAAGCTCGACGACGTGGAGGGGGCGACCCATTATTCCAACAATGGCGGCTCGAGCTGGTACGTGCTGGCTTCCTCCCAGCACCAGGACGAAGCCGTCGATTTCCTGAAGACCGTGTGGGCCGAGGACGTCGATTTCTACCAGGGCATCCTGGTCAACCAGGGCGCCGTGGGCTCGCTGCTCGCCGCGCGTGACGGCGAGGCCTACAAGGCCAGCGACGCCTTCTTCAACGACGAGCCGGTGTGGCAGAACTTCTCCGACTGGCTGGCCCAGGTGCCGGCGGTGGATTACGGCACCTTCACGCCCGAGGCGCGCCTCGCCGTGCGGGCCCAGCTGCCCAACATCGCCAATGGCGGCAATATCGACGACGCCTTGCAGGCGATCGACAGCCAGCTGCGCCAGCAGATGCAATAACCGCCCAATCCGGGGCGGGCTCCGGCCCGCCCCGTCCCGGTGGCACGCATTTGATCGGAGGGGGCATGGCGCAGACTCGTTTGGACCGAAGCGAGCAGTTCAATGGCTGGGCATTCGTCATGCCGGCCCTGGTGCTGCTCGGCATCTTCATGATCTATCCCATCATCTGGTCGCTCTGGATGAGCTTCCAGGTCGGGCGGGGCAATAATTTCTCCTTCGGGGGACTGGCCAATATCCAGCGGCTGGCCAACGACGCGCTGCTGGTGCAGGCGCTCGTCAACACCTTCATCTTCTTCATCATCCAGGTGCCGATCATGATCGTGCTGGCGCTGCTGTTCGCGGTGGCGCTCAACGATCCGACGCTGAAGTTCAAGGGCGTGTTCCGCACCCTGCTGTTCCTGCCCTGCGTCACCTCGCTCATCGCCTATTCCAGCCTGTTCAAGTCGATGTTCTCCAGCGACGGCATCATCAACCAGACGCTGCTCACGCTGCACATCATCGGCGCGCCGATCCCGTGGCTGACCGACCCGTTCTGGGCGCGGGTGGTCATCATCACCGCCATCACCTGGCGCTGGACCGGCTACAACATGATCTTCTACCTGGCGGCGATGCAGAACATCGACAAGTCGATCTACGAGGCGGCGCGGATCGACGGCATCCCGGCCTGGGCGCGTTTCACCCGCATCACCATCCCGATGCTGAAGCCGGTGATCCTGTTCACCACCATCCTGTCCACCATCGGCACGCTGCAACTGTTCGACGAGGTCAACAACATCACCCAGGGCGGCCCGGGCAATGCCACGCTGACCCTGTCGCTCTACATCTACAACCTCACCTTCCGCATGATGCCCAGCTTCGGCTATTCGGCCACCGTCTCCTGGGTCATCGTCGTCATCGTCGCCATCCTGAGCTTCATCCAGTTCATGATCGCGCGCGACCGCAGGGGGGCCTGATGAGCTTTCGCATGCTGCAACGGGCCGGGGTCTACCTCTTCCTCTCGGTCGCCGCCTTTCTCTCGGTTTTCCCGTTCTACTGGATGGCCACCGGCGCCACCAACAAGTCGACCGATATCGTCACCGGCAAGCTGACCGCCGGCAGCAACCTGCTGGTCAATTTCCAGACGCTGCTGGGCCAGGTCGACCTGCTGCGCATCTTCGGCAACTCGTTCTATATCGCGGTCGTCTCCACCATCCTGACGCTCGCCGTCTCCTCGCTTGCCGGTTACGGCTTCGAGATTTTCCGTTCGCGGGTGCGCGAGCGGATTTTCCAGTTGCTGCTGCTTTTGCTGTCGATCCCGTTCGCGGCGCTGATGGTGCCGCTCTTCGTCATGATTTCGCGGGCGCAGCTGACCAACACGTTCACGGCCGTCATCCTGCCCACCATCGCCTCGATCTTCATCGTCTTCTATTTCCGCCAGGCGACGAAGGCCTTTCCGGGCGAATTGCGCGATGCGGCGCGGGTGGACGGGCTCAAGGAATGGCAGATTTTCCTCTTCGTCTACCTGCCCACCATGCGCTCGACCTACGCGGCGGCCACGATCATCGTCTTCATGAACGCCTGGAACAACTATCTCTGGCCGCTGATCGTGCTGCAAACGCCGGAAAACAAAACCATCACGCTGGTAATCTCCACGCTCACCGCGGCCTATACGCCCGATTACGGCGTCATCCTCTTGGCCACGGTGCTCGCCACGCTTCCCACCCTGGTCATCTTCTTCGTGCTGCAACGGCAGTTCGTGCAGGGGATGCTGGGGGCGGTCAAATGAGGAACACGATATGAGCAGCCTCAGCCTCAAGGGCATCCGCAAATCCTACGGCTCGGCCGAAGTCATCAAGGGCATCGATCTCGATATCGACTCCCGCGAATTCGTGGTCTTCGTCGGCCCCTCGGGCTGCGGCAAGTCCACCCTGCTGCGCATGGTGGCGGGGCTCGAATCGATCACCGCCGGCGAACTCGATATCGGCGGCAAGCGCATGAACGACGTCGATCCGTCCAAGCGCGGCATCGCCATGGTGTTCCAGACCTATGCGCTCTACCCGCACATGACGGTGCGCGAAAACATGGGTTTCGCGCTCAAGTTCGCCAAGGTGCCCAAGGCCGAGATCGACCGGCAGGTCAATGAAGCGGCACGCATTCTCGACCTCGAGCCCCTGCTCGACCGGCTGCCCAAGCAGTTGTCGGGCGGCCAGCGGCAGCGGGTGGCCATCGGCCGGGCCATCGTGCGACAGCCGGAAGTGTTCCTGTTCGACGAGCCGCTCTCCAATCTCGACGCCGAACTGCGCGTGCATATGCGCATCGAGATCGCACGGCTGCACAAGGAATTGCAGACCACCATCATCTACGTCACCCACGACCAGGTGGAGGCCATGACGCTGGCCGACAAGATCGTGGTGCTGCGCGACGGGGTCATCGAGCAGACCGGGCGGCCGCTGGAGCTCTACGACGATCCGGCCAACCAGTTCGTCGCCGGCTTCATCGGCTCGCCGAAGATGAATTTCCTGGCCGCCACGGTGGTGGAGGCCGGCGCGGGCACCGCGACGGTCGAGCTCAATGGCCACGACAAGGCCCGCCTCACCCTGCCGGTCAACTCGGCGCAGCTGGGCGAAGCGGTGGTGCTCGGGGTGCGGCCGGAGCATTTCGGCCCGGCGGGTGCCGGGGGCGTCGATCTGGTGCTCGACATCGACGTGGCCGAGCATCTGGGCTCCACCAGCTATGTCTACGCCCGGACGAACAGCGCCCCCATCGTCATCGAGCGCGAGGAATCGCGTTCCCAGGAGCATCAGGACCGCATCACCGTCTCGATAAGCCCCGACAGGGCCTATCTTTTCGATCAACGGGGCCAACGAATCCGCTGACCCGGCGCCCACGCGGGGCCACAAGCCACAGAAGAAAGACCGGGCGCCGTCGCTCGCCGCAGCGTCCCAAGCAAGGAACACGACCATGACAGAGAAAAAAGTCCGCTGGGGGATCATCGGCCCGGGCGGTATCGCCCAGGCGTTCCGCAACGGCGTCAAGCAGGCGGCGCATGGCGAACTGGTCGCCATCGCCACCCGCAACCCCGACAAGCCGGGCCTCGCCGAAACCTTTCCGGGCGCCCGCATCGTGCATGGCTACGAGGCGTTGCTGGCCGACAAGGAGGTCGACGCCATCTATATCGCGGTGCCGCATACCGGGCACGCCGAATGGGCCATCAAGGCCGCCGAGGCCGGCAAGCACGTGCTGGTGGAAAAGCCGCTGGCGCTCTCGGCGCACGAGGAAGACGCGGTTTTCCACGCCCACAAGAAGGCCGGCACCTTTGCCGGCGAGGCGTTCATGTATCGCCTGCACCCGCAGGCGGCGCGGCTGATCGAGCTCATCCAGGCCGGCACCATCGGCGAGGTGCGCATGATCCAGTCGAGCTTCGGCTTTTCCATGGGCAAGTTCCAGCCGGGGCACCGGCTGTTCGCCTCGGCGCTGGCCGGCGGCGGCATCATGGATGTGGGGTGCTATCCGGTTTCGATGACCCGCCTCATCGCCGGCGTGGCGACGGGCAAGGCCTTTGCCGACCCGGTCAAGGTCGCCGGCACCGCCCGCCTCAACGCCGAAGGCACCGACGACTGGGCGGCGGCGCTGCTGACGTTCGAGAGCGGCATCGTCGCGCAGGTGGCCTGCGCGGTGATGGTCAATCTCGACAACGTGCTGCGCATCCACGGCTCGGAGGGCCGCATCGAGGTGCCGGATTTCTGGTTCGCCGGCGGCACTCGCGACCAGGGGCTGGGGCGGATCGACATCATCAAGGGCGGCAAGACCGAGACGGAAAGCGTCAACGAAACCGCCCATGTCTATTCCTTCGAGGCCGAAGCCGCCTCGCTGGCCATTCTGGAAGGCCGGCGGGAATTTGCCGCGCCGGGCATGAGCTGGGCCGACAGCCTAGGCAATGCGCGGGTGCTCGACGCCTGGCGGCACGACGCCGGGATCGAGTTCTCGGTGGAAAAATCCGCCAATCGTATCAGGACGTTGGACAACAGGACGCTGGGGCCGAACACGGGCGTCATTCCCAAGCGCAGCATTCCGGGCCTGGGCAAGCCGGCCTCGGCGGTGGCGCTGGGGTTCGAGGATTTCCGCAGTTTCCCGTCCGGCGCCATCCTGCTCGATGCTTTCTGGGAACGCGGCGGCAATATTTTCGACACCGCGTTCATCTATGGCGGCGGCTATACCGAAAAGCTGTTCGGGGAGTGGCAGAAGAGCCGGGGCGTGCGGGAAGAGGCGGTGCTGATCGGCAAGGGCGCCCACTCGCCGCTGGTCTATCCCGATGTTATTGCAAAGCAATTGACCCAATCGCTGGAGCGGTTGCAGACCGATTACGTCGACGTCTACTTCATGCACCGGGACAATCCGGACGTGCCGGTGGGCGAGTTCGTCGACGCCATGGACGCCGAGGTCAAGGCGGGCCGCATCCGGGGGCCGTTCGGCGGCTCGAACTGGACGCAGCAGCGCATGGACGAGGCCATCGCCTATGCCGAGCGGACGGGCAAGACCAGGCCCATGGCGCTATCGAACAATTTCGCCCTCGCGGAAATGCTCGACCCCATCTGGGCCGGCTGCGTCACCGCCTCGACGCCGAGCTTCAAGCAGTGGCTAAACGACCGCCAGATCACGAATTTCTCGTGGTCCAGCCAGGCGCGCGGCTTCTTCACCGAACGGGCCGGCCGGGACAAGACCGACAATGAGGAACTGGTGCGCTGCTGGTATAACGAGCAGAATTTCGGCCGCCGCGACCGGGCCATCCAACTGGCGGCGGAAACCGGGCATTCCCCCATCCACGTGGCGCTGGCCTATGTGCTGGCCCAGCCCTTCCCGAGCATTCCGCTGATCGGGCCGCGGCGGCTGGAGGAGCTCGAGGACAGCCTCAAGGCGTTCGAGATCAAGCTGTCACCCGAGCAGGTGAAATGGCTGGAGAATGGTTAGGATTCGCTGACAGACTGTTAGTCTTTTCCACCACCAAACGCCGCGCAACGAGACGCTTCGGTTAGCACCGGGGCGTCTCGAGCCGTTTTAGGCCGCAATAGCGAACGTCCATTCTTCGTCGTTCGCGAAGAACGCACAGTTACACCTTTGTGCGTACTTGCAGGGACAGCCGCCCTGCCCTAGATGTTGGACCGGCGGGTGAACCCGCCAATGTTCTCAGGGCGGGGTGAAATTCCCCACCGGCGGTAAGGCAGCGATGCCAAGCCCGCGAGCGCCCTCGCTATCGCGAGGGGTCAGCAGATCCGGTGCGACTCCGGAGCCGACGGTCACAGTCCGGATGAAAGAGAACGGGACCAACGCGCCTTGGCCGGCGCGCGCGGGATTTTGCCCCTGCGCTCCACCGGCCCGTCGTCTCCCGTAACCCTGAGGAAACTGGTTACGGAAAGGACGACAGATGAACCAGATTTCCTCTTCGACAAGCGCCGCCACCGGCGCCTTCTTCATGCTGGCGGCCGGGCTGGCCTTTGCCGGCTCCAACACGCTGCAATCGGTGCTGCCCTGGCAGTTCGGCATGAGCTCCACCGGCATGGCGTTCTGGCAATATGTCATCGCCTCGCTGCTGGCGCTGCCGCTGATCCGGCGCATCGGCCTCGACAAGCTGCGCACCCGCCACCCCCTGGTGCACGAAATCCGCGCCTTCGTTTCGGCGCTGGGCGTGCACGTCTTCGTCTACGGCTTTGCCGCCGGCGTGCCCATCTGGCAGATGGTGACGCTGCTGGCGACGGCGCCGCTGTTCATCATCCTCGGCTCGGCACTGTTCCTCGGCGAACGCGTCTCGGCGGCGCGGCTCGGGGCGGCGCTGGTGGGCTTTGTCGGCGCCATCATCGTTTCGGGCGTCGGCACGGAATCGCTGGGGTGGTACACGCTGATCCCCATCGCCACCGCGATGCTGTGGGCGACCACGGACGTGCTGACCAAATATCTGTCGCGCGAGGAAACCCCGGAAACGCTGACCATCTCGCTGCTGGTGCTGGTGACGCCCAACCACCTGCTGATCCTGCTCGCCGTCAACGCGCTGGGCTGGCTCGCCCCCGGCCTGCTGCCGGCGGGGCTGGCGACGGGCTTCCCCTTCGCCCTGCCGGGCGGCACGGGCCTCATGCTGCTGGTGCTGCTGGGCGCCTTCACCGCCGCCGCGCAATACCTGCTGGCCTTCGCCTACCAGAAGGCCGACGCGGTTTATCTGCAGCCCTTCGCCGACCTCAAGGTGCCGCTGAGCGGGCTGGCCGGCTGGATCGCGCTGGGCCAGGTGCCCTCGGTGTGGTTCTGGCCGGGCGCGGTGCTGATCATCCTGGCGTCGAGCTTCATCTTCTGGGTGGAGGGGCGCGAATCGCCCAACTGGCTGGCGCCGGCATAAGCGGCACCCCACGCACCGAAACAGCCCACGGGTCACGCCCGTGGGCAGCACCGGTGGTGGTGAAATGCACCCGGGCCACACGCCCGGATTTCAACTCAATCCTGAAGCTCGATCCAGCGGCCTTCGGCGTGGCTGCGGGCCATGGCGTGGACGGCGCGCTCGATGGCGAGGCCGGCGGAGAAATCGATGAGGCGGGCCGGCTGGCCGGCGATGGCGTTGAGCAGTTCGTGGCACTCGATGAGCTTGAGGTCGTTGAACCCCAGGCCATGGCCGGGCGCGGGAATGAAGCGCTCGTAAGGCGGGTGGTGCGGCGCGGCCAGAATGGTGCGGTAGCCCTGCTCGGTCGCCCGGTCGGCCACCGAATAGAGCTGCACTTCGTTCATGCGCTCCTGATCGTAGACGATGGAGCCGGCGGAGCCAAAAATCTGCACGGCGATGCGGCCCTTGCGGCCCCAGGCAGCGCGGTTGAGCGCCAGGACGCCGCTGACCCCCTGCCCCAGCTCGAACAGCACGCTGGCGATATCGTGCGTTTCGACGGCGCGGCTGCCGCCGCCGGCGGTGGGGCGGGTGGCGTAGGGCTTGGCCAGATGCGCGAAAACCCGGCGCACCGGCCCCAGCAGGGTGTGGACGAGGCTGAGCGGGTGGACGCCGAAATCGTCGAGCGCGCCATAGCCGGAACTGGCCTCGCTCTTCCAGTAGAACAACGCCGCGGGGTCGGCCATGAAATCCTCGTCCATTTCGAGGCGCACGTGATTGACCGTGCCGATGGCCCCTTCCGCGAGCAATTTGCCGATATGGCGGATCATCGGGTTCTGGATGTAGTTGTAGCCCAGCGCGGCGACCTTGCCGCTCGCCCGGGCCGCCGCCTGCATGCGCTCGGCATCGGCCAGCGCCACCGCCATGGGCTTTTCGCACCAGACGTGCTTGCCCGCTTCCAGGGCGACAATGGCCATTTCGGCATGGAAAGCGTTGGGCGTGGTGACGGAAACGACCTCGACCGCCGGGTCGGCGACAAGCTCCCGCCAATCGCCGGTGGCGCGGGCAAAACCGAATTCGTCGGCCCGCTGCCGCGCCAGGTCCGCATCGACCTCGGCCAGATGGGCGAGCACGGGCCGCGGGCCGTCGCCGAACACGGCCTTGACGCCGGTCCACGCCAAAGCGTGGCACTTGCCCATATAGCCGGTGCCGATAAGGCCTACACCGATCGTCGGATGCATCGAATTCCTCCCATGACTGCGCATGATTTAGTGGAATTGTTCCACTTTTGGAATATGCTTTCCACCTGCGCCGGGACGGCGCGGCAAGAAACGGCAACGGGACGGGGGAAGAGAGCGCATGGATGCACCGGGTGATTTCGAGGCGCTGCGCGCCTCCATCCTGGAGCGCCGGGGGCAATTGCCCAAGCGGCTGATGCAGGTGGCGGCCTACGCGCTGGACCACCCCGACGAGGTGGCTTTCGGCACCGCCGCCAGCATCGCGGTATCGGCGCAGGTGCAGCCGTCGACGCTGGTGCGATTCGCCCAGCATTTCGGCTTCGATGGCTTTTCGGGCCTGCAACAGGTGTTTCGCGCCCGGCTGCGCGAGCGCAATTCCAGCTATGAGGAACGCCTGCGCAAGCTGGAGGAAGGCGGCACGGCGCTGACCAAGAGCGCCACCATCCTCAACAGCTTCGTCGCCGCCGCCCATGCCAGCCTCGATACGCTGACAACGCAGGTGGAGCCGGCCGAGCTGGAACGGGCGGTGGAAATGCTGGCGGCGGCCGAAACCATCTATCTCATTGCCAAGCGCCGCTCTTTTCCCATCACCACCTATATGGCCTATGCCTTCGGCAAGCTGCGGGTGCGCTGCCAGCTGGTCGGCACGGCCGCCGGCATCGAGGACGAAATCCTGGCGCTGGCCGGCCCGCGCGACGCCGCCTTCGCGGTGAGCTTTTCGCCCTATGCCTCGGAAAGCGCCGGGCAGGCACGGCTGCTCGCCAATCGGGGCGTGCCGCTGATTTCACTGACGGATTCGGCCTTCTCGCCGCTGGCCGAGTGCTCCACCGTGTGGTTCGAGCTGGCCGAAACCGACCATGCCGGCTTCCGCTCGCTATCGGCCAGCATGGCTTTTGCCATGGCACTCACCGTCTCGGTCGCCGAAAAACGCCGCCGGGGGTGATGAGAGAGGGCTTGGCTTGGGGGTAAGGGCCGCGCTCAGGGCGGCTGTCCGCTCGGTGTCATTCCCGCGAAAGCGGTAACGGAGGTTCCCGCTTTCGCGGGAATGACCCGGTGAGAGAAGGCTGCGCACAGCCACCACACGAACGCAAAACACCCCAGTTTTCCCACACCCCCCGCCGCTGCCGCGCGTACTGTGAATGGCCTGCGGATCAAGTCCGCGGGCAGCCCCGCTGCGACTGGCAAAGCCGCGCAGAACGCCGATTACCCGAAGCTTGCATCGGCGCCCAAATCCCCGCCACCACACTGTCACCCCCGCGAAAGCGGGGGCCTCTGTTTCACCCCGAAAAGGATAACAAAGGTTCCCGCTTTCGCGGGAATGACACGGGGGAGAGACGCAGCTTCCGGGGAAATTGTTGCGCGCATAAGGGAAGCGCAATGGCAGCGCGGCACATTCCAAGGATAGAATTTTTATTCTATCTTGCGAAGTAACGGAACCTGTGTTTCATTGCTTCAAACCGCAAGGAGGCGCGTCGTGAGCACCGGATCCGTTGCCAGCCCGCAGGCCCGGCTGGACGTCATCACCATTGGCCGGGCTTCCGTCGACCTTTACGGCCAGCAGATCGGCACCAGGCTCGAAGACGTGGGCAGCTTTGCCAAATCGGTGGGCGGCTGCCCCACCAATATCGCCGTGGGCACGGCGCGGCTAGGGCTCAAATCGGGGCTGATCACACGGGTCGGCGACGAGCAGATGGGGCGCTTCATCCGCGAGCAGCTGGCGCGCGAGGGGGTGGAGACGCGCGGCATCGCCACCGACCCGGAGCGGCTGACGGCGCTGGTGCTGCTGGCGGTGGAAAACGACGATTCGTTCCCGCTGATCTTTTATCGCGACAACTGCGCCGACGCGGCGCTGGACGAGGCCGATATCGACCCCGATTTCATCCGCACGGCCCGGGCCGTGCTGGTAACGGGCACGCATTTCGCCAAGCCCAACAGCGACAAGGCGCAGCGCAAGGCCATGCGCATCGCCCGCGAGCACGGCGGCAAGGTGGTGTTCGACATCGACTACCGGCCTAATCTGTGGGGGCTGGCAGGGCACGACGCCGGCGACAGCCGCTATATCGCCTCGGATGCCGTATCGGCGCATTTGCAGACCGTGCTGCCCGAATGCGACCTCATCGTCGGCACCGAAGAAGAAGTTCTCATCGCGGCAGGTGCCGACGATATCCAATCCGCGCTCAGGACGATCCGGTCCCTATCCTCCGCCGTGATCGTCCTGAAGCGCGGGCCCATGGGCTGCATCGTCTATGACGGACCGATCCCCGACGACCTGGAACAGGGGATCGTGGGCGAGGGCTTTCCCATCGAGGTCTATAACGTGCTGGGGGCGGGCGACGCCTTCATGAGCGGCTTCCTGCGCGGCTGGCTGCGCGGCGAAGGCCACGCCACTAGCGCCACCTGGGCCAATGCCTGCGGCGCCTTCGCCGTATCGCGGCTGCTGTGCGCCCCGGAAATCCCGACCTGGACGGAACTGGCCTATTTCCTCGAGCACGGCAGCAAGGAAAAGGCGCTGCGCAAGGACGCGGCGATCAACCACGTGCATTGGGCGACGACGCGGCGACGCGAAATCCCGCAGTTGCGGGCGCTGGCCATCGATCATCGCAGCCAGTTGGAGGAACTGGCGGGCGGCGATGCGCAAAAGCTGGCGCGCATCCCGCAATTCAAGGTGCTGGCGGTCAAGGCGGCGGCGCAGGTGGCCGGCGGGCGCGACGGCTTTGGCATGCTGCTCGACGACAAATATGGGCGCGACGCGCTCTATGCGGCGGGGGCGCTCAAAAATTTCTGGATCGGCAAGCCGATCGAGCTGCCCGGCTCGCGACCGTTGCAATTCGAGTTCAGCCAGGAGCTGGGCACGCGGCTGGTGGAATGGCCGGTGGACCACTGCATCAAGGTGCTGTGCTTTTTCCACCCCGACGATCCGGGCGAGATGCGGGCGGCCCAGATCGGCAAATTGCGGGCGGCGTTCGACGCGGCGCGCGGCATCGGCCGCGAATTGCTGATCGAAATCATCGCCAGCAAGAACGGGCCGCTGGCCGACGACACGGTGGCGCGGGCGCTGGACGAGATTTATGATGCCGGGATCACGCCGGACTGGTGGAAACTGGAGCCGCAGGCCAATGCGGCGGCCTGGAGCCGCATCGACGCGCTGATCGGGGCGCGCGACCCGCTGTGCCGGGGTGTGGTGCTCCTGGGGCTCGACGCGCCGCAGGCGGAACTGGCGGCCGGCTTCAAGGCGGCGCGGACGGCGCCACGGGTCAAGGGCTTTGCCGTGGGGCGGACCATTTTCGCCGAAGCGGCGCGGGCCTGGCTGGACGGGAGCATGAGCGACGAGGCCGCCGTGGCCGACATGGCGGCGCGGTTCGGGGCGCTGGTGGCGGTATGGGACGGGGCCTGACCCCAGCCGCGCGGCGCGTAATGAGGCGGGACCTCAAGGAAAATAGGGAAGCGGCGATGAGCCAGAAAACTGTTCGATTGACGATGGCGCAGGCCGTGGCGCGCTTCATGACGGCGCAGAAAACGGTGATCGATGGCGAGACGCTGCCGATCTTCGGCGGGGTTTTCGCCATTTTCGGGCATGGCAACGTGGCCGGCGTGGGCGAGGCGCTGCACGCGGTCAAGGATACGCTTCCCACCTATCGCGGGCAGAACGAGCAGGGCATGGCGCACGCCGCCATCGCCTATGCCAAGGCCAGCTTCCGGCGGCGCTTCATGGCCTGCACCAGCTCGATCGGGCCGGGGGCGCTCAACATGGTGACGGCGGCGGCGCTGGCCCATGTCAACCGGCTGCCGGTGCTGCTGCTGCCCGGCGACGTGTTCGCCAACCGCCTGCCCGACCCGGTGTTGCAGCAGGTGGAGGATTTCGGCGACGGCACGGTGTCGGCCAATGATTGCTTCCGCCCGGTCAGCCGCTATTTCGACCGCATCACCCGGCCCGAGCAGATCATGCCGGCGCTGCGGCGTGCCATGCAGGTGCTCACCGACCCGGCCGAATGCGGGCCGGTGACGCTGAGCCTCTGCCAGGACGTGCAGGCGGAGGCCTACGATTATCCCGAGAGCTTCTTTGCCGAAAAAGTGTGGGTGCCGCGCCGCATCATGCCCGACGCCGAGGAATTCGCGGCGGCGGCGGCGGCGCTGAAGCTGAGCAAGAAGCCGGTCATCATCGCCGGCGGCGGCGTGCTCTATTCGGAGGCGAGCGCGGCGCTGGCGGATTTTGCCGAGGCGCATGGCGTGCCGGTGATGGAGACGCAGGCGGGCAAGAGCGCCCTGCCCCACGCCCACGCCCTCAACATGGGCAGCGTCGGGGTGACCGGCTCGTCGGCCGCCAATGCGCTGGCCGAAGAAGCCGACCTGGTGCTGGCGGTGGGCACGCGCCTGCAGGATTTCACCACCGGCTCCTGGGCGCTGTTCCAGAACGCGGCGGTAAGAATCGTTGGGCTCAACGTGCAGGTTTTCGACGCCGGCAAGCATAACGGCCTGCCGCTGGTGGCCGATGCGCGGGTGGGGCTGGAAGCGCTCGACGCGGCGCTGACGGGCTGGGAAACCGATTCCGCCTGGACAGCCAAGGCGTTGGGCGAAAAGAGCAAATGGCTGGAGGCGGCCGATGCCGCGACAGCGCCGAGCAATGCCGAACTGCCCTCGGACGCGCAGGTGATCGGGGCGGTGCAGCGGGCGCGGCCGGCGGCGACGCTGGTATGCGCGGCGGGCGGGCTGCCGGGGGAACTGCACAAGCTGTGGCAGGCCGACCAGCCGGGCAGCTACCATCTCGAATACGGCTTTTCCACCATGGGCTACGAAATCGCCGGGGGGCTGGGCGTCAAGCTGGCGCGGCCCGCCGACGACGTGGTGGTGATGGTGGGCGACGGCAGCTACATGATGCTCAATTCCGAGATCGCCAGCTCGATCATGCTGGGCGCCAAGCTGACCATCGTGCTGCTCGACAATGAGGGTTATGGCTGCATCAACCGGCTGCAAATGGCGACCGGCGGCGCGAACTTCAACAATCTGCTCAAGGACACCACGCACGTAACCCTGCCCGGCATCGATTTTGCTGCGCACGCGGCGGCGATGGGGGCGGCGACGCAGAAGGTGGGCTCGATCGCCGAACTGGAAGCGGCGCTCAAGGCGAGCGCGGAGACCGACCGCACGGTGCTGATCGTCATCGACACCGACCCGCTCATCACCACCGAGGCCGGCGGGCACTGGTGGGACGTGGCGGTGCCGGAGGTCAGCGACCGCCCGGCGGTCAACGCGGCGCGGGAGGCCTATGTCAAGGCGCTCAAGGCGCAGCGGGCGGGATAGACGGCAGGCAACGAGCCCCCCTCATCCGCCCCCTTCGGGGCACCTTCTCCCACGCGGGGAGAAGGGGGTATCGTGGCTCGCATAAGCGCCCGCTCTTCCCTCTCCCCTTGTAGGAGAGGGTGGACCGGCCAGAGGCCGGGACGGGTGAGGGGTATTTTAGCGCGGCAGCGCAGGAGAGAAATGCAGTGAAGGCCAAACTCGGCATGTCGCCCATCGCGTGGTGGAACGACGATCTGGTGGAACTGAGCGACGACGTGTCGCTGGAGGAATGCCTGCGGCAATCGCGCTCGGCGGGGTTCACCGGCATGGAAAAGGGCCGGCGCTTTCCCGAGGACCCGGCGGTGCTGCTGCCGATCCTCAGGGCGGCGGACGTGACGCTGTGCGGCGGCTGGTTCTCGGGCACGCTGGTGGACGAGGAAATCGCCGTCAACCAGGACCGCATCGCGCCGATGATCGAGTTGTTCAAGGCGGTGGGCGCGCCCTGCATCGTCTATGGCGAGGTCGGCCGCTCGATCCAGGGGCGGCGCGACGTGCCGCTGGCGCAAAAACCGAAGCTCGCCGACGACGAGATGCAGGCCTATGCGCGCAAGGTGACGGCGTTCGGCGAATGGTGCGCCGAGCAGGGCATGCCGCTCTCCTACCACCACCACATGGCCGCCGTGGTGGAGACCGAGCCGGAGCTGGACGCCTTCATGGCGGCGTCGGGGGCGGGCATTCCGCTGCTGCTCGATGCCGGGCACCTGGCCTTTGCCGGCGGCGACGTGCTGCGGGCCATTGACAAGCATCACCGCCGGATCAACCACGTGCACGTCAAAGATATCCGCCGCGCCGTGGTCGACGGGCTGGACCGGACCAGGCAGAGCTTTCTCGACGCGGTAGCGCTGGGCGCCTTCACCGTGCCGGGCGACGGCTCGCTGGATTTCGGCGCCATCGTGCAGCGGCTGGCCGATCACGGCTATGAAGGCTGGTTCGTGGTCGAGGCCGAGCAGGACCCGAAAAAGAACCCGCCGCTGGAAATGGCGCGGGTCGGCCACGCCGAACTGCTGCGGGTGATGGCCGCGGCCGGCTATACGGTCGAGACGCAGGGTTTTGCGAAAGGGTGAGTCATTCGAGCGGCTTGTGCTAAAGCCTTGGCCCAGTGAATCAGGGGAAAGCGCCGATGGCACTCAAGCCGAACGATGTGAACTGGTTCCGGCCGCTATGGCGCCGGGTCGCGGTGATTGTATTCCTGCTGGCCTGGCTGGCCTGGGAGGTTTTCTACACCGGCGAGCAGTTGTGGATGCTGCTGGTGGGCGCGGCACTGGCCTATGCGCTCTACAATTTCTTTTATGCCTTCCCCAAGGAGGAGAGCGAAAATGAGCAGATCCCCGCTCCTCGTCCGGCCGACAGCGACGACCGGCCGGATTCATGACGTCACCCCGGCTTCGGCCGGCTGGACGCATGTCGGTTTCGGGCTGCACCGCTTGCAGCAAGGGGGCAGCACAGGGGCGGCGACGGGCAGCCGCGAAGTGTGCCTGGTGCTGGTGAGCGGCAAGGGGCGTTTCAGCGTCGATGGCAAGGATTTCGGCGAGCTGGGCGAGCGCCTGAGCCCGTTCGAGGGGGCGCCCTGGGCGCTCTACGTGCCGGCGGGGGCCGAATGGGCGGTGACGGCGACCAGCGCGCTGGAACTGGCCGTCTGCTCGGCGCCGGGCGGCGGCAACTTTCCGGCGCGAGTCATCGCCCCGGGCACGCATCCGCCGCTGACGCGCGGCAAAGGCGCCAATGTGCGCCACGTCCACAACATCATGCCCGAGGACGACGGGGCGGCGAACGCGCTGCTGGTGGTGGAAGTGATCACGCCGCAGGGCAACACCTCGTCCTACCCGCCGCACAAGCACGACCAGGACAACCTGCCGCACGAAAGCCAGCTCGAGGAAACCTATTACCACCGCCTCAACCCGCCGCAGGGCTTTGCCTTCCAGCGCGTCTATACCGACGACCGCAGCCTCGACGAGGCCATGGCGATTGAGGACGGCGACGTGGTGCTGGTGCCGCGCGGCTACCACCCGGTGGCGACCACGGCGGGCTACGACCTCTATTATCTCAACGTCATGGCTGGCCCGCGGCGCGTGTGGAAATTCCACAATGCCCCCGAGCATGAGTGGATGCTGGGGTAGCGGGGGGCTGCTACCTGCGGCACTTGCTCCCTCTCCCCTTGTGGGAGAGGGACAGCTTTTCTGCGTCCAGCAGAAAAGCAGGGTGAGGGGTTCTCACCGCAAACGCGGTGCTCGTGGCAACCCCCACCCCTCATCCGCCCTTCGGGCACCTTCCCCACGAGGGGAGAAGGACGGGCGTGGTGTGGCGCTCTCTTTGTCCCTTGCCCCCGGTGCTGCCCGCGGACGGGATTCGCGGGCCGTTCTCGGCCGGCACCGGCGCGGCGGGGGCGCTCCAGCCGGCCCACGGGTCGGGCCCGTGGGCAGCCTCGGTGATTATGGAAGCACCGAGCCACGGCACGGGGGGCTATTGGCGACCGTGGAAGGCTGATTTGTCGGCAAAGGGGTCGGAGATGGTCAGTCGGTCGTCGATGACGAGACCATCGTGCATGTCTTCGGAAAGAAAGGTCGTGCATCCGGCACGCAGCGCGACCGCCAGCATAAGGGCATCGAACAGTTGTAGGCGGTAGCGCTCGGCAAGCGATATCGATCGCTGAATATCGGAAAAAGTCGTCTCGACGATGTTGGATGACAGCACGGCGATCTGGTTGACGGCAGTGGCGACCGCCGGCCAGTCCAGTTGCAGCTTGCGTCGGGCAACCGACCCGAACTCGTTCAGCCCCTGTACGCCTACCGTGAACGGGTCCTGCAACAAGGCCTGAGCCCGGCGCGCCTTGGCGTCGGAGCTGAAGGCGTAAATGAGAATGTTCGTGTCCAGAAAGGCGCCGCTCATCCGCGCCCTTCATCCTCGTAAATCGCCGCGCGGTCGAATTTCCAGCCGCGCGGCAAGGGCCGGGCCATCGCCTGGATGGACTGGATTATCGCCGCGCGCGCTGCCGGCGTTTCCGCCCTTCGCAGCGTCTTGCCTTCCACCACCAGACTGACATCGTCCCCGGGCTTGAGGCCCAGTTCCTTCACGACATCATCGGGCACAGGAATGACGAGGCCGTCGCCCCATCTTTCGACTTTCATGGCCACCTCCTGCATCCAGAGCGCCAATATAGCCCCTGGTTGCCAGCGGCGCAAAGCGCGGTTGGAGCGGCGTGCGTTCCAGCGAATGCCGGTGCTGCCTGTGCCTACCCCCTCATCCGCCCTTCGGGCACCTTCTCCTACGAGGGGAGAAGGAAGGCGGGGTTGGGACACTCCCTTTGTCCCTTGCACTGGGCTGCCCGCGGACGGGATCCGCGGGCCGTTCTCGGCCGGCACCGGCGCGGCGGGGGCGCTCGGGATGGCCCACGGGTCGGGCCCGCGGGCAGCCTCGGTGGCGTTGGGAAATGCCTCAGCGGCCCTGGAAGACCGCTTTGTCGGCGAGGGGGCCGGTGATTTCGCTGACTTTGACCGCCCTGCCCTCGTGCACCGATTTCAGCGCCGCTTCGGCCAGGGCCAGAGCGATGAGGCCGTCGGTGCCGCTGGGAGAGGCCGGAGATTTCGATTCCGCGAAATCGATGAAGGCACTGATTTCGCGGGCGTAAGCCTCGGTGTAGCGGGTCATGAAGAAGTCGTGCAGCGGCGGGCGGGTGTAGCCCGAGGCGTTGGCCAGCTCGATGGAGACGGGGCGCTGGTTCTCGGCGGCCACGGCGCCGGTGGAGCCGTGCACCTCGATGCGCTGGTCGTAGCCATAGGTGGCGCGGCGCGAATTGGAGATGGTGGCGTGCTTGCCCGAGGCGGTGGCCAGCATGACCGAGGCGCTGTCGTAGTCGCCGGCCTCGCCGATGGCCTTGTCGACCAGCACGGAGGCCTGGGCGCTCACCGTGTCGATTTCCTCGCCCAGCAGGAAACGGGCCATGTCGAAATCGTGGATGGTCATGTCGCGGAAAATGCCGCCGGAGCGCTTTATGTAGTCGACCGGCGGGGCGCCGGGGTCGCGCGAGACGATGGTGACCATTTCCACCGTGCCGATCTGCCCGTCGGCGATGGCCTGCTTGACCGCCTGGAAATGCGGATCGAAGCGGCGATTGAAGCCGACCATGAGGGTGGCGCCGGTCTCGTCGACCACGCGCAGGCAGGCCTTGACGCGCTCGACGTCGAGATCGATGGGCTTTTCGCAGAAAATGGCCTTGCCGGCACGGGCGAAGCGCTCGATGAGGTCGGCATGGGTATCGGTGGGGGTGCAGATGACCACCGCGTCGATATCGGCGGCCGCCTCGATGGCGGCAATGCTGCGCACTTCGGCGCCGTACTGGCCGGCTAGGTCACTGGCGGCGGCCGGCATGGCGTCGGCCACCGCGACCAGCTTCGCCTTGGGGTTTGCAGTCACCGCCTTGGCGTGAACCTTGCCAATGCGGCCCGCGCCCAGCAGACCGAAACGAACGGTCATTCTCGTCTCTCCAAAGATTGGGCCGGGCTGGATGCCCGGCCGGAAAATTCGTGCTATCGCGCGGCAGGAATGGGGGGCGTCAGACGGTGCCGCCCAGGGAGCCGGACAGTTCGGCCAGTTCCTCGCCGCCCGCCATCATGTCCTGCAATTCCTCCGGCTTCAACTCGCCCTTTTTCGCCGTGCCCAGCGTCTTGCCGCGATTGAGCACGGTGAAACGGTCGCCCACCGCCAGCGCGTGGCGGACATTGTGGGTGATGAAGACGATGCCGATGCCGGTCTTGCGCACCCGGTCGATGGTAGCCAGCACATTGGCCGTCTGCCGCACGCCGAGGGCCGAGGTCGGCTCGTCGAGGATGAGCACTTTGGCGCCGAAATAGACGGCGCGGGCGATGGCCACGGTCTGGCGCTCGCCGCCCGACAGCGTGCCCACCGCCTGCCCCGGCTCGCGCAGCGCGATGCCCATGCGGCGCATCTCTTCCATGGTGACGCGGTTGGCCGTTTCCATGTCGAGGAAGCGCAGCGGCCCCCAGGCCTTGCGCGGCTCGCGGCCCATCCAGAAATTGCGGGTGACCGACATCAGCGGGATCATCGCCAGATCCTGGTAGACGGTGGCGATGCCCGCCTCCATGGCGTCGCGCGGGTTCTCGAAGGTGACGGGCGTGCCCGCCACCCTGATCTGGCCGGCGCTGGGCTTGTGGACGCCGGCCATGGTCTTGATGAAGGTCGACTTGCCGGCGCCGTTGTCGCCCAAGAGGCAATGGCATTCGCCGGGCAGCACCGAGACGGAGACGCCGTTGAGCGCGATGACCGGCCCGAACTGCTTCCTGATGTCGATGAGCTCGATGAGAGGGGTATCGGCCATGTTCAGCGCTCCCCGGTGATGAGGCGGCGGATATAGGTGTTTAGGATCACCGCCAACAGCAGGATGACGCCGAGGAAGACGCGGAACAGCGAGCTTTCGACGCCGGCGAAGAACAGGCCCTGCTGCACCACGCCGAAGATGAGCGCGCCCAGCGCCGCGCCGATCACCGAGCCGTAGCCGCCGGTGAGCAGCGCGCCGCCGATGACCACGGCGATGATGGCTTCGAACTCCTTGAGCAGGCCGCGGTCGGCGGCGGCGGAGCCGAATTCCATCACCTGGCAGGCGGCAAAGACCGTGGCGCAGAAGGCGGAAAAGACGAACATGGCGATCTTCACCCGGTCGACCGGCACGCCGACATAGCGGGCCGCCTTGGCGTCGCCCCCGGCGGCATAGATCCAGTTGCCGAAGCGGGTGCGGGTGAGCAGCACATGGGCGAAGATGATGAGCACCAGCGCCCAGACCATCAGCATGGGAATGCCGTCGACCACCGGCTGGCCGGCGCGGGTGCCGGCCTTGAACGTGGCGATGACGCCGATATCGGCGAGCCAGACGAAGACGGGGCCGAGAATCTTGCCGCCGAAGAACGGCGCCAGCCAATCGCCCTGCGCCGCCTCGCGCACACCCCCGATAATGGTCTGGCGGGTGGTGGCGATGGCGAAATAGATGGTGAGGCCGCGCAGCACGTAGAGCGAGGCGAGCGTGACGATGAAGGAGGGCAGGCCCGTCTTGATGACGAGATAGCCGTTGGCGGCACCGATCAGCATGGCCACGGCGAAGGCGATGAGGATGGCGGCCCAGACCGGCCAGCCCAGATGCACGCTGAAGAGCGCAATGACGATGCCGGAAAAGCCGATCATGGAGCCGACCGACAGGTCGAACTCGCCAGCGATCATCAGCAGGCACGCGCCCACGGCGATGACGGCGAACTGTGCGGAAACCACGCCCCAGTTCATGATGCCGTCGGGCGCGAACATGCCCGAGCTGCCGGCGACGAAGGCGAAATAGATGAAGACGACGACCGTGCCGGTCATGGCGCCCAGCTCGGGGCGGATGAAGGCGCGGCGGAAACGCGACTGCTGCTGCAAGCGCTCGTCGGGTGGCGCGGGCGCCGTGGACTGCTCGCTCATGGCAAAATCCTCCACTGGGCGCCGGGGACCGGAAACGGCGGCGGGCGCCGGGGAAAGGGCCGCGCCGAAGCGCGGCCCGCGGGCATCAGCGATAGGTGCCGGCGTATTGCTCGACCAGGGCGATATTGTCCTTGGTCACGAAGCCCGGGCCGGAGTTGACCGAATTGCCGGGCACGACGCCGAAGCGGGTGAGATTGGTGAGGAACACCACCGGCAGGTAGCCCTGCAGGAAGGGCTGCTGGTCGATGGCGAAGTTCACCACGTCCGCCTTGATGGCGTTGGCGATCTGCTCGGACAGGTCGAACGTGCCGAAGAAGATGGTGCCGGCCTGGCCGGTGGCGTCGAGCGCCGCGATGGTGGGCTCGGCCGAGGTCGGGCCGAGGGTCAGGATGCCGTTGGTGTCGGGGTTGGCCTGCAGATAGGCCTGCACTTTCGACATGATTTCGGCCGGGTCCTGACCGGCGTCGATCATCTGGCTGCCCAGATCGGTGCCGATGGCGTCGGCAAAGCCCTGGCAGCGTTCCACCGAGGCGGGGTTGGTGATGTAGTGGTTGACGCAGAGGAAGCTGGTGACGCCAGCCGCCTTGGCCCGCTCGCCGGCGCCGAAGCCGGCGTCGTATTCGGGCTGGCCGACATGCAGCAGCGCGCCGATTTCCTTGGACTGCTCCTGGGTGCCCGAATTGATGGTGATGACCGGAATGCCACGGGCCACCGCGTCGGAGAGCGGGCCGGACAGCACGTCGAAGTCGGCGATGGTGGAAATGATGCCGTCGGGATTGGACGCGGCCGCCTGCTCGATGATGCGGGCCATGTCGGCCAGGTCGCCGGTGGGCGGGTTGCGGTATTCGACGGTGACGCCCATCTGCTCGCCCGCCAGGGTAATGGCGTTCTTGATGACGTTCCACCAGCTGTCGGAATCGGGCGCGTGCGAGACCAGCACATAGCGCTCGCCATCGGCCGCCGCCGGGGCGACCGTGGCCGGCAGCACCGCCGCCGCCAGCGTGAGGGCTGCAAGACCCTTAACTAGGATATTCATGGTAACCTCCCTGTTTTGGCAGCGCCGGACAGAATAGCTGAACCGTTCCGCCGCACCAACGAAACAAACATTCCAATTTCTGCGCGTGCCGTCAAGTGCTCTCGACACGCCGAATCCGCAAACTTTGCCGACAAAAAGAGAAAAACCATATGCGCCATATGGTTAGAATATTTGTCGACCGGCGCCGCAAAGCGGGCAGCGGGGGCGAATATCGTGGAATAAATATTCTATCGGTGGCGCGAGGGGCGCCGGCGGCCGCTCAGTGCTCGCGGGCGCGCTCCAGGATGCGCTTGCATTCGAGCAGTTCGCGCAGCACCTCGGCCAGCTTGTCGCGCGATTCCCGGTCCAGCGCCGGGCTGGCCAGCATCTGCGCTTCTTCCAGTTCGGCGGCGTCGGCGGCGTTTTCGGCCTGCTCGATCAGGGGCAGGATTTCGTCGAGCCCCCTGCCCTCGCCCACGGCGATGACATAGCGCGGCCCCTGCTCCTTGAGGATGCGCTGCACGCCCTTGATGGTAAAACCCTGATCGTACAGCAGATGGCGGATGCCGCGCAGCAGCATCACGTCCTCGGGGCGGTAGTAACGCCGGCCCCCGCCGCGCTTGAGCGGCTTGATGGTAGAGAATCGGGTTTCCCAGAAGCGCAGGACATGCTGAGGCAAATCGAGCTCTTCCGCGGCTTCTGATATGGTTCGGAAGGCGTCTGGCGACTTATCCAAACCGTGGGTCTCCCTGGTAAGAAAGCCTTACTTTCCAGCGCCGACCATAGACTTGTTGATCTTCGACTTCAACACGTTGGATGGTTTGAACACAAGAACCTGCCGCGGCAGGATGGGCACTTCCTCGCCGGTCTTGGGATTGCGGCCGATCCGCTCGTTCTTGGAGCGGACCTGAAAGGACCCGAAAGAGGAGAGCTTGACGTTGGAGCCGGCGACCAGCGCCTCGGCAATCAGCTCGAGCACCCGCTCCACCAGCTCCGCCGACTCGGTGCGGGACAAGCCCACCGAACCATAGACCGCCTCGGCCAGGTCGGCCCGGGTTACCGTCTTGTGCGCCATTCAAACCCCCACTTTGCCTGGGCCGGATTAGCGGCCGCCTGACCCTTCGGCTGACAATCCAATGACACGGCCCGCCCTTGCGGCGCGGGCCCCACCAAAGGGTATCCATCAAAATCGGCGTGGTGCCCCTTGCCTTGAACACGGGCCCCGCCGCCGGGTTCCTCCATCCGGGCGAGACACTAACGCCTTGAAACGCTTGAGGTCAATGCGGGCCGACCCCCAGGTTACCAGCGAATGAGGGACGCACCCCAGGTGAAGCCGCCGCCCATGGCTTCGAGCATTACCAGATCCCCGGGCTTGATCCGCCCATCGGCCACGGCGGCCTCGAGGGCCAGCGGCACGGAGGCGGCCGAGGTGTTGGCGTGGCGGTCGACGGTGATGATGACCTTCTCGGGCGGCAGGCCGAGCTTGGCCCCGGCGCCGTCGATGATCCGCTTATTGGCCTGATGCGGCACGAACCAGTCGAGATCGGCCACGGTGTAGCCGGCCTCTTCCAGCGCGGCATAGACGACATCGGTGATCTTGCCCACGGCGTGGCGGAACACTTCCGGCCCCTGCATGCGCACATGGCCGGTGGTGCCGGTGGCCGACGGCCCGCCATCGACATAGAGCTTGTCCCAGTGCTGGCCATCGGAACGCAGGGCGGAGGCGAGCACACCGCGCTCGGGCTCGCCCTCGGTCCACTCGGCGCGCTCCATCACCACGGCGCCGGCGCCGTCGCCGAACAGCACGCAGGTGCCGCGATCGGTCCAGTCGAGCAGCCGCGAGAAGGTTTCCGCGCCGATGACGAGGACGCGACGCGCCAGCCCGTTCTTGATGTAGCTGTCGGCGGTGGCCACGGCGTAGACGAAGCCAGAGCAGACCGCCTGGATATCGAAGGCGAAGCCGTGGCGCATGCCCAGCTTCATCTGCACCAGCGTCGCGGCGGAGGGGAAGGTGTAGTCGGGGGTGGTGGTGGCCACCACGATGAGGTCGATATCGTCGGGCGTGAGGCCGGCGCTGTCGAGGGCCCGGCGCGCCGCGGCGGTGGCCAGGTCGGAGGTGAACTCGCCCTCGGCGGCGATGTGGCGCTGCTTGATGCCGACGCGCTGCTGAATCCACTCGTCGGAGGTATCCACCATCCGGGCCAGGTCGTCATTGGTGAGCACTTTGGCGGGCAGGTAGCTGCCGACGCCACGGATGATGGAGCGGATTGTTGTCACGCCGACTAGACCTCGGATTCGGCAGACTGCTCTTGGGCAGGCCGGTGAATGGGAAAGCGTTGCATGGTGTCGCCGATCTTGTCCATCAGGCGGCTGCGCGCCATTTCGTAGGCGAGGCCCAGGGCGCTCTTGTAGCCTATTTCGTCCGAGCCGCCATGGGACTTGATGACGATGCCGTTGAGCCCCATGAACACCCCGCCATTGACGGTGCGCGGGTCCATCTTGCGCCGCAGGGCGGTGAGGGCCGAGGTGGCCAGCAGCGCGCCGATGCGGCTGACCCAGGTGGCCTTGAGCGCGCTGCGCAGATAGGAGGCGACCTGGCGGGCCGTGCCCTCGGCCGTCTTGAGCGCGACATTGCCGACAAACCCCTCGGTCACCACCACGTCCACGGTGCCCTTGCCGATATCGTCGCCCTCGACGAAGCCGTGATAGGTAAAGCCGGCGCCGCTGGCCTCGGTGAGAATTTTTCCCGCTTCCTTGATGAAATCGAGGCCCTTCATCTCCTCGGTGCCGACATTGAGCAGGCCCACGGTGGGCGAATCGGCGTCGAACAGCGCCCGGGCGAGCGCCGAGCCCAGAATGGCATAGTCGACCAGCTGCCGCGCGTCGGCGCCGATGGTGGCGCCCATGTCGAGCACGATGATGTCGGAGCGCAGCGTGGGCCAGATGGCGGCGATGCCGGGGCGCGAAATGCCCGCCATGGGCCGCAGGCAGAAGGTGGCCATGGCCATCAGCGCACCGGTATTGCCGCCGGAGATGGCGACGTCCGCCTCGCCGTCGCGCACCGCCTGGATGGCCATCCACATGGACGAGACGCCCTTGCCCTTGCGCAGCGCCTGGCTGGGCTTTTCGTCCATGGCGATGACCATGGGGCAGTCGCGGACCTCGCAAGCCGGCTTCAGCGCCGGAAATTCCTCGAGCAGCGGCTCGATCTCAGCCTTGATGCCATGAAAGATAAAGCGGGTATTGCGGCGCTCCTTGAGCGCCAGCCAGGCTCCGTGGATCACGGCGCGGGGAGCGTGGTCGCCACCCATGGCATCCACGGAAATCGTTATTGCTTCGGTCATTTGAGCCCGTATTTCGGCCTGCCGGCGCAGGCATGCAAACATATCGCAACGCGGAGTCGGCGCAACCCCCGACCCCGTCGAGAGTATTCAGTTCCGCCCCGCCGGCCCGCCGGGCCTAGTTCTTATCCCCATCATCTTTCCTGAGACGGGCCAGGGCGGCGAAGGGGCCGGTGTCCTCTTCCGCGTCGGCGGGGGTTTCGAGGGTTTCGTCGGCGCCGCGCGGATAGGGATCGAGCGCCAGGGCCAGGGTTTCGAGCAGCAGCGCGCTCAAATCCACCTCGGGGCCGTCGATGTGATCGGGAAAATCGTCGTCATCGAGGTCGATGTAGATTTCCGCATTGGGGGCGTGGGCCTGCTTGTCGCGCGGCGCGGGCAGGAAAACGCGGTCGATGTCCTCGGCGATATCCTGGCTGACCGGGGCAAAACTCACCACCGATTCCTGGGTGACGCGCGCCCGCAGCGTGCCCCGGGCGCGCAAGCCGCCGCGAAACGGTACGACGCTGAGATGCGCCTCGAAATGCTCGACCGACACGATCCGCATGGCCTCGGCGATGGCGGCGCGCTCGGCCGCATCCGCCTCGACGTCGAGGGTGCGGCCGCCGGCGGGGAGCTTGTCGATGCGCACCACCGCATCGAAAACCGGGCGCGGCGCGCGGCTCACGCGGCGGCCTCGAAACGCAGCTGCCCGGCGGTGATGGCCTCGACCGGCTGGCCGGCAAGCTCGGCGTCGCGCGCCAGCGCATAGGCGGCAAGGGTCCGCGCGTTGTCCGAGACGGCGCCGCCATAGATGTTGCGCGTCAGAATTTCGGCGAGCGCCTCGCTGTCATTGTCGTCCATGGCCGCGTTCATGGCGGCGAGCAGGCCGAAAAAGATATTGCCCATCTTCTGGATTTTCTTGGGCACGCCGAGATCGGTGACGCCCATTTCGCGCAGCGAGCGGTCCATATCCTTGAAAAACAGGTCGAACACCGCCTGGCTGAACACTTTCGCGGCCTCCGGCCCGTGGCGCAGGCGGCGGAACAGCAGCGCCATGTGGAGGCTGATCATGTCGAAGCGCCCGGTCACCGTGTCCGGTACGCCCCACTGGGCATAGAAAACCGGCTGCCGGGATTGCGCCACAATGGAATTATAGACGGCATAGACCGGCTCGGTGGCCGTGTTCTTGCGAAACAGTGACAAGATCATGGGATTGCGCTCGGTGTCGGTATGGGTCAAACACGGGCGGATAGGGGCGCCGTTAGCAATGCCAGCTTGCCAGACAGCTGAGTTGACAGCTAAACATTCCGGCGACCGATAGGCACGCGCCTTGTTGTCACGCCTATAGTCGAGAGCCAGCGGGAAAGTCAAATTCATGCCCTTGCGTATTGCCAAAGCCTCCGTAGCCGCCGCCGTGCTCGCGGTGGCGCTCGCCGGTTGCACCAGCAGCACGTCGCTCATCACCAAGCGGACGCAGGGCTATGAGATCCCCGATTCCGCCCTGGCGCAAATCCGCCCCGGCCAGAGCCAGCAACTGGTGACGCTGGTGCTGGGCTCGCCGCAATCGACCAACAGCTTCGGCGACCAGAGCGCCTGGTACTATGTCGAGACCAAGGTGGAACAGACCGCCTTCGGCATGGCCATGGTCAAGGAACGCACCGTGCTGGCCGTCTATTTCGACAAGAACAACAAGGTCATCGACAAGGCCGTCTATTCGCTGGCCGACGGCAAGGTGGTGACCATCGAAAGCCGCCGCACCCCCTCGTTCGGCGAGGACAAGACGTTCATCGATTCGATCCTGTCGTCGTTCTGAGGCTGGGTTTTTCGGCGCGCGGCGCCCGTGGCTGCACCCTCCTTATGACAGTTCTTCCCCTCTCCCCCTGTGGGAGAGGGTGGATCGGCCGTCAGGCCGAGACGGGTGAGGGGTTTCTTCGGCACGCCAGAGCGTAAGGGATAGATCGCCCCCCTCATCCGCCCTTCGGGCACCCCGGATCGCGTCCGGGGCAGGCTCTTCTCCCACGAGGGGAGAAGGGAAGTGGGGCAGCGCGGCGGGTTTGGGCGCTCAGTCCTTTTTTTCCAGGTCGATGCCGGCGGCGCGGGCGATGGAGTCGAGGGCGGCGTTGACGAGGCCGATGGCGTCGTCGTCGTAGAAGGCGTGGGCGACGTCGACATATTCGGTGATGACGACGCGGGAGGGAATGTCGCGGCGGCGCAGCAGCTCGAAGGCGGCGGCCCGCAGGATGGCGCGCAGCGTCGCATCGACCCGCTCCACCGGCCAGCCCTCGGCCAGCGCCTGGTCGACGGCCGGATCGATCGCCAGCTGGTGACGGGTGACGCCGCCGACGATCTGGCGGAAGAAATCGACGTCGGCGGGCAGGTATTGCTCACCCTCGATCTCGCGCCCCAGATGGAAGGAGCCGAACTGGGCGAGCGTCTCCTCCAACGTCGTGCGCCCCACATCCATCTGGTACAGCGCCTGCACGGCGGCGAGGCGGGCGGCGCCGCGCTGGTTGGCGGTGCGCGGGGCGCGGGGATCGCGTTTGGGCTGGTCGGTCATCTACTGGTTCAATTTCGCCTTGATAGCGGCCAGGGCCAGCGCGGCACGCGCCGCATCACCGCCCCGGTCCTGTTCCTTCACGTTCGCTCTTATGCGCGCCTGGGCCTCGGTTTCAACCGTCAAGACGCCGATACCCAAAGGCAGGGCGTCCACGACCGCCAGTTCCGCCAGGGCGCGAATGCTCTCGCCCGCCACGGCGCTGTAATGGCTGGTCTGGCCGCGAATGACGCAGCCCAGTGCCACATAGCCGTCAAAGCGGCCGGTTTCCAGTGCCATTGCCAGCGCCACGGGCACTTCCATGGCGCTGGGCACCGCGATGGCCTCGTGGGTGGCGCCGGCGGCCTCCAGCGCGGCGATGGCACCGCGCTTCATTTCATCGGCGATTTCAGGATAGGCCCGGCCCTCGACGATGAGGACGTGCAGCCCCTGCCCCGCCCCCGGCTCGAGCGCAAAACGCGCGCCATAGGAATCCATGATCGACCTCCCTGCCCAAGGCGCAGCGGCCTTGCCGGAGCCTATCCTAGCCCATGGGCGGGCCGGGCGGCAGCGGGGTTTTTCAAGAGGCGATGAACGAATGCTTCACGGGCCCGCCGGGAAGCTCAGCCCTCGTCCTCGGACAGCGCCGGCTCCTCGCGGCCCAGTTCGGCGAGGAAGGAGCGGAAATCGTCGGCCGAGGCGAAATTGCGATAGACGCTGGCAAAGCGCACGAAGGCCACGTCGTCGAGCCCCTTCAACCCCTCCATGACGTATTCGCCGATCTGGTCGGAGCTGATTTCCACTTCGCCGAGACTTTCGAGCTGCCGCACGATGCCGGAAATCATGCGCTCGACGCGCTCGGCGTCGACCGAGCGCTTGCGCAGCGCGGTATAGACCGAGCGGGCCAGCTTTTCCCGGTCGAACGGCACCTTGCGGCCGCTTTTCTTGACCACGGTGAGGTCGCGCAACTGCACGCGCTCGAAGGTGGTGAAGCGCCCGCCGCAGGCGTTGCAGACGCGGCGGCGGCGGATAGCGCCCGAATCCTCGGTCGGGCGGCTATCCTTCACCTGGGTATCGTCATTGCCGCAATAGGGGCAGCGCATGATGGTCCTTCAGTCCGCGTCAGCCGTAGATGGGGAAGCGGTCGGTGAGCGTCTTGACGCGGGCGCGAACGGCGGCCTCGACGGCCCCGTTATTGTCGTCGCCATTGGTCTTGAGCCCGTCGAGCACTTCGATGATGAGTTCGCCGATATGCTGGAACTCGGCCTCGCCGAAGCCGCGCGTGGTGCCGGCCGGCGTCCCCAGCCGCACGCCCGAGGTGATGGCGGGCTTTTCCGGGTCGAACGGCACGGCGTTCTTGTTGCAGGTGATGTGGGCCCGGCCCAGCGCCGTTTCGGTGGCCTTGCCGGTGAGGCCCTTCGGGCGCAGGTCGACCAGCATCAGGTGGTTGTCGGTGCCGCCCGAGACGATATCGACGCCGCCCTTGACCAGCGTGTCGGCCAGCACCTTGGCATTGGCCACGACCTGGCTGGCATAGGTCTTGAACTCGGGCGCCAGCGCCTCCCTGAACGCCACCGCCTTGGCGGCGATGACGTGCATCAGCGGGCCGCCCTGGATGCCGGGGAAGATGGCCGAGTTGATCTTCTTGGCAATGTCCTCGTCGTCGGTGAGGATGAGGCCGCCACGCGGGCCGCGCAGCGTCTTGTGGGTGGTGGTGGTAGCCACATGGGCGTGCGGGAACGGGCTGGGATAGACCCCGCCGGCCACCAGCCCCGCCACGTGCGCCATGTCGACGAAGAGGATCGCCCCCACCTCGTCGGCGATGGCACGGAATTCGGCCCAGTCCATGACGCGCGAATAGGCCGAGAAACCGGCGACGAGCATTTTCGGCCGGTGCTCGCGGGCGAGCTGGCGCACCTGGTCCATGTCGACGCGGCCGTCCTGCTTGCGCAGGCCGTACTGGATGGCGTTGAACCATTTTCCCGACTGGTTGGGCTTGGCGCCGTGGGTGAGGTGCCCGCCGGCGTCGAGCGACATGCCCAGAATGGTGTCGCCGGGCTTGATCAGCGCCTGGTAGACGCCCTGATTGGCCTGCGAGCCGGAATTGGGCTGCACATTGGCGAAGCCGACGCCGAACAGCTGCTTGGCGCGCTCGATGGCGAGGGTTTCGGCGATGTCAACATACTGGCAGCCGCCATAGTAGCGCTTGCCGGGATAGCCCTCCGCATATTTGTTGGTCAGCACCGAGCCCTGCGCCTCGAGCACCGCCTGCGAGACGATGTTCTCCGAGGCGATCAGCTCGATCTCGCCCTGCTGGCGGGCAAGCTCGTTGTCGATGGCGCGGGCCAGCTCGGGATCGGTGTCCGCGACACTGTTGGTGAAGAATTTCGGAAAGAGCGGAAGGGACGTGGCGGCGCTCATGGGACCATCACCTGGCAAGGAACGAAAAGGGTTGGCGTGGCCGTGGCTTTATCACGTCGCGATGCGCGATTCCAAGGCCGGAGGGATCGGATTGGCGGCATGGGGCTCCCCTAGATGCGAATGGGTGCCCAGGCGAGCGGCGGTCAGCAAAGCGGTTCGCGTTCCCCGATGGTGTCCCATCTTATCTCGCCAGTCGCGCGAACCGCCCCGTTATGGCCCAGAATGGACGCGAGGGGAAGAGGGCAGCCAATCAGGCCAGCCTGCCGCGTGGCGGTGGCGGCGCGGGAACGGCGGCGGCGAGCTTGCGGCGCAGCTTGGCGAGGGCAAGGCTTTGCATCTGCTGGCGGGTGGCTTGCAGGGGTGCGATGACGACGATTTCGGTGCCGCTCGCCTCGTCGATGGCGGCGACCCGCATCTGCTGGCCGATCTGCACGAATTCAAACAGCACGTCGCCGTCGCCCATCACGCCCTCCCTCGTGGCAGGGTAGCGGCTGCGTGGTGAGGGTGCAATGGCGGGCGGAGAGAGTCCCCCTCACCTGTCTCGCGCTACGCGCGATCCACCCTCTCCCACGAGGGGAGAGGGAAGAAGGGGGGCGGATGAGGGGGGCGAACTCGTGCCATTCGGGCGTAGCCCTCATGGCCTTGCCGCCTCAAATCGCGCCACTGGCGCGATTTGCCCTGCGGGACGGCGTCAAGCCTCGAAGCTGACCTTGCCCTGTTCGTCGAACTTGTAGACGTCGTCGCGGAAGCTGACGGTGCCCTGGCGGTTGGCCCAGGCGGTGATGTAGGTGGTGTGGATCGGCACCTGCGCCTTGACGCCGACATCGAGCCGTTCGAGCGAATCGAAGGTCAGGTCGACGCGGTTGCGGTCCCAGTCGCCATTGTCGCGCAACAGCCAGGCAACGAGGTCGTTGACGCCCTCGACGCGCACGCAGCCGGAGGAATGGAAGCGGGCATTCTCGTCGAACAGCGCCTTGCTGGGCGTGTCGTGCAGATAGACGTCGTGCTTGTTGTAGAAATTGATCTTGCAGTGGCCCATGGAGTTTTCGGCCCCGGGCTCCTGGCGGTACATGTAGTTGACGGCGTTGCCGATATTGGTCCAGTCGATGCTGGACGGGCTGATCTCGTTGCCCTTGCCGTCATAGATGTGGATGTTCTGCTTGGCCAGATATTCGGAATCCTGCTGCATGTACTTGGTCAGGTCGCGCTCGACCAGCGACTTGGGCACATGCCAGTAGGGGTTGAAATTGATCTGGTGGATCTTGCTGGCGAGAATGGGCGTGGCGCGGTCGGCGCGGCCAACCACGGCGGTGTGGCGCTGCTCAACCATGCTGCCGCCCACCGCCTCGATGGTGGCGGCGGGAATGTTCACCACCACGTAGCGATCCGACAGGTTCGGCGCCATGTTCTGGACGCGGGTATAGTTGAGGTAGAGCTGCTGCAGGCGCGTGGCGGCGGGTACGGCCAGGGCGTACCAGGTCGCCTCGTCCACCTGCCCGTTGATCACGAGGCCATGGCGCGCCTGGAAGGTGCGCACGGCGCGGTCGGTGGCTTCGTCGAACAGATCGTTGACGCGATCGGTGAGCGGCATGTCGCCGGAAGAAATCAGCCGGCGCTTCAGCGTCACCACGGCGCCCTTGGAATTGCCCAGGGTCAGGCCGTAGACCTCCTGGGTGATTTCCTCCCAGCCGCCGGCGGCCACGAAGGGCTCGTACTGGGAAATGGCGAGCTGGAGATTGTGCAGCGTGTCGAACGACAGGATGGGCTCGTTGGTGGCGATGAGCGACTGGGCCAGCGCGGTATTGCCGCCCTTGTCGGCATCGCGCAGGACCCGGTTGCGCGAGAACATATCGGCCAGCGATTCCTGGCCCATGGCGGCGGGCATGGCCGCCGAAGCCCCGAGCAAAGCCGCGGAGCGGAGGAAATTACGTCGATTCAGCCGCATTGTGTCATCCCGTGGAGCACCCGTCAGTCGTGAGCGCGATTATCATCGCCGTCGGCGCGCCCACAACGCCGCTCAACGGCTTGTGAACCGCCACGCTCGCTTAACCATAGGCGGAAAATGGTTTCGAACCACGTAACGCGCCTGCGCCCCATTTGCGGCACAAATAAGAAAACGCCGGTTCGGAAACCGGCGTTCTCAGGCAATCGTGGCATGGAGGCAACACATGCCACCATCGCGGCGGGGCGCGGCGGGCGCCCCCTTCCCCATGCTCAGAGCTTGTAGAGGATCTGGTCGACCCAAAAGCGCTCCAGACGGGCCAGGGACTTGTTGAGGCCGTCGAATTCCTCGTCACCCAGGCCACCCACCTTGTCGATGGATTTGAGGTGCCGGTCGTAGAGCTCGTCGATCACCTCGGCCACTTCCTCGCCCTTGGGGGTGAGGCGGATACGGACCGAACGGCGGTCGGTGCGCGAACGCTCCTGGAAGATATAGCCGGTGTCGACCAGCTTCTTGAGATTGTAGGAAACGTTCGAGCCGAGATAGTAGCCCCGCGAGCGCAGCTCGCCGGCCGTCAGCTCGGCGTCGCCGATATTGAACATCAGCAGCGCCTGGACGGGGTTGATATCGTCCCAGCCCATGCGGTCGAACTCGTCCTTGATCAGGTCGAGCAGCCGGCGGTGCAGGCGTTCGACCCGGGCGACGGCTTCGAGATAGAGTGGCTTCAGGCCTTCCGACTGACTCGGGACAATGGCCTCGGCGGCGTTGGATTTGATTGCCATTTTTGCCTCACTGTTTTCAATCGTGCGATTTTTCGCATCTCATGGGGCCAAACTACGGCTGCCGGACTAAGATCGCCCTAAGCCGCACGCTTAAAACTATCTTACTGGAAAGCAATGAGAATTTGGCTTTATGATTGGTAACCGCCGGTGAGGAAATTGTAACCATCCGGGGGAGCCGGGGCGGGAAAGCCGGGCGGATAGCGCCTATTCGGCCTCGGCGCGGCGGAAGCGCAGGCTGAGCACGAATATCGCCAGGATGGCCGCCAGCAGCACGAGGCGCACGGCAAAGCCGATGGCGCTCATGCGGATATCGGGGCTGCCGGCGACATAAAGGGCCAGCTCCAGCGCCGTGGCGGCGACCAGCACCACCGCCCCCCAGCTTGCCTTGATCCACAGGCCCACCGCGGCGAACAGCCGGGCGAGACAGAAGATTGCCAGATAGGTGAAGGCGGTGAGGCCCATGGTGGCGATGGGGCTGACGGCGCCGAGATTGATGCCGAGCAGGCGCGCAGCGTCGTTGAGGCCCAAGAGCAGCGCCAGCAGGGCCACGATGCGGATATAAAGGGCGAAATGCGGAGCCTGGAACAGCATGGCGTCTTGATAGCCGCTCGGCAGGGCTGCGACAAGCGATGCCTTGGAGGGCGCGGGGCACACTGTTAAGGTCCGCCGCCGCCACGCAAACGCCGAAGGATTGCCGCCGATGACCCCGAACTGGCCCAAGCACGATTTATCGTTCCTCGAGGGCAAGCGGCTGCGGCGCTTGCGGCGGACCGCGTGGAGCCGGGCCATGGTGCGCGAGACGCAATTGCTGCCGCGCGACCTGATCTGGCCGCTGTTCGTCATCGAGGGCCGCAACGAAAAGACCGCCATCGCCAGCATGCCGGGGGTGGAGCGGCTTTCGGTCGACCTGCTGGTGGGCGCCGCCCGCGAGGCGCGCGACGCGGGCATTCCGGCGCTGGCGCTGTTTCCCAATACGCCCGACCATCTGCGCTCGGAAAGCGCCGAGGAGGCCTACAACCCCGACAATTTGATGTGCCGGGCGCTGGCGGCGATCAAGGCGGCGGTGCCCGATATCGGGCTGATCGCCGACGTGGCGCTGGACGAATATTCGGCCAATGGCCAGGACGGGCTGGTGCGGGACGGGGAAATCCTCAACGACGAGACCGTGGCGGCGATGGTGCGCTCGGCGCTGGTGCAGGCGCGCGCCGGGGCCGACATCATCGCGCCGTCCGACATGATGGACGGGCGGGTGGCGGCGATCCGCGCGGCCCTCGACGCCGAGGGGTTCGAGCACGTGCAGATCATGGCCTATTCGGCCAAATACGCCTCGTGCTTTTACGGCCCGTTCCGCGAGGCGGTGGGCTCGGGCAGCCGCCTGCAAGGCGACAAGCGCACCTATCAGATGGATTACGCCAATGGCGAGGAGGCGCTGCGCGAGATCGAGCAGGACATCGCCGAGGGCGCCGACAGCGTCATGGTCAAGCCCGGCCTGCCCTATCTGGACGTCATCGCGCGGGCGCGCGACACCTTCAACGTGCCGATCTACGCCTATCAGGTGAGCGGGGAATACGCGATGATCGAAATGGCGGGCGCCGCCGGGGCGATCGACCGCGACGCGGCGGTGTTGGAAAGCCTCTGGGCCTTCAAGCGCGCCGGCGCCAATGGCGTGCTGAGCTATTTCGCGCTGGAAGTGGCGCGGCGGCTGGGCGCGTAAGCCGGTCGCAGGCGGGTTTTCCATAAAGCGTCCCGCGCTCGCATTAAGGCGTCCCGCGCGCATTGCCGCTCTTTGCACGCCTTCTCCACCGCGTCATTCCCGCGAAAGCGGGAACCTCCGTTGTCCCTTAAGGGGTTAAACAGAGGTCCCCGCATGCGCGGGGATGACGGCTTGGTGGCAAGCCCGCAATTTCGGGACATTCGCCGGTAGCGCGCGGGCAGCGCCGGTGGTCTACGTGGGCAGCGTCGGCGGTGTCGGCGGGAGCGCCGCGGTTCTGCCGAAGGGCGGGATTGGGATTGCCAAAGCGGGTGTGGCAATATAACAAGCGATTCCTTGTTTAATTATGGAGCGCGGCATGTCTGATACGGTAGAAGGACGTTGGTCCGAAATCTTCGGGCCGCGCTATCTGGCGGCGACGCTCATCCTGTGCCTGGGGGTGTCGCTGTTCGCGTTCAACGCGTTCCTCGCCGCCACCGCCCTGCCCTCGGCCGTCACCGAGCTGGACGGGGTGGAGGTGATCTCCTGGGCGACCACGCTCTATCTGGTGTTCGCCATCATGGGCGGCTCGGCGGCGGCCATGCTCAAGCAGCGGCTGGGATCGCGCTGGGCGCTGCTGATCTCGGCGGGCTTCTTCCTCGCCGGCACGCTGCTGGCGGCGCACGGCACCGCCATGAACGAGGTGCTGGTGGGCCGCTCGGTGCAGGGGCTGGGCGAAGGGGTGGTGGCGGCGCTGTGCTTTGCGCTGATCCCCGAGCTTTTCCCCAACCGGCTGGTGCCAAAGGTGTTCGGCATGCAGGCGGTGGTGTGGGCGGCGGCGGCGTTCGGCGGGCCGGCGCTGGCGGGGGCGCTGACCGAGTTCGTCTCGTGGCGCGCCGCCTTCCTCATCAACGTGCCGCTGGTCATCGTCTTCTGCATCATGGTGGCGATCGTGGTGCCGCAGCGGCGCGAGGGCGGCGCCGCCAGCTTTCCGGGCATCCGCCTCGTGGCCATTGGCGGGGGCATCCTGCTGGTGGCATTGGCGGCGATCACCTCGCCGCTCGAAGCCGTGCTGCTGCTGGCGGGTGCCGTGGTGCTGCTGGTCGGCGCGGTGCTGCTGGACCGGCGCAGCGCGGCGCCCCTCTTGCCGGACGGCGCCTTCTGGCCGGGCTCGGCCTTTGGCGGCGGCTTCTGGATGGTGCTGCTGATGCCCATCGGCGGGGCGACCACGGCGGTCTACCTGGTGCTGCTGCTACAGGAAATGTGGGGCTTTGGTGCGACACTGGCCAGCGCCGCCGGGGCGCTGATGGCGGTGGCCTGGAGCCTTTCGGCGGTGCTGGTGGCCAATGTGAAGCGCCGCGCCACCCGCAAGATATTGATCCAGAGCGGGCCGGCCTTGCAGGCGGCGGGGCTGCTGGGCGTGCTGGCCGCGCTCTACTGGACGCAGCCGGTGCTGCTGGTGGTGGCGCAACTGACCATCGGCTCGGGGTTCGGCATTTCCAACGGCTATCTCAACCTGACGCTGCTGGAATCGGCCGATGCCGAGAACCGCAACCGCACCGCGACGCTGCTGCCGACGACGCAATCGGCGGGCAATGCGGTGGGGGCGGCGTTGGCCGGGCTGGCCGCCAACGCGGCGGGGCTGGCGAGCGCCAGCACCCCGGGCGACCTGCGCAACGCCATCGTGCCGCTCTTCGTCATGGGCATCGGCGCGGCGCTCTTGGCGCTCGTCGCCGCGCAGCGCATGCTGGCGCAGGTGCCCGATACGGCGCCGGAGGCCAATTTCGCCACCGAATGAGGGTATATTTTCGCAGCGAACCCTCTTGCATGCGGGGCTGGACGTGACAATCTTCGTCCTATGACCCAGGATTTCGCCGCCCGCCCCGCCCTGCCCGATCCCGCCTCGGCGCCCGCCCTGTTCGAGGGGCTGCTGACGCGGCGGGTGATCGCCTATTTCATCGACGTGGTGCTGATGGGCATCATCGTGCTGGCGGTGGGGCTGGTCGGGGGCATTCTCGGCTTTTTCACGCTGGGGCTGGCCTGGGCCTCGCTGGTGCTGCTGGTGCCGGGCGCCATCGTCCTCTACTACGCGGTGACGCTGGGCTCGCCGCGGCGGGCTACGGTGGGCATGCAGATGATGGACCTCGTGCTCACGCCGACGCGCGGCCAGGTGCTGGACGGCTGGGTGGCGGTGGTGCACGCGCTCATCTTCTGGGTCACCATCTGGATCTGCTGGCCGGTGACGCTGGCCTTCGCGCTGTTCACGCCGCGCCGGCAGATGATCCACGACCTGCTGCTGGGGGCGCTGATGGTGCGGCGCTCGCCTATGGTGCGGCACTGGGCCCGCATGCGGGAGATGGCGCAGGACGGCTACTGACAGATTGCTATGGCGGGGCCCCGGCAGTAGACTGGGCGTTCACGCTTGCATGGCTCGTCGATGACCCACCAGACGCCGGAGACCACCCAGCTTTTCCTGACTGCCGCGATGCCCTGCCCCTATATCGAGGGGCGGATGGAGCGCAAGCTGTTCACGCATCTGAGCGGCAAGCGGGCGGCGGCGCTGCACCAGTTGCTCAGCGACAACGGCTTCCGGCGCAGCCAGAACCTCATCTACCGGCCGGCCTGCGAAGGCTGCAATGCCTGCCAGTCGGTGCGGATCGTGGCCAGCCAGTTCAGCGCCAGCCGGCGCTTCCGCCGCGTCCTCCGGCACAATGACGACCTCAGCGTCAGCGTCGGCCCGGCGCGGGCGACCGAGGAGCAGTACGCGCTGTTCCGGCGCTATCTGGGCCAGCGCCATGTCGGGGGCGGCATGACGCAGATGAGTTTCCAGGACTATGAATACATGGTCGAGGACACGCCGGTGGAAACCATGCTGGTGGAATACCGGCTGCGCGACCACCCCGCGGCGCCGCTGGCGGCGGTGGCGCTGACCGACGTGATGCCGGACGGGCTCTCCATGGTCTACAGCTTCTTCGACCCCGAGATGAGCCATCGGAGCCTCGGCAGCTTCCTCATTCTCGACCATATCGCGCAGGCGCGGGCGGCGGACCTCTCCTACGTCTATCTGGGGTATTGGGTGAAGGATTCACCGAAAATGGCCTACAAGGCGCAATTCCAGCCCTTGCAGGTGCAGCGCGGACCACTCGGCTGGGTGCCGCTGGAAGCCTGACGCCGCCCCGGCTCAAACCACCATGTCGAACACGATGAGCCCGTCGCGGCCGCCCGCCAGCGCGGCGACGAGACGGCTGCCGGCGGCCTTATGGTCGGGGTGGACCAGATAGGCGTCGCGTGCCGCCGCGTCGGCGAAGTCGATGCTGAAACCATCGGCAAAGCCCTGGCCCAGGCCTTCGGGCGACACATTGGGGCCGGCGCGCAACTCCAGAAACCCCGGCACGACCGCTTCGAGCGCGGCAAGCTCGGCGTAGAGTGCGGCTTTTTCAGCGTCGGTGATCTCGGGGCGGAAGCGGACGAAGACGCAATGGCGGATCATTTTCGTGAATCCCTGGAATCGGTTGCGCGGCGCTGTTGAGGTGCCGCATGCGGCGCTTCAGCCGACGAATTTATTGTTACGCGGAAAGCCGGTGGGGGGCTGGCGGCCGGCGGCCGCGCGGTCGCCCAGCCAGTCGGTCAGTTCCTCGGTGGGCTTGGTATAGGTGCGGCCCGAGGAATCGGTCCAGGTGAGGCCATCGGCGGCGTAAAAAGTCTTGATGTCGGAAATGCCGCCATCCTTGTAGCGTTGCAGGCGCACGCCCTTGCCCCGGCTCATGGCCGCCAGCTGCGCCAGCGGAAACACCAGCAGCTTGCGGTTCTGGCCGATGACGGCCACCCGGTCGCCCTCGCAGGGCACGATCAGGCTGGCCTCGGCGGGGGCGGCGACGTTGAGGATCTGCTTGCCCTTGCGGGTATTGGCGACCAGATCGTCCTCGGCGACGATGAAGCCGTAGCCGGTCGAGGACGCGACGATACGCTGCTTGCCGGGGCGATAGACGAACAGCGCGACGATATCGTGCCCCTCCTCGATATCGACCATGATGCGTACCGGCTCGCCCTGGCCGCGCCCGCCGGGCAGCTTGTCGGCGCCCAGCGTATAGACCTTGCCGCCGGTGGTGAGCATGAGCAGCTTGTCGGTGGTCTCGCAGCTGAGCGCCAGCTTGAGGCGGTCGCCGGCCTTGAAGGCCTTGTCGTCCACCGTGGCATTGTGGCCCTTGGGCGCGCGGATCCAGCCTTTTTCCGACAGCACCACGGTAATGGGCTCGCGCTCGATGAAGGCTTCGGTGATCTCGGCGGCGTCGGCCTGCGGCGCGGCGCCGAAAAGGCTGCGGCGGGCGCCCAGCTTGTGCGGGGTCGTGCCATCGGCCTCGAACAGCGGATAGGCCTTTTTCAGCGCCTCCACCTGCCGGGCGATCTCGCCCCATTGGCGCTTGTCGGAGGCGAGCAGCGTTTCGAGCCGCCCCTTTTCCTCGGTCAGCGACGTGTGCTCCTCGCGCAACTCGATTTCCTCGAGCTTGCGCAGGGACCGCAGCCGCATGTTGAGGATGGCTTCGGCCTGGTTGTCGGTGAGGTTGAAGGTGGCGATGAGGCTCGCCTTGGCGTCGTCCTCCTCGCGGATGATGCGGATCACCTCATCGAGGTTGAGATAGGCGACGATATAGCCTTCGAGCACTTCGAGGCGGGCGGCGATCTGCTCCAGGCGGTGCTGCGAGCGGCGCACCAGCACCACCTTGCGGTGGTCGAGCCAGGATTTGAGCGCGTCGGCGAGGCTCATGACGCGCGGCACCGTGCCCTTGTCGAGCACGTTGAGGTTGAGCGGGAAGCGCACTTCCAGCTCGCTGACCTTGAACAGCTGCTCCATCAGGATGACGGCATCCACCGTGCCGGCGCGCGGCTCGAGCACGAGGCGAATATCGTCGGCGCTCTCGTCGCGCACGTCCTTGAGCAGCGGCAGCTTGCGCGCCAGGAGCAGCTCGGCGATCTTTTCGACCAGCCGCGCCTTCTGCACGCCATAGGGGATCTGCGTCACCACGATCTGGTAGACGCCGCGGCCCTTGTCCTCCTTGTGCCAGATGGCGCGCAGGCGGAAGGCGCCCCGCCCCGTCTCGTAGGAATGGACGATGGAAGAGCGCTGCTCGACCAGTTGGCCGCCGGTGGGGAAATCGGGGCCGCGCACCAAATCGTCCATGGAGGGCGGCGCGGCGGGATCGGGGTGGATCAGTTCCTCGGTGGTCGAGGCGGGGTGATAGATGAGTTTTAGCGCCGCATTGCACAATTCGACCAGATTATGCGGCGGCACCGAGGTGGCCATGCCCACGGCGATGCCGGTGGAGCCGTTGGCGAGAAGATTGGGAAAGTTCGAAGGGAGGACGACCGGCTCCTCGTCCTCACCGTCATAGGTCGGCCGGAAATCGATGGCGTTTTCGGTGATGCCTTCGAGCAGGCGCGTGGCAACGTCGGTCATGCGGCTTTCGGTGTAGCGCATCGCCGCCGGGCTATCGCCGTCGATATTGCCGAAATTGCCCTGCCCGTCGACCAGCGGATAGCGCAGGGCGAAATCCTGCGCCAGCCGCACCAGCGCGTCATAGATCGACTGGTCGCCATGGGGGTGGAACTTGCCGATGACGTCGCCGACGATGCGGGCGCTTTTCTTGTAGCCCTGGTTGGGGTCGAGCCGCAAAAGCCGCATGGCGTGGATGATGCGGCGATGCACCGGCTTCAGCCCGTCGCGCGCATCGGGCAGTGCCCGCTGGGTGATGGTGGAGAGGGCGTAGCTCAGATACCGCTCTTCGAGCGCCTGCTTGAGATCGACCACGCGCTGGTCGTCGGGCGGCGGCAGGGTATCGGCATCGGACATGGACAACTCGGCTCAGGGAACGAATCAGGAGCAGAGTATAGCCGGGGCGCTCCGAAACCCCAGAAAAAGCGGCAAAATACGGCGGCTGCCCGTCAGGCATGGCCGTAGGGCAGCACGGTGGTTCCGGCGAAAGAGGGAAAGGCTCCGGCGGAGCCTTTCCCGGGCTAAGCCGGCGTCGCTAGGCCCAGCGGTCGAACCAGTTGGGCACGTAGGCGGCGCCGGGGCCGCGCGCGGCGTTCTGCGACAGCCAGGACAGCACGACGCAGACGAACAGCACCACGGAAATCTCGAAGCCCGGCACGCCCGAGGCGACGTGGGCGGAAAAAGCCAGGATGAGGTGATAGAAAAAGCCCGCATAGGCCAGCTGCGCCAGCCCGACCGGGCGCCGCACCAGCACGGCGAGGATGCCGGCGAGCTTGACGAAGATCATCATGGAAACGAGGTAGGCCGGATAGCCCACGGCGGCATAGCCGGCCGCCGAGCCGGCCGGATCGGAAATGTAGCTGAAGACGCTCATTGCATAGACGGCGCAAAAGGCGACGGTGGCAACCCAGTAGACAATCCTGGCAACCATGGGAAAACTCCTCTGTGACCCGGCGGCCATGCTAACGCCTTTTGCCCCTTAAGAAAATCCGTCCCGTTCACCCTAGGTCGCCAGCATGGCGACCAGCGCCTCCCGCATGGGCGGCGGCTCGAGGCGCCGGGGCGCCCAGATATGGGTGTCGAGGAAATAGCCGCTGAGGCGGAAGGCGGCGCGCAGATCGTCGGGCGAGGCATTGCCGCGCGCGGCGAGGAAGCTGGGCAGCGGCAGCAGGCGGTCCTTGTAGGGTTCGGCGGCGGCGCGGGAGACGGCGCGGCCGGATTTGGGCGACACATATGCAAGGTCGGTGGTGGCGCCGGTGGCGGCGCAGGCGGACAGGTCGAGCCCGAAGCCGAGTTCGTCGAGCAGCGCCAGCTCGAAGCGCGCCAGCGCCGTGCCATCGGGGGGAGCGTCCATGAGGTCGAGCGCCATGCCGAGCAACCGGTCGTGCGGATCGCGCTCCGGAAGGAGGCGCAGATGCTCGCACAGGGTCTGGGCCAGATAGAGCCGGGTGCGGTCGGCGATCAGCTCGGCGGCGCGGGGGCGGAGCAGCTCGACGGTGAAATTGCCCAGATGCTCCTCGAGCCGCGCCCGCCAGGTGAGCTGCACGCTGTTGCCGGGCTGCAGCGTGGCGGCGAGTTTGCTGGAACGACCACCGCGCACCAGCCCCAGATGCCGGCCGCGCCCCACCACCATGGCCTCGGCGATGACGCTGGATTCACCGTGCCGGCGCACGCCTATGAGCAGGGCTTCACCGGTCCATTCCATGGGCACCGTACCTCCCTCCCCACCTTCTCCCCTTGTGGGAGAAGGTGGATCGGCCGCCAGGCCGAGACGGATGAGGGGTTTTGAGCTGTCTCACAGGGTAAAAGCGATTGGAGACGAGAAGGCCGTGAGGGGTGGGCCCGGATGACAAGGCGTGGCCAGCGCTGGCGGACAGACCGCCGCCCTCATCCGCCCTTCGGGCACCTTCTCCCACAAGGGGAGAAGGAAGAAGGAAGAGAAAAGAGGGAGCGCTACTTCTTCCCATGGGGGAATTCCAGGCCCATTTCGCGGTAGCGCTCGGGGTCGTCGGCCCATTTCTCGCGCACCTTGACGAAGAGGAAGAGGTGGATGGGCACCTCGTACATCGCCATCAGCTCCTTGCGCGCCTCGGCGCCGATGGCCTTGATGGTCTGGCCGCCGGCGCCGAGCACGATCTTCTTGTGGCTGTCGCGGCTGACATAGATCACCTGGTCGATCTTGTAGGAGCCGTCCTGCTGGATCTTGAAGCTCTCGGTTTCCACCGTGGCGTTGTAGGGGATTTCCTCGTGGATGCGCAGGAACAGCTTTTCGCGGGTGATCTCGGCGGCGGTGATGGCCATGGTGAGATCGGTGAGGTGATCCTCGGGGAAATGCCAGGGGCCGGGCGGCACGTGCCTGACGCACCAGTCGATGAAATCGGACACGCCGTCGCCCTTGAGCGCCGACAGCATGAAGGTGGCTTCGAAGCGCAGGCGTTCGTTGAGCTCCTGCGACAGCGCCAGCAGCTTTTCGCGCTTCACCTGGTCGATCTTGTTGAGGATCAGCACCTTGGGCTGCCTGATCTGTTCGAGCCCCTCGATCAGCAGCTCGATTTCGTCGCGTAGCCCCCGCTCGGCGTCGACGATGAAGGCGACGATATCGGCGTCCCCGGCCCCGCCCCAGGCATTGTCGACCATGGCGCGGTCGAGCCGGCGCTTCGGCGTGAAGACGCCGGGCGTATCGACGAACACCAGCTGGGCTGCATCGAGCGTCAGCACGCCGCGCACCTGGGCGCGGGTGGTCTGCGCCTTGTGGGTGACGATGGAGACTTTCGTGCCGACGAGGGCATTGAGCAGCGTCGACTTGCCGGCATTGGGCGCGCCGACCAGGGCGATGAAGCCGCAGGCGGTGCGGGCGAGGTCAGCGGGCTCGGTCACGGCCGCTCCTTCCAGACGTTGCGGGCAATGAGGAAGAGCTCGGCCGCCTTGTGCTCGGCGAGGCGTTTCGAGGGGCCGGTGGCCGACAGGCGCTCAAAGCCTTCGAGTTCGATGGCGATGGTGAATTCGGGCGCGTGGTCGGGACCGGTGCGGCCGACCTCGACATAGGCGGGCGGCTCCAGCCCCCGCGCCTGCGCCCATTCCTGCAGGGTGGTCTTGGCGTCGGCGCGCTTGGTCTGGCCATTGGCCAGAAAATCGGCGAACAGGCGCTCGACGAATTCGTGCGCCGGCTGCGGGCCGCCGTCGAGATAGATGGCGCCGATGACCGCCTCGGTGACGTCGCCCAGGATCGCTTCCTTCTCGGCGCCGCCGGAGCGCGCCTCGCTGTCGCCCAGGTTGAGGGCGCTGCCCAGGTCGAGCTGGCGGGCGATGACGGCGCAGGTCTCCTTGCGCACCAGGGAATTGAGCGTGCGGCTCAACTCGCCCTCGTTGGATTGCGGAAAGCGGCGATAGAGCATGTCGGCGACGACGAGGCCGAGCACGCGGTCGCCGAGAAATTCCAGCCGCTGGTAGGAATGCTCGATGCGCCGTCCCGGCGAGACGGCGCTGGAATGGGTGAGCGCGCGGTCCAGCAGCCCGGTATCGGCGAAGCGATAGCCCAGGCGCTGCTGGAGCTTTTCATGCGTCTTGTCGCGGCGGCTCACGGACTGATCGTCGTATCGTACGGCGCGTCGCCGTAAACGGACTGCAACATGCGATCCCAGCGGACATTGGCCGGCCACTGCCAGATCTGCCAGGGCGGGATATTGTCGCGGATGGAGAAGAAGCGCGCCTCGGCCTTGGCGATGAGGTTGACCGCCGGCACATAGCCGACCTGGCTCAATACGCGGCTGTCGGCGGAGCGGTCGCGATTGTCGCCCATCATGAAATAATGACCGGCCGGCACCACATATTCAGGGGTGTTGTCGAGCGGCATGGTGTCGCTGATTTCCTGGATGATGTGGCTGGTGCCCTCGGGGAAGGTCTCGCGGTAGACCGTGACTTCCCGCGTATCGCCGGTGCTATCGGTGTCGAGCGCCGTGCCGATCGCCTCGCGCTCCACCAGGGTGCCGTTGATATAGAGGCGCCCTTCCCGCATCTGGATGCGGTCGCCGGGCAGGCCGACGATGCGCTTGATGTATTCGGTGGTCTGCGGCACCGGGCGGAAGACGGCGATGTCGCCGCGGTCGGGGTCGCGCCCCATGATGCGGTTGGAAATGGGCAGGGCGAAATCGAGCAGCGCGAAATCGCCGTAGCGCCCGAGCGAGAACGAATATTTGCCGTACCCCCAGACGAATTTGTTGGCGACGAAATAGTCGCCGATCATCATGGTCTGCTGCATCGAGGCGGTGGGGATGGAGAAGGGCTGGAACAGGAAGAAGCGGATCACGATGGCGATCAGCAGGGCTTCCACAATGACCACCAGCGTCTCCAGCCACTCATTGGCGGCGGATTTCCTGGCGGGCTTGTCGGCGGGCTGGGTCATTGTCTTTTCCGGAACGGCGGTGCCGAAGCGTTAGGCGTTTGCGCCCGCCCGGTCAACGGGCAGCGCCTCGATGACGACGAATGCCTGGGCGAGCCCGGCGTCGTCGGTGATGGTGAGATGGATATGGGGCACGTGGCCGGGCGGCACAAGCCGGGCCAGCGCCGCGGCCGCGCCATTGGTGAGGTGCATGGTGGGCTTGCCCGAAGGCAGGTTCACCACGCCCATGTCGCGCCAGTAGACGCCCATGCTGAGCCCGGTGCCGAGCGCCTTCGAGCAGGCCTCCTTGGCGGCGAAGCGCTTGGCGTAGGAGGCGGCGCGCTGCGCCCGGCGGTCGGATTTCTTCTGCTCGATGCCGGTGAAGCAGCGCTGGGTGAAGCGCTCGCCATGCCGGTCGAGCACTTCCTGCACCCGGTGAATCTGGATGAGGTCGGAGCCGAGGCCGATGATCATGGCAGATTTGCCCTTCTTTCCTTCTCCCCTTGTGGGAGAAGGTGCCCCGAAGGGGCGGATGAGGGGGCTGCGCGATCACCCCAGGCGCCGCGTGCGTGGAGAAACCCTCTCACCCGGCAATTCTGCTGAACGCAGAATTGCTGTCCCTCTCCCACGAGGGGAGAGGGGAAGATCGGGGCCAAGCTCATTTCACCCCCTGAATGCCGCGGCTGCCGGGCTTGACGGGGGGGATGGCGGCGAGGTCGGGGGGGAGCTGGTCGGCGGGATAGGCGGGGACCTTGTAGTCGATCAGCGACACCAGCGGCACGCCGACAGCGGCTTCGCCGGCGGAGCGGTCGATGAGGCAGGCGGCGGCGATGACGTTGGCGCCGATGCGTTGCAGCGCCTCGACGCATTCGCGGATGGAAAGGCCCGTCGAGACGATATCCTCGACCACGACGATGCGGTCGGTGGGCGCGATCTCGAAGCCGCGCCGCAACTCGAACTGGCCGTCCACCCGCTCGGTATAGAGCGCGGGCACGCCCAGCTGCCGGGCGGTCTCATAGCCGGGAATGATGCCGCCGATGGCGGGCGAGACCACCTTGGTGACATCGCCGAAACCCGCGGCGCGGATGCGCTCGGCCAGCGCCCGGCAGAGCTTTTCCGTCTGCGGCGCATATTGGAACACCCGGGCCTTTTGCAGGAAGACCGGCGAGCGCAGGCCCGAGGAGAGGATGAAATGGCCCTCCAGCATGGCGCCGCACTCGCGGAAGATGGCCAGCACTTCATCCTTAGTCATCACGCAAACTCCTGTCGACCTTGCCGTCCCATTCCAGCGTCGAGATCATGCCCGCCTCGCGCATGCCCGCGCGCTGGACGGCAGAAAGCCCGGGGCTGCGCTTGAGCGTTGCCAGAACATCGGTCAGTTGCGCAAGGTCGCGCACCTCGATTTCAAAGATCATCTGGTGGAAGTCGGGCGAAATCATCCGCATCACGAGATTGTTGATGTTGGCGTCGCACGCGGCGATGGCCGAGGAAATCTGCGCCAGCGAGCCGGGCTTGTTGACCGATTCCATGGAAATGACGGTCTGATGCAGCCGTTCGTCGCGCGATTTGGGGTTCCAGCGCACGTCCACCCACGCCACGTCGCTGTCGTGCATGGTGATCAGCGCTTCGGAATGGATGGGATAGACGGTGAGCGGCCTGTCGGGCTCGAGGATGCCCACCAGCCGGTCGCCGGGCACCACGCCCTCGGCGGCGAGCGTCACGGGGGTGTGGAAATCGAGCTGGGCCAGCGCCGCCCTGGCTTTGGGGCCGGCATGCTGGCCGCCGGGGACGCGGAAGCGGAATTCGTCGGTGGCGCGCAGGGCGAACCAGCCATCGGCGGTGTCGGCCACCGGCAGGTCGAGCCGGCGGCGGCGCTTGCGGATGCCCTTGATGTCGGCCAGCGCGTTGCCCAGCGGCTCGGAGCCGATCTTGCCCTCGCCCACGGCCACCAGCAGGTCGCGCCGCGACGGCTGCTCGAGCGCTTCGGCCAGCGCCTTGCCCTCGGCCTCGTCGAGCATGACGCCCTCGCGCTCCAGCATCATGTTGAGCACGTGCTCGCCCAGCGCCAGGGCACGCTGGTTGGCGGCGAGGCGCACGGCGCGGCGAATGGCGGCCCGGGCCTTGCCGGTGGCGGCGATGCCGATCCAGTTGGAGGGCGGGCGGTGGTTCTGGTCGCGCAGGATTTCCACCTCGTCGCCCGAGCGCAGCTGGGTGACGAGCGGCAGGATGAGGCCGTTGATCTTGGCGCCCACGCAGGTATCGCCGATATCGGTATGCAGCGCATAGGCGAAGTCGATGGGCGTGGCGCCGCGCGGCAGGGCGATGAGGCGGCCGCGCGGGGTGAAGCAGAACACCTGGTCCTGGAACAGCTCCAGCTTGGTGTATTCGAGAAAATCCTCGGTGGAGATGCCCGAGGTCAGGTGGCTGATGGTCTGGCGCAGCGAGCCATAGGCCTGCGACTCGCTTTCGATGCGCCCCAGATCGGCCGAGGCGCCGTCCTTGTAGAGCGCGTGCGCGGCGATGCCGAATTCGGCCACCCGGTCCATGTCCTCGGTGCGGATCTGCAATTCGACGCGCTGGCGGCTGGGGCCGACGATGGTGGTGTGGATCGACTGGTAGTCGTTGTGCTTGGGGACCGAGATATAGTCCTTGAAGCGCCCCGGCACGACCTTCCAGGTGGTGTGGATCAGCCCCACGGTGCGGTAGCATTCCTCCAGCGAGCCGACGATGACGCGGAAGCCGATCATGTCGGACAGCTGTTCGAGGGCGATCGACTTGCGCTCGATCTTGGAAAAGATCGAATAGGGCGATTTCACCCGCGCCTTGACCCGCGCGACGATGCCGTTGGCGGCGAGCCGCTCGGTCAGTTCGGCGGTGATGGTGTCGATGGTCTCGTGATAATCCGCCTGCATCTGCTCGAGGCGGGCGGTGATGGCCTTGTAGTGGTCGGGCTGGAGAATGCGGAAGGACAAATCCTCCAGCTCGTTGCGCATGTCCTGCATGCCCATGCGCCCGGCCAGCGGGGCATAGATATCCATCGTCTCCTGGGCGATGCGCTGCTGCTTGTCGGGCGGCATGTATTGCAGGGTGCGCATATTGTGCAGCCGGTCGGCCAGCTTGACCAGCAGCACGCGCACGTCCTGGCTGATGGCCAGCAGCAGCTTGCGCAGGTTTTCCACCTGCGCCTCCTCGCGCGAAACGAGGTTGAGGCGCTCGATCTTGGTGAGGCCATCGACGATGGCGGCGATCTGGGGCCCGAACAGCTGGTCGATCTCGGCGCGGGTGGCGTCGGTGTCCTCGACCGTATCGTGCAGCAGCCCCACGGCGACGGAGGCGTCGTCGAGCTTCAGTTCGGTGAGGATGGCCGCCACTTCCAGCGGGTGGTTGAAATAGGGATCGCCCGAGGCGCGCTTCTGCGAGCCATGCTTTTGCATGGCGTACACATAGGCCTTGTTCAACAACTGCTCGTCGGCGTTCGGGTTATAGGCCTGAACGCGTTCGACAAGCTCATACTGACGCATCATGGAGTTAGCCGCCCGCTCGCCCGGAGAATGTAAGCGCCTGCACGGGAAATGAAAAGGGCAGCCGTGGGGATGGGGACGCTGTTATCGCCGCGCACATTGACGCTCCCGAGAAAAAGGGGTGCACACCCCTCCCCTTCCATCCCGATGCCGGCCTTTCGCACCGGCGCTGCCCGCGGAGCCGATCCGCGGGGCGCGTACGGCAGGGACCGAAGTGGCGGAGCGGGTCCGATAGGCCCCCGGGTCGAGGCCCGGGGGCAGCAGCGGGGGTGGGAAGCATGGGGCAAACAACGTGGGCCAAAAGAAAACCTCCCCCTTTTGCAGAGGGAGGTCGGTGGGGGTTGCTGCCATTGCTCGCCATTCGAGCGTAGCTCTCATGGCTTAGCCATCTCAAATCGCTCCACTGGAGCGATTTGCGGGCGATGGCTAATCATCCCGCCTTTCGGGGGGGGCGAGGCTTTCGATGCCGCGCAGCAGTTCTTCTTCGCTGATGGTGTCGAAGCTGATCGAATCGTCGTCGCCGGCGCTTTCGATCTGCGGGGCGGCGCTGGATTCGGGCTCGTCCACCTCGACATATTTCTGCAGCGAATGGATGAGGTCTTCGCGCAGATCCTCGGGCGAAATGGTGCCGTCGCCGATTTCCCGCAGCGCGACCACCGGGTTCTTGTCGTTGTCGCGGTCGACGGTGATCGGGGCACCGGACGAAATCAGGCGCGCGCGATGGGCGGCCATGAGGACGAGGTCGAAGCGGTTCTCGACCTTTTCAATGCAGTCTTCAACGGTGACGCGGGCCACGAACGTCTCCACACTTGGGGGGAATGAGCGTTGGCCATACACGATCGCGCCGCTCATGACAAGGTTCGGCATGCGGCGCCATCGCGCTTGCTCCGGCGCGGAAAATGTGCGAGTAGCGATTTTAGTTAATGATGCCCGTGGAATTTATTTAATGTCGGGTTTTTGATCCCGATACCGCTTTGCAATGTTGGATAATTGCTTCCCGCCATTGGGGCCGCGGCCCCGTTTCAGGAGATTTTGATGGCCATAGACCCCCGGGAGAAAATTGCACTCTTCATCGATGGCGCCAATCTTTACGCAACGTCGCGCGCCGTGGGGATCGACATCGATTACCGGAAATTATTGAGTGAATTCAGCTCGAAAGCCTATCTGCTGCGGGCCAATTACTATACCGCGCTGGTGGAGGACCAGGAATATTCCTCGATCCGCCCGCTGATCGACTGGCTCGACTACAACGGCTACACGGTAGTGACCAAGCCGGCCCGGGAATTCACCGACGCCATGGGCCGTCGCAAGATCAAGGGCAATATGGATATCGAGCTGACGGTGGACGCGCTCGAGCAATCGCCCTTCTACGACCACATGGTGCTGTTTTCCGGTGACGGAGATTTTACCGCGCTGGTGGGCGCCCTGCAGCACAAGGGCAAGCGGGTGACGGTGGTGTCGACGCTGACCACCTCGACCCCGATGATCTCCGACGACCTGCGGCGCAAGGCCGATTTCTTCCTCGACGTCGCCGACCTGGCCAAGGCCGTCGGCCGCCCGCAAACCCAAAGGGCGCCGGCAGAGGTTTAGCTCTCCCGCACCGGCCGCGGGGCGGGCATTTTACGTTTGTAATGAGGCGCTTTGCCTCCCCCACACCGGGTCATTCCCGCGACAGCGGGAACCTCCGTTACCGTTTTTTCGGCCAAACAGAGGTCCCCGCTTTCGCGGGGATGACAGCGCGGTGGTGAAGCAAGGGGCGAAACGCCCTATCCGCGCCCGCCTTCCTTCATGATGCGCGCCTTGTCACGGTTCCAGTCGCGGTTGCGGCTGGTTTCGCGCTTGTCGTAGTTCTTCTTGCCCTTGCCCAGGCCGATCAGCAGCTTGGCCCGGCCGCGCTCGTCGAAATAGAGTTTCAGCGGCACGATGGTGTTGCCGGCGCGCGCCACTTCCTGGTCGAGGCGGGACAATTGCTTCTTGCTCACCAGCAGCTTGCGGGGCCGCCTTTCGTCGTGGTTGAAGCGGTTGCCCTGCAGATATTCGGGGATGTGGGCGTTGATCAGCCAGAGTTCGCCGCGCTCCGGCGAGGCGTAGGCTTCGGCGATCTGCGCCTTGCCCTGGCGCAGCGACTTGACCTCGGTGCCCGAGAGCACGATGCCGGCCTCCAGCGTGTCGCCGATGGCGTAATCGAAGCGGGCGCGGCGGTTTTCAGCCACGGGGCCGTGGCTGATCCACCCCGCTTTCGCCTTGTCGTGCTTTTTCGCTGCCATCGTTACGCTCACTCAATAAAACCGGCCGGGCACGCCCGCGTGGCCGGGGCGCCCGGCCTTTAGATAAGGCCGGCGTGGCGCATTGCAAACTGCACCGCTTCCTCGCCCGCCTTGGTGACGGGTACGACGGGCAGGCGCATCTCGTTGGCGCAGAGGCCGAGCAGGCTCGCCGCGTATTTGACCGGCGCGGGGCTGGGCTCGACGAACATGTTCTTGTGCAGATAGACCAGCCGGTCCTGGATGAGGCGGGCGGCGGAAAAATTGCCGGCCAGCGACGCATCCTGCATCTGCGCGCAGAGGCGCGGGGCGATATTGGAGGTGACCGAAACGCAGCCATGGCCGCCATGGGCGTTAAAACCCAGCGCGGTCACGTCCTCGCCCGAAAGCAGGATGAAATCCTCCCCCAGCTTGACCCGCTGCAGGCTGGCCCGGCCCAGATCGGCGGTGGCGTCCTTGACCCCGGCGATATTGGCGTGCGCCTCGCGCAGGCGCGCGATGGTGTCGACGGTCAGATCCACCGTGGTGCGGCTGGGCACCGAATAGAGAATGACCGGAATGCCCACGGCACCGGCCACGGCGGAAAAATGCTGGAACAGGCCCTCCTGGCTGGGCTTGTTGTAATAGGGCACGACGGAGAGCACCGCGTCGGCGCCGGACTTTTCGGCGTGCCGGGCCAGTTCGACCGCCTCGGCCGTGGCGTTGGAGCCGGCGCCGGCCAACACCGGCACGCGGCCATTGGCCACCTCGACACAGACCTCCACCACCCGGCGGTGTTCCTCGTGGCTGAGCGTGGGGCTTTCGCCGGTGGTGCCCACCGGCACCAGCCCATGGGTGCCCTCGGTGATCTGCCAATCGACAAAGCTGGCGAAGGCTTTCTCATCGACGGCCCCATTGCGCATGGGGGTCATGAGCGCCGTAATCGAACCTCGCAGCATTTTGTCGATATTCCTCGATTTGGGACCGGCGGCAGCGCCGGAAGGGGATGGGGGGCTGGGGCGGAGGCCCGCATGGACTCCGCGATGGGCGGCACAATACTTTCAACCGCGCGTCGTCACAAGCGCGGTGAAACCGCTTAAATCGCCCTTGTGGGCGGCGGCAAAGCCCCGATAATGGCGGCATGAAACTGCCCGGACGCCGCCGCATCGTTCCCCCGGACCACCCCGCTTTCGCGTTGCTGCCCGTTCGGCAGGTGATGACGCGCGACGCGCGGGTGCGCGCCGCCGTGCATATCGCGGGCAGGCTCGAAGGCGGCAGCGTGCCGCTGGTGTGCCTGGCCGGCTACCACCGCAACATGAGCGATTTTTCGGCGCTGGTGGCGGGTTTTCGCCAGCAGGCGGCGGCGACGACGCTGGTGCTGATCGACCTGCCGGGCCGCGGCCGCGCCGACGACCGCGTGAAGGCGGCCGATTATGGTTCGCTGGCCGACGCGCGCGACGTGGCCGATATCCTGGCGGCGCTGGGCATTGCGCGGGCCGCCCTGCTCGGCCAGGGGCATGGCGGGCAGGTGGCGATGGCGCTGGCGGCGGCGCACCCGCTGCTGGTGGCGGCAACGCTGCTGGTCGATGCCGGGCCGGTGACGGATTCGCGCGGGCTGGTGCGGTTGCGCAACAATCTGGCGCATATCGAGACGCTGCGCGGGCAAAAGCCGCTCGCTGCCGGCTTTCGCCGCATGCTGGGCGGGGATTATCCCGGCCTCGACGAGGCGGCGCTGGACGCGCTGGCGCTGCGCACGCACTGGATCGACAAGCGCGGCCGCGCCCGGCCGCTCTACGACCAGCGGCTGATCGAGGCGCTGAAAAGCTTCAATTTCGACGACGTGCTGGTGGCGCAATGGCCGCTGTTCGACGCGCTGACCGGCGCGCCGCTGCTGCTGCTGCGCACACAATTGACCGACCAGGTACGGCGCGAAACCTTTGACGAAATGGCGCGGCGGCGCCCCGACGCTACGGCGCTGACCATTGCCGGGCAAGGCGCGCCGGCGCTGTTCGACCAGCCCGAGGAAATCGCCGCGATCGCCCGGTTTCTGGCCGAAACGGGAGTCAGCGCGGCGGCGTAGCAGGTTCAGGCGGCGGCCGCCGGGGCGGTGGCCAGCAGTTGGGCCTGCTCCACCCATTGCTCGCGCCCGATGCGGCCCTTGCCGGCGACGCGGCCTTCGAGCCAGGCGATGTCGTCTGCGCTCCAGGCGGCGATCTGGGCGTGGTGGTAGATGCCCAGCGCGTGCAGTTTCGATTCCGTTTTCGGCCCTATGCCCTTGATTTTCCTGAGGTCATCCGGCACGCCGCCCTGCGGGGCCAGCAGGGCGAGAGGCCGCCGCGCCGGGGAGATGGCAGCGGCGGGCGGCGCGGCGGTTTCGGCGTCTTCCCCGGCCAGACGGGCGAGGCGGCGGGCCGCTGACGGGCGGGGGGCGGGCGTTGCCTCGGCGGGTGTCGACGCGCGCGGCGTCAGCACGGGCGCGGCGCGGGCGGCCCGAAAGGCGAGCCACAGGCGGCGCGCCATATAGCCCAGCGTGCAGCCGGCAAGGTAGCTGCCGAGGATGAGCAGCGCGACTTCGACGATGTGATCGGGGCTGGGCACCGCCCTAGCCCTTCGCCGTCGAAACGCTGCGCCAGCCGACCACGAGGCCGATGCCGGCCGCCGCCGCGAGGAACGGCCAATAGATGCCCACCAGGTAAACCAGCGACCGCCAGTCCATCCGCCAGCGTCCTTTCTGCCCTCACTCCGCCGTGGCCGGATCGGCGACCGAAACCACGATGCGACGATTCTGCCGTTTGCCCTCGGCGCTGGCATTGTCGGCAATCGGCCGGGATTCGCCATAGCCGATGGCGTAGAGCCGCGCCGGCGCGACGCCCCGGGCGATGAGTGCGTTGACCACTGCCTCGGCGCGGGCGACCGACAGCGCCAGATTGGCCCGCGCCTCGCCATCGGAATCGGTGTGGCCTTCCACGTGCACGGCGGCGTCGGGACAGGCCGCCAGCGCGGCCGCGAAAGCGTCGAGCTCGGGTTCGGCGCTGGCGGTCAGCACCGCCGCGCCCGACTGGAACAGAATGGCGTTATGCGCCGACAGCACCTGCAATTGCGCCTGGCAGGCGGCAAAGCCGGCCGGTGTTGCCGGCACCGCCGCGGTGGCGGGGGCCGCCGGCGTGGCGGGGGTATCGACGGGTGCCGGCGTCTCGGCAGCGGCCGGCGGCTCGTCGGCGGCCGGCGATTCGGCGGGTATGGGCACAACCGGGGCCTCGGCTACCGGGGGTTCAGCCGGTGGCGGTTCAGCCGGCGATTCGGCGGGCTCGGGTGCCGGCGGCGGGGGCGGCGCGGTCAGGGCGAGCTGCCAGCCGGCCTGCGCCAGGCCGCGTACGGCGAATTCGGTTTCGATGGCGCCCTTGTCGATGGTCGAGGCCGGCGTGCCGGCGAGCCGCCAGCCGTCGCCGGAAAAATGCGCCGTGCCGGCCTGCAGCCACGCCATGAAATGCAGCGCCTGTTCGGCCGAAGCGGCAAAATTGGTCGGCTCGCCCGAGGCATAGGTGACGCTGGACGCCGCCCCCTCCCCGGCCGCCGCCAGCAGGCTGGCTTCCAGTTCCGGCCCCGGCAGCATGCCCGACAGCGTCGTCGTGCCATCGGCCGCCCGGGTGATAGTGAAGGCGTAGCGCGCGGCGACGGGCGCCTTGACCTCGCTCATGGCCAGCACGATGCCCTGTGGCAGCGCGGCGTCGAGGCTGGCGCGCAGGGCGCGAAAATCGGCGGTGCTCGCGGCGACGCCGGACAGAGTGAGAATATTGCCGCGCAGCGCCATGCGCCCTTCCGACAGATGCGCCAGCAGGTCGAGACCGAAATCGACGCCGACGCGGTAGACGGCCGGGGCGCCGCGACCGAGCTTGAGCCAGTTGACGTCCGCCCCGGCCGTCTGGCCGAACGCCTCGCGTGTCGCCGCGTCGGGCGCGTAGCCGTCGAAGACCACGACGCCGCCGGGCTGCTTGCTGGCGCTCACCCAGTAATCGGCAATTGCCGGCGGCGCGAGCTCGACGATGGAGCCGGCGCCCGACAGCGTTTCGGTGACGGCCTGCGCCACCGCAAGGCTGGGCGCGGCGCCGGTGAGGCGGCTTTCATCGCCGACAATACTGGCCGTGCCGTGCTCGAGGCGCGCCAATTGTTCGAGCAGTTGCCGCGCCAGGTCGTCAAAACCCGGCGGGGCGCCCGAGGCCAGCGACAGGCCGGTGGCGATGGGCACGCCGCCCACTTCGGCCAGCCGCAGCCGCTCGATGGCCGCCGTCGCCGGGGCGTGGCCGGAAACGGCGATGCGCGTGCCGTCGAACGTCGCTTCCCAGCGATAGGGATTTATCCGCACCGGCTCGACGGCCACCTGGCCGAGCTCGATGCCGGCGGGCAGCGCTGCAAGCGCCAGTTGCAGCTCGCCCAGCGCCCGCTCGGAGGCGGCGCTGCCGGCGACATCGAGCCGCGTGCCGACGAGACTCACCTGCCCTTGGGCAAGATGCGTCGCCTGCGCCAGCACGAAGTCGGCGCCCCGTTGCCATACGGCCTCGTCGGGCTGGCCGGAACGGATGCGCAGCGCGGCACCGGCGAGGCCGGGTCGATGCGCAAAGTGGCTTTGCAGTTCGGCATTCGGCATGCTGCCCGAAAGGCTTACGCGCCCGGCTTCAACCTTTGCATCGAGACGATAGGGTACGGCCAGCGGCGCCACGGTGACCGCCGGGGCCACCGAACGGACGCCGGGCAGTTCGGCGACGCGCGCGACGGCCGCATCCCGCTCGCGAGCCGACGAGGCCGTGCCGGTGAGGACGGCATTGCGGGAAGAAAAGACGGGCTGCGCCCAGGAGAACCCGCCCGCTGCCAGCGCCGTGGCGCTGCGGCTGCTTAAATCCTCGGTCACCGTCCCCGCCGACATGGCAAGCGCCGCCGCCGTCCCGCCAAGCACCGTCACCGCCCCCGGCGCCACCCATTTGAGGAGGTCCCTTATCATCCCGAATCCATTGGAAAACCGCATTTTTCCGAGGTTAGACAATTTGCCGATGACGACAAGGAAAAAGGGCGTGACGCCGCGCGGAAAACGCGGCGCGTTCTCGGTGGGGCGGTGGTGGTGCCGCCGGGCGCGTGCCGGGGAAAGGAAAAATCGTATCGGGCGCGTTTTCGTCACGACCCCGATGCTGCCCACGGGCGTGACCCGTGGGCCATTATTCTCGACCCCGGCCGCAGTGGCTCCCGCACTGGCCCGCGGATCAGGTCCGCGGGCAGCTTCGATGTGGGAGGCAGGCCGTTTGGCAAAGCGGCCAATCCTTCTTCCTTCTCCCCTTGTGGGAGAAGGTGCCCGAAGGGCGGATGAGGGAGCGATCTATCCGCAAGCATGGCGTTCGTGGCAAAGCCCCTCATCCGTCTCGGCCTGACGGCCGATCCACCTTCTCCCACAAGGGGAAAAGGAAGAGAGGTGGTTTTTGGGGTTGCTGACGGCCGGCGCAGCCCTTGAAAAGCAGAAAGGCCCGGCGAAGAGCCGGGCCTTTCCGTATGGTGTGGTAAGCCGAGGCTTACTGGAAGGCCTTGGCGGCCTTGAAGGTGACCTTGTAGGCGCTTTCGCTGTTGATTTCACCCTTGATGGAGGAGGTGAAACCGCCGCCCGGAGCCCAGGCCAGTTCAGCCGAACCGTAGAACAGCGAGTTGCCGCCGTTGAAGGCCACATCGTCGTTGAAGTAGGCGCCGACAGTACCGGTGATCTTAACCGTCTCGGTGACGGCAGCGATCAACTGGGCAGCGACCTGGGTCGCGGTCTGACGATCGAGCGGGGCCGGGAGAGCGAAATCGCCGTTGAAGACGCGAGCGCCAACGTTGATCTCAACACCCTCGGTGACCTGCACGCCCACCGAACCACCGAAGCCGAAGCCGGAGTTGGTGACGACCGGAGCGGCCGTATCGGTACGGGCGTATTCAGCCGACAGCGCGATCTTGAAGATGTCGAAGGTAGCTTCGCCGCTCAGCAGGCCGTGGAACCGGCTGCTGGTGTAGACACCAGCAGGCGTCAACGAGCCATACGCTACGGTACCGCGGATCTTGTAGGCGTCGAACGTGCCGGTGGCGCCGGCATGCAGGAGCCAAGCATCAACGGTGCCGTCGAGCACGCCGATGGCAGCACCGGTCAGGTGAGCAGTGATGCTGTCGCCGGCATAGTTGAGCGAGCCAACCAGCGTACCGGCTTCAGCCGGGCCGGTTTCGCCCTGGAGGTTCTCGAGGCCGACGGCGATGTTCAGGCCATTGCCGAGGTCGGAGACGACCTGGATGGAGTGACCGCCGAACTGGTCTTCGTCACCCTCGACGAGGATGCCGTTGTCGATGTCGGACCAGCCGAACAGCTCGAGGTAGTTGAAGGGCTTGGAGTCGCCGAAGTTACCGATGCCCGACTTCTTGCCGGCCATGATGACGGTGGCATCGCCGATCGACACATAGGCTTCGTCGATGTCGAAGGGCTGGGTGTCAACGTCGAAGGTCCAGCTGGTGCTGGCAGGCGAACCGCCGCCGGCTTCGATGTTGCCTTCGTTGATGACGCGCGACTGGCTGATGGACTTCAGCTTGATGGTGGCGCTGGCAGGACCGAAGTCGCTGTCGGCGGTGCCAACGAACTTGAGCCAGGTCTCAACCTTGGAGTCCCAGTCGGTGTACTGGCTGGACGGAACACCAGCATAGGGGCCGGCGCCAGCGGGGCTGGCACTCGCCCACATGGTGTTCACGACACCAAACGGGGTGAAGGCAACCGGACGATCGCTGAAGGCCGTACCGGTGTTGGCGCCGGTGCGGACGGCGTGGTGACGATAGTCGCCCCACGAGAATTCGTACTTCACTTCGCCCGAGATCTGCAGGCAGTTGGTGTCGGACGAGATGGTCAGGCCCGACAGGCCCAGAGCGTCGCAGACGTCCAGCGAGGTGAGGACGCCCAGGTCGGCAGCGTAGCCAGCGGTCGAAAGACCAACGGCTGCGACAGAACCGAGGATAAGGCTCTTGAGTTTCATTAATTGACCTCCAAAGTCAGTCATTTTTGGTGCCGGTTACCCAGCGGCTTGCCGAAACGCGACCACACTATTCGTGGTGCAGTGTGTTGCCGTCGCGTTGCGACCGACAAACGATCCCATGCATGGATTCGCAAAACCCACTCTACGCATGCAAAATGCCGACGCAATCGCCCAAGGCGGCTTTTGGGACCGCCACAATATGGTTGCCCTACGGATGTTGCAGATTCAGCACACAGTTGGAAACGCTCTGTTAACACTCGTCACCGAGCCGTTAAAATCAGGAGATTTCAGCGGTTTTGACGCTAAAAGCGAGCAAGGCCAGAACGATGGCAGGCGCGTCACGGCCATGGCGGCGAGACGGCATAAATGTGGAGCAAAGCAATGAGCGCGAGCAAAATCGCCCTGGTAACGGGCGGCACCTCGGGGATCGGCAAGGCGGCGGCGATCGGGCTGGCGGCGGCCGGCTGGTCGGTGACCATTTGCGGGCGCCGGGCCGAACTGGTGGCGGAAACGGCACAGGCGCACGGCATGGCGGGCGAAGTGTGCGACATCACCGATCCGGATGCGGTAGCGGCGCTGTTCGCCCGGCTGGCGGAGCGGGAGGGCCGGCTGGACCTGGTGTTCAACAATGCGGGCCGATTCGCGCCGGAGCGGCCGTTCGGCGATATCGAGGTGGCAACCTGGCGGGAGATGATCGACACCAATCTCAACGGCGCCTTCTATATCGCGCGCGAGGCGTTCCGGCTGATGCGGGCGCAGGCGCCGCAGGGCGGGCGGATCATCAATAACGGCTCCATCTCGGCGACCGCGCCGCGCCCGCAGGCGGCCAGCTACACCACCTCCAAGCACGCCATCACCGGGCTGACCAAGTCGATCTCGCTCGATGGCCGCCCGTACAATATCGCCTGCGGGCAGATCGATATCGGCAATGCCGCCACCGACATGACGCACGCCATGAACAGCGGCTCGCTGCAGGCCAACGGCACAATGATGCCCGAGCCCACCTTCGACGTGCGCCACGTGGTGGACGCCATCCTCTACATGGCCGGGCTGCCGCTGGCGGCCAATGTGCAGTTCATGACGGTGATGGCCACCACCATGCCGTTCATCGGGCGGGGGTGAATTGCTTTTCTTCCCTCGCAGGGAAGTGAAGCGGGATTCGAGGCGCTGTCTTGTCACGACCACCGATGCTGCCCACGGGCGTGACCCGTGGGCCGGCTGGTGAGCCGCTGCGGCTGTGGCTCCCGCGTTGGCCCGCGGATCGGGTCCGCGGGCAGCGTCGGCGCGGTGGGGAGGTGATGTGGTCCGCCGCGCCACCTCCTCCCCGGCCCTCCCCGCAAAGGGGGAGGGGGCGATGGGGCTGTGGTTTCGGGGGTCCCGGAAAGCAGAATCACGCGGTGGGACGGGACCAGACGGGGTCGCCGGCGATCCAGGTGGATTCGACCTGGCGGGCGGCGTCGAGGTGGACGAAGCTGGCAACGGCTTGGGGGCGCAGATGGCCGTGGGTTTCGGCGATGCCCAAAGCCTCGGCGGGGTAGAGCGAGGCCATGCGCACCGCTTCCTCGAAGGCGAGGCCGATGCGGTCGGCCATGAAATTGACCGCGTCGATCATGTCGAGATCGGCGCCGGCCAGCGTGCCGTCGGCGAGGCGCAGCGCGCCGCCGGCGCGGGTGATGGTGCGGCCATTGAGGGTGAGGGTTTCGATAGCGGTGCCGGTCTGCGACATGGCGTCGGTGACAAGGAAAATGCGGCCCGGCCCCGCTTTGGCGCGCAGGGCGATGCCGATGCTGGCCGGGTGAACGTGGATGCCGTCGGCGATGAGGCCGGCAAAGGCGGCCGGCGTATCGAGCAGCGCGCCCACCACGCCGGGCTCGCGATTGCCCAGCTGGCTCATGGCGTTGAAGAGGTGGGTCGCCATATTGGCGCCGGCCGCGAAGGCGGCTTTCGCCGTGGCGTAGCCGGCATCGGAATGGCCGATGCTGACCACGGCGCCAGCGGCGCTGAGCGCGGCGATCTGCGCCGGGGTGACGGTTTCGGCGGCGACGGTGCATAGCAGATTTGGGAGGGTTTCCGCCGCCGCCACGAGGCGTGCCAGATCCGCTTCATCCATGGGCCGGATAAGGGCCGGGTCATGCGTGCCCTTGCGGGCCAGCGCCAGATGCGGGCCTTCCAGATGCAGGCCAAGAAAGCCAGGCACCCGCGCGGCGGCGGCGGCGTGGCCGGCGGCGATGGCCGCCTCGTTGACGGCCACCGTGTCGGTGATCAGCGTGGGCAGCAGCGCGGTGGTGCCGAACTGCCAGTGCGCGGCGCAGATGGTGCGGATGGCCGCCAGTGTCGGGGCGTTGTTGAACAGCACGCCGCCGCCGCCATTGACCTGCAGATCGATGAAGCCGGGCACCACCATGCCGCCGGCCAACTCGATGCGCCGGGCATTGGCGGGGATGGCGGCGGCGGCGACGATGCCGCTGACATAGCCGAACTCGACCAGCAGGGCGGAATCGTCGTGCCAGGCCTCGCCGTCGAACAGCCGCGCGCCGGCGATGGCGATGAGTTCGCTCATACGGTCTCCGTCACTTTTCTCAGCATGCGGGGCGCGTCGGGGTTGAGGCCGCGATGCCGCGCCAGCGCCTCGACGAAGCCGTAAAAGGCGACGACGAGCGCCAGCGGATCGGTCAGGGGGTGGCCGGTGGCGACGAAAGGCAGGCGCGTCGCCGCGCCCGGCCGGTCGCTGGTGAGGAAGGCGCGGGCACCCTCCCCCGCCAATTTATGCGCCATGTCGGCCACGGAAGCTTCCGCCGCGTCGCGCGCCGCCAGCGCCAGCACCGGATAGCCGGGCGTGACGATGGAAACGGGGCCGTGCATGACTTCCGCGGCGCTGTAGGATTCGCCCTGGATGCCGCAGGTTTCCTTGAATTTCAGCGCCGCCTCGTTGGCGATGGCGAGGCCCGGGCCGCGCCCCAGCACGTAGAGCGCGTCGTGGCCGTCGAGCGCGCCGATCATCGCCGACCAGTCGCAGGCCACCGCCTCGGCCAGTTTCTCGGGCAAGGCGGCGACGGCGGCGGCAAGGCCCGCATCGTCGCTCCAGCGCGCGAGGAGAGCCAGCCCCGCCACCACCGAGGTGACGAAGGTTTTCGTGGCGGCGACGCTCTTTTCCACCCCGGCGTGCAGGTCGACGGTAAAATCGGCCGCTTCCGCCAGCGGCGCGCCAGCGGTGTTGGTGATGGCGATGGTGGTGGCGCCGCTGCGGCGCATCGACTGGGCCATGCCCACGATGTCGGGGCTCTTGCCCGATTGCGAGATGGCGATGGCGGCGGCGGCACCCAGCTTGAGGTCCTTGCCGTAGATGGAGGCGATGGAGGGACCGACCGAGGCCACCGGCAGGCCGAGGGTCAGCTCGATGGCATATTTCAGGTAGGACGCAGCGTGGTCGGACGAACCGCGCGCCACGGTCAGCACCAGCGCCGGATCGACGGCGCGCAGGCGCGCGGCGGCGGCGTCGAGGCTGGCACCGGCGGCGGCGAGGAAGGCCGCCACCACGGCGGGGATTTCCTCGACTTCGCGGCGCATATGGGTGGTGTCGGTCACGGCTTACTTTCCTTTGGCGGCAGGGTCGCCCAGACGCAATTCGGCGACGAAATCATAGGTATCGCCCCGGTAGATGGAGCGGGTGTATTCGATGACCCGCCCGGAGGCGAGATAGGAGGTGCGCTCGATGCTGAGGCCGGCCGAGCCCACCGGCACCTGCAACAGGTGCGCGTCGCTCTCGCCCAGATTGGCGGCGCGGATGCGCTGGATGGCGCGGATGGGGCGATTGCCGGTCTTTTCGAGGTGCCGGTAGAGCGAATCGCCGATGGCCTGCGGGTCGGGCAGGATATCGGCCGAGAGGCTCGCCCGCTCGATGGCCAGCGGCGTGTCGCCACTGAGGCGCAGGCGATAGATGCGGGCCACGCGCTCCCCGGCGCCGAGGCCCAGAATCACGGTTTCCTCGGGCGAGGGAATATGCAGGCCCCGTTCGAGCCATTGCGCGTGCACGGCCATGCCGCGCCGCGCCATGTCCTCGGTGAAGGAGGTGAGCTGGGACAGCGACTGCTCCACCCGCTGGGCCGGCGGCGCGACGAACGTGCCCGAGCCGTGGCGCTGCACCAGCACCCCGTCCTGCACCAGTTGCTGCACCGCCTTGCGCACGGTAACCCGGGAGACGTCGGCGCGCATGGCCAGGTCGCGTTCGGACGGCAGGGCGTCGCCGGGGCTGATGGCGCCGCGGCTGATGGCGTCCTCTATCCAGCGCTTGAGCTGCAGATAGAGCGGGCCACCCGGCGGCAGAACGACCGGTCCTGCGGCGAACATGCCGCCAGCTGTATCAGTCACCCGTCCTCCTCCGCCTGCTTTATCGTGTTAACAGGGGCCGTCCGGCCCCTCCTGCCCGTCCCGGGCAGAACAATACCAATAAGATACCATTGAAGGGTTCGCAAGGTAAAGCCTGCGCTCCCGGCGGCGCCAGCCGTGGATAACTGGCCAGCAGCGCCAGCCCGTTATGCCGGGACGGGGCTGGCTGGACAAGTGGTATTTTTTTGGCATTATCGTGGCCCTGACGGAGTTTATCGCATGCCGCCAAGACAGACCGAAATGCGCCATGCCGAGGCCGGCGGGCTGGACCTGCGCGCGGACGACGCGATCCTCGCGCTGCTGGCAGCGGGCCAGGCCGAGGCGGCGGGCTGCGTCGGCGCGGCGATTCCGGCGATGGCGGCAGCCGCGCGGCTGATGGCGCAAAGCATCGCGGCGGGCGGGCGTCTCATCTATGCGGCGGCGGGCAGTTCGGGGCTGATGGCGCTGGCCGACGCGCTGGAGCTGCCGGGCACCTACGGCATTGCACGCGCGCAGATCGAGGTGGTGCTGGCCGGCGGCATGGCGGCACTGCGGGATATGCGCGGCGGGCCGGAGGACGACGCGGCGGCGGCGCGGGCGACCATCGCGGCCCTCGCGCCCGGGCGGGACGATTGCCTCATCGCCGTCACCGCCAGCGGCCACACCCCCTTCCCGCTCGCGGCCGCCGCGGCGGCGCGGGCCGGCGGGGCGCGCACGATCGGCCTCGCCAATAATCGCGACGCCGAATTGTTCGGGCAGGTGGATGTGGGCGTATGCCTCGCGACGCCCGCCGAAGTCATCGCCGGCTCGACGCGCATGGGGGCGGCGACGGCGCAGAAGATCGCGCTCAACATGCTCTCCACGCTGATGGCCATCCGCCTCGGGCACGTGCATGACGGCTTCATGGTCAATGTGGTGGCCGACAACGACAAGCTGCGCGAGCGGGCGCGCGGCATCGTTGAAGCCGTTGCCGGGGTCGGCCCGGCGGCGGCCGACAGCGCCTTGCAGGCCACGGCTGGCGCGGTCAAGCCCGCGATCCTGGTGGCGGCCGGCGCCGCCGACGCCACGGCGGCCACCGCGCTGCTGCGCCGCCACGCCGGCCAGTTGCGCCCCGCCCTCGCCGCGTTGCGCGGGGAGACTGGCAACCGGCCATAGGCAGTGCTGTGATGCCAGCAGCCCTTTCCTCCCCATACAAGCCGCCTTCTCACCGGGTCATTCCCGCGAAAGCGGGAACCTCCGTTCCCTCTTCAAATCAACAGAGGTCCCCGCTTTCGCGGGGATGACAGCGGGGCAGCAAAGGTCTCGGGCGCCAATTCGAGCGATAGGAAAAACCCTAGTCCGAAAACAGGTCCGGGTGGGCCTGGGCGAGACGGGGGAGCGAGAACAGGATTTCGCTGAGATGCGTGCGCATGGCCGCCTCGGTGCGCGCTGAGAGTGGCCCGCGGATCAGGTCCGCGGGCAGCGTCGGTGGGTGAGGAGGCGCCGCGGGGCGCAGCCTTGAACACGTTCGCGCCCCCAACCACCGGGGCTGCCCACGGGCGTGACCCGTGGGCCGGTCAGCGCGCCCTTGAAGCTGCGGCGCTTGCTGCGTTGCGCGGGGAGGCTGGCAACCGGCCATAGGCAGTGCTGTGATGCCAGCAGCCCTTTACCCCCCATAGAAGCCGCCTCCTCACCGGGTCATTCCCGCGAAAGCGGGAACCTCCGTTCCCTCTCACGGACCCAACAGAGGTCCCCGCTTTCGCGGGGATGACAGCGGGGCAGCAAAGGCCTCGGGCGCCAATTCGAGCGATAGGTAAAAACCCTAGTCGGAAAACAAGTCCGGGTGGGCCTGGGCGAGGCGGGGGAGCGAGAACAGAATTTCGCTGAGATGCGTGCGCATGGCGGCCTCGGCTTCGTCGGGGGCGTGGCGGGCGATGGCGTCGACGATGGCGGCGTGCTGGCCGACCAGCACGTCGATGGGCGTGGCGTTGGGCATGGAGAGGTGCCGCACCCGGTCCATCTGCGCCTTCATGTTCTCCAGTACGCGCCAGGCGTAGTCGGACTCCACCGCATAGGCGAGCGCCTGGTGGAAGCTTTCGTCGAGCCGCAGGAATTCCAGATGGTCGCCGGCCTTTTCCGCCTCGCGCTGGGCGTCGATGAGGCGGCGGAATTCCTCGATGCGCTTGGGCGAGGCTTCCAGCGCCGCCTTGTGGACGATGGCCACTTCGATGGCCTCGCGCACGAAGCGCACGTTCTGCACCTGACGGATGGAAATAAGCATGACGAAGGTGCCGCGCTGCGGCCGCACTTCCACCAGTCCCACTTCCGCCAGCTTGATGAAGGCTTCGCGCACCGGCTGGCGCGACACCCCCAATTGCCGGGCGACATCGGCCTCCGACAAGGGATTGCCGGGGCGCAGGCGCAGCTGGACGATGGCCTGGCGCAGGGCGTCGAAGACGCGGTTGCCCATGCGGCCGGCGCGGGCCGCCGGGTCGTCTTCCAGCGGCGATAGCTCAACGGGATCGGTCATGGCGGCTGGCGCTTTCGGTCATGTTGACTCTCTGGATACTACCATACTAGTATTTCTTCAATCGGCGACAGGCCGAGATGGGAGGACACATATGAAAACAATTTCCTTTGCAACCCTGCTTGCCGCCGGCGCCATCGTCGCGGCGTTGCCGGTGTCGGCCCTGGCCGCCGATTATACGCTCAGCGTCAACACGGCGCTGGCCACCTCGGACCCGCTCTACAAGGGCCTCGAAGCGTTTCGCGACAATGTGGCGGCGGCGTCCAACGGCGCCATCGAGGTAAAACTGTTCCCGAACTCGCAGCTCGGCTCGGACGAGGACGTGCTCGAGCAGGCCCGTGCCGGCGCGCCGGTCGCGGTGGTGGTCGATGGCGGGCGGCTGGCGGCCTTCGTCAACGAATTCGGCGTGCTGGGTGCCCCCTACCTCGCTTCGGGCTATGACGGCATCCGCAAGGTGGTGGTGTCGCCGCAGTTCGAGGACTGGGTGCAGAAGCTGCATGACGCCTCGGGCCACCAGGTTCTCTCCTTCAACTGGTGGCAGGGCGAGCGGCATTTGTGGACCAAGATGCCGGTCAACGTGCCCGCCGACCTCAACGGCTCGCGCATGCGCACGCCGGGCGCGCCGGTGTGGGTGGAAACGGTGAGCGCCATGGGCGCCACGCCGACGCCGATGCCGTTTGCCGAAGTCTATGCGGCGCTGGAGCAGAACGTCATCGACTCGGTCGAGGCGCAGCTGCCGGCCGGCCATGGCGCCAAGCTGCAGGAAGTGACCTCGGTGCTGACCAAGACCGGGCATATCAACCTCATTACCGGCCTCGTCACCTCGGCGCCCTGGTTCGACAGCCTGCCCGAGGAACTGCGCACGATCCTGCGCGACGAGGCGCTGAAGGCCGGCGACATCGCCTCCTACGGCACCGAGGACGCCCTGGCGCAGATCGAGGCCGATCTGGTCGCCGCCGGCATGACCGTCAACGAGATCGACGTCACCCCGTTCAAGGAGGCCACCGCCGGCGTCTACGACACGCTCGGCTATGGCGACTTGCGCGACGAATTGCAGGCCATCGCCAACCAATAAAAGACGGCGGCCGGGCTTTCGTGGTCCGGCCGTCCCTTGCTTTCGGGACCCATCATGCTCAAGCGTTTGGCTCAACTTGAGCTGGCGATCTGCTTCGTGCTGCTCGCCGGCATTACCGGGCTGGTCTTTGCCGCCTCCATCATGCGGTTTTTCGGCCATCCCCTCATCTGGTCCGTCGACATGGCGCAGTTGCTGTTCGTCTGGCTGTGTTTTTTCGGCTCCAACAAGGCGATGCGGGAAAAAGGCCATCTGGGCATGGAGGTGCTGATTTCGCGCCTCGGCTACCGGCAGCAATTCTGGCTGGAAGTCACCTGCACCGCGATGATCGTGGCGTTCCTGCTCGTCATGGTGATCGAGGGTTGGAACCTCACCTGGCTCAACCGCGAGCGCACCTTCGGCGACAGCACCCTTTCCTACGCCTGGGTGACGTTCTCGGTGCCCGTGGGGTGCCTGCTGCTGATCGCGACGCTGGTCTACAACACCATCCGCGCCTTTCGCGGGCGGGCTGAAAAGCTGCTCATCTACAACCGGACGCAGGCCGAAATGGATGCTTCCGCCCCGACGCTGGAGCTTTAGGCCATGCTGCTCATCACCATCGTCTTCGTCGTGCTGATGATCGTGGGCATGCCGGTGGCCTTCGCCACGGGTATTGCCGGCTTCGTCTTCTTCTTCACCACGCCCGGCATGCCGATGTCCATCGGCGTGCAGAAAATCGCCTCGATGAGCCAGAGCTTTCCGCTTTTGGCCGTGCCCTTCTTCGTGCTGGCCGGGCACCTGATGAACGAAAGCGGCATCACCAGCCGCCTGCTCAAGGTGGCGCTGGTCACGGTGGGCTGGATGTCGGGCGGGCTGGCGCAGGTCGCCATCGTGCTCTCGACCCTGATGGGCGGCGTTTCCGGCTCGGCCGTGGCCGACGCGGCCATGGAGGCGCGGGTGCTCGGCCCCACCATGGTGGCCAAGGGCTACGGCAAGGGTTTTTCGGCCGCCGCCATCGCGGTGGGCTCGCTCATTACCGCCACCCTGCCCCCCTCGATCGGCCTCATCCTTTACGGCTTCGTGGGCAATGTCTCGATCGGCCGGCTGTTCCTCGCCGGCGTCATACCCGGCTTCCTGATGATGGTGGTGCTGATGATCACCGCCTATCTCATCGCCAGGCGCCGGGGCTATGTGGTGGCCAACAGCACCAAGCCGACGCTGAAGGCCGTCGTATCGGCCTGCTGGGAGGCCAAATGGGCGCTGCTCTTTCCCGTGGCGCTGGTGCTGGCCATTCGCGGGGGCCTCTTCACCCCCTCGGAGGTGGGCTCGGCGGCGGTGGTCTATGCGCTGGTCATCGGCTTTCTCGCGCATCGCGAGCTGACAGTGCAAAAAGTCTGGCAGTGCTTTGGCCAGGCGACCTCGGATATCGGCCTCATCATGCTCATCATCCTGATGAGCGGCATGGTGGGCTATGCCACCATCTACATGCAGGTGCCGCAGGAACTGGCCGGCTGGATGCTGGCGGGGCTCACCGATCCCAACATGATCGTGCTGGTCATCCTGCTCTTCCTGCTGATCGCCGGGCTGGCGCTCGACAGCACGGTGATGGTGCTGCTGCTGACGCCGATCTTCGTGCCCATCGTCACCCAGATCGGCATGGACCCGGTGCATTTCGGCATCCTGATGATGTCCATCGTCACCCTCGGAGGCATGACCTGGCCCAGCGGCTCGGCCATGTTCGCGGTGTGCTCGCTGATGAACGTTTCCATCGAGGAATATTCGCTCGAATCGATCCCGTTCATCGCCGCGGTGGTGGTGCTGATCTCGGTGCTGCTGTTCTTCCCCGACCTGGTGCTGTGGCTGCCGCGCCTGGCATTCGGCGGCTGAGACTTTTGTTGGGGCGCCGGCCGGCCCGGCGCCCTGCCCTTCTTCGGAGACTGAAATGAAGCAGACGTGGCGCTGGTTCGGCCCGGCCGATCTGGTGAGCATCGACGATATCCTGCAGGCCGGCGCCGAAGGCGTCGTGACGGCGCTGCACCACCTGCCCGACGGCGCGGTGTGGACGCCGGCAGAAATCGTCCGCCGCCAGCAGGAGGTCGCCCGCCGCAAGGACGGCACGCCTTCGGGCCTGCGGTGGGACGTGGTGGAGAGCCTGCCGGTCTCGGAGGCGATCAAGCAGCAAAAGGGGCCGTGGAAGGCCCATATCGCCAACTACCAGGCGTCGCTCGAAAACCTCGCCGCCGCCGGCATCGAGGTCATCTGCTACAATTTCATGCCGGTGCTGGACTGGACCCGTACCGAACTGCGCCACCGCCTGCCGCATGGCGGCACGGCGATGCGCTTCGATATCATCGATTTCGCCGTCTACGACATCCATATCCTGCAACGCCCCGGCGCCGCGGCGGATTTCCCCGAAGCAGTGCGCGACGCGGCCGCGCGGCGGTTTCGCGACCTGCCCGAGGCCGGGCGCAGCGGGCTGGCGGCCAGCGTCACCATGGGCCTGCCGGGCGCTGCCGCCGGGCTGAGCGTCGAGGCCGTGCGCCGGCAACTGGCCGAATACGACAACATCCCGGCCGCCTTGCTGCGCGCCCATTTCATCGATTTCCTCGGCGAGGTGGTGCCGGTGGCCGAAAGGCTGGGGCTGCGGCTCTGCTGCCACCCGGACGACCCACCCTTCCCGCTGCTGGGGCTGCCGCGCATCATGTCGCGCGAGGCCGATTTCGCCGCCATGCTCGAGGCGGTCGATTCCCCGGCCAACGGCATCACGCTGTGTTCCGGCTCGCTGGGCGCCCGCCCCGACAACGACCTGCCCGGCATGATGGCGCGGCTGGGCAGCCGCGTGCATTTCCTGCACCTGCGCAATACGCGGCGCGAGAGCGCCGACATTGCCGGCTCCTTCTACGAGGCCGAGCATCTGGGCGGCGATACCGACATGGTGGCGCTGATCGCGGCGGTCATCGCCGAGGAGCGGCGGCGCCGGGCCGCCGGCCGCGCCGATCACCGGATCCCCATGCGCCCCGACCACGGGCAGGACATTCTCGACGACCTCGACCGCCACGCCCAGCCGGGCTATCCCAGCATCGGCCGCCTCAAGGGCCTCGCCGAACTGCGCGGCGTCATCGCGGCGCTGGAGCACCCCGAATTCGGGCTCGACTAGCGGCGGATCAGGTGGGGAGGGCCATGTCGCTGTCGCCCGCCACCAGCTCCAGCGGCACCACGCGGCGGACGATGCCGAGCGGGTAGGTTTCGGCGTAGCCGGGCATGGTGGCCAGCAGGCTTTCAGCCAGGGCAATGCCGAGATCGCGCAGCGACAGCCGGAAACAGGTGAGCTTGGGCACGAGATAATGCGCCTGCGGGCTGTCGCGGCCGATGATCGCAAAATTCTTTCCCGGCACGAGCCCGACCTTGTAGAGGCCGTTGTAAAGGCCGAGGCACATCACCTCATTGGTCAATACGAACCCGGTGGGGCGCCTGGCGGCCGGCAGCGCCCCGATCGCCTGGGCGATCTGGTGGCCGCCCCGCTCATTGGGCGGCGCCCGAAAAATCAGCTCGGGGTCGAAACCGATGCCGTGCCGTTCCAGCGTCCGGCGATACGCTTCGACGAGGACGTGGCCGAGATTGGCGTCGTCGTCGGGCGCGAAAATGCCGATCCGGCGGTGCCCCTTGGCCAGCAGCCGGGAGACGCCGACCTCGGCCATGCCCTCGAAATCGAGGTCGATCCAGGGATGGCCGGCATCGGTCTCGGACCGGCCCAGCGCGATGAACGGGATCTTGTGGCCGGCGAGAAATTCGATGCGCCTGTCCACGCGCTTCGTCGCGGAAATGATCAGCGCATCGGCAAAACCCCGCGCCACGACGCGCCGCATATAGGCGTCCGGGTCCTCCTCGGACGAGCACAGCAGCGCCACCAGATCGAGCTGGTGCCGGGCGAACACGGTCTGCACGCCGTCGAAGACGCTCATGAAGAAGACGTCGCCCTCGCCGGTGATCTGCGAGCCGGTCTGCATCATGAAGCCGACAATGCCGGTGGAGCCCTTGCGCAGCGCTCGCCCGGCCTGGTTGGGCGCGTAGCCCATGGCCGCCGCCGCCTCGATGACGCGCCGGCGCGTCTTGTCGCTGACGTCGGGCTTGCCGTTCAGGGCCCGCGAGACGGTGCCGATGGAGACGTTGAGCTGCTGCGCCAACCGTTTGATATCAGTCATTATTCCCGGAACTTCTCCACAGCGGGCGCACGCGTCGTAAACGTTTACGATTCCCCATTGACATATTCGAGGCAGGAATAATAGCGTCGTAAACGTTTACGGAGATGCGTTTCACGCCGCGCCAGACGGTCGGACGCCCGCTCCATGGGGAGGCTTGAATGGTGTTCACGGCGGTATTGGCCGGTTGCGGCAGCATGTCGAGGGGCTGGCTGACGGCGCTGGCCGAGCACCCCCTGCTCCGGGACCGGGTGCGCATCATCGGGCTGGTCGATCTCGAGCGGACCGCCGCCGAAACCCTCGCCGCCGAATTCAGCCTTGGCGACGCCGCCATCGGCACCGATCTCGACGCCATGCTGGTCCAAACCAGGCCGGACCTGCTGTTCGACGTGGTCATTCCCGATGCCCGCGCCGAGGTGGTGGCGACCGGCCTTGGTCACGGCTGCCACGTGCTCAGCGAAAAGCCGATGGCTGCCAGCCTCGCACAGGCCCGGACGCTGATCGAAGCGGCTGCTGCGGCCGGGCGCGTGCACGCCGTGGTGCAGAACCGGCGCTTCGTCGCCGGCGTGCGCCGCATCCGCCGGCTCATCGAGAGCGGCGCGCTCGGCACCCTCACCAGCCTCAATTGCGATTTCTTCATCGGCGCCCATTTCGGCGGGTTCCGCGAGGAAATGGAGCACGTGCTGCTGCTCGACATGGCCATCCACACTTTCGACGCCGCCCGCTTCATGGCCGGCACGGCGCCGCGCGCCGTCTATTGCCTCGAAACCAATCCGTCCGGCTCCTGGTATCGCCACGGCGCGGCGGCCAATGCCATCTTCGAATTCGACGCCGGGGTGATCTTCAACTATCGCGGCTCCTGGGCAGCGGAGGGCGCCAATACCAGCTGGGAAAGCGCCTGGCGCGTCACCGGCAGTAAGGGCACGCTGCTCTGGGACGGCGCCGACCACTTCGAAGCGCACGTCGTCGACGGCGACAGCGGCTTTTTCCGCCCCCTCAGGGAGATCGACGTCCCCGCCCCCGCCGACGCGGACCAGACGCATGGCCATGCCAGCGTCATCGCCGATTTCCTTACTGCCATCGAAACCGGGGGCACCCCCGAGACGGTGAGCACCGACAATATCAACAGCCTCGCCATGGTCTTTGCCGCGATCGACAGCGCCCGGACCGGCCAGCGCGTCCCCATAGCAGTCTGAGGAACCCATCCCGTGAGCGATCCCGCCAATTCCATCCGCATCGGCACCATGGTCAGCGCTTCGAGCGGCAACGCCGCCCAGCGCATCGGCGAGATCGCCGATCTGGGCTTCGAAAGTTTCGAGCCCTTCTTCTGGCAGACCACCAATGGCCAGGACCTCGCCGAACTGGGCAAGCGCTGCCGCGACGCCATCGGGGCGCGCGACATCACCATTTCCACCCTCGGCATGTTCGGCAATCCGCTGGAGGACGAGGAGCTGGACCGCCAGACCCTGCAGGGCTGGAAGGACTGCATCGACAACGCCCACCATTTCGGCGCCACCTGCGTTGCCGGCTTCACCGGCCGCGTCCGCAACCAGCCGCTGCCCGACAGCCTGCCGCAATACCGCAAGGTGTGGTCGGAACTGGCCAGGCGCGCCGCCGACAAGGGGGTGAAAATCGCCTTCGAAAACTGCGCCATGGACGGCAACTGGCAGACCGGCGACTGGAACATCGCCCACAATCCCGACGCCTGGGAGCTGATGTTCAACGAAACGCCGGACGACAATATCGGGCTCGAATGGGAGCCCTGCCACCAGTTGGTCTATCTCATCGACCCGCTGCCGCAGATCCGCAAATGGGCGCCCAAATTCTTCCACGTGCACGGCAAGGACGCCACCATCCGCTGGGACGTCATCCGCGAGCACGGCATTTTCGGCAAGGAGAAATTCGTCTTCATGCGCACGCCGGGCTTTGGCGACAGCAACTGGACCGACATCATTTCCGAGCTTCGGCTGGCCGGCTGGACCGGCTCCATCGACATCGAGGGCTGGCACGATCCGGTCTATCGCGGGGAGCTGGAAATGACCGGCCAATTGCACGCGCTCAACCATCTCAAGCACGCCCGCGGCGGCGATTACGTGGCGCTGGCCGGATGACGAAGCCTGCTTGACGAGTGTTGAGAAACCGTTTTATCAAATCTGCGAAAAGGGTTTTCCTTTGAGGTATCGGGACGTGGCAAAGGCAGAGCGCATTCGCATCTACGACGTTGCCCGCGTCGCCGGCGTCAGCGTCGCCACCGCCTCGAAGGCGCTCAACGATACCGGCCGGATGACCGAGGCCACCCGCCAGCGCGTCAAGCAGACCGCCGCCGCGCTCGGCTTCCGGCCCAACGCCATGGCGCGGGCCCTCATCCAGAAGCGCAGCTTCACCATCGGGCTGCTCACCAACGACACCTATGGCCGCTTCACCCTGCCGGTGATGACGGGGGTTTCCGAAGCGCTGGTCGACGAAGGCGTGTCGGTGTTCCTGTGCGGCATCGAGGACGATGCCGCCTTGGGCAAGCTCCATGTCGACGCCATGCTCGACAAGCAGGTCGACGGCATCATCGCCACCGGCAAGCGCATCGACCGCCGCCTGCCGGTCGAGCTGTCGAGCCTGCCGGTGCCGGTGGTCTACGCCTTCACCGAGGGGCCGGACGACGCGGTGACGCTGGTTTCCGACGACGCGCAGGGCGCCGGCGACGCGACGCAATGGCTGCTGGGCCTCGGGCGGCGGCGGCTGGTGCACGTGACGGGGCCGGAAAGCTTCGCCTCGGCACGGGCGCGCGCCGGTGCCTTCCGCGCCGTGGCGGGAGCCGGGGCGGCCGTGCTGCACGGTCCCTGGGCCGAAGCCTGGGGGCACGAGGCTGTGGCGCGGCTGTGGAGCGGCGAAACCCCGCCGCCGGACGGCATTTTCTGCGGCAACGACCAGATCGCCCGTGGCGTCGTCGATGCGCTGCGCGAGCGGGGCGTGGCCGTGCCGGCGGCGGTTTCGGTCATCGGCTTCGACAATTGGGAAATCGTCGCCGCCGCGACCCGCCCGCCCCTCACCACGGTGGACATGAATCTGAAGGAACTTGGCCGGGAGGCCGGACGCCTGATCCTGGAGCTTGCCGAGGGCAAGCCGGTCGAGCCGGGGGTCCGCAAACTGCCATGCAAGCTCGTGCTGCGCCAATCCTGCGGCGGCGATTCCATCGCCCCGCGCGACAGGGAAGAGGTGCGGCAGGAGGGTTGAGAGTGCTGCCGCAGGCGTTGCACCGCCTGCGGCAGCGAGGAAACGCCGCAAGGGAAGAGGAACCCGAGCGGCATGGAGCGCGGCCCGAGGGCCGCAAGGGAGGATATAATGCAGTTTGTTAAATTCGGTCTATTGGCGAGCCTGGCGCTCGGCGCATTGGTCGCAGCCACGCCGGCCCAGGCGCAGGTGACGCTGAAAGTCTGGTCGATCGACGGCAACGACCGGCCGGGCATCGCCGACACCTTCTCCAAGGAATTCGACGACGCCAACGACGATATCGTGGTCGAGTACCGCTATATCCCGTTCGACGAGCTGGTGAACGAGACGCTGCGCGCCTTCGCCACCGGCAACGCCCCGGATATCGTCTCGTTCGACAACCCCGACTTCGCGCTGTTCTCGTCGCGCGGCGCCATGCTCGACATCACCGACCGCGTCGCCAATTCCGAGATCATCAGCGGGGCCGACTATTTCGCCGGGCCGCTCAATTCGGTGACCTGGGACGGCAAGCTGTTCGGCCTGCCCAAATATACCGACACGATCGGCATCTTCTATAACAAGGACAAGCTGGCCGCGGCCGGCCTCAGCGAGCCCCCGACCACCTGGGCGCAGGTGGCCGAATACGCCGAAAAGCTCACCGATCCGGCCAACAACGTCTACGGCATCACCTTCTCGGCCCGCGCCGGCGAGGAAGGCACCTTCCAGTTCCTGCCCATCATCCAGATGTCCGGCGGCAATGCCGACAAGGTCAACACCGAGGGCGCCGCCGAGGTGCTCGACCTGTGGAAGAAGATGATCGACAATGGCTGGGCCTCGCGCGACGTGCTCACCCTGGGCCAGTGGGATTCCACCGGCACCTTCAATTCCGGCAATGCCGCCATGGCCATTTCCGGCCCGTGGGAGATTGACCGCATGGTCGAGGACGCCCAGTTCGACTGGGGCGTGGCCCTGTTGCCCACCATCACCGAGGGCGGCGCCCGCTCCTCGGCGCTGGGCGGCTTCAACTGGGGCATCATGTCCACCACGCAGCACCCCGACGAGGCCTTCCGCCTGCTCGAATATTACGTGAGCCAGGAAGACCGCCTGTTCCCCGAATTCGGCAACCTGCCGGCGCGCGGCGATATCGAGCTGCCGGTCACCGGCGTCGAGAAGAAGGACGCGGCGCTCAAGGTCTTCCAGGAGCAGCTGCAATACGCCCAGCCGCGCGGGCCGCATCCGGAATGGCAGAAGATTTCCAAGGCCATCTACGACGCGATGCAGCAGGCGCTGACCGGCCAGATGTCGTCCATGGACGCGCTGAACCAGGCGCAGGCCACCATCGACACCATCTTCAACTAGTCCTCCTGACCGACTGGCCGGCCGGGTTCGTCCCGGCCGGCATTTCTGGCAATCGTCACGGAGGGTCCGGTGCCGCGATTTTTGAGCTCCCTGCGCGACGGGGTGGGATTCGATATCCTGCTGGTCGGCGCAGCCCTGGTTTTCCTGCTCGCCCTGGCCGGCGCGCCGTTGCTCTACAACGTGCTGATGAGCTTCCAGCAGGTGGACATGTTCACGCTGGGCGCCCTGTTCCGCCCCTTTGTCGGCTTCGACAACTACGTCGCCGTGGTGCGGATGCCCGAATTCTGGCTGGTGACGCGCAACACGCTCATCTTCGTCTTCGGCTCGATGTCGGGCCAGTTCGTCCTCGGCTTCGCACTGGCCCTGTTCTTCACCCAGAAATTCCCGGGCGCGGCCACCATTCGCGGCCTGTTCCTGGTGTCCTGGGTCATGCCGGGCCTCGTCGTCGGCGCCATCTGGAGCTGGATACTGGCCGGCGATTTCGGCGTGCTCAACGTCATCCTCAAGAGCTTGGGCATCATCGATGCCAATATCTTCTGGAAATCCGACCCGAATTTTTCCATCTGGGCCATCGTCATCGCCAATATCTGGCTCGGGCTGGCCTTCAACATGCTGCTGCTCTCGGTGGGGCTCGCCGCCATTCCGGACGACCTCTACGAGGCGGCCGAACTCGACGGCGCCAACGCCTTGCAGCGCTTCTGGACCATCACCCTGCCCATGATGCGCCCCACCATCGGCGCCGTGCTGTCGCTGGGCCTTATCGGCACCCTGCAGCAGTTCGACCTTTTCCCCGCGCTCACCGAAGGCGGGCCGGCCAATTCGTCCAATGTCGCCGGCTTCTGGTCCTGGCAACTCAGCTTCAAGCTCTACGATTTCGCCAAGGGCGCCACCGTCTCGGTGATGATGTTCGTGCTCGTGCTGTTCGCCTCGATCGTCTATGTGCGCTCGACCCGCCATGAGGTGCGCGGATGACCCGGTCCTATACCCCCTGGCTGCTGCTGGCCGTCGCCCTCGTCCTCGCGGCGATCTACCTGTTCCCGCTCTACTGGATGTATGTCACCAGCCTCAAGGGCGGCTCGGAAATCTATGCCAACCCGCCGACCTTCTGGCCGCTGAACCCCGATCCCGGCATTTATCCCGGCGTCTGGGCGCGCCGCACCATGCCGGTCTATCTGTGGAACTCGCTGGTCATCGCCGGCGGCGTCACCGCCATCACCGTCATCCTGGGCACGGGCTGCGCCTATGTGCTGGCGCGCTACCGCAACGCCTGGATCGATGTCGGCCTGTTCTGCGTGCTCATGCTGCAGGTGCTGCCGGCCTCGGTGATGGTGACGCCGCTGTTCGTCGGCTTCAACCAGGTGGGGCTGCTCAACTATCCGCGCACTGCGGTGGTGCTGGCCACGGCGGCCAAAGCCATGCCGTTCTTCGTTGTCCTGGTGCGGGCCACCTTCATGAGCGTGCCGCGCGAACTGGAGGAAGCGGCGCTGGTCGACGGCAATTCCCGCGTCGGCGCCTTCTTCACCATCGTGCTGCCGCTGGCGCGCAACGGTATCCTCGTGTGCGCCATCCTCACCTTCATGAGCGCGTTCGGCGAATACATCTACTCCAAGTCGATCATCCAGAGCCCCAACCTGCAACCGGCCAGCGTCGGGCTGTCCGGGTTCCTCGGGCCCAATTCCAGCGACTGGAACGCCATCATGGCCTATGCGGCGATCTATGTGACGCCGATCCTGGCCGCCTTCGTCATCCTGCAACGGCGCATCGTCGCCGGCCTCACGTCGGGAGCCCTCAAATGACCGCCCAGATCGACCTGCGCAATATCGACAAGTATTACGGCAGCTTCCACGCCCTCAAGGGCATCAGCCTCACCATCGAAAAGGGCAGTTTCGTCGCGCTGGTCGGGCCCTCGGGCTGCGGCAAGTCCACCCTGCTGCGCTCGATCGCCGGCCTGGAAAGCATTTCCTCGGGCGAGGTGACCATTGCCGGCCAGGCCATGGCGGGCGTGCCGCCGCGGCGGCGCGACGTCGCCATGGTCTTCCAGTCTTACGCCCTTTATCCGCACATGACGGTGGAGGAGAACCTCACCTATTCGCTGCGCCTGCACGGGGTGAAGAAGGCCGAGGCGCGGCAGAAGGCGGCCGAGGTCGCCGAAACCACCGGGCTGGCGCATCTGCTCGGGCGCTACCCGCGGCAGCTCTCGGGCGGCCAGCGGCAGCGCGTCGCCATGGGCCGGGCCATCATCCGCAATCCGAAGGCGTTCCTGTTCGACGAGCCGCTCAGCAATCTCGACGCGGCGCTGCGGGTGCAGATGCGCAAGGAAATCCGCGCCCTGCACGACCGGCTGGGCGCCACCTCGGTCTATGTCACGCACGACCAGATCGAAGCCATGACCATGGCTGACTGGGTGGTGGTGATGCGCGACGGCATCATCGAGCAGCAGGGGCGCCCGCTCGATCTTTACGACCATCCCGTCAATCATTTCGTGGCCGGCTTCATCGGCTCGCCCGCCATGAACTTCCTGCCGGCCACGGTGACGCCGGATGGCCAGGCGCTGACCCTCGATGGCTATGGCGAGCGCGTGCCGCTCGCCGCCGCCGCGACGCCGGGCCGGGCTGTGATCGCCGGCATGCGGCCCGAGCATCTGCGCGTGACGCAAGGGCCGGCCAGCTTCCAGCTCGAGATCGGCTCCATCGAATCCACCGGCTCGGCCACCTATCTCGCCTCGGGCGACGGCGCCCTGCAACTCGTGCAGAGCGAGCGGGCCGAACTGAAGCCGGGCGACCGCATCGGCATCGCCATCGACCCGGCCCGCATCCACCTTTTCGATCCCGAAACCGGCTCCAAGATCTAGGTATTCATCATGTCGCGCTACGCTCCCGTCAATTTCTCCGACGTCAAGCTGGAGGGACCGTTCTGGCACGAACGGCTGGAAACCGTGCTTACCCGCACCATTCCGAGCCAGCACCGCAAGCTGGCCGAATACACCATCCTCGATTCCATCAAATTGCCCGACCCGCCGCCGCCGCTGCGCTTTCCGCGCCACGCCAACGGTTTTACCGTGCAGGTGTTCTGGGACAGCGACGTGGGCAAGTGGATCGAGGCGGCGAGCTATGCCCTCGCCCATCGCCGCGACGCCGAGGTGGAAGCCAGAATCGAAGCCATCATCGACGATTTCGAGGCGGCGCAGGCGCCCGACGGCTATCTCAACTGCTGGTATCTCGGCCGCGAGCCCGACAAGCGCTGGACCAATCTGCGCGACAACCACGAGATGTACAATGCGGGGCACCTGCTGGAAGGCGCCATCGCCTATTTCCGGGCGACCGGCCGCCGCCGCTGGCTCGGCATCATGGAGCGCTATCTCGACCACATCTATTCGGTGTTCGGCACCGGGCCGGGCCAGAAGCGCGGCTATGACGGGCACGAGGAAATCGAGCTGGCGCTGATGAAGCTCTATTACCTCACCGGCGAGAAGAAGCATCTCGACTTCGCCGCCTATCTCATCAACGAGCGCGGCCGGCAGCCGCATTATTTCGATATCGAGCGCGAGGCGCGCGAAGGGCGCGAGAGCAAGCAGCCCTACCCCTTCGCCAATTACGAATATTCCCAGAGCCACAAGCCGGTGCGCGAGCAGGACAAGGTGGTCGGGCACGCCGTGCGGGCGATGTATCTCTATACCGCCATGGCGGACCTGGCCGCCGAGACCGGCGATGCCGCCCTCAAGCACGCCTGCGAGGTGCTGTGGGACGATGTGATGGAAACCAAGATGTATGTGACGGCGGGCCTCGGCCCCTCGGCGCACAACGAGGGTTTCACGCATGATTTCGACCTGCCCAACCAGACCGCCTATTCCGAGACCTGCGCCTCGGTGGCGCTGATCTTCTGGGCGCAGCGCATGCTGCACCTCGATCTCGACGGCAAATATGCCGACATTCTGGAACTCGCCATGTTCAACGGCGCGCTCAGCGGGCTCAGCCGCGACGGCGAGCATTATTTCTATGCCAATCCGCTCGAAAGCGACGGCACGCCGACGCGCTGGGACTGGCACACCTGCCCCTGCTGCACCATGAATGTCAGCCGGCTGGTCGCCTCGGTCGGCGGCTATTTCGTCTCGACGGCGCCCGACGGCATCGCCTTCCATCTCTATGGCGGCATCGCCAGCACGGTCGAGGTCGCCGGCACCAGCGTGGCGCTGCGCGAGATCTCGACCTATCCCTGGAACGGCGACATCAGGATCCACATCGACCCCGAACAACCGGCGACATTCGACGTCAAGCTACGCCTTCCGGGCTGGTCGTCGGGGGCAAAGGTGGCGGTCAACGGGCAGGCGGTGGCCGTTGCCGGAGCGGTCAACGGCTACCTCACCATCCACCGCGAGTGGCGCCGGGGCGACGTCATCAGTCTCGAGCTCCCCATGCCACCGGTGCGGCTGTTCGCGCATCCCGGCGTCATCATGAATGCCGGCCGCGTGGCGCTGAAGCGCGGGCCGCTGGTCTATTGCATCGAGCAGGCCGACAATCCCGGCGGCCGCGTGCAGCGGTTCAAGCTGCCCCGCAGCGCGCCGCTGCGCGCCGAGACCCGCCACGACCTCTTCGGCGGCATCGTCGCGCTCGAAGCGGACGCCACCGCCGTGGCCGAAGACGAATGGCAGCAGCTCTACCGCACCGCCCCGCCCCGCGAAGCCCCCTCGACGCTCACCGCGATCCCCTACTTCCTCTGGGCCAACCGCGAACAGGGCTCCATGCTGGTCTGGATACCCGAAGCCGGCTCGTAAGCGCAGCGAAAGGAGCGCGGGAACGCGTCGAGACGGGGTTTTGAGGGGAAAGGGGAATGGCGGAGAGGATGGGATTCGAACCCACGAGACAGTTGCCCATCTACTCCCTTAGCAGGGGAGCGCCTTCGACCACTCGGCCACCTCTCCGGTCGGGGTCTGATACAGGGCATTAGCGCCGGAAGGCAAGGGGTTTGTCGCCGGGACGGGAGATTTCCCCATTCCGGCCGGCGCGGCGCCCGATGGGGCGGCTGATCGGCAAAAACGGGGCGGCCGCCGCGGCGGGCGGTGGGGGCGGTGAGGCGGTCCTCCGGACGGGGTGCGGGCCCTCAGCGGGGCGGCGTCGGCTTTTGCTTTGGCGGCTCGACGGGCTGCTCCTCGCGCGCGCCATCGGGGCGGCGGCCCAGATCGTCGATATTGTCGTCCCGCTGCTTGCCGGGGCGCGTTTCTTCCGGCGGGGGCTTGGGTTTTTCGGTCATGTCGGCTTCCTTTCGAAAGCCCAATTCCCGAAACGCGGCAGCGTTCCCTTCCCCGCCCCGGGGCCGCCCGGCCCGGCCGGCGGCCGCGCGGGGGTTTACGGCGCCAGCGTGAAGCCGATGGGGGCGGCGGTAGCGAGGCTGAGGCTGACGCGGCAGCCGGGCGGCAGCGGCAGGGCTTCGGTGGCGGCGCCGGCCAGAACGATCTCGCTCGGCTCCAGCGCGAAGCCGGCGGCGGCGGCGAGGCGGGCGGCGGCGACGAGCGCGCGCAGCGGGTGGCCGAGGATGGCCGCGGTGGAGCCGAAGGCGGTTTCCACGCCGTTCAGCGCTAGGACGAGGCCCAGATTGGAGAAATCGCCGTCGGGCCGCAGCCAGCCGCCGGTGACGAAGCCGGCAGCGGAGGTGTTGTCGGCCACCACGTCGCTCAGCGAGAAGCGAAAATCCCGATAGCGGGAATCGATGATTTCCAGCGCCGGCGCGACCGCCTCGACGGCCTGCAGCGCTTCGAGCGGGGTGACGGTGCCCGCCAGCGGCCGCTTGAGCAGGAAGGCCAGTTCCGGCTCGACGCGCGGATGGATGAAGCGCGCCGCCGGGGCGCTGCCGCCCTCCTCGATGGCCATGGCGTCGGTGAGGCGGCCGATGATCACGTCATCGACGCCCATCTGCTGCATCTTGGCGCGGCTGGTAAAGCCCATCTTGGCGCCGACCAGCCGTTCCCCGCGCCCCAGGCGCAGGGCGAGCGAGCGGGCCTGCACGGCATAGGCCTCGTCCAGCGACAGCGGCTCGGCCAGTTGCGGGACCGGCCGGGCCAGCCGGGCGGCGTCGTCGAGACGGGCGGCGATGGCACCAAGGTCAGTCATGGGAACGGGCCTCCCCTGCCCGGCGCAGGTCGAGCGCCACGTCGAGAATCATGTCTTCCTGCCCGCCCACCATGCGGCGGCGCCCCAGCTCCACCAGGATGGCGCGGGTATCGAGGCCGAATTCGGCGGCGGCGCGCTCGGCGTGGCGCAGGAAGCTGGAATAGACGCCGGCATAGCCCAGCGACAGGCTTTCGCGATCGACGCGTACCGGCCGCTCCTGCAAGGGGCGGACGAGGTCGTCGGCGGCGTCCATGAGCGCGAAGAGGTCGCAGCCATGCACGAGGCCCGCCCGGTCGGCGGCGGCGATGAACACTTCGAGCGGCGCATTGCCGGCCCCTGCCCCCATGCCGGCGAGCGAGGCATCGACGCGGCTGGCACCCGCCGCCACCGCCGCCAGCGAATTGGCGACGCCCAGCGACAGGTTGTGGTGGGCGTGGATGCCCAGCTGCGTCGTCGGCGCCAGCACGTCGCGAAAGGCGTGCAGGCGGGCGGTGACGCCCTCGGGCAGCAGCGCGCCGGCGGAATCGGTGACGTAGACGCAATGGGCGCCGTAGCTCTCCATCAGCGCCGCCTGCGCGGCCAGCGCGGCGGGTTCCAGCATATGCGCCATCATCAGGAAGCCAGAAACGTCCATGCCCAGCTCGCGCGCCGTGGCGATGTGCTGGGCGGCCACGTCCGCCTCGGAGCAATGGGTGGCGACGCGCACCGAGCGGGCACCGGCCGCATAGGCCGCGCGCAGATCGTGCACCGTGCCGATGCCGGGCAGCAGCAGGGTGGTGACGCGCGCGCGCTCGACGGTTTCGGCGACCGCCTCGATCCATTCGAGGTCGGTGTGCAGGCCCTCGCCATAGGTGATGCTGGAGCCCGACAGCCCGTCGCCATGGGCGATTTCGATGGCGTCGACCCCGGCCCGGTCGAGCGCGGCGGCGATGGCGCGGACCGCGTCGAGCCCATATTGGTGGCGCACGGCGTGCATGCCGTCGCGCAGGGTCACGTCCTGGATATAGAGTTTTTCGGGCATGGCGCTTTCTTTCAGGCGGCGGCGATGCGCTCGGCGGTGGCGAGCGCGGCCGAGGTCATGATGTCGAGATTGCCGGCATAGGTGGGCAGGAAATGGCCGGCGCCCTCTATTTCGAGCATCGCGGTGACGCGGATACGCGGCGTGCCGTCGGCGGAAGGGGGCGCCTCGGCGACCTGCACCGCCTGCTTGAGGCGGTAGCCGGGCACATAGGCGGCGACTTCCGCCACCATGGCGGCGATGGACTCGACGATGCGCTGCGGCTCGACCGCATCGGCGAGGCAAAAAACGGTATCGCGCATCATCAGCGGCGGTTCGGCCGGATTGAGGATGATGATGGCCTTGCCCCGCGCCGCGCCGCCGACGCTTTCGATGGCGCGCGAGGTGGTTTCGGTGAATTCGTCGATATTGGCGCGGGTGCCGGGGCCGGCCGAGCGCGAGGCGATGGAAGCCACGATCTCGGCGTAGTGCACCGGGGCGACCCGGCTGACGGCGGCGACGATGGGGATGGTGGCCTGGCCGCCGCAGGTGACCATGTTGAGGTTGGGCGCGTCCAGATGCGCGTCCATGTTGACCACCGGCACCACATAGGGGCCGATGGCCGCCGGCGTCAGGTCGAGCACGCGCTTGCCATCGGCGAGGAAGGCGGCGCTGTGCTCGACATGCGCGCCGGCCGAGGTGGCGTCGAAGACGATCTCGACATCGGCATAGGCCGGCAGCGCCCGCAGCCCGGCCAGCCCCTCATGCGTGGTGGCGATGCCGTGGCGCGCCGCCATCTCAAGCCCGCGCGAGGCCGGGTCGATCCCCGCCAGCGCCACGAGTTCGAGGCTCTTGCTGCGGCGCAGCAGCTTGATCATCAGGTCGGTGCCGATATTGCCCGAGCCGATAATGGCGACCTTGGTCATGCTCATGCTCCCGCAAACCGGACGCTGACGGTGCCCAGCCCGTCGATCGTCGTATCGATCACGTCGCCGGGCCCCACGGAAACCATCGGCCCCAGCGCCCCGGACAGCACCACGTCGCCAGCCTCCAGCGGCCGTCCCAATTGCGCCATGCGCCGGGCCAGCCAGACGACGGCGTTGACCGGGTGGCCGAGGCAGGCGGCGCCGACGCCGAAACTGCTGGGCACGCCGTTCTTGTCGAGCACCATGCCGCAGAGCTTGAGATCGACGTCATCCAGCCGCCTGGGCGTATTGCCCAGCACGTAGAGGCCGCTCGACGCGTTGTCGGCCACGGTGTCGAAAATCGAGATTTTCCAGTCGGCAATGCGGCTGTCGACGATCTCGATGGCGGGCAGCACGTAGTCGGTGGCGGCGATGAGGTCGGGCACGCCGCAATCGGGGTGCTCGATGCGGCTCTTCAGCACGAAGGCGACTTCCGCCTCGACGCGCGGCTGCAACAGGCGGCCGGCGGCGACTTCCTCGCCGTCGAGCACTTCCATGTCGGCGAACAGCATGCCGAAATCCGGCTCGGAAACGCCCAGCTGCTTCTGCACGGCCAGCGACGTGAGGCCGATCTTGCGCCCCGTGAGCCGGCGGCCGGCGGCCAGCGCGTGCTCGGTATTGGCGTTCTGCACGTCATAGGCCAGATCGATGCTCGCGGCGGGCAGGCTCGCCGCGAGGGGCTGCACGGCGATACCGGTCTGGGCGGCGTGCCGCAGCGCGGCCGCCATCTCGGTCGTTGAGGGCATGTCGAAGTCTCCTCGCGGTCAGGATGCGCTGTGGCGCAGCGTGGATTTGGGGCGCCAGACCAGCAGGCGGTTCTCGACGGCCTGGGCCAGGTAGTTGAGCAGCATCATCAGCACCATCATCACCACCAGCATCGCCATGGTGCCCGAGGCGTTGTAGGAGGTGGCGTAGAAGTTGAGTCGGTATCCCAGCCCCGCCGAGGCGGCCATGAACTCGCCGACGATGACGCCGATCAGCGCGAAAGGCAGGCTGGTGCGCAGGCCGGTCATGATCCAGGCCGAGGCGCTGGGCAGCACGATCTTGCCGAAAATCTGCCAGTTGCTGGCCCCCATGACGCGGCCGATATTGATGAGCCGCGCTTCGGCCGCCTGGATGCCGGCCAGGGCGTTGAAGAAGGTGAGGAAATAGACCAGCGTCGCCGCCAGCACGACCTTCGAGGCCACGTCGATGCCGAACCAGATGACGAAGAGCGGCGCCAGCGCGATACGCGGAATGGAGTTGAGCGCGACGAAGAAGGGCTCGAAGATCACCGCGAGGCGCGGCCAGCGCCCGAAGATGATGGCGGTGCCGACGCCGCCCACGGCGCCGTAGAAATAGCCCAGGAAAAGCTCCTGCGTCGTCAGTCCGAGATCGCGCCAGAAACTGCCGGCGCCGAAATCGCGGATGAGGATCTGCAGCACCTCCGCCGGCCGACCGACATAGAACGGGTCGGCGAAGCTGCGGATGGCGATTTCCCAGAACAGCACGAAGACGACGAAGACCGAAAGCTGTTGCAGTTTGATTTTCATGCCGATGGCCTCCCCTGCTGCGGCGTGCCGCGCTGCACCACGTCTTCGAGCTTGTCCCACAATTCGTCATAGGCGGTGCGGAAACCGGGGTCGTCGTGGATGCGCGCGATGTTGCGCGGCTCCGCCAGCGTCACGTCGCGCACCACCTCGAAGCGCCCCGGGCGGGCCGACATCACCACCACGCGCTGCGACAGGGCGATGGCCTCGGCCAGGTCGTGGGTGATGAACAGCACCGAGGTGCCGGTCTCGGACCAGATGCGCAGCAATTCGCTCTGCAATTGCAGGCGGGTCTGTGCGTCGAGCGGCCCGAACGGTTCGTCCATCATCACGAGGCGCGGCTCGTAGATGAGGGTGCGCGCGATATTGGCGCGCTGGCGCATGCCGCCCGACAATTCGTGCGGATAGGCCTTCTCGAAGCCGGCAAGGCCGAATTTCTCGATCCAGTGCCGGGCCCGGTCGCGGCGCTCGGCCTTGCCCATGCCGGCCAGTTCGAGCGGCAGGGCGACGTTGTCGAGCAATTGCCGCCAGGGAAACAGGTTGTCCTGCTGCGTCACGTAGCCGATGCGGCGGTCGCCGGCCTTGGTGACCGGCTGGCCGAGAAACTCGATGCTGCCGGTGGTGGCGGATTCGAGACCCGCCACCAGATTGAGCAAAGTGGACTTCCCGCAGCCGCTGGGCCCCACGATGGTGAGGAAGTCCCGGTCCGCCACTTCGAACGAGATATCCTCGAGGGCCGTCACCTCACGGTCGCGGGCCTTATAGGTCTTGCCAACCTTTTTGAGGGCCAGCAGCGGGGAAGCACTCACGTCGTCGGTCTCCTCGTCTTCCGGTCAGTTGCCCGGCAGGTAGCTGTTGTCGGACACCGCGTCCCACGGCACGTCACCCTCGAGCATTTCCGTATCGCGCAGGAACTGGGCCGCCGCGGACAGCGACTGTTCGGTAATTTGCCCGGTTTGGGAATAGGCGCCGCGCATATTGGCCATGGCTTCAAGCAGCACCACGTCGGGAACGCCCTCGAAGCGGGCCCGCACCTCGACCAGCAGGTCCTCGTCGGCGGCGCTGGCGATCCACTGGTTCGCCTTGAGCAGGGAGGCCACGAACGCCTTGACGATTTCCGGGTTCTCCTCGGCATATTCGGGCCGCACATAGGTCAGCACGAACAGGAAGTCGTTATAATATTCGTCCTCGCCCGCCGTGTTGTTGACGAACCAGACCGACTTGCCGCGCGCCACGGCGTTCTCGACGATGGGGCTGCCGAAACAGCCCATGGCGGAGTCCTTGTTTTCCACCGAGGCGATCATCGCCGGGCCGGTGCCGACGCCGATGATCTGCGCGTCTTCCTGCGGCACGAGGCCGGCGCGCTTGAGATAGTCGACGGCCAGCAGGTAGGTGAAGGCGCCCGGCCGGGTGCCGGCGATCACCTGCCCCTTGAGCAGGGCGAACTTCTCTTCCGGCGTCATCGCCTGGTCGAGCCCGATCTCCTCGGCCACTTCCTTGTTCATGAAGCACTGGATGCCCATGCGGTCCATGATGCTCATCACCGCCAGCAGCGGCTTGCCCTGCTGGTAGGCGGTGAGCAGGCGGTTGGGCGTCGAGAGCGTGAACTCGACGCTGCCCGAGATCAGCGCGTCGACGTCGGGGCCGTCGCCATTGGTGATGATGGTTTCGACCGCCAGGTCGTTGTCGGCGAAAAAGCCCTGGCTGTCCGCCACGAAGAGCGGCAGGTAGAACATGGAATTGGCCGGGATGGTGGCCCGGATGGCGGTCTCGGCAAAGCCGGCCGTCGTGGACGCCAGCAAAGCTGCGGCGGCAATGGCCCAATGTCTGAGCTTCATGACTTTTCTCCTCCTCGTCATGGTGCCGGGGGATCAACGGCCCCGGCGTCCGGTTGGGTCAGGCTAGATCGGGGACGAGCCCCGCGCGTTTCACCGCCTCGACGGCGACCAGTTCGTCGTTTTCGGCCGTATCGCCGGTAATGCCCAGCGCTCCGAGCAGTTCACCGGCAGCGTCGCGAATGAGCAGGCCGCCGAGCACCGGAATGAACCGGCCGTCCGAGGCCACCGCCAGCGCATCGACGAAGCGCGGGCGGTTGACCGCGAGAAAGTCCTGCAGATAGCGCGTCGAATGGCCCATGCCCAGCGAGCCCCAGGCCTTGCCGAAGGCAATCTCGAACCTGAGGATGCCGCTATTGTCCTCGCGCTGGGCGGAGACCAGATGGCCGCCCGTGTCCAGCACGCAGAAGGTGAGCGGCTTGAAATCGTGCTCGCGCGCCACGGCGATACCGTGGGCGACGATGGAATTGGCGGTGTTGAGATCGATATTCGGCATGGCTGGGCTCTAGGAACGGACGGGCGCGTAGGCGACCGCCTTGATTTCGATAAGGATGTGGGGGTGCGGCAATTGGCGCACGGCGACGGTGGTCCGGGTCGGACCGTTTTCGTCGAAATAGCGCCCATAGACCTCGTTGTAGCCGGCGAAGTCCGACATGTTGATGAGGTAGGTGCTGATCTCGACCACATCGGCGAGGCTGGCCCCCGCCTGGCGCAGGATGGCGTCGATATTGTCGAGCACGGCGCTGGTCTGCGCGCCGATGTCGAAGGCGATATTGCCGTCGGCCTGCAGCGTGGCGCCCCGGAAGGAACCATCGGGATTGCGCGAGCTGACGCCCGAGACGAACAGGAAGTCCCCTGCCCGCTTGATATGCGGGAAGCGGCCCCGGGGCTTGGCCAGATCCTGGACGGTAATGGCCGTCACTTTGCTCCTCCTTCAAAATTCAACGACGGCGGCATTAGGAGGCTAGCGCTCGGTTAAAGGCAAATTTATAATACAAAATAGATTATTGGTTTTCCTAATGAGGAGGCAGGGCGGCCATGAGCGTATCGCTGCGGCAGATGCGGGGGTTCGTCGAGATCTGCCGGTGCGGCAGTTTCACGGCGGCGGCGGCGCGGATCGGCATCACCCAGTCGGGCCTCAGCCTGCTGGTGCAGTCGCTGGAGCAGAATCTGGGCAGCCGGCTGATCCTGCGCGGCGGCGCCGGCATCGAGCTGACCGAGGCGGGCCGCACCCTGCTGCCCATCGCCGAGCGGATCATCGACGACGTCGACCTCGCCGTGTCGGCGGTGCGCGAACCACGTGCCGTGTCGCGCATTACGGTCGCGGCGCTGCCCACGCTGATGACCGCGCTGGTGGCCGCCTCGATCGCCGACTACCGGCGGACGCACAGCCACGTGGTGATGCAGGTGCGCGACTGCCTGACGGGCGACCTCATCAACCGGGTGCGCAATGGCGACGCGCATCTGGGGATCGGTGCCTTCATCGACCTGCCGGACGACCTCGACACGCTGCCCATCGCCAAGGATTCGATCGTCGCCTTCTGCCGGCGCGAGCTGGTGGACCCCGGCCTCAAGAGCCTCAGTTGGAAGGAACTGGCCGATTACCCGCTGATCCTGATGGACCGCGACAGCAATATTCGCGGCATCACTGACCGGGTGTTCAACGAATTGCGCATCTATCCCCGCCCCGCCTTCGAGGTGATGTATGTGGCGACGGCCTTCTCGCTGGCCAAGTCGGGGCTCGGCGTCGCCATCATCCCGCGCATCGAGGCGCTCTCGTTCAACGCCGCCGACACCGCCATCTACGAGATCGAGGACCCGCCCATGCACCGACAGATCTCGATGATCGTCCGCAAGAACCAGGTCATCGGCCCCGACCTCGCCAGCTTCATCGCCCAGGTACACACCATAGCCGCCGCCATCCTGAGCTGAGCCCCGCCACCGGGGCTGCTTCCACGACCGCCGGAAAAAGGAAAAGCCCAGCGAACTCATTGAGTTCACTGGGCTTTTTTTTGGTTGCGGGAGCAGGATTTGAACCTGCGACCTTCAGGTTATGAGCCTGACGAGCTACCGGGCTGCTCCATCCCGCGTCATGCGCCGGCGCCGGGGGCGGCGTGGCGTAGGGGCTATATAGGGGGTCGAACCGCAGACCTCAACCCCCAAAGCGGCGCCGGTGACGGTTTTTTGACAGCGCCGCGGAAATCCCCTCGCCGCGCCGCGGCAAAGCGGTGCGGCGGGGCAAAAACGGGTGCTGCGGCCCCGGATTTACCAGCGTCAATTTATGACGTTGACAATCAGGAATGAGGATCGTTTATTGCGCCTGTTGAGAACCTGTTTGGCCCGCCATGCTTGTCTGCCAGTGCAATATGATCACCTCGAAGGAGATTGAGGATATCGTGCTCGATCTGCTCAAGGCGGATCCCTGGCAGCTGGTCGTCCCCGCCAAGGTCTACGCCGAGCTCGACCGGCGCGCAAAATGCGCCGGCTGCGTGCCGAATGTGGTGGACATTATCGTGCGCGTCACCGAAAACTACCATGCACAGCAAGCCCATCCGCCCGCTGAGCTGGTAAGCCTCCAGTCCGGGTTGGAAAAACTCAAGAAACAACGGAGTGGAGTACGTCGTGAAAGGCGAAGCACAGGTCATCGAGCGGCTTAACGAAGCCCTTTTTCTCGAACTTGGCGCGGTCAACCAGTACTGGGTGCATTACCGCCTGCTGGACGACTGGGGCTACAAGAAGCTCGCCGCCAAGGAACGCGCCGAATCCATCGAGGAGATGCATCACGCCGATCGGCTGATCGAGCGCATCATCTTTCTCGAAGGCCATCCCAATCTGCAGCGCGTCGCGCCGTTGCGCATCGGCCAGACCATCAAGGAAGTGCTGGAGGCGGACCTGGCCGGCGAATACGACGCCCGCACCGCCTACAAGGCCAGCCGCGAGCTGTGCGAGGAAATCGGCGACTACGTTTCCAAGAACCTGTTCGAGGCGCTGCTGGCGGACGAGGAAGGCCATATCGACTTCCTCGAAACCCAGCTCGACCTGCTCGACAAGATCGGCGTGGAAAAATACGGCCAGCTCAACTCCGCCGCGGCCGACGAAGCCGAATAAGCCGGCAGGCTGCTGACGGCCTGTGTCACTCCGCCCGGCTTCAAATCCGGGCGGTTCGCCGTTGTGGCGCAAGGAGCGTTTCGATGATTTTCCATACCGGCCGCCTCATCGACCACGTGCATCTGCGGGCGCGCAATTTCCCCAATACGCGCTATTTCTACGAGCAGGTGCTGAAAGTGCTCGGCATCCCGATCGTCGCCTCCGGCCAGGGCTGGTTCCAGGCCGACGAGCTGTTCGTCGACGCCGCCGACGCGCGCACCGTGCCCAGCCATGTGCACCTGGCCTTCCAGGCCGGGGATCGCGACACCGTCGACGCCTTCCACCGGGCGGCCCTCGCCGCCGGCGGCACCGACAACGGCGCCCCGGGCGAGCGGCCCTACCACCCGGGCTATTACGCCTGCTTCGTGCTCGACCCGGACGGCAACAATATCGAGGCCGTCTTCCACGGCCCCAACAAACGCTCCACCCCCGCCGTCGTCATCGAACCGACGCCGTGAGCGCGGGCGGCTTGTCGCGTCCATCGGCGCGGAAGGTGACTGCCTACCCTCCTCCCCACCGGGCTGCCCCTCGCCCACCGAAGCTGCCCACGGGCCTGACCCGTGGGCCGGCACGGGAGCCGCTACGGCAGGAGATCGAGGACAGGACATTTCACGCTCAGAGCACCGCTCTTGCGACCTTCTCACCGGGTCATTCCCGCGACAGCGGGAACCTCCGTTACCCTTCCCGGGACTAAACAGAGGTCCCCGCATGCGCGGGGATGACAGTGTGGTGGCCGGAAGAGCCGCTACGGCAGGAGATCTAGGACAGGACATTTCACGCTCAGAGCGCCGCTCTTCCGGCCTTCTCACCGGGTCATTCCCGCGTCAGCGGGAACCTCTGTTACCCTTCCTAAGTCCAAACAGAGGTCCCCGCATGCGCGGGGATGACAACATGGTGGCCGGGACTTTCAGACAGCGATTGAAGCCATTCCAATGGCCTGCGGGCCAAGCCCGCTGGTCGAGCCCGCGGCAGCCCCGGTGCAGAGGCGGAACTCCGTGCGGCTCCCTCCCCCTTGAGGGGAGGGCTGGGGAGGGGGTGCTGCGGCTTGCGAACATCACCCCCGACACCCCTCCCCTTGAAGGCAACAAAAAGACCGCATCAGGGGGCGCAACGCCAGCCGCTACTCCTCGATGGTTTGGAACATTGCGTCGAGGTCGGCGATGATCTGGCTCATCGGTGCCACCGAATCGGGCAGCATTTCCGGCGGTTCGGGCGCTACGGCCAGGTAGGGCACGCCGCTGGGGAAGGCGCCGAAGCGCTGGAAGAAGGCCACCATGTCGTCGAGCACCGGCATGCGCCAGCGCCACGCCGCCCCCATGGCGATCACCGGCTCCATATGCCCGAACCCTTCGTAATACTGCGTCGTCACCCAGACGCCGCGATCGCGCAGCGTGCGGGCAAAATGCTCGGTGTTCTGCACCCGCACGATGGGGTCGGTGGTGCCGCTGGCCAGATACATGGGCGGCGCGGCGGCCGTCACCAGATTGATCGGCTGCGTCCCTTCCGGATTGGGCGCGGCGCCGAAGGCATTGCGCACCTCGTCATATTCGAACGGGTAGAAATCGTAGGGCCCCGACAGCGCCGCCACCCCCAGGATCGGCATGGTGACGCCGTATTCCTCGAGAAAGGACGGGTCGAGCGCCAGCATCACCGCGTTATAGGCACCGGCCGAATGGCCGGCGAGGAACAGCCGGCTCGGGTCGCCGCCGTAAAGGGCGATATTGTCCTGCACCCAGCGCAGCGCGTTGGCGCTGTCTTCGAGAAAGCCGGGATAGCGCACCTCCGGCACCAGCCGGTAGTCGGCGATGACGGTGACGAAGCCGCGCGAGGCCAGGGCCCGGCCGACGAACTGGTAGTCCGACCGCTCGCCCCGGTTCCAGCCGCCGCCATAGATGAAGAACACCACCGGGGCCGCCGCGCCGCGCTGCTCGGGGGCGTAGACGTCGAGCCGGTGCCGGGGGCCGTCGGCATAGGCGATGCCGTCGCCCACCCGGGCCGTGCCGCCATCCATGGCCGCCGGCAGGTTGAACGGATCCATCAGCGACAGCGCCTGCGCAGCGCCGGGCATGAAAAGGACGACGAGGGCGAGCGCCCCGACGAAACGGTTGAGCAGCGACATGGCCATATCCGGGAGGTCGAATCGATCTGGGGTGGGAATTGAACCGACAAAGCCGAAGTTTTTATGGCGCCCCGAAATGGGCGAGGGCAGGCGTGCCGTTCGGCCCCGCGCCTGCCCTCTGCTTAAGCGCCCCGATCCTGCGCCGCCATCGTTAACAAGTCGTTAACGGTCGTCAGCGCTTGAGGCGTTCGAGCAGCAGGCCCGACACATAGCCGTCGGCACTGATGCCGCGCGCCTTCTGATAGGCGAGGACGGCGCTGCGCGTCTTGGGCCCGACCACGCCATCGGCCGTGCCGACATCGAAGCCGGCCCGGTTGAGCAGGGTCTGCAGCTCCGCCCGCTGCGTCTTGTTGAGGGCGTAGTCGCCCGCCGGCCAGGGCGTGGCAAAGCCCCCGCCCCCGAGGATGCGGTCGGCCAGGTGGCCCACGGCCAGGGCGTAGCTGTCGGAATTGTTGTAGCGCTTGATGACATCGAAATTGGGCAGCAGCAGGAAGGCCGGGCCGCTGGCGCCGGCCGGCAAATAGAGCCGCGCCGTGTCGCCGGGCCGCGGAAAGGCCTTGCCGCCCACCCGGCCCACGCCCAGTTGCTGCCAGCGGGCCAGCGACGCCTTGTCCATGGCGCGCGCCGCCTCGACGTCGAAGCCGGCCGGCAGCTTCACCTCGTAGCCCCAGGTTTCGCCCGGCCGCCAGCCGAAGGATTTGAGATAGTTGGCCGTCGAACCCAAGGCATCGGGCACCGAGTTCCAGATATCCTTGCGCCCGTCGCCATTGTAGTCGACGGCGTAGCGCATGAAGCTGGAGGGCATGAACTGGGTATGGCCCATGGCCCCGGCCCAGGAGCCCGTCATGTTGCGCGGCGCCACGTGCCCGTCCGAGACGATGCGCAGCGCCGTCAGCAGCTCGTTGCGGAAGAAGTCGGCGCGATAGCCGTTCTGCGCTAGCGTCGCGAGCGCATAGATGGTGTTGTTGCCGCCCATGAAGCCGCCGAAATTGGTCTCCATGCCCCAGATCGCCAGCACGATCTCGGGCTGCACGCCGTAGCGACTGGCGGTGCCGGCGAGGGTCTGGGCCCATTCGCCGCGCATGGCGCGCCCCTTTTGCGCCTGGGCGGCGGTGACGCGCTTGTCGAGATATTGCTGCACCGTCTGGGTGAATTCGGGCTGCGCCTTGGTCAGCTCCATCACCTGCGGAATGGGGTTGTAGCCGGCCAGCGAGGCGTCGAACGCCTGGCGGCTGACGCCGCGGGCCTGCGCGTCCGGCCAGAGCCCGCGCACGAAGTCGGCCGTGCTGGCCGCCGTCGCCCCCGTCAGGGCCAGCGAGGAAAATGCGGCAAGCAGCACCGCTCCCAGCAAGCGGACGCGGAAGGGCTTTGGGCTGGCCAAACGGGTCATATCGGGCCTCATGATACGCATTACGAAAGGTCATGGGCAGGCCCGTCCCTGCCGCGGCGGCCTGCCTAGCAAATCATTAACGCATCCGATTAAGATCGCCTTAAGGCAGAACGGCCGCCCGATCACGAAGCCGTCAGCCGGCGGGGCGCGGCGTCTCCCCGTCGTTTCCGGCGTTTTCCGGACGGTGCAGCACGCGCCCCGAGGCGCGCGCCTCGCCCCCCTGCACATAGGTGATGTGCGGATAGGGGATTTCGATGCCCCGCTCGGCAAACACTTCCTTGAGGATCTCGTTGTAGCGCCGCCCGGCCGCCCATTGCTGGCCCGGCACCGTCTTGATGCGCGCCCGCACCGTCACCGCCGATTCCCGGAAGGCGGTCACCCCGTGCATTTCCAGGTCGTCGAGGATGTCGTCGCGGTATTCGGTCTGCATCAGCTGCTCGAAGGCTTCGCGCATGGCGGCCTTCACCGCGTCGATATTGCTGTCATAGGCGACGCCGATCTCGATGAGGTGGAAGGAGAAGCCGCGCATCATGTTGCTCACCTGGTCCACCGACGAAAACGGGATGAGGTGCACGGTGCCGGAAAGGTCGCGGATGGTCACCGAGCGGATGGTGAGCTTTTCCACCACGCCCGACTTGTCGCCGACCGCCACCACGTCGCCCTCGTTCATGATGTTCTCGAACTGGATGAAAATGCCGGTGATGATGTCCTGCACCAGTTTCTGCGCGCCGAAACCGATGGCCAGCCCGACCACCCCGGCGCCGGCCAGGAGCGGCGCGATATTGACGCCGATCTGGGCCAGGGCCAGCATGGTGCCGATCACGATCAGCGCGATGGTGAAGGCGTTCTTGAACAGGTTGAGCAGGGTTTTCTCGCGCGCCGAGGGCGCCTTGCCGATGCCGGTATTGAGCCGGTACTCCACCCAGGACGCCACCACCACGTGCAGCACGATGGCGGCCAGCACGATCAGCGCCGCCGATACCGCGGCGCCGGCGACGCGCACGCCCTCGTCGCTGCCCAGCCAGCCCATGAAGTCGAACAGCGCCCAAGCCTGGCCGATACCCACGATCACCCCGGCGATGACGATCCAGCGGACGACCGTCATCACCCGCGGCACGAAGGCCCGCAGCCGGGCTTCGAGCAGCGGCAGGCGCTGGCGCACGTCGTCGGGCACCTTGAGGCCGCCGCTGACGAAGCGGCTGACGAAGCTCAGCACGATCGAGCCGACGGCGATGGCCAGCAGCGATTGCACCGTGGCGCCGATCATGAAGGGCAGCGCCGTGTCGGGATTGGCGAACCACACCAGCAGCAGCGCCACCAGATAGACGATCACCAGCACGTGCCAGTATTGCCCCACGGCCAGCAGCACGCGCCCCAGCCCGTCATTGTCGCGCCGCGCGGCGATGCCGGCGAGCCATTGGCGCACGTCGTCGCGGTTCTGCAGCACGACCACCACGCCGATGGTGACGGCCGTCGCCATCACCAGCACCTGCACGGCGGCCGCCGCCTCGCGCGCCACGGTCTGCACCAGGATGGGCGAGACGAACATGAAGGTGTAGCCGACAAGGCTGATGACGCGCCCGGCCCAGAACGACCAATAGGCGGCGTTGCCGTCCGTCACCGGCAGGAAGCGGGCCGCCGGGTGGCGCGGCGCCAGCACCACGCGCAGCGCCAGCTTGCTCATTTCCACCACGAGGAAGGCGTTGAGCAGCAGCGTCTGGTTGATGCCCATACGGCCGCTGGGCAGCACGCCGCTATTGAGCGCCAGCACATAACCCAGCCCCCAGGCAAGAATGACGCTGCCCGCGTCGATCGCGATGGCCAGCAGGGTTTTGCCCAGCCGCGTCGGCACCCCCTGCTCCCGGCTTCCCGCGAGGATGCGGGTCATCAGCGCGTTGGCCAGCAGCCGCAGGGCGAAATAGCTGCCGAACAGCCCGAGGGCGACGATGGCGAGGCCGATGAAGACGTCGCGCAGGCCGCCGAAATCGGCGTTGAGCGTGCCGTCGAACGCCCGCCCCAATTCGCCCATGGCGCGGCCAAACGAGCGGATGGTGTTCGAGGCACCCTCGGCGACGCCGCGCGTATAATCGGCCAGTTGCCGCGCCGGCGACAGATCGGCCGTCGCCGCTTCCGCCGCCTCGCCCGCCGGTGCCGCCTGCCGCAGGCGCTCGATCAGCGCGGCGCGCGCCGCGTCATCCTCGAGAATGCCGATCAACTCGTCGACCGCCGCATCGGGAGCCGGCGCCGCCGCCTGCTCCGTCGCTACCGGCACCGGCGCCTGCGCCAGGACGGGAAAAGCGCCGAAAAACAGCAGCAACAACAGGGCAAGGGCGCGCATGAGGGACCGGGGTTCGCAAAAAGACGCCCCAGCCTTGGGCACGGACCGGCTGAGGTCAATCCCTTCCCCCCGCCCTTTCCGCGCAATTTTTTGCGGGGGCACGCTGCTGCCCCCGCTTCATCCTGACGCTGGAGTGAGGCGCTCGCGTCCCTCGCCCTCGGCTACCTCACGCCCCTTCCTTCCCCTGACGCCTGCGCTCGCGCCTCTTCCCCTCCCCCTCCCCCTTGCACAATTTCTTCCCGCGGGCTTGCCCCGCGGGTCGGGTTGGGGGCCATTGGGTTGGGGGCGTCTGCCGGGCGCTTCCGGCGCTCACCCCCCTGCGCATTCAGTATCCTGAACGCAAAGAAGCCCCCGGGCATTTCTGCTGGGGGGCTTTTTGGTGGTTTGGTGTAAAGAGTGGGCTGTGTTTTTGGCAGACCTTGCGGTGACCTACTCTCCCAAGTCTTGAGACTTAGTACCATCGGCGCGGAGGGATTTGACGGTCGAGTTCGGGATGGGATCGGGTCCTGAGCCCCTCGCAAGAGCCACA